>OCVV011334615.1_pt1 | contig 134765 bp, 211 predicted proteins | sample 1539721 | NCBI WGS metagenome assembly OCVV01 (sample SAMN02144230, study PRJEB22623) | gut metagenome | biome: sheep rumen | host: Ovis aries | place: New Zealand
TGTGCCGCATACTGTTCGTTATCCTGAGCATGAGTACAATCATTTCTGGATGTTCGATGTATGGGATACACAGGACGAGAAGTGGCTTCATTATGACGATGTTTGTGCGATTCACGCGGGGCTTTTAAGTGTAGCCCAGCTCACACAGGAGGTTATTAACTTCGTTCCTGTATTCTATGACGGTCCATTTATCTCTTGGGATCACCTTTATCAGATGGTTGGACGTACCGATGTTAATGCGGAGCCTTGCGGTGAGGGAATTGTAATCAAGAACTAGAATACTATTGACATTCCAGAGTGGCGTCTACCCACTTATGTCAAGATTGTATCGGAGAAGTTCTCTGAGGTTCATGATTCTAAGCCTAAGAAGCCTATTGATCCTGCGGTTCTTGCAGCTCGTGAAGCAGAGCGCCAGATGGTTGCAACTGTAGTTACCGAGCGTCGTGTTCAGAAGATCATGGAGAAGATGATTGACGAGGGTATCATTCCGGAGGATTGGGACGAGAAGAACATGGGAGTAATTGCCAAGAACATTGGTAAGCTAACTTATGAAGACTGCGTAAAGGAGGAGCCGGAGATTGTAGCAGCTTGTGAGCTTTTCGGTAAGACCTGCTCCAGTCTTGCGATGGGATATGTAAAGGAAATGCTTAAGTCTCGATGAAAAGATTTAGAGTTATTTTGTTTGTATTAATAGGTATTGCCGGCTTAGCTGCCGGCACGTGTATTATTCTTAGAACAATTGCTTTATTCCTTTTGACTTTAATAACAAAAAATGTTATTAGTGCTATAGGTTATGGTATCCTTTGGTTTATTGAAATGGCAGCAATAAATTATTTAGTCAACGATTATCATGGAGAATAATAGAAGGAGTGTTGAATAATGGAACAGAAACTTCTTGTAGAATTTAGTGCGGTTACAGCTCAGGGAATTGGAGGAGCTTCAAAATATAGGGAAATTGTGGCAATAAATCCTAATTCAGATGAGGATATTTATAATGCCAAGCGAGCATTTGCAATTAAGTATGGAGTAATGATTGATATGATTCAAGTAACAAGAATTGCTTTTAAAGATTCTTCTTTTGGGAGGTAAAATGAATATTAAAGAGTGCGTAATTTTTGGTCATTTTTTTATTCCTCCAAAAGATTTTAAGGAATTTTATGAGTCAATAGGATATAGCGATTCTGATATTGTGATAAATGAGGATATGTCTTTTGACCCTCGTATTGTTCAGTACGTCAAAGATCACAATAATTGGCACGCATGGGATAAGGCAAAATATGCAATGCGAGGTGCGCCATCGAGTCTATTTAAAATTGGTTTTGCTGGTGCGGCGACTGTTATCGAAGTGGATGTTGATAGAACGTGGAAAATTGAATACCACAATGGGGATGTGCCTTATCCTATTTATATTGAAATTAAACGGTCAAAATACGGCAGACTTGTAATAAAATAATGTAGAGAATTTTATTTTCTTTAATTAATTATTTGATAATTTGAAGAAATTATGATATAATTATTATAGAAAGTTAAGAAACGGGAGATAAAAATGTATAGGTACGATGATGAAAAAGACTTTTATATGATTTTCATATGCGTTGTAATATGTTTTATTTTACTTGGCTTCGAGAGCTGTTGGAGTAATTCTGTAGTTGAAAACGATATTTATGCACATAAGTATATTTATGTTGACGGTGAATACTATGCGACTGAGGACATTGATTATATTACTTCAGATGTAATTATGCATGATAAGCATGTAATCACTATTCACTTTAAGAATGGCGTAACATATCAGACACAGGAGGGACAGTATACCTTTGCTGAGAGCAAGCCTGAGGAGGACTAAAATGGTTATTATAAATAGTGGCGATCAAAAAAAGAACGCAAATGATTTTCAATTTTCTTGTTTCAATTGTGGATGTAGATGGACGGCGGCGAGAAAAGAAGTTAAATTTTCTCCTCCTTGTTTACCTTATATGGTTTATATGAATTGCCCGAATTGTAGAAAGATGGTAGAAGCAATGACTTATGAGGAATTAAAGATAGAGGCAGCTTTAAATGAATAAGGATTTAATTTGCCTTGAGAAAGGGAAAACTATTTTGAATGTAAATTCAATTGCAATGATTTTTCCTGATGATCGAGATTTAGATAATGTAACTTGTGTTAATTGTATTGGTATTCAAAAAACCTTTTATATTCATGAAAAATATGAGGACGTTAAAAATAAGCTAGATAATTGGTTAATAAAGGAGCCCTCTAATCCAAAAGTAAAAGATAAGTGCAAGGCATGGAAACCTTATGATGAATATTGTAGGTGTTGTTCACAGAGTGGTAATATTCCTTGCTTTGAGAAAGATTGTGATGACGATTCTGAATAAGGAGATAAGATAAAATGGAAACTACTGTTTATACGCTTGAGGATTTTCGCACTGATTATGACCATGGAGTAATTGGAGTTTACAGCTCCTTTGAAAAAGCAAAGGAAGGACTTATCAGCGTATTAAAAGAATCAATCATGTCTTATAGAGATGAGCTTGATGAATGCGAAGACGATGATGAATATGCAGAGAAGCTCCGCGGCTATATCGCTGTGGTTGAAGAAAAGATTAAAAACGTAGAGCAGGTAGTATCAACTTCTTACTATGCTTGTGGTCAGTTATATATTACTGAGCATACAATTGATGAGGAGGATTAAATGGAATTCGTATATCAATTTTCAGCATCAGGAAATGACTATTCAGAATTTCTTTCTCATTATCAAACTCGTGAACTTACTCAAGAGGAGAGAATGAATGGTATGTTTGGAGAGCGGGTTATTACTTTTAATTCTCTTGAAGAGTTAATTGGTTTTGTAGAAGAGGTAGGAGAAGTAGTTGTTCGTAATGATATAAAGAGAGATAATTCTTTTTATAGAGCAATAATTATATATGATGATTACCTTGAGTAAGGAGGATTAAATGGTAACACTTAAAGAATTAGTTGATGGTCTCTCGGCAATTCTAAAAGAGTATCCAGAACTTGCAGATAGAGAAGTTTGTGTTGCTTCTGAATGCGGTTATTGGAGCACTAGTTTTAAATCTCCAATTTCTATTGCTATTCCTATTTTTATGCCAGATTTTCAAGACCATACTCCTTATATACGTATTGTTTCTGACGATGATGGATACCGAATTGGTAAAGTGATTGCTAATTGGGAATTTATCTCTTCAGAGGAGGGATTGAAATGAGCTTATTCAAAAAGGGGAAAAAAGAAATAAATACCATCACCTTTTCTGTTGAAGATGCTAGAGCTATGGTCGAAGGTAAATATAATGATACCTTCAAAAAGACTAGGTTAAATTTCTGGAAAAATGTAAAAAAAAACGCAATGGACGGGAAAATAAGTTATAGAAATTTTGAATACCTCTATGACCATATTCTTTCGGGTGATATTGGCAAAGATATTGTAAAAATTTATAGAGCTATCGCTTCAGAATTTGAGAGCTTCGGATTCAGGGTTCTTCTTGAAGAGAAGGTTACTAAAAAGGAAGATTTTAAAAATGTAGATGACTATTTCGCTGCGAGAGTACATGACAAAGTAGATTTGAAAATTTATTGGGATAAAGAAAGCGAGGGCTAAAATGTTAAAGATTCAGGAGTTTATCTTTGCACATGATAACTGGCGTGAGCTTTTAGCTGATACGCCTTACAACTTAAAGATTTCTGAAGATGATGGTTTTGTCCTCTTTAAGTATAACCAGATTGCTTCTGATTTTAATGAGGAAATCTGTAAGGAGGCTCGTGGTCTTATTCTTGATATTCAGGATAACTTCCGTGTAGTTCGTTATGCTTTCAAGAAGTTCTTCAACGTAGACGAGGGCTTTGCTGCTCACCTTGACTGGGATACTGCTATTGCAACCGAGAAGATTGATGGCTCCATCATGTCTGTATGGTTTGCACGCGGCAAGTGGCATCTTTCTACAAACGCTACTATTGATGCATTCAAGGCAGAGCTTAACGGTGTAGGTCCTTACAAGACTTTCGGTGAACTGTTCGAGTCTGTGCTGCCTTTGTCTACCTTTGTAAATAATCGTTATGAGCCTTATTGCCTTACTTTTGAACTTGTATCTCCTTATAATAAAGTAGTTATCGACTATCCTGAGACTAAGGTATATTTACTTTCTGCTCGTAATATGTTATCTGAAGACCTGCATGAAACTCCCGCGGTAGAAACCATTGCTAAGGAACTTAATGTAGCTCGTCCTAAGCTCTGGGTATTAGAAGACGAAGAAGAGTATCGTGACCTTGTAGCTTCAATGCCTGAAGGTCATGAAGGTATTGTTGTGTGTGATAAGAACTATGAGCGTGTAAAGATTAAGACTCTCCTCTATTTTCAGATGCATAAGGCTAAGAATAACGGAGTAATCACCTTAGAACGTATTGTTGATTTAATCAGAGCAAATGACCACTATGAATTTCTTAGTTATTTTCAAGAATACAAACCTATATTCGATAGCGTTCAAGAACAAATGACTACTGCAAACTATCGTGTAAGTGCAATCAAGAGCGTAGTAGAAAGATGGAAGATGGAACACCAATTTGCAGATGACGAACGCACTCGGAGAAAGTATTTTGCACAGTATGTAGGAAAAGGGAACTTCGCGCCATTACTATTCGCAGAATATGATGGAAGACTTGATACTTTACTTCAAAATATTACTACTCTTAAGTATATTTCATTGTTTCATATTACTCTGCCAGAGGATGAAAGCATTTAATATAAAATTTTAACATCAAATATTTGACTTTTTCTATATATTATGTTATAATATTAATAGAATTGGAGGAAATATTATAATGAATTATAGTGAAGATGAAGTTCTCAAAATTGTTAAAATTGCCCTCGGTGATAATCCCACGGGAGTTTATATCAGTAAAAATGAATATGAGTGGGGAACCTCTGAGGGCGTCCTTTCATCTACCGAGAATCGTCATTGGGTACAAGATTTTTATCGAGATTTTTGTGGAGAAGTTCAAGTAGCAAAAGGAGCGACAAAAGTTTGTCTTATTCCTGAAAAAACTGATTACGTTATTAAAATGAATATTACTGGACAATATGAGGAAGTTTATGAAGATGGAGAAACATGTAAGGAATGTTATCCTGAAGATGACGAAGAGCCGGTTGATTTTCAAATCGTTAAAAATTCTAGCGGTATAGATACTTTAAAGGAAGAAATTGAAATTTTTAATGATGCGCCGGCAGAGCTACAGCTTCTTCTTAAACCGCCCCAATTTATCTGTAATTATAATGGTATTCCAATTTATATCCAAGAAAAAATTGTATCTGTTGCGGATGACGGTTTAGGAAAATTAAAACAATACTCTAAAGAAACTATTGTAACAGCAAGAGATATATCTGCATCTACAATTCCTGTCGAATGTGAATATCCTATCTTTCCTCTTCTTTTCGTTACTTTGTTAGTGCAAACTTATGGGCCAGAGGTATCTGAAATGGCACTTATGGCTTTTAATGAATCTCAAATTACGGATATGAATGGCGGTAATTACGGGATTGATAGAGATGGATGTCCATGTGTCATTGACTATGGCGGATATGATGATGAAGCCTTTTGGGCACAAGAAAGTGATTGGAGTTAATTATTTGACTTTCTTCTAAAAAAGAGGTATAATAAATATATAATAAGGAGGGCTAATATGGATACTTTTAGCTTGTTTCAGCAAATCGAAGAGTTTGAGCCTATTGACTACCTAACTCCTGAAGAGCTAGATGCTATTTATGAGGAGCTTTCTAAAATGGAGGATTGAGTTAGTTCTAATGGGAAAGAGTAAACACGATAATTAGACTTATAACAAGGAAGATATAAAGACTAAACGTGAAAGAGACAGTGAAAAAAGAAGGAAAAAGCGAGAGCAGGGTAAAGATAGTAATAAGTCTGATTATCGGAGAAGAAAACAAAAAGATGCAGAAGATTCCAAATGGGATTATTAATTAAAAAAGGAGTAAGATATTATGAGTAGAAAGTATTATCAGTGGGGAAATCTTGACAAGCTCGCGAAGGACATGGGTATTAAGATGCCTAAGTCTACGCCGTCAAACCCCGCTAAGAAGAAGCCTCAGATTGAGAAGTTTAGTCGTTGTAAGAATTGCGGCGGACAGATGAGATATATTACAGGAAGTAATGTTCTCATTTGTGAGAATCAGATTGAGGTCGAAAAGGAATTTACCAAGGAGGACGGCACAGTAGAAAAGAAGACTGTGAAGCAGATGTGCGGCAATATCAATATGGTGAGTCGTGAATACCTTGGATATATGAATTATTTGTTTAATGAATAAGGAGTGATATATAATGGAAAATAAGATTTATCGTTGTCCTTTTTGCAATACTGTTTATACTAATCCCTTGAAGATGGGAGAGTGCGCACAGCGTTGTGGGGAGATTGAAAATGCGCGATTGAAGCGCGCAGCAGATAATAAGGCAATTGAAGAGGCAAAGAATAAGATTGCCAATTTGTATGCTGATTTGCAGACTGCAATCACTAATTATGTTAATATTGGTGGGCAAGAGAAGATTGTGGCCTCTTTAACTTATGAAAAGGATCCTAATAAGAAAAATCTAAATTTCACCTCTGCAAAGGATAATGATGAAAACAAGGCAACTTTTAGCTTTGAAGATTTTCTTAAGAATAACTTGGGAATTCATGATAAGCCAAAGGAGACTTCATTTATCAACAAGCCTGTAACAGACAAGACTTCAGTTACTGATATTGACAAGCTAATGAAGTCTCTTTCTCCAGAAGAGCGAGAGATTTTTGATGTTATTCGTAGATTGATTTTTTAAAAAGGAGTATAATATTTATGAGAACTAAGAATGAGTATAAGTTTGAGTATAATGTTGGGCAGGACAGAAACGGAATTGATATGGTAGTATGTGTTGCAACAATTGTTCGTCTTGATAGGAGAATTGGAGAGGTTCGGAGTTTTGCTTCAGAGGCTTCTTGTCTATCTTGCGGCGGTTATACTCTTTTCCCCATTATTGATGAGGGGACCAAGTTTATCGGCAAGTGTAAGCTAAAGAATGGAGATGTTTCAAATGTAGATTTTGCGAAGTCAATTGCAAGATCGAAGGCGCTCCGTCAGGCTAATGCAGTAATGGCTAATTATCTGCATGATGCAGAGAGCACAATTCATAAAGCTCTTGATGTTCTTTGCGCACTTGAGGATGGAACTCGAGATAATTCAGACAAGTATGCACTGGAGATTTATCACGCAACTAGGAAGTAAGGTTAAGAAGAAGTCAAACACTAAGTTGTTTGACTTTTTTCCTTTTTTATGGTATAATAAATATAGAAAATGAGAAAGGAAAAAGATGAATGAATAAGGTTAAGAAGTATTTTCCCTTTGCTGCGATTAATAAGAACAAAGATACCGCCACTCTACTTAATGCGCTCGACCTGCCCGCAGAGGTAAGAAGTTGGATTCTTATGAAGTTTAGTCAGGAAGATGGAAAGATTGATGCTTTCGGAATTTCTGAATATGTAAAGAGTATGAGACTTCGTTCCGACGAATGGAATATTAGACTTTTGGAGGCACGACACTCTAAAAAGGGAACTATTACTCTTCTCACGAAGGTGAAAATTGAGTTTGATTATGCCAATGATCTAATTTGTTTTTCTCTTCCCGAATATGGTTTTCCTAAAAAGCAAAAAGAGGCGCAGGTTGATTGGAGCGTAGTATCTGAAAATAAGAAGTATCTTCTTACTCCTGATGCAGCTTGGGGAGAGGTCACGCTTCTTTATGATTGCGGGATTATTTCTATGATTGAATTTAATCCTCTTTGCCCATATACTTTTAATATGGCCGAATATCGCACAGCAAGAGAGAATTTCTCCATTGAAGAGTGGGTTGATTTGCTTCTTGGCGGACTTAATTTTAATCCGAATGGTTTTGATAGTCTTGATCAAAAACTCACTTTACTGCAAAGATTTTTGCCCTTTGTTGAAAAGCGTTTAAATGTAATTGAGCTTGCAATTAAGGGTAGCGGCAAAACTTATTGTTATTCTCAGCTTAGCCAGCATAACTGGTTGACTAGTGGCACAGTATCAAGAGCTACTGCTTTTTATAATAATACAACCAAGAAGGTGGGGTATTTTGGTAGCTATGATAATGTAATATGGGACGAGGTTCAAACATTAAAGTGCCTTAATCCAGAAGAGATGAATGGCGTTCTTAAGCCGTATCTTGAATCAGGAGAAATTAGAATCGGTGGCTATTCAGGAATGGCAGATGCTGGTCTTACTCTTGTTGGTAATGTAGACATTAATTCTATGAATCCTGAAACAAGCAATATCTTTTCTAAGTTGCCAAAGTTTTTTAAAGAGTCTGCCCTTATTGACCGTTTTTCAATGATTATTGATGGCAAGAAAATTGGGCGTTTTGATGAGAGCAGAAAAATGGAAGGATGGAGTTTATCAGCACATTATCTTACAGAAATGCTGCATACCCTTCGAGACGAATTCTATTATAGAGCAATAGTAGATGAACTTATTGTTGTAGAAGGGAAGGCAGATACTAGAAATCTTGAAGCGATTAAAAAGAATTGCACAGCTTATTTAAAGTTACTTTTTCCTCATATTACTAAGGCTTCTCAGATTAACCTTGATGAATTTGAGAAATTTTGCCTTAAGCCGGCAATTTATGGTCGCTATCTTGTACTTTATCAATTGAGACTTCTTGATAAGGAGTACGATGGAGTAGAAATGCCTAATATTAAGGTTAATCGGGAGGTATAAAGATGATTACTAAGATTATCATTTTTCTTGCTATCGCTATTGGCGGAATATTTTCTTTCTTTGCATGGTGTATGTGTAAGGCAGCAGGAGATTGTGACAAGAATTTTGATGATGATTAATTGATTTTTTCTAAAAAATATGCTATAATTATTATAGTAAATGAAAATCCCATATCTCTGAAGGAGGCTTTGTTATGATGATGAAGTTTTTTGTTATTGAAGCTCAGGCAGAGCGCTTTGCATAGGAGGTCCATGCCAAGGTTACTGTTCAGTATGATTGGGACGATATGCGACAGGCTATCATAAAGATTTATGTAGTAAAGTTTTAAGGAGGATAATGATGATTAGAGTAGAAGTTTCTATTGGTGATTTCCACGATACTCAGGTTGAATATGAGTCCATCGAAGATTTTATCCGAGATGCAGTAACTGATGATATGGTAAAAGAGTGGCTTTCTGAAATTTATCCTGAAGTTAAGATTGAAGGGCTTTTAAGCGTTCCCGCAGGAAGATTCATTCGGAGGTGCGGTGGCTCTGACCTTTGGGATGATTTGACTGAAGATTTTATCGCAAGTGAAGCAGAGTTTATTGAGGACGTTCTTGAAAGTGACAAAGAGTGTGACTGGTATGACTATCATCTCGTAAAGAGAGATTAAGGGGATAAAAATCTCCTTAATTATGGGGGCGTATTTAGATTCGACAGGTGTCCTTAAACTTTATAAGCGGGTAGTTTAACGTAACTTAAAAACGTAGTTAAAAATAAACGCTAATTACAATTATGCACTCGCAGCGTGAGCTGCACTTGATTTGAGTTCACATCTTGCACACGGATTTGACTCTTTAATATTTTGTTGTGCCGGCAATCAAAAGATTATTGCAGTTGATTTGCTTGTTTTTGCAATATGACATATCGTGTAATTTGTTGGTCGGCGGCACGAGAAGAAAGAGAAAGCTGATTAACTATACTCGTAGAAAATAAAGTGGCGGATGCTTGGACGAGGTGGGCAGATCACCTCCGCCTCCACCAAATAAATGATTGACTTTTCTCGAAAAATATGCTATAATTATTATAGAAAGTGAGGGAGAAGATATGAGTAAAGTATGGATTCTTGATATTGGTTGTGGCGTAGAGCGTGCTTTTTCGAGCCTTGAGAAGGCATATGATGCGGCTTATAATCAGCTTATCGAGTGGGGATATAATCCGGAGGATGAGGATGAAAAGAACCTCTTTGAGGAGCTGAAGTCCACTTATGAGAATCAGAACTACTCTGGCTTTAGTGTAGATGAAGTTCTTTGGTGTAAAGCAGTTCCACTTTATTAATACAGATAATAAAAAGAGAGGAAAAAATTAGAGAATTCTTAGATTTAAATGACTTTTAAGTAACTCCCAAATCAGAAAAATAATTGACTTTTTTCAAAAAATATGCTATAATAAATATAGAAAATGAGAAAAGAGAGGGAAATAAAATGACCCGTAAGGAAAAGGCTAAAGAATTAAGACTTTTTATCTATCACATTTTTTCTGATGGAGAGCCTCATAGCGTTGAAGAAGTTGCAGAAAGAGCAAAAATTTCTTATGACAAAGCAGCAGGAATGCTTTATGGTTTTACTTTCGGTTCAAGAATTGCGAGAGTTTGGCGAGATGATGACGTAATAAGTTATCGTCAGATTGCTCCATATGATGAAAGGAGAAATAAAATGGAGAAGAAGATTACTATCAGCAAAGATAATTCTAACCCTTGCGTTCATCGTTTTAACGATATTAAGTATGCAAGAGCGTTCGCGAAGGCGAATGGAGCTAAGGTAGAATACACAGGTAACTCTTTTATGAAGTACGCTGTGGTAATCGCAGGTAAGGGCGTTCGTCCGTGGGAAAATAAGAAGTAATTAAGTTAGCCGGGGCAATAGCTCCGGCAGCTAATGCCCCTGTCGTTCAACGGATTAGGACGTGACGCTACGGACGTCAAGATACGGGTTCGATTCCTGTCAGGGGTGCTAAATGCTCCTATAGTTTAGTTGGTAAAACTACTGACTTGTAATCAGTGGTCATCCGTTCGAGTCGGATTGGGAGCTTAAATCTCGAACTCAAAAAGTTTGAGAGTTCAACTTTCTTTGTTACTTATATTATGAGGTGATGAAGAATGACTGGAATTTATGTCATTACAAATACAATAAATGGGAAAAAGTATATTGGGCAATCTGTCAATATTTCTCGCAGATGGAAAGAGCATAGAAGTAGATATTAGACAGAAGATGGATACCTATATAAAGCAATGAGGAAGTATGGTCTTGATGCTTTCACGTTTGAAATTTTAGTAGAGTGTGATAAGACAGACCTTAATAACTTGGAGCGATATTGGATAGAAGTTTATCAGTCTAATAATTCAGATTTTGGATATAATCTTACTGCTGGCGGGGATGCGCCGGCGGAGATAAATTTCAAGATTTCTGATTAGGAGGTTCTTCAAATCTATGATTTATTGAGGGGCGGTGCGACATAGCAAGAAATTGCAGAGAAGTTTCATATTTCACAACGAGAAGTAAGTTTACTTAACTTAGGAGAAACTCGTCCGTAGATTGGTATTTCTTATCCAATTATCGACACATCAAGAAAGATTTACTATTGTGTTGATTGTGGGAGAGAAATTTCATTTGGGGCTTGTCGTTGTAAATCTTGTGAAGCAGCACGAAGACTTCGAGATAGAGTGAGAGAAACAAAACGTCCATCCAGAGAAGAATTAAAAATTAAACTAAGAACTTCTAATTTTTCTGCGATAGGTAGAGATTATGGGGTGACAGATAATGCAGTTCGTAAGTGGTGTGATTTTTATAATTTACCAAGACGGACAACAGACATAAAGAAAATGTCTGACCTTGAATGGTCTCAAATTTAATGAGGCGCGGTGCGTCCTCCAAATGCCCATATGGTTCAATGGATAGAACACGACCCTTCTAAGGTTGTGATCTCCGTTCAATTCGGAGTATGGGTACCAGTTAACCGTAGATTCCGAGTACGATAACCTCGGCGTTAAGCTAACTACCGATATAGATGGCAGGCGGCGAAGCAGCGTCTAAAACGCACAATCGAAACACAAGATGTTTCTTTTGACTTGCTATTAACTGTTTCAATATGCTCGAGTAGCTCAGCGGGAGAGCAGTTCCTTGACGTGGAAAAGGTCAGTGGTTCAATCCCACTCGTGAGTACCAAAGGTCTTAGCCATTCACCTTTTGAAGGAGTAAAAAATGGAGGGAGAGCTTGATGGGTTTAGAGCCTGTCGAATAGCTCGTATGTGAATCGTGGCAGGGTGTTCACATTAAATGCCAGTATAGCTCAGTTGGTAGAGCATCCGCTTCATACGCGGCAGGTCATCGGTTCGACCCCGGTTACTGGCACCAGACCCATTGGGCGGGAATATAATAGCTCAACAGTTTACTGCTTGGAAATAAGCAGCGGAGTTACTCGTCTTATCTCCGTCAACGAGAAAGGGGCGGTCGGAACGGTACGACCGATAGAGGGCACGTGACCTCAATACCGAAATGCCGATGTGGCGCAATTGGTAGCGCAAGAAACTCTTAATTTCGAGGTTGCAGGTTCGACCCCTGTCATCGGCACCAGTACCAGTTTCTTCTCGAGTTCTGAAGAACGAGAATGCCTTTCTAGTTCTAAGTGAACTGGCGTTGAACATCTACGAAGTGATGTTAACTCGCAGAGAGTACGGGAACTCTGCCCGATATGTGCTGAGGTGAATGCGCCGAAGAGAAAACTTTAGTTAAAAAATCCGTTGGTTCTGCAACGTTAAACGGGCAATATAGGCGCCTATATTGTCCAGACAGAAACAGAAAATTATTTGACTTTTCTTAAAAACTATGATATAATAATAATAGAAAAGGGGGAAAGAAAATGAAACAGAAGTTCGTTCCTTATGAGAAGATGTCTAAGAAGGCTCAGCGAGAGTTTGATAAGCAAAAGCGAATTATGTGGGAAGTTCCCCCGATGACTAAGATTATTCCTGATAAGCATAAGGAAAGAAGAGACAAACAAAGATTTGACTTTTCTTAAAAAATATGATATAATTTTATAGAAAGTAAGGGACAAGGAAAAGTCACTAAAACCAGTCTTGCGGCTTTAGACGTGATGGAGAGCCGATTGCAGACGTCTTTATAAAGACGGATGGAGGTAGAATCCCTTGATACGCAACTGGATAAGCGTAAACAAAAAAATAAACCAGTATTAAAATGGGAAGATGGCGTACACGGTTGGCGCGCCGCGCTGAAAACGCGAGAACGAAGGTTCGACTCCTTCTCTTCCCACCAAAGAAAGAGGGCAATGCGTGTGACACCCCGCCTTTCGTAACTACTTCACACAAGATTAGAAAAATCTTTGGCGGTTTGTAAGGAAACCGTAGGAGCATGGCGGCTAAGGGATGTCATGCGGTGGAGAAGCGGGCGGTACTTCTCAAATAATGGGAGGGCGGCGAAGATGGCGAGTCGCGGCGGTCTGTGGTAAATTCCTAAGGGAGGATACGAATGTAGTTAGAAACAAATAAAGACAGAGGAAAAGCGGGTTTAAGTCTTGCAATAGCTTATTTTGGAACTAATGGATATACAGTTTCTCTTCCATTAAATGATACTCAATGGTATGATTTAATCATAGAGAAAGACGGAATATTCCAAACCGTTCAATGTAAGTTTACATCAAGTAAAGACAAAGTAATTAGCTTCCGTTCTACAGGCGGCACAAAAGGAACAACTTATGATAACATTCTTGAGCATCCTTTAGACATCTTGTTTTGTGCTGATAATGAATTAAACCTGTTTGTAATTCCAATGTCTGATATTCGTAGTTTTGGAACTAAAAATCAAGTTTCTTTAAGAACTGAACCAACTGCGAATAATCAAGGTTTTCAAACACATAAGTACTTAGTTCAAATCTAAGATTTATCTCCAAAAACCGTTCCCTCTGGGTGAGTGGGTTCAACTCCCACCCCTCCTACCACTTCCAAATGGAAGGAACCAATAAATAATTTGATTTTTCTTAAAAATTATGCTATAATTAATATAGTAAACGAGAAGAAAAGTCCACACCGGATAAAATCCGGAGAAAAGGAGAAAACTATGACTGCTATTACTATGAAGAGCTTTATGACTGCACTCACTACGGGTACTCTGGTAATTAATACCAAGTCTGAGACCGGTGAGACGGCTAAGGTATCTAAGCCGATTTTTGATGAGACCGGCGCGCTGATCCCCGAGATGGTTGAGTATGCTCAGGCACAGATTACCAAGATTGACGAGAAGAACTTTAAGCGCAAGGCTACTTCTAAGCCTACTGCTAAGCAGCTTGCAAATGAGGCACGTCAGGTTCAGATTCTTCAGATGATGACACCTGGAGTAGTTTATACCGCAAAGGACATTTGCGCCTTTGGTTTTGAGGATGTAACTACTTCGCAGAAGGTTGCAGCTCTGATGAAATCTCCGATTGCTGAGGGTACTGTAATGGTAACTGATGTAAAGCCGGAGGGTTCTAAGTCTAAGGTTAAGGGTTATTCCCTTGTTGAGACCGAGACCGAGACCGAGACCGAGACTGAGTAAATCTTAGGGGAGTATTAAGACTCCCCAAAGAATGGCGGCATAGTGGAACTGGATAACACGCCTCCCTCTCAAGGAGGAGAATCGGAGTTCGAGTCTCCGTGTCGTCACCAGGCATTAAAAGCTAAAGTCCTTAGCCATGCTGGACTATACTATGCATGGATATATCGGAGAGATTGCTTTTGAGAATTGTCCCTCACTCCGTGAGAATAAATTAAAGATGTCACAATTTTCCGTTAGAGTAGTTACTTTCGTGAACCGTTAGCTATGATATGCCTCTGTCAACTCTGAGGTCGGCACCTTCCTTGTCGTTAGCTTGCTTGACTTGACGTCATCAAGTGAGTTGGAAATATATTGCGGTTTAGCCAAGTGGTAAAGGCAATCGGCTCTGACTCGATAACGCATAGGTTCGAATCCTATAATCGCAACCAATAAATTATTTGACTTTTCTTGAAATTTATGATATAATATATATAGAAGTTGAGAGAGAAGAAAAATTAAAAATAGCGGGATAGAGCAGTCTGGAAGCTCGTCAGGGTCATTTCCTGAAGGTCGTCGGTTCAAATCCGGCTCCCGCAATACAAATTGGAGAGAAGCTCATGCGGTAGAGTAGCTGACTGTTAATCAGAAGGGTGTGGGTTCGACTCCCATCTCTCCAGCCAATATATTGCCTCTTAGCTCAGTTCGGTAGTAGCAGGAAGCTGTTTACTTGACCTCAAACTTTAATGTTAATGAAAGAGTTAAATTCAAAACAAAAAGGAAATATAACAGAAGTTGAACTTATCCTTGAGTTTTTAAGACTTGGTTATAATGTTCTTACTCCATATGGGGATTGTGAGCGTTATGATTTTGTAGTAGATAAAGATGGGAAGTTCATTAGGGTACAAAGTAAAACAGCAACATCTGATGATAATGGTGCGTCTTTTAGAATTTCAACAACAAGTTGTAATCGGAAAGATGGTAAGATTATTCATCACACTTATTCTGAAGATGATATTGATTATTTTGCTACGGTTTTTGACGGAAAATCTTATCTTATCCCTGTACAGTTTTGTTAGGGACATAATAAGAAGTTCAGAATTTTACCTGCGCAGAATGGTCAAACTCGAGGAATAACTTGGGCAAAAGACTTCTTATTACAAGAGGTGATAAAAGAAGTTTGAGCTGATGTGTAAGCAACTTCAAGGTCGCCGGTTCGAGTCCGGCAGAGGCAGCTTGTCCTTGTGGTTAGGGACGTAAATCAACAGACCATCGGGGTACTTCTCACGAGAACAGAGAGGCGGTTCCCTTCGTCGTTAGGGAAGGTTGAGGCGACTACAGCGTATCGTCCGTAAAAAGTATGGCGACTTGGCACTGTGGAAGAAGACACAGCAGAGCATAGTGATTGAAATGCGTACGGTTTGATTACAGAATGCTCAAAAATGCCCCATTAGCTTAGATGGTCGAAAGCATCGGATTCTTAATCCGAGGATCATGGGTTCAACTCCCATATGGGGTACTTAGGGTAAGGCGGATGACCCTTCTATTCGTGGAAAACCGCTAAAATGGCTCCATAGCTCAGTTGGCTAGAGCACGTGCCTGTCACGCACGGGGTCGCCGGTTCGAACCCGGTTGGAGTCGCCAGTAGGTTTCCTTACTAATTAGGGTCCTGTAAAACTGTTAATTAGCGCACTCTACTGCGAGACAGAGATGACTTACTGTTTCAATAGTAAGCGGTGACTTTTTATGAATTTTCAATATGTAAAAATCCTTCGCTGAACAAAACTGCGAAACAAAAGCCCATCTGGATACCGTATGGGATAGAAACTGACGTTAGGTCGACATGGCGTCTAGTTACGGGGTTATATAGGAGCGTAGTACAATGGTCAGTGCGCACGACTGATACTCGTGTAACGGTGGTTCGATTCCACTCGCTCCTACCACTTGAGGGGTTAACATGGATTTTCGGTTTAAACTACCACCGACAGAAAGGTTAGTGATTAAGTTCACTAGCGCCATCTGGTATGTGGCTTTAGTGGAGAACGCCTCGTAAAAAAATAAAGAAGCAAAGTAAAACCGATTAAATGGGCGATGGGAGTGCATGGGGTGCTCGCCTCTCTTGCAAAGAGGAAATCAGATGGGTTCGATTCCCATATTGTCCACTTAACCGCTTGTTTCCCCAGTTGGCGGTCTCGACGGAGAGAAGAATTACCTGCGTAAGCATTTTTCTTCAGTAGGCGGTATATAAATAAGGATGGGGTAATGAGGTCAAAGCAACCCAACGATAGCGAGTACCTCGATATGGGAGATTATTTCAGCGGCGAGAAGGCAATCCTTACAAGATTGAGGTCGTGGGTTCGAGTCCCACATCTCCTACCATTAAAGACAGATCAGCAATTCACTTCTTTTGCATAGGGAGCACGAATTGGAGGTTTGATTCCTTCGCCCGCGGCCATTTATCGCGGGCTGGTGAAATGACATCACGCGTTTAGAGTCTGTCTTGTTTAATGGGTCACTAATGTAATTGGTAGCATGACAGCCTCCAAAGCTGTTCGTTGGGATTCGAGTTCTCAGTGACCTGCCAACGTATTCTTTTTTCATAGTGTTCTCCTTATAGATATTGTGCCGGCCATTAATACTTTGATGCGCCGGCACAAATAGTTTTAAACAGAATTTTATTTGACTTTTTTTTAAAAATATGATATAATATATATAGTAAAAGAGAAAAGGAGAATTACTATGAAGGTACTTGAGATGTTAAATTATGTTCGCGCAGAACAGAAATGGATTAATGACTTTATCAATGCCTTCAATGAGACCGAACTTATTTACGATCGCTTTTGTTCTGAAGTATACAATGAACTTGATATTGACTTGTTAGTAGAAAAGTATGAAAATGCGGGAGCATATCTTGATTTGGATTGGAATGCAGGAGCAACTAAAGTAGTTCTTTGTTTAAAGAATTTTGCCTTTAAGTCTCCGTATACTTATATGGTAAATTATTATACAGAAGAGGATTATAATGAACTGTCTGACAGTGAGAAAAAAGAGTGCGATAGGGATGAAGAGGGATGGTTCTCTAAGATTCCTTTCTTTATGGGTAGCACTGGAAACTATTGCGATGTTGAAGCGAAAGTTTATCAGAAGGCTCTCTCTTATGGCGTAGCTGATTTTTTTGCTGAAACGGTAAGAATCCCTGGAACTCACGTCTATGTGCAAGAGCGCTATTTGATGGCATTTGATGAATATAATGGAAGAGATGATGCTCCTTTAAGTAAGACTGAAATTAATGATATTCGTAAAACTTGTTGCTTTTACAATTCTATCCCCGATAGAGTTATTAGTTGGTGGGCAAATCATTATTCCTATTCTGATCTTCTTAAACTTGGCACCTTCTTGAAACTCTATGATATTAATGATCTTCATGCAGGCAATATTGCATTTTTCCCTGATGGAAAATTAAAAATCATTGATTATAGTGGATATTGCTCTTCTACTAGCAATCTCGTATAAACATCATAATATATATAATTGACTTTATTCATATTTTATGATATACTATATATAGTAATTAAAAAGGAGATAAAAGAAATGCTAAGTTGGGAAGTCCGTTTTAAGGATAAGGAGAGTTTGCCTTCTTATTGTATTAATAGTGATGATGCCTATAACTTATGTCTTGCATATATTTGTGAAAATTATGACCAGCAAGATAGGGATTATTTTTTATCTTGTCTTGCTGATAGCTTTGCTAAAAACAGAGAGAGTTTTATGGTAGATGATGTTTGTTATGTAACAGCAAGAGCAGTTATTTTTACTTAAAGGAGTGCTTTTTAATGAGAAGATTTGAGAATGATTGTGTAAGTTGTGATCTTCCTTGTATTGATTGTGGACGAAAGCATGTAGAGCATGTTTACTGTGACAATTGTGGAAGTGATTTGACAAACGATCTTGATGGAGTCGAGTGCGAAGGAAGAGACCTTTGCTATTCTTGTGCAAAGGAATTCCTGATTAAGAAGTTTTATCCTTCTGGTAAGCAAAAGCGGGATTTTTATCGGTACTCTCCTTACCAGATTAATGATAAAGAGTTTATCCTGAGTCTTGATGATAAAGATAATGAAGAGATGTATCGAGTAATGATGGAAGAGGATTTTGAAACTATTGCAGAAGACTGCGGAGTTAATTGGACACAAATTGAATTGAAGGGAGATATTTATGGTTACTATCTATGAAATTTGGACTTGTAAGGAGATGGGGAGTTTTCATCTCCATTCAACTTATTTTAATCGGGCCGCGGCAGAGCTTATGAGAACGACACTCGAAAATAGTCGAGAATATACTACCGTTTGGATTGAAGAGAAGTATGAGCCAGAGGTAGAGTAATGAATGTATGGCTTTTGTATGGAGTCACGGAAGATGCTACTTAGACTCTTTTGAGAGTATGTGATTCAGAAGATGCGGCTCGAGAGTGGGTGTAGATTTACTTGGATACTCCGCAATGGACATCTGTTTTTACTCAATGTTGGGTAACAAGCGGTATGCCAGAAAAGTAGAATTGACTTTTTTATAAATTTATGGTATAATTGTTATAGAGATTTAAGGAAAAGAGACTTAAAGGAGAATTGCATATGATTATTCTGTCCAGAGATACCTGTACGAGAGTTGACACAGAACACATTCTGTTTATTGATTATGACTGCATAGAAAAGCAGCTCTATGCTGTCACTACAAATGGGCAAATAAGCGAAAAAGTCACTCTTGTTAAGTGTATCGAAAAAGATAACGCTTGGGTGGTGATTTGTAGCATAGCTAAGCAAGAAAGTATCGGAGATAAAATCTTCAGAATTAAGAGCTATCAGGACAATTAAGGGAGGACGGGCTATGACTAAGGAACAGATGCTTGAATTTCTTGAACAGTATGAAGATGATGAAGTCATTGATGAGTATGAGCTGGCTCGTTATAAGCAGTCTATCGCTGAAGCTCATGAGCGATTTGTTGAAGAGCTTGAAGAGCGTCAACATGCGTCTGGTTTCTATGTTCAGCAAGATATAATCGAGATGTATCGCCGTGAGCGGTAAGGAGGAGCACTGATGGCAAGAGCTTATGTAATCTATGGCTATGAATGGTTTACGAATGAAAAGGGCGCGGCGCCGGAGGTTTGTCGATACAAAGTTCTTCAAATTGATTATGGGGAGCATGAAGACTTGAAGATGGCAATTCATAGTGACTTTACTTTCTGGAAATCTTTGACCAGAGAAAAAGTATGGAAGGAAGTCTATAAGGCGTTTGATTTTAATGAAATGACTCCTGATGCATTATCAAACTTGATTAAGGATTTTGACACTCATAGTATAGTTCACTGGTATATTCTTGATGAAGATGAATTCAATGAGTGGGTTCATTGGGGAGAAGACCATTCCGAAGTTGAGATTGCGGCGCTTTCTTTTGGAGAATAAAAATCTAAAAGATATTTGACTTTTTCCGAAAAATATGATATAATTATTATAGAAGATGAGGGAAAAAGCCCTATAAAGGAGGACACTTATGTTCGAGCGTATGTTTCTTGTTCAGCGCATTCTTGATCAGGGAACTGAGGATGAAATTCATGATGCGACTCTGATGACCGCAGATGAGCTTATCCATTACATTGACATGCAGGACTATGTGGATGAGGTTTATGACATCTATGAAGTAACTAGATTTGGCGCGCCTGTTCATCTTCATTATGTTGGTTGGCAACCTGACTGTCTAATTGAATTCGCAACTGATGACGGTACTGTAGTTCTTCAGGGCTATGGCACTGATCACTAAGTTTAATCAAGGAGGAAGTATTATGACAGCAATTTGGATTTTTATTTCGTCAATTCAGGATAGCGAGCCGGAAGTGTTTAAGTCTCTAAACGAAGCTATTGATTTTGCAATTGACGCATTAAAAGAGCATAGAGAGTATTGGGGTTATATTCAGGAAGATCTCGATTACTGTATTGAGGAGCTATATGAAGGTGCTCGTAGAGGGAGCAATCATTTGGGCGTTGGACTTGGCGAGTTTGAGGTAGATATTTATCAAAGGTTTATTTGACTTTTCTTAAAAATTATGTTATAATAAATATGTAAGATAAAGAGAAAAGCTCAAAAGGAGAAATATTTATGGTATTGAAAAGAACTTATGCTTATAGGGAGTTTAATCAGGGCTTCGGTCTTGTTTCAGAAGTGATTTTCAATATGACTCCTTCTGAGGCAATCAATTCTCTCTGGGAGAAGTACGGTGACACGCTTTGGAATAGCATTACGAATGAGGATTGGGGAATAAGGGTTATAATTCATGATTTATCTTTGACAGATGGTACTGAGTATGAGTATCTGATTTATAACTAAGTTAATTGGAGGCTCCTCCAAAGGATTTATGCGTAGCAATGGCGAGATTCCAGCGCCATTAAGAGGAAGTGTACATACCTCAAGTGAATTAACCATTTGAGTAATGGCGGCGTTAAAGAGCGTCTGAAATAAATCTCCTCGCCTCTTGTAGCGGCAATTAGGTAGAGCGCCTCCAGTTGTGGGGGATTGAGGAATGGATAGGCTACGGTTGTAGCTGATAGCCACCGAGGGTTGTGGGTTCAATTCCCACCAAGAGGAATAATGGGGCATGGCAGCACGGTCGGTAACATATCGTGTGGGTAGGCGAAAGCTGATTTGAACTTCTCGTTAAATCGACGAGATAAGCCGGTTCGACTCCGGTATGCTCCACCATTAAAAACATAAGCAAAAAATTATTTGACTTTTCTCTAAAAATATGATATAATATTTATAGAGAGTTAAGGAAAGGGGTTTTGAAAAATGACTATCCGTGAGCTGTTCGAGTTGGCTGAGTCCCTTGGAGTTGCGGACCGTCCGCTTGGTATCTCCTATGATGCTTCTGATGAGTGGTATTCTTGGGAGGGCGATACTTCCGCAAACGTTGAGGTAGATACTGATGGCGATACCTTGGTAGTAGTTCTTCTCTAAGTCCACTCCTGCCGATTGGCAATATATAAATCGAGGGCGTAAGGAAAACCTCGTTAAAAACCGACAACTGCCGCATGGTCGTAAGGCCTAAACGGCGTAATGCAGCGAGATGTTCATACGATGAGCGCAGCATCTCTCGCCAAGATAACAAGCCAATAGTCGGTTGCTGGACTCGTTAGAGGTTGCGGCTTGTGAAAAAATAATGCTCGTGTGGCGTAATTGGTAGCGCAGCGGACTCTTAATCCGTGGGTTGCAGGTTCGATTCCTGTCACGAGCACCAGGCTCCTAAGCACCTGAGTATAAACTGCTTCATCGCGAGCCCGCGCGAGGAAAAATAGACGGACTGGGCAGGAGAGTAACAGCTCCCAAGGGTGGGAAAACCTTGCATAAAAAACCCATAATTATGAGGAACGTCCTACGCCTCGCTTGACTGGCAAAAGAGTAGCGGTACTTTGGTACGAAAAGTCAAAGCAGCACGCAGTTTCGCTGGACGGAAACTGTTACCTAAGCTGTTAGGTATGAGACACAAGTCAGTCAAACAGCAATATGGGCGTGTGGCGCAATTGGTAGCGCAAGAAACTCTTAATTTCGAGGTTGCAGGTTCGACCCCTGTCACGCTCACCACTACGGGCTTCTCTGATAATCTGTTTTGCCTTGATTCCTTAAATGGATAAAAAATATTGAGATTATCATATAAACGCCCAGTTCGTTCAACGGACAGGACGCTCGGTTACGAACCGAAGGAAAGAGGTTCAATTCCTCTACAGGGCGCCAACACCATTTTGTGGGTATGGTGAAAATAGTATCACAAAAGCTAAGGCTGTTGCCGACTTCAAGTTCCCGATGCGAGCGCGGGTATCCACATAAAGTGTATAATAAATGCGGTTGTAGCTTAGCTGGCAGAGCAACGGTCTTTTAAACCGTGGGTCGCGAGTTCGAGTCTCGCCAGCCGCACCAGAGGAGTTTGATTGTCCCATGCAATATGGGCGGGAGCCTTCTCCTTGAACAAAAAGGGCGAACAACGACGCGGCTACAGCATCGAATGGAAGAGGAAGTGCGCATACCTCAAGTGGCATCACTCATGTCATCCAATCGGCAGGACATCAACAAACTTGATTTGTGGGTTCGATTCCCACCGTAGTACAAGAGGGTACACTAAGCAAGGGGCTTAGAGGGCGGTTCGATTCCGCAGGGCACATTGGCGTTGCGTCAAGGGGATTGAGGAATGAGGGTTCGAGTCCCTCCATGAGTAATTGGGGAATAGTGATGCGCCCCGAGTGATTCTCAAAAGTGCTATCGGTGGTCTACGAAACGACCCGCCGTCACGGCTAAGCCACAAGTGCGCGTTAAACTGCGGTAAGCTCGTCAAGCTGTTGACGACCCAGCAGAGATTGGGTTAAGGTTCATCACCAAACAGTATAAATGCCCAGTTCGTTCAACGGATAGGACGCTCGGCTACGAACCGAGGGATAGAGGTTCAACTCCTCTACGGGGCGCCAGTTCGGGAAAAAGAAAACAAATAAATATTTGACTTTTTCCAAAAAAAATGTTATAATAAATATGTAAGATAAAGAAAAGGGAGCAAATAAAAAAACTCCCGCACAACCCACAGAGTGGGAGAAATGGAGAAAAATATATGTTTATGAATTTTGCTGATGTAGAGAATAAGTCTGTTAAGAATACCGCACGCGGTGCTTCTATCGTTGAGCTTGAGGCTTGGCTTAAGGAGCGTTTCGGTGAAGCTAATGTAACTCAGACCGGTTCTGGCGACTTCGCAGTAGCCCTTGGTGAGAAGGACGGTAAGGAGGTTTGCGTTGAGTTCGGCGTAACCGCAAAGGACGCGTTTGACCGACAGACTCCTAAGAGTGGCCTCGTAAGAGCTTTTGATCGTGAGGCCGCGGGGCAGAAGTATAAGGCAGATCGTGAGAGGGCAGCGGCTAACAAGGCAGCACGGAAGGCAGTATCTGAAAAGAATAAGGCTCGTGATGAGGCAGAACGCGAGAAGGCAAAGGCCGACCAGGATTAATCTCTAAAAGCCAATTGGCTTTTAAGAATGCTCAAACAGTATCAATAGACGCCTGAGCGCGGTGAGATATTGGAACGGTTGGTGACACTTTTTAGGATAAGGTCTAAAATGACTTTATCTTCTGGAACAGAACTAACCACTCTTAGACAGAAACTAAAAAGATGAGTGTTCTTAAAAGCCAATTGGCTTATCTAATTTATCAAATGTATATAAATCGCGCCATCGTCTAATCGGTTGAGGATACAAGGCTTTCATCTTTGAGATACGGGTTCGACTCCCGTTGGCGTGATATTCTTAAATGGCTATATCTTTATGTAGTAAGAATTATGGAATACAAAATACTTATAAAATGGAGTTGATTAGTTTTGGCATACATTTATAAAATTACTAACAAAATAAATGGGAAAATTTACATAGGAAAAACGGAAAGAAATGTAAAAATTCGTTTCCAAGAGCATTGCCGGAATGCATAGTCATATGATGATAAATTTGAAAAGCGCCCTCTTTATTTGGCAATGTAGAAATATGGAATTGAAAATTTCTTTATAGAAGAAATTGAATAGACAGACAATCCCGAAGAGCGAGAAAGATATTGGATTGAATTTTTTGATTCTTTTACAAATGGTTATAATGCGACAATTGGTGGAGACGGAAGAAAATATCTTAATTATAGTGTTTTATTTGAGACTTATAAAAGAACTAATTCTATTAAGAAGACTGCAGAAATTTGCGAATGTAATGAAGGGTATTTATCGGAATTATTAAAAAATAACGATATAAAAGTAAGAAGTTCACAAGAATATTTCCGACAAACAAGGGGAAAAATGGTAAATCAGTATTCGTTAAATGGAGAGTACCTTGCTACTTATTCCTCTTTACGAGAGGCGGCAAAAGCTATTGGTAAAGATGGCGGGGCTTCTCATATAAATCATGTTTGTTAGGGAAAACGAAAAACAGCATACGGGTTCATATGGAAATATGTGATTTAATAATGACCGCCGGCAATTCGCTGGAGAAAAGGAGAATGTGAAATGAGAAAGCAGAATCAGAAGGTTCAGACTCGTCAGATTGCTGCAGGTATTACTCTTACCGGTACTAAGTCTGTAGAACAGTGGGATGAGCAGATTCGTAAAGAGGTTTCAGCTTGTAAGGAAGCTGCCTATACGAAGGAAGTTGTTTTTACTCCTGATTTCCAGTCTACGGCGAAGGATTAATAGGAGCAATTATTAATAAATAAGTCAATAAATTTAACTTATTTACAAAAAGTTTTTTGAATATTCATAAAAAATACTTGACTTTTTTCAAAAAATATGGTATAATAATATTGTAAGATAAAGAAAAGGACAGAAACCAAAGAGGTTCCGTCCTGCGAACCAGACAAGGTCTGGAGAAATGGAGAGTATATATGGCAAAGGAACTGCGTGATTTCACTGGCATGAAGATTTCCCAGGTAAAGACTGCTGTTCGTGAGCAGTTGATGGCAGACTTCGCAGAGCTTCTGGGGCGGAAGTACGAGACTTATGGTAAGGTTGCTGCTGGCGAGATGGCTCTTGTTGTTGGGACTTTTACCGATGAGGATGGCTTCCCGCATGATGTGCCGGCAGTAATCAAGGTAACTGCAAAGCCCTTCTATGATTCTGAGGGGACTAAGGGACGTATCACTGAGCCTTATATCGTTGAGGACGAAGTAAAGGCTTATGAGATGGAGAGAGCTGGTGCGGCAACCCGTCACAAGGGGCGCCCGAAGAAGGCTGATTCCTAATTTTCCTCTCTCCTTCGTAATTTAATTGTTCTTGGCTTAGGATTTCTACCTTCCTCAATCGGAACGTTTTCTTTCTTATAAGGAGGTATAAAAATGAAGGCTTAGAAAATCTACTTCAAGAATAATGTAAACGATGGCGTAAATTATGATCTTAAGTTTGAGTAGTTTAAGCGAGCGATTTAGGATTTAATTGATTTGGAAGTAAGTCTTGAAATGAAGTTAGGACAGTTGGAAAAGTTCTGTGGAACTGGCAGTATGGACAGAGTTACTGACAAATCTTATCAAATTTTAAGTGCGGCGGCAGAAGTAATCGGAAACGAGTTTAACGTTTCTTCTGAAGATATTCTGGACTATGTGCTTGAAGATCATGGAGTCTTGGAGAGGGAGTAAGATATGGCGGCACAAGTTAGTTTGTGTCGCTTTTCTTATTAGTCGATTAATTGGGTTTTAAGAAGTCTGAAAATTGAGGAGGAAGTAAAGAGGGAAGGTACTTATTTATTGTAAATGAGAACGTAATTAATATTATAATTTAAAGTATAATTTAAAGTATAATTTAAAGTATAATTTAAAATATAAATAAGAGAGAGAAGAGGAAAAAGAGAAGAGAAAAGGAAGAAAGAAGGAAAAGAGAAGAGAAAAAAAGAAAGAGAAAAAATAATATAAAGGAAAAGAAGAGAAAGAGAAAAAGAAAGAGAGAAAGAAAGAGAGAGAGAAGAGAGAAGGAAAAGAGAGAAGAGAGAAGGAAAAGAGAAAGAGAAAAAAAGAAGGAAGAGAAGAGAGAGCAGGAAAAAGAAGAAAAAGGAAATTAAAGGGGAAAAGTGTAAAAGAAGACAATGGCGGGGAACCTATTTCCTATAAGGTAACGATTTTAAAATCCCCAATCAATGGGAATTGACCGGGGATAATAATAATATTAAAAAGTGTCTATAAGTTCCAGAAATCGTCCGTAAGCATTACAAGTCACACATAAGCATTACAAATCACACGTGGCAAGTCAAGCAATTGACTTAAATAATTAAATATTTTAAATAAAATAAAATAATCGAGGTGAAAATGTCAATGATTTAGCATATTTATAGTATAACAATATAGAAAGACGCCGGAAATACGGTGTTTTTGAAGAGTTTTGATAAAAAAATTAAAGATAATGACGGAAAAGTTGTCGATTCTTTAAATAAAACCTATGTTATAGACTTTGGAGACGAAGTTTAGTCAATTTCTTACGTCGGTTCTTACGAAACTGATGACTTTAAGTCAATGTATGAAATATGGCAATCGCTCACTAAAAAATTTGAACTCTCCTTAGAATATGTAAAAGATGGGTATGTGTTCCTCTTAGCTTTTCGGCAACTGCATAGCGGACCCGATAAGCCGTTTAATCAGCGTATTATCCATAATGGTGTGCCGCGACGCCGTATTAGAATTAAGAAGAAAGTTGATCTAAAGTTAAGGCCGGCGAAAGATAGGGATTACGGAGACGTTGAAGATGGTGGCGGAACTAAGCCAAGTGCTTTTACAGTAGAGGAATTAATAAAGACGGATTGGTGGCTTGGCCGCTGGAATTAGAGATATGAGTATCTTTGTAAGTATTTAAGCGATTGTGTATGCGGGTGTGTGGATTATGATACTGCAAGAGAGGTTTTCCTCTATGCGTTTATACTTACGATTGCTGAAATTCATATGTTTCTTAGAGATGAATTGCCGGCGCGTGTAACCCACGTAAGAGTTAGGGATTATGATTGCCGTACTCCTATTCCATACCCTGATATTAGAACTATTGGAGAAGCAGTTGTAAATCCAAATACAGAACAGTATCGAATTTATATTGCTCCAACTTTAGAGGGGCGGGCCTGGATACTTGGGCCGGGTGGCACAGCTTATATTTGGGACGTGCCTGAATAGCTCTCGAAAATTTATAGAGGGGTTATCGGAATTTACGGGGCAAAGTATATTATTCCAAGTCGATAAAGATTATATAGGGGGCTATCAAAAAAGATAGCCCCCTTACTTATTATAGAGTGGTAAAATAGGGGTATGGAATTGGAAAAATTTTTATAGAGCGCCGGTGAATTTTTCATAGGCGAATTTGCTTTGAATTTGCTTACAGGATGGTATCGTAAATTGGGGTTTAAAATAATCCTCCGTGAAAAATTTTTCGGTACGGGATTTTGACACATTTATACGGAGCTCCTGTTCAAACAAGGCAACAAGAAAAGACCGTTTTTTTCTAAAGTATCAGGAGATATGGTAACAGTATAATAAAACGCGGCCGAGCCAATCAATTGACTTTTATTTTTCGGCGTTTTTTTCTAAAGTATCAAACGCAGCTCACAGCTCAAGAGGAAACGTATCGAGTCAATTGATTGACAACGCCCTACAATCTTGCTTCGTTTGGACAAAAGGAAGATTGCGGCAGGACTAGTTGATATGTTCTGGGAGCGAAAACCTATTAAACCTATAGAAATACTAGGTATTGCGCCCCATAACAATGCTAAATATTAGCGTGCCGCGGCACTTATATTCTAGTCACTAAGCATTTATATTTTATTTACAACCAGTTAATTGACTTTTTTCTAAAAATATGATATAATATATATAGTAAATGAGAGATAATGAATATAAAATAGTTAAGGGGATGATTCCGATGTGGTACTTTAGTAATTATTAAGAATTAAACTATAAGAGGTAAAGGAAGAACAAGGAAGGGAGAAAATACCAATGTGATGCTTTCTTAATTATTAAGATTAAAAGTAAAGTAAAGCCTACTGCAATAGAGGAGGACGATCAGGATGATGGATTTGAATTCTGAACTTTTCCGTGCTATTCTGGACAACCCGGAGTCCGATGAGGTTCGAGATACCGCAGGATTCCTTTACAATCTCTTTGCGGAGGAGGAAGAGAAGCGTCCCCTTCCTCCAGATGAAAAGCAGGTCAAGACTGCAGGCCGTGCCTTTAAGTTGATGTTCTCGATACTCGCAGGGCGCATCTATGTTGATGATGCGGAACAGATTCTTAACTTTGCGGATTACCTGATAGACAAGACTGAGCGCTTTAGGCGCGCTTATTCAGATGATGAAGATTGATGGCGCCCTTTTGAGAACAGATTAAGCCAATTCGCCGAATAGGCGGTTGGCTTTTATTTTTATACTTTAGCACTTTAAAGCGATGAAGGTAGGGAGGACTTGTCTTGCACAGCCGGTAGTTGTAGCTCGCGGATATATTATATATACCCCATTTTTCTATAGTGCCGGCGCAGCTCATGGGAGGGTGCAGCTCGCTTGGATTACAGCTCACAGATGCAGCTCACAGACGAATCGCAGCTCACGGATGCAGCTCACCGGCCGGTTTGTTGGGGATGGTGCAGCGGTAGGGTAGGGCGGGCACGCCGAGGCAGACGCCCATTCACCTACTAAGCCTATAAGAATACTGGGTGAACATACATTCGCCCATTAAACCTATTAAACCTATAGAAATACTAGGTTTTAGCGCTTTAAAGTATTAAAATTTTTAAGTTAAAAGATTTAATTAATTGCTAAAAATTGGTAACGCAAAATAGCCATTTCTCAATGGTTAGCCTATGCTAACTATAGGTTAGATCTCCCCCTCTACTCTCTGCCTTCCGGTCTCTTTCTAATACTATTATACCATATTTTTTGGAATTTGTCAATAGGCAATTTGCACAAAGTTTTTCAAGAGCGATATACGGTTTTTGTGCAATCTGCTAACCTAGTAAACCTATAGGGATACTGGGTGCCCCGACGTTTCACACTTTAAAGTATTGAATTGATAGAGACTTCGCTTTATCGCTTTAAAGCGGTGGAAGGTAGGGGTAAGAGGTAGGGGCTTTGGCGCTTTAAAGCGTTGAAGCGGAACATATGTTCTTTTTTAGGAACGAAAAAAAACCGCCCCGAAGGGCGGTCTTTTCTTAATCCTCAGCGGGAGCGGAATCCTCGGTCGGATCCTCTACCGGGTCCTCGGTCGGATCCTCTACCGGGTCCTCGGTCGGATCCTCTGCGAGGTCAGTGGCGAAACGGAAGGCCTTTACCTTGCCGGACTTACCCTTGACGGGATCCACCTCAACAAGAACGCCATGTGCGACGCCTGCCTTCAGAACAGCGGAGGCCTTCTGGGTCGAGATACCAACGGCAGCGGCAGCAGTCGCAGAGGTCAGCGGCTCGGCATGGTCTACCATCGAAGAGATCGAACCGAGGAGGTCGGCCGCGGCAGTCCATGCCTTGTCAGCGGCCTTTACACGGCGGGAGTCGGCGGAGGTATCGTGCTTAGTGATCGCGGCCTCCGCATAGGCCTTGATCTCGGGGTCGGTAGCAGTAGCAGCGACAGCGGTCAGGAAGTCAACATAAGTCTTGATGGTCATAAAGTTCTCCTTTTCTCCGGACGTTCGTCCGGTGTGCGTTTCGGGTTTTGGGCTTTTCCCTCACCCTCTATTAACATTATACCACATTTTTTGAAGTTTGTCAATTGTCATTTTGCACAAATTTTTAGAAGCGGATGTGTGCAGATTTGAGAGGGCTTGCGTTGCGCCGGGATCCTCGGCGGCCTACTTCCATTCTATCTGCACAGACGCCCCATAGGTGTGAACAGTGTTCACGGATTTGACCTTTTCCCCATCGTCATGCGGTGTTTGTCTGTTCCGTTCTCTGTCCTCCTTACATTTATAATTATAGCATAAGTTACGGGAAAAGTCAATAGTTTTTTGAAATTTAATTGTGCCGGCAGAGGGACATTTTATTTTTAAAATAGGCTTGACATTTTCGCTATTATGTGCTATAATAGTATTGTAAGATAAAGAGAAACACAAAGACAATAAGGAGGTAATAATATGGCCGTATATGTGATTTATGTAAAGTCTAACCAGTTTGACCATTGGACTGCAACAGATCTGACCCTTGATAAGGAACTCGCAAGAAGAACGGTAAACCGCTGGGAGGCGAAGGGACTTATGGCATTTTTTGAGATGGTAATGATTGATAAGGGGTTGACATCTCTTCTCTACTAAGAGGAAGGCCGATTTATCGGCCTTTCTCCTTATACTTTAGCACTTTAAACTTTAGCACTTTAAAGCGCTGGAAGGTAGGGCAGGGATAAGGTAGGGGCTTTAGCGCTTTAAAGCGCTAAAGCGAACATATTCTTAATAAGAAAAAAGGGCGATTACTCGCCCTTTTTCCCTCCTCTTGCTGCGATTTCTGCCTTATTTGCCTCGCGGATGTCGTCAAGGTTAATCGCAAGAGTAACGCGGTCGCTTTTGGTAACAACGTCATTCCATCCCTTGACAACAGGGGAGACGATCGCAACCGCATCAACCTCGAAGCCGTCCTTATTGATGACGGTCCCGACGCACACAGCGATCGACCCGCCGTTGATCTTGCTGCCCTCGTTCGGCTCGATCGCATAAGGGATGTAGACGACGTTCTCCTCCCCGCGCCACGCGATCAGCGCCGCCATAATAACCTCGTTAAGCTGTGCGCGGATAGCGACCTTCCGTGCGGTATCGTTTTTCATGCCCTTAAGATCCATCATAGATTTGCCTCCTTTAGGTCTTTACCTTTACCTTACATATATATTATAGCATACTTTTTTGATTTTGTCAAGGGGTTTTGAAAAAATTTTTTTAATTTTTTTCGTCAACGGTTTTTTCAACTGCTATGATATATTCATTGCAGAAACAGTCGCCTCCTTCCTCATAAGATTTTTTTAATTCATTATAATCTTCATTGCCAAATTCGGCAACTCGTTTATAGTATTCACAAATATAATTCCATGCCAGCTTTTTAGAGGAGAATACCCTAAACTCGCCCACATCCTCAATCCATGTCACAACCCATACCTTCATAACTTTACCTCCTTTAGGTCTTTGCCTTTACCTTACAATACTATTATAGCATACTTTTTGATTTTTGTCAATAGTCATTTTGCACAAAGTTTTAGAATTTTATTCGTCAATTTCTGTCGTTTCGCAAGTCTCAAACCCAACGATTTTTCCCGATTTATCGGCAATAATTACTTGCCCAGTATATCGCCAATAGGAACGAACAGGAACTTTATTATAACATTCTGTATAATGAGACTTTATTTTATACACAAAGTTATTACCACGAGGAAACTCGTCAAAATGTGCGCCCTGTTCTATTAGAATTTCTTTTACTGTTTTCATTTCTTGCCTCCTTACAATATTATTATAGCATACTTTTTAATTTCTGTCAATAGTGATTTTGCACAAAGATGAGGGGAATTTTATTTCTTAAATATAAAATGTGATAGTAAGATAAGATTCGCCGGAATTATCGCCCGCAGTAGTAAAGTCAAGTCCTTTGATTTTTTCATTATAATAAGGGCATAATTCTTGTTTAGTAAGATTATATTTAATTGTTTTGCCAGAATAGTAGATTTCAAAACAAAGTTCATCAGTGTAAAAGTCAGAAGATTCAACAAATTCTTTAATTGTCATAATCTTACCTCCAATACTTTTTAGCGATGTTTGTTTGTTCTGTTCTCTGTCCTTCTTACATATATATTATAGCATACTTTTTGATTTTTGTCAAGAGAAAAATGTCCTTTTGCCGGCACATTTATTTTCTAAAAACCCCTTGACTTTTCTTAAAATTTATGTTATAATAATATTGTAAGATAAAGAGAAACACCAATAAGGAGGAAAATATGAAGGTATATATAATTTATATAGAATTTAATGGACGGTATGTTGCTTTACATATAACTACGAGTAAAGCGGCCGTAGAAGAGATGCTCAATTATTGGTGGGAGAAGGGATTTATGGCGTTTGAGGAGGAAATTTTTGTCAATGAAAAAATAACGAATCTTCCACCTCTTAAAAAAGGCTGATTTTTCGGCCTTTCTTCTTATACTTTAGTACTTTAAACTTTAGAACTTTAAAGCGGTAAAAGTAGGGCGGTTAGCGGGGGCTTACGCGCCCCGCGCTATTGCATCAAGAATTTTTCCGCCTTCACACTCTTTATCCCGATATATGGACATAATTACATATTCGGGATTAACTGACTTTTCGTAGTGTTCCATAAGTATTTCAGTATAGTACAAACCTTGGAGTCTGCGCGGTTTATATACGCCGATTTGCTCGGTCAGATACTTATAAGCGAAGTTAGCAAAAGACTTTTGGTCAGTCAGTTTAAGGAAGGCATAAACAAAGTGCGCCGTTCCGATATAGTCGTGACCGAGTCGTTCGGCGATCCTTACCGCCTCGATGTATACATCTACTGAATACAGAACCTTTTTCTTCATTTTATCCCCTCCTTACATATACTATTATACCACTTTTCTTTTGACTTGTCAATCGTCGAAATGCACAAACTTTTCTAACTCTATTTGTCTATTTTGCCGGCACTAAACCTATTAAACCTATAGGAATACTAGGCGTTGCCCCGCCCTACCCTTCACTGCTTTAAAGCGTTGAAGTATACAAATAGTACAAAAAGCGGATCAAGTCCGCTCTTTGTAATACGTTCGGCGCATTGCCTTATGTTGCCGCATAATCCAGACGAAAATCTCTTTTTCTATCTTAACATCTTCTAATGCAGTATGTTTCTCGATAAAGTCATTATTTCGCGATAAATAGCGGTAAAGCACCTCCGCAGTAAGGCGCGGCGCGCCGTTTTTGGTGATATATCCGCGATTTCTGCACCATTCGACATAGGTCTTTTGACGTCCTACAGTTTGCCGCGCCATTGTCAAAGTACACCAAATCGGGATCCCATAGGGAAAAAAGTACGATTTGAAGCCCTTTATTATTGAGGTCGTATTATTACAAGCGGTATAATCAAACCGCGCGTTATGGGCGACAATTGCCTTGATTTTGTAGAAGTCGCACAAGAATTTTACCAAACTTTGTGCATATTCCCATGTTACGACGACTCGTTCCTTGCGGTCGATTTCCTCGTAGTAAGACGGCAACTTTTCGGCATAATAGGCCGTGTTCATAAGTGCCGGCATACCATAGAATACGTCAGAAATTACGAGGTTATACTCTGCGTATACGTTGCCCTTCTTGTCAATAACCTGCATCCCCAGGTCATAGACAAGGGGCGAGTCTAGGTCGCCAGTCGTTTCTGTGTCGATCATGAGATAATAATGACGGTCCATTTGATTTTCCTCCTATTCTGTGAAGATGGAGCGTTCAAGACTTCTTTTATCTTCTGTCCTCCCCTTCACCTTACATATATATTATATCACAAAGAGATAGAAAAGTCAAAATTGATAAGTGAATTTTTCGCGATATATAGCCAAAAAACCTATAAAAAACTTTGTGAAGTTTGTACAATAAAAGCAAGTAAAACGCAATAGAAATTGTGCAAAGTATACAAAAGAACGACTTTCTGATTTTACTTTAGCACTTTAAAGCGGTAAAGTAGTAGGGGCGGGATTTTAACGTTTTAAAGTATTAAAGCAGAACATATGTTCTTATATGAGAAAAAGGGCGATCACTCGCCCTTCTCCTTTTTCTTTTCCTCTTTGTTAAGCCGCGCGACCTCAGCAAGTGCCTTCATAAGTCGCATAAATTCCGCGCGGTCAATCATCGTGGTCTTGCCGTTCGTGTCCGTAAATTTTACCATATTTTCCTCCTTAATCATTCAGTAAGTCGGTGATACCATCATTGACTTCTATCTCTTCAATATAGGTATCAATACCATGGCAGAAAAGTCTGTCCGCTTCTGCTTCTGCTGCACTTTTGTCAGTCGTCAATGCGACTGCATGGGCATAATCGCCCATTGCATAAATAACATATTCAACCATCTTTACTTCCTCCTTGTGTATGTTATTTTTCTTTATCTTACATATATATTATAACACATTCTATCTTATTTGTCAATAGTTTTTCAGAAAAAAATGTTTCTTTGCCGGCACATTTATTTTCTAAAAACCCCTTGACTTTTCTTTTATTATGTGCTATAATAATATTGTAAGATAAAGAGAAACACAAAGACAATAAGGAGGTAAAAGTATGGATAAAAATACTGCTATGCAAATCTGGGGGAATTTTATTGATGAAGCATATTATTTGAAGAAAAAAGCAAAACGACTGGAGGACGTTAGTCAATATATCATTGAGAATTATGAATTTCTTGACGAGGATTCTTTTTGGATTCTTGTGAAGGAAACGTTAGACGCGGCGACCGTTTATGAGCGGGATGCAAATGATATTATTAATGGGATAGAGAAGGGATAACTAAAGGCCGATTTCCGGCCTTTATTTTTATGTTTTAGTGATTTAAACTTTAGAACTTTAAAGCGATAGAAGTAGGGAGGAGGGCAATTACTTGCCCTCCTCAAGAATTCGGATAATCTCGTCAGCGGTTTTAGTAGAATGAGAAATCCAGGATTCTGCACAGCAGACGTCATCATAAGTTAAATCCTGTTTCTTTTCAAGGTAGATAAGAACGGAATAGCGGCGGAATGCCTCTGCATTGAGATGGTCAACGTCCTTCTTGAAACGAGTCAGCGCGGTTTTTGCAAGCATTTCCTTGTCAGTCATCTTTATTCCTCCTTATGGGTGTTTCTTTATCTTACATATATATTATATCACACTTCTTTTTATTTGTCAATACCTTTTTAGAAAAAAATGTTTCAAAAAAAGGATATTTATTTTTAAAAAGCCCTTGACTTTTTAATTGAAATATGCTATAATATATATAGTAAAGGAGGTAGGAAGTATGGAGAACTTCAAGAAGGATCTGGAAAAGTGCGCGCACGTCTACGAGGTAAGCAAGCGGCATCTGGAGGTGTTCACCGTTCCCATCGGGGCATTTAACGTATATGAGGTTTTGACCAAGTATGGGTATAAGGCAAGCGGCGCCAATGGCAGGGGCGGTCGTATCTATCGCAATGGCAGCAAGGTCGTTGTACTGTATTTTGAGGAGGGGTAAAAAGAGGACGCCGGAAGGCGTCCTTTTTATTGCTTTAATACTTTAAACTTTAGAACTTTAAAGCGTTAAAAGTAGGGCAAGAGGTAGGGACTTTAGCACTTTAAAGCAATAAAAGAGAAATGGTATAAAAAAGGGCGATTTCTCGCCCTTTTCTTTTAGTAGTCTGTTACGCCGAGATAGCCGTTTTCATCATAAACTGCGGAGTATGCCTCGTCAACGATTTCATTTAGCCCATAACAACCGTGTTCATCTGACCAGATCGTAAGACCATAGTCTCCGTCATAGTCAATACTGAAGGAGGGATTATCTGGGAGGTTGTAGTCATCAAGCTCCCGCTCGAGAATATCACAGTCCTCCGCAAAATCCCAGCCTTCAAGGGCTTGCGTTGCCTTCTCCATGGAGTCGAAAATTCCCCGGATGGTGACCGTAGGATAGGTATAATTGCCGGTCCAGGAAGGTGCATAGTTGGCATCATCAAAAGATGCGGGAATATAAAAAGTCATATGTTTTTCCTCCTTATTATTTATGCTCTGTGTTTCTCTTTACCTTACACATATATTATATCATATTTTATTTTATTTGTCAATAGATAATTGTCCTTTTTGAGAAACAATTAATTTTAAAAACCTATTGACAGATACAAAAAAATGTGATATAATATATATAGTAAGAACGAAGGGAGAAAACAAAAATGACTAAAACTGACTGGATTTCTGTTTTTCTGTGCGCTATTGCCGCCGCGCTGTGCGGTGTTGGATCCTCGCTGTCGGCGCCTATGTTCTGTGTATCCTCTGTGTTCGGTCTTATTCAGGCGATTAAAGGAAAGGCAGTTGCCGCGGCACTTATTAACGGTATCTTTTTGACTCTAAATCTATACAATACTTTTCGCCTATTTCTGTAAGGGATAGGCGAATTTTAATGCTTTAAAGTTTAGCACTTTAAAGCACTAAACGTAGGGCGCCCGCCTCAATGAGGCGGGTCGTCCTCTTCGGAGTCGTCCTCTTCGGAGTCGTCCTCTTCAGGATCATGTTTTTCCTCATCTACTATGGCGTAAAGGTACTTTGTTACCCTATTTGCAAAATCTGCTGCCAATCGGCTATACATAGCGAAATACTCAGCATCCGTCATATTATCGGGCATCATTTCACTGACCTGATGGCAGATTTTTGAAAAAAGTTTGTACTCTTCAAAATTAGTCATCTTTATTCCTCCTTATGGGCGTTCCTTTATCTTACATATATATTATACCACATCCCTTTTTATTTGTCAATACTTTTCAAGAAAAAAATGTTTCGAAAGAGGGATAATTATTTTTAAAAACCTCTTGACATGCCGGCAGAAATATGCTATAATGTATATAGAAAGTGAGGTTGACAAACTATGAAAAAAACTCTTGCACGCGTTGGGTTCTCCCTCGGTATGGTAATGTTTACGACTTCTCCCATTATCATGGCATATTTTGGCAAGTGGGTGCTACTCGGTTATGTTGGGGTTGCTTGCCTGCTTTGTTTTGTTGGGGAGATGGTTTTGCTCTCGGATTAAAAAAACGAAAAATTTTGAAAAACCTCTTGACAAACTCGCAGAAATATGTTATAATGTATATGTAAGGTAAAGACAAAGCAACCGCAAAGGAGAAAATAAATGAGCATTAAAATCTATTTCGATATGGACGGCACTGTTTTTGACCTTTATGGGAAGGCCAACTGGCTTGACCTTTTGGAGAACGAGCAGAGCGGCGCCTTCGTTGGGAACTTCCTCCCCGAAATCGACCTCGTTCGTTTCTTCTCTGCTATCAAGGAGCTGTCCGCCTACGGCGTACAATTCGGAATCATCACCTGGCTGCCGATGCAAGCGAGCGTTGAATATGAGGAGGTATGCCGCGCCGAGAAAATGGCTTGGATTAGGGAAAATATGCCCTTTATCTCCGAGTTCAATTGTGTTTCCTATGGCACACCTAAACAAAAATGTATCCAGAAACGCGCACAAACTATGTATTTAATTGATGATAATGCAGAGGTATGTAAGATGTGGGAAACGGCCACGCAGAGAAAAGCACTAAATATCGACAAAGACTGGACGGTTGTTGGCGCGCTCGAGACTATTATCGAGGAGGTGATCTTCTAAAAAGTTAGTGTCCGTCATTGACGGACACAATACTTTTAGTTAATTACTTTAGCACTTTAAAGCGCTGCTGCCCTACAATTCAATGCTTTAAAGCGCTAAAGCCCTGCCTCCCCTACTTCTCCCTACCACTTCGCCGCTTTAAAGTGTTAAAGTTTAAAGTATTAAAGCGAATAAAAAACGGACGGAGCGGACTATTGCCCGCCCCTCGTATGCGCTATTTTTCGCCCTTTTCAGGGCAGAGGATCAGCCCTCGGAGCTGTCCTCGGAGCTGTCCTCGGAGCTGCCCTCGGGCAGAGCGTAGGCCTTCACCTTGCCGCTCTTGCCCTTGATGGTGCCGATCTCAGTCAGCCGCCCCGCAGCAACACCCGCACGGAGCAGGCTGGTCGCCTTCTGGGGCGAGATCTCCATGGCCGCAGCGATCGACGCGGAGGTCACAGGCTCACCCGCAACCATGCCGGCAATCAGAGCGTCGAGCAGCGCACCCGCCTCGAGCTGTGCCTTGGTCGGAGTGGTCCGGCGCTTCTCAGCACGGGCCTCCAGCTTCTGGATCTCGCCCTCTGCGAAGGCGGTCATCTCGTCAGAAATCTTGGCAGCGATAACAGCGGTCATAAAGTCCTTCATAGTCATAGTGTTTTCTCCATTTCTCCAGCGTTCTGCTGGTGTTAATTTCGGGTTTTGGGCTTTTCCCTCACCCTGTACTCTTATTATACCACATTTTTCGGAGTTTGTCAAGGCCTTTTTTGATTTTCGGCGTTTTGCACAAGATCCGTTGTGGTATTTTTGTAAGGTTTTGAGGTTTTCGGTTTTTTTGTTTTCCGTTCTCTTTACCTTACATATATATTATACTATAATTTTCGGGAAAAGTCAAATTCTCATGGTGAAAAAATCGCGATATATCGCGGAAAAACATCATTTTAAGTTTATGAGGTTTGTATAATTTTTTCAACATTTTCTCTTATTTTTTATTCAGTATGCACAAAGGATACTTTAACGCTTTAAAGCGCTAAAAGTAGGGCGGTGTCGGGCAGATTGCACAAAAAGTGCCAGCAGAAAAATAGAAAATTAAGCATGTTGCACAAATATTTTTGGCGATATATCGCAGAAAATCCCCTCATTTTTAAAAACTGATTTGACTTTTCTTTTTAGATATGCTATAATGTATATGTAAGATAAAGGAAAACAGTCCGCAAGGAGGTACAATATGGATAAGAAGATGACCCCTGTACAGATCATGAACGCTGTCCGCCCTGACGCCTTCGCCGCCCTTGTTAAGGCGATGACCGCTATCTGCGGCGAGACGAACGTCTACCAGACGGGCGACTCCGAGATCGCTGTTAAGGTCGGCGAGTCGCCGGATGGTCTCCCGATCTATGCTACCTATTCGCCCACGATTCACAACTTTGTCGAGCGCAAGACCAAAAGTAAGACCCTGAAGGCCTATGATGCGCCGGCGATCGCGGAAAAGTACCGTGTAAATGCGGAGCAGAACGCCGCTGACAAGGCCGCCGCAGCAGAGCGGAAGGCCGCAAAGATCGCAAAGGATAAGGAGGAGCGCGCAAAGGCAAAGGAGCAGATCGACCAGAAAAAGGTCGATGTTACGCAGAAAATGGGCAGTCTCGCGTATTGGATGGCTGCTGCATACAAACCGAAGAAGGCCGATTAATCGGCCTTTTCGGCCTTTTGTTTTACTTTAACGCTTTAAAGCGCTGAAAGGTAGGGCGGTATGCGGCAAGTTGCACAAAAAATATACATTATATAGCAAATAATTAAGCAAGTTGCACAAATATTTTTGCCCATATATCAAGGAAAAGTTTTAATTTTTTAGAAATGGACTTGCATTATTTTTTAGAATATGCTATAATATATATGTAAAGAGGAGGTAAAGAAAACAAAAAAAATAAAAAAAGTTTTCAAAACCTCTTGACAAATCCGCGAAAATGTGGTATAATAAGAATGTAGTAAAGACAAAGTCCTAAAGGAGGAACTAATATGACTGTATATGTTGTGAAGAACTTTGCAGCAGACTGCATCGTTGGCGTGTACACCGATCTCCACACCGCCTTCCATGAGGTAAACGGGCAAAAGATGGACGCTATGCGGGATGACCTTCTGATTATTACCGATAAGGAGGACAACCTCTACGAGGTTGAGATCTGGAAGGTAAAGGGCGAGTGATCGCCCTTTTTCTTATTTCAATACTTTAACACTTTAAAGTGCTAAAAGTAGGGGCGTCGGCGAACTGCACAAAAAGTATGTACAATATAAAGAATATTCAAGCATGTTGCACAAATATTTTTATCTATATATCGCGAAAAAATCTTTATTTCTAAGAAAAAGAACTTGCATTATTTTTTAATATGTGCTATAATGTATATGTAAGGTAAAAACAAAGACAAACAATCCATAAGGAGGAACTAATATGACTGTATTTGCTGTGATGGTTCTTGTTGATGATGAGTACGGCGGCCGTGTGATTGATGCGATCTTCTCGACCGAGACTGCCGCGGCAGCATACATTCAGATGCACGGTCAGCAGATGATCGAGACCTGGTACGGTGAGGAGGCGCAGTATACCATCGAGGAGCATGAGGTTTTCGAGCGGCCTTGAGCCGCTTGCCCTCATTTAAAATTAAATTGATACTTTAAACTTTAACACTTTAAAGCGTTGAGTAGTAGGGTGCTTTAGCGCTTTAAAGCAAACATATGTTCTCTTATAAAGAGAATGAAAAGGGCGATTTCTCGCCCTTTTCTTTTAGCCGATGTAGCTCTTGCAGAGCTGGCGAGACTGCTGACGGAGGCGACGCTTAGCGCGCTTGCGGAGAGCCTTCTTGCCGATGAAGTCAATCGCGTACTTGCCGAGAGTGTTCTTCTTGTAGATAGCCTTCATATTTTACCTCATTTCTCCGATCGTTTCGATCGGTGCTTTTCCTTTACCTTACATATACATTATAGCATATTTCTTTGAGTTTGTCAAATTTCAAGGGCTAAAAAATCGCGATATATCGCGGGAAAATGCCTTTTTAAGTTTGTGGAGTTTGTATAATTTTTTCAACATTTCTCTAGTATTTTTGTATAAGATGCACAAAGATATGACTTTCTGGATTTTAACGCTTTAAAGCACTAAAAGTAGGGCGATGTTCGGCAAGATGCACAAGAAATATACTCTATAATTGAAAGAATTAAGCATAGTGTACAAATATTTTTGCCCATATATCGCGGAAAAATCCGTATTTTTTTAAAATTGATTTGCATTATTATTTGATATGTGCTATAATGTATATGTAAGGAGGAGAGAAAAAAGAAAAAAAGAATAAAAAATAAAAAAAGTTTCAAAAAACTCTTGACAAATCCGAAAAAATGTGATATAATAAGAATGTAGTAAAGATATAAAGGAGGAAATGAAAATGACTAAAAAGTGGAAAATCTCGGTTTTCCGGGAGCCGATTAACTGGAACGCACGGGAGGTTTTCGGCGTTCCGTCTAACAAGATCAACTCGAATGAGTCCGCGCCGCCGTCCGTTACCGAGTGGATGCCGACGGCAGGGACGCGGGAGGCAACTATCGGCGCGGCACGTCCCCGCGCCCCGTCTCCTCGCATAAATGAATTAAAAATGAATTTTGTGTGAACGGTATCCAGTAGGACGCCGTTCATTTTTCTTTAATATTTTAACACTTTAAAGCGCTAAAAGTAGGGCGGGAGAACATATGTTCTCCCTAAATGGTAAGCGATGGATAGGAGATAGGGCTTGCACCTATACATAGCAACTAAATGCCTGCTCTTACTTTATTTTGAGCTACTCCTATCGTAAAGGTAGATCATTGATCGCCGACTAATTCCGCATAATGCGGTAACACTAAATCGTGTTGTTTCATCTTTGACTTTACTCTTGCCTTTACCTTACAATAATATTATACCATATCTCTTTTGATTTGTCAAGACTTTTTAAGAAAAAAATGTTTCTGAAAAAGGACAAATATTTTTTAAAAACCCCTTGACTTTTCTTTTAAGATATGCTATAATATATATGTAAGATAAAGAAAACCCCACGACTAATAAGGAGGTACAATATGTATACTGTTTACGGTGTAGCAAGCGATGGCCATGTGATCCTCGACCTGTTCCGCGGCACTTATGTTGAGTGCCTGAAGGCGTGCGCGCGTTATGACTGGACTTACTGGAAGGGGAGGAAGTACGATCTCGATGTTATGCGCGTGACCGCGTAAAAGGGGAGGGCGATTTTTCGCCCTCTTTTTTTATTTTAACGCTTTAAACTTCAACACTTTAAAGCGCTAAAAGTAGGGAGCTGGACTTTTGGACTTTAAAGGACTAAAGTTTTGTAATAGGGGAAAAGGGGCAAAAGCCCCTTAAGCACCCGGCGACCATGTCTCTTCCCACTCGTTGGTCTCCTCGTTGTAATCCTCATAGTGCCGTACATCTGCCATAAAGCCCTTCACATAGGACGGCAGCGACCCGCACATGCGCCAGAAGTCGGTCTCGTGCCCGTCGTAGTACGTTACCCTCCACATATAGGGCTTGTCCTCGTCCTCGCAGCGGTAAGCAACCACGCGGACAACGTCGCACCCGTAAGCGGCGCGGTGCATCTCCTCATCGTAAGTCATATTATTACCTCCTCATTTTTATTTTATTCTTGTGTTCTCTTTACCTTACAATATTATTATACCACATCTCTTTTGATTTGTCAATAGTTTTTTAGAAAAAAATGTCCTTGTGGCGGCACATTTATTTTTTAAAAACCCCTTGACAAAATACAAGATATATGCTATAATATAATTACAGTAAAACAAAGGAGGAAAACAATATGAAGAACATCTTTGAGGCGGTTTGCTATTTCATGCAGGGAATTTCCTTCCTCGTTCCGTTTGCCGGGGCGGCAATTGCTCTTTGGCTTATCTTTTGATAAGCCGGGAGCTGTCCGTTTTAGGGGTAGGGAGAAATATTAAATTTTTTAACAAAATGGGGATGAAATATTTGATAAAAAAATAATAGAAAAAGGGGATTAATACAAATAGTAAAAAGGGCAGAATATATTTAGGAACTTTAGCACTTTAAATTGCTAAAAAGTAGGGCGAAAATATTTTAGGAATTTAAAGTATTAAAATATATAAAGATTAAAAGAAAATATTTTAGGACTTTAAAGCATTAAACGTAGGGACACTCTAATTCTTTAAAGTTCTAAAGTATCAACTGGGAGCTGTACATTTTAATAAATTAAAAAAATTAACAAAATAATAACTAAGAAAATATATCTGCCGTTTTTGCGGGGTTGTCTTCCTGTGTCGCACGAAGTGGACACCCGGCAGATATAAATTCTGTAGAGTTTACCTAACGCGGCGCCTCGTCAGTTTTTACGACTCAACTCTTGCCGGCCTGTGTTGTTAGGGTTGGCACGCCCGCCGGATTTATCCGTCATCCTTCGTAGGAGTATCTAAGAGGACGTATCCTCTTTTACTATATATATTATATCACAACTATAATTAAAAGTCAATAGTTTTATAGAAAATAAATGGACTTTTAAGGGGACATTTATTTTATAGATTTATTATTAATAAATAAAGATAAAATATTTAAATAAAATTGCAGAAAATATATATATTATATATCTATTAATTAATTAAATATATTAACAAAATAGGGCAATAATATTTTAGACTTTAACACTTTAAAGCACTGAGAAGTAGGGGTGCGAGTATTCGAGAAATTTCTACTGGGAGCTGAACGAAAGACTGATATAAAAATCGGCCTTTTATTTAGTCAGTAGTCTTGTTAAGTGCCTTACGGATTTTCTTGTGAGCGGCCTTCTTGGTAATGTAAGCATAACCTTTGTGAGTCATTTTAGTAGTAGACTTTTTCATAGTTCTCCTCCTTTAGGGATTATTTCTTTTGTTTCATTTTCTATATATATTATAACATAAGGGAAGAAAAAAATCAATAGAAAAAATGGGAAGTGTACCAAAAATGAAACAATAAAAATGAGGGGAAATATTATTATAAATAATAATATATTACATATAGTATTTTATTAATAAATATATTATAAGAATTAATAAGTTAAATGAATTAACAAAATGGGGCATAAAAGTTTTAATAAAATTAATTGATAAAATAAGAAAAATATAATATATTAAATTGTTAAAATATTTTACTTTTTAGTGTAGGGATAGGAACTTTTCAAAAACGCAGCTCGCATTTTAGTAATTTTGCACAAAAAAATATTGTTAGAAGTGTAGCTCGAAATGTAGCTCGCGCAGCTCGAAACGTAGCTCGCCAATACATACATATATTAATATATATATTAATATATCCATATATGCAGACTCCACCCCTGTTTTTATCCGGGGTGCCTCGATCCCCCTTACCCTTCTATTATACCACATTTCTGACCTTTTGTCAATCCCTAAAAACGCCTAATGTCCCGAAAAACGCCCTTTTAGCACTTTAAAGCGCTAAATGCAGGGCAGCTTCTACACTTTAAAGCAATAAAGGGGTGGCAACTTTTGACAATTAAAATTATACAAATCGTATAATTTCAGCACTTTAAATCGCTAAAATTGTTGCAGACTTTAACGCTTTAAAGCGGTGAAAAGTAGGGGCGGACTTTTGCGCTTTAAAGCGCTAAACGTGGGGTGACTTTAACGCTTTAAATCACTAAAATTTTTCGATAAAAAAAGAGGGGCATAAGCCCCTCCTTTTTACCAATTTACAAGGCCGGACAGATCGACGACGATCTCTGCTCTTGTGGGATGGCAGTCGATCATCATGATCCAGCGACCGTGATCCTTGTCGATCTCGATGTCATAGCTATGATAGAGCTCGTTGAGATCGTCAGCCGCGTTGATGCAGGTCTTGAGATCGGCACCGGTCGAGATCTGCTCAAGCATCGTATGCAGCAGGGCATAGGCGGTCATCGCGCCGATCGCGCCGCACTTGACAGGCGTGTGAATCAGGTCGATCGGGTCGAGCTCGGTGTTAGGGATCATCCCCATCCAGCTCGGAATCCAGATCTCGACGGGGAGGGTCACGGGGAGGACTACGTCAAGGAGCGGCGACAGCTCGGTCGTAGACGTAATGGTCTCGGTCATGTTTACATGGTGCAGCATAATATCCTCCATTCTCCAGACGTTCGTCTGGTGCTTTTAGCGGGGTCTCCCGCCCCGAAGGGCGGGATTCGGTCTTACTTTGCAGCGAGCTCGATTTCGGCGGCATTCAGCGCCGTTTCCGAGCAGAGGGACGCGCGCGGCCCCTTGATAGAAATATGTGTTTCATTCACAACGAGATCTCCAGTCCGCCAAAAGTAGGTGCTATTTTTACCATGCCACTTTTGGCCATAAATGGTCTCGGTGACATACTTCTCGAAGTAGTCGCCTCCATTCAGACCACGGTGCTGCTGTGTGAATGCCTTGACGTTGTCGGTGTATTCCTGCTCGGTCATGAGTGGACGAGCGTCTGGATGGTGCTCGATCCAGCGAGCTATCATCTTCTTGCCTGGATCGACTCGCAGCTTAAGGCCGCGAGGCGTCCGGTCGTACTTGACCGGAACGTCGGTCCCGACGTGAGTCGTCAGAAAGCCGTACAGGTGACCTTCGTGGATCACGCCCCAGAAGATGAGATCGGAGGCGTCGACCGTGTTATAACGGTCGACGTCGATCTCGATCCTCGAGAACGGGATCAGAATCTGAGTCTTTGCGCGCGGCATATTTACACCTCCTCGTTCATAAGGTCGCTGAGGCCGTCAGCGTAGATGAAGAATGCCACGTCACTGGGAGAATGTGTCAAAATCAGACACTGGCGGCAAGCGTCGCCCGGATTATCAATCCATTCGTTCCAGTCCTCATCATCATAATAGACGCACGTCCAGCCCGGTGTTCGGTCCATTTTGCTGATGAGGTCATTGAGGGCAGTGGAGTCCTTGTGATCGAGGGCGGCGGCGGCGGAACGGATAAAATTGACCGCAATCCAGGTAACAAGGCGGTCGTCCTCGGTGCGGATCATGGCCACGCCGTCCAGCTCGTCACCAAGGGTCGACAGGAGCCAGCTCGGAATCTCGATCGAGATTTCGATCGCAGGTGCAGGGGAGACGCTCGCGCCGAGCGGATCGAGGATCTCGGTCAAGGCCTGGAGCGTGGTATCAATGGTCGTCGTTTTGGTCATGGTATAACCTCCTTAAATGTGCGATCCGTAGGGATCAATTTTTGTTTACGGTCTCATTATAGCACTTTTCGCGCTATAATTCAATTGGCGATCTGCACAAAGTTTTTTGACCTTTTTTGTTTAATTTTCAAGTTGCGTTCCGCTTTTGCGGTTTTTCTTTTTTGTTTCTGTTTCATTTTCTGACTATATTATAGCATATCGAGATATAAAAGTCAATGAATATTTTGTGAACATTTCCGTTTATCTGTGAAATATTTGTAAACATAAATAAGATAATTTATGAATATCGGGCTTATTTTATCGAATAGGGCGCAGCGCATAGCTTACCTATAAGACTTATATTACCTATCAATCATATAGGAATAGGGGGGGGGGCTGATTCTTTAGCACTTTACTACGCTAAAGCGCCGGCACGCCCCGTGCTAACAAATTTTCAAGGGTCATTTTTTAAAAAGTCAATCAATTGACTTTCTTACCATTTTATTTGACTTTCCGCACAGAATTTGCTATACTTATAATAGAAGGATAATCGGAGGTGATAGACATGGCCAAGTTTAAACTTGACTTTAGTATTAATTCTTCTAAGGATCGTTTAGCAGCAATAAAATCTATTCCACTAGACACGCTTAATAAGAGTGAACTTGAAACTGTCACCAATTATGTGTTATATGGAAAAGATGAAGATGGAACAAGTTGTGTAGATAGAAAAGAGGTTCAAATAAAAACAAAATTTAATTCTTATAATAAAGAGAAAATTGTTTCTCTTGATGAAATGATGGAGAATCCTGCTTTTGATGAAACAATTTTTTAGAATTAGCAAGATAAAGCGATTTATAAAAAGCCAAAGCCTTCCATTGATAGAGAAAAAGCAAAAAATATCCCTGGAATGATAGAGTTATGGTAGGAAATCGACAAATTTGCGAATATTTTAGATCAAAATTAGGGAAAGAAACCTTTTGAAGAAGGAACTCCCAAACTTAATCAAAAAGATATTTATTATTTAACTCATTATTTAATTTAGCTTAGAAAACAATAGTATTATTTATGGGATTCATAGTATTCTTCAATGATTGCCCATAAAAATAGAGCTGAATATCATGGGAATATTGTTGATTCTCAAATGAATTATCCTATTTATCCTAGAGGAGTAATGAGAAAAGAAGATGATGTAGATTTTATGGTGCCGCGGCACGATAAGAGTAAGGATTTTAATATTGTAACTGAAGAAGAAATTTAGAGATTAAAAGAAGCAGGGAAACCGTATTTTGATTTTACTAATGAAGAGCATGTTTATTAGTTAATTTAGCATTATTAGGAAATTAAGTATTATATTGAACAGTAGCCAGATTCTTTACTTAATAATCTACTTTGGACTTTAGACTTCTATATAGAAAAAGCCGGATTGAGTGAGTAGCAAGCTCTTATTGTGCGCGATAAGAAAAATCGCTGTCCAAACAAGGAAATTGCTCAACACCTTCACGATGAACTAGGCATTTATCATTAGGAGAACTATATTAGTACAATTTGGAATAAGACGGTTAAGTTAATTACTGATGCGGTTTAGCTTAATTTTGATGAATACTTGTGTAGGAATTATAATAAGGCTTGGAAAACTTGTAGTAGATGTAAAAAAGAACTCTTGCGCGACCCCAGAAATTTTGTTAAAAAAGCTAAGTCTTCTGATGGATTGACTGGGAGATGTAAGTAGTGTGATAAAGAATTAAGACAAATGGGGAAGTGATTAGATGTTTAATAAATTACCAAAGAGACAAATTGAGACTTTACTTAATTGCTTTAAAGACTTTGAAGTTACAGATTTAGTTGGATTTGGGGCGATTTTAGGAGTAGAAGAAAAAGAAGATTTCACCGATTATTGTGTTGATATTATCGCCGCATTCTGCGAAGAAAGTAGACTAAAAAGAAAGCAATTATTAAAATTAGCTAAGGATATTTAGGTAGCTAATCATTGCATGGTGCCGGCGAGCAAAGAAAAATAGACAAAAGTTGATATAGATGGGGCGGGGGCTTAATTTTTTTAAAAATAGTTTTTGGGACTCCTATATAATAGGTGTCCCAATTCTTTGAAGTTTTGAGAACACCACACACACATAAATATCAAGGAGGTGAAGTCTGATGGCATTAAAAAAATGTTAGCGCTGTGGAGAAGAAAAAACTGTAGCTAATTATATTGCAGTAAATTCTATTATTCATGGCGGTAGTTTGCCAATTTGCAGACAATGTTTAGCTAAGTAGTTAGATTAGGCGAATTAGGACGGAGAACTTTGGAATACTATGGATAAGATTTGCCAGTGGGCAGATGTGCCATTTATTCCGGAAGAATTTGATAAAATTTATCAAGGACACGGAAGAGATGCTATTGGCTTTTATATTTCTATGTTCAGAGGAAAGCCTTATGATACTCTTGACTGGAAAATGTATAATGATGTTTATTTAACATTAAAAGAAGAAAATAGAGTCGAAGATGCACTTCCAGAAACTCGCGCCGCGACCCGCAGAAAGATGCAGTAGAAATGGGGCATGACATATGATGATGAAGAACTAGAGTATTTAGAAAATTTACATCAAGGACTATTAAATTCTTAGAATATTGTTGGAGCATTAAATGAAGACTAGGCCCTTAAATTGTGCAAGATTTCTTTGATTATAGAATAGAAAATTCGTGCCGGAGAAGAATTTGATAAAGAATTAAAGTCATATGACACATTATCTAAAATTGCAAATTTAACTCCAAAAGTAGTTAAGGATGCTAATGAATTTAACTCTACAGGAGAAATGTTTGCTTATTTGGAAAAGAAGGGATGGGTAAATGAATATTATGATGGAGCAATTAGAGACGAAGTAGATTTTACTATTAAAGACATAAAACTTTGGAATTAGGCATTATATGTTGGAGAGACAGGTATCGCAGAAGAAATTGAATAGAGAATTGAATAGTTGAAATAGGCGGCTGCGCTTCAAGGCAATGATTTCAATGAATCTGAACTCAGAGATTATATGAAAGAAAAAGGATCTGCTCCATTAGACGAAGAAGATTTCAAGGTTAATTTGGAGTGATATTTATGATAAATATTTTATTTCCTAACTAGATATTAAATACTATGCACTATGTTGTAGGAAAAGCGTCTCGTGAGTTTATGAGAGATGGCGTCCCTCTTGAAAAAGGGGCGGTTATTACAGAGAGAAGAATTGAAAGAAACTTTGATTTATATAAGAGATATTGCAGATTATGGAGTGTTTATCCCGATTTATATATTAAATTAATTACTCCTACTACTTCGAAATTCCGATTAAAATTTTTCCAAATTGTTTTTTTAAGAGTTTGCCTTCGACACGGAAGAATTTTAACAATTGCACCTCGTGCGGCAGGAAAATCTTTTATCTGTATTTTAGCTCTTTATTTAATTTGTATTTTTAGGCCCGGTAGCCATGTCTTTTAGTGCGCGAAATCCTGAATGCGCCCTTCCATTGTGAGATGGATTGAAAAATTTGCTTAAAAGCTGGAACGTCCTAAAGCCATTATTACCACAATATCAAAAAACCTCAGATATGATGGTTACGAAAGTAGAAAAAAAATAATGGATGGCTCATGGTTAAATCCTAAAAGCTATTAATGGAAAATCAGCACTAAGGAGGTCTTATAATGACAATTGAAGAAATTGATAAAAAAATTCTTGACCTTTATGGTCATGTTAATTATGAAATATTAGAATTTACAAATATGCATTCTTTATTTAAAATAAAATGTTTAGACTGTGGAAATATTACTACGATAAAATATGCAAATAATTTTTTTAAGAAAACTCGAAAAAATTTTTGTGTATATTGTGCGAAAACATATAAAGGAGATAAAATAGGGAAAATGCTCTCTATTGAAGAAGCACAAGAACGTATTGATGCTATATTTCCTAATGAATATAAAATCATTCCTGACAGATATAAAGGCTGGTCAAAGAAAGGAATTATTCTTCATAAATGTGGTAAATATTTTGAATGTTAGCCAAGAGATTTATTATATCATAGTCACTGTCCTTGTTTAAAAATAATTTCGAAAGGAGAGAACAAAATAAGAGAATTTCTTGATAATCATAACATTAAATACGAGGAACAAAAAAGATTAGAGGAAATTACAAAAGCTCCATTTGATTTTTATTTACCTGCCTTTAATTTATTGATTGAATTTCAAGGAAGATAGCATTATGAACCAGTAGAAAAATTTGGCGGAGAAGCATAGTTAAAAATTCAACAAGAAATTGATGAAAGAAAGAAGAAAATAGCCTTAAAAAAAGGTTATAAAATTCTATATATTTCATATAAGCAATTGTCAGAAATAGATAATATATTAGTTCAACGACTATCCTCGACAGAGGAGTAGGAATAAGTATTCCGAAAGAGCAAACTCTCTTTATAGAGATGATAATATAGTCTAATCTCATAGGAAACTATGAGCCATATGGATTGAGATTAACGACCTCAATTAAATTTAATGACCAGGTAAGGCACAAGGAGCAAAAATCGCTAATCAAAAAATTCATCAATTGTGGGATTTATTGCCTTTACTTAAAGAAGAAATAGTTGGAGAAGGGAATTTTGGTAATGACTATGTTAAATTAACATTTAGAAATGGATCAATAATGGACATTATGTCTCCGATTAATTCTACTCGTGGTAATCGTGCCACAGCAGGAATCCTTGACGAATATAGAGACCATGATGCTAATGATATTAACGAAATTATTTTGCCGTTACTTAATATTGATAGACCAATGGCAAATTAGGACAAAAATCCTTATGAACCTTAGCAAGTTTAGATGTGGATTTCTTCTGCATCAGATAAGAACACTTTTGCTTATGATAAAACAATTGAGATGATGGAACTTTCTATTATAAATCCGAATAATGTATTCATTTGGGGTTTTGATTATCGTGTACCGATTAAAACAGGATTACTTTCAAAAGACTTCCTAAATGAAATGTAGATGTCAAATACTTTTAGCGAAGCCGGTTTTGCGAAAGAGTATATGAGTCGTTTTGTTGGTAGTTCTAGTGAAGCATGGTTTGATTATGAGAAATTTTTAACACATAGAAGATTAACTAATCCTGAAACTCATGAGATTGTTAGATCAGGTATAGAATCTTTCTACTTATTATCGGTGGACGTGGCAAGACGAGGATGTTAGACTGTTTGTGTTGTTCTAAAAGTTTTTCCTAATGGAGACAGATATAACTGTAATTTAGTCAATCTTTTTGTACTTGGAAAGACAGAAAATGAAAAGATTTTTGATATATAGGTTCTTGAATTAAAGAGATTAATTTAGCGTTTTAATCCAAAAGAGGTTGTTATAGATATTAATGGACTTGGTGTTGGTTTTGCAGATGCTATGATTAAAGAAACGTTTGATCCAGCAACAAATACATTCTTGCCGGCTTATGGTTTCTTTAATAGAGAAGAATATATGACAGTATAGCCAAGAAATTGCCCAAAAATTTTATATGGTATTAAGGCAAATTCTCAAATTAATAGTGAAATGCATTCGGCGGTTTATTCGAAAGTTTATTCAGGTTGTGTAAATTTCTTAATTTCAGAGAGGAAGGCTAAAGAAAAATTATTATCTACCAAAGCTGGGGTAAAAATGACTCCAGAATAGCGTATTGCTCGTCTTATGCCCCATGAATTGACTTCTAACTTAATTAATGAAATTATGAATCTGAAGGTAAAACCAACTGGAGTTAGTAATTAGATTGCTGTTGAATTGATTAATACAAGAATGACAAAAGATAAGTTCTCGGCTTTTGAAATGGGATTATATCGAATGGTAGAACTTGAATCTGAAGCTATGTCTCATCGCCGCAATAGAGGGCTTAAAAGAAAACTTGTATTTTATACAGCAGGAGGTGGAAGACATTGAGTAATCAAATTAATAATATGGACTTGCATAATATTAATTAGTAGCAGGAAAAGGCTAGGAAGGAAATAATCGAATTTAGATTAGGCCAATTTAAAAAGGCTTTTAAGGATATGATTGCCACCTCAAAAGAAGCATATGAAAAAACAGATTCTAAATTTCTAAGAAATAGGAATTATTCCTATGAAAAAGATGAAATTTTAAGAATTGTATAGCAAGGTAATCCAATTGAGCGCGCAGCACTTTCAGAGTTCTTTTTTCAAACAAATGGATTATATAAAAGAATTATTCTTCATTATGCAACATTTTTAACCTATTCTTGGATTTTAGTTCCATATCCAAAAGATAAAACTGGACGAGGAAATATCCGTGAAAGAAAGACCGCTATTTCTTATTATAATGCATCAGATTTTTGTACGAATTTTTAGATTGATCGAAAATGCGCACTATTCGCAAAAGAAGTCTTGGTTAAAGGAGCCTATTATGGATTAATTCATGATGAAGGAGATGCAGTAGTAATTTAGGATTTGCCATTTGATTATTGTAGGAGTCGTTTTAAAAATGCGTAGGATGTTGATATTGTTGAGTTTAATATGGCTTTTTTTGATACAATTAGAGATGAATAGCTTAGAAAAGAAATAATTGATACATATCCTAAGATTATTGGAAAAGCATATCGTAAGTATAAATTCCATGATGGTCCAAAATGGATATTTTTACCTGCGGAAATGGGAATTTATTTTTCATATTTTGAAGAACGTCCATTTTTCTTGGATTTAATTCCATTACTTGATGATTTGGACGATTATAAAGATATTGATAAGCAAAGAAATATGTAGGCCTTAAAAAAGATATTAGTTCAAAAAATACCAATTGATGGAATGTAGTTAGTTTTTGAACCAGATGAAGCAGATGAAATGCATAAGGGTAGCATTGATATGCTTGCAAATAATGAGGATGTTGACGTACTTACTACTTATGCAAATGTAGATTTACTTGATATGAGTAGCGATGATGACGAAAAAACTGAAATTGAAGATGTTCAAAATTTGATTTATGAATCTGCCGGTCTATCGAAAGAATTATTCTTTTCAACTACAGAAGCTGGTTTAGCGTATTCTGTAAATAATGACTTAGCAATGATGATGATTTTAGGTCAACGCTTCGCGCACTTTTTTACTGTTTTATTAAATTATAAATTTGAGAATAAGAAAGTAAAATTTAAGTTATTAATTCTACCGATTAGCTATTATAATAGTGCAGATTATACTTCGAGAGCAAAAGAACTTGCAGCTTTCGGATATAGTTTCTTAACTCCCGTTTTATCAACTGGCCTAGATTAGACGAATCTATCTGCATTAAAGGACCTTGAAAATGATTTGCTCGAATTGGACGAAGTGCTTAAACCGCTTCAGTCTGCTTATACATAGTCAGGTAAAGCTCAGGGTGAACCAATTGGAGAAGTTAAAAAAGAAAGTGAGCCAGCAGAGAAAGAAACCAAGGAAGAAACTTAGAAAGAAGAAGAGAAAAAGACAAAGAGTGACGAGGAGGATGAGGAATGATGGATGAGAATTTTAACAAAATTCCTACTACTCTTGATGTGACTATTTATGGTAATTTAGAAACTATAAACCCAACTTTATCAAAAAGCAGAGTTCGAATTTTCTATAAAGGTATGAATAGAAATCGCACTTTTATATCAGAGGATTTTGCCAATTAGCTTATTGCTTCTTTGCCTTATACTCCAGTAAAAGGAATTTTTAATAAAGATTCTATAGATTATGAGGATCATGGAGAAGATAATACTGATGGCAGAATTTATGGTATAGTTCCTGCTGATGTTAATTTTGCTTGGGAAGACCATGTAGATGAGGATGGAGTTACAAGAACTTATGCCTGTGCAGATGTATATTTATTTACAGGTTTATATCCAGAGGCAAAATTAATTCCAGGAGAGTCACAATCTATGGAGATTTTCAGAGGAAATCTCAAAGGAGAGTGGAGAATATCAGAAGAAGATAATTAGCCATATTACCATTTCTTATCAGGTTGTTTGGTAGGATTATAGGTACTTGGAGAAGAAGTTGAACCTTGTTTTGAGGGCGCGGCATTTTATAATCTAAGAAAAGATGTCCAAGAATTGGTTGATTATATAAATAATTTTAGCAAGAAGGAGGAGAAAGCAAAAATGGATAAGACATTGTTCAGAATTTCTGATAATTAGAAAGCAGATATTTTGTTTGATCTAATTAATCCTAACTTCAATGAAGAAGGCGGTTGGTAGCTTGACGGCATTATTACTGAAGTTTATGATGATTACGCACTTTGCGTAAGTCCAACAGGCTACAAGAGAGTTTATTACACCAAGGATGGGGACAATATTTCTATTGGTGAATCTGTTGAAGTATAGATTGTTGATGTTACTACAAGCGAATATGCAGCTCTTGAAGCTATGAAGGCAATTGGCGGTACTTATGAGGCAGCAAATACTTCTTATAATAATGCTATGGAAAAGATTGATGAGCTTGAAAAAGAAAAGGCACATATTCAAGAAAAATTCCATGAGGCTGCGGCTTGGTTAGCTAATGCAGAAGGATTCCCAGACGAGTTCCAGAGAAGAGGCGAACAAATTGAGGCTTTGGAGGCCGAAAAAGTTGAAATGGAATAGAAAATTTCTGACATTACAAGTGAGAATGAAACTCTTATTGCTTTTAAGAAGGCAATTGAGAAGAGTCAGAAAGAGGAAATTCTTAATAAGTATGAGGAATATCTTAGCGAAAGTGCAGTTACTGAATTCCAGAATAATATTGAAAATTATTCAGTTGAAGACTTCAAGAAGGAAGTGTGCACAGCAGCTGTAGAGTCAAGTCCTTCTATTTTCGTAAATAGACATGAGAGTCAGAGCATGTACTATAAGGGCGGAAGTGTAAGTGGCGATGAGAATTCTAATATGTCTCGTGCCGCAAGATTAATTAATAATTATAAAAATGGGGGTAATAAGTAATGGCGATTAAGTATTTTGATTGCAAGGGTTATGGCCAGATTGAGCCATCACAGGTATGGTTTAATCGTTCTGGTATGGTTGAAGCTCAGTGCGAGCTTGACCCAGATGTATTTGCTTCTACTTTTCCTGTAACTCCTGCTGAGACTGCCGCAGGAAAGATTGTTGCTGAGGATGGAGCTTTCTTAATGATTGATAAGGAGCGTAAGATTGCTACTATTCCAACTAAGACATTGTCTGATTTAGGGTATAAGATGGGAATTAATTATTCTACAGAGAGACTTTATAATCAGTTTACTCCTGGACGTAGAAATTTCTGTATGATTACTGGAGAATATCTCCCTCGTATCGGTTTTGTTGAGCCAGGTATGAGAATTTGCACAAATGCAGTTGCTTGGGATGATGCGAATTGTACTCTTGAGGATATTGATGCAGATTCTACTTCTAATGATGTATATGCAGCAGTAAAGGCGGCTATTGCAACTATGAGAGATGCAACTAATGGTAGAAAGACTACTATTTCCAATGGCGCTTATACTAATTAGAATTATGATACTCCTGCTCCAATTTATTGTGCAGTAACAGAAGAGTCTCAAGGTAAGCTCGTAATTGGTCTTCCAAAGGCATAGCTTGCAACTAAGGCTCTCGGAAATGTTATCGGAGTAGTAACAGAGGCATATTATAACGCAGATAATACTGATAGCTTTAAGATCATGTTCATTGATCCAGCTACAATTAAGTAATTGGAAAAGGAGGTTAGAAAGATAATGGCTAATGTAGATATTCAGGCAGTAAAGGACTTGGTAGTACATTCATACTATGGCACTAACCCTGATCCAAGTAAGTTTTCTATTAATGATGTAAGAGACACTCTTAAGGAGGAAATCCATAAGATTGCTCATGACTATAATTCTTATCGTAGAAATAAGAATGATCTCTTTGAGATTATGCAAGAGGCATATACCGAGATTCTTCCTAAGTCCGTTGAGGACTTTATCGGTACTTTTGCCGAGGTAAGAACTGTACCTCTAAAGACCAAGGCACAGTTTATTGTTAAGACTGGACGTAGACGTGCAAAGCAGTTTATTACTGCAGTAGCTCTTTCTGGTGTATATGAGAGCTTTAGACTTGATAGCAACACCTTCGAACTTGGTGGACGTGCAATTGGTGGCGCAGCTTATATTGACTTTGAGCGCTATCTTTGTGGAGATGAGGATATTTCTGAATCTGCCGGCCTGCTTATGGAAGGTATTCAGGATGCAATTTATCGTGAGATTCAGAAGGCACTTCTCGCTGCTGTAAATGCAGAGGATCGTCCTGCAGCAAATAAGGCTTATTCAAATGGTTTCGATCCTGAGCTTATGACTAGACTTATTTCTGTTGCTTAGACATATAGCACTACTGGAACTGCAACTATTTATGCAACTCCAGAGTTCGTTGCCGCAATGGGGCCTGATGCAGTTGGTATGCCAGTATATGGAACATATGCTCTTCCTGCAAATCCAGTCCCTGGTACAACTATTGCTCCTGGTTATGCAACTCCTGTATATAATCCTCGTAATATTGAGGAAATTGCACAGTATGGAAGAATTAAGACCTTCCGTGGAACTCCTATTGTAGAGCTTCCTCAGTCTTTCACCGATGAGAGAAATGAGACTTATGTAATGAATCCTGCCGCAGCTTATGTATTCCCGAATGGTGATAATAAGCCTGTTAAGGTAGTATTTGAAGGACCAACTCAGGTTGATGAGTGGCAGCATAGAGATCGTAGCTTCGACGTTGAAGTTTATGCTCGTGTTGGTGTAGCAATTATTACAAATCATGACTGGTGTATTTATATTAATGGAGAGCTTATGGATCAGGATAAGTATCCTACTCAGTATCAGCTTGAAATTAATGCAGACACTTTTGATAACGACTAATTAAAATAAAAAAATAAGATTAATGAAAGCGGTGAGTGAGCAAAGCTCACTTACCGTTTTTGAGTTAAAAGGAGGAAAAGATAATGGCACAAAAGATGGTAATGATTACGAATATGGTAAATGGGATGGTAAGTGTAAAGGATCCAACATATGGGATCAATAGAAGATGGGTAAAGAGAGGATAGACACTTCCAATTCCTTATGAAGCAGTTGAAAATTTATTATGGCAAGATGGTTTTAGGAGAATGCTTGATAGCGGGGTTTTGTATATTTAGGATATGCAAATTAAGAAGGATTTAGGACTTGAACCGCAAGAGGCCACAGCCCCAGTTAATATTAAGGCTTTGTCAATATAGGATATGAAAAATTTATTGGAGAATGTTCCAATTGCTGTTTTTAAAAAGGAAGTAGTCTCTTTGCCAAGAGTACAAGTAGATAATTTGATTGAATTTGCAATTGAAAATAAGATTGTAAATACTGATAAGTGTATGTTCCTTAAGGATTTAACACATAAGGATATTTTTGCTGCCATTAGAGCAAGAGAGGAAGATGCTAAAGCAGACGAACTTGAGCGCAGAAAATAGGAAGCATATGCTTCAGAGGGGCGCAGAGGATAAAAGGTGATTAAATGATAACCTTAATGGATGTTTATGATGCTTTTTTGAGTAGAGTTAATGAGGACGATTGGTCTCATTGCTATTCTTAGGAGGACTTGGAATGGTTCACTAAGGATTGGCGAGCGTTTCTTAACGCGGCACTTCCTTACTTCAAGTTTCCTCGTTGTAGCCTCGATATTGATGAGGCAACACAAACTTTTATTGACCCAAAAATGAGCTAGTAGGAAGTTAATGTCATTGCTACATATATGAAGCAAGAATGGTTAAAAAGGACTATTGACTCATGGGAGAATATAAAAACTCAATATGATGAAAAAGATTTTTCCCAAGCTAATTTGCTTAAAACTTTTATTTAGCTTAAAGATCAAGTTATCACTGAAGCTAAATTTTTAGAGAGCGTTTATTATCGTTCAATAAACAGAAAGCCATTTAATTTTAGAAGGCTTGCTGGTGGGAAAAGAAAGAAATGAATAATAATTTGGAAATAAAGGAAGCCTATAGAGATAAAATGAAAAGGAAGCTCTATGGGCTTCTTCGTGAAAGGGAAAAAGATGGCGAATGGGAAAAATATTTAGATACAATACTTATTGAGTTAATTGGATATTCAGATAGTAATAAGACAATTGATTATTATACTTTATTTAGTAAACTTTCGGCTTGTCGATATTTGTCTTATAAATACTATAGAAAAACAATATTCGAATGTATGAATCTTTTTGATAGGATTGATGCTTAATGGGATATTTTGATGAAGTTTATTTGAAAAGAATTAATAGAGATGGAGAAAATTAGCAAGATAGAGTCAAGACAAGGAAGGAAAAAGAATTTGATTTGATATTTTTAAAAAAGACAGAATATCTTGCAACTATTTATGAAATAAATGAAGAAGAAAAGAATATAAAATGTTCTTTATAGCCCAATAAATGGAATGAAAGTAATTTAATTGGAAATTTACTTATTTCAACATCTGAGGCACCCCTAAAAACTGGTGATATGTTAAAAATTAAATCTAAAATTAAGGATAAAGAACAAGATAAGATTTGGTTAGTGCTTTTTGTTGATGATAATATGACAAAGGGATACTAGCTTTTTAAAATAATCTGCCTTGATACTGAAATTAATTTTACTGATGAATATGGAACTACTAATGATAGTTTTCCGGCAAAAATAGTTAATGCTAGTTCTAATTTTGTTCAAGATACTTTTGCTCATGCTCATTTACAATATGGATATAGAGAACCATTTGCAACAAGAAGTTTTATTACTAAAGATTTTGATTTTATTAAAAAAGGAACTCATTTTGAATATAAAAAAAGAAGATGGGAAATTGTTGGTTTTGATAATTTAAGTATTGATAATGTTATATATGTAACAATTTCTGAACGTCTAATGAAAGAAGAAGAGCCATCATCTTCTAAAGACATACTTGTTGGAGAAGATAATAATTTCTTCTTAATTGGGAGATGATTAAATGGAAGTAAATTCTTCAGTTAAATACGGATAGGAGCATGGGAGAAATTTAATTAAAATTTGTAAGAAGCTAACAAAAAATGATAATTTAATTCGGCTTTTAATGAATACAGACTTGGATCCTCTTAATTTGAAAACACATCCTGAACAAGTTGACGGGTTAAGTTTGATAAATAAAAACATTAGAGTCGTTCCTTTGCTTTAGATAGATGACTAGAAGACAACTTCTAAGCTAGTTTTATTATATGATTCTGGAGAAATTAATGATTTCAATCCCGATAATGAAAATGTATCTTTAATTATTAATGTATATTGTCCTTTTGAAGAATGGCTAATTGCCGGAGAAAATTTACGTCCTTTTGCTATAATGGCAGAAATTAGAAAAACATTGGATGGGACAAGAATTAATGGCTTAGGAGAAATAAAATATACTGGATTTGATGTGTCAACATTAACCGAAGAAATGGGGGCATATACGATGAGGTTTATGATAAATGCTTTCTCTTAATTAGATAGAAGAAATTAAAGAATAGGCTTATTTAGGGAAACCATCTTCTTTGCCATCAGTATGTAAAATTTATCCACTTACTATAGGAGATATTGTTTCAATAGGGAGCTATCGTTATAATGGGATGTTAAGTTTATTATTATTAACAGAAGTCGAAATTGTAAATTTAATTAAAGAAAAAACTGGAGATAAAGTTCCAATTGAAGAAGTCAATCCTCTAGTTTATTTGCTTTAGAGCGCGCAATATGATGATATGTTTTTTTTAGAACTTAAAAATATAATCGCTACTTTTGTAAAGGAAGAGGTATTATTACTTCCTAAAATCAATTCTATTTAGATTGGAGCGATTTCATAGCAACGATTAATTAATAAAGATAATTTTAGAGATTTCCAGGATATTCTAAGAATATAGAATAAACGCGATATTGTTGAACCACCACCACCAAATGAGACTCCTGGATAGAGAAAAATGCGTCTTTTAAGAGAAAAAGTTGCTGCAGTAAAAAAGAAATAGGCTTAGAAAAAAGGAGAGGGGTAGTCTTTCCTTGAGCTACTTGAAATTGCAGAAGTTTATGGAATTGACATATAGAATCATACCTTATACGCTTTTTACGACTTACTCCGTAGACATCAGATGAAAGAGAAATGGGAACAAGATATTCAAATGGTTTGCGCGGGCGCAGATAGTAAAAAGATTAAAACTAAATATTGGGGCGAAAGTCTCGATGATAAATAAGGAGGTTGAAGAATGGCTACTCAGAATCAAAATCTTTTTGAAAAGTATGGTATCAAGGAAGTCGCTGATGTAACTTTTTACCGAATTGAAAAAAAGACTAAAACCTATGAGGCTCAAAGAACTTTCTCTATTGCTACGGTTATCAAAGGCAGTATCGAAGAAAGAACCGTATATCCATTAGAGAATGGAGTAGGCACTGATGAGGGCTTTTAGGCTTATGTTTTCACAGATGCAGACTTAATTACTAAGGCTAATTATGACTGCGATGATTAGATTTCTGCAAAAATTACTGTAAAAGGACAGTATATTGCCGCAGAAGAAGTAACTACTCTTAGTGAAAATGATATTGAATTTGAGGATTTAGAGGCAGGAAAGGGCAAGATTGATATTGATACTTGGACTATTGTTTCTGAACCAATTTATGAGTATTCTAATGGTTATCCTATTTTCATTAATAATCTTACTCAAAGAGTTCTAAACTCAAAGGATCTTGAGGAATATGACGATGTAGATTATCCAACAGGTAAGATTAACTATGTTAAAAAGCAGGAAATTAAAAATGACGAAGATGAAGTAATCGGTTATTTGTATGATTTTACTGCTACTTTTGATAATGTAGAATTCAAGAGAACTAGTGATTTATCAACAGGTGTTTTCAATACCAATAATAGCGTAGAGCCTGACGCTGATAAGGAAGTTGGAACTCATGAATTTACTTATGCAGAATAGGTTTTCATTAATTTTGCTAAGAGATAGAATTTAATTAATAAAAATGGTACAAGATACCGTTTTGCTAATGCCGATGAATTGATTGGAGAATTGACTTTTGAAGATGAATATACTTTAACTCCTAATTCTTCTGAGAAGGTTGTAGTTCTTGGACTTGCTTCTAATACTACCGCAGATGGACCTTCATGGTCTGAAGGGGCATATAATATTGAAGAAGTAAACGCTGCAATCAATAAGTTAACTCAGAGTTATTAGGCTAAAGCATATGATGTAGTTTATGATATGTATGCTGAGCTTGTAGTAGAGGACGAGATGGGATATTACAATCATTATTTCCTAGGTTCTGATTACAATAAGGCAACTAAGACTATTACTAATTTCAATTCTCTTGCAGATTATAGAACTTGGGCCGCGGCAAGAAAGGGCGTTGACTTCGCAATTGCAAATGCAACCATGTGGGGAAATAATCAACATTATAGTATTAATGATGCAATTGACGCATTAAGATAGCAGTAGAAGATTCTTGATACTGGCGGGTCTGAAAGCGCTGTTGGAATTAAGAGACTTTATGGAGGTTATAAAGTTTCTGATAAGGATACTGTAAGTACAGCTATTCCTACCGTAGGTAGAGAAGATATTGATTATGACGCTATTTACAAGTATTTTGCAAACAACACTCAGATCGATGTGAATGCTAAGAAGTATTCTTTAGAAGAAGTTCTTGCTGCGATTTCTGAATTGAGCACCAAGACAAACGCAATTGGAGAAAATATTAGAGTTGATTATAACGCAATTGGAGACGTATCTAATAGAGCAATTTATGTAAGAAATGTCGGTGTAGATACTGCAACTAATTCTTACATTTATTTACTTCATAATAAGAATTATCGTAAGTTGGCCGCAGATAATGAGGGCGTGTTTACTTTTGAAGATAAGAGAGGAAATAAGCTATATTATCAGGATAAGATCTTTAAGTAGGTTGAATGGCTTGCATTAGTTATTATTGGCGATAAGGGCATGATTTTTGTTGTAAATCGTCATGGAGATAGAAATGTAAGTAGAGTAGCATGGATGATTAATAATGGCGGCTATGCTGACGATATTAGATGCGCTAAGCTCGTAAAGAATGGACTTATTCATACTACTGATATTACAGCAAATAATGAGACATTTGAAGCGACTTGCGAAGTTGCAAAGATGTATACAAGAAAGACTGAGAAGACTGTAACTCATTATGTTCCTGTTCTTTATCTTGACACTCTTAAGGTTTCAACTCTTGAATAGACTGCTGAAGAAGTTTATGCAACAGGCGGAAAGGGTAATGCAAATCTTATTGGTTGGGACTATGGTAAGGAAATTACTCTTAATCTTGAAGATGCCTTGTTTACTCCAGCCTCTATGAGCGCCATGATTGGTGCATATGAAGGCAATGATTTCCGTAAGGGAGTTAAGGATGTAAAAGCTCTTGATAGATTTACTAAGGTAACTGCAAAGAGAAGTTTCATTGTTCCTGCAGGAAATATGAATGGTACTCCTACTGAAGCAGACAAGGTTGCATAGGCAGTATTCTATGACCCTAAGACTATGGAGCCATATCCTGATGGTACTCCTATCGCAGAAGGAGAAATTTTCTATAAGTTTACTCGTTCTGTAGCCTATAATGGTGAAAGCCTTGGTCATATGATTGAAATTTCTGCTGATAAGTTCCCTGGAACTTACAAGATTGTCGGTGATACTTATGCTCGTGCTAAGGACACTGGAGAGGACTAGAGATTCTAGTTTGTAATCCCACAGGCTAAGATGGGCACTGAGTGGAGCCTTACTCTTGAAGCAGATGGCGATCCAGTTGTATTCGATATGACTATGACAGTTCTTCGTCCCGATGACGGCGTGATGGTTAAGTTCATCCAGTATGATGTTGTAGAGAATGAAGAGCAGAATGACGGTTCCGATATGGTAAATGAGACAGAGAATCTCAACCTTCTTGACGATGCAGAGTTGTTTGAGGTAAGTTCTGATTCTGATGATGATCTTGACGCAATCGGAGCAACTGAATATTGATAAAAGAGCAATTAGCCGCCCCTCTCTTGCGGGCGGCTATTCTCAAATATCTATAAAGAGGTGAATAAAGGTGGGACTTTTTGAGCAGTATGGTATTAAAGAAGTTGCTGATGTTACTCTCTATAGCATCCATAAAAAGCAAGATGGTTCAGGAGAATTATATTATGTACCAGCACTTTATCTTGATACATTAAAGGTTTCAACTGTTGAAAAATCTGCGGAAAGTGTCTGGGCGCAAGGCGGTCTTGGAAATGCAAGATTGATTGCGTGGGATTATGGGAAAACAATAGATGTTACTCTTGAAGACGCTTTATGCACTCCTGCATCTTTAGGATTATGTTGGAATGGTGTATTAAATGCAGATTGGTAGGATGCCGAAGTTAAATATAATACGGATGTTTGTTGTTGTAAGAATCCCGTAAATAGAATTTCTCGAATGGAAAAAGCCTTTTTCCCAAGACAAGATAGAGACGGAGCTATTATTAGTCGATTGCTTCCACAGCTTAAAGAAGATACTGTTGATAGTCATTTAGATTTATTAAAAATTTCTTCTGTAGTTGATGGAACAGATATTCGTGGTACAGGAATTTGTCATAATCATAGTTATAGATGGAAAATGGCTATTGAATCTGTTGTTAAATCTATTGCAGTCGTTCCTGATAGATTTTTTGATATTAAAGGAGTATCTTATCGCATTGATTGGGATAGAAAAGTTAGTGCCGCAAGTCTTCCTAATTATCTCAATTATAAAGATGCAGTTATTTATAGAATTAATACATGCGCCAGATGCATGGTGCCGCCACTTGCTAAGATTATTTTTGATTATAATATGCAAGATTTGGGCACAATAGTAAATGTTACTTATGCAATGAGTGCTGATGAATATAGCTCTCTATCAGTTCCGTTAGGTAAAGTTCTTGAGGCAGCATCTTACGTATTTTATTCTAATGGAGCATGTAAAAAGGGGAATAAGTGGTATGTTCCATTAAGAGATGTAAAAACGCCAATTTATAAGGATAGTTTAAATAAGTATAGTATTACTGATGAGCCATTATTTGAAGTTGCTGACATTACTAATCCTTATTGGGGTAATACTTTTACTGATGCTATTGCAATTACTGTAGATGAAGTAGAAAGCACTTTAGTTACTTATCTATAGAATGGCGCAATGACAGAGTTATTTACTTAGGTAAATCAAACTAGAACTGGCTAGTAGATTGCTGATGAGCTTGGTAGTGTAGAAAAAGTTATCGGATAGTAGGATATTTCTAAAGGACAATATCTAGCTATTATCGTAGATAATGAAGATAATTATCATGCTTTAATCGGTAATGAAAGTACAGTAAATGATACTGTAACAATTACTTGGAGAAACCCGTCTGTTCCTGTAGACGTGTCTTAGTTTAAAGGTATTGATATGTGGCTTCGTTTTTAGAGTATTAATGAAATGATTTACTTCTTAATTACTAAATATGAATAGGATATTATTAACATTCTTCCTGCTACAATTCATAGTAGTGGAACTCCGTGGGCAGTTAATAATAAATATACTACAGTAAATAAAAATGAAGATGGAGAATCAGAGAAATCAAGAGGCAAGTTATGGGCATATATAAATCCACGAACAATGAAGCCTTATGATGATGATTATTGGTTCCATCAGGGTGAGCCATATTATGTAAAATCTTTAACAATTGCCCCTAAAGGGAAAACTCTTAAAGCTCAAAGAATTACTGTTAAAGCAGATTAGTGGCCTGGTATGTATATGATGGTAGGAGAAACTTATATTCGTGATCGAGATACAGGAGAAGACCAACGTATGTAGATTAAATTCCCCTTATGTAAAGTTAGATCAGACCATACTTTAACACTAGAGGCCGATGGAGATCCAACAACATTTAATCTGAATCTTGAAGTTGCTCGCCCAGCTAGTGGCGTAATGATGGAATTAACTTCTTATGAAATTGCAGAGAAGTTATTAGAAGGAGATAACGGTTGTTTTTATGCCGTTGACGGTTCAACAGAAGTGTTGAGTGAGTAAGAAAGGAGGCGAAAAAAGTGAACATATTTGAACAATATGGTATTAAGGAAGTAGCAGATTGTACCTTATATGCTATTGAACTTGACAAATATGATGATGAAGTTTACATTCCAGTGATGTACTTTGACACTTTAAAAGTTTCCACATTAGAACAGACCGCCGAGCAGACTTCTGCTCGTGGCGGCCTGGGTAATCCTGAACTCATTATTTGGGATTATGGGAAAGAGATTTCTGTTACTTTAGAAGATGCTCTTTTTAGCCCAGCTAGTCAAAGTTTAATGTGGGGCGGCAAGTTCGGAACAAAACATAGTAAAATTAAAGGAGTATGGAATCCAATTGAATTTGATACTGACAAATGGGGAAGAAGAATTTATTTGAATCCAATTATTGCTGAAGCTACTGTTTATAGGACAGATGAAGATGGGTATCCGACTGAAGAAGCTCGTTATTAGATTATTGATAAGGACGGTAATATTTATCCTTATAAAGGCAATCCTATTTCAACAAATTACATTTGGGATACTCTTACAGAAGAAGACGGATGGGCAGAATTCATTTGTCCTTGTGATAATCAATGGAAAAAAGTCAAATATATTCCAGCAGATGGACATTATAAATATTTGAGTCAAGAAAATAAGAGTAATCCAAAGGAAGATTAGCTTAATGGATACGCGCTTTATTGTCCTAATAATTTCCCAATTTATGAAAAAGATGATGATACAGAATTGTCTTTAGATATGAGGCAAAATGGATATTATAGTTCAGAGCTTTCAACAACTTGGTTTGATATTAACAATAACAATTTCCGCGCGCCTGAAAAAGCAGAAATTATTGTAGAAAATTTTGGAAAATTTGATTTTAAAAATTACAAATATTCTGCTGTAGATAGACCCGAGAATATTTCTGAAACAGATGAGCCAAGCTCTAAGCTATGCGTAAGTGAAGAAATTGATTCAGATACTTTCTCAGGAAATTCAGGATGTTCTTGTAGTTCTGCTCATGGATATATTTGGGAAGATACTGATTTGAAAATGACTTCGCTTGAAGGTAATATGGATATATATTATTCTGAAGGTGCAAGTATTAAATATAGAGTTCCTACAGATTCTTAGAATAAATAGGTTATGATAGCAAGAAGAAAATTATATCCAACTCAATTTGTTACTGCTGATCCTTGGGATTTAGATGGGAATCCTCCCAAAGAAGTAGAAGACTTTATTGATTTAACTACTAGACAAGAAACTAGTGGAAAGAGCTATGGATGGGTTGTAGATGCATATGAGTCTAAGGTTGACTTTTATGTAAATGTAACTTGGACAGTTCCTACTGTAGAAGATGGAGAGTCATTAAATCATATGACAAGAGTTAAAGTTGGTACTTTCTATATAATTGCTGATTGGAACGCGGCGATGTATTCAATGGAAGACTTAATTTATCCGATTAATAGTGGCTTAGAGGATGTTTATGTTTTAGAAAGAATGGAAAAATGTAAAGCATCTTAGACTTTTGCTATTAATACTGATAGAAATATTAAATCTGCTAATTATCGTTATATGCCAGAATACACTTAGGCAGATTTAGTTGTATTTATTGATCCAAAAACTATGAAGCCTTTTGAAGCTAATTCAGATAATTTCACAAGGAAAAATGGTACTATTGTTACTGGTAATTTAAGAATTATCAAGTAGAACGATATTTATTATAAATGGACAAGAACTCGTGCGCCTAAATACACTTCTCTTGGACATAGAATTACAGTTGATGCGACACACTTCCCTGGCACATATCGTCTAGTCGGTGAGACTTATGTGAGAAGCAGAGATACTGGAAAAGATTAGAGATATTAGTTTGAGATTCCATTATGTAAGATGTCTAGTGAAAATAATTTAACTCTTGAGGCGGCGGGAGACCCAACTACATTTACTATGACTTTAAAAGTTCTTCGTAAGGAAGATGGCACAATGATGAAATTAACATAGTATAATGTTGATTGTCAATCTTATGATGGATATAAGAGTGGAAGTACGAAAGTTATTCCGATTAGCGGAGTAGTTAATGAAGATTTATCAGACTTATCAACTTAAATAAAGACGATATAGAGGTGAGAATAGAATGAATTTGTTTCAAAAATATGGAATAAAAGAAGTTGCTGACGTAGTTTTTTATTCTATAACTACTGTTGGAGATGAAGAATTTTATACTCCAGTTCTATTTCTTGACACCTTAAAGGTATCGACTTTAGAAAAAAGCGCAGAAAAAGTTAGCGCTGAAGGCGGTAAGGGTAACAAGAAATTAATTACTTGGAATTTTGGAAAAGAAATTACTTTGAATCTAGAAGATGCTTTATTCACTCCTGCAAGTATGAGTATGATTTGGGGTGGAGAATTATAGGCTAAGTTGTCCCCATATACTTCTGCAATTACAAAAATAATGATGGCAAATAAATATGGAAAACTTCATTATTCAGTAAAAGCATATCCTTCTCCTGCTTTTACAGACGAGGAATGGGATATTGTTTTTAGAGCAATTCAGAAGGAAATCGGCGACGAAGATGAAGAAAAAATGATATGGAAAAGTCACTATAATGGTGATATTCCTTATATCGAAGAAAATAGAAATACAGTAAGAAAGAATTATTTTAAGAGAACTTATTAGAATGAAGATTTAACTCCTGAATAGCAAGAAGAATAGAAAGCAATGCCTGCTTATGTTCAGAATAATATTCTTAAAATGATTGATAACTTGAAAAAAATTGGATATATAGATACTCAAATTTATGATTTAGAAGTTATTGATAGAATGGAAAAATGTATTGTTAGAAATAAAGACGGTTTGAAAATTAGCACCGCAGAGTAGAAGAAGAATTTATTACGTTATTATCAAGATGACAGAACTTCTAGTTATATTATTTATTACGATGCAAAAACAATGCTTCCTCTTTTAAGCGTAAATGACAATGGAATTATTAAAGGATGGGATGCGGCAGATAACCCTAATTTTAAGAGTGACAAAGACTTTGATCGTTATACAGATATTGATGAATTCGTTATTAAGCCAGGAACAATTTATTATAAATGGAGCCGCACTGTGAAGTATAAGGACGGTACAGACGATGGAATCTTAGGAAGAACTTTCGTTATTGATGCAGATACTTTCCCAGAGGCATATAAGATTGTAGGAGAAACTTATATAAGAGATCAGAAAACTGGTAAAGATTAGAGATATTAGTTCACAATCCATCGCGCACAAGTTTCTTCTGATACAAGTATTACTCTTGAAGCAGAAGGAGACCCAACAACATTTAGTATGTCAATTGATGTATTAACTCCACCAAATGATATTATGATTGAGCTGAAACAATTTGATGTAGATGAAGACACATTGCATGGTGGTACTAGAATTGTACCATAGAAGTCTAAATATACTTATACTCCAACAACAATTGAGTTGAAAGAAAGTAGCGGCATTGTTAATGATGAAATGTACTGATTTTAAGGAGACAGTTTACTGTCTCCTTTTTTTATATATTTTTAACAGTATTTCTACTTATTAAAAGAAAAAGAATAAGGAGGGATCCTTAATGAATGATAATTTTGTTGGGATAAAGGAACTTTATGATGTTAATATAAGGTTACTTTAGCCACTTGAAATAGGGAATAAAAAATATGATATAAATGAAAGTATTTTATCTTTTTAGAAAGCGGAAGTTGCTTAGGTGCAAGAACATAAAAGGACGGTTCAAGCTCGTGGCGGCTATCATAATCCCGCATTGGTTAATTGGGAGATTGATTAGGAGGTTAGCTTTGCTATAACACATGGAGTGTTATCTCCAGTTAGTTGGGCTTTATTAAGTAATTCAAAAATAAAAAATCCTACTTATAAATCTGTTTAGTATTAGGAGCAGATTCATGTGGTGGATAATAATAATTATTTAATTGCGGATTTAAAATATTTTCCAAATGCGTTGGAAAAACTTGGTGCTTAGCCGAATCCAAATCTTGAGCCAATGCCAATGGGAAGACGTCCAGAACTGTTATTAAAACCATTACCTCCATCAAAAACAAAATGGATTTTTGTTTATGATATGGAAACTGGGCACAAAATAAAAAATTTTTAGATTTATAAAAATCGTTTATTTTTATAGGAGCCGGCGAAGCAAATTTTTGTAGATTATACTTTTACTTATGAAGATAAGATTAAGGTTATTGAAGTCGGAAATCGACTTTTTAATGGTTTTCTCAAATTAGATGGGAAAATGAGTGTTAAGGATGAAAGAAGTGGAGAAGTATCCACCGCGATATTGGAGTTGCCTAAGATTAAATTATCTTCTAATTTCTCATTAAGATTAGGAAGTAGCTATGACAATTCAACAGTTAGTGATTTTTATTTTACAGGTTATATAGATGAAAATGATAATCGAAAATAGCAAGCTGTTGCAAAAGTTACTTTTTTAGACAAAGAATTAACAGGAGATTATATTTAATCCGCGGCCCGTTGGTCGCGGATTTTATTTTTTGGTGGTGAAAAATGAGTAATTTAGTTAATACTAATAGGCCTCTTCAAATTTAGTATAGAAAGGGAACTTGGAAGAGAATTAATAATGTTTAGGAGGCTTTCTTCTGGAGAAAACCCGAAGGCGCACAGAATGGAAATATTTATTATGAAACTGCGAAAAAAGAGCTTGATTTCATAAAAGCTGGAGGAATTACTTATGGGAAAAATAATTTAGAAAATGAAGAGTTTTTAAAAAGTTATATAAATAAAGTAAAAGGATAGTTAATGGCGGCATATTAGCAGTCATTGAATAGAGAAAAAAAATTTATTCAATAGTTACAAAAATTTAAACTTATTAACTCCCCATTAGCATTACCAAACGAAATGGACGATAAATATAATGATACTTATGCCAAAGAATTCAACAAAATTATTAAAGAAGCATTCAAAGCAAGTGAAAATCCTTTAAGAGATTTATTTTTAGATTTAGATTTTGCCAATTTTCTTGCTTCACCTGTAAATTATAGTACATTTAGTTTGCATAAGGCTGCAAGGGTTTCAGGACCAGATACCTCTGTAAATGAAGCAACAAGAGCGCTCATTAATTTATTTTTCAATGAAGAAGAGAAAAAAAACAAAAAAGTAGAAACAGAATTAAAAAGGCTTGTAGCCAAACAAATAGATGAAAAATGGCTTAATGATTTTATTCAATATTTGGAAACATATGTGTATGGGCCAGGAGAGAAGATGGAGTATGTAAAATAGCAAATTAGAGATGTTTATAAGGAATCAATTATAAATGAAACAAGAAGAAGTCTTAATTAGCTTTTTTCTAGCAATAAAGGAGCAATAACTAGGAGAGTTTCTGTAAAATCTGCAGATAAGAAGGGGATTTCAGAAGATTTTGAGAGAGACTTAAAAAATGTTTTAAAAAATATATATCTTCAAGGAATGGATAAGAAAATTGATATTACGTTAAATGGTTCTCCATTATCTATTGAAAGAGAGGTTTCTACAAGTAGTTTCATGTATAAAGATAATGTAAATATAAAAATTCTTAAATTGAAAGAAGATGAATTAAATGCAAATAATATTGTTAATATTTTAATAGACGGGCTAAAAGAAACTATAAAAATTTATATTAATACTGAGGGGAGAAAATATCGTAAAAATAAAGAGCAAATTCTATATGATTATAATAAAAATCAAGGAGAGATTAGAAATGCAATAATAAAAGATTTACAAAAAAATAAAGAAAGTTAGTCTTATAGAAGTCCTGAGTAGTTAAAAAAGATTTTGATTAGATGGAAGAGAGAGAATATTAGAGGTCTTTTGGGAGAGATTGCTTCGATATTGTTTCTTTCTACTCAAGATGCTATAAATGATGCGACAATTACAGGGGCCAATTTATCTGAGTCTGGAGAAGTATCTATGGATGTATAGATTAAAATTCTTCAAGAAAATTTTGGATTACAAGTAAAAAATTATCGAAATTTAAAATAGTCAAATTTTTATTAGACTAATTTTGAAGTATCTAAATAGGCAATTATGAGGAAATATTTTGGGAAAGACGCAGAAAATTATTATTGGTTACTTGCAAATGAAAAAATGTTGTATGAGACTAGTCCTATAACTCCTATGTCTTTTAATAGTTTAATGGAAAATTCTTTTTATAGATATACAGATAATTTTTTAAGGATAACATCAGGAGACACTCCAGAAGATGTTTTTAATAGAAGTGATTTATATTTTATTGGAGATAAAATAATTCCAAGTTCTTATTTATATTATAAATTAATTACAACTATATAGAACTCTAAAAAATCTAGGTATGCATTAGAAAATAATAGTCCAATTAATTATACAAAAACTCCAATATTAAATACAGAAGGGAAAAATGAATCTAAAGTAGTGGAAATTAAAGATATAATTAAAGACTTAAAAGCTAGAATAATTTTTAAAGGAATCAGTTTTAATTTATCAAATTTTGATTAATAAGAGGTGAGTTAAATGACTGAAAAAATTGAATACAGAGGCGTATTTGATATATCGCAAATATTATCTGCAATAAAATAGGTAAGAGATTCTGTTTCTAAAGGAGGAAATATTGAACTCTTAGGAAATTTAGATAAAGAAATTAAAAAAGTTGAAGAATTAGGAGCTACATTAAAGGCTTAGGCAGAAAAGGGTTTTTCTTCTCCGAAAGAATTAAAAACTTTTGAAAATAATGTTAATAAATTAGAAACGAATATTATTAAAATTGGGAATTCACTTGACAATATAAATGCAGACAATTTCAAAAGATAGATAAAAGAAGCTGAACAAGAGGTCGATAAATTAAAAAAAGAAGCTGTTGATTTAGCTAAATAGTTTTCAAATACTTTTAAAGTAGATACAAGCTCTATAAAAGGAAGTTAGGCTGCCGCGCTAAAAAAGGAAATTATCGAAGCAGTAAAAGAAGGTAAAAGTTTAGAAGAAATTTAGAAGAGAGTTAAAGAAGTATATTAGGAATAGTTAGATATACAAAAATAGAAAAGACAGGAATTAGAAAAAGAAAAACAAAATGCTACTAATAATTTAAATAATTAGTTATCTTCTGTTTCAAAAGTTGGATTTAGAACAAATAATTTTAAAGACATTACAACAGGAGAAAATATAAATTTATAGCAATTAGATTAGATAAAAGAGGCTTTTGTCAAAATTGTCTCATCTACTACTAATGCAAAAAAAGCAACAAAAGATTTTACCCAGTTTTTAACTGAGCATAATATAACAGCAACAAATACTGCAACAATTGAGAATAAAATTGCTGAAGGAATTAGAAGATTTTAGGAAAATGTTGCTCCAGTACAGAATGTATTAAAAAATCTCGATAAAGAACTTGTAAATAATTAGAAATAGACAGAAAAAAACATTCAAGATATGGATAGTTTTAATGATTCATTAAACCGAAATAGTGAAGAAATTAAAAAAAATGAACAGGCGCATAAAAATATTAAGCAAGCAGAAGAAAGAACTTCGAATTAGACAAAAGAATTAGAAACAATATATAGAAATAATAATAATGCTATTGAAGGTATGAAAGGATAGACTCAAGGATACTTACAAACTTTAAGAAAAACAATTCAAGATACCCAATAGGCAGCAAATAATTAGTAGAAGTTTAATAATACATTAAATTAGTTAAAAAGCAGAATTGCTTATATTTTTTCTTTAGGAAATGCTTATTATCAATTAAGAAATATCATCAGATAGACTTTCTCTGATGTACAATCTCTTGATAAGGCTTTTGCATCAATTGCAATGGTAACAGACAAAACTGTTGCTGGGTTGTGGGATACTTATAGCTAGTATACAGATATTGCTAACAGATTAGGGCAGTCAACAGAATCTGCGATTAAGGCATCTGCATTATTCTATCAGCAAGGTCTTGATACAAATGAAGCGTTAAAACTTACTGAAGATACTATGAAACTTGCAACTTTGGCAGGAGCAGATTTTGAGACTGCAACCTAGCAGATGACAGCTGCCCTTCGTGGTTTCCATTTGGAAATGGACTAGGGCGCTCATGTTACCGACGTATATTCAGAACTTGCTGCTAATGCTGCGGCAGATGTAAATGGTATTGCCTATGCGATGAGTAAGACTGCATCTATTGCAAGTTCAGCAGGTATGAGTTTTGAATCAACTGCAGCTTTCCTTACTAATATGATTGAGACTACTTAGGAAGCTCCTGAAAATATTGGTACTGCGATGAAAACTATTATCGCACGTTTTACTGAATTAAAAGAGAATGTTGCTGGAACAGATTAGTCTGAATTTGATGATTTGGAATTTAATAAAGTTGATAAAGCGTTAAAAAGTGTTGGAATTAGTATTAAAGATGCAAACGGATAGTTCAGAAATCTGGATGAAGTATTCCTTGAATTAAGTTCTAAATGGAAATCTTTAGATAGAAATACACAGAGGTATATTGCTACCATTGCTGCGGGTTCTCGTCAATAGTCACGTTTTATTGCTATGATGGAGGACTATGATAGAACTATGGAACTAGTTTCTGTCGCTCAAGATTCTGCTGGTAGATCAGAGCAATAGTTTGCTAAATATCAAGATACTGTAGAATATAAAGTTAATTAGTTAAAAAATTCTTGGGAACAGTTTAGGACTTCTTTGATTGATAGTGATGTATTTAAGAGAGTTATTGAATGGTTAACAAAAGTTGTAGATAAAATGAATGAAATTGGGCCTACTAAAATTTTAGGAATTGGTGCGGCACTTGCTACAACGCTTAAATTGCTTTAGACGTCAGGAGTTCTCGCGGGATAGGGAGTTTTTAGTAATTTAATTACAGCAACATAGTAGAGTATACCAGGATTGCAAGCTAGCTTAGGGAAAATTTTTACTTCTACTGGCGCTTCAGGCATAATTGCTAAGGGAGTATTTGAATATTCTGGTGGAAAACTTAATCAAGAAGGATTAACTAATGAAGAGTAGAAGGTTTTAAGTGATAAAATAAAAGCTAATACTTAGGCCTAGTACGCTCAGATAGGACAAGCGGCCGGTGTCGCTTTTGTTACTGCACTTACTTCATCTATTACAACCGCTATAGCATCAAATAATCCTTTCGATGTAATAAAAATTACTCTTCAAAATACAATGATTTCTGCAGCTGCGGTAATTATCCCCCAATTTTTAGCTGGAGTTGCTACTGTAGGGCTTGCTGCCGCGGCAGCAACAGCAGGAATTTCCTTGGCAATCGCGGGAATTGCAGCTGTATTAGGTATTGTAATTGGATTAACAATTTAGGAAATTAAAAATATTAAAACTACGGAAGAGGCTTGGCAAGATAATACTAATGCAATCAAGGAAAGCGCCAAAGAGGCTAAAAGCTATGCAAGTGAAACTAAAAAGGTTGCGGAAGATAGCAAGAAGACTGCCGAGCATACTAAAGAATTAAAAGAACGTTATGAAGAATTATCAAGAAAAGTAGTTAAAACAGAGGAAGAATAGCAGGAATATAACTCATTAGTCAATGAAATAAAAAGTTCTTTCCCAGAAATTGTTTCTTATTATAATGAGATAACTGGAGAATTAAGAATTTAGGAAGGTTTATGGGATAGTATTATTAAATAGCAAGAAAGACAAGTTGAAATAGATAGAAAAGTTGCTAATGCAGCGAATATGTCAGCAGTATCTCTTAATACAAAAGCTAACGAAAAAGATATTATTAGTTAGGTTTCTTCTAATACAGGATTGTAGGCAAGTTTAGTAGAAGATTTAATTAAAAATTATTCTGAAGAAGGTAAGTCTATTGGAGAAAATTTACCTACGAACTATATTCCAAATTTTGATGATACAGATTTAAGATAGCTTGCTGAAATTTTGGAAATTCCTTATGATGATGGACAGTAGATTTGGGAAAATTCTTTAGAAATACAAAACAAAACATATGAAGCCTTATTAGACACAAATAGTAATTTAAGCAAAATATTATCGGATGCTGCTGACTAGATTTCTGCAAATATTGAAAATGGTTATAAATAGACAGGATAGATTATTGCTTAGGAATATGCTGCTAATAGAGGAGAAGAATTAACCGAAGGAGAAAACGCTCTTTGGACTGCCGTAGGAGCAATTAATGCAAAAAATGCTGAAAATATTAATGATGAGAGATTTAAAACAGTAAATGCTGAAAATGGTAGTTATTGGACTGAATATGCTAATATTCCTGGAATGTTAAGTCCAATAGCTGGTCTCTTCACATTAGGCCAATAGAATAAAAATATTAATTCTTTAACTAATTAGCTTGGCGGTGCTCGCTTTGGCGTATCTGAAAATAGCTTTTCTAGTCTTGCTAAACTAAGAGAAAGAAAAGATAACGAAATTACTGGAGAACTTGCTGATCAGCTAATTGCCGCTGGTTTAGGAGAAGATGGTAAATTAATAGTTGATGACATTATTAAGGCTTGGGAAAAAATTTATGATGATGCTGCTGACGCTGAATGGCTAAAGCGTGCAGGAGATTCAGCAGGATAGGCGGAAATTTTAACTATAATTGCAAATGCTACGAAATTGGAAAAACTTACAGAAGAGACTCAAGTAGCACTAAAAAATTTAGGAAAAACAGATTATCAAGAATTAACTAATCTTTTAGGACAACTTTCTGATGGAGCAACTCAAGCTGAAATTGACGCTATTAACAATTTTATTGATTCTCTTGGATTGAATGAAGAAGTAGTTGAAGAAATTAAAAATCAAATAACAGGAGAATATTCTAAATAGTTAATTGACTTACAAGAAGAAGTAAAAGATATTCTTGGGAGAGTTAATGAAAATTGGTCTACAAATACATTGACACAAATCTCTGAAGTATTTAATAAAGCTGAGAAGAAATTAGAAGACGAAGATTTAGCAGGACAATTTATAAGATCTCTAGTAGATAGTGCTGAAGCTGCTGGATTAGATGAAACTATGACTACTGCCGCGCTATAGGCGTTTGATTGGGAAAATATTGATTTAACAAATCTTGATACTATGCGTGAATAGTTTATTAGTATTATGCAAACAGCAATGGGAGACTCTTTTGATTAGGATACTATTGATTAGTTGTGGAGTAATTTCTTTAATAGTGCAGAAAAGTATAATGCAATTGATTTGACAATTAGATCAAGTGGCGCATTAGAAAATATTGAAAATAGTATTGAAACAACAATAAGTGGATATTATGAGGCATTTAATAATGTTAGCTCCTATATTTCTGAATAGGTTGAAAATGGATTTATTGACCCTTTAAGCAAAGGGAAAATTACAGAACAAATTGATAAATTAAGATTAAATGCTTCTGATTATTTCTCCACTAATTCAGATGGAGATATTTAGTTCCTATATGATAAATTGTATGAAGATACATAGGGACTTATATCAGGAAAAGATGAATTGATTGCTAAAGCTAAATAGGAATATGAAGCAGGTATTGAACAGCTTATTTAGGAAAGAAATACATATTAGACTATTATTGATTAGGCAGATGGCATGGGAGATGTCACAAAGCGCACTTATGATGCAGCCGCGGCAGCGAGAATTTTCAGAACTGAATTGAGTGGAACAGAGTATGATGCTAATAACATTCAAAAAATGTTTAATACTATGGCAAATAAAATAAATGAAAGCCCGGAATATAGAGAGAAAGTTAAAGAGACACTTAAACAATATAATGAAGCAATTAAAGAGGGTTAGAAAAAATTAGCTGATGATAATTTTTGGAAATCTAAATTTGCTAATGAAGGTGCATATATAAAAGGATTGGCTCGAATTGAGGACGAGGCAATAAAGAAAGGTACAAAGACTGTTGAAGATAGTAGTAAAAAAATTGCAGATGCTACTAAGAAGGTCGAAGAAGCATAGAAAAAAGTTATTGAAGCACAAGAAAAATTAAATGAAACTCTATATGGTACTGATAATAAGAAGAATAAGTTAGATACTATGTATAATTATAATAATATGCTCGAAGAAATTTAGCATCAAATAGATAAAACAAAAGACAAAATTGATAATTTAACTACTGATGATATGCAAGGTTCTTTAGAAGATTATCGCAGTTTACTTGAATAGGAATCTTCTGTATAGCAAGCCGAAAGAAAAGTTTATGAATAGTCTATTGCTAATTATTAGAGACAATTAGACACTGGCATTGCATCAAAAATTTAGGAATTAAATAAGAAATATAACAGTAATATTTCAACAGATATAAGTCAATATTATTATTAGAATCCATTAACTGGCATATTAGCAGTTGACTTTGATAAACTTAATGCTGCAAATCTTCCTGATGACGTTAGAGATATGATTGAAAATGTAATAGATGAAATTAATAAGGGTAATAAGAAAGTTCGTGAAATTGACGAAGCTATGGAGAAACGTCGCGAAGAATTAAAAGAATTTGAAAGGAAAATTGTTGATGGATATGTAAAAGTTGAAGATGAAGTTATTAAAGTTTTGAAAGATAAATACCAAGAAGAGATAGACGCCAATAAAGAGAAAAATGAAGCTATGACAGATGCAGATAGTGAATATTTAGATGCTCTTCAAGATGCAATAGATAGATAGAGAAAATTAAGAGATTAGTAGAATAAATGGGAAGACTTAGCTAAGAAAGAGAGCCAAGCAGCATTACTTGCAAGAGATACAAGTGGAGTAAATAGACTTGAGTTAAATAAATTAAATGAAGAAATTGAATCTGATAGATAGTCGCTTCTTGATGATACTGTTGATGATATATTAGATAATTTGAAATAGATGTATGATTTATAGAAAGAATAGAGAGAAAGAGAAATTGAGTTATAGGAGCAAAGTCTTGACGAATAGGCTATTATAAGAGAGGCAACTTAGATTATAAGTAGCTGGACAAGTCCTGATGATGTTACTGCTTGGATGATTGCTAATAATAAAGAAGTTACAGAAATGTCAGATGCTAAACTTGAATAGCAGATAAGAGATTGGGAAGATTATTATGATTCTATTGAACTTTATCATAATTATGACGGAAGTTAGATGGCAGAGGCACTTAATGGTAATAATGAATTGATTAATTAGACTTTATTGACAACTTCTGAAGCAGAAATTAATGAAGCTGAGAGATTCGTTAATGAGGGAATTGATAAAGTAGATTAGGCTATAACTTCTGCTAAGGATAATTTAGAAAACGCCAAGATCAGTTTGGAAACTGCTATCAGAGAGTAGAATGATTTATTGAAAGAAATTAGAGATAATACAAGTACTGGAAATAGTATTGGAATTGGAGCATATAATGAAACAGGGAGTAAAAGTGGCTTGTCTTCTTATAAAGTATCTGCTTCACTCACTCGAGCTCAAAATAGTATGGTTTCCAACAAGGGCAAGGGGCAAATTGTTAAAAATTCGGCGACTGGACTTTGGGAATATCAGGCAGAAGTTCCAGGGAAAAGTGGCGCAGCAAAATTACATGACGGTTTTTCAAATCAAAAAGAACGTTTTATTAATAAGGACAGTTCATTATATAAATAGGGTATTACATATATCGCAAATGGAAACGGAATTAATGATTAGTTCGGAAATCACGGGCTTTATGATTTTATAGTGAAAAATCTTTACAATAGTAAGGATAAAACTCTATTAATGAACGCGATGCGTAGCGCTAATATTTATAATCCTTCTGACGATAATCCACCTATTACCGCATATAATACTATTGTAGAAGAATGGGCAAGGCAAAATAAAAATATTATAAATCAACGGAAGAAAAATGGAGAAGAGCTAGCAATAGGACAACAAGGGTATTACGAATGGATTCCATCAGAATTTCTTAAATATGCAAAAGGTGGACTTGTTAATTATACCGGCCCCGCTTGGGTAGACGGTTCTCCGGTTAAACCAGAAGCCTTTTTATCCGCAAAGGATACAGAACGTATCGGTAATGCGGCGCAACTTCTTTCCTCTATCCCATTACTTAACTCTAATTTAACTTCTACTGGTTTTTCTTAGATTGTTGGAGATACTAATGTCGAAGTCAACATTAATATAGAGAGTATCTCCAGTGAAGTAGATATGGATAATGCAATTGAGCGTATGAAACAAGAAATTGTTGATGCAGCTAGACCTCAAGGCTCATCCGTAATTTTAAGGAGATAAGGAGGTTAAAGGCAGAATGAGAGATTTTACTGGCTTCCGCTTTGGAAATATCCATTCTGAGCGCCTTCATTTAGTAGTTGTAAGTTCAGGCGACAGGTACGAAAAAAACCTGTTGCCTGATCCTACAGATTATACTATTGAAGTGCCTGGAGGAGATGGAGAATATTATTTTGGACAGACTTTTAGAAATAGAAGTTTTTAGATAGATGTAGCTTTTGATAAAGTAAGTGAATAGAATTTTAGAGAAATTCAATAGCTTTTTTCTACTGATAAGCCTCAAGATTTAGTATTTGATGAGATGCCATTTAAGACATACAGAGCAAAACTTTCCAATAAACCTGATTTTAAATTTATCTGTTTTACAGATAGAGACACAGGAGAGAGAGTTTACAAGGGAGAAGGAACTTTGAATTTTATTTGCTATTTCCCATATGCATATTGCTTTAATAAGTATGTTGTGCGCGCGGCCGATTACTATAAGTGCTTATAGCCTAAAGAGATAATTACTCGTTCTATTAATGATAATCCGTATAAAAAGAAAAAAGCACCCAAAATGTTACCTGGTTTAATAAAAAATCATTATAATGTTGAACCAAATATGAGTACACCTTGGAAGGGTGGTTATCCAGCAATTGACTAGGTTCAATGGGGCGAACTATATTTCAATGCGCCAGATGGACGTAAAAAAATTATAGATGTAAGAGGATATTGGGACAATATTCCTGAATGGGAAGGCACGGCAAAACTATTAACTACTCCAACTTTAGACTATGATAGAGAGCTAATTTATTGTCCTCAATATAGTAAAGTAAATTATTATAATATGGATACAGGACTTAATCGTTAGAATGGATTAATTGGCAGTAGAGTTTTAGTCTATAATCCAGGAGATTTGCCGATAGATTTTGAAATAAGACTCGGAAATTTAAGTTCTCAATTTAGAAAAAATACAGATAATTATACTTTTAGAATTAGTAGATACAATGTATAGAGATTAACAATTCCTGAAGCAGTAGACTTTACAGGATTAAAAACTTATCGTAAAAAAGAAAATGAAGATTATAAATATGGTAATCGTTATTTTACAATTTTAGGCGCGCCGGCACCAATTCTTGGAACTGATAATTATGAGCCTACTTATGAAAATCTTAGTTTTTCTCATCCAAAGCATACATATATAGTTGAGCCTATTCCAAAAGAAAAATTAGGTTATTTTATTAGGTTATTTTATTGGTAGAGTTCTTTAATTGAAGATGGAATGATGCAGGAAGTAATAAATTTTGAATAGGGTAAAGAATATGCTAATAGATATGAAGAACTTTATGCAGGTTGTATTAATGACCATGAAAGATATGAACTATATTGGCATACTTTAAAAGATACTATTTTAGACAGATTTAAAGATGCAGATGAATATATTAAGAATTATGTTGATCCAGGACTTGGTATTTTTAATGAGAACTATACTTACGAAGATTTTATTCATGACTATATTTATAGTCCACCAGAATATATAAGAGAAAAATTAAACTTAAAATATGGATAGTTTTTATTTAACTTAACTCGTTATCCTGGATATTATACATTTGATTATTTTGATATTAATAATAAAGACTTTGATAAAATTCCTAATTGTTGTTGTGGATGTGATAATTGTCACTGTAATGATGATGTCAATAGATCAACTATTAAACCTCTTTTTCTTGACACTGAGAAAAGAATGTTGTATAATATAAATGACCCGAAGTGGAGAGATTCGCGTACAAAAGAAGGAAGAGAATTTTTAGAAGATAATCCTTAGTTTAATGATAACTTTTTTAACTTTAAACCTACGAAACAGTTATTTAATGAAAATATCGTGCGCGGGCACTGGTTTAAATTACCACCTGGATGGTCAATGATTGATATAAGTCCTGTTGTTGATGAGGACGTATGGGGTGGAAAGAGATGGCTTGATGGTCGCCCATTTGATTGGGGAACTCCTAATGAGGATTTTAGAAAGAAATTCAATGGAGTTTATCGTGCCGCGGCAATAGAATATCTGTCATAGAATGTGCCTTTAGAGGTATTAGAAAAATATTCTGTTGTATAGAGTCCGAACGAAGATAATGATAGGAGGAAAATGCCTGAAGACACTACGCAAAATGGATTAAGAGAATATTTTAATAGTCTTGAATTATATTAGATTGAAGATTATTTATAGTTCCGCCGTTGGCATGAGAACGAAAAGGGCTTTTCAGTATATGGAAATATGGCTGAGGCATATTTTGATGATTATTATAATGAAGAAAATGTTAATATGAAGAGAAAAGGTTCATTACTTGGATTAGGTCATGAAATTTGGCGGCACAGAATAGAAGCTGATGAATATGGTTTCTTAAAATTGCTTGCTGATTATTGGAGAGTTAATACCACTGATGCTAATTGTAGTTGCATTGGTGATATTGATGAATGGTGGTGGTATGCTTGTGATTATATCTGGGCAAACTTCCCTCCATTGTATTGGGGCTATGCAGACTTACTTAATAAATTACAAATTAAGTATGTCCCATTATTCTATTAAGAGGTGAAAGGAAATGGCAATCCAGAAAAAAGAATATGAATTAAGTATCTGGACTGAATATTTAGATAGTAATGGGATAAAGAAAGAAAAAAAGGGCGCCATTATTGGCGCCCATGATATGGAATTTCTAGGTAGAGCTACAGATATTAAATTAAAAAGAGAAATTAAGGGTACTAATACCTTAACTTTTTAGCTCCCTTCTAAGTTTTATGATTCGAAAGCAGGGAAATATGTTCATAACGATTTTAGCGACTTGTTAAAGAATGAAACAAAATTAAAATTGAAATATTCTAACATGTGGTTTGAGTTTTATGTAAAGAGTATTTCAGAATAGAAATAGTTTAAAGCTATTATGTATAATTATACTTGTGAAGACTGCTTTATAGACGAATTGTCACGAATTGGATATGATATTCAATTTGATAATGAATTAAATAATAGTGTCGAAGAACTTGGTACTTTTACAGAGATAATCTTAGAAGATAGCATTTGGAAATATAGCCCTGAAAATAATATTGGAGATTTTGTAGAATATAATGAATAGAAATTCTATAAGATTCCATTATCTCAATTTGGAGGGGCAATCTCTGCTTATCCTATAAAGTTAGGTGTTAATAATAAGGCTTTCTTCTATGAAGAAAATGGAAAATTAATTCCAAACGTATTCTTATAGGAGAGGCTTGACAATGACTAGCTAATTTGGAAGGATATGACTGAAAAAGAAAAAAATAAATATCTAGCAAAGCTATCTTCTATTTTGAATATATTTACAAATGAAAAACGGCCTTTAGAATATGGAGACGATTTAGCAAGAGAATATGGATTATTTTGGGATCAATATTATAAAGATAATGGAGAAGAATTACTATCTTCTAATAATCTTGTTAAAATAGAAGGAAAATATATTTATGTTCCTATTACAGATTTATCCGTAATTACCGGTAGCGTTTATCAGAACTCATATGAAGCTATCGAAGAGCCTGCTTTGTATGGTAGTTATAGAACAGATTCGAAAAAAACATATGCTCTTTAGCCTTATTCAAAAAATCCTAGAGACTTGATTTAGCTTTTATTTTTTGAAGATGGAGACGAGTTAAAAATTGATGAAGAAGGCGTGTTAATTAATAATAATTATCATTATGTTATTCCCATCGAAGAATGGAACGCTATATTGGAATAGTAGCTATCTAATATTAAGAATGGAATAATTTATTGGACAGCAGTTACTTCTTCTGAAACTCCTGTAAACCCTAAATATGATGTGCGCCAAGATGAAGAAAACGGAATTTCTTACACAATAAATGTGTATCCCTATTCTTCTACTATAGATGATTTTACATGGTGGCCGGTATATAGTGATGGATATTTAGAAAAAATAAATGATACTGAAGTGACAGAAGCTAGAAAAATTTCTATCGCTGATAGAACAGAATATAATAAAAATGCAGACACTTTTGTTAAAGTATATAATAATTTATCAAGTGAATTTAATGGTGGTAATAATGAAGAATCATTATATTCAGAAGAAGAAATTATTAATTTAATAAAAGATGGTGAAGAATTTAGAGTTACTTCAAAAGAACAAACTCGTTTAATCGTGCCGACGCTTGCCAGAAATTTAGTCGAGAATGGGATTGAGATTACTGATACTAATGGTTGGGAAGCTCGAACTCAAAATAGAAATCACGAGAAGCTGGCCGGCACAGGTTCATCTGTTGACTTATTATCTATAGAAACACAATCTACATTATAGAGAGCAAAAGATGAGAATGTGAATGTAACTATTGATGAGTATGATATAGATGGTAGTATAGATGATGAGACTGTAAGTGATTATTACTTAGAAATTAAAAGTCCTGGTTTTTAGAATACGGAAGATTTTTCTCTTTAGGGAACTACTTAGGTAGATTATGTATTAAATTTTGGTCTAATTAGTTAGGAAAAGAAAATTGAAAAAGATAAAGTTTATGCTTTAAGAATGAGAACAGGGAATATTAAGCAAACTGGGGCATATTTTACTTATAGGAGCGGCGTACAAGGAGAACACATTGAAGATAATTTTGAACAAAAAGCGGAACTGTATAAAGAAACAATTTTAACTTATAAGCAATATTTAGATTATTTTTAGAATAATGATAGTGAAAAAATCATAGCATTAGGGCTAAATGAAGAATATGAGTTTTTCAAATTCTTAATTGATAATTGGCCAAAAGAAAATGACATAACTAAAAATGATAAATTGAAATTAGTAGACGGGATATTAAATGCAATATTATTCGGTGGAGAAAATATAAAATATTGGGATAAAAATAATGTAGAAGCGGATGGAAAAGATAGTATTGCAATAAAAAATAAGGATAAAATTACTGGAATAATTCCAACATATGATAAAAATAAAAAAGAAAAATATTCTAAATTTAACAGCATTGCAATTAAGCCTTCAATTAATGATAATAATGTTACTATTTATACAAATTCAGATATACGTTTTATAAAATATGCTCTATATTAGAACCTTCCATCTACAGCTGTAAAGGGCAATTCTTATTTAACTTCTGATGGAGTTCAACTCACAAATGGTATGGTTAGAGATTGGTGTGATACTTATATAACATATGATAAAATTTTTGAGAAAAAATTAAATGCAGACTTAAATAAGATTATTATAGGACAAGGCTCGGTTAATATTGATGGTAATTATGAAATAGAAGGCGCGCAAGATGAAAATGGTGATATAAAAGAAAGTGATAATAGTTATATCACTTTTAAGGACTTGTTTACTATTAATGGAATTATGTATGTGCCATCAGGAGAGAGCATTGATGATTGTAAAGATGGGCTTGGTATTACTAAATATATTAAACACATTAAAGATGGAGATGGATGGCATTGGGATAATAATTCAGATGATGGTATATTAGATGAGCCATTTTTATTATTTAAAGCTAATTAGACAATAGAAAATCCGTATATCGGGATTAAAATGGAATCCGGTCCGTTAGAGATTGTCTTTGATACCATTACACAAAATACATATTCCGAAAGAAATGATTATGGATATATGATAAATTCATATAAAGACAGCTATTATTATGATAATATAAAAATAAAATTAGTTCCCGTTAGTTCAAGTAATTTTACTAAAGAATTTTTAGATGCTATTGAATATGACGAAAAAACAGGATTCTTTAATCCTAATTCAGAAAAAATTTCATCTGGATCTTTTGAATGGAAAGATGAATATTTGAAATATAATACTTAGGCATGGACTGGCAGCACTTCTATTGAAAGTCCAGCTTTTTGTTAGACTTTTTTAAAAAGTGGCAATCAAGAAAATTCAATTCCTTATGTTTTATTTTTTGATAATTAGGCATAGGGTATAGTTTATTTAAATTTAGAGAGTTCTAATGGAGGTGACAGTGATGAGTAATTATTTAAGTGATATAATTTATTAGAATAGCTAGATTAGCAATATCTCTTCTAGTAAAAGTAATTATAGGGTCATTGATGTAAAATATAGTTATTCTGGAACTGTTGGTCAGTATACAATAAAATATACTAATAATCCAAAAGAAACATTCACAGGAACAACATTACAATCAGAATAGGGAATTATATTTTGTGTAAAAAATGGAAAACTGCAAAAGAATTATTCAAAGGACGAATTAATTTTAATTCATAGAAAAGAAGATGAAACGCCGGCAGTAGATTTATATGTAAATCATATTGCAAATATTACTTCAAAAAATGATGCTGCAAGAGCATTAATTAGAGCAGTTCGACAGATGAGTGAAACTACATATTATAATATTTATAAACAGAAAGAAGTTATCCTTTACGGATTATTTTTACTTAAAGATTCTGATAATCAATAGTATGTTTATATATTATCAAGTGATGATATTAGTTATCCTCATCGCGCAAAAAGAATAATTCGAGGGCAGGGAATAGATCGAACAACTTTTACTGTAACTGAAATTAAATATGACAGAGAAGGTTTATTTTTAGGATCTGGATATTATAAGAATTATAATGGAAGTATAAAAGCTGCTATTGGCGGCCAGCAGTATGTTTGCACAATAGAAGGAGAGACTTTACAATATCAGATTATTCTTGGAAGCCCTTATTTGCCAGATGGATATACCTATTTATATCAAATGGATACAGTGAGTGGAAGTTCCGATGCTCCATGTAATTTAATAAAAATTAATTAGTCTAATGAGGATGATTCTTCTTCTTCGTCTTCACCTTCTTCATCAAGTAATCCTGGTAAAGAAATTTCTAATGAAATTGCTGAAAGAACTATTACTCTTGATTACACAAAAGGAGCAATGAATTTATCTTCTAACTATATTTCTAATTTCGCTAATTGGAAAATAAATTTTATCGGTTTTAATAATAATGAAAGAGTATTGGGAAATTCAGTGGATAAAAATAATCTAACTATTTTGAATAAAAATATTCTTGGCGAAAAGAATGAAAATCTTTTATATCCTAGTATAAAAGATAAAAGTATAGATTGTGATTTAGTAGTTCTTTGTTCTGCTTTAGATTAGCTAATTAAAAAAAGTAAAAGTCGTTCAGAAGAGTCTGATTCAAGAATTTTTCCATCTATTATTTTAGAAATTTATGATAAAGATACAGGAAATAGGTATTCAGAAAATGATGACGAATTAACTAAATATTTTACAGCTAAAGATAAGTCTTTAGTTAATTTTGTATATAAAGAGTGGAATGGGGAATCATATGTAGAAAATTCTTCAATAAATTTCACTACCTTTATCGAAGCGGCAAAGAAACCATTAAGAAATTTAAATAATATAAATTTTGACGTAAAATTACTATTGAGTCAAGAAAAAGAAGTTTTGAATCTATATAGTTTAGAGCTATTTGAGGCATATACTAGAGGACATGATTTTATTTAGGAAAATTATACCACTGTGCGCCCGCAAGAGAGAAATCCAGAAGATTCATCTGAGACTTCAAGAATTATGAGTTTTGATGATAATTATTTTACTTATAAATATACAGGTAGGAATATTGATATAACAAAATAGAATACTAATAAAAAGTATCTTCCATCAGGATGGAATAGCGAAAGGTATACATAGCCTATTTATGTAGCTTTAGCACATGAATGTGATATATTATTGGAAACTGATGTCACATTGGGAGAGACATATGGAGAATAGCTTTACTTTGTTGAAGCAATAAAAGCTCCAAAATATGAGGATAATTTTACCATTTTTACGGGAGAATACCTTTATAAAGATTCTTTCAAAGTTGAAGATTATTTAGATACAAGTAATGGTGGATATGATGACACTATTTATACTGATGATGATATAAGTATTATTACCGCAAAAATTGATTTATTGCAATGTAAATATTATCATCCTGAACAAAGCAGCTCATAGAACTAGTGGTGTGATTGCTCTTACGGCGATAATTCAAATACATGTAAAAAAGAATGTATGTATTAGAAACTTGGATATTGTCCGTATCGTTTTTCTACTGAAAAACATCCAAGAAGAATTAGAACTTTATAGCAGTCTAAATCAAATAGATTTAATTTAGTACAAGAGACTGGGAAAATATTTTAGATATATCCATATTTTTATATTGAGCATGAAGATAATGGAAAGGTTCTATTAGATAAAAATGGAAAAATGATAAAAAGAATTTTCTATATGACTGAAAAGGGGAAAGAATAGAAAATAGGGTTCAGATATGAAAAGAATTTATCTTCTTCAAGCAGAACACTAGATTCTGGGGCAATTACTACAAAGCTATATGTTGAAAATATTGATTCGTCATATGCGAAAAATGGACTAAATTCCATTCAAACCGCTCCTGATAATATTGGAAAAACCTCTTATATATTGGATTTTTCTTATTATACAAATAATGGAAGTATGGATGCTGAAATGGTATAGAGAGATTTATATGGTATTAAGAAAGAAGACTTTTCTTTCTTACCAAGAATTGGAGCATTAAATACTTTATATGATAAATATTCTAATTTGATTATAACTTTAACTGGAGAAACTCTTACTGAATTATAGGCGTAGAATGAGGTATCTATTACTGGAGTAACCACAGCTTTAGAGGAAAAGAAAAAAATCGCTTAGACAATGTATTAGTTTAAGAGCGTTAAAATTAATAGGAACAATGTTACAACTTCTTCTTATACAACTTCTGATACCTATAAAAATTATGTAATTAAATACAGAGAATAGGCTTCTATTTTGTGGGGATTAATTGAATAGTTATTTTATTCTCAAGATTATTTTTCAATGCCAATTATAACTAAAAAAATTGATTAGAAAGAAAATCTTTATAGTTTTGATGTTATTAAATATGGAGAGGCAATTGAAAAAGATGCTCCATATAAGAATGTATACAATAATTTTTATAACAAATATTGTAAGGGCGAACTATTTTGGAGACTTGTAATTGAAGGTTTTCCGGATGTTCCTGAATATGTACCGCCATTTAATAGCTGGGTAGATTTTAAAGAAAAAATTGTTGATCAATTCTTATATGAGATAAATGGTAATCTTGGAAAATATAGAAGTCTATATAATGAAGTTAAATATTGGAAAACTGAACGTGCAAAAATTTTGAACAAAATCAATGATTTATCAAAACAGTTTTATTAGAAATATGAGCCATTTATAAAAGAAGGGACTTTTAGTGATAGCAATTATTTAACAGATAATGAATACTATTGGGCGGGAGTATAGGTACTTAAAGATTCTTGTAAACCAAAGATAACGTATTCTTTTAGCGTTATTGATTTAAGTGCATTTGATGAAGATTATGTATTTGAGCTTGCTGATACAACTTTTGTAGAGGATATAGATTTCTTTGGAATAAATCCTATTACCGGCTTACCTAATAGACAGAAGGTCCTTATTAATGAAATTACTTATGACTTAGATTAGCCATCAAATAATTCTATTGGGATTATTAATTATACTTCAGATTTTTCAGATTTGTTTGAATCAATTACTGCTTCGGTACAATCATTGACTTTTAATGAAAATGTTTATAAACGAGCATCTAATTTTACTGCATAGTAGTATATAACAACAGAGAGTCTACAAGATACTCTTGATATTGGAGATTTAACTTTACTTGATACAGCAAAAGATAATATTATTATAGATGAAAATGGAACTGAAGGTAACGATATTAATAACGCGGCGAGCCAATATAGAATAACTGGATAGGGTATTGAATTCTCTACAGACGCAGGAGAAACATGGGATGTCGGCCTAGGACCAAAAGGAATTAATATGGATTATGCTAAATTTGGTTCATTAGATACTTCAAAAATTTAGATTATGAATGGCAATTATATTTATTTCTTATGGGATAAGGATGGTATTAATTCTTATAGAAATCCTGCAACTAGCACTAGCGGATTAGTCGATTTTACCAGATTTAATAGATATGGGCTATCTTTAGTCGAAAATAATAATATTCGTTTAAGAGCAGGCTATGAATATAAATCTAATAATGATGGATATAATTAGACTGGAGACTATACAAAAGAATTGCCTTTAACTGATTAGAATATCGGTTTTTATTTATACAATAATTAGGGGCAGGCAATTTTTAAGACGGAAACAGAATCTGAGTATAAAGAAGACGCATCTGCTAATTATACTGCAAGATTATCTTTAACTGGAGAAATGTTTGTAACAAATAAAGTTTTGGATAGTAATATTGAAACTTTTGATACAGAAATAACTAAAAGTATTTATCAGATGTCAAACAAATGGAATTTCTCTGAAAAAAATGTTGAAGAATTAATTGATGCATAGAGATTTACAATTAAGTCAAATAAGATGAAAGAAATAATTGATTCTTACTAGACCTCTTCGCCGCATATCGGAATAATTAGTAATAATAAAGGATTAAGTCATGGTAGCACTCCAGAAACTGATTAGCTTCGTACTTTTAGTTATATTTTTAATCCTGCAGGGGATAATTATTATTCTATAAAAGAAGAGATTAATGATGAAGATCCTGATAATATTAATTACATCTATAATTTCCCTGAATTATATATTTATGAATTATTGAGTGGCTTAAATAACTTGACTGAAATAACGGGGCAAGTTGAATTTAGAATATGGCATATTATTTCAGCTTATTTTACTTCTACTAATTAGTTACAATTAAATAATTAGAATTTCGACGTATCTGACTTAATTTCTTGGCTTTAGGGAGACTTTTTAGCTAATAGCTTGCCACAAATTATTTCTAACTATGATGAAAATTCTATTGATGATTCAAATGCGGAAATCACTTATTTAGACGAAAATGATACCTATGTGCTATCAGAAGGAGAAGTTGATGATAAGATATATGATACTAATGATATAGGTAAAATAATTATTTCATCTATTTCTTATATATTTGATAGTATAGATACTGAAGAGACATACCGTACAACTCAAAATCCATCACTTTAGGAGTTTGAGTATTATGACAGCAATACTAATAATTATAAAATAAAATCTTTTTATCCAATAACAATTAATGGGCAAGTTACTTATTGGGAGAATAAGGAAGCCACTGATGATATGGCGGTAAATTCCGAAGAAAACTTTAGTAGTTCAGAAGTTGGTATATTTATTAATAATAAACGGTCATTAGATATAGGCAGTTTGTTTGAAGATCGTACAAATATTTCTGATTAGACTATTTCTAAGGATGCTCCTGCTGAATAGAATATGTAGGCGTAGGAGGCAATATTATCTGGAGCTGAACGTACCTTTATGATTTCTACAATTAATCATTCTAAATCAGAAGTAAAGTATAATAATATTTTATCTGTACTTAAAAATGGTGTTTTATACCTTGGCGGCACAGTAACAGATTTTTATGGTAAAAAATTAGATATTTCTGGATTACAGTACATGCCAGATGAAGTTAGAATTAATAATCCAAGTATAGTTATGTCTAGAAATGGATAGATTTGGTGTGATTGGTCTTCTTTCTTTTTAGCTTACAATGATAATGGAACTTATTAGTATACAACTTTTTCATTAATGGACTTCGTAAATGCAATTTAGAATTGGAGTGGAAGCTCTAGTTCTGGTGGTAGCTCTGGTGCTGATACTGCTGCTGTGGCTGGCTATTATATTGAAGATCCAACTTAATCAAAAGAGGTGAATAAAATGCCAAATTTTTTGTACCCATTACCAAAAGAATATTATGATTAGACAACTGATGACAGAATAGCAACACAATATTATTCACGTTCTTTTCATGGAGCACATACATATGGTCCTTATAATGGTAGCACTGGACATGGAACTGGAAAATTAGATTTGAATTGTAAAGAAGGAACTCCTGTTAGAGCAATGACTGATGGTATTGTTATAAGAGCAGGAAAAGATAATACTAGTTCGTATAGATCTATGCAAATTTTAGTATAGGGCGATGAAGATGGATACCATATGGATAGTCAAGGATATATTGGCGGAGATGGCTCTATTGGGGGGAAATTAATTATTCGTTATTATCATATTGGGAATTTTTAGTTTAAAATTGGAGATCATGTTAAATAGGGAGATATTATTGGATATGTTGGTGATCCTGCAGTTGGTTCTGCAGGAGCACACCTGCATCTTGATTTTTCTACTAATTTAAGTGGGGCACTAATTGGACCTCAAACCTTTTTAAAAGATGTCAGAATAAGTGATATTGATAATTTAAATTTAACTCAAGAACAAAAAGATGGATTAAAAAGATGGGCAAAAGATGAATGGAAACCTGGGAGATGTTGGGAGGTTATTGTTAGTCTTGCAACATGGAAGGAGGCAAGTAGTAATAGTAATATCTCTGTAGATGTAAGTCAAATTAAATATGTTCAAAATATGAATTAGGATGCTGTAAATTGCTATGCAAGCAAAATTCTTTCTGATAATTGGATTGGAAAATATCCTGAAACAGAGAATGATTTAATTAACAATATTTAGTGTCGTGGAGTTAGATATGCTACTGCAATTTGCTCTATGGAACTTAATTTTGATGGTTTTAGTAATGTAGCCTATTCAAAATTATTGCGAGCAAAAATGATTGGAGAAAAACATACTGGAAATACAATGAAGGAATGGTTTGAAAATTTACATCCAAATTAGTTTGCAAATAAGTCAAAATGGTTGGCAAAAACAAACTTAGACTTAACATTAGCTTAGCTTGTCTATAAAAATTTAAAATATCCAGAATTATATGGATCAGAATTGAGTAGTGATGAAGAAATAAAGAAAAGAATTATTTATGCATATTAGCAAATTCCTATTTATAATTTAAGCCCAATGAGCTATTATCCTCATGCATTCTATGTAAATTATAATACAAAAACTAAACAAGATGAAGGAGATTCTGGAGGAGCAGGTAATCTTTTATATTATAGATAGTAGAATGGCGACATGACATATTTTAATTCGAAAGTATTGCAATAAAAAAGAGCGGAGTAATATCTCCGCTCTTTTCTTTTTACTGTATAAATGGCATTAGAATTTCTAATTCACCGAATGTTAAATTTAATGGCTCTAATTCATCAATAGAGAAATAAATATCGGGTATCTAAACATCGAGTTTATTTAAGTCTTTTAATATATTATTACATTTTACAATATATTGTTCTTGTATTTTAAATCCTCCATCTGAATTTACAATTGGCTATCCATTTTCGTCCAACTCAAAAAAAGGACTACAATTTTTAAAAAGCTACTCCTAATATATGTCTGCTTCTTCCTATATAGCTTTTTTAATTTTTATTAATTTATATTGCAGTTTTATATCGAATCTTTCATTTGATAGCCTGTTAAACAATTGATTTATTTTATCAATATTCTTTCTTTTTATCATCATTTAAAATCACCAACTTTTATAAAAATTATACAAAAATATAAAGATATTTTTGTTTAAAAGGTAGAATTTTTATTCTTCTTTAGATTTTCCATACAAAGTAATTAAGTCGAAACCCACTTTTAAGTGTAAGAATGATGCGGAGGTGATATGAAATGGCATTTAGTTTTTAGCCATAGCAATCTCTTACAGGTTAGTAGAATATGCAACTCAATGGATAGTAGCAATAGCAAATATAGCCGCTTTTTCCACAACCGCAAGGGAATGTTTATAACATTAATTCAACTTTAGAAGTTGCTAATGTTCCTTGTGGTGCCGGCGTATCAATAGCTCTTTGTTTGCCAGAAAATGTGATGTATATTAAAACTATGCAAAATGGGAACCCTTTGTTTTATCCATATAAAATTATTCCTTTTACAAACGAATAGCAATAGTAGGAAGAAAAAAATACGGCTCCTACAATTGAAACATTACAAGAACAGCTTAATACATGTATCGAAAAAATTTCCGCAATCGAGGCACGTTTTAAGAAATCTGAAAAGAAAGGGGAGGATTGGGCATTATGATGTAGAATATGTCTTAGCTAGTATAGCTTGTTAAAGGCCGCGACCCATAGCAGTTTGTATTATCTATGTTAAAAAATAATCAAATTACAGATCCAAGAGTTAAATAGATGATTCAATTTGCTCAAGGCGGCAATACAAATGATTTAGTTAATCTTGCTTCCTCAATTTTTGCACAAAAAGGACTCGACTTTAATTCAGAATTTAACTCCTTTATGCAAATGTTGAGATAAGCATAAAATATAATTATTTTGGAGGTATTATTAATGGAAGAAAAAGGACTTACTGTAGCTGACGCTCTTGCGTTACAAAGAAGTAATGACGGCAACAATGGATTATTTGGAGGATAGGGTGCTTGGTGGGTTATCATTTTAATTCTATTCTTCGGCGCAATGATGGGCGGTGGTTGGAATAATGGCGGTAATAATGGCGGTGGAACAAATACCGTTGTTGTACCAGCAGCGACATCAGGTTTTGGAGGTTTCGGTGGCTATTCTCCATGTTGCTCACCAGCAACAACACAGGGAATTACAGATGCTTTTAATTTTAATTCTCTTGATAATGGAATTAGAGCAACACATGAGGCTGTAACAAATGGTTTTTATCAGAATAATCTTGCTACCACAAACTTAGGTACAGCAATGTAGACAGGTTTTGGCTAGGCCGCGCTTTAGAGCTGTCAAGGTTTTAATGGATTAACTGCCACTTTTAATAATGGCATTAATAGTATTAATACTAATGTTAATAATGGAACAAATACTATTTAGAGCGCTCTTTGCAACGGATTTAACGGAATTTAGTCTGCCATTGCAAATACAAATTATAATATGGCTAATTGTTGCTGTGAAACTCGCGAATCTATTATGCAGTCTAACTTCAATAATCAAACTGGTTTTAATAATCTTGCTACTGCAATTGCTACCAATGCTTGCGATATTGAGAAGGGGCAAGACGATATTCGTTATACTTTAGCATAGAATCAGAGCTAGACTATGGCAGCAATTGACCATGTTGGAGATAGGCTCATTGATTATTGGAATCAGAGTAAGATGGAGGAACTTCGTAGTGAACTTCAGAGCGCTAAGTTCCAAATTTCTTAGGCAGCTTAGACCGATGCGATTATTAATCAGCTTTAGCCAATTGCAAGACCTGCTTGGTTAGTTAACTCCCCATATCAGTCTTTGAATTATAATGGTGTAAATGCTTGCGGTTGCGGCAACTTCTAAGGAAGTGATGCTTAATGGCTTGCAAATGCGTTGGGAGCTTATGTAATCATTTTATTATTTCTCAAAGCGTTACTTTTTCAGACGGAACTCTTTTAATTGATTTGCCGGCAGGAGCTTATGAGAACGGGGAAAAATATTGTATAGTGATTGCATAGGATATTCCTGTAGAAACAACAATTGCCGCAGACGTTGCAATTACAATTGGAGGAGTAGCTACTCCAACTTATCCGTTAGTAAATAATAATTGTACAAATGTTCAAGCATGTTCAATTTCTCCTAGAACAAGATACGCCACTAGAGTATATACAAATATAGGAGAAGGTGTTTTTAAGTTGCTTGGAAATATCAATTGTAATTGTTGTAATCGTAATGCTGCAGCACCATCTTTGCCAATTGAAGAGGCTACTATAACAGGAGGAGAGAACGGATAATGAAAGAACTTCAAAAGAAAGTAAAAAAAGAGCTGGATAGTATTGCAGAGAAAGGGTTGACAGCTTCTAATCTTGAAACAACAAACAAACTTGTTGATATTTATAAAGATATACTTGAAATTTATGAAAAAGAAAATGGAGGTGAGGACGAAATGTATGACCGTCGTGGAGATTATCGCTATGATGATTATAATGCAAGGAGCCGTGATAGTAGAGGACGTTATACTGATGATTATGGACACTACCCGATGGATACGAGATGGGATAGATATTTTAATCGCATGAGAGATGGGCTTGATGATTATAGTGCAGGTCGTTCTCGCTATCGTGACGGCGGATCTAATGAAAGAATGGTTGAAGGAATTGAAATGACAATGGGGGCAATCGTTAATTTCATTGAATCTTTGATGGATATGGCAGAAACATCTTAGGAGAAAGAAATTGTTAGAAAACATATTGATAAGATTAAAAAAATTTAATGTATAAATATTATAATGCAAATCCGCTCGGGCGTCATGTAAATGACTGCACAGTTAGAGCAATTTCTCTTGCAACAGAGAAAAGTTGGGATGAAACTTTTGAAGAATTATCTAAATTTGCATAGGAAGAAGCAATTACTTTTTCTGAGGTTGAATTTATTAATGAATATCTTTCAGAACTTTATCCACGTTGGTGTCAGAATGAAAAAATAGATACTTTACAAGATTTTTTAAATCTCGAGTTGCCTGGACGGTATCTTGTGACAATGAGTGGGCATATTACTTGTGTAATAGATGGAATTTGTTATGACACTTTTAATCCTTCTAAGAGATATATCTGGTGTATTTATAAAGTTAAATAAAAGGGCGAGAAATATTTTCTCGCCCTTTTAAAATTCAATAATTTCTGAAGACTTGTGCTAGTGCATTGCCCAACGACCAATTAGAATTGCATCTGCTTCATCTTGAGTAACACTAACATCATAGAAACGCTTGACTTTAAGTTGGGCATTTTTCTTTTTATCTTGTCTTGTTTTCCCCTTAATTTCTGAATATGCACGCCAAGTCGCCGGTGGAACAACAGTGTATGCTATTTGCTATTCATATAAATAATTTTTTAATACTCCTTGTAAATGAGCTAATTTTTTATATGTTGTAACTCCTTCCGCGGCGTCATTAAATTTCTAAAGCTATATATCTTCTAAAATAACCTAATCAGGCTACCATTTTTGAATCATTCCAGCAATCCAATATTTTGTTTTTGCGATACGTTCCGTACTATGAGTTCCTTCAGAAGTCCACTTTCCATATTTAATCAATGTTTCTCCATCAAAAACTGCCCATCCAGAAGTTATACTAGCTTGATCAAAAGCCAATATTCTATATCCTTTTTTCTTTGTGGCAATATTATCTGTTTTATAATATTGGTTCTATTTGCATATAGGACATTCAAAAGTTCCTTTTCTCCATTTATCATAAGATACAAAGCAATCATGACCTTCAGGACATTTTACCTGAAGGTCAGTTTTTAAATTAATATATTCTTCTGAAATTAAATGCCAACCTTGACTTTCTATATTCTATTTTACATCTTCAATTTTAAGTCTATTTCCCATAAGAATCAGCTCTTACCTGTCGAACCAAAACCGCCGTCTCCTCGATCAGTTTCATCAAGATTATCTGTTTCATTCCATACAATCATTGGAGATGGAGAAATTACCATTTGAGCAATTCGATCTCCTTTATTAATTGTCAAAGCATTATTTCCCATGTTTGTCATAATAACACAAATTTCTCCACGATAATTGCTATCAATAGTACCTGGTGCATTTGCAACTCTTAAAGGAGTCTTTAGACTGAGTCCTGAACGAGGTCTAATTTGAATTTCATATCCGCATGGGATTGCAACTTTTAATCCAGTTTTAATTAGCACGGTAGAATTTGGAGGAATGATAGTTTCCTCTACTGCAAAAATATCTGCGCCGGCATCAGAAGGATGAGCATACTTTGGGAGAATTGCGTCAGGACTAATCTTTTGAATATTAACATTAATTCTTTCTCTTGGATTATCCGCAATATCAAAAGTAATATTAATAGAAGTATTAATTAATGTATTTAACATATCCTTCTTATTATCTGATAAAGTGTCATCCTAATTTATTTCATTAATAACTTCTTGAAATGCTTGAATGACCTCTTCACGCTCTTTTGGAGAAGTCTTATTTAATCTAACTGTATTAATCACTTCTCTCTGAACATTTAAGTCTTGAAAAGCACCTATTAGCTATTTCTTAAAATCAGGATAAACTTTATCAAACTAATCATCAGGCAAATCTAATACCATCATAATCTAATTAAAAGTGTCACCACCATTAGAAAAATTCATAAAATTTTCAATGTGTTTCTTTGTATTACTCTTCATTTATATCACTCCTTCCCTTCAAAACTCTCTACTATTTCATCAATTACTCCATATTTAAGAGCATCATTTGGATCCATAAACCAGTCATTATTCTTAAATTCTTCATATTGATCTGAAGTAATATTTGTATTATCAATTACAATATTCTTTAATCTTCTTAGTTGTGCCTTATAAAATTCTACTCTTTGTAGGAATTTGTGAGCGTCTCCACCATCTGCCATAGATCCCTCATGAAACATATATGAGCTATATGGGAATCCATATCTTTTATGTCCTGAAATTCCTATAAAGAAACCTCCGCTATACCCAGTTCCAATTGTATATGTATGGACAGGGGTTTTTGAAACTTTTATTGTTCCAATAATACTAAATACTGCGTCTAAATCTCCACCAGGTGTATTAATAAATACATTAATTGGCTTTCGTTTTTCTACTGGAATTTCATCCATTTCATCTGCATTATTCCAAAATTTAATTATTTCAAAGACACTATTTGCATGAGACATTTCAATTTCATCTGTAATAAAAACCGATCTGTCCATAAAATCATAAGTTTGTAGGACAGCTTCAGGATCAATCTAGTTTTCTGGATCTGTCAAAAGATTAACTGTTGACTATTCCTATTCGGTTTCAGAAAGATTTTCTTTTATATTATCATAAATTTTTTCGACATCTTTTAAAAATTCATCTTTTGACTTAATCGTGCCATCATCTTTCATAAATGCAATCTATTGTGCTTCAGTCATTTATTCTATCCTCCAGCTCATTTTTCTCTACAGTGAGTTTTTCAATCTCTACTACTAAATCTTTAATATGTGGATTCAATACAAATAAATCAAGTTTAATTGATTCAAGTTCTGCTTGCTTTTGCTTTAATTCAAAGCAAACCTAAGAATATCTTTCTTTATCAGTCATTACTATCCCTCCTTTACTATATGTATTATATCATAAATTTTTATAAAAGTCAATCTAAGAAGTATCTATAGTTAATGGATTTTGTTTTAATAATAATCTCATTTCTGAGGGTAAATTTATTATATTTTTACTTCCATACATTTTTTCAAAAGATTCATTTGTTTTGCTCTTCATCCAATTAATAATTTTTTCATCGAGGTCATTGTAAATAATTGGATGAAATGGAAGTTTGAAACGAATATTATTGTTCTTATAAATTAGTCCCATTTTAATATTTCTTAGCTAATAATTTAATATAGTCTCATTTTCTCTTTTTCCAAATTTAAAAACAATTTTTTCATTTTTAAAATTGTCAAAAAAGAAATTTTCACTATACCTAAAATCAATTATGATATAATCATTAATAAGTGATAGATATGGTTCAAATTTATAATAAGTCGCTTCGTCTTTTGCCCATAAAGTATGATAAAAATAAAAACGATGATTTTTATATTTCTATAAACACTTATCTGCATCAGGTAAATCTAAAAAATTATAATCAACAAATATTAAAGGTAAGACATTTTTATTATATTTACAAAAGTCTTCATTTTCAAATCTAACTAAAGAACAATTTTTAAAATTATTATATGACATGCCAAAAGTATATAGTTTATATGACCATAAATCATATGGAGAAAAATCTGGAGGACAGCTTATAATTTTTTGATTTAATGGAAAAAATTTATTATAAAATCCAAATCCATAAATTTCTTTTTTATCTCCATTAACAATTAATTTTTTTGGTAACTATATTCTTGGGTTTTCTTTAAAATAAATAATTTTATTATATCTACCTTCATCTTCTTCTGGTCTCATCATTATAACTTTATGCCCTTTATTATTGTAATAATTATAAGTTTTCATTAGCTCAAGATTGGGGCCTGAACGACCCCTATGCCACATATCTATATCATAAAGTCCAATAACTGCCATTATTCATCGACCTCAGCTCTTTCTGTAGCAGAAGATAATATCCAACCTTTTTCGTCTATTTCATCAATTTTTTCAAATAGCGGCCATTCTGTACTTTTATATTTTTTTGGAATGAAATTATCTCCACGCCTTATTCCAGTTATAATTAATTTTGTTCCTCTCTAGAACCAACTTTTTTCAATAACGTGCTTTGTACCATCAGTGCCGCGTTCAGAAATTTGTTTATCCCAAGCTGCAAATTGATTTTTCCATACCTTAACAGTAATAACACCAGAAGGAGTTAAAAGAATGATAGAACTTTTGTTCTTATCTTTATCAATTACAGTTCCTGCAATTCGAGTAATCTTAAACATAACAATTTCAGTTCCATCTTTTGTTGTAAAAGACCGTTCAACTTCTGGTTCTTCAGGGAGTTTCATAGCATCGCTAACTCCATAAATATCATTTCTCAAATTTTGCAGCTCATGATCATGATAATAAAAACCAAGACTATCCATTTCCCATTTAGATAAATTTCCTTCTGCATATTTATCCCAAATTTCTTTTAGCAATTTCTCGTTCAAATCATTTAGGATTTTTTCTTGATTTTCCTTCATCCAAGTACGGACTGAATCCATGCCCTTCTTATAAATATTATCCCATAAATTTTGCTTAATTTTTGCAAATTGTTCATTTCCCTCAACCTTAACTTCTTCAAGTTTAGTATCATCATAATTTTCTAAGTAAAAGCGCATTGCAATTGTATCTAAGTCATAATAGATTCCATCTTTAAAATTCTTAAGATACTTATTAAAATTGAACAATTTACACTCAAATTGAAGCTCCGACGGAATCATATCTTTTGCAATAAGCATCTACATATTCTGTAAAGTAATTCTCTTTTTCTTATCTGATACGTTTTCAAGATATAATTCCATAACTTTTTTTCTATCGCCATTATAAAGTTCATCAAAAGCTCCTGCCTTTATCAAAGCAATCATTTGGAGCTTATTTACTTTAACCTTCTCCAAAAATGTTTCAATTGAATCATAAGGTCTATTTTTAAAAATGTCATAAACAAGTTGAGTACCAATTCTGTTAATACCTTTCATACCATAGATGATTGCATTTCTGTCAATATCTGGCTTAAAAATTAAGTCGGAAAGGTTAATATCTGGAGGAAGTACCGTAATACCTTTTGTCTTGGACTCACCTATCGCTGCGCTAATTTTACCATAGTTAACGCTCTTATTTTTAACCTTAACGTCTTCATCATCATTTACATCATCTGCATCAAGAAGATCAGCGCCACCGGCATTAACAATTAAGCACGCGCAATTCCAATAAATTGCAGGGTAATTTGTCGCAAGATATAGAGTCTAAATACCTACAAATGAATAAGCAAGAGCATGAGGTTTTGCGAATGCATAACCCATTTGAGGTCCCATTGTTGTTTCCCAAACATACTCTCCAAGATTTCTATTCGGGCATTGAGATACAAACTTTTCTTTTAAGATAGGAATTTCTTCCATATGCTTCTTCGCAACTGTTTTTCTCGCTGCATTTGCTTCTTTCAAAGAGAAGTGAGCTAATTTTTCATCCATACAAACCATCATCAAGTCTTCCTAAGATGCCGGAACGCCATAGTTTGGAAGATAATATGGCTCAAGGATTTTAATTTCTTCCTCGCTCAATCCTCTATTCCTCACTTCTTGATACCAATAATTCATATTTGACTTTAATCTACAATATCTATCAAGAGGGCGCTCCTTACCTTTTTCTCCCATCAGTCTCATAAGTGCATTTGCGGAAGTAAGCTCTGCCGGGTTCTTTGGTTTTACCATTTTTGCAGTTGCTAATCCTACGCCAGTACTAAATTGAAAAACATCAAGAACTTCGCCTTTACCAAGGGCTTCCCATAATCTCTGATCATTGAGATTAATCTTAGATGGGTGAAGATAACTGTCATAGATTTCTCTTAATTTCTTTTCCTTTGGAACAATTTCATCCTTTTGCATTAGCTCAATACAAGTTGTAATTTTATCACAGATTTCAGTTACAAGAAAATCATACTTAACATCTCCCATCGCCTCAGCATCATGAAGGGAGAACTGTGTTGTTAAGTCTCCATTTGGGCTTCTCATAATTGCTCCAGTATCAGTGGGACTACTATTATAAAGGATAACACCAGATGCGTGCTGGCCTCTTTTATTTACCAATCCTTCAATTGATTCAATAATTTCCAGAAGACCAGGATACTTATTAATTTCGTCAATGAAAGCTCGAATCGGCGCCCTGCCTTTTTCTGCATTACCATTTACGACATCACTAATGCTCCATAAGAATCCACGTTCTTGCGGAATTAATCCGCTAAGATATTGTGTTGTTTCAATCTCCAAACCATTTGGATATTTTGCTGAACGGTATCCACGACCTGCTGCCGCGATTGCAGAACGTGTGCCCTCTGTCCCAAAAGTGCAAACCTGAATTACATTTAGCTCGCCGCGCTCTTTACGAATCGCTTCAAAAATTTTCTTTCTTTTAGATGGAGAGAGATCTATATCAATATCTGGTAGCTCTACACGCTCTTTGTTTAAAAATCTCCAATAAGGAAGCTCCCAAACCAACGGATCAAGCTAAGTGATACCTAATAGATAGTTTGACAAGAAACACACAGAAGAGCCACGCCCAGGACCAACAATTGAGCCGCACTCCCAGAATAGATTAATAAAATGTTGAAAAGTATTAAAATATTTAAATAGACAATCTCCGAGTTTATCACCAATTGTCTTAATTATATCGGCTTCGATTTCAAGTCTTTTAACATATTCCCAGCTTTTATCTCTTTCTTCTAATGTTCCGTTAAAGTTTAATAGTCCTTTTGAATCAAGTGCGTTCCAACATTCATTTACCCAATACCTTTCTTGAATATTATCGCTTCTAAATAGCTCATATAATACTTTATACCCACAATTATTTAAATTTATCATAATAACCGGAGGATAGTGTTTAACTTTAACTTCTGGAATAATTGAATTTCTTTCTAAAGAATAAGATTCAATTTTATCATAAATTTCCATTGAGGCCGCGCACATTTTTTTAAATTCTTCTTCTGTAAAAGCAACTTTAAGATTTTCATACGCCTCATCATTATCCATCATATGAGCATCAAAATAAAATTCATCAACTTCTCTATCGCCTTCTTTTGAATTTAAATATGCTTTATGAATTGGGCGCTCTTTTGCAGTTAGATAATGCGCATCGGAACCAATTACAATCTTTCTATTATATGCTTTTGCAATCATTCCAACTCTTTTATTAAATTTAATCTGATCTTTTGATTGACCTGCTGCAACCTCAATATAGAAGTCATCTCCAAATAATTCAATATTCCAACGAATAAATTCATCAATATCACACTTGCATTGATAAGCCGCATCTGCATCATTCTGGCCTTCAGCTTCAATTAACTTTAAGACTCTTCCCCCTAGGAACCCACCAATACAAGCTGTTGTTGCAATTAATGAATTTGGATATTTTTTAATAATCGCTTTAAGTTCTGACATTTGAGTTGGAACTCTTGTCATACCACGAGCTGTAAAACTATGATACCAAGCTGTTGAACTTAGCTCTCTTAATGCTTTATGCCCATTAGCATTTTTTGCAATTAAGATATAGTGCCAATATCTTTCAATATTTCCTCTATCTTCAACTAGATAAATCTCATTTCCACATGCACATTTGAAATACTCTGGAATCTCACCGTTAGCCTTTAACTTCTTTTCTGTCTGTAACCACTTTAAATGTCCACTCAAACATTCATGATCCGTTAATGCAAGCCCGTGCATTCCTAATTTTGCCGCTGTTTTAATCATATCCGGAATCTTACAAATACTATCAATAAGCCTTATATTTGAATATTCACTATGGCTATGGGTATCAAAGCGTGGAATACTATTCAAATTACTCATTTTCTTCCTCCTTTAAAATGTTTTCTATATAATAATCAGATGAAGTATGAGTTAAGCTTTTAAAAGCTTTCCATTCATCAAATGTCATATCTCTTTTAGAAAGATTTTCAAAAACAGTTAACACCTATAAATTATCAATATGATTTGTACCGCCTCTAGATTTAGGAATTTTATGATCAAGGCTTGGCTTCGCCCAATCATAATAAGTATTATTTCTGTCTTGCTTTAACCAAAAATTATAAATTGCATTAAATTGTTTATCAAAATAAATTGTTTTTAAAGCATTAACATATTCTTCAATAGGACAATTAGAATAGTATTTGTCAGTATTTTTACTTAATATTTTATGAACCAATAAAAACTTTTCAAAATCCTAAGCAAATATTTTAAGATGTTCAGAAGTCAAATCTGGGCGAGAGCTTGCTAAAAATGCCCTTTCTTTTCTACCACAACCACAAGTTTCTTGATGATAATTGCCATTAGGAGTTAGATATGAAAACCGAATTTGAATGTTTTCTCGCCCACATCTTAAACATTTGCAATACATTAAAGTGCCTTTATAATCCTCTTTCTTTTCTTCTGGTGGCACAATTCCTGTAATTAATAATTCATTTTTAGTCGTATTTATATAATCAAGAGGATTTTCTTTTTTAGCTTTTATAGTTTTTTTATATTCATCACTATTTATAATTAAAGCAAAACTATCGAAATCATAATTATATCGACCATTATTACCTTTTTCTGCTTTAATTTTTCCTTCTTTTATCCATTTTGTTAATGTGGCACGAGGAAAATCTTTCCCATAAATTTGTTTATAATAATTATTAATTTCGCAATAAGTCATTATACCGACCTCCTTTCGACTCTATTAATAAGTAATATATAACAAATTGTTTTATAATATTTTCCTTCTTTCTTTACTATATATATTATATCATATTCTATATAAAAAGTCAATACCTTTATAGGTATTGACTTTCATACCAGTTTTTAAATAAACCATCTGTATACCATAAGCAATCTTTGGCTTTTGTTTTATTATCAATTGCGGCCAGAGTTTTTTTAACACCTATTTCCTTAAAACAAATAAAATCATTAGGGGCAGAATATTCGCATAAAATAACAAAATGATTTTTACTTATTTCTCTGAACCAATTATCAAATCGTTCATAATCAAATAAAATTCCTTTATATCCAGTAGTGTTTCTATATGGAGGGTCACAACAAATAAAAGATTTATTTTTATAATTTATTTGTGAATAATCTCCTGTGCTAAAATTTGTTCTTTTTAATTGAGGGATTTGTTTGTTAAAATTAGTTAAACTGCTCTAATAATGATTTTTTCCTGAACGTTTATCAATTCCGCCGTATCCTCCCCAAGGTTTCCCACCAAAAGAAGACATATATTTAATATTTCCTAAATAATATTTTTCATACTTTTCTGGATGATTTTTTGCATCAAGATACTCTTCCTTTGATACAGTTAGAACAGGTTTTCCTCCATTTTTAATGTAATTGTAAAAAGAAATTAAATCTTCGTCAATATCATTAGCATATAAATTTTTACAAATTATTTTATCTAAAATGTTTGCTCCTCCTACGAATGGCTCATAATAATCTTCTATATTGTTCTCTTGTATACAAAGATTTATAATTGGAGCAATTTCTTTAGACTATTTAAATTTTCCACCTTGATACACCATTAGATTCACCATTGTTTAACAAGAGTTACAACGACCCATTCTTCAATCACTTCACCCTTGCTCTTCTTATCCTTCTTTACCATCTTATAGGACTTCAGCTCATATCCTTCGACATTTTCATCTGCCTTAGCTTTTTCAATGAGCGACTTTGCCTCCTGTTCATCGTTAACTCTCCACTCTTCAGTTCTTTTGCAAAGTTCTCCCATTTTAAATCTCTCCTTTCTTAATTTTATTCATTATTTCTTTTTCGATATTATTAAAGATATTTTTTCTCATATCTTCTTCAATTATTTTTGCCCCTTCCTCTGGAGTACATTTTCCAGAAAAAACTTTCGATGCCATTTCCCAAAATACTCCACGAGAAAAATATTTAGATTCTGATATTGCTTTATCTGTATCCTCAAACCATTTATCCAGACTGTCCATTTGTTTACTCCTTTCAGTTATTAAAAATCATAGTCATTCAATTCCTTAATTTCGATTTCATCAACAAGAATCTGAGGTTTCCTATATCCGCCCCATTCATTTATTTTCCCCTTGCCTGCCGCGACAATGGATAATTTTCCAGTCTTTTGTTTGAGTTCTTCAATCAGTTCTGCTGCTTTAAACTTAACATAAGTAATCCCATTAAATTCAAAACGAATAGTATCACTATTCTTTCCAATAATTGAATAACCACCAGGTTGCAAAGTAATATCCTCAACAACAATCATTGCCTCTTCATTACCTTGCCCCCAAAGTTTAGCTCCTCTATCCATATCTTCAATAAGGTCCTTTAAGTAAGAGCAATTACCCTTAACAACGAAATCTGCCTCATAGAAACCCTCATTAAAGTTTACATTTGCTAACTTTTCATTAGAGTATTCAATTAGCTTATCAATATTACTTTCTTTAATACCAAAGCCCGCGGCATTACCATGTCCTTCTACGAATTCCATTAACCCACTTTCAAGCAAGAACTTTCTAAAGTCTTTTAACTCTGACTCGCCGCGCCCTCTAATAGAACCACGTAAATAGCCGTCCTTACTTATCCTACCTAGCATGACCGGTTTCTTATAATTAGCAGAAACTCCCATTGCGCATAATCCAGTTAGTGTATAAGGAATATCCATATCATCAGCATTGAGAATAAGAATTTTGTTTTCGTTCAAATCATTATTTATAATTTGAATGTCTAACAAATCAATTGCTTTATCTTTTTCCCTATTTTGTCTAGCTTTCGCATTTACGCAATTTCTAACTGACTAAGTACAAATAGTTTCTTCTAATCCTTTTTCTCCTCGCTTTGTCGAAGGAACTTTAATATCCGGGGTTATAAAAGCCTGAAATAATCTTTCTTTTTCCAATTCTGAACCTACTCGAATAAGGGAATTAATTAAAGGAGTAATATAAAAAGCAACTCCAATCTAAGTTAGTGGCCCAGTCCCAAGAGAAAAAGACTGCTTTTCAATTAATTCTGAAAAAAACTTATTAGTAATATTTTCTAAACCATACTAACAAAAATATCTATTTTCTAAGGTCTCCATATTCATCATATCACTAATTTCTCCAAGTGCAACAAGATCAATATATTCTTTTGCATAATCAGTGCCGCGGCACTAATCCATGTAGCTAAAAAATTTATAAACAACGCCTACTCCACTAAGAGCTTTATTTTCATAATTTTTTGATAACTAATTGTTTACTACTACTGCATTTTCACTGTAACGATCTGCTTCGTGATGATCTAGAACTAAAATATCATACCCCATTTTAGTAAGAATCATGTGCTCTTCATAATCGTTACTAGAACTATCAGGGAGGACAATTAAATCCCATCTTTTCTTCGGTGTAAAAATATCCATAAGAGTTTGGAGTCCATGCTCTTTTCCTTCTGGAATATGATAATCAATTGTAAAATTAAAGTCCTTTTTTAAATAGTCATTAAGATAATTATAAAATAGTGCAGAAGATGTATAGCCATCAACATCAGAGTCAATGCAAAGATAAATTCTAGATCCCTACTGTAAATGTTTCATTAGCAAGAAATATGCCTTTTCCATGTTATCTAATTTAAGTGGATTAATCAAACAGTTAAAATTTGGATGATAGAAATTCTATAGCCTCTCCTAATCTTCCGGTAAAATCTTTCTATCTTTTAATAATTCAATTAAAAAGTCACTTGTTATCTCGTGACTTGTCTTTCTAATGTACTTCATCTTACCCAAACAGCCTCCTTGTATAATTTCAAAAATGTTTCTTTCCCTCTATCCGTTGGCGAATCTTTTAAATTTAACAAATTTTTGTGGTCAAAAATATAACCCATTTGACATCTTAAGCTATATCGCCCACATATTTGATTTATTTTCTTATAATATTTTTCTCGTTCAATGTAATTTTCGCCTTCTTTATCAAATGCAATAAGAACTTTTTCAACTCCAAGTTTTAATAGTAATTCCATTTGATATGAATGGAGGCTGCTTCCACATGCTGCGACGCAAATATTTTTATCATGTCCAAACATTGTATCATATTGAAGCACTGATTTTTCTGACTCAGCCACAATAGCCATTTTACTTCTACGAATATTATTTTTAATAAAACTTAATCCATAAAGATTATATCCTAATGGATGAGCATATATTTTCCCTTCAATAGAAACGGGCATATATTTACCAATTTCTATATCTTCATCATTAAGTGCTCGGCCGCGTATTCCAATTAAAAATCCATTTTCATCATAATGAGGAATAATTATTTTATTCTAGCTAATTGAATATTTTATCCCAAATCGCCTCATTGCCTCTTCACTAATTCCATCTTTTAACCATTCAGTAGTTGGATAATAAGAAAAAGCATTTAATAGAGATGGATTTAAATGTGGGATTGAAATATTAGTTTCTTTCTGGTTATATTTATCATAATCTGATTTATAGGGTTGATAAAATCCTTCTTTTTCTTCCGGCTAATAATCTCCTGCAATTACTAAAACAATATCTTTATAAAAATTATATGGAATATTAAGCAGCTCATATCTTCTTTTAAATAACTCAAAGATATTAAAATTATCTCCGCAATCTGTATAACAATGAAATTTTTTATTTTTTTTATAATAATATAATTTTAAACTGGCATTAGCAGGATCTTCATTATGACAAATAGTTTTAAATTGGATATAATCTTCTCTTTCTATGTATTCGTCACTTCCTAATTGAGTAACTAACTCAATTACTCTTTCAGAAGTTAAACTATTTTCAATATCTTTTAGATTAATCATAGTAAATCATCAAAAGCTACATTCTTCAATTGCTCCTTTCTTTCACGCGCGTCACCAAAAGCCTTACTTACTTCATCCAATAAAGATTCTGGAGCAATATTAGGAGAAAAATTTTCTATTAACTGTTGTTCCATTAAATCAGTTACTTCTCCTTCATTATAATAAAGCTCTAAATCAATTAGCTCCTAATCTTTTTCTTGAACAAAATCTATAATCTAAAAATCTTTAATCGCTTTTAGGTCTGGAGTTGTTACAAATAAATCATACCTACGACAAACTCCCAAATCCATTTTAGACCAAATTCTAATCATAGTCCATCGTCCACGTCTATTTTTAAATATATCTGTTACGCAATCTGGAGAGAAACCATATAATTTAGGAAAACCCCTAACAATTTTTAACTCTTCGATAGACGGACGAGACATAATACAAGCGAAATCGCACAAATCAACAATTGCTTTAGACCCACGAATATTCTTAAAATCTTTAAATCCATCTCCATCATCATTACTAATTTGGGTTGCAGTTAATGTAAATACATCTAATTCTACCGTAATATTTTTTAAAGCTGTGGTGAATAATCTTAAACAAACATCTTCTCTTAACCCTAAATCTCTATATTCATTTAACATCGCTGGAGACGAGAAAATATAATCATAAAAAAAATTTTCAACTCCTTTTTGAAGATTATATTTTCTAAATAAATTTTTTATTACTGACGCGCACGGGTCAGGAACTTGAGATGTTAAAAAATTATCTTTATATTGTTCCATAATATCAAGCGCTTTAGCAATGCGTGGCATATGTTCATCTTTAAAAGATCCGTATAAAAATAACTCTTCATTATATCCAGTTAAATAAGCAAGAATCATAGTTTGAATTTCTGCTGGCTCTTGCTCTGTCATGATATATAAAACTTTTTCAGGTTTTCCGGTTGAAATCCATTTTCCATATTTAGGCTCATATCTAATTGGATATGCTATATTACAAGCATCTCCAACCATCGTTCTTGTTTTACCAACTCCTGAGCCAGCACTTCTTAAATAAAGTTTCCCCTTTCTTCCCCCTCTAGTAATAGTATTAAAAATATCTCCTTGAAGTCTTACTCCAACTTCAGGTTTTGTTTTTAATGTCCCAACTAACTCTCTTATTCCATCATATGCAAGACTTTCTTTTACATAAGTGTTAATAACATAATGATTTTCTAAGTCTGCAATTTCTCCTTTTATTGAGTTAATAATATCTACAGTATTTAATTTTTCAAATTTTTCATTAATTTGAAAATGCCCTTCGTCCATTGGATCTTCAGAATATATCTTTTCAATATTATATCCTTTTTTTTGAAGCTCACGAATTAAATTTAATTTTTTAAATTTTCTATAATAATAAGGAAAATTATTTGGTTCACTTTGTGTTTCACAATCTAATAAAAATTGAACTCCGTTTTCTTTTTCAATAAGATTTTTTGCAATTTCATTTTCCATTAAATAAGTATCGACATCCATGGCATGAATTTTTTCTGCACCACCCACATATAAATTATAAATTGCAGAAAAAATAAATTTATCGAGTGACTAAGAGAAGTCTGAAGGCTCTAACTAATATTTGTCTATATCACTCAGAAGTTCTGGCTTTGCCATTATTCCTCCAAGAACTTGAATAATGGTTTTTCTATCAACAGAAACCATGAGTATCACTCTCCTAACTTATTAATATCAATCATCTTTTTCTTTTTCTTTTGTCCAATATAATCTGACGGATTATATTTAATTTCAATTCTATCTTGTTCTAATTGTTTTTGAATAGCTTCGCTAATTTCATCAGCTTTTTTGGCTTGTTTTATATAATATTGTTCTGCTTCTTTATAGATAAAAGGAATAATTCCAATTGAGCCATGTGCCTTTTCTATATTATTTCTTTTTATTTCATAAAAATATTTTAGTGTTAATAATTGTCCTTTATATGGCATACCCTATTTTTTAAATTTCTACATTTGAGTAATATTCCAATCACTAACTGGTTTATCGTCTGAAAATTGACCAAATAATCTATAAATAAAATACCAAAGAGCATCTCTATCGTTATTCTAAGTTTTCATTAAATAGAGATTTTCTTCAGTTAAATGATTTTTTACTGTAGATGGAGAAATATCTAATTCTCTTGCTACCTAATTCATATTTTTACACTCAGAATATTTTTGATTGATTTGTTTTATAATTTCTTCAGTTATTTTTGTTCGACATTTCTTTTCTTTCTAATAAATTGTTTCTGGTGCGGCTTCATATATTGTCAAATATTTTGTTACTGTAGATACAGAAATACCTAATGTATCGGCAACTTTCTTTTTTACTCCAAGCTCTTTATATAAGAGTGGAATTTGCTAAATTATATTTTCATCTAACTTTTTTGCCATTTAATCACCCTTTTCTTTAATCCTATATTTATTATAGCATATCTGATTTAAAAAGTCAATAAAATAGGCGGCACATTTCTGTGCCGCCCTAATTAAATACCGCCAGTTAAATCATCTAGGTAAGACGACGCTTGTGCAGTCAAACTTCTTTCTATTGTTACTAATTTAACAGTAGCAAATATCTTAGAATAAATAGGTGATTTTCTTAAATTGAGCAATAACTTTAATCCATTTTTATTTCTAAAAATGGCACTGTCTGCCTACTTAAAATCGCCATCAAAGAAAATTCTTGATCCCTCTCCACAGCGTGCAATTAGAAGTTTAACATGATCTTCAGTTAAATTCTATGCTTCATTTACAATGATAATAGAGTCCTAAAAACTTCTTCCTCTAATAAAACTCATAGGGACGATTTCAAGCTATTCCGTTCTCATCCAGTCTTGAACCTAATCTATACCTACTAAATCTAATAGAGGTCCAATTTGTCCAATTGTTTTATCCAATAGTTCTCCTGGAAGTGACCCCAACTCAATTGTATTTTCTGTATATGAATTATTAGGAACATAAACGATTTTTTTAATTCTTCCTTTTTCAAGTTCCTATATGGCAAAATTATTCAATATATAACTTTTTCCAGTTCCAAAACCGCCGCCAGCATAAATAATTGTCTTATTTTTATCTGATAGCGCCTCAAACAAGCAAGACTGCTCCGGATTGCGAGGAATAATTGGTTTTTTAAACCATTTATTTTCAATGCGCCCATTAAAAAAATTTTTCAACATGCCATTAGAATAAATAAAGGTTGCTAAAGTTTCATAGTCTTTTTCTCCATATTTATCTTTAATTGGTGTACTCAAATCTTTAACAATAACAAATTCATTTTCATATAATAATATATTTGAATCTGGGAGCTAATGTTGGTTCATCATAAAATCTAAATCTTTATGATAGCGATTTTCATCTGTCTATAAATAAAAAGTTCTTACTCCAGAATAACTTTCAGAATTTCCATAACCGCGAGTTTTAATTCCTTTAATATGTGCTTTTATTTTAAGATAAACATCATTTGTAATTAACTCTCCAAAACAATCTTCTGCGCAAAGAAGTAACTTATCATCAACACTTATTTTTAATTCTTCATAACAATCCTTAAAAATTATATCTGTTAAATGATGTGAAATTGTTACCGCCGCACGACGAGCCTTAAAAGAAGTTTCAAAATTTTGACTTAGTTTCAATCCATCGAGTTCTCTTAAAACTTCTACCAAAATTATTATATCTTTTTCTTCATCAAGTATTTGCGGGAAGTCTAAAAGAATATTTGTATCTACAATTTTTAACATTTATATCCTCCTACAAAAATAAGGGAGGTTGCCCTCCCTTATTAATAGTCAAAGCATAGATCTAATTTCATAGAGAACTTTACTTAGAATATCAACCTATTCAGGCAATATTTCACTAAACTTAATTGGCTTACCAAATTCCTGTTCAAGAATTTCTGCTGCCTTTTTATGTAAGTCTTTTTGAACAAGCTATCCCCATAATACTTTTGCTTCTTCCATTAATTCATCAAAATCAGCTTTCTGTGTATAAGGATTAACTTCTTCAGTCGCAACACCGCCAGTATGAGAAACTTCCTCATCAATTGCATTATAGATTGCATCTACTAACTAGTTATAGTCAAGTGAAATTCTTGGTGTAATATATTGATAACGAGACTTGGCTAAGAATCTATCTCCTACTTCATCTCTTAAGAACATAAATCTTTTCCGCTCAATATTTTCGCCAACTGGAATAGAAATTTCACGAATATAAGCAATAATATCTACCATTTTATTGATAATATCAAAAGGTCTAGCAGGAAGAGCTGGGACAATCATAGTATATTCTTCCCCTTTTTCATCCTTATATGTCTTTTCAGTTGAATGACTTGTAAAAATTAATCCATATCCATTATATGCCAAATCTCTAAAAGTCTAAGCGTACTCTTTCTTTGCAAGATCATAACCTTGTCCCCAAGGGAGGTCTCTAAGCTCATCTACCCCATTCTAATTACAAATAAATTTTGAACAAAGCGACCAAGCCTCATCTGCTGTGTCAATGGCAATTGCATGGAACTTTTCCTTCAATTCGTCCTTTCTACACAGCTAATTAACCATTTGCTTCCAATCTTGCCAGGTTTTAATTGGCTAAACGTAAACATTATTTAACGCATTGGTACCCATTTCAAATCCTGCAATAAGCACTTTATCAAATTGGGCCGCAAGGCTTGTCTTTCCAACGCCAGGTAGTCCATAAAGCATTATATATTTACCACGAAGATTTTTACTTATCTATTGTGGCTCAAGTGAAAGTAAATCAATGGCCATTATTATACCCCTCCATTCTAAGAATTTAAGTAGTAGACTTTGGATTAAAATCCAAAGTCTACGGGCTTATTCTTATTAGAAGACTTAGTATTAGAAGGCTTATTCTTTAGAGCTTCATGATTTGCTGCTCTTACAGCAAGAGCTTGCTTAATAGAATCGGCATCATAAGAAAGTGCCTCTTCGAGGCCACTAGGGGAACCACCAGTGATAATAAGTTCTCTGCAAGAGATAGTTCTTGTCTGAACAAGTGGCTCACCGAATCCCTGCTCAATTTCAATCTCTTCAGTCTTATGAGTCATATTAATACGGCCTGTAACATTAACCGTATCTTGCTGATTCCAATTAGTGGAAATGAACTCTGCCGCGCTACCCTTCGCAATAAGCTCAATCTTATTGGCCTTGCCGCCCCAGGTAATGACAATAAAATCAACAATAGTTCTTCCAGTCTCTTCTCCGTCTCTGTTAATTTCAGGACGAATCTTTCCAACAACACCTGATAAATTAAAAGTTGCCTTTTCACGGTCAGAATCCTTTTGCTTATTAATAAAATTACCGCTAAGCTGAAAACCTGAACGAACAATATCAGTTCTAGAATCATACCATGCATTCTCTTCAACCTATGCGCCGCTAATAGTTACTCGAGAAGCCTTACTTTCATCTTCCGCTGCGGCAGCAGAGGTAAACTAATCCTTATATCCAAGGATTCTTGTATAATTTGGATTTGGAGACTTATCATTCTTATACTTCATAGCAAACATCTTTACAGGAATAATATTCTCTACCATCTTCCCATCAATTTCCTAATCTACCTATACAGATGCAGTCCCACGGACATATTCTCTTCCATCAGTAGTCTAACCTTCAACAATCTCAAGTTCCTTTAACAAACCACTTACATAAATTTCATTTGTACTCAACTTATTTACATCATACATTAATTAAACACTCCTTTATTAAGAAAATCAATAGTTAATTTTAATTATAGGGGCAGTTACCTGCCCCTATTACTGTGGAATTAAATTACTCCTCTACCTCAGCGTCAGGATCAAAATTAGCACCGGCCTCAGTAAGAGCAAAATACTTAACCTCTCTGGTCTTAGTCTCACCCTTCTCAGTTACATACTCCTCAGTCTCGGTAAAGCGCTCAGCATAGCCCTTCTTGCAAAGTCCAGTTACAGAACCAGTTACAGAACCTGCCTTGTCAAATCCAAGAGCCTCCTACACCTACTTAGTAGTAAACTTTACTCCAGCACCTGCTGCCTTCAAATACTCAAATACCTTTCTTGAACCCTCAGTCATCTTAGTCTTTGCCATTAAAAATCACTCCTTAAATATTAGTAAAATTAAAATTATATAATAAAATAGCAGGCGGGGTTTCCGCATTGTGCTATTTATTTTACATATTTATTATATCATTATTCTTGAGAAAAGTCAATTGTTTCATTATCTGAATTTATTAACTTTGACATAATATCTTTTGATTTCTGATTTACTTGAGTTAATAGATTTATCTATTTTTCAATAGTAAGATGCATATACATAAAAGCTAAACCTATTCTCGCTGTTTCAGCGAGAGACAAATTAAAGTCACCATCAATCATTTTTCGTCTAAGTTTTTCATATTTAGGAGCATCTTTCCTAATTTCAATAATAAAATCTTTTGCCTTTTCATCATATGTTAAATCTGGAATAAGCTAACCATTTTCATCAAAAAATTTTTCATTTAGCTCATATATATTATCAAGGACTGAATTAAGAGCCGCGATTGCGGCATCTTTATTATCCTTAATTAACTAATTTTTTTCATCTTGAACCATTAATCACAACTCCTGATTAAATCAGATGCAGTATCTGTTTCAGCTATATCAATAGCTTTTACTCCTGTTGCAAAACGAGAAAGTACTCTTAATTCTGATGTTGAAATTTTAATGCTCTTTCGCTTTACTATAATAATTATATCACAATCTGCATCTAAAGTCAAATATTTCACTATTCTATCTCCATCACGAGTTCCTGAAATTAATTTCCCCTTAATGCCACGATTGCAAACAGGAAATTCTTCAAGCGTTGTTTTTTTGATTAGACCTCGTTCAGATAGTGTGATCATATATTTGTCGGTTGGTTTAATAACTCTAGCATCAATTACATAATTATTATCAGACAATTTAATCGCTTTTTGGCCTGCCGCAGCACGACCAATTGCTCTTATATCATCAGTATTAATTATAACATAATTTCCATCGTAAGTCAATATACCAACTTTTTCATCATTCATAAAGAGAACGTTCACAACTTCATCGCCGTCTTTAAGGTTAATAGCCTTAAGTGATTTACCTCGCTTGTGGTCATATTCTTCTGCCATTGTTTTCTTTATTATACCATTTTTTGTAATAAAAATAAAGTATTTGACTTCTGTTCTTCGATTAATTGAGGTAATAGTGGTAATCTTTTCTCCACGTTCAAAATCAAATAGCTGAGCTACATTCACCTTTGCATTAACAGATAAATCATCAATTGAAAGATGATACATTTGTCCTTTATTAGAAAAGATAAGTAAAGAACTAAAGTTATTATCACTAATAGTTTTTATAATAGCTTCATTATCGGCGAGTTTAATCTTAGTTCCCTTGCCACCACGCTTTGTTTTTACTAAAGTTGTTGATTCTTGAGTATAAATATTACCAAGATTTGTATAATAGATAAGAAGTTCCTTTTTCTCAATAGGCTCAGCATCCTCTGCTTCTCCTTTAAAATCCAAATCTATTAAACGAGTTCTTCTTTCATCTCCAAACTTCTTTATGACTTTTCGCATTCCTTCTTCAATTTCTTTATAAAGAAGAGAATTATCATTAAGAATCTTTTTAATCTGTTCCGCTTCACCAAGAATTTTTTCTTTTTCATCTTTTAAAGATTGAATCTCTAATCCGATTAACCTGCTCAAAGGCATTTTTAAGATTGCATCAGACTGCTCTTCATTAAAACCATACCTTGAAGTCAACTTCTCTTTTGCATCCGCTTTATTATCTGCTGTCTTAATAATTTCAACAACATCATCAATATTAGCAATTGCAATAAGAAGACCGTCAATGATATTAACTCTCGCGGCAATCTTATCCAAATCCCATTGATACATTTTTTTCTTACAATTAATCTCATGGTCAATATGAGCTAAGAGGGCATCTCTCCAGCCATAAACACGAGGGAAGCGCCCATTTTCAAGCATTACCATATTAATTGTAAAACTTTCTTCCAAAGAAGTCAGCTTAAATAATTGTTTAATTAGACGAGAAGGATTTGTATTCTTTTCAAGCTCAATCTTCAATTGAGATTTCGCTGTTGATTGGTCAAGAACTCTTGCAATACCCAATAGCTCTCCGCTATTTATTAGGCTTTCAATTTGTTCCATGATTTTCCCTACATGAACACCATATGGGATTTCTGTAAAGATAACTGAATTATCCTTTTCGTCATAGGTTGCTGTACTACGAAGTCTAATAGACCCGCCGCGACCAACCTTTAAAAGTTCCTTAACTACAGACGCATTAAGAATTGTTCCTCCAGTACAAAAATCTGGCGGACAATAGATTTCGTCATAGTCAGCATCTCTATTCCAAAGTAGTTTAATCATAGCTTCATTAACTTCAGTTAAGTTAAACTGAGGAATAGAACTTGCAAGACCAGTCGCAATACCGGTCGTACCGTTACAAATATTATAAAAACCAAGCGATGGAGTTACTCCGGGAAACTGCTCTGTATCATCATAGTTATCATACCATTCATCAATACAATGTTTGTCAACGCCTTCGAAAAGCAGACACCCAAGTTCTCCTACTCTCATTTCTGTATAACGGGCTGCAGACGCTTTACCATTGGTAACATGACCGCACTGTCCGTCAAAGTCCTCAAGTAGATACCTTAAGCTAAATGGCTGTGCCATTCTTACTAAAAGGTCATAGCAGGCCTGATCACCATGAACATAGAAATGATCCATTGCCGCCGCGACTGACTTATGAGATTTCTTAAATGGCTTTTTATAAGTAATCTTTTCGAGAATCTGAGCATACATACATTGACGCGCGGCAGGCTTCATACAGTCCCGCGCATCAACAATAGCTCTATCTTCAATTGTCATTCCGGCATAAATACCGAAACTTTCATTTACGACACTCAAAAGGTCAATATTCATATTTCTCACCTCTTTTAATCTATAATTAGTATATCATTTTTTATTTAAAAAGTCAATTAAGTAGCTCCAAATTTTGAAAAGTCAATCTGAGAAAATACAAAATCTTTTCTTGGTTTTATATCAACACCCATTAACTGACAAAGCTGCTCGATGCCCTCTTCAGAATAGATAATCTGATCCATTCTCTGATTACCAGTTGTTGAGAACATAGTTGCCTTAAGGTCGCGCTCATTAAGCTGTCCGAGTCCTTTTACACGCTTAATATATCCCTTTAAAGTTCCTCTTACCTTGTCAAATTCGTCATCAGAATAATAACAGCTTAAAGGATTACCATTCTTATCCTGCTCAATAAACAAAGGAGAACGTAGCCAGAAAACTCTATTTTCTTTTAAGAACCATGGACAAATTCTATGAAGATTTGCGAGAATGAGTAGTGCAATATGGTGTCCATCATCATCCGCATCGACACAAATTGCAATTTTACCATATCTTAATTTCTTAGGATCAGGTCTATCTGGATCGATACCGAGCGCATAGAGAAGAAGTTCAATTTCATTATTCTCGTAGAACTTTTTATCATCATCTTCCTTAAGTCCATTAATCATCTTACCACGAAGTCTAACGATACCATATTTCTTTGCATCTCTACCTGCCGCGGCAGCATTACCTGCAGAATCTCCCTCTACAACGCACAAGATGGAATCTTCTCCGAGAATTTCTGCATCGGATAACTTATCAATAAAGGCAATCTTTTTACTTCTTAATTCACTCATTTTCTTCTGACGATTAAGAGCATCCTGACGAGCCTTGTCTGCTGCTTTTTCAGCTTTTTGAAAACGCTTCATCATTTCTACAATTGCTGCAAAGTCTGGAGTATGAGAGAAGTCTTCAAGTCCTTCCTTAAAAGCAGCAGAGACTAATGTCCTCAAATTTGGATTGTTAATCTTGCTCTTAGTTTGATTTGCAAAAGATGGATTTGCAACTCTACAATTAATAGCATAAACGAGACCTTTTCTAATAAGGTCGGGGTCAAAATCTTGACCGCTTAAACGTTTCATACTTGTTGTAATTGCCGTTTTAGCTCCTGTAATCGGAACACCGCCTTCTGGGCAATAAAGTCCATTTACAAAAACGTAAGACCTTTCACTTCCACCAGTCCACATGAAAGCAATTTCAATTTCGTCTACGTCATCTTTCTTTGTTACAATAATTGGGGCATTCATTAGTGGGTCTTTTACATTATCTGTAATAAAATCTGCAATACCATTTTCAGAATAATATTCTTGCTTTTTCCCAGAAGTGGTTTCGACAATAAAATGAATTCTTTTATTCAAGTAAGAAATATTTTTAATTTCTTCACAAATTCTATCATAAGAAAAGCCTTCAGTTGCATTAATAAAGACTTCCTCATCTGGACGGAAAGTTATTGTAGTGCCAGTTGTTATTCCGGTATACTCAACTTCTTTGTAATCTTTAAGAATCCCTTGCTCAAAAGCTGCCATTGCCGCTTTTCCATCGCGCTCAGATTTAACAAGAAATTTATAAGAAGACATACAAACTGCAGTACCTCCGATACCATTAAGACCAGAACTATTCTTATAAGCATTCTTATCGAACTTACCGCCAGTATGACTTTCAGTATAAATTGCCACGAGAATATTTCTACCATCTTTTATTCCAAAAGGGACTCCTCGACCAAAATCTCTTATTGTTACAGTATTGCTTTCTTCATCAAGAAGAATACAAATTTTATCTCCATAACCAGCAAGAGCCTCATCGGTTGAGTTATTTATAATTTCTTTAAGAGCTTGATAAATTCCCTCGGTATCATCTGAACCAAGATACATTTGAATACGAGTACGCATTGCCTCTCTTGTTTCAAGATGCTCAATATTTTCAATACCATAATTATTCTCCATTATTTTCACCTCACTTTTATTTATTATATCATAAAATGGAAAAAAAGTCAAGAATTTAATCTTGACTTTTTAAGTAATTAATAACTCCTTGAACAGCAATTGCTCCATCAGCAGCAGCTGTTATCGCCTGTCTAACTTGTTTCTATCTTATATCTCCAGCAGCAAATAGGCCAGGATATTTTGTTCCACATTCATTATCCGTAATTATATGTCCTTTTTCATCCCAACAGTCCAAGAAAATATCAAGAGGAGCAATATTAGGCTTCATTCCAATTGCAACAAAAATTCCATCTGCACTTATACCTAATAATCTGGCTTTTCCATCATCAGGAACTTGACGAGATATAATGAACCTATGTCCTTCATTATTATTATCAACAATATAAAATTTATTTGTTGCGATTTCATTAATAACAAAATCATAAATAATTCTTATATTTTTAATTTTAGACACTCTTTCAAAAGTAGATGGCGCGGCGGTTACATTTCTATCACACATAACAATAGATACTTGTTTACAAATCTTAGAAAGATATTCTGCTTGGGTAAATGCTACATCGCCACCGCCAATAATAGCAACAGTTTTATCTTTATAAAGTGGTCCATCACAAACCGCGCAGTAATGAATAGGTACTCCAGTTTCTATTTCGCATTTTAGTTTATAAGGGGTCGCGCCAAGAGCATAAATAATACTTTTTGCTTCATCCACAGTACCATCTGCATATTCAACAATAAAAGGCAAAGGTAAAAGACCAGTAGCCTTCTCAACAGAAATAACTTCGTGCTCTTCAACTTTAATATCATTAGCTTCAAGTTGATTATGAAGACTCATAGCCAAATCAAAACCAGTTTGACTATTGGCGCAAGGATAGTTTTCTACAAGAACAGCATTTCCAATTTGACCAAAGTCATATTCATCTTTACCAACGATTTTAAAGTCAAGATTTGCACGTTTTGCATAAAGCGCAGCAGTCATACCTGCCATTCCATTACCTAATATGATTAAATCTGTCATTTAATATATCCTCCAATCTCATTGCATACTGATTATTTTTTTATTATTAATGGTGGCAGAACGGGAACGGCGTATTTTTTCATTTATTCCATTTTTTTCTAAAATATTTCTTATTGTTTTTATATTATATCCTGTAATATTATGAATATCCTATTGAGTCAAATCTTCATTTTGCCATAAAGATAAAATTACTTTTTCTTTTTCTCTACTAATTTTTTCTTTATATCGTTCATTGCCAATTTTAAATAATTCTTGTGGAGATAAATTATAGTGTTTCTTTATATAATTAGCTATTGTATTCCTATTAAAATTTAATTCTTTAGAAATTTCAGCTACAGTTAACCCTTTGTCCCATAAAGAATAAATATCATTTGAGTTAATTTTAGATGATCCTAATTCTCCTCCTGATAAGATATTATATCCATAATTTTTATCAAAAGTCTTATATTTCTAAATGAGTTCTTTCTCTTTTTCTATTGCTTCTTCTGCTGTTAAATTTTCAAATAAAATATTATGCTAAAAATTTTCCCAACCATATTTTTGAATTGCATTATAAAAAGCAGTACTCTATTTATACCCATTTCCATTTCGCCATCTCTATTCAGGAGTTTGACAAGTAATTCCTATATATTTTTTATTAGAAGGGGAAATATGTTCATAAACAATATATATTTTATCTTTATTAATCATAATTTTTCACTCCACTAATTATTACTACTTAATTCAACTCCAAGCAATTCATCAAACCGATGAGGCTTGTTTGGAATAAAACGTCCAAATTTAATTATAATATTTTTATAATTAGCTGATAATAAATCTAAATATGAAGGAACCTCTTCTGGATAATATCCTGTATATATTATAATATCATCTTTACTACAATCACGAAAATCAGCAATAAAAGCAAATAAGTCATTAAAATCATCAAAAGGCTCTAAGCCGCCAAAGACAATCGCTTCAGTAATTGGATTAGTAATATATCTTTGAATTATTTCTTCATCATCAATTTCAATCGTAGGCGCCAAAGTCAGTTCAGAGTTTTGACAAACATTCCGCCCACATTCCTTATCGCACTTAAAGGAACAATGAGGCATCCCAATAAACATTGAAGGCTTTTTATAATTAACAAAATCTTCGTCAATTAAGTTCTTTATTAGCATCTTCTTCCCTCACTTTTTTCCAGTAATCAATATCTTCTTTCCCTTTTTTATGAGCTTCATCCCAATGCTAAATAATATCATAAGAATTTATACTGTAAGTACAACCAAAGCCTAAATTACTCATTGGCATAAATACTTCATAAAAATCTATTAAAGGGTACTCACTATCAGCAATTACATTATGTGCCCTTTTGCCGCAACAAAATTGGTATCTGTCTTTACAATAAATTTCAAAAAGTCCACCAGTAGGACTTCTAAAGCAATGAGAATTATCGCAAGAAGACACTTCAGGTTTCAAACGGGTTAAATCGGCAATTATACTACTTAATTTTTCCATAGCTTCCTTTTTAGTTACAAAAACCTAAGTCCATATTGGAATAGGATTATAGTAAAAAGAAAAAACAATATTCATAAATTCCTAATAATCACACGGGTATATCATCATCTTCTTCTCTCCTTTTTAATAATGAAAGCACAATTATTAATATTTCTTCAGCATTGTGCTCTATATAATCACAAAGTGCGTTGTCTATTGTAATATCAAGTGGACCAATATCATCTACTGGTCCACCTACAAGTCTCTTGCCTTGTAACTTTTTATTTATTTCTTTCATTCTTTTAATATCATCGGATGATAATAGAATTATTTATTACCTCTTATTTCTCTTAATCTCTCTTTGCAATTATTAACTTTAATTTCTGAAAAAGTTTTCTTTGGCTTTAAAAAAGTAATTTTAGCATAAGATTGAAGTTCCTATTCCTCGAAAGAAATTTCATAATTAGGACAATTTTCACTATCTATCCAAATAAGATTATGAGAACGAAAATAAAAAGTGATTGGAAAAGTAAATGGATCGCCATCCGCGACAAGAGAAAATGGTTGGATAAGAATCTCTAAAGGAGAAATTGCAAAACACAATGGTTCATCTTTTCCAGTATCTCTATTCCTTTTAAAAGTTCTAAAATAAAAAGTCTTTATTCTTTCATCGTATGGAATATGATACCAATCTTCAAGGTTTCCTAATGCTCCCATAATAGAGCATTGCCATTTCTCTTTCCCATACAATGGAGACAATGGAGTAAAGTCAACTCTTTTTAATGTTCTCGAATAATATAAGATTTCTCCATTTTCATCACAGATAAAAACATCAGGGACTTCCTTGATTCCATATTCATTTTCTCTATCAATTCTATTCATTATTAACTTTCTCCCATTTTCTCATTTTATACTCTGCTTTTCTTTCCTTTGTCCAACTTTTAATCGGAGTAAGGAATCCAACGATTCTTGTATATTCAGTCGCGATAGGCTTCCCACAGATCGGGCATGTCGTACCATAGAAAGCATGATTGTCTTCGCAAGCCTAAATCTTTGTATTGAAAGCAAAATAAGTTACGCCCTGGTCGGCAATATATTCAACCATTTTCTTTGCTGTTTCAAAATTCTTGAAAGGAGCATCAATATTAGCATGAAGAATAGAGCCGCCATTACAGAAGCTATCAAACAGAGCCTGCACACGAACTCTTTCCTAAAGAGTTGCTTTAACGCCAAGCGGCATAAACTGATTACCATAAAGCGGTAAATCATAAATATTCGCTTCGGGATAGAAGAATTTATCTTTTCTCATGAGCTTTGCCGCAGCATTTTCACCCGGAATCTATTCTGTGTTAATCATATAATCACATTCATTTTCCTTAATGAAGTTATCTGCTACTTCTCTCATTACCTTAAAGATACGCTCACCAAAGTCTTCTCCTTCTTTAGTATAATAGGTATTACCGAGTTTATCCTGATAAGTGAAACCAAACTTTTTAAGAGCTTCATAAATTCCAATAAAGCCAATTGTATTATAACAAGACTTGAAATCAATTAGGCCATAAGAAAAGTTTGGAAGGAGTCCTTTTTCTACATTTCTTCTAATAATATGACGAACGACATGAAGTGCTCTAATCGCGCACAAAGTTCTTTCTCCAAGTTCAGCAAAGAACTCTTCTGTGCTATTAGTATCAAGAGCAAGACGAGCAAAGTTTACTGTATTAACCTTAATAGAACCGACCTTAAGTGCAGTACCGCCTACAGAATTAAAATAGCCAAGGTCCTTAATATCACTCTTGAGGCGGCAACAATTAGAGAGACTTGAAACATTATCATCAATGAAAAGATTAGAATCAGACCACTACATATTATGAGCAATCGCCCAATTAGAGAACTCTTCATCAACAAATTTTCCATCTTTTCTAATCATAGAAATTGTAGAAACAGGAAAAGTAAACATATTTTCTTTTCTTACATTTGCCATTACTTCCATATATAGCTTCTGGAAATCCATAATTCCTTCAATATGATCGACCATAAATTCTCCATTTGGGAATTCTGCTCCACCAAATAATGCCATTAAATACTCTCTATCAAAAACAGAAGTGTTAGTAAAAGCAGATTGCTATCCGTCTCTTACGCAAGGTTGGTTAACCGCATAGATAAAGCGCTAAATATTTTGTCTTGCATAAGACTCTCCATCTTGAATTCCTAAATAATTATTTTCTACGTCCTGCTTCCAGAAATAATACATATAAGGAATTAGATTAGGTAATCCGACTGCACCTGAAGTACGATTACTAGCAAAATTAATAAATTCTTTCACAAAGTCAATAAAAGTTGTCAAATGCTTAGGAGGCTTTGGATTGAAGTTATCCCCAAGGAAGTAAAGTCCTTTTTCTGCTAAGTCTTTTAAATCATAGGCAAAACAATATGACTTAAAAGTTGAAGTATCTGCATCATGTAGATATAATTCACCTACCCATTCGCGTTTTAACCAATCATTTGCAGCTTTAAAACCATAAGCCTTCTAAAATTCATAATAAATTTTATTAAAAGCCATTAATTTTCTATGTGGCTTAGGCATTTCAGTGAGAAGAGTTACAACGTCCTTGCGACGTACATTTGCATTAGAATCAATACTTGCATCTGCAACAACGCTTTCGTCAATAAAATTATCAATAAAATCTCCATAAGAGAGCTATTCATCGCCCAAACCATTTAATGTAGCTAATTCTGTTCCATAATCATTTAACATTCTATTTAGTTGAGTCTAAAAATTTTTTCCAAATTTTACATTTATCTACATTAATTTTGTTCACCTACCCATTTAATTGCTTCCCCAAAATTTAAGTATGTACCATTGACTTCTAAAATTGGCAAAGATGTAGCTCCTAAAAAATCACAAAGAGTTGTAATAGAATCTAAATCATCCTTAATTTCATAAACGATATTTGCCATTTCTAACTTTTTTGCTAATACTTTACATTTTGGACAACCTGTTGAATATAATACTGGCTTATTCATCTTAATCACTCCTTTTTATTTTACTATTTTAAGTATACCACAAAAATTTAGGAAAGTCAAGATTTTGACTGCTGGTAATTTTATGTGAAAAATAAATAAAATCACTCTATAAAAATCAGATGATTTTAATAAAATCATCTGATTAATATAAAATAAGAAGGCCGGCATAATGCCGGCCTAATTATCATTCAACATCCCATGTTTTCATTTCTTCTATAATTGTATGTACATACGAATTTCCTCCAAAGGAGTCGTACTAATCAAGAAGGCTCATTAAATCTTCCTTTACATGAATTGGAAATTTTTTATCCTATTTATAATTTTCATAAATGTTAGTAATAGAATGTCTTAAAGATACAACTGTAGCCTAATCATTCTTATTAAGTCTACTTAATACTTCTCTCATGTCATCTTCGATTTGAGAGTTTGCAGCTTTGCATCCATTAAGGATCATATTGTGAAGTGCGGCTTTGGGTTTTTTTGAAATTAATCCCCAGAAAGTAACAAGAGTAATAATAATTCCGACTCCACTTCCAATTCCTTTAAAAATTGTCCATAAAGTTGCGAATGTCATTTTTTCACCCCGCTTCTTATGAGATTATCATTATGATATTTTGTTTGAACTCTATATGCTGAATTTGTTAAGACTTTTTCTAAAGTTAATTCTTCTAAATCCCAATATGGAATACGAATAAGTGGAATCTGGTGCATTAAACAATACCTATTTTTTTGCCTATCTCTTTCTTGCTATTTTAAAAAACCTGAATAGTTTTTATGAAAATAAGGGACGTATTCGTAATGCTATTTACCATCAAATTCTACTAAACAAACTAATTTATTATTTTTGAATAATCCAAAATCATATCTAAGATATGTTTTTTTCTTCCCAGTTAAATCACTAAAACTTACTTCTCTAATAAATTGTATTCCTCCACGTCGGAATAAATTAATAAGTTTTTGTTCCCCTTTTGATGTTTTAATCTCCATAATCTTCTCTACGTTTTGGGTGAGCGTGACGTGGTGGACAAGGAGATGGAACAAAAACGGGATACGGTATTGGGGCAAAGGCAACTTTACCATTTTCTGGGTGGTACATCGGCACTTTATATGGTTCGATATGGAATGTAGCTAAATGATAATAGCTTCCATCTTTACAAGGAATTCCTTTCGGATAATGAGCAATCATACGTCTAATTCCTTCTTCTTCTGTTAATCCCTTCTCGTATTCATAAAAGTCACAATTTAAATTAGCAGAAAAATAAGTCGTATTTATTACATCATAATTTTCGTTCTCCTTTTCTTTTTCTTCCATTTCATTTCTCCATACCCCTAATTGAGAAGTAATAGTAACTATTGAATCTGTTTCTAATATATATGGAGTACCATAATATACTTCATGCCCATTTCTAATTTCAAAAATTTCTTCTTCATAATTCCAGAAAGCATCAAATCGAACATAATATTTCTCAATAATATAGATGAACTATACAATATTTAAATTTCTCCATTTAGCATCAAGAAATTTTCCAGTTTCATTATCAGTAGTTTTGATTTCTTCTGGAAAAATATCATCCGGCTTATGAAAATTATACCCTTTAAATCCAGGTAAATATCCACATCTATAATCAAACTATCCAAGTTCTCTATCTTCCTAAGGATCCCCTAAAACTCTTTGCATTAACAATGCAGTTTTAAGGTAATCTTCCCTTAAATTGCATACGGGAAATTTTTTACAGGTAAAACACCTTGGATGAATCTGAGTATGAGGTGGCGGCGCGGGAATATTAATTGGAGTTAAAAAACATTCTTTCATGAAACTCACCTCTTTAATAAAAATAGGGAAGACTCTAAGTCTTCCCTCTCTTAATAAAGTGAAATATGAAGATTCTTTCTTCAACAGATTAATCAGAGTTTTTCAATCCATCCCAATTGAACCGATTTATTTAAGTATTCTCCATTTTCTTGTTTATGCCAAACAAACCAGGAATAACTTATTGCCCCTTGAGAAATATTCATATCTCCATTTTTATAGCAAGTAATCCTCGGCGCATAAACGAAAATTTTTTCTGGTGGCTTACTCGAGAAAATTCTATTATACCTATCCTGAGACTCTAAATGAAGAGTTTTTAAAAGTAATGCAACATATCCATTAGGTCTAATATCGTCTAACATTTTTAAAATCATTTCAACAAGACCAGGTTCAGCTTTTGTCCCTTTTTTATATGGAGGATTTGTTATAATTAAATCATATTTATTTTTAATATCTAAGTCAAAATAATTGGCAATGTTAATATCATCTCTTCGTTTAATTAAATCATACATATCTACATTCTTACCGGTTATCTCTTTTATCTAATCTGCTAATATGCCATTCCCAGCACAAGGCTCAATAATTTTGTCTGCTGATAAAAATTCAGGCATTTTAGAAAAAATATGAGAGGCCGCGCGAGGATCACTTGAATAAAAATCTTCAGCTTGTCGGGTTTCATTCGTATGATTTTCTGCGCCAATTGTCATGAAAGTTTTACTACCCATTGTCTCTCCTCCTTAATTAATCTGGTCAAAAGTACAATCAGTGGCATTTTTGTCTTCTCTCCACTTTACAATTCTCCCATGTCTAAGACTAAAATTCCCGTCAATATGTTCAATTTCCATTGCCGTCAATTCTGCAACCTTATTCTTCCATTTTTCTGGATTAGAGATAATTTCCTTTTTCAAGTCGTCAGTAATTCCAGAAATCCATCCAATATGCACTAGCTTATTATCTTTGTAAACGGAAAAAGAAACTGCACTCGCCCAACCATTATAATATGATTTTGTTACGGGTTCCCATGGTAATCCGGCATCATATTCTTTATACATATTTTTATCAGATTTTTCTCCAGTTTTGAGATTTTCCCAATATGGCCAGACCATAATTTCCTTCCCAGTATAAAGTCTAGTTGGACGCTTATAATTACCATCAAGAAAAGCATCAATTGTTTGTTCAATTTCCATTTTAACTTTGAGAGTTTTTCTTGCCGTTCTCTTGCCAGGTTCAGGCTTAGAGCTCGCTCTTGTGATTACAATCCCTTCCCCGCCAGCATTTAAAATTCCCCAAAGTCTTTCCCAAAGGTTTTCTCCACTTAAATAGTTTGCAAAATTAACATAAGCATTTTTACACATAGTCTTTTCATCTACGCCAATATCCATAACTAGACCAAAACGGTGTTTTGCGTCTGTATTTAAAAGAGAGTTGCCCGTCCAAGCCCAAATATCAAAGATATAATAGCATAATTTTTCCCCGGCATTTTGTCTCTCAATTGCCTTATCTTTCAAACAACCAAGAATTGTAGTCACCTTACGAGAGCCTCTCTGATTAGGGAAATAGAGTTCTCCAAGAAGACAAGTTCCATTTGGTAGCCAATCAAAGAAATCATTAAGTTGTGGCATCCATTCGTGCTTATCAAGGTATTCTCCGCTTACAGATTTAGAACGCCCCTGAAGAATAATATTACCATCTTCATCTTTAATAAGTCGAGCATAGTGACCATCCATTTTTTCTGCGCCTAAATATTCTCCAGATAAAATGAAATTTCTTGTCTCTTCATGCTTATTTCCCTTATATGTTTTAGGGAAAGACCAATATTTCTCAGCTTCCAAATTATGGAAATCAATTCCATCAATATAACCGTACATTACAGCACCTCCATTTTATTTTCTATAAATAGTATACCATAAATAAAAAGAAAAGTCAAGCATTTGCTTGACTCATTTTTATTTTCATTTCGACTGCTAGCGTATCGACATACTGATTAAATTTATCTGTTGAGTGGCCTTTTACTTTAATAAAAGTAACTTTTATAAATTGTTCTTCAAGTCTCTTTATAAGGTCATAAGTATCTCTAATAACAAATAAATTTTCAATTGGCTCATGTTTCTTTCCGCGAGTCCAACCATTTTTCTCCCAGTTTTTTATCCATTGAGTATAAATATTTATTGAATAAGCAGAGTCAGAATAGATTTCAATTTCGTCACCTGGAATGGTCGCTTTCTCTGCATCAATTAATGCTTCCATAATAGCGGTAAGTTCCTACTCATTATTTGTTGTTTTCTTAGAGCCGCCGCTAGACTATGTTGTAATTTTTCCATCTTGAATTCTGATGTATGCCCATCCACCAGGACCTTTAGAATACACACCATTTTCATTTTTTAATGTGCAAGCACCATCAGTATAATACTTAAATACCATTACAAATCTCCTTATTATAAAAATCAATCGCTTTCTTTTCAAAGTCCTCTAATGTCCCATTATTTTCAATTACAATATCATAATTAATATCCGAGACATTATCATCTGCTTCATTCCCATAAGAGAAAAATTCTCCCCGTTTAATAAGAACGGTTTTTATTTCTGGGAACAAATCTTTAAAATCTGCAATATCTTCTTTCTCTCTCATGTCAATAAAAATTGCTGCGCGCTTAAGTGTTTCGGCATTATTAATTTTATTTATAATATATTTTGTATCGCAATTATTATAATTATGTAGTAATACCTTTAAATCATGAAGGAAAGCTCTATCTTTATTTGTTTTTCCTCCATTCCATCCTATTTCTTTTGCGATTGCTTTTATTGGATCAATTATTGAAGTAATCGTAATATCTTTAAAATCTTCCTCCCAAGCATATTTTTGAATAATATATTCAAATGTTGACTTACCTGCGCCACCTTGACCATTTACAATAAAAATTTTCATTTCTCATTCTCCTTGTAATATTCAATTTGACTATCTGTCCAGTCCCCAAAAAAGTTATAACGTACTTTATAATCTTCACTAATATCTAATCCCATTCTACTATTAATATTGTTATAACCTGGCATATTGCAGGAATTTTTTAAAAATAGATTATATTCACTTTTTAGTAATGCAGGCATTTCTCCATCATAATAATAAAAAATAATTCCGTCAAAATTTTCAACTTCATTAAGAAGTTTCATATCTTTGTCTAAATTATTTGTTAATTTTACCATAGCAATTTGATAGATTTTCTCATAATCCTCAAAACAAGGATAGTAAAAATTTTCTATGCCGCGGCACCATTTATCAAAAGACATCATTTCTTCATAATTATCAGGTCCAAATATAATATCATGTGGAATATAATCAATATGATAAAAAACTTGTGCAGTTTCAAAAACAAAAGGGGTATAGTTTTCTACAGGTCTCCAAATTGGACAATCGAAATCATTGAAGACTATATTTGTATTTAATACTTTATTATATAGAGGGTTAAATCCCTGTATAATAACACAAGAATTTGATTTTAAATATTTTTTAAGTTTCCATTTATAAATTCTTTTTTCTTTTTGAAGAAATTGTTTAGTTTTATGAATCTTTCCCATAATTGCTATATTAAATTTAAATGGAGACACGCTTTGTAAATTTTTCAACATTCTGTAACAGATAACACTAATAAGATCATCTTTATAGTCTAAAATAAAAAGTTTATCAGAAGCATTTTCATATTTCTTAATAAAAGAATTCATTGTTTTGTTAATAATCCAATTTACATAGTCTTCCGTTAAAAATTTTGAGGACATCATATAAATTGGCTTATAACTTAAATTTGCATTGTACAATTCAATATTGTAATTCATTACAAATCACCTCACTTTTCTTATTTTAAGAATATCACAAAATAATTTAAAAGTCAATTTCTTTTTAATATTGTTAAAAATAATTGACTTTTTCGTTGCAGAGTGTTAAAATATTAAAGGAGATGAAATAATGACACTTACATACAGACTTGATAGAGATATAGTCGCAAGAACTGCGGCACAATTAAATTGGAATTTAAAACAAATACCATCATCTATAAGAATTATTCATGGAGATAGAATAGTAAATGGAAAATCTTTAATCGGTATTATGTCTGCAAATATGAGATTTGATGATACTATTTCTGTTATTATAGATGATATAGAAGATATGGATAAAGTTAAAGAATTTTTTAATGAAATTGGAAAGGAGAAATTAAATGAATAAAAATAATAATTTAAAAGAGCAAGATATAAATAGCATCATAAATGATTCTGACACAGTACAAACTTTCTATTGGAATTTAGGCCCAAAAACTTGTTATAATTTGAAAGATAAGTTTGCAAGAGAACAAATTGATTCTTTGCACCTTAAGATTAAAGCATTAGAGGAAGAAATTAAAGAATTAAAATTAAAATTAAAAAATATTTAACAAAATAGGAGGGGAGATTTAATGGCATATAGATGTGTTACTGTAAATGCCGAAGCAGGAGAAAATGTATTAGATAAAATTTATAAAATTTTAAATGAAGAAGATGGATATTTTAATACTCGTTTTTCTGTTGATTTTATCGGCTTTGAGGCTGCGGCAGGAACTACTTTTAAATTAAATAAAGTTCCAAATAAAGTGCCAAGTAATGGATATTTTATTACTCCTTATGATGGAAGTCATTACATGGCAATTAACTCTCTTACTTTTGATAATAATTGTAATTTAGATTTTTATATTATTTATTAATGAGGTGAAATAATGGGGCAATTTAATCCTTTTGCTAAGTCTGGCTCAGGGGGCGGAGGGGGCGGAAGTGGACGAGAAATTATATCTGTTACTTTTTTATCTAGTGATAAAGGTGATAAAGCAGGGATACCTGGAGCAAAAGATACTTATAAAATTTTATACTCAGATAGAACTTATAACGTATTTACTGTTTATAATGGAGACAATGGAATAACTCCACTTCTTAGGTAGCAAAATAATATAATTGAAGTATCCTATGATGAGGGAGAAACTTGGGAGTATTTATACTCTTTATCTCAAAATGAGGAAGTCCGTAAGTATAGTGCTGATGAAAATTATAATTCAGGATAGCTTATTTATTTACAAACTGGACAATTATATCAAGCAACAAAAGATTTTTAGCCAAGTACAGAATATCCTACTATTTAGGAAAATTTTTCAGCAGATATAGAAAAGGGAAATCTTATTTCAATAGCCAGACCGATTCCAACATCTTATATAGATGATTTATTTAATTAAGTCGTATTATTGGGGGTGATGATTATTAATACTGAAAATTATGAATGGCTTGACAAAGAAGGACTTGCATACTTTTTTAGTAAATTAAAAGTGTATATGTCAAGCAAATATTTACCTGTATTATTTGACACAACAGAACACTGGAATAATCAGACATCTCTAATTTCGGAGAAAAATACATTATATGTATATACAGACTATATGACTGATGAAAATCTTACAATTCCAGGTTTTAAATTGGGAGACGGAAAAGCATATTTAATAGATTTACCTTTTACTGATAAAGTTTATTACGATCATATTAGAAATCAAGTTATTCATATAACCGAAGAAGAAAGAATATTATGGAATAATAAGGTTAGTTGTGAACTTTCAAATGTAAATAAGGAAAATCTTATATTTTATAAATAATTATTGAGGTGAAATAAATGGCAGATATTTCAAAAATCACATTACCAAGTGGTAATACCTATAATATAAAAGACTCTGTCGCTAGATAGATGATTTCCGGCGGTGTTAGCTTTATTATTGCTTGGGATGGCACTTCGGCTCCTGTAGCTGCTGATATTCCAAGTGGGGTAAAAGTAACATATAATGACACCATATATACTGGTACTCTTGTAGCTACAGCAGATACAATAGGGGCATTTTATCTTGTAAAATCTTCAAGCACTCCTGGAGGGGAAACTTTAGATATTTATGATGAATATGTAACCGTATCTTAGGGCGGAGATCCTGCAGTATATTTTTGGGAGAAACTCGGAGATACAAAATTAGACTTGTCAGATGTTGTAACTGGTGTTGCTTTGAATAAGAACACTGACACTGTAATTGGTACAAATTCAACTTTTACAATAACATAGCCTACTGTAGCTTTATCTACTGAAGCCACTGCATCGGCAGGATCTGTTAGTGTAGTATCTGATATTACAAGTGCATCTGTAAGTGGAGATGACGTAACTGTAATTACTGGGTTAGGTACACCATCTACGAAATCCGCAATCGGTGCAAATTCTACATTCAAGATTACTCAACCAACTGTATCACTTGAGACAGATGCTACTGCTGGAACAGGGGTCATTAGTCTTGCTACTGATGCAAGTGGTACAACAAAATATTTAGGTGCAACCGCATCTAATGGAAACGTAGATTGGGATTCAAAAGATACTGTTACTGTAATTACAGGGCTAGGTGCTCCAACGACAGGTAATGCTGTTGGTAAAGATGCTACATTTAATGTAACTTAGCCAACTGTTTCAATGTCATTAACAGATTCAACTGCAACAGGAAAAGTTGGCGTGCTTACTGGTGTGAGCGCTAATAAAACAAATGTAAAGGCGACAGCAAGTGGCGCGAATACGGTTTGGAAATCTAAAGATGAAAAAACTGTTGTTACAGGATACTCTTCTCCATCAAGTGACACTTTTTTGAAGAGCATTAGTACAACTACAAAAAAATTAGCTACTACTACAGTTACTGGTGTTAGTGGAAGTACAACTGCATCAAAAGTAACTCGTGCCTCTCAAACAACATCAAAGGGTACTGGTACTGCAAGTACTTTAAATACAGAGTGGCTAAAAGGAGTGAGTGTAAGTGATGAAACGCTTATTATTGGTGCGGTCACAATGGACACTCAAACCACATACTCTGTAAGTGCGACAACTGATGTTACTGTTCCAGTTGCTGCTGCGTCTGCTACTCAAGTTGCAACAGGTGCGGTGGCGGCAACAGACACGCATGGAGCAACTGTTGTTACGTCAGCGACAAATGGTACCTCCACAACCGCTCTTACAGGTCTAGGCGATCCAACAACAGATTCTGTTATTGGTGCTGCATCTACATTTACAATTACATAGCCAACTATTGCTCTTGCGACAGGAGCTACGGCTGGCACAGGCGTTATTAGTGTAGCCACAGATGCTAGTGGTACAACTAAGTATATTGGTGGTAGTGCTAGTGGGGCTAATGTAGCATGGAAGGATTAGAAAACTGTTTCTGCTGTTACTGGGTATGCATCTCCAACAACAGATACAGTTATTGGAGATGGAGCTACATTTACAGTTACATAGCCAACAATTACTGCAACATTGGCCGATAGTGCATCAACTGGTAAGGTTGGCGTTGTTACAGAGGTGAATGCAACTACTACAAATGTTAAAGCAACTGCAAGTGGTGCTAATACAACTTGGAATAGTAAAGATGCTGTTACTGCTGTTACTGGATATGCTGCTCCTACTACTGATACAGTTGTTGGTACAGAATCTACTATCACAGTTACTCCATCTAAGACTAATATCAAGGCTACTGCTAGTGGAGCTAATACAGAATGGAATAGTAAAGATACTGTTACTGTGCTTACAGATGGAACTGACGTTCAGGTTACTAAGGGGAATTAATAAAATATCTTTTAATAGTGGCGGAAGCTCTATGCTTTCGCCACATATTGTAAAAAATATGGGGTGATATTATGGCAGATATTTCAAAGATAAAAATCCCAGATGGAACTTCTTTAAATATAAAAGATGCTACTGCACGTTAGGCGATAGAGAATCTACCAAAGCCAATGGTCTTCAAAGGATCTCTTGGAACTGGCGGCACTATAACTTCTTTGCCAACAGCGTCTTCTTCTAATACAGGTTATGTTTATAAAGTAATTAAAGCAGGAACTTATGCAAGTTAGAGCGCAAAAATTGGAGATACTTTTGTATCAGATGGGAGTTCTTGGGTTTTAATTCCATCTGGCGATGAGCCAAGTGGAACTGTAACTTCTATAAAAATTAATACAACTAGTCCAATTAATATAGATAATAGTACGGCAATAACAACAAGCGGAACACGCACAATTTCTCATGCTTCTTCAGGAGTTAGCTCTGGAACTTATAAATCTGTTACTGTAAATTCTACAGGACATGTAACTGCTGGGACAAATCCAACTACAATTGATGGATATGGAATTATAGATTCTGCGGGACGAATTGTTACAGGGAAGGAATATACAATAGATAGTGAAACTGTTACTGCTGGCACTGGAGCTGAAGTATTTAATCGTTATAACGGAACTTATCAAAGCATAGCCACAGGAGAATATTCTCATGCTGAAGGATAGAACACGAGAGCTTTAGGAGATTATTCACATGCAGAAGGGAATACAGCTGTTGCGACTGGACCTTCTTCTCATGCAGAGGGGGCTGGGAGTCGAGCTAATGGTAGTGGAAGCCATGCAGAAGGCCTTTGGACAATTGCATCTAGTGAAAACTAGCATGTACAAGGAAAATATAACATAGAAGATTTAAATAATACTTATTCTTTTATTATAGGAAATGGTAATAACATAAATAATCGTTCAAATGCTTTTGCAATAGATTGGAATGGAAAAATATATACTAATAATGCAGAGACTGGAGTAGATATAAATGCCCTAGCGAGAACAGCCAATGCCGCTGCTCCGCAGAGCACGACCTATACAAAGGCACAGGTGGATACTGCGCTCGCAGCGAAGCTCAACACAGCGGATGTGGATAATGCTCTGAGCAGTACCAGTACAAATCCCGTACAGAATAAGGCGGTACAGGCTCCGGTGGCACGGCTTATCGACGCAGGTGCAAAGAATCTGCTAAAGATCACGGGAACAAGTCGAACGATCAACGGCGTGACCTTTACGGTGAACGACGACCAGACTGTCACTGCGAACGGGACGAATAATGGCACGTCGTCGGCGACATTCGTGATCATGCCATATCAAGAGGCCGATAAGATTCCGAACGGGTCCTATCGTCTTACAGGATGCCCGTCGGCCGGCAGCAGTACGACGTATGATCTGCGGTGGTATCTATACTCGCCTGGAAAGTCTGCGTATGATACCGGGAACGGCGCGGTCGTAGAAAAAAACGGCACAGCGACAGGGAGCGGCGGA
>OCVV011359566.1_pt1 | contig 134516 bp, 143 predicted proteins | sample 1539721 | NCBI WGS metagenome assembly OCVV01 (sample SAMN02144230, study PRJEB22623) | gut metagenome | biome: sheep rumen | host: Ovis aries | place: New Zealand
TGTGGCTGTTAAAGTTTTACTTGTTACAGCCTCAGTATGCAAAATAATTGAAAATTATTTTGTATTACCTTACATCTTTGTTCATACTTGTCCAAACTTTTTACAATTACAAATCCATTTCAAGTTTTGCCTCCGAATACTCTTTTATTATTGTGAGTCTATGTTCCAAATTCTCACTCACGCACTTTGTATAATTAGACTGCTTATACAAATACGAATGTACTTTATAGCATCGGCTCATCACACCAAACACTTTTTAAGAGGTGTTGCATTTCTCTTTTTTGCACAACAAAAAAGCCCGTTTGTAGATTTAATATTCTACAAACGGACTTTATCGACAATTTCATTATTTAATTTGCTTTCAGAATCGCTTTAAAACGATTTTAAATAAAGAATGGTATAGTTTTATATCTATAATATATTTCTACTAAAATTGCAAAATTTGATTTTGAAATATCAATAATAAGTTAGACTGTTATTCTATCAAAAGTTCTAACATAGTTCTAACACTAGATTCAAAATTTTAGAAAAAAAGATTTTTGTTTCTCTTGCACATTTAACAATAGGTATGCTATAATAACTTTACATTTAAGCTAATTTGAAAGGTTAATAACCAACAATAATTGGTGTTTAAAAATGGTAAGTAACAGATGGCGTAAAATTCTTAAAATCCTGCGGTTGAATAAACCGTGCCGGTTCGATTCCGGCCATCTGCACCAATATATCAATGGTTTCAGATATTTGAAAAACATTGATATTTTTTTTATGCTTTTAATTTGCTATTCTTTTGCTATTAACCTTGATGCTTTTATAATAAAAAAAATATGTGTTTTCCTAACATATCTAGTGTTGTTCCTGTGAACGGCTACATCACTTAAGCTATTATTAGCTATGGCATTATTTTTTTTGTATTTGTCAAACAATTTTGAATAATTTTTCTTTAATATTTGTCACTAATAACTTTTAGTAAGTCATTTACATCTATTCCAAGCACAATTGGCGATTCCGAATACTTCATACTCCTTAACAGTTCTTTTGTTATTTTCAATATCATATAAGCTTTGCTTATAAATACTGGAACTTGCATTTCAACGTAATTATAATGAACAGTAACGAGAGATAAAAAAAATGATAATCATTTTATTGCAATAAAAGTCGATTTATAGTATAATTCAAAATAAATTAGTTTAATTTATTCAAAATAAAAGGAGGATGATTTTATGTTTTGTGAAAAATGCGGAACGAAGTTACCAGATTATGCTGAATTTTGTACTAACTGTGGTGCTAATATTGCAAAAGGGGTAAAAATTAATGAAAAAATACCTGACTCAGAAATTCAATTAAGAGTAAAACCTACTTTTAAATTTGGTTATATGGTTTTACCATCACTTATTATTTATATTATTTTAATATTAGTTTTGAGTGGTATGTTTATGTTTATAAGTTCTATTGCAGGTGTTATAATTGCACTAATTGGTTTTTTAATAACAGCAGTTGCTATGGGAATTAAAGTTGCTATAAATGTAAAACAATATGATAACTATACTTATGATTTCTATAAAACAAAGGTTATTTACAGAGACAGTTTTTTTAATTTATCTGAAAAAGAAGTAAAATACAAATACATAAGAGAAGTAACTATGCGTCAATCTTTTATACAAAGATACTTTAATATTGGTAATATCATATTATTTACCAATGCAGAAACAGGACTTGGAAATGGGATTTTTATAGTTAATGTAGAAGATGTAAACGATGTTTACAGACAAATTAAATCAATTATTGATGTATAGAAGTCAATTATTATGTAATGTGTCATAAAAAGAATTAAAATATAAATATATAAGAAAATTTACCATAAAAAGTAAAAAAATAACTAATATCTAAAAGGAGGAGATTTATGTGTTTTGTAAAAACTGTGGTACAGAAATGAATGATACTGCTAGATTTTGTCCTAAATGTGGTTTTGATAGAATGACCGAAGGCGCACCTACAAAAAGAGAAATTAAAGAAGATAATAAAATTAGAATTCAATTAAAACCAGAATTTAATTTGCCATATAAAGTTATTACAACATTATGGACAGCTATTGTATATATGTTCTTTATATGTTTCTTATTTACAAGTTTATATAAACTATGGTTTATATACCCTGTTACATTATTAATAACATTTGGAGTAATGATATTATATGTCGTTATAAAACTAATTTTGGAAAATATGCAATATAATGACTTGGAATATAATTTCTATACTACCAAAGTTGAATACAAAGATGGCTTTTTAAATAAAGAAGAAAAAGAATTAAAGTATAAATTTGTAAGAGAAGTAACTATGCACCAAAATATATTAGAAAGAATGTGTGATATTGGTACAATAAGAATATTTACAAATGCTTCTAGTGGATATAGAAATTCTGGTATACATAACAGCATGAGAGGTAGAAATGGCATTTATATTCATTGTATAGAAGATGTGCAACAACAATATCAAGCAATAAAACAAATCATAGATGAGGGAACACCAGAAGACTAATGTATATAAAAATATGAGAGTGATATCGCAAACGCTCTCATATTTTTTATTGGTTCTATATTAGACTCTATTTAAATAGTTTGGTTGAAAAACTAGAAAAGTTATCTTTGTCTTGGTATTCTGCTTCCCTTATTCCTTCTTCTAGCAGGTGGCTTTGGCGTAGAAATTGGTGCAGAAACTTTTTGTCTCCTAGTAAATTCATTTCTTTTATTAGCATTTATTCTGTTACTAACTATTTTTGACATTCTATACATCCATCTATTTGCCATATTTTTGTCTTTAGGAACTATTAAAACTTTTCCTTTTTTCGCTTTTCTTGCATATTCCCTTACTTCATTTATCAATTCTGATTCAGAATTTTCCATTATTCCTACAGTCATTCCCGCATCAATTGCCTCTTTGAACATTGATAAATCATTATAACCGTTTCCTATACACATATATCCATATTGTGGTTTAAAATAACTTGCAATTGCTCTTACCGCTTCTCCTTTGCTAATATTTTTTGATGCAATATCTAATCTATAGTTTTGTTGATGTTTTTCTGGAAATTTTGTTTTGTCCATATCTGTCCAAAATCCTAAACTATGTACATATTGGGCAATTTCTTGCATATCTTCTTTACTTCCAGCCAATGTTATTTTTGTAATATCCTTAGATGACTTAATTTCATCAAGTATATGTGAAGAAATTTTTGCTGTTTTATTTCCTCTATAATATTTTCTCACATTTGCTTCATTAGCAGCATAAATATTACTACCATCTGTATACCTTATTAAATCAGCGTTTCCGCCATGCTCCATAAAATAATTAATTATATCTTCAACTTTTCTGCTATCTAAAGTCTTTTTTATAACAAATCTATTGGAGCGAGTTAAGTAAATGTTAGCTCCATTATCTCCTATTATTATTCTTGGTAACATTATGTTATTTTTTTTAAATTCTCCTTTTATGTCTCCCACTGTTCTACCTGTTATTGGTACTACCATTCCTCCCATTGTAAGAATTATTTTCACAATATGATCTAATTGTTTATCTCCTAAATTTAATGTTCCATCTTTATCAGTAAATATTATAAAATTAGGTTTCTTAATACCTTTAATTTTTTTATTATTCAAATTTAACCTCTCCTTTTGTTATTTTTTTAAGCAAGACTTAACTAACCCTACAAATAGTGGTGCTGGTCTATTTGGTCTAGATTTTAATTCAGGGTGAAATTGTGCTGCAATAAAATATGGATGCTTTTCTTGTTCTAATTCTACAATTTCCACTAATAATCCATCTGGTGATATACCTGATACTTTTAGCCCTGCTTCTTCTAAGATGTCTTTATATTTATTATTAAATTCGTATCTATGTCTATGCCTCTCTGAAATTTCTTTTTTCCCATATATTTTGCTTGCTAAACTTCCTTCTTTTAATAAACAAGGATATGCTCCTAAACGCATAGTTCCACCTTTTTTGTTTATTTTCTTTTGTTCTTCCATTATATGAATTACCGGATTAGTTGTTTTGCTATATATTTCTGCAGAATTTGCATCTTTTAATTTTAAAACATTTCTTGCATATTCAACTACAGTCATTTGCATACCTAAACAAATTCCTAAGAATGGTATTTTATTTTCTCTAGCATATTTTATAGTTTCTATTTTTCCTTCTATTCCTCTATTTCCAAATCCTCCTGGCACTACTATTCCATCATATTTAGAAAGCATATCCTCAACATTTTCTGAATTAATCTTTTCTGAATCTATTAGGCTTACCTTTACTTTAACACTATTTGCAAATCCTGCATGATATAGACTTTCTATTACGGAAATATAAGAATCTTCTAGTTTAACGTATTTTCCAACTATAGCTATATTCACAAGCTTTCTTTCATCTATTTTCCTTATTTTTTCTATCATTTCTTCCCATTTTGAATTATCTGGTATGTACTTATCCAACCTTAGATGGTTACAAACTTCTCTAGCTAGGCCTTCTTCTTCCAACATTAATGGAACAGCATATAAGCAATCTGCTGTTTTATTTTGAATAACACTTGTTTTTCTTACATTGCAAAATAAAGATAGCTTTTCTATTATAGCTTCTGGTATGTCTATTTCTGTTCTACAAACTAATATATCTGGTTTTATTCCATATCCTTGTAATTCTTTTACTGAGTGTTGTGTTGGCTTTGATTTTATTTCATTTGAACCTGCTATATATGGCAATAGAGTAACATGTATATATATAACATCTTCTGGATTCTTTTCTAATCCAACTTGCCTTATAGCTTCTATAATTGACAATCCTTCAATATCTCCAACAGTTCCTCCTATTTCTGTAATAACAATATCTGTATCTGTATCTTCAAATTCATAAATTCTTTCCTTAATTTCATTAGTTATATGTGGTATAACCTGTACAGTCTTACCTAGATATTCACCTTTTCTTTCTTTTTCTATTACTGCTGAATATATTTTCCCCATAGTTACACTTGAATTTGTTGTTAAATTTTCGTCAATAAATCTTTCATAATGTCCTAAATCCAAATCTGTCTCTGCTCCATCATCTGTTACAAATACTTCTCCATGCTCATATGGATTCATAGTTCCTGGATCTACGTTTATATAAGGATCAAATTTTTGAATTGTAACTTTATATCCTCTATTTTTTAATAGCCTTCCAAGTGATGCAGCTGTTATTCCCTTTCCCAATCCTGATACAACTCCACCAGTTATAAATACGTATTTGGTATTCATTGTTTCCTCCTTTAAAACCAAAAAAAGATTTAAAAAAGCCACCGAAAAAATTGGTTTTTTTTAAATCTATTTTTAGTTTAACATAATTAAATAAAAATTACAAGTATTTTTCTTGTATTTTTTTAAGTTTATTGTTATACTAATGTTACAATTCAAAATTTTTTTCTTTTGCTTACTATCTATTAGGTTTGGGAATGTACTATAAAAAATTTGAATTGAATAAAAACAAAAAGGAGGAACTATCTGTGCCAACACCACATAATGAAGCAAATTTGGGAGATATTGCAAAAACAGTTATTATGCCTGGAGATCCACTTCGTGCAAAATATATTGCAGAAAATTTTTTAGACAATTACCGATTAGTAAACCAAGTTAGAGGTATGTATGCCTTTACAGGAAAATATAAGGGAAAAGAAATTACCATTATGGCATCTGGTATGGGAATGCCTAGTATGGGTATTTATTGTTATGAGCTATATAAATTTTACAATGTTGAAAATATTATTCGTATAGGCTCTTGTGGAGGTTATAAAGAAAAATTAAAATTATTTGATATTATACTTAGTGAAAATGTTTTTAATGAAGGTAGTTACGCATTAACGTTAAATAATGATAATTGCCATATTGTAGAGGCAAGTTCAGAATTAAATAATATTATTGAAACTACTGCAAACAAGAATAACATAAAAATATATAAAGGTAATACAGTTTGTAGCGATTGTTTTGATGTATATATGACTGATGTTAATAAATTTTTATCTAGAATTCCAGAAGGCTTTAACCCAATTAGTGCAGAGATGGAAGCTTTTGCTTTATTCTACACGGCAAAGATGTTAGATAAAAAAGCAAGTTGCCTTATGAGTGTAGTGGATTCAAAATATATTAAAGAGATTGCCACTTCTGAAGAAAGGCAAACCGGCTTGAACAATATGATTAATTTAGCATTAGAGGCTAGTTTAAAAATTTAAACTAGCCTTTTAATATATTTTTTTATCTCACACATTTTATACATATAATATTATTAATCTAAATTAATATATTTAATCACTTATATCCATATCTAAAACAATATTATATTCATACTTTGGATATTTTTCTTTTATAATTTTTAATATTTCGCTTTTTAACAATTCAGTATTTTTTGCCTTAAAATCGACAATTAAATCAAAAGAGACCATATTTTTATCTTTATTTCCATAAAATCCATGCATTTGGAGAATCTCTTTATAATTACTAATTATATTTTCCAATTCATTTTTAACTTCTAAGAATTCACCTTCATCATTTGCTGCATAAATTCCAATTGTTAAAATAATTCCGAATTCTTTATATACCGTATATGCAATTTCGCGAGTGAGCATATGAATTTCATTTGCTAACATATCATCTCTTACTTGAATATGTGCAGAACCTATTATATTAGAAGGTCCATAATTATGTAATGCTAAATCATAAACACCCTGTACTTCTTTAAATTCCATCATTCTGGATTTTAGCCTATTTGTCAACTCTGAATCTGCTCTTTCTCCAATCATAATATTAAGTGATGTTTTTAGCATATCTATACTAGATTTTATAATTATTATAGATATAAATAAACCTAAATATCCTTCTAAACTTATATTCCACACCAAGCTTATAATTGCAGCAATAAGTGTTGAAAATGATAAAATGGAATCCATAAAAGCATCTGTTCCAGTTGCAATCAATCCCTGCGAGTTCATATCTTGCCCAACTTTTTTTACATATCTACCAAATACAAATTTTACAATAACTGCAACAGATACAATTACCAATGAAGCTGTACTATAGTCTGCTAATTCTGGATTTAATATTTTTACAAATGACTCCTTAAAAGATATTAAACCTGCTATCAAAACTAATACTGCAATTATTACCGATGAAAAATATTCAATTCTTCCATGACCATACGGATGCTCTCTATCTGGTGCTTTTTCAGATAACTTTGTTCCAATAATTGTTATTATAGCTGACATAGCATCACTTAGATTGTTTACTGCATCAAGTATAATTGCAATTGAGTTCACAAATAAACCTACTATTGCCTTAAATGTAACTAGAACAATATTAACAATTATCCCTATAATGCTGGTTTCTATTATTTTTCTTTGTCTATTCAAATTTATCTCCTCTTATTATCAGTTTATTCTATATTACATTTATTATATTACCATTTACAAAATAATTTATCAACAATTTTTTAAATTTTTGTTTTCTTTTTTTAAAATAGTGATATAATTACTATAGAAAATTTTTACTAAAGAATGGAGTGATAAAAATGCCAAATGAAAAGGCAAAAGAAACTACTGATATTAAAGCATTATACGGAAAAGAATGTACTCTTTCAAAAGAAGATTTTATTAATGCATATGGTATCAATGAAAATGGCTTAACGACAGAGGAAGCAAAATCAAGATTAGAAAAATATGGTCTAAATCAGATTAGTGGAAATAAACCAAAGCAATGGTATAACTATCTTTTTGAAAGTTTATTTACACCTTTTAACAGTATTTTACTTCGGTATAGTTTTTATTTTATTTTATACAGATGTTTATCTTGCAGAGAAACCAAGCTATGCGAATATTATTGTTATTTTAGTTTTAGTAACGGCAAGTACTTTACTAGAGTTTTTTGAAGAATTCCGCTCTAATAAAGCTGCCGAAAAATTAAAAGAATTAGTTGCAACAAATACCACAGTTATAAGAGATGGAAAGGAAATTCAAATTCCTATTAAAGAAGTTACTTTAGGTGATATTGTTAAGTTATCAGCTGGCTCTATGATTCCTGCTGATTTAAGAGTTTTACAATCTAAAGATGTGTATGTGGGACAATCTTCTTTAACAGGAGAAGCAGAGGCTGTAAGAAAGCTATCTTTTACACAAGTAGCAATTGATGATATTGATAATGTTTCAGATTTAGATACAATTTGTTTTATGGGTACAAACGTAATTAGTGGTTCTGCAAGGTGTGCTGTTATAAAAACTGCAGATAGTACTTATTTTGGTAAAATTGCTAAAAATGTATCAGCTAATAAATCAAAATCCTCTTTTCAAAAAGGAATTGAAAACATTAGTAAATTATTGATTAAATTTATGGTTATATTAACCCCTATAGTATTTGTATTAAACGCCTGGAAGCATGCACCTGTTACAGCATTTACATTTGCGGTAGCAATTGCAATTTGTATTACACCTCTTCTTCTTCCTGTAATTTTATCTTCTAGCTTATCTAAAGGTGCAGTTAAAATGTCAAAGAAAAAAACTATCGTAAAAAAACTTGATTCTATACAAAGTTTTGGTGCAATGAACATTCTCTGCACTGACAAAACTGGTACTTTAACAGAAGATAAAATTGTTTTAGAAAAATATTTAGACATTCAGGGTAAAGAAGATTTAAGAATTTTAAAACATGCATTTTTAAATTCTTATTTTCAAACTGGTCTAAGAGGAAATATTGATGAAGCTGTTGTCAAAAGAGCCTTAGAAAACAACATGAGTGAATACACAGAAAAATATAAATTAGTTGATGAAATCCCATTCGACTTCTCTCGTAGACGTTTATCTGTTATTGTAACAGATGGTAGTAAAAGACAGATGATTACCAAGGGAGCTGTTGAAGAGATTTTGGATCTTTGTACTTTGGTAGATTATAAAGGACAAGTCTCACCTATTACTAACAATATTAAAGAAAATATAAAGCAAATATCTAAAAAGTTAAATAAAGATGGGTTGCGCGTAATCGCGGTATGTCAAAAAAATAACGTTAAGCAAGATTCTACAATCTTCGATGTAAATGACGAAAAAGAAATGGTTCTTTTAGGATTTATAGGTTTCTTAGATCCTCCAAAAGAATCAGCAAAATCTGCTATTGAAAAATTAAACAAATCTGGTGTTAGAGTAGTAGTATTAACTGGTGATAATGCAGATGTTACTAAGTGTATTTGTGATAGAGTTGGAATAAATTCTAAAAAAATTGTAACTGGAAGCGAATTAGATAAATTATCAGACAGTGGTGTATTTAGACTTCTTAAGAAAACTAATATATTTGTAAAACTTTCGCCAATTCAAAAGGTTAGAATTGTACAGCTTCTAAAGGAAGCTGGCAACGTTGTTGGATATATGGGTGATGGAATTAACGATGCACCTTCACTAACTCATGCAGATGTTGGAATCTCTGTTGATACGGCTGTTGACATTGCAAAAGAATCTGCAGATATTATTCTATTAGAAAAAGATTTACATGTATTGTTAGATGGAGTACGTGAGCGGAAGAAAAACTTTTGGAAACTTAATGAAATATATAAAAATGGCAACAAGCTTTAATTTTGGAGAAGTTATGTCTGTTATAATAGCAAGTGTACTACTTCCATTTTTACCAGAAACACCAATTCAATTATTAGTAGAAGGATTACTCTACGATTTTGGACAGTTAACACTTCCATTTGATAATGTTGATGAAGAATATTTGAGAAAACCAAGAAGATTTAATATGAAGGGATTAAAACACTTTATGCTAGTTATGGGACCACTTAGTTCTGCATTTGACTTATTAGTATTTGCATCACTTTGGTTTGTATTTGGTATTAGAGAAGCTGCTATTTTCCAAACCGTTTGGTTTACCTACAGTATTGTATCTAACTTACTTGGAATGCATATTATAAGAACTGCTAAATTACCTTTTGTACAAAGTAATGCACACAAATTTGTATATCTATCATCTGGTTTACTTAGTATAATAGGAATAATCGTACCATTTACATGGCTAGGACAGGTAATTGGATTAGTACCAATACCTCTTTACCTTATGACTATAATTATTGGAATTCCTATTTTATATTGTATTGTTGCATTATTTGTAAAGAAGATATATGAGAAAAAATATGGAGAATGGATTTAGTCCATTCTCCAATTTTTTAACAATTTAACAAATAGAGACAAAACTTTTTGGTCAAAAGGTTATATTTCTTTCAATTTAACTTTTTCCATCCCAATAATATTTCTAAATATTTCTAGAATTTCTTCAGTTAAATAAATTTGTCCACAAGTTTTTAACTCCTCGCCTATCTTTATGCTAATATTTATATTGTTTTTATCTCCATTAAAATATCTAATTGCACCTCTTAATTTATCCTTTTGTTCTTCATTTGAATTTGTAATGTCTATTATTAAGATTTTTTGTTTTTGTTCTGAAAAGTCTTTTATTTCATTTGCAATAATTGTTGGTGCCTCATCTTCGCGGATGCTTAATCGTCCTTCTACCATTACAACATTTTCTTCTATTAAGCTATTTCCAGCCTTCAAATATGCATTTTCAAATACTAGTACTTCGGCTGTTCCGTACAAATCTTCTATGCTCACAAATGCCATTATTTTATTGTTTTTAGTGTATTTCTTTTTTATAGATGTAATTATTCCTGCATATTTTACATTTTGTCCATCCTTATATTGTGATTTTGTTTTTTGGCTTATTAATATTTGAGTTTCATCTTTATTAGAGTTTGTCTGCTCTCCTATTTCTTTTAAGTTAATTGTGTTTATGTTTGTTAAGGTTTCTATTTGATGTCTTATTTTTTCAAGAGGATGTCCTGAAATGTAAATTCCTAACATTTCTTTTTCAAGAGAAAGTAATTCTTTTTCTGGTAGTTCTTTGTGTTCTTCAAATGTATATTTAATTTCATTTAGTTTCTCTTGTTCCTCCACAGAACCTAAATCAAACATTGATACTTGCCCTTTAAACCCTTTTTTCTTTCCACTTTGTATTGTATCTATTATTGATTCAAAAGATGCTAAAAGTGTACTTCTTGTTTGCTCAAATTCGTCAAATACTCCTGCTTTTATTAAGCTTTCAATACATTTTTTGTTTACCTGCTCATCAGCTATTCTTTCACAAAAGTCTGTAAATCCTTTGTATTGTCCGTTTTTTTCTCTTTCTACTACAATGTTATTTACTTGAACAGTTCCTACATTTTTTATGCTTCCAAGTCCAAAACGTATTTTATTATGTTCTACTGTAAATTTAGTGCTACTTTTGTTTATCTCTGGCTTTAATATTTCAATTCCAAGTGATTTACATTCATCTATATATTGTGGTATTTTATCTAAGTTTCCTAAATAACTGTTTAATGTTGCTGCCATAAATTCGGCTGGATAATAAGCTTTTAAATATGCTGTTCTGTATGCTACAACTGCATAACACGCTGCGTGAGATTTGTTAAATGCATATTTTGCAAATTCGGCCATTTCATCAAATATTTTGTTAGCAGATTTCTCATCTATTCCATTTCTTACACAACCTGGAACTACTACATTTCCCTCATCATCTAATTGTCCATGAATAAATATTTCTCTTTCTTTTGCCATAACATCTAGCTTTTTCTTTCCCATTGCACGTCTTACCAAATCTGCTCTACCGAAGCGAATATCCTGCTAAATCACGTACTATTTGCATTACCTGTTCTTGATATACCATACATCCATAAGTAACATTTAAAATTGGCTCTAATCTTGGATGTGTATATTCATTATGACCTGGGTTTAATTTTCCTTTTACATATCTTGGTATTTGATCCATTGGTCCAGGACGATATAATGATACCCCTGCAATTAAGTCTTCTAAACAATCTGGTTTTAGCTCTTTCATAAAGTTTGTCATTCCTTGAGATTCAAATTGGAATATTCCAGAGCTTTTCCCTTCTTGCCATAATTTATATACTTTTTGGTCTGACATTTCTTTATCAAATTCTACATCTATTCCTCTGTTAGCTTTTACTAAATCAATTGTGTCTTGAATAACTGTAAGAGTTCTTAAACCCAAAAAGTCCATTTTTAAAAGGCCAAGTTCTTCTAATGTTGTCATTATATATTGAGTTGAAATTTGGTTGTCTCTAACATAAAGTGGCACATATGTATCTACAGGATCTTTTGTTATAACAATTCCGGCATGCATGTGTAGAAGCTTGCCTTGGCATACCTTCTAGCCCCATAGCTATATCTAACACTTTTTTTACAGTTGCATCATTCTCATATCTTTGTTTTAATTCTATGTTTTGCTCTAATGCTTTTTTTATTGTTATATGCAATTCATTTGGTATCATTTTTGCCAAAGTATCTGCTTCTGCGTAAGGTACATCTAATACTCTTGAAACATCTCTGATAACCATTCTTGCTGACATAGTTCCAAATGTAATAATCTGTGATACATGGTCATGCCCATATTTTCTAGATACATAATCTATTACATCTTGACGATGTTCATAACAGAAATCAACATCAAAATCAGGCATGCTAATTCTTTCTGGGTTTAAAAATCTTTCGAATAGTAAGCCATATTTGATTGGGTCAATGTCAGTTATTTCTATTGCATATGCAATAATTGAACCTGCACCAGAACCACGCCCAGGTCCTACTGGTATATTATGTGTTTTTGCATAATGAATAAAATCCCAAACAATTAGGAAATAATCAACATATCCCATTTTTTTAATTACACCTAATTCATATTCAGCTCTGTCTAAAACTTCTTTAGACGGATTTTCCCCATATCTTTTTTTTATACCATCATCACACAGTTTTTTAAAATAATCATAATGTGTTGCATATTCTTTTGGAACATCATAATTCGGCAAAATTGTATGACCAAATTCAAATTTCACATTACATTTTTCAGCTATTTTTACTGTATTTTCTATTGCTTCTGGGAATGCTTTGAAATAATCACTCATCTCTTCTGGAGATTTAATATATAACTCATCTGTGTCAAAGCGCATTCTATCAATGTCGCTCATTCTTTTACCTGTTTGAATACAAAGTAAAACCTCATGATTATAGCTATCCTCTTTTTTTAAGTAATGTGCATCATTTGTTGCAACTAGTGGAATATCAAGTTTTCTAGCTAGCTGAACCAACTTTTGATTTGCTAAAACTTGTTCTTGTATTCCATTATTTTGAATTTCAATATAATAATCATCACCAAAAACTCTTTTATGCCATAGTGCAATCTCCTCAGCTTTTTCATTTTGCCCATTTAATAAAGCTTGGTTTACTGCTCCTGCCAAACAAGCACTTAAACAAACTAGGCCTTCACTATATTTTTCAAGTATTTCTAAGTCTATACGAGGCTTGTAATAATAACCCTCAACAAAGCCTAAAGAAACAAGTTTACTTAAATTCTTGTAACCTTGGTTATTTTTGGCAAGCAAAATTAGATGGTTATACCTATTATCTACACCTGGCTCTTTGTCAAATCTACTACGAGGTGCAACATAAACTTCTGAGCCAATAATAGGCTTTACTCCTTCATTTTTACAAGCCTTATAAAAATCAATAGCACCATACATAACACCATGGTCAGTAATGGCAATTGCATCCATTCCAAGCTCTTTTGCTCTTTTAGGTATATCTTTTATTCTATTAGCACCATCTAGTAAGCTAAACTCACTATGTATATGTAAGTGTACAAAATTCGACATTTTTTCCTCTCCTTAATCCATCACCCAAACTGATGTAGACCTAGCCTTAACTTTAAAATTTCCAAAACCTTCTTCATCAATCTCTATTGTTTCTCCACATGTTCCTAGAATGTCTATAAAATCTTGCCCTGCAAATTCTTTTCCTACGTACATCCTTTTTTCGCCATCATCTGCATTTGATATAACAACAGCTAAGCCCCCTTCTCTTGTCCATCCTATACAATTAGGATTATCTAAATAATCATGTTGCTCTCCATAGGCTTTTTCTTTTCTTAATTTTATCAATGTTTTTAGTTCTTCTAGAGGATCTAATTCGTTATGTGGTATTCCATAAAAATCTCCATAAAAAACGCATGGATATCCTTCATTTCTTAATAAAATCAAACTGTAGGCTGCTGGTTTAAACCATCTTTCAACAAAGCTTTCTAATGCTTGTTCTGGTTGTGTATCATGGTTGTCTACAAATGTTACAGCTTTATTTGGATTATCTTTTACTAATGTATTTTCAAATATTTTTGATAAATCATAATTATCTTCTTTTGAGGCTGTAGCCAAATTATAGTGTAATGGCACATCAAATAAAGATACCTGTCCTTCAGTTTCAGTAATATATCTGCGTAATTTTGATATGTCTCCTGTCCAATACTCTCCTACTGTAAATAGTTCTTTGCCTGTCGTTTCTCTTAGATATTTAATCCATTCGTTATAAAAATATGCTGGTATATGCTTTACAGCATCTAAACGAAAACCTGTTATTTTGGTTAATTCTACATACCATTTTCCCCAATTTTTACACTCTTCCACAACCTCTGGATTCTCAAAATCAATATCTGCTCCCATTAGGTAATCATAATTTCCAAATTCCTCATCTACTGCATCATTCCAGTTTTTATCTTTAAATTTAAATATTGCATGTTCTTTTGAATTTTCATCATAGTCTATTCCATCAAAATGTGTCCAATTCCATTCAAAATCAGAGTATTTATGTTTTCTACCTGGAAATGTAAATTTGGTTGCTACTCTAACTGTTTCTTGATGTGATATTTCGTTATTATGATCTCCAAAATCAACTTTTTTTGCAGAAATTGTTTGCAACATATCTGCTCCCATTTTATGGTTTAAAACAATATCTGCATAACTTTCAATTCCATTTTGTGTTAAAGCTGTTATGCAATTTAGATATTCATCTTTTGAACCATATTTTGTTTTTATAGTTCCTTTTTGATCAAATTCCCCTAAATCATATACATCATAAACTGCATATCCAACCTCATCTTTTCCTCCCATGCCTTTATATGCTGGCGGTAGCCAAAGTGCTGTAATTCCTAGTTTAGATAATTCCTTAGCTTGATCAGATATTTGATTCCATAAATTTTGATTACAATTCATGTACCATTCAAAATATTGCATCATTGTTCCATTTATTTGATTCATTTCATAACCCCGTTATTAATTTTTTTCATATTATATCACTATATTAAAATTTTTTCTACTTTTTTGGGCAAAAGAAAATAGCGTGTTACAATTCACAGCTTATAAAATAATATAGCCCTGTATAGCGTGATTAATATATAAATTTTCTTCATTCTCCCCATTCTAATGATTTCATCAAAAGTTTTACGAACTTTTGGAAATCATTGAACGGTCCCCCCAAGTCATTACGAATAATTTATATATTAACCACTTGTGCGGGCTTTAAGTATACTTGGCTGTGAATTGTAACAATAGCGTACGTATCTGTTAAAGAAAAAAACAAAAACCTCTTTAATTTTATAAATTGTTATGATATAATATGATGGATTTTAAAAATATTTGTCAAAAGATAAAATAGGAGGAATAAATTATGGAATTTAACAGATGCACAAGATGTGGGAGTTTTTATGTATCAGAAGGAAATGTATGCCCTAAATGTAGTATAAAAGATGGTTTTGAATTTTCTACCTTTAAAACTTATGTAGAAGAAAATGGTTTAGAAAATTCTTTAGATGCAATATCAGTTAATACTGGAATTTCTGTTAAAAATATAAACCGTTTTTTAGGATATGAAGAATTTAAAACATATAAGAAAGAACTAAAACAACTTGCTAAAAGCGGTAAATTAAACAATATAGCAAACATATAATTAGAAAGGGATTGATATTAATGCAAAATGTTTTTGATATATTAGAAGAGAGAGGTTACATTGAGCAACTAACACACCCTGTAGAAATTAAAGAATTATTTGGAAAAGAAAGTGTACCTTTTTATATTGGAATAGACCCAACGGCAGATAGTTTACATGTTGGTCATTTTGTTTCCTTAATGGTTGCAAGCCATATGCAAAAATGTGGTCATAAACCTATTATTTTAATTGGTGGTGCTACAGCTGCAATTGGTGACCCATCTCGGAAAAACCGATATGAGGAAAATGCTTACTCGTGAACAGTTAGACGTAAACGTTGCTGGAATTAAAAAACAAATAGAAAAATTTGTTAACTTTGAAGGAAAAAATGGTGCAATAATTGTTAACAATGCTGACTGGCTATTAGATTTAAAATTTATTGAATTTGTACGTGAAATTGGTAGCCTATTTTCTGTTAACAAAATGCTTGCAGCAGAATGTTACAAGGCAAGATTAGAAACAGGACTTACATTTTTTGAAATGAGTTATATGTTGATGCAATCTTATGACTTTTGGTATCTATACAATACCTATGGCTGTAAACTAGAAATGGGTGGAAATGACCAATGGTCTAACATTATAGGTGGTGTTGACTTAATTAGAAAAATCGGAAAAGATGATTCTTTTGGTTTAACATTTAAGCTTCTAACTACTAAAGAAGGTAAAAAAATGGGAAAAACAGAAAAAGGAGCTTTGTGGCTAGACCCAGAAAAAACATCACCTTATGAATTTTATCAATATTGGAGAAATGTTGAAGATGAAAGTGTTGCAACTGTTTTAAAAATGCTTACATTCCTACCTATGGAAAAAATAAAAGAGCTTACTTCTTTTAAAGATGAAAGAATTAATGAAGCTAAAAAAATAGCTGCATTTGAAATAACCAAATTAGTACATGGCGAAGAAGAAGCCAAAAAAGCTGAGGAAGCTTCTAATGCATTATTTAATGGTCAAGGAAGTTTAGAAAATATGCCAACTACAAAAATAGATTCTTGCAATATTTCAATTTTGGATGCAATAATAAAAACAGGAATTGCACCTTCAAAAGGTCAAGCAAGAACTTTAATTAGTCAAGGTGGTATTTCTTTAAATGACGAGAAAATTTCAGATGTGAATTATGTGTTATCTGAAAATGATTTTAAAGATGGATTTGCTATTTTGAAAAAAGGAAAAAAAGTTTTTCATAAATTAGAGATTTAGACTAAAAAAAGCAGCAACCAAAGTAGTATTTTCTACTTTAATTGCTGTTTTCCTATATGCAAATATAATAGCTTATGCAATAATATCTGCATTTGCATATAGTTTAGTAAAGTCATAGCCAGTATAATCTCTTTCTTCAAAATTAGCCTTTGATTTTTTTAATTTTGTTTTGTGCTAGTATATTTATTTATATTTTTATTATTATATTTATTATCCTTAACATTTTCATCAATAGGGGGATTAACATTTTTGTGGAGAGGGTATTGTACTTTTTGTAAATAGGTATCTTCATGTTTTTGTATTGGAATAAGTTTTCTTATTTCTACTTGCTTACTATTTTCTTTGCATATAAATTCAATGTTTATATAATTCTTGTCTTTTAAAGATTTTACTAATCTTGATACTTGTGTTACAGTTATATTTAATAATTCACTTATAGTTTTATTGGTACAATAGCAATGATTGTTTTTTTTGCTTAAATATATAATTATGGCATATATTGTTTTTTCTTTATTCGCTTTATTTTTAATTTTAAGCCGTTTTTATTTGCTTTTGGTATAAGTTTTTTTTCTTTGTGTTGTAGAATAAAACTTCCATAAAAAATCGCTTTGAATTTAATTTCTTAAACTCAAAGCAATTTTTATTTTTTAAATTTTCTCGACAGTGTCGATAATTATGTTCTATGCTTCTATAAATTGAATATTTTTAAAGAAAGCTAATACATTTTCGACTACATCATCAATAGGTAATTCAAGCCGATTATTTTTAGCTGTATTTAAGTTTTTTAAATAATTTTTATTATGTAGTATTCTATTTAATCGTCTAGTTACATCATCCATATTTTTATCTTTCATACTTTCATCTTGAAAAATCTGAATATTAAAGCATTTTAGTAATTGGTCTTTGTCTAAAGTTTCATTATTTATTAAGTAATAAAAATCAAAAATATCTTTGTATCTTGTAGAAACAAATCCAAATTTTAATAATGACTTTAATTTTTCAGTGAAAATTTGCTCTTTTGAATTTATTAGTAATACTACATTTTCGTTAATATTATTTAAATCGAAACAATATTCATCTTGTTTTGGATAATTTAATTTTTCAATAAAAGCTTTTATAGATTTATCATCTAAAGAGTATTTTATAAAATCCAAATCTAAATCTCTTGTTGCTCGACGACTATCTTTCGAAATATTATGCATAACTACTCCACCTTTTATAGTTATGTTCCTATTTAATGAGCTTTTTGAAATTTTAGCTAAAATTATATCTTGACATACTTTTGCTGATGCATCTAAAAAATCATATCCTTCATTAATATAATTTTGTCGCATTTCTTTTAAATCCATTAAAACACCTCTCCTTGTAATATTTCAAATATATGTTCTTCATTTGGAAAAACTTCAATATATTCTTCAATTTTACTAACATCTAAATCGTTTATTATTTTTCTATAATTAGTTATAATTTCTTTATAATAGTCAAAAGCCATTTTCTTTTTATTTCTAATTAACTCTATTAACATCCTCTCTTTATTATAAACATTAATAGTAGCACCTTCCACAATCATTTGTGTCTTACCTATTTCAAATAATTTTTTTATTGTTAAAATTTGATTTATTTTTTCATCATTAATACGTGATGAATTTCTTTCAATAGCTAAATATATTTTATTAGGGATTACATCTGTTAAATTATGAAAATAAAATGCACTATACATTGTAAAAATTGCATTGGGATATTTTTTTGAAATCATTTCCAAATAATTTACATTTTTTGTATCAGAATATATATTTTTCTCTAATTTATATAAATTTCCTTCTCTTATTGCTTTATTAATTCTATAACTGCTACCGTATTTATTTTTTGCTTCCTCATAATTATATATCATATAATCGCCCCTATTTTATTTTAAACTAATTATCCGCACATGTCAATACAATGCGGATAATTAGTTTAATTTTTTTAGAAATTAAAAAGATGATTTTATAAATTGTGATTTTTATAAATTCATCTTTTAAATATTTGAAAATGATAAATTGGTTATTGGGAGGAAACTATTGTTATTACTACATTTTATTAATTCGTCATAACAGAATAAAATCGTAATCACTAGTGCAATTAAAGTTATACCTTTTGTTTGTTTTAAGATTTTTTTCTTCATTTTTTCCTCCTTCTTTTGTTTTTATTTCATATGTAATTTACAGTTACTATTCAGCTTAACTATATTCTGAAATGCCCGTGCGAGTACTTAATATATAAAAATTAAATGAACGCGCAGCTTGGTGGTCAAATTCATGCAGATTAGCCAAATTAACTTTTCTAACTTAAGAATTTTAACTATTCTCATTTATATGATTAGTTTGACCGGCAAGGAATTTAATTTTTATATTTGTCAATATTTTTTAATTTTTATTCATGTATAAAAGTATAATTCCCTATAATACAATAAAAAGAGCCTGACACCAGTTTTGTCAAGATCTTTTCTTTTTAATTATTCTTTAACTTTATTCAAAAATTTATAAGTAAATGCTGCGATTGCAGAACCAACTAATGGAGCTACTATAAATAGCCATACTTGTTTTAATGCATCTCCCCCTAATATAACTGCTGGTGCTAAGCTTCTTGCTGGGTTTACTGATGTTCCAGTAAATGCAATTCCAAGTAAATGTACAAATGCTAACGTTAGACCAATTACAATTCCTGCAACTGATGATTTCTTTTCATCTGATGTAACTCCTAATATTGTATAAATAAATACAAAAGTTAGTATAGCTTCAATAACGAATGCTCCAATTGCATTTATTCCTACTGCTGAAGCATCTCCAAATCCGTTTGCTCCTAATACAGTTATTTTTTCTGCTCCTGTGCTATGTATAATGAAATATAATAATCCTGCTCCTATAAATGCTCCTATAATTTGTGCTATAACATAAAATACAAAATCTTTAACTGATATTTTCTTGTTGATTAACATTGCAAGTGATACTGCTGGATTAACGTGACATCCTGATGTGTTTCCTATTACATATGCCATTGCTATTATTGATAATCCAAATGCTAATGAAGTTGGTACTAAGTCCCCTCCTGTTACTACTGCTACACCACATCCAAATAATACAAGTACAGCAGTTCCAATACATTCACAAAAATACTTTTTCATAAACGATACTTCCTTTCTTTTTATTTTCAAATTTATTATATAAGAAAAATATTCCTCTGTCAATAATTTTTATTCATCCTTTAAAATGTTTTCTGTATTAGTATTTGTATTATTATTGTTTGTATTCGTATCTTCAGTAGCATTAGTATTCATAGCATTTGTAGCTTTTTCTATTGCTTCTTTCTTCTTATCTTCTTCTGTTTTTACTTTTTCCAAAGATGTAATTAATTCTTGCAGTTTCTTTATGTCTTTACCCATCATTTCCCAATCATTATTTCCATTTGATTCTGTTAAGTTTTTGTTTGCTTTTATTATTGCATCTATTAAGCCATCAACATCATCTGTATTTTCTACTTCAATGTCAACAGCATATTGAGAAAGCAAGTTCTCTAATGCTTTACTTAAATTATCCCCTATTGCCACTTTGTTTCCAGACGCTACTACTACCTTTTTAAGTACCGGCACTTCTGATTCATTTAGCATTGTTTGATAAATAGGTTCTACATACAATAAAGTATTGTCTATTGGTACAATTAGCATTTGTTTTGTTAATTTTGTACCAGTAACATTTAAAGATTCTAGTTCACTAGAAATTACCTCATCCTCTTCTATTAGTTTGTTTAATTGCATTGGTCCTACAATATTGCTATCTGCTAAGAATTTATATAATTTTAGCTGATTTGCTCCATTATTATTACTTCCAACTAAATATGAAATTATATTTTGTTTTTCATCTGGTGTATAAATTTGTACTAGTCCTAATTTTTCTTGACCTCCAGCCTTTAACATTGTGTAATAAGGCTCCATGTATATTCCAGTAGATTTAGTTGATTTTGTACTGTTATATTTAGCAATATCCCATAAGTCATCTCCCCTATATAGCACATCAGTTTTCACATTGTGATATACCTTTAGTATCTCTGCTTGCACATTATATAAGAATCGTGGATATTCAAAATGATTTGATATATCATCAGAAATCTCTACATCTAAATTTTCAAATAAATCACTATAAATATTTCTATATGCCATTGCGATTGGGTCTGTTCTATCTGTTATGTAAAATTTCATTGTTCCATCATAACTGTCTACTATTACTTTTACAGAATTTCTTATATAATTTATTTTCTCTTTAATTCCATCATGCTGTATAGTTGCATATTGTGAATATGGGTAACTTGAAGAAACTGTATATGCATCTAATACCCATACAATTCTTCCTTCTTCTGTAATTACCGTGTATGGCTCTTCGTCATAAATTAAATATGGCAATGCTTTTTTTGCTCTTGATACAACTTGTCTGTTAATTAAAATTTTGCTATCATTAGTAATTTCACTTGAAAATGCTAAATTTACATCTCCTTTTGTGATTCCTAGAATTAGTCTATCTAAAAATCCTAAATTTAAACCTGCTTTTCCAGAATATGTAGAAGTATAGTCTGTTCCATTTTCATCTGAATAGTCGTATTCTTGTTTATTTTTGGCACTTGTTGCTATTGTTTCTTTTGTTTGTAATCCAAAGTAAATCCTAGGCTCTGAAATTTTTATTTTTTCATTTTTTCCAGATACATCTTTTTGAATATACTCTATATTTCCAGTTTCAGTACTTTTTGTTGCTGATGCTATAATTTCGCCCATTCCATGTGTATATTCATATGTTTTATTATTGTAAGTTCTTCCAGAATTTTTTATTTCCCTTGGAGCTATATATACAAGCTTATCTTTTCCATCTACATTATATTTTGCAATATTTATACTTGGATAGTTAAAATGTCCCGTTAAAGTTTGATTATCCTCTAACGCTTTTTTTATTACATCTTTACCAATTATTGGAATGTTATTGATTACGCCATTACTTTTTTCTACTTCCTCAGTTGTAATAGTTCCTGAGTTTTCCACATTTGTTTCTTCTATATCTATCTTATAAGCATTTTTGGTATTATTAATATTTTCTGCAATATATTCTTTTTCCTTATCTAGTTCATTTGAATTAACATAAGCTAAATCAAATGTTACCATTATTATAAATAAAATTACCAAATATGCTGGTATTACAGACAAATTCTTTAAAATTTTACCAGTATTATTTCCTGTTTTAAAATATTTTAATGCCCTATATGAAAAAATAATTATAATAAAAGCAAATATTACATACCCCCATAGTTTAACAGTTGCTTCTGTCATTCCTGCTCCAACTATGTCTAATTCATCATTTACAGACAATATTTTTCCAAACATTGTATTTTGAGTATTTATTATAGTAAGTAGTGCAATTCCTATTATAACTAATAATGCATTTCTTATTATTTTTTTCATAAATAAGCTTTCTTTTAGCATTTTACCGTCAACTCCATCAAAGTAACGATTAAATACTATTACGTAATATAAAGCCATATATAGAGATACTCCTACAAAGAAAACTACAAAATAAAACAATAGAGCTTCTATAAATGGTTTTTGGAATACATAATAACTAACATCCAATCCAAATATTGGGTCTTGAGTTCCAAAAGCTGTGCCATTTATTATTAACATTATTTTTTGCGTAAATATGGATGAAACTACAAAACTTACTAAGGCTGATATTACTAATGCTAAAGATTTGTTTGGTAATTTAGGCATTAATTTTTTTTCTTTTTCAAAGAAAGGATTTAAGCCTTTTTTTATCCCTCTATTTGTAAAATAAAGCATAACATATAAAACTGCAAAATTAATTGTCATAATTGCATATCTATATTTTAAATTTGTCAGAAATACATTTGTATATTTTTCTCCTAATTCTAAATATTCTAAATAGTTTCCTCTTACAAAAACATAGCTAGTTACAGCAAATAAGAATATAAATAGTATTACTAAAATCATTCTAAGCTTGTTATTTTTCTTTTTAGTATCTTTGTTTTCCATTATTATAATGTTCCCCCTATACATATAGTTTGATGGTAAAATTGTTCTTTTAAATTATTGCCCTAACAAAATCATCACTATTGAAAATTTGCATATCATCAATTTGTTCTCCAACTCCAATAAATTTTATTGGAATTTTGTTTTCAGCAACAATTCCAATTGCAACTCCACCTTTTGCTGTTCCATCTAATTTAGTTATAACTAAACCTGTAATATCTGTTTCTTGTTTAAATGCTTTTACTTGTGAAATTGCATTTTGACCTGTTGCTCCATCAATTACTAATAATACTTCTTTATCAGCATCTGGCATTTCTTTATTTATTACTTTTTGAATTTTATTTAATTCATCCATTAAATATTTTTTGTTGTGTAATCTTCCTGCTGTGTCTACAATTAAAACATCTGCATCTTTTTCCTTAGTTATTTTCATAGCATCATATACAACAGAAGCTGGGTCTACACCTTCTTCTTTTTTTACAATATCTGAGCCAGAACGCTTAGCCCATATTTCTAATTGTTCTACTGCTGCAGCTCTAAATGTATCTGCTGCTGCCACTACAACTTTTTTTCCGTTTTCTACTAACCTATTTGCAATTTTTCCAATTGAAGTTGTTTTTCCTACACCATTAACCCCAACAACTAAAATAACTGATGGTTTTGTGTTTAAATGCAATCCTATATCAGCCACATCTAATATTTGCTTCATTTCTTCCCTTAAAGCTTTTTTTACATCTTCTTCATCTTGCAATTTTTCTTTTTTTATTCTTCTTCTTAAATTATCTATAATTTGAACTGATGTGTCCATTCCTATATCTGACATTATTAATATTTCTTCTAGTTCATCTAAAAAATCTTCATCTACTTTTTTAAAGCTTTTGAATACATTTGCTATTTTCTCATCAAATGAGTTTTTAGTTTTATCCATTCCCGCTTTTAATTTATCAAAAAATCCCATTGTTTTTTCTCCTTATCTTTTCTTCTTGTATATTTTACTATAAAGTAGCTTTTAATTCAAGATTTTAGGAAAAATTTGCATAAAATAAACACCCGCAGGCACGAGACCTACTAGGTGTTATCTACTCTACTCATAAACATAAAAATTATGGAAAGTGTGTCTAAAATTAAATATTTTTAAAAAATATACCCTATCTTCTATTCAATAATAATCTTATTGCTTTTTTCATTCTGAACTGGCAATTTAACTACAATTTCTGTACCTTTACCTTCTTTACTCTTTATCTCAATCTTTCCTTCTGAGAGTTCTATAATGCTTTTAACAATAGCCAAACCTAAGCCACTTCCCTCTTTTGAATGAGATTTATCAACTTGGTAAAATCTCTCAAATACTTTTTCTTGTTCTTCTTCTGGCATTCCTACACCGTAATCTTTTACTTCTACAATTATTTTTTTGTCTTGCTGACTTACTCTAATGTCAATTTTTCCTCCATCTTTTGAGAATTTTATTGCATTTTCAATTATGTTGATCCACACTTGAAAGATTAAATCTTCATCACCTAAAAATATTTGAGGTTCTAAATTAACATTTATTTTTAAACCTTTTTCTATCCACTTAGGCTCTAATACGCTAATTGCTTTTCTTATTTGCTCATCTATTGCAATTTCTTGTTTATTTACAATTACATTTTGATTGTGCAGTTTAGATAACTTAAGCATTTTTCCTGTCAAGTTTATAAGTCTTTCTGATTCTTCTATAATTATATTTGAGTATTCTTCTCTTTCTTCGTCAGATAAATCTTTGTCTTTTAAAATTTGTGCGAATCCTTCTATTGAAGAAATTGGAGTTCTTATTTCGTGAGATACATTGTTTATAAATTCTTTTTGTAAATTTTCTGTACTTTTTAAGCCTTTTATCATTTTGTTGAAATTTTCAGTTAATTCACTAATTTCATCTTCTCTTTTAGTTTCTAATTCAATATCATAATCACCTTTTGCTACCCTCTTTGTTGCATCATTTATTTGTGTTAAAGGTTGCAACATTTTTTTCATATTAATTCTTATTATAATAACACTAATTAATATAACATTGATTATTGTAAAACCTAAAGCCCTTCTTACTATATCTATAATCTCTCCTACTTGTTGTTGGTTGTGTATATTTATTTCTATAAATTTATCTGTGATATAAGGGTCAATAAATATAAAAAATTCTAATATAGATAAAATAATTACCAACGAAATTGCTATAATAAAACTTCTTACCAATGATCTTTGTATTGACTTTCTTTTTCCAAATACTTTTTCTGGCATTTTTTTATTCTCCTTTTAATACTAGCTTATATCCTACTCCTCTTATTGTTTCTATTCCAAATTCATCTACGTCTATCAATTTTTCCCTTAATCTTTTTATATGCACATCAATTGTTCTATAATCTGATTCATTATCTAATCCCCAAATTTCTTCCATTAGTTCTTGTCTTGTAAAAATAGTATTAGGTGTGCTAATTAACTTATATAACAGATAAAATTCTTTTTGTGTCAGCTTATAACTTTTTTCGCCTCTAACAACAGATAATCCATTATAATCTATTATTAATTTTCCTATTTTTATTTTCTGCTCATTTGCAATATTTGCTCTTTTTAACAATGCTTTTACTCTTAAGGACAATTCTTCAATATTTATTGGTTTTACCATGTAATCATCTGTTCCAAGAGTAAAGCCTTCTTTTTTATCTTCAAAAGTATTTTTGGCTGTTACCATTAATATTGGCACATCATATTTTGCATTTCTTAATTCTCTGGTTAACTCATAGCCATCCATATTTGGCATCATAATATCTGTTATTATTAAGTCAATATAATTTTCATCCAAAACATGTAAAGCCTCTTCCCCATCCTTTGCTTCAAATGGATTATAATTGTCTCTTTTTAAACATGTTGTTATTAACTTTCTTAAATTTTTATCATCTTCAACCACCAAAATATTAAACATTTCTTCCTCCAATGTCCTTTTGGGGACAAATCCCAGAATGGACACTTCTCTAATTATTTTCTTCTTGTTCTTTTACTTCTATACTTTCATTATCTAATATTGCTTCTTCTTTGCTATCTTCATCTTTTTTGATACTATCCATAATCATTATAAATTTAACGTTTCCCTTGCTTCCATCATTTAGCATTGTGAAGTTGTTGTATTCTTTTGATAATTCTTGTAATTTTTCTAGTCTCGTGCTTAAGTCTTTTATATCGCCATTTATAAAGTCACAAATTTTGTCTATTCCCTCTCTGTTGAATCTTGTTATACCTTTTGCAAGTGAGTTAGCGCCATCAGATACTTGCTTTGTTCCTGCTCCCATTTGGTTTGAACCTTCTGCAAGTGTGTTAGCTCCAACAGTTAATTTTTCAGAACCATTTGATAATTTATTAACTGCTCCACTAAGTTGTCTCATTGAAGATAATGTATTTATTGATGAATTTACTACTTGGTTGTTCCCACTAATTAACCTACTTAAGTTTAAATTTGCCTCTTTTGATATTCCTAAACTTGTTTCAGTATTTTCTAATAATTCTACTGTACCATCTATTGCTGTAATAGTTCCATCTAGAGCATCTACTGTTCCTTTTAGTGCATTGATTTGATTTTGTAATAAGGGTACAATTGTTTCTAATGAAGCTTTTTTTCCTTGTAATTCCGCTAATTTTGCTTGTAAATTTACCTTTGTTTGTTCATCTTTTTCTACATTTAATTGTGTCTGAACTGTGCTAATTCCTGCATTTACTTTTGTTAATTGTCCATTATAATTATTATACGCATTTACTGCTTCTTGATAGTTTTTACCAACTACACTTTTTTTATCTAAAACTGCTTTTTTCTTAGTTTCTGCTTCTTTCTTTTTTTGTTGAATTTGTGTTACTTGACTATCTATTTGTGTATTTGCATTATTTAGTGATTTTACAGCTGTTTCATTATTGTTTTTTACATAATTTAATTTACTTTCATTTTCTTTATTTTGACTTTCTGTTGGAAGTTTTGATTTTATTTGAGATAATCCATTTGTAATTTGCCCTCCACCTGATGCTAATTGTTTAGCACCATCTGTAATTGCAGGCATATTATCAGATACTTGTTTTGCTCCTTCTGATAGTTTAGTCGCTCCATCTTCAATTTTTTTACTTGATGATTGTAACTCATCTATTTTTCTGTATATTTCATCTATTTCATCAAATATTTTTAAATCATCCTCTTCAATTACTTTTGGAGTAACATAAGCTACTATATTATTTAGCTCAAAGTCAGTTGTATCCATAGTTATTTCTATTGTATCTGGAATATCTATTTTATCTGTTGATACATTTAAGCTTTCTTTTAAACCAGGTAGGCTTATTCCTATTGCAGTTGTTTTACTTCCATCATCAACCAACTTTCCGTTCGTAATTTTAATATTTTTATTGCTTTCATTTTTTATAATTGTACCACAAACTACAACAAATGGAGTATACATTTTTTCATTTTTTCCATTTATATTTACAATATGTTCATCTTTGTTTGTGTATTTAATTGTAATTTTAACTTTACCAGATTTTCCAGCTAACTCTTTTGCTGAAATTTCTTTTCCATTTAACTCATATTTTACATTACATTCTATTGGAAGTTCTTTTTGAGATTCACCTTGGTAATAAATATCGCTTCCCTCTGCGCTCCAAACTAGCTTATTTCCATCTTGTTCTAGTTTCTCATCACCGTTTGTGTTCTTTATGTTTAATAAATCTGATATATCATTAATTAATTTCTCTTGTTCTTCATTTTTTATATGGTCATTTACTATTGTGTTATATCTACTTCCATCTGTCCCTAATTTTGAATAAACAGTTTCTTCTTTTGTAAATGCAAACACAGGGGCTGTGTAAGCAAGTATTGTGCATAACAGTGCACCTGAACTTACTTTTTTTAATATTTTATTATTCATTTCTTTCATCCTTTCTTTTTTCCAATAAAAGTCTCCGCTTTTTGGCATTTTTCAACCAATAATTCCAGTCCTTATTGGCAATTTTTCATTCCAATAGTTGTTTTACAAATAACTTTGTCAAATATCATTAAGAATGTTGGCAATACTGTAATTACGCAAACCATACTAACAATTGCTCCTCTTGACATTAGTGTACATAGAGATCCTATCATTTCTATTTTTGAGTATACCCCAACACCAAATGTTGCGCCAAAGAATGTTAGTCCGCTTATTACTATTGATCCTATAGATGTTCCTAAGGCTTCTGAAATCGCTTCTTTCTTTTCTTTTTCGCTTTTTCTTCCAGTTATATATTTGTTTGTTATTAATATTGCATAATCTATTGTTGCTCCTAATTGTATTGTTCCTATTACTATTGAAGCAACAAATGGAAGTATTGTATTTGTATAATATGGAATTCCCATATTTATAAATATAGCAAATTCTATTACTGCTATTAGTATAACTGGCAATGAAATTGATTTTAAGACAAATATCATTATTATAAATATAATTGCTATTGATACTGTATTTACACTGTTAAAATCATGGTCGCTTATTTCTACTAGGTCTTTCATTAGAGGTCCTTCTCCTGCTAGAATTGCACTTTCATCATATTTCTTTATAATATCATTTACTTTTTCTACTTGTTCATTTAATTCATCTGTTGCCATTTCATATTTTGAGTTTATAAGTAGCATTTCATATTTATTACTTTCAAAAATATTTACTAAGTCTTCTGGTAACATCTCTTTTGGTATTCCATTACTTGCTATTTTTGAATACGAAATGGTCCATTCTATTCCATCCAATTTTTCAATTTCGTTTAGCATTTCATTTACTTTATAATCTGGCATATCTTTATCTATTAATGCCATTTCAACTGATACCATGTCGAATTTTTCTTGTAATTCTTTATTTGCCGAAACACTTTCTAATGTTGTTGGTAGTGATTTATCTAGGTTATAATATATCTTTGTATTTTTGTATCCATAAAATGCTATTGGTAGAATTATTATAAAGCAAATAGCAATTGCTTTATAGTGTTTTATTACAAAGTTCTTTACATGTGTAAATTTAGGTAAAATTTCTTTGTGTCTTGTTTTTTCAATCAGATTATTAAATTGTAATATCATACTTGGTAAAACTGTTACAACACAAATCAATCCAAATAGTACACCTTTTGCCATAACTAATCCAATGTCTTTTCCAAGTGTTAGGTTCATACTACATAATGCTAAGAACCCTGCTATTGTAGTAAGTGAACTTCCTAAAACAGATTTAAATGTTTTTTTAATAGCAATTTCCATTGCTTCTTCGTTATCTGTCACTTTTGCTTTTTCTTGCATATAGCTATGATATAAGAATATTGCAAAGTCCATTGTTACACCCAGTTGCAATACTGCACTTATTGCTTTTGTAATGTATGATATTTCTCCGAATTAATATGTTTGTTCCCATATTGTATAAAACTGCAATACCAATGTTTAATAATAATAAAATTGGTGCTAAATATGAATCTAATGCAATTTCTAGAACTATTAAGCATAATGCTACTGCTATAATAACATAAATTGCAACTTCTGAATTTGATAAGTTTCTAGTATCTAATATTGTTGAAGTCATTCCACTTACTTTGCAATGTTCATCTGTTAGTTTTCTTAAAGTTTGTACTGATTCCATAGTTTTATCTGATGATAGTTGCTCTTTAAATGTAACAAACATCATTGTTTCATTTCCACTGTATAATTTATCTTTTACTCCATCTGGTAGCATCTCTATTGGAAATCCCGTTCCGCGCTAAATCTGCTATGCTTACAACTTTTTCTACATTATCTATTTTACTTATTTTTTCTTCTAATTTTGCTATATCTTTTGTACTCATTTTGTCTATTAATACTATTGAATATCCACCCATATTGAATTCATCTGATAGTATTTTCTCTCCTTGTATTGTTTCTACATCTTCTGGAAGATATACTAATATGTCATAGTTAATTCTGGTAGCTTTTATTCCTATAATTGCTGGAATTAATAGTAATATAGCTATTCCTAAAATTTTTCTTTTGTGCTTACATATTGCTTTTGCTAGCTTGTTCATAAAAGCTCTCCTTTCTCATTTTCTATTTTTTGCATTTAAATTATACTCTACAAAAATGAATTAATTATGAACTAATCTTCCAAAATTTTAAATTTCTATAATTTCTTCCAAAAAACAGAGGATATTGCTATATCCTCTGTTTTATTTTTTACTTTAATTATGCTTCTGGTTCAACCAAACCATAATTTTTACCATCTTTTAATATATGTACCACATTTACTTTTCCTGTTTCTACGTTAATAAATGCTAAGAAGTTGTGTGTTGGTTTTTCTTGTAGTTTCAAAACTGCATCTTCTGGAAGCATTGGTTTTATTTCATAATAAGAAGTTTTTATTATTTCATTTTCTATTTCGTTTTTACTTTTTTCTGCTACTTCCATTGTTTTTATTGACGCATCTTTCATCATTTTTTCTTTTTTAGTTTTTGTTTTTCTAATTTGACCTTCTAATATGTCTATATCTTTATCTATAGAAGCATACATATCTTTATCTTCTGTTACAGCTCTGTATTTTTCTCCATTTGCTGTTACATAAATTTCAGCTATTTGCTCTGTTTTTTCTGTTCTTAATGTAACTTCTGCTTCGCTATTTTCAAAATATTTATCGATTCTGTCTAATTTCTTTTCTACATAATCGTTTATAGCTTCTGTAATCTTTAGTTCCTTTCCTGTTATTTTTATTTTCATAAAAATCGCTCCTTCCTCGTTTTTGTTTAATTTATTATATATATTTTTTTTCTTTTTTTCAAGTGTTTGTTTAAAATAAATCTTCTAATTTATATTCTTTTTCTAGTTTTTCATTAAAATATAGTTTTGTAATTAATTTAAATTCTTCTAATGATTCATCTTTTATATTGAAAGAATATAATTTTTTAGCTGGTGCTGTAATTGTATATTTTATTGCATTTTTAGTACTTTCACTTATTGAAATAGCAGACGTATCTTGTCTTCCACAAATTTTACATTTAAAGCCATTATCTTTTATACTAAAATATTGTATTTCTTCCTTATTTCTACAATTAACACATTCTTCTACATTTGGTACCATACCTAAATATACTAATAAACGTAACTTAAATATGGACAATATCAAATCTAAATCTCTATCTGTTTCTGATATTGTGTAAAGTGTGTTTAATAATAGTTGTAATATGTTGTAACAATTTTGATTTTCGTTTGTAACATCTTGTACTATTTTGTTTATATGTACTGCATATCTTAATTTGTCTAAATCTGTTCTAAGATTATAAAACACCTCAATTGGTTCTACTGAATTTATATGATAGCTTTTTTGACCTTTAAATACAAGATATTCTGCAAAGCAAAATATCTGCGTTCCCGCCAAAAGACTGCTCCTAGGTCTCCTTGCACCTTTGGCAACGCATGAAATTTTGCCTAAACCTGGTGTTAATATTGTTAACATTTTATCAAAATCACCCACATTACTTTCTGAAAGCACTATTCCATTTATTTTCATATTAGACATTTTTTATACCTCTATAGTTCTTTTCTTGGTTCTCTTTGTTCTTTTTCTGTTATTTGTATATCATTTATTTTATTTTCAAATGTATTTTCTATGTTTTCTATTTGTTTTAATTCTAAATATGCATTTATATCACCCGTATTTTTAAATGTATTCCATGCAATCTTTTTTATCATAAGCATTTTCACTTCCTTTATTTTATTTTCTTTTATCTTTTGCATTTTTTTATTTTTTATTCATTTATTTCTAACAAACTTCATCATATTTGCATTTTTTTCTTATTTATGTTATAATTAAAATACAGAGGTATTAACATAACATATCAGCATTCGAAATTTCGAATTGCTGAACGGAGAAAGGACAAAAAAATGAAAGAATTGAATACAGCTGTATTCAGAGATGCTATTTACCGGATTCACAAATTAAGTGAGAAGTGCGAAGAATATCCGCACCTTCAGGAGGCCCTTTGCAAAACCTTCTGGAGAGCCGACTCATTTGAGTTCGGCTATGCTGCCCTCGTAGTTAGGGGACCTAACTACGAGGACAAAGGTGGAATTGAAGTTCCACCTGCAGTCTTTGGTCGAAGGTTGCAAGGTGATCTACTTGTCAAGTTCGGGGAATTTATCCCCGACAGGATTGTCAAGGAGATAGAGTTAATCTTAGAGCCAGCTGTGTTTGAAGCACAGTACAAAGGTTATCTCGTTTAACCTTTGTCTCCGGAGCCACCTGCATTGCAGGTGGCTTATTTCAATTTAAACTTATTTACAACTATGTCATTTTCTTGCCAATCTTCTTTAACTTTTACCCATGTTTTTAAATTGATTTTAACCCCAAAGTTTTGTTCCATATCTTTTCTGGCCATCGTTCCTATTTTCTTTAACATTGTTCCATTTTTTCCTATTATAATTCCTTTATGAGAATTTCTTAAACAATATATTGTGGCCTCTATATCATAAATATCTTGATTTTCTTTATTCTTTCTTGACTTCATTTTTTCTACTTCAACATATATACCATGTGGTACTTCATCTTGTAATAATATTAGTGCCTTTTCGCGAATGGTTTCTTCTGCTAATTGCCTTAATGTTTGGTCTGTGTACTCCTCTATATCATAATATGCTGGTCCCTCATTTAAGTTCTTTTCTATTTCATCTAAAATAGATTTTCTATATTTTGCGTCTGTTGCACAAATTGGAATAACTGCTTCAAAATTATATTCTTTTCTATATATTTCAATTAAATTTAGTAATTTTTCTTTTTTTACTAAATCAATTTTATTAATAATTAGTATTGTTTTTCTCTTTGCTTCTTTTATTTTATCTAATATTATTTTGTCTCCTTTTCCAATATTATTGCTGGTTGCTTCGATTAGAAACAAAACAATATCTGCGTCTTGTAAACTTGCATACGAAGTTTCTACCATTGTTTCATTTAGTTTTGTTTTTGGTTTGTGTATACCTGGAGTATCAGTAAAAATAATTTGTGAATTTTCGGTATTTACAATTCCTCTAATTGCAGTTCTTGTAGTTTGAACTTTATTTGCAATAGCAGCTACTTTTTCTCCTACTAATAAATTAATTAATGTAGATTTTCCAACATTTGTTCTTCCAACAATAGTTATGAATCCTGATTTAAATTCTTCCATATCTCCTCCTATTTTCTTTGCGTCCACTTTATTATAAGCTTTATTTTATGCTAAATTTGTAGAAATTGCATACTTATATTTAATTTTCTGAAAAACGTCAAGCATATGCTTGACGTTTTTTGAAACTAAGTAAGTTGGTAATTTCGTTTTCTGTGTTTTTAGCTCTTTTGGTTTTTCTTGCTCTTTCTTGTTCCAATTCTCTTTTTTGTTTTTCAGCCATTGATTGACAAATTGCTTTTTGATACGCAAAGTACGTATCTTGAGTTATCTTGCTCCAATTATATTCATTTCGTACTTTATTTTTTGCTTTTCTAGTTATATCCTGACAAAGCTTTGAATCATATAATAATTCTAAAATTGAATCTGCTATAGAATTAGGATTTCCGCAATATGCCTTCATTCCATTAACTCTGTGTTCTACTATTTCGTTTAGACCTCCTATATCTGATACGACAATTGGGTTTTCAGAAAGCATTGCTTCTAATGCTACAATTCCAAATGGCTCATATGTACTTGGAAATACTGCAATGTCTGCTGCTTTATACATTTTTTGAACATCTTTTCCATTCATGTATCCAGCAAAATATACTTTATTTCCTATTCCCATATTATTTACTTGTTGTTGTAATTCTTCTTGCATTCCACCTTTGCCACATATAACAAGCTTACTATCATGATATCCTTCTAATATCTTTGGCATTGCTGATATTAAATGTTGTATTCCTTTTTCATATACTAATCTTCCCATAAAAAGAATAATTTTTTCGTTGTCCATTGCATATTTTCTTCTAAAGTTATAATCTCTTTCTATTCCATTAAATAAATTTAAGTTTACCCCATTTGGTATTACATTTATTTTTTCATATGGCAGTCCAAACAGTCTTTGCAATTCATTTTTCATATAGTTACTATTTACTATTACTTCCGCTGATTCATATGTTAACATCCATTCTGTATCATTTATGTATCTTTGTTGTTCATCATGTATTCCACTATTTCTTCCCGCTTCTGTTGCATGTATTGTTGATACTATTGGTATATTGTACGAATTCTTTAATGTTTTTGCAGCATATGCAACTAGCCAATCATGTGCATGTATCACATCAAAGTTACCCGCTTCTTGCATAATTTCATTTGCTTTTGCTACCATATTGAAGTTTAATTGCATAATCCAATCTATAAAATTGTTTGGGTTTATCATGTAATTATCTACTCTATAGACTTTTACTCCTTTGTCATCTTCAAAATATGGCAAATCTCCCTCTCTATATGTTACAACAGTAACCTCATGTCCATCTTTTATTAACGTTCTTGATATGTCATATACTACTCTTGCTATTCCTCCTACAATTCTTGGTGGATATTCCCATGTTAACATTAGTATTTTCATACTATATTACTTCCTTTCCATTTTTCATTTTCTTTTGTTACACTTCGACATTTTTCTACTTGTTATATTTTATACAAAAATTTAAAAAAAGTAAATGCTTTTTTAAAAAAACATTTACTTTTTTGTTATTCTTGTTACAATTCACAGCCAAGTATACTTAAAGCTCGCACAAGTGGTTAATATATAAATTATTCTTGTCCGCTCATTTTCTTCTTCTTGATTGTTTTCGTTTTGTTGTTCTTCATTTTGCCCATTTTCTTCTGCTTCTTGATTATTGTCATTTTCGTCATTATTCGGGGTTGTATTGGTATTTATAGTTTGATTTTTTTCTGTTATACCAATTCTATCAAAATAATCTTTTACACTCATTATTCCATCATTTACTGCAATATGGTAATCTCTTTTTCCATCATTTATTGTCATATAAATATCATCTGCTACTGCTGCAGCAAACAACTCTTTTCCTACTGAATTTAATAAAGTATATTTTTTATCCTTACATGCAACTATTACATTATAATTTGGAATCACCAATAAATTTAATGCATTTTTATTTGTAGAAGCAACATATCCAAAACTATCATAATTAAAATCAACTACTAATTTTCCATTTTTATCATATAATCCCCAAAGTTTATCTTTTCTTGCTGGTATTAAACTATCTGCTAAAATATATTTATTTTTTATATTATTTTGTTCAAATTTCGAAATATCCATACCAATTTCATCATTTTCAATATATATTTTTATTTTTCCATTTGAATCTATAACTCCATATTTATTATCTTTTTTTGCTAAATATAAACCACTATCGCTATCCATTAATTCTATTAAATCATACATAATTTCTACCTTAGTTCTTTTGTCTTTTGAAATTATTCCATACTTTTCGTTAGTTTGTACCAAAAAGTCTCCAACATTTGGAAGATATGTTATACTATCATATTTTGCTTCTAATATTGCTTCTCCTTTTGTACTTATTACACCTATCTGACGATTATTGCCTTCTTTTTCAACAACTAGCATATCTTGTAAAACTGCTTTTTCATTTGCAAATGTTTCGCTAAGTTTTGTAAATCCATAATCCAATACTTTTGGTGAATAGCTTTCAATTAAATATGGTAGAGTATATATATATATTCTATTTTTATCTTGGTCATAAATAAAACTTACATTAAAAGCTTTTTCAATTGCTTCTGATGTTGCATATAATATACCATTAATAGCTTTTACTGGTTTTCTAGAATATTCATATTCATAGTTTTCTGTTCCGCTACTTAAGTCCAACTTATATATTTTATTAGAATTTAAAGCAAAGTTAGCGACCTCATTTTCATTTTGAACATAACATTTGTTATTTATTTCTGATTTATCGCTATATTCGCCATTATAGCTTTCATATTTGAAATAGCTTGCCACTTCTTTAATTGGCATATATACTGTACCATCATCATCAAAAATTAACAACTGTTTTAACTTTTCACTTTGACTTCCATCTAAATATAGTCTTAAGGTTTTATTTTGTATATATATTAAATATGATATTATTGCAATTATTATTATTACCACAAATATAATTGCACCTAAAATTATCCCTGTAGCTCTTCTTTTCTTTTTTTCTTCCTTTTCTTTAAAACTTTCATCAATTAAATTCATATGCATACTCCTTTGCTATTTTACATATCCGTATCTTTTGTAAAATTCATTTTTAAATGATAATAAATTATCATTCTCTATTTCTATTTTAACCTTTTCCATTAAATTAGTCAAGAACCTTAGGTTATGAATTGATAATAATCTTACTCCCAATATTTCATTTGCTTTTATGAGATGTCTTATATAGCCCAAAGTATAGTTTTTACAAGTATAGCAGTCACATTCAGGGTCTAAAGTTGACCAATCTCTTTCATAAGTTGCATTTCTAACTACTACTTTTCCATGAGACGTCATAGCTGTTCCATTTCTTGCAATTCTGGTTGGCAATACACAGTCGCACATATCTATTCCTGATAACACTGCTTCTATTAAATAGTCTGGTGTTCCAACTCCCATTAGATATCTTGGTTTATCTTCTGGCATAAGAGGAGTTGTGTATTGTAACATTTTTAAAAATTCTTCTTTTGGTTCTCCTACACTAATTCCTCCTATTGCATATCCTGGTAAATCTAGTTGTATTAAGTCTTCTGCACTTTTTTTTCTCAAATCTTCATAAAAACCACCCTGAATAATTCCAAATAGTGCTTGCTTATCTTCTCTATTGTGAGACTCTTTGCACCTCAAAGCCCATCTAGTTGTTCTTTCCATTGATTGTTTTGTATATTCATAGCTAGAAGGATATGGACAACATTCATCAAACGCCATAATAATATCTGCACCTAAATCTTCTTCTATTTGCATAACAGACTCTGGGGAGAAGAAATGCCTACTTCCATCTAAATGAGATTTGAATTCAACACCTTCTTCTTTAATTGTTCTTAAATCACCTAAACTAAATACCTGAAATCCACCACTATCTGTTAAAATAGGTCTATCCCAATTCATAAACTTGTGCAAACCGCCCGCTTCTTTTACAATTTTACTTCCTGGTCTTAAATATAAGTGATATGTATTTGATAATATAATTTCTGCTTTTACATCTTCCTTTAATTCCTCTGGTGTCAAAGACTTAACTGTAGCTTGCGTACCAACTGGCATAAATACTGGTGTTTGTATATCTCCATGTGGTGTGTGCAAAATTCCTCTCCTTGCACCAGTTTGCTTGTCTTTATGTAATAATTCATATGTTACTGCTGGTTTCATTATCATTCTCCTTTCAAGCGATGATGATTTTTTAACACGACCCCAAAATCATCAATTTCTAAAATATTGCCATTGCATCTCCAAAGCTAAAAAATCTATATTTTTCTTTTACAGCTTCTTCATATGCCCTCATAATATAATCTTTCCCTGCTAGGCTTGATACTAGCATTAATAATGTTGACTTAGGTAAATGGAAATTTGTTATTAATCCATCAATACATTTAAATTTATAGCCTGGATAAATAAATATTCCTGTATCACTTTCCACAGGTTTAACCATTCCTGTTAATTCATCTGCTATTGTTTCTAGTACTCTACAAGATGTTGTCCCAATTGCTATTACTCTTTTTCCTTCTTGTTTTGCTTTATTTATTTTATCACAATCTTCTTGTTTTATATAAAAATGTTCAAAATGCATTTTATGATTTTCTACTATTTCTTCTTTTACAGGTCTAAATGTTCCAATTCCCACATGAAGTGTAACATTTGCAATTGATACTCCTTTGTTCTCTATTTGTTTTAGAATCTCTGGAGTAAAATGTAAACCTGCTGTTGGTGCTGCACTTGATCCTTCATATTTTGCATATACTGTTTGATATCTATCTTTTTGCTTTAATTCTTCATGTATATATGGTGGTAAAGGCATTAAACCAATTTTGTCTAAAATTTCGTTAAAAATTCCATTATAATAGAATTTTACTTTTCTAGTTCCTCCTGGCATAATATCTAATATTTCTGCTTCTAACAAGCCCTCTCCAAATACCACTTTTGTTCCAATATGAAGTTTATTACCAGGTCTAACAGCACTTTCCCATATATCTTCTTCTATATTATTTAGTAATAAAAATTCAACATTTGCACCTGTTTCTTTTTTTCCGTAAAGCCTTGCAGGTATTACTTTTGTATTATTTCTAACCAATACATCTCCTGGTTCTAAATAATTAATAATATCTTTAAATTTTTTATGTTCTATTGTTTGTTTCTTTTTGTTTAATACCATAAGCCTTGACTCATCTCTTTTTTGTAGTGGTGTTTGTGCAATTAGCTCTTCTGGTAAATTATAATTAAATTCTGATACTTTCAATTTTTTTCTCCTTATTATAATCGAAAAGAAGGCTTTGACGCCTTCTCTTTATTCTTCTGCCTCATCGCTTTTTTCAGCTAAATCTCTCATGCTCAAGTTTATCCTTCCTTGCTCGTCTATATCTGTTACTTTTACTGTTACTTTATCTCCTACATGAAGTACGTCTTCTATATTTTTAATTCTTTCTTTAGATATTTTAGAAATATGTAGTAGTCCTTCCTTTTCATTAACACCTAAATCTATAAATGCTCCAAAGTTCATTATTTTTACAACTTCTCCATAGTATATTTCTCCAACCTCTACTTCTCTTACTATGTCTTCTATCATTTCTAATGCTTGTTTACCTTTATCGCTATCTACAGAATAAATAAATACTTGTCCATCTTCTTCAATGTCTATTTTAACCCCTGTTTCGTCTATTATTTTGTTTATTGTTTCTCCACCTTTTCCAATAACATCTTTTATTTTTTCTACTTTGATTTTCGTTGTTATTGTTCTAGGTGCATATTCAGATATTTCTTCTCTTGGCTTGTTTATTACTGGAAGCATTATATCATTTAATATATGTGCTCTTGCTTTTCTTGTTTTTTCAAAAGCTTCTGCAATTATTTCATATGTTAATCCATCACATTTAATATCAACTTGAATTGCTGTAATTCCTTTTTCAGTTCCACCAACTTTAAAGTCCATATCTCCAAAGAAATCCTCTATTCCTTGGATGTCTACTAACATCACATAATCTTCATCATTATCTGGATTTGTAACTAATCCTGTAGAAATTCCTGCTACTGGCCTTTTTATTGGTACACCCGCATCCATTAAAGATAATGTACTTCCACATATACTTGCTTGTGATGTTGAACCATTTGAAGATAATACTTCTGATACAACTCTTATCGCATATGGAAATTCTTCTTTTGAAGGTAATACTGGAACTAGCGCTTTTTCTGCTAATGCTCCATGTCCTATTTCTCTTCTTCCTGGTCCTCTTGATGGTCTTGCTTCTCCTACTGAATAGCTTGGAAAATTATAGTGATGCATATATCTTTTGGATTCTTCTATATCTATTCCATCTAATACTTGTTCTTCACTCATCATTCCAAGTGTTGCAATTGACATTACTTGAGTTCGTCCTCTTGTAAATAATGCACTTCCGTGTACTCTTGGAAGTAAGCCCACTTCACATGATAGTGGTCTTATTTCGTCTAATGCTCTTCCGTCAACTCTTTTATGTTCTACAAATATCATTTCTCTTACACATTTTTTTTCTACTTTGTAGATTGCCTCACCTATATCTGCTTTATGCTCTTCAAAAGATTCTTCTCCAAATTTTTCTTTATAAGTTTCTTCAATTTTTGCAATTAATTCATCTATGTTGTTATCTCTTATTATTTTGTCTTCTTCTTGAACTTTTTCCTTAATTTCAGGCTTGAAGTTTGTTTCTACAAACTCATATACATCATGGTCTACTTCAAAAGATTTATATTCAAATTTTGGTTTTCCAATTTCTTCTTGAATACTTGATATAAATTTACAAATTTTCTTAATTTCTTCATGAGCTGTTTTTATTGCTTCTAACATAACATCATCTGGAACTTCGTTTGCTCCAGCTTCTATCATTGTTATTTTCTTTTCTGTTCCTGCTACTGTTAATGTTAAATCACTTTTTTCTCTTTCATCTACTGTTGGATTTATTATTATTTTTCCATCTACTAATCCAACCGCAACTGCTGCTGTTGGTCCATTAAATGGAATGTCTGAAATTGCTAAAGCCGAAGCTGCACCTATCATTGCTGCAACCTCTGGTGAATTATCTTGTTCTACACAAAGAACTGTGGCAACCACAACAACATCATTTCTAAAATCTTTTGGGAATAATGGTCTTAATGGTCTATCTATTGCTCTTGATGTTAAGATAGATTTATCGCTTGGTTTTCCTTCTCTTTTTAAGAAGCTTCCTGGGATTTTTCCAACTGCATATAATTTTTCTTCAAAATCTACTGATAGTGGAAAAAAATCTATTCCTTCTCTTGGCTCTTTAGAAGCTGTTACATTTACCATTACACAAGTATCTCCATAACGTACTAGCACACTTCCATTTGCTAGTCCCGCCATTTTGCCTGTTTCAATTATTAGTTTTCTTCCGGCTAATTCTGTTTCATAAGTTTTAAACATTTTTAATTCTCCTTTTCTTGTTATTTGCCAACTAAGCTTTTAGATGGTAACCTCTATTATACTTTATTATTAATAAAATATAATACAAGCTACTTTTCCAAATACTTGTTGGCAGAATTTACCTTAAAAATAATAAATTTTTCATAATCACATAAAAGCCCGTGCGAATGGCATAGGCTTTTACCAATTTTATTTTCTTAATCCTAATTTTTCAACAATTTGTCTATATCTGTTGACATCTTTTTTTGCTAAGTAGTTAAGTAGGTTTCTTCTTTTACCTACCATTTTTAACAATCCTCTTCTTGAGTGATTGTCTTTTTTGTGTATTTTTAAATGTTCAGTTAGTTCGCCTATTCTTTCTGTTAAAAGAGCTATTTGTACTTCTGGTGAACCAGTATCGTTTTCGTCTCTTTTATGTGTTGCTATAATTTCTTGTTTTCTTTCCTTTGTCATATTTACACCTCCTATTTTATTCTTTTTCCTTTAACTGAGCCAAGTTGCGTTTTAGGTGTCTCTGCTTTGACCAAGTAAAAGGTATGCTTTTTTATTTAAGCATACCTATTATATTATATTTTTGATAAAATTTCAAGTGTTTTGGGCTTATTTTTTCTCATAAACCACAAAATCATAATCAAAGTCTATTCCTTCATTATCTATTCCTTTTTTTCTGCTTATTTCTTTCCAAGTTTTTGTATCTATTTTAGGAAAGAATGTATCCCCATCAAATTCTTTATCTATCTCTGTTACGTACATTTTTTTAACATAAGGCATTAAAAAATTATAAATCATTGAGCCACCAATTACAAATGCTTCTTCTTTTCCTTCGATTAAGTCTTGTATTTCTAACAAAGAATGTACTACTTGTACGTTCTCGTCATTTATTTTTAAATCTGGATTATTACTAAATATTATGTGTTTTCTGTTTGGTAATACTCTTCCTAGAGATTCAAATGTTTTTCTTCCCATTATAATTGTATGATTTGTTGTTAGTTCTTTAAAATGTTTTAAATCTTCTGGTAGGTTCCAAATTATTTTATTGTCCTTTCCTATTATATTATTTTTTGCTTTTGCTACTACTATACTTAACATATTTATTTCTCCTTTATTCTGCTACTGGTATTTTTCCTAATTTTATTTCTTTATTATAATCGTAATTTTGAATTTGAAAATCTTCTACTTTAAATTCGTAGAAATTCTTAGTTGGATTGTTGATTACTAATTTTGGACTTACATCCATTGCTTTTGCTTCAATTAATTTTTTTACAAGTGGTATATGCCTATCATAAATATGACAATCTCCTATATTATGTGTTAAAGTTCCCACCTCTAAACCTACTACTTGTGCAAACATGTATTGTAGTGCCGCATATTGCATAACATTCCAACCATTTGCTGCTAACATATCTTGTGAACGTTGGTTTAATATTAAATGCAGTTTTCCTTGTTTTACTAGCCATTGAGTTCCATACACACATGGTTCCAGCGCCATATCTTTTAATTCTTCGTGGTTAAATATGTTTGTCATAATTCTACGGCTTGCTTGGTCATTTTGTAATAAATATATAACAAAGTCCACTTGATCCATTTCTTTAATCCCATTTTTTGTTTTAAATTGATACTTTTTTGCCATTTGATATCCATAAGCTTTTCCAATTGAACCATTTTCATCTGCCCATTGATCCCAAATGTGTGAATTCAATTCATTTATATTGTTTGATTTTTTTTGCCAAATCCATAGTACTTCATCAATTGCTTTTTTTACAGTATTAGTGTTGTTTCTAAGTGTTATCATTGGAAATTCTTTTCCTACATCATATTTATTACTTACTCCTACAATTGATATGTAGTTTGCTTCGCTTCCATCTTCCCATCTTGTCCTTACTCCTGTTCCTTCAGATGAATATCCGTTTTCCATTATTTCTTTGCATGTTTCTATAAAGTGTTTGTCTGCTTGTGTCATTGTTAATTCCTCCTATTTTTATATCAATCATCCATACTATAACACATTATTCTACAATATTCTACATTTTTTATTATTATTTTTTCGTTACATCTCCCACCTTGGTACATATTCTTCTTCATGTTCTCCAAGTTCTTGAACATAGCCATTTTCGATTCCAAGTTCTTCTATGTAGTCCTCTATTTGCTGCCACTCCTCTTTTGTTAGTTTCCTGTTTATTTCATTATCTTCTTTTGCCTTATATGTTGGAAAATACTGAGCCATAACGCTAATATAAGTTTCTTTGGGTAAATTATTGTGAAGCCATTTTAATACTTTCTTGCTATTTTCTATATGGTTTGGCAATACCAAATGTCTAACAACAACACCTTTCTCTAATATGCCGTTTTCATTTAGTTTAGGTATACCAACTTGCCTTACCATTTCTTTTATTGCACTTGTTGCTATTTCAAAATAATTGTTTACTTTTGAATATTTTTTTGCCAAATTATTTTCCGCATATTTTAAATCTGGCAAGTATATATCTATATAGCCTTCTAATTGTTCTAAAGTTTCCACATTTTCATAACTATTTGTGTTATACACAATTGGTAGTTTTAATCCATTTTTTCTTGCTATTTTTATGGTTTTTTTTATTTGTGGTATATAGCTAGTTGGCGTAACCAAGTTGATATTTTCTACGTTATTTTCTTGTTGTTTTATAAAAATTTTTGCAAGCTCATCTGTAGATATTTCTTTACCTGTTCCTAACTGACTTATTTCGTAGTTTTGACAATAGATGCAATTTAAATTACAATTAGAAAAAAAAACTGTTCCTGAGCCATTTTTTCCACTAATACATGGTTCTTCAAAATTGTGGGTAGAATATAATGCTATTTTAACTTTACTTCCTGCTTTGCAACGCCCTATTTTACCCTCATTTCGATTAATATTACATTTGTGTGGACATATCCTGCACTTTCTGTATAGATAATCTTCCATCTATTTTTTTTATATAAACCTCCTTTTTATTAAATCGATCTATATTACTTTTTATTATTTCGTATATTTTTGTTTCGCTCTCATGTTCATCTGCTCTTCCAATTTCTTCATCTTGTAGATTTCTAACTATAACTCTATCTTCCTCTGAGTAATCTTCTAGATATTCTATTATCTCTACAGTATATCCTTCTTGTGTTTTTTCTATATTATTTAGCAAGAAATTATCTTCCATTTCGTCAAAATCTGTTTCTGTTGCCAAGTATTTGTTTATAGTTTCATTATATTTTAGGATTTCATTTCCCCCTTTTGGAAACTGTTTATTAAAATTTTCTCCAAATATTTCTTTTGCTTTTGCCTCAATTTCTTCGTATGTCAATTCATAATTTTCTAAGTTTTTTTTCACAACTTCCCAAAGCCATATATCATCTGCATTGTTAATGTCATCAAAAACTGGCAAAGCATCCTTTGTAATTTCCTTCCACATATACACTTTAGAAATGCAATCTTGAATATTTTCAATTTCTTGTACTTTTATACTATTTTTACTAACAAGAACCATATTTTTATAAATTATAATATTTATTAATATAACTGCTAAAACTACTATTGTGATTAACATTTTTTTCATAAACGTTTTCCCCCATTTTAGCATCTGCTTTTTTCTTTTTTATTCTAACATATCAAAACTTCGTTTTCAATATTTTAATTATTTTTTTATATTATTATGGTTACTGTTTATATTTTGAATTTTTACCATTGAATTTCAACCTTTGTGGCAATTATTTATTTGCCTATAAATTGCTGTACATATATTTTTCCATATCTAGAACTGCTTACTACTCCTATTCCCGTATAATTAAAAGATGAATTTAAAATATTTGCTCTATGTCCTGATGAGTTCATCCAAGCTGTTACAGCACCACTGTTGCTGGAATTAGCTGCAATATTTTCTCCAGCTGTTCTATATGTTATTTTAAATTTCTTAATCATGTCAAATGGAGATCCATAAGTTGGGGATTGGTGTGAAAAATAATTGTTTATAACCATATCTTCTGCTTTTAATCTTGCTACTTTTTGCAATTCGTTGTCTATTTTTAAAGCTGCTAGCCCATTATTAGTTCTTTGCTTATTAATTAAATTAAATATTTCCTGTTCATCAGAATTCATACCTGAAGCAGTTTGGTTTCCAGAACCTTGCCCTCCTGAGTTCGATGAGCTACCTGTACTACCGAGTACTAGAGCCAGAGCCACTTGAACCAGAGCTACTTGGATAAATCGCCTTTATATAGTCTTTACTAACTGCTCCTACATGGTCATCATTGGTTTGAATTATATACCAAGTTCCAACTCCTGCAAATACTCTTATATATTCATTTTTATTTACAGATGATATAATAGGATAATTTGTACCTGGACCACTCCTTACATTTAACTTTGTTGCAGTAACTAAACCTGTTGAAAAATCAACCTTATAGTAATGTTGCATACCAAACGATGTAGATAATTTGCTAATCATTACTACAAATACTATTACCACTAGCACTTTTAATATTCTTTTTTTCTTAATTGTAATTACTTTCATAATAAAAAACACCTCCTGTTCCAATTTTATTGGTACTGGGGTGTCCTTTATAACTAAAAACTACTCAGAAGAATAAAATACTTTTAGCATGTATTAATTTTATGCTGTTTCTTTTTCATTTTTTTGTGGTATCTTTCTTTTCTTTTTAGTTACAGATTTACTTAATTTTTTATTTTCTCCAAGTACAATTTCAGGTTCTGCATTTTCTACAACAGTTGCCTTTGTGATAATGCATTTTTGTATATTGGGGTTTGATGGTATGTCAAACATAATATCTCTCATTATTTCTTCTATTATAGAACGAAGTCCCCTTGCTCCTGTTTTTCTTTTTATTGCTTTTTCTACGATCGCTTCTAGGGCATTTGACTCAAATATTAATTCAACACCATCAATTTCAAATAACTTTTGATATTGTTTTACTAAAGAATTTTTTGGCTCTACTAATATCTTTATTAAGGCTTCTTTATCCAAGTCTTTTAATGTTGCTACAATTGGAAGTCTTCCGGATAAATTCTGGTATTAAACCAAACTTTAGTAAATCTTGTGGTAATAATTCTTTAAACACTTCATACTTATTAATTTCTTTTTGACTTTGTATTTTTTTACCAAATCCAATTGTTTTTTCACCAGTTCTGTCTTTTATTATATTTTCTAATCCTTCAAACGCTCCTCCACATATAATTAAAATATTTTCTGTGTTTATTTGTATTAATTCTTGATTTGGATGTTTTCTTCCTCCCTGTGGTGGCACAGATGCAATTGTTCCTTCTATAATTTTAAGTAAAGCTTGTTGCACGCCCTCTCCACTAACATCTCTTGTTATAGATGGGTTTTCAGATTTTCTTGTTATTTTGTCTATTTCATCTATATATATAATTCCTTTTTCTGCTTTTTGTATATCTCCATCTGCAGCTTGAATAAGCTTTAAAAGAATATTTTCAACATCTTCTCCTACATATCCTGCTTCTGTTAATGTTGTTGCATCTGCTATTGCAAATGGCACATTTAAAATTTTTGCCAAGGTTCTTGCCAAAAGTGTCTTTCCGCAACCTGTTGGTCCTAAAAGTAGAATATTACTTTTTTGAATTTCAACATCGTTTTTCTCTGCATTTTCTTCATGTGCAATTCTTTTATAATGATTATAAACTGCAACAGATAATGTCTTTTTTGCATCTTCTTGCCCTACTACATAGTCATCTAAAACCTTTTTTATTTCCTTTGGACTTGGTACATTATCTAATTCATTTAATGTGTAACCTGCTTTTTCCTCATCATATAGTTCTGCTTCAATTATGCTAGTACAAAGGTCTACACATTCATCGCAAATATAAACTCCTGGACCTGCAACTATTTTTCTAACATTTTCTTGCGCTTTTCCACAAAAAGAGCATCTAACACTTCTTGGGATGGTATCATTTCTTGCCATAAAACTATTCCTTTCCTATTTTTTATTTTCTTTTGTCCATAATTCCATCTATCAACCCATATTTTAAAGCTTCTTCTGCAGTCATATAATTGTCTCTTTCTGTGTCTTTTTCAATTGTCTCAATAGATTGACCTGTTCTTTCGCTTAAAAATCTATTTAATTTTTCTCTGGTTTTTACTAGGTGATCTGCATGAATTTTAACTTCTGTCGCTTGTCCTGAAATTCCACCACCACCGATTAATGGTTGATGAATTAATATTTCCGCATTAGGTGTTGCAAATCTTTTTCCTTTTTGTCCAGCAGCAAGTAAAGCTGCTCCCATACTTGCTGCCATTCCAATACAAATTGTAGAAACTGGGCAAGATATATAATTCATAGTATCTATAATTCCCATTCCATCAGTTATTGAACCACCTGGTGAATTAATATATAAACTGATTTCTTTATCTGGATCTTCTGACTCTAAAAATAATAATTGTGCAATTATTAGGCTAGATGTAGTTGGATTAACATCTTCTCCTAAAAATATAATTCTATCTTTTAACAATCTTGAAAAAATATCATAGGACCTTTCCCCTCTATTTGTCTGTTCAATAACATATGGTACTAAACTATTTTTTTCTAACATACTTTTTCCTCCTTTACATTAACTGCTAAGACTATGCAATTTGCAAATAACTTATTCAGTTTTTCTTTAATTTTATAAATTTTATATTTTTTATAATCATTAATATTTATAAAAAATTGTATACCTTTTTTATTTCAATTGCAAAAAAGCTGGGGCTAAAATTTTACCAAATAGAAATTCACCCCAGTTTTTAAATTTATTTTATTTTTGCATTTTTTACTAATAAATCCATGGCTTTTTCTGATTCTATTCCTTGTTTTATGTAATTTTTTACATTTTCATTTTCTAAGAATTCTTCGTCATTTTCTTTGCCATAATTTTTAGCCATTTCCTTTATTTTTTCTTCTATTTCTTTGTCTGTTGCTTCTATTTTTTCTGCCTTTATTACAGCCTCTAATACTAATCTTGATTTTATTGCTTCTATTGCTTGAGGTTCATATTCTTTTTTCATATCTTCAGCAGTTTTTCCCATCATTTGAAGATATTGTTCTAATTTTAGTCCTTGGTATGATAGACGTTGCTCCATATCTTTTAACATGTTTTCTTCTTCCATTTCTATCATTCCTGATGGTATTTCTACTTTTACGTTTTCACATAATGCTTTAATAACAGCATCTTGTGTTTCATATTTTGCTCTCTCTTCATTTTGTTTTTCTTGTTTTGCCTTTATATCTGCCTTTAGTTCCTCTAGAGTATCAAATTCACTTACATCCTTTGCAAATTCGTCATCTAACTTTGGTAACTCTTTTTTCTTGATTTCATGAACTTTTACTTTAAACATTGCATCTTTTCCAGCTAATTCTTTTGAAAAGTATTCTTCAGGAAATTTTACATTAATTTCTCTTTCTTCGTCAGCTTTCATTCCAACTATTTGTTCTTCAAATCCTGGTATAAACGTATTACTTCCTATTTCTAATTCATGTCCTTCAGCTTTTCCACCTTCAAAGGCTTTTCCATCTACAAATCCTTCAAAATCAATTGTTACAATATTTCCATTTTCTACTGGTTTATTTTCAACTGAAATTATTCTAGAATTGTGTTCTTGCATATGTCCTAATTCATGCTCTATATCTTCATCTGATACATTATACTCTATTTTATCTATTTCTATACCTTTATATTTTCCTAGTTCTGCTTCTGGTTTTGTTTGCATTATTGCCTCAAAAATTAAGTCTTTTCCTTTTTCTATTTGTTTTACATCAATATCTGGTCTACTAACAATTTCTAACTTGTTTTCTTTTACCGCTTCTTCTAGTGTTTCTCCTGCTATTTCATTAAATGCATCTTCATAGAAGATTTCTTTTCCATAATATTTTTCTACTATTTGTATTGGTGCTTTTCCTTTTCTAAATCCAGGGATATTAAAATATTTTGCACTTTTAAAATATACCTTTTTTATTGCTTCTTCAAATTTTGATGCTTCTACTGTTATTTCTAATTTAACTTCATTTGCGTTTTTGGTTTTTTCTACTTTACAATTCATTGTTTTCAATCCTTTCTGTTTTTTATAGCTTTTTAATTATACCACATTTTTCCTATTTTGCAAGGATTTTTTTATATTTTTCAAAAAATACTTGTTTTTTTTATAGTTTTGTGTTAAACTAGTTGATAGTCAGTTTATAAAAAAATTAGGAGGTGCAGTTAATTATGGCAAAATGTGCAGTATGTGAAAAAGAAGCTAGTCATGGAAATAAACTTAGCATTACTCGTTCTCATATAAGTAAAAGATCACCACGTACTTGGAAACCAAACTTAAGAAGTGTTAAAGCAGAAGTAAATGGCGAAGTTAAAAGAATATATGTATGTGCTAAATGTTTAAGAAATGGAAAAGTAAAAAGAGCTTAATTAGCTCTTTTTTTGTTTTTATTATTCAGTTACTTTTTCTTTCTTGCCTAATGGTATTAGATTGATAAACAAAATTCCAATTCCTATTATTCCAGCAACTAATTTTACCAAACCTCCAATATAAGGTATTAGTGCAATTAGGCAGAATACTATTGCAGATAACGCTAAGATGTAGAATTTAGGGAAATTCTTTTCTATTTTTAATTTTTCACAAATTAAATTGTTTATTGCAATTATAAAAATTACTTTACTAATTGCAAATGCTATAATTAATAATCCTAAAGCTATAAATGCAATTTTTAATGTTATTCCTAACATCATTAGTATTACAATTGCAATGGATGCAACTATTGGTGTTAATATTCCGTAGCCTATTACTGGTAACATTTTATTTTTTATTAATTCTAATGAATTTTCTAAGAATTTAGGCGCACGCCATAAACATATTAACCAAATTATTATAACTGTTGCTACAAATCCTAAAACTGAAAATAAATAGTCTGATATCATGTCTTTCTTTTCTTTATCTGCTTTTGCTTTTTCAAAGTTTACTTTTCCTGCAACAGCACCTTCTGGTATTTGCACTTCTTTTGATGAACTATAATTAAAATCTCCGTTCACTATACCTTGTGTAGCTGAACCCTCAGTTTCCGAGTTGTTTTGTGACATAAAATTTATACTATTAGCCTCTACAAAAGCATTTCTTCCAATCTTACCATCTATATTTAAGGTATCTGCTCCAACTCTTATATCTCTATATATGTAACCTTTAACATTAACTTCTTGTGCAAATGTATATAAATCATATACAATTCCAGAAATATTTAATTTTTCCGTTAAAGCAAATAAATTACTATATATGTAGCCTTCTTCTTCAATATTTATTGTTCCTGCACATATAAATGCATCTCCACCTATTTGTGATTTAATTGTAACAGTATCGGCTAAAACATAAACATTACCATCAACTACATAGTCTATAGTTACATCCTCACCCGTAAGATATACATCTCCCTTTTTCATATTGTCATCAGCTTGAGAATTATTATTATTGTCCTCCTCCGGTTCTTCTTCTGATGTTAACTGAATTGCTTTTTCATCGCTTGTTTCTGGTGCTTGTGGATCATCAGAATTTACTGCATATACCATTGGAATCATAAGCGACATAATAATTACTGTCAATAAAGCAATTATTTTAAATTTGTTTTTAAACATTAAAATCCCTCCTATTTTTATTCTACAAAAAATATATATCTTAAATGGATTTTTGTCAATAAAAAATAGTTATATTCATTAATTTCGTGCTACTGTTCAAATTTAAAAATGTTTTAGCCACACTTGGGCAGTGATTAATATATAAAAATTAAATGAACGCGCAGTTTGTTCAAACTCCAAATTATACAGATCAGACAGATTAACTGTTCTAATTATGAATTTAAATCGTTTTCATTCATATGATTAGTTTGACCAGTAAGGAATTTAATTTTTATCTTTGTCAATATTTTTCATTTTTTTCTTTATTATTTTTATCTACAAAATATGCACATTCTGACAAAGAAATTGAAGAAGGAGTAACTGACGTATAAGAACACTTTCCCTCTTTTTGATAGATACAGTTTAATGCACAATTTATATTTGTCAAAAGAATCACCTCTTTTTGATACTAATATGTGCAAAAAATATCAAATTATGCAATTATTTTGAAGATTTATGATGTTTGCAAAACTTTTTAACAGCACAAATGTTGCATTTTGGATTTCTTGCAACACAAGTATTTCTTCCATGCCATACAAGCAAATGATTTATATCCTTTAAAGTATCTTTTGGGAAAAAATTTATTAAATCTTGTTCAATTTTTTCAGGTTCTTTTTGTTTTGATATTCCCATTAAATTTGAAATTCTTTTAGCATGTGTGTCAACCGCAATTCCTTCAGCTTTTCCAAATACCTCTAGCAAAATAACATTAGCACTTTTTCTACCTACACCAGCTAAACTTGTTAATTCATCCATGGTTTTTGGCACTACTCCATCATATAGCTCTATCACTTGTTTTGCGCATTGTTTAATATTTTTAGCTTTATTTCTATAAAATCCACATGGATGTATTATTTTTTCTAACTCTTTTATATCAATATTTGCAAAGTCTTCTATAGTTTTACATCTAGCAAATAATACCGGAGTTGTTTTATTTACTCTTTCATCTGTACATTGTGCAGATAGCATAACTGCAACAACTAATTGAAATGGTTCTTTAAAGTTTAAACTACATGTTGCATCTGGATAGGCTTTTCTTAATAATCCTACTATTTCTGTTGCTTCTGATTTTTCCATATTATCAATCCTCTTTACTTATCTTCACTCTATTTTACAAAATAATTGGATTATAGTCAATTGTTAATTATACATAACTAGTAACAAATAAAAACATTTCCACATATTATATAAAAAACGAAGGAGGTAATAAATTTATGTTTCATTTTTTTAAAAAGACATTAGCTGTATGTTTAATTGGATTAGGTTTAGGAATTTTAGCTGTTTTATTACTTCCAACAGCAGGTTGGTTATTTATAACTGGTATAGCGGTAGTTTGTATAGGATGTATATGGCTTGCATTTTAAAGTTGTTTTTATAAAGGGGTGATACATATGACAGTTGTTGTTAAAAAAGTTCCTAAATTTTTGAGGGGATTTGTAAAATTAATTTTTGGAATTAAAGATTAAAGGTCGAACAATGGTGACGGACCTTTTGGTTGACAATGGGTATACCATCTGAGCGAGGCTTGGTGTACTTTTTATTTTTCCTTGCTGCTCATTACGTTTAAAAAGAAATTGTAAATTGTTATTTTGAGCCTCTTTCACGTTCAAAATCAATATGTATATTATTTTGCATGTAATTACGAATGTGACTAGAGTAAGGTTAGAAAATCTTAAATTATTTTTTGGAAAATGTTCGCGGTAATCGTGAAAGGGTGCCAAAAAATAATTTTAGAATTTCTTAGCTTATGTCAGGAGCCGAGTAATGAAATAAAAAATAATATACATATTGATTTTGCCTTGAACATCCCTCAAAATATCAATTAACTATTTCTAATTTTTACTCCAATCAAGCGCAAGGAAAAATAAAAAGGACGCCAATCCTCACCAAAAGGATATGCCCATTGGTCGAATCTTAATCCCTTAATTCATCAATAATTGTTTTATAATCCTTTGCCATTAATATTGCTGTTCCTGAAACCAAGATATTTGCTCCTGCTTTTTTTACTTCATGGGCTGTAGCTAAATTTATTCCTCCATCAGCTTCTATGTCAATTTCAATGTTGTTATTCTCTATGTGTTTTTTTAATTCTTCAATTTTATTTATTGTTTCTTTTATTAATGTTTGCCCACCTTTTCCTGGTTCTACTGTCATTATTAAACACATGTGTATATATGGCAAAAATTCATATACATCTTTAAGTTTTGTGTTTGGCTTTATTGCAAGCCCTACTTTACAATTGTTTTCTTTTATGTATTTTATTAATTCATGTACCTCTTCTTTGTTTTTACAAGCTTCTACATGAAATGTTATAATATTTGGTTCAACTGATAAAAAGTCATTTACTGCTTCTTTAACGTCTTCAACCATTAAATGAACATCTATTGGTAAATTTGAAATTCTTTTTATGTAAGATGCATATTCTAGCATTTTACTATATGTTTCTTTTTCTACAAACTTACCATCCATTACATCTACATGAAAATAATCTGTTTTGGCTGCTTCTAGTCCGAAAAATACTTTTGACTCTTCTCCTTTTTTTACTGAAAGTATTGAGGTTGAAACTTCTACCATTTTTTGTTATCCTCCTTCTCTTTTAGTTCTTGGTATATTTTACAAAATCTATCATATCTGTCTTGTGAAATTTTTCCTAAATTTAATGCATTTTTTACTCCGCAATTATCTTCTTTTATATGGGTACAATCCACAAATTCACATTTTTCTATTTCATTTTTGAACTCTCTAAAATATTTGGCTAAGTCTTTACTTTCTATTTCTGATATGTTAAAAGTGGAAAATCCTGGTGTGTCTGCTATATATGTATTTTTCTCTATTTCATATAGTCTAGTTGATGTTGTTGTATTTTTTCCCTTTTTATTCTTCTTACTTATTTCCCCTTCTTGTGTTATTTCTTTTTTGAATATTGCATTTGTTAATGTTGATTTTCCAACTCCAGAGTTTCCTGATAAAGCACTTGTATTATTTTTTAATTTTTTTATCAAATCATTTACTCCAATGCCTTCTTTTGCATTAGTTTCTATTATTTCATATCCTATATTTTTATATATTTTTTTTATTTCTTTAAATTCATCTTTTTTATCTAAATCTATTTTGTTTAAAACTATAATAGATTTAACACCTAAAAATTCTGCAAAAGCTAGGCTTTTATCTAACATTAACAAATCTGGCTTTGGACTTTTGCAAGACACAACAAAAATAAGTTGTGTTATATTTGCCATTTTAGGCCTTTTTATATACACATCTCTTGTTTCAATTTTTTCAATTACAGCCTTGCATTTTTCGTCCAATAGTGTAAACTCTACTTTGTCTCCTACCACTGGTGTAATTTCTTTCTGTTTTAACTTTCCTCTAGCATTTGCCTCGTAGATATTACCATTTTCGCAAGCTAATTTGTATAAATTTGATATATTTTCTATTATTGTACCTTTCATTTTTACCTCACTTTGACATATATTATACAATAATAAACCGTGGTCGAAAACTCTGTTTTCTCTCCAACGGTTATATGCTTGTCTAAAAGTCCAATTAGCAATTACTTGCTATTGAACTTTTTTCTTAAAATGACACTGATGAATCGCTACTAAAGTTTACTGTTTTTGTTCTAGTCCAGTTTCCACCATTATTATCTGTTATTGTTAATACTAAATCTTGTGAACCTTTTCCAGATATATTAGCTGTTTTGTTGCTCAAATTTTTATCTATTCCAGAGTCTTGCCATAGAATTTTGCCACCTGATGTTATTGTTATTTTTACTGTTTTTGCATATTCTTCAGTTCCTGTTTGTGTTTCTTCTTCAGATGACGTACTTTCTTTGTATCCTCCTGTTATTGATTTTACATCTATTGCTACAGATACTGTTTTTGAAGCTTCAAAACTGTTTACTATTATTGTAATTGCTGTTCCATCTTCTGCTTGCGTTCCTGCTCCTACGCCTTGTCTTAATACAACACCTTTTTCTTTAGAGCTGTCTTCTTCAGTTGTAACACTTACTGTAAAACCTGCTTTTTTTAGTATGCTTTCAGCTTCCGATTGTTGCTTTCCAACTACATCTGGTACAGCTGTTTTTTTAGTTCCTGTACTTACATGTATTTTTACAGTGTCTCCCGCAAAAGCTTCTGTATCTGGGTCTGTTTCTTGTGATATTACATATCCTTCTTCTACTTTTTTACTTGTTTCTTCCACTATTTCCACTTTTAGTTTTGCATCTTCTAATTGTTTAACAGCTTCATCTTGTTTTAACCCCACTACTTTTGGAACAATTGCTTTTTCTTGTCCTTTACTAATTACAGCTTTTACTATACTTCCTTCTTTTACCTTATTGTATTTTTCCATGTATAATGGATCTTGTGATATTACATACCCCTCTGGTACATCTTTGTTATATTCTTCTTTTTCGACTTCAAATTTTAGCTTAACTGCTTCTACCTCTTTTTGAGCTTCTTCTTTAGACATACCTACTATATTTGGTAATTCAACTTCTGGTGGATTTGTTATATTTAAAACAACCATAGTTCCTCCGAAGCTTAGAATAAATAACAGAATTAGTCCTATAAAAATGCTTAATCCTTTATGTTTTTTTATAAATCCTTTTAAGCCCTTTTCCCTTTTTTCTTCCTTATTTCCTCTTTTATTTTCATTATCTTCATCTGCTAAACTACTTCTTGTATTAATAACTTGTGTTCTTGCAGTTGGATCGTATTCTACATGTTCTATAAAATCTCCTTTGGGATCTTTTAGTGATTTTTTTAAGTCTTCTATCATCTCTGTTGCAGTTTGATATCTTAAACTAGCATCTTTTTGCAAAGCTTTCATTATAATTTTATTTACTGCAACTGGTATATTGGGATTTAATTTTATTGGCTCTTCCGGTTCTTCTTGCATGTGTTTTAGGGCTACAGATACTGGAGTATCTGCATCAAACGGAACTTTTCCTGTTACCATTTCATACATTACTACTCCCAGCGAATAAATATCAGATTTTGCGTCTGTATAACCCCCTCTTGCATGTTCTGGCGAAAAATAGTGTACAGAACCAATTGTTGTACCAAACGCTGTAATTGTTGAATTTGATACAGCTTTTGCTATTCCAAAATCCGTTACTTTTGCCACTCCATCTTCTGTTATTATTATGTTATGTGGTTTTATATCTCTATGAACTATATTTTTTCTATGTGCCATTTCTAGTGCTGATGCAATTTGCATTGCTACATTTATTGACCATTTCCATGGTAATGGTCCTTTTTCTTCTACTATTATTTCCTTTAATGTCTTTCCTTGTATTAACTCCATTACAATAAAATATAAATTTCCATCTACTCCAACATCGTAAATTGATACAATGTTAGCATGAGTTAATCTTGCAGCAGATTGAGCTTCTACTTCAAATCTTTTTATAAATTCTTCATCTGTTGTAAATTCATCTCTTAATATCTTTACTGCTACATTTCTTTTTAATATTTTATCTTCTGCTTTATATACAGTAGCCATTCCACCATTTCCGACTTTTTCTATAATCTCATATCTATTTCCTAATAGTTTACCTTCTAAACTCATAATTATCTCTCCTTAGATATTTTTTATGACAATGACTGTTACATTATCATATCCACCGTTTTCATTTGCAAGTTTTACTAGCTCTTTTGGGGCTTGTTCTATATCCTTCTTTGCTTGTTTAAAAATCTCTTCTTGTGGTACTAAATTTGTTAATCCATCCGAATTTATTATTAAAATATCATCCTTTAAAAACCCCTTAACCATAACATCTGGTTCCACAAAAGCATTACATCCAAGTGCTTTCATCAACATATTTTTTTGTGGATGATGAATTGCTTGTTCTTGAGTAATTGTTCCATCTCTTACTAATTTTTGTACGTAACTATGGTCTTGAGTTAACTTTCTCGTAAATTCTTTTCTGATTCTATAAACTCTACTATCTCCTACATGTCCAATATACACCTTATTATTATATATTAAACAAATTTCCAAAGTAGTACCCATTCCTTCGAATTCTTTATTTTCTTTAGACTTTTCATATACTACCATATTTGCATATTCCATAGAGCTTCCTACTAGTTGTATTATGCTATCTCTATCTTTTTCTATTTCTTTAAAATTATTTTCTATATAATTTTTTGCCGATTGAATTGCTAAGTTGCTTGCTATTTCTCCACCATTATAGCCACCCATTCCATCAGCTAACATATATAGTTGTACCTCGTCTAACGAATCAGATATATAGTATGCATCTTGATTTATTTCTCTTACTCTGCCTATATCAGATTTTGCATAGGCTTTTATCATATTCTCACCTCTTTAACGCTTTCTTTTTTATATTCTTTATATCACAAATTCGTACTTTTTGCAACATTTTCTTTTTCTAACAATCTTCTCTTTAATCTTTCTAATGCAATTTTTCTTGCACTTATTTTATTTTTTTCTTCTTTCGATAATTCAGCTAAAGTTTTTCCGCCCTCTAATTCAAATATCTCGTCAAATCCAAATCCGTTTTTTCCTCTAACTTCTTCTGCCACAAATCCATCTATTGTACCTACTTCACAAATAGTATGTATTCCATCTGATAAGGCTATCGCAGTTGTAAATTTTATTTTTCTATTATCCCTTGGAACACCTTTTAGTTTTTCTATCAATTTTAAATTTCTTTCTCTATCTGTACCATTGAACCACCTTTTAGTATGTACTCCTGGAAATCCGTTTAATGATTCTATTTCTATCCCAGAATCATCTGCAATACATTTTTTTCCTTTAACAAATTTTGCAATGGTTTCAGCTTTTTTTATTGCATTTTCTTCAAAGGTTTCTTGTACTTCATCAATATCAATGTCAATACCAATCTCATGCATAGAAATTATTTTAAATTCTTCTAATATTTCTTGAACCTCCTTTATTTTTCCTTTGTTTCCAGATGCAATAATTATTTCTTCCATTCTCCAATCCCCTTTCTTTTTGCCATTCTTTAAGAAAATTTCTTGTAATTTTACATTTTTTGTGTTATTTATTAACAATATCATACTATAACATATACTCTTCCTGTTTAATATCTTTTTAGTATATAAATACTGCAAAGTGTTAGCTCTTGCAAATATAGCATAAAAAAATTATAAGATCAATATATAAGGAATTTAATTTTTATATATTAATTGCTTCTTAAGCAGGGCTAAAACAATTTTAAATCTGAACAGTACCAAATGATTTATGTATCTTCAAAAATTGTTTGACATATACTAAAATTAACGCTATAATAATAGCTTAAGCGAAGTTGTCTATTGTAGCCTGACAATAACGCATCAGATATGTGAGGAGAAACACATATCTTTTTTTATGTCCTAAAAGAAAAAAATCAACCATTTATGATTGATTTTCGTATACATCTGTTCTACTTGGTTTGAACAGAAACGTCATTGGCTGGGCTGGCTAGATTCGAACTAGCGCATGCCAGAGTCAAAGTCTGGTGCCTTACCGCTTGGCTACAGCCCAATATATATTAAATGGGGTGGAAGATGGGACTCGAACCCACGGTCTCCAGTGCCACAAACTGGCGCGTTAACCAACTACGCTACATCCACCATAGTTTACGTGCACTTCTTCACCTCAAGCACATATATAATTATAACTAATTTCTACCCCATTTGTCAACTATTTATCTCATATTTTTTTAATTTTTAAGCTGAACAGTAACAATTTTTATTTGTAACAACTCTGTTTTTTTATTATTCTTGAGTTGTACTTGTCATGGAATTAGGATCTAGTCCATATTGTTTATACATCCATGTCATATAATCAAATGGTGTTAATGTTTCTGGCAATCCATAATCTACGCCATTTGTTTCTACCTTTATAGAAGTGATTTTTACTGGATTTACTGGTGTGCTTACTTCAGCGTTTTCGCTTTCTCCAGAATTTTCTGCTGCTTTTACTTCTACTTTTTCTATATTATGCACAACATCCATTCCTTCTATTACTTTTCCAAATGGTGTGTAATATCCATTTAATGATGTATTTTCTTTTGTCATAATGAAGAACTGTGAACTTCCAGAGTTATAAGATTCTTCTTTTAAAGCAGATGAGTATTGTGTATAGTCATTTCTTGCCATACCAATTATACCTTCTTCAAATTTTAATTTATTTTCTACTCCATTTGCTATAAATTCTCCTTTAATAGAGTATTCTTTGTCTTCTCCTTCATCTTTTAAATCTGATATTTTCGCAGAACCACTTCCTGTTCCTTCTTTATCTCCACCTTGAATCATAAAGTCTTTTACTATTCTGTGGAATGTTAACCCGTTATAAAATCCTCTATTGCTAAGTGCCACAAAATTTGCTACTGTTTCTGGTGCCAACTCTGGATATAATTCTATTTTTATTGTTCCAAAATTTTCTACTTCCATCGTTGCAATTGGATTTTCTACTTTTAGAGTTACTTTTCTATAATATCCAAAAGCTAACCCCCCTAATAATACAATTACTATAATTAAAGCTATTATCCATATAACATTTTTTATTTTACTCATTTTCTTTTTCCTCTCTTTTTTAAATTAAATTATCAAATATAAATTGCTCTTGCATTCTTTTTAACGATTGTTTTATTGTTCTCGCTCTTACTTCTCCAATTCCATCAACTTCATCTAATGATTCAATATCAGCGTCTATTATGTGCTGGAACGATTTGAAGGCAGCTACTAAGTTTTCTACTATATTTGATGGCATTCTTGGTATTTTACTTAATATTCTATATCCTTTTGTATATACGCCAACCTCATCATAATTATCAAAATTTTCATATCCTAAAAGCTTAGCTATAACTGATTCTTTAGATAAGTCTTCATAGTTTAATTCTGCTAAACTGTCTATTACATTTTCAGGTGTCGTTTTCTTTCTTTTTGATACTATATAGTCTTTTATTATTAGCATTTCCTCTTTTTCTAAATCTCCTACTAACTCATCTAATTGCATTTTTACTAGTCTTCCATCATCACCTAATTCATATATTTGTCTTTGTATTTCCTCAAAAATTCTCATAACCATTTCAGCTCGTTGAATTGCTACAATTACATTTTTTAAAGTAACTATATCATTAAATTCATATTCGTTTAAAATGCTTAATTTATTGTCAAATACTTTTTTATATCTTTCTAGGGTTTGTATTGCTTGGTTTGCCTTGCTTAGCACTGAAGCTGTATCTTCTAGAATGTACCTATTATTTCCTTTAAATACTGTTATAATACTTCTTCTTTGAGATATACTAATTACTAATTCTCCTGTTTGTTTGGCTGTTCTTTCTGCTGTCCTATGCCTTGTTCCTGTTTCTAATGTTGTTATTTCGTGTGACGGTATTAGCTGAGCATTTGCATATAAAATTTTTTTTAAGTCTCCGCTTAAAACTATTGCGCCATCCATTTTTGCTAGCTCATATAATTTTGATGAAGTGTATTCTTCATTTATTGTAAAGCCACCATCAACAATTTCTTTTAAAATTTGATTATTATCTGTTATAAATAGTAATGCTCCTGTTCTAGCTCTTAAAATATTTTCTAGTCCATCACGTATTGGCGTTCCTGGTGCAATTAACTTTAGTATTTCAGTTATATTGTCCTCTTTGCCTTTTCTCAAATTTCGGTCTCCTCTCTAATTTGCTATTTTATCCATGCTTATATATATCTATTTTATTTTAGTCCGAGCCTTTTGCATAGCTTCATTAATATTTCTAACGTATATTATATCTAATTTATAACTATCTTTCAAGTCTTTTTTGTTACTTTCTGGAATTATTGCAAATTTAAATCCTAATTTTTCTGCTTCTTTTAGTCTTTTTTCTACTAAATTAATTCTTCTTACTTCTCCAGTTAAACCTACTTCGCCTATTATAATCATGTCCTTTGGAATTGGTATGTTCTTAAAACTTGACGCTGTTACTAGCATAATTCCTAAGTCAATTGAGGGTTCATTTATTTTTAATCCTCCAACTACATTTAAATAAACATCTTGTGAGCCAAGATTTAATCCTGCTTTTTTCTCTAAAACTGCTATTAATAATGACAATCTATTATAATCAACTCCATTTGCTGCTCTTTTGGGATATCCAAATATAGTTTGTGTGGTTAATGCTTGTAATTCTACTAAAATAGGTCTAGTTCCTTCCACACTAGATACAATGCAAGAACCTGCTGGGTTATCTTCTCTTTCTGAAATCAATATGTCTGAAGGATTTGTGATTTCGCCCATACCTTTGTCCTTCATTTCAAACATTCCAATTTCATTTGTTGAACCAAATCTATTTTTTACACACCTTAATATTCTATACGAAAAATATCTTTCTCCTTCTAAGTATAAAACTGTATCTACCATATGTTCCAAGACTCTTGGTCCCGCAATATTTCCTTCCTTTGTAACATGTCCAATAATTATTGTAGTAATTCCTTTTGATTTACAAACTCTCATAACTTGTCCGTGTAATTTCTCTTACCTGGCTTACACTTCCTGCGGCAGCAGTTATTTCATCAGAATACATTGTTTGTATAGAATCTATTATTACTAATTTGGGATTGACATTATCAATTGCTTGATTAACAATATCAATATCTGTTTCTCCTAAAAACAAAATATCTTCATTATTAATTTCCAATCTATCTGCTCTTAATTTAATTTGCTCTGCTGATTCTTCCCCTGAAACATATAAAACCTTTCCGTCTCCTTTAACTTTATCACAAATTTGCAAAATCAAAGTAGACTTACCAATACCTGGCTCTCCACCAAGTAAAATTAAAGAACCTTTTACCAAACCTCCACCTAAAACTCTATCTAATTCACCAAAACCTGTATGCGTTCTTAAAGTTTCTTTTGCTTGATAAGAATTCAAAGCTTGTGGCTTGGCACCTTCTTTATTATCTCTGTTTTTTCCTTTTGTTTCAACTATCTTTTGCTCATAAAATGTATTCCAAGCTTGGCAAGCAGGACATTTTCCTAGCCATTTTGTTGACTCGTTTCCACATTCACTACAAACAAAAACTGTTTTGCTTTTTGCCATAAAAAAACTCCCTTTTCTATATGAAATTTTTATTATAGAAAATCCTTCAAACTTTCTATAATATAAAAAAGTATAGCATATATTTATTTACATTGCTACACTTTTAAATCAAATTCACTAAATATTTAGTTACTGTTCAGTAAATTACATTGAAATGCCCTCATTAATGATTAATTTTATATATTAATCACTGCTGACATTATATCTTTTTAAATAAGAAATTGCGTACCTTTGGCCAAGTAATTTCTTGGTGCAAAAATTCATTTATTTCATCTTCTATTTTTTGTTGATATGGTGTTAATTCTACCTTTATTTCTCTATTCCAATCAATTTCTTGCATCCAAAATGCTTTAAATTTATTCCAAAATCCACTTTTAACCAATGAATTATTATTTCTAATTGTTCCAGCATTTTGAACATTTGAATTTTCTTCGTTGTTTATTTCAACTCCTCCAAAAACTCCTGATATTTTGTTTTCTTCACCCAACTCTGCCATTTTCTATTTCCTCCTTTGTGTTTTTTATACTTTTTCTATATTAGTTATACTATATTTCTTTTTTTTTATCAAGCAATTTTTAAATTTTTTATATTAAATATTTGTTACATATTTATTACATTTTAGTTACAATTACACATTTTTGCTAATATATGGTCATTTTCAGCTTTTAACCCTTTTACATTCACAATTTGGTTTTCTAGGTTATTATTTTTGTTTTTTTCTAAGTATACTAAAATATAGTTTTTTGTATGACCCTTATATATTCCTTTTTTCTTTTCTTCTACCAAAACTTCTAACTCTTTTCCTATATATTTTTTATTGTATTCTAATTGGTTTTTGTTTGATAGATCAATTAATTTACGACTTCTATCTTCTTTTTTACTACCATCTACTTGTCCTTCCATTACTGCTGCTTTTGTTCCTTTTCTTGGAGAATATTTAAATACATGCATTTTATAGAATTTTATTTCTTTTAAGAATTGATATGTTTTTTTAAATTCTTCTTCAGTTTCTCCTGGAAATCCTACAATTATGTCTGTGGTTAATATTACATCTTCATAGTATTTTCTTAATAATTTCACTCTTTCTTTAAATTCATTAGTTGTGTACCTTCTGTTCATTCTTTTTAGTGTTTCATCACACCCGCTTTGTAATGATAGATGAAAATGTGGGCATATTTTTTCTAATTTGTTTAATCTTTTTAAAAATTGTTCATCTATTATCGTTGGCTCTATTGAACTTAGTCGAACTCTTTCAATTCCATTTATTTCGTTTATTTTTTCTAGTAAATCAATTAATTTGAATTCTTTTTTAAAATCTTTTCCATATGATGCTACATGAATTCCTGTTATTACTACTTCTTTTATTCCTTCTTGCGCAATTTTCTTTATTTCTGACAAAATATTTTCTGGATTTCTACTTCTAACTCTGCCTCTTGCGTATGGAATTATACAATATGAGCAAAATCTATCACACCCATCTTGTACTTTTATTACTGCCCTTGTTTTTTCTGTGTATGTGACTTCTCCAAAGTCAACAAACTCCCTTTTCTGCATTACATCTTCTATTTCTTTGTATTGTTTATTTTCAATATATTTTTCCACATATTCTACAATTTGTTTTTTCTCGTTATTTCCTAAAATTAGATTTATTTCATCTATTTTTTTTAACTCTTCTTTAGCTACTTGTGCATAACAACCACATGCTATAACTACCGCTTTTGAGTTCAATTCCTTTACTTTTCTTAGCATTTGTCTTGATTTTCTATCAGACATATTGGTTACTGTGCATGTATTTATCACATATATATCTGCTTTTTCGTTATGGTCTACTATTTCGTATTTATGTTCTAAAAATTCTTGCACCATTGCATTTGTTTCATATTGATTTACTTTACATCCGCAAAGTAATGAATGCTACTTTCATAATTTTCTCCCTTTCTTACACAAAAATTGCCAAAAAGAGACTACCCTTTTGGCAAAAAAAGCTTCTTTCATCTTCTTGCTTTACCTTCTAAAGCATCTAAATTATCTAGTGCTTTTCCTGTTCCTAATGCTACGCAAGATACTGTGTCTTGTGCTATCATAACATTAATTCCAGTTTTTTCTTGTAGTAATTTATCTAAGCCATCTACTAGGCAACCTCCACCTGTCATATATATTCCTTTGTCACTAATGTCTGCTACTAGCTCTGGTGGCGTTCTTTCTAATACTGAATGAACTGCGTCTACTATCATCATAGCCGGTTCTATTAGAGCTTCTAGCATTTCGCTTGAATATATTGTTAATGTTTTTGGGAGTCCTGTACCCAAATCTCTTCCTCTTATTTGCATTTCTGCATCTTGTATTTTTGGAAATACACATCCAATGTTTACTTTTAGGTCTTCTGCTGTTCTTTCTCCAATTATCACATTATGTTTTTTCTTGATATATTTTACTATATATTCATCAAATTTATCTCCTGCAACTTTAAGTGATGTACTAACAACTGAACCACCTAGCGAAATAACCGCAATGTCTGTTGTTCCTCCACCAATGTCTACTACCATATTTCCATGTGGTTTTGATATATCTATTCCTGCTCCTATTGCTGCTGCAATTGGCTCTTCTATTAAATAAACTTTTCTTGCACCTGCTTGTGAAGCAGCATCAATTACTGCCTTTTTTTCTACTTCTGTTACTTGTGAAGGTATGCATATCATAATTCTTGGTGCAAATATAAATTTTCCACAAACTTTATTTATAAAATGTTTTAACATTTTTTCTGTTATAGTATAGTCAGATATTACGCCATCCCTTAAAGGTCTTGTTGCTACAATATTTCCAGGTGTTCTACCGAAGCATTTTTCTTGCCTCTTGGCCAACTGCTAAAACTTCTCCTGTTTTATTATCAACAGCTACAACTGATGGTTCTCTTAATACAATTCCTTTTCCTTTAACATATGCTATTACTGTTGCAGTTCCTAAATCTATTCCTATATCTTGACCCATTTTAAACATTCTTACTTCCTCACAATCTATTTTTGTTTCTTTTTTATTACAATTGTATTACGATTATATTACAAAGATTGTAATTTATCAACCCTTTTAATTGATTTTTTTTTATTTTTCTATTATAATATTTGTATTCAGGAGGACAAATTATGAAACAATATAAATTTATATCAAAAAGTGAAAGTGAAACAAAAAAATTTGCTAAAAAATTAGCTGCAAAATTAAAGCCAAAAGATATTTTGGTTTTAACTGGCGATTTAGGATCAGGTAAAACAAAATTTGTTGAAGGTTTTTTGTCTTATTTTGGATTAGAAAATGAAATATCTAGTCCTACTTTTACTATTGTAAATGAATATAAAAAGGACGATATAAACATATATCATTTTGACGTTTATAGACTAGAAAATTCTTCTGAATTTTTGGAAATAGGTGGAGAAGAATATTTTGAAAATGGTATTTGTTTAATTGAGTGGGGAGAGTTAATTGAAGATGTTTTACCTAAAAATTTTATTCATATAGTTTTTGAGAAAGACGAAAATGATGAAAATGTTAGGGTTTTAAATATAAAAGCGATTGGAAATAACTTAAAATTAGAAGATTTGTTAAATTAAGGAGGTTTTATTTTGAAAATATTAAGTATTGATACCTCAAGCAATATTTGTGGGGTTTCTATTTTAGAAGATAATAAATTAATTTGTAATTTAGATATTGCAACTGATAGGACACATTCTGAGAACTTAATGCCTATGATTGAAGAAACTTTTTCTAAAACAAATTTAACTTTAAAAGATATAAATTTAATTGTTTGTGATATTGGTCCTGGTTCTTTTACAGGTATCCGTATCGGTATTGCAACTGTTAAAGCTTTTGCTGATAGTTTAGGAATACCTTGTATTGGTATTAGCTCTTTAGAAGCCCTTAGCTATAATTCACAAGATTCTAAAGTCGTTTGCAGTATACTAGATTGCAAAAATGACAATTGCTATTTTGCTTTATATGAAAATAACGGAGATTATTTTGAATGCTTAATAGAGCCTCAAGCTGAAGGTTTAGAGTCTACATTAGCAATTTTAAAAAGTTATACAGAAGATAATTTTGAAAATGTTGAAATTACTTTTGTTGGCGATGGAGCTATAGTTTTCGAAAATAAAATTAAAGAAACTTTTGAAAATGCAAAATTTGCTAATTCAAATGTTTTAAATTCTTATAATCTAGGTTTTTGTGGTTTTCAAAAATATAGAAATGGTTATGATTTTGAAAAGGAAGTTTTACCATTATATTTGAAAAAACCTCAAGCTCAAAGACAGTTAGAAGAAAAATTGAAAGGTATTAAATGATGGATATAAATATAGAAGAAATGAAATTAAATGATTTAGAGGCTATTAAGGATATTTTAGCCTCTGATTTTGATGATTTTTGGAATTATAATATTTTAAAAGAAGAATTACAAAATGAAAATTCAAAATATTTAGTAGCTAAATTAGACATGGAGATTGTTGGGTTTAGTGGAATTAAAGTTATTCTAGATGAAGCTGATATAATGAATATTGTTACAAAAAAAGCTTATCGTGGCAAAGGTATAGGAACTTTGCTTTTAAAAAGTTTAATTATGCTATGCAATAAGTATAAAGTGAAATATATAAATTTAGAGGTATATGAAGGAAATAAACCTGCAATTCATTTGTATGAGAAATCTGGTTTTAAAGTAGTTGGTCATAGGAAAAATTACTATAAAAATAAAACAGCAATCCTAATGATAAAAGAAATTTTTAACTAAAATTTAATTTCTATATTTTTATCTAACCTAATTTTTGTGTATTTAACTCCACATTCATCAAATAGCTTTCTTGATGCTATATTGTTTTCTGAATCTTTATATTTATCACACAAATAGATAATCTGCTTTATTCCTGATTGAATGATTATTTTAGCACATTCATTACATGGAAATAAATCAACATATAATTTTGCATCTTCCAAATCTTTTTTATTTCCTCTATAATTTAAAATAGCATTAAGCTCTGCATGACATACATAAGGATATTTTGTATCTAGGTTTTTACCTTCTCTTGCCCAAGGAAAATTATCATCATCAAATCCATTCGGTGCTCCATTATATCCAATCCCTAATATTCTGTTGTCACTACTTACAATACAGGCTCCAACTTGTGTTGATGGGTCTTTACTTCTCATGGCAGATAGCTTTGCTATTGCCATAAAATATTCATCCCATTTTAAATAATCTTTTCTTTTTGTTCCACTCATTTTTTGTTCCTCCTATTATTCGTACCATTCAAGTTCCCATCCATCTAATATTACAGTATCTCCTTCATGCACTCCTAACTCTTTTAGTTTTGCATCTACTCCTAAATTTCTTAATGTTTTTTGCAAATAATACATTGATTCATTATCCTCTATGTTTACTCTTCCCATTAATCTTTCAATTGCTTTTCCTGTTACAATAAATACTCCATCTTCTTTTTTTGCACTCCATTTTTCTTCCTCTTCGAGTGTATATACTTTTCTTTCTTCAAACTCTATTAATTCTTCTTTTGGTAGAGTTTTCAAAGTTTTTTGTACATGGTCTATTAGTTCTTGTACACCTTCCCTTGTTACTGCTGAAATTTTGAAAATTTCCAAATTTTCTTTTTTAGCTAATTCTTCTACTTCTTTTAGTAAGCTATCATCTTGCATTGCATCTACTTTATTTGCTACTATAATTTGTTTTCTTGTAGATAGCTTTTCACTATATTTTTTTAGTTCTTTGTTTATAGAATAAAAATCTTCTACTGGGTTTCTACCCTCTACGCCTGATATATCTAAAAAGTGTAGTAATAATCTTGTTCTTTCAACATGACGTAAAAACTGAATTCCAAGACCTACTCCTTCGCTTGCTCCTTCTATAATTCCTGGTATATCTGCTATTACAAATCCATCTCCATTTTTTGTTTTTACAACACCTAAATTTGGCTCTAGTGTTGTAAAATGGTAATTTGCAATTTTAGGTTTTGCGTCTGTAACAACTGATAAAAAGGTTGATTTTCCTACATTTGGAAAACCTAGAAGACCTACATCTGCTAATAATTTAAGTTCAAGTATAATTTCTTTTTCTTCTCCTCTTTCTCCATCTTCAGAAAATCTTGGAGCTTGTCTTGTAGAGGTTGCAAAGTGTGAGTTACCTCTTCCTCCTTTTCCACCTTTTAAAATTAATTCTGTTTGGTTTGGCTTTGATAAATCTGCTACTACTTTTCCGAGTTTTAGCATCTTTTACAACTGTTCCTATTGGTACTTTAATATATAAATCTTCCCCATATTTTCCATTACAATGACTTCCGCTTCCATTTTCTCCGTTTTTCGCTTTAAATTTCCTATTATATCTAAAATCAATTAAAGTATTTTTATCTTTATCAACTTGGAAATAGATATTTCCACCATTTCCGCCGTCTCCTCCATCAGGTCCGACCGACTAGCCACATATTTTTCTCGGCGAAATGTTGCAGCTCCATTTCCGCCATCTCCTGATTTAATAATTATTTTTGTATAATCTGTAAACATTAATCTCTCCTCTTTTTAATGATTTTAGAGACAATATATAAAAATATCCAAAATCATCTTATTTTTCAAAATAATTTAACATCATTGCTTTTTTTACTTTTTTCATTGTTTCTTTTGCTGTTTGTCTTGCTTTTTTAGTCCCTTCCATTAGTATTTTATCTATTTCTTCTGGATGAGCTTCATAATATGCTCTTTTTTCTCTTATTGGTCTTAATGTTTCACTTATATTTTTTGCAAGTTGTCTTTTACAAGCAACACAGCCTCGCTTTCCGCCTTTACATTCTTCACATACGGTTTTTATTTCTTCCTCGTTACTAAATAATTTGTGGTAATAATATACCATACATACATCAGGGTTTCCTAAATCGTCTTTTTTTATTCTTTTTGGATCTGTTACTGCACTCATTACTTTTTTGTTTATTTCTTCTTCACTGTCTGATAAATATATAGCATTTCCTAAGGACTTTCCCATTTTCTCATTTCCGTCTAGACCTTTTATTCTTTTTCCTGAAGATAGAACTGCTTCTGGCTCTGTTAAAATTTCTCCATATATGCTATTAAATTTTCTTACTATTTCTCTTGTTTGTTCTATTAATGGTAATTGATCTTCTCCCACTGGTACTAGCTTTCCTTCAAATGTTGTTATGTCTGCTGCTTGACTTACTGGATATCCTAAAAATCCATATGTTACACTTTCTCCAAATAATTCTCTTTTTTGTGCTATTTCTGTTTTTACTGTTGGGTTTCTTTGTAATCTAGCTATTGTTACTAAATTTGAGTAATATACTGTTAATTCTGCTGTTTCTGGTATCATTGACTGTATGTATATTGTTGTTTTTTTAGGATCAATTCCACAGGCTAAATAGTCCATTGCTAATTCTCTAACGTTTTTTCTTACCTTTTCTGGATTATTAAAATTATCTGTTAATGCCTGCACATCTGCTATTAATATATATGGGTCATATTCTTCGCTTTCCTGCATTTCTACTCTCTTTTTAAGTGAACCAAAATAATGTCCTATATGTAATTTTCCTGTTGGTCTATCTCCTGTTAATATTCTCTTTTTTTCCATAACATTCCTCTCCTTAATATAGCCGTTTGAGCATTTTGCATTCCTTAACTTGTCCCTATTATACTATATTTTATTTAATTTTACAAGACATAAAAATAAAGGCATTAGCCCCTATTTTTTTAATTCTTTAAGTTTATCTTGATATTCATTTAATTTTATTTCAAAATCTTGTTTATTTTTATTTACTATTGTTTGTAGAATAAGTCCTCCAAAGAAAGATTGAATGCTTCCCATAAAGAAAAATACACTTGCTACAAATGATGGCATTTTAGGAACTAGTCCTGTTTGTACATAATCGATTAATACTGGTATTAAAAAGGCAATACCAATTATTGCAAGTATTCCTGAAATCCAGCTAAAGAATGATAATGGTCTATAGTTTTTATATAATGTTACTATTGTTTTTATAACTTTAAATCCATCTGAATAAGTATTTAGCTTAGATTCACTGCCTTCTGGTCTATCTCTATATTCTATTATAATGTTTTCTATTCCCATATTTTTATCTAGTGTATGTATTGTCATTTCTGTTTCAATTTCAAATCCTTTTGATAATACCGGAAATGTCTTTACAAATTTATAACTAAATGCTCTATAACCTGTCATAACATCTCTTATATCACTTTTATAAATCATATTAATTAATTTTCTTACTAGTACGTTACCTGTATTATGAAAAGGTCTTTTATTTTCTGTAAAATATGTTGAAGATAGTCTGTCTCCTATAACCATATCTGCATTTTTTTCTAATACTGCTTCACTCATCTTTTTTGCAAATTCAGCAGGATAGGTATCATCTCCATCTGTCATTATATAACATTCTGCATCTATTTCACGGAACATTGTTCTAATTACATTTCCTTTCCCTTGTTTTCTTTCATACCTAACAATTGCTCCTGCTTCTCTTGCTATTTTGTCTGTTCCATCTTTTGAATTATTATCATACACATAAATTTTTGCTTCTGGTAATTCTCTTTTAAAATCTTCTACTACTTTTTTTATTGTTTTGCTTTCGTTATAACATGGTATTAATACAGCTATTTTATCCATTTCTTATTCCCCTTTTCTTCATATTATTCGAAATTTTTTTACTATTTTTGCGAAAATTAATTATTTTTCGAACTTCTCGTTCATTTCTTTTTCGCCATTATATTCATTTACTAAATACAATGGTCTATTTTTTGTTTCGTTAAATATTCTCCCTAAATATTCTCCAACAATTCCAAATAGTAGAATTTGTATTCCAGAGAAAAATAAGATTAACAATATAATGGCTTGAAATGCTTGTATTGGCTCATTTACTACAAAACATTTTATAATAACATATACGAAATAAACAAATAACAGTATAAATGTAGGTATTGCAATTAGTGTAGATATTTTTAACGGTGCTATTGTAAACGATGTTATTCCATCCATTGCTAAATCTATTAGTTTTATATAGTTCCATTTAGTAGAGCCTGCTACTCTTGGGTCTCTATCATATAAAACTTCTTTTTTCTTATACCCTATCCAGCTAAACATACTTTTTGTGTTTCTTTGTGATTCTCTAAGTTTCTTTAGAGCATTTACGCATCTTCTATCTAAAAGTCTAAAATCCCCTGTATCTTTTTGAATTTCTACTTTTGTTAGACTTTGTAATACTTTGTAATACATTTTAGATGTAAACTTTTTAAGCCATGTTTCACCTTTTCTACTTCTTCTTTTTGCATATACATCATCATAACCTTCTTCCCAATGTTTTACTAGTTCTGGAATTAGTTCTGGTGGGTCTTGCAAATCAGCATCCATAAATATTACGCAATCACCAGTTGCATAATCTAGTCCTGCTATCATTGCAATTTCTTTTCCAAAGTTTCTAGAAAAGTCTACATAGCATATCCTCTTATCTTCAATTCTCATTTGTTTTATTATTTCTATTGTTTTGTCTTTACTACCATCATTAACAAAAAGAATTTCGAATTGATAATCTTGCATTTCATCCATTAGTTTTTTCATTCTTTCATACAAAGGAGGTAATGACTCTTCTTCGTTAAATGCTGGTATTATTACAGATATTTTTTTCATTTTTTAGTCCTTTCTACTGAAAAATTTGGATAATTCTCTTTTATAGATAATAATATTACCAATTAATTCCTCTTAAACGCAAAAAATTTGCTTATAAAAAAGTTTAATATAACTACAACTACTGTAAGCACAATTTTAATAACTATATTAGGTATTGGAAGATTAAATAGTATTACTCCTCCTAAAAATTCTATTAAAATAGTAAATGCCCTTCCAGCCATAAATTTTATGAATTGAGTTACTCTATCTTTTAGTGTTTTAGCATGTGCATGAAATACCATATCTTTATTTGTTATATATGCAAATAACACTGCAAGCACTATAGCTACAAAGTTTGATAAGTTTTCATTCCATTTTAAAACACTGTTCATTATATAAAATGAACCTAAGTTTACAACTGTTGTAAATACTCCAAATACAATATATAAAATTACTTCTTTTGTTAATAATTTTTCCTTTAACTTTTTAATTTTTTCCATTTTATTTCAACCATTCTGGATTTGCCAAATACCAATCTATTGTCTTTATTATTCCATCTTCAAATTTAGTTTTTGGTTCCCATCCTAATTCATTTTTTATCTTAGTAGGGTCTATAGCATATCTATAGTCATGACCTTTTCTGTCTGTAACATACTCTATTAAGTCTTCAGATTTTCCTAATCTTTCTAATATTAATTTTACGATTTGAATGTTTCTTCTTTCGTTGTGTCCACCAATATTATATCTTTCTCCTGCAACTCCATTATGGAATACTAAATCTATTGCTTCACAGTGGTCTTCTACATATAACCAATCTCTAATGTTTAGACCTTCTCCATAAACAGGTAATTTTTCATCATTTAAAGCTAATTTTATCATATGTGGTATTAGCTTCTCATTATGTTGATATGGTCCATAGTTGTTTGAACAGTTGGTAACATTTACATTCATTTTATATGTTTCTTTATATGCTAAAGCTATTAAATCAGAACTTGCTTTTGATGCAGAATATGGACTACTTGGCTTGATTGAAGATTTTTCTGTAAAGTATCCATCTTCTCCTAATGAACCATAAACTTCATCTGTTGAAATATGTACAAATTTATTAGTGCTACCTTCTCCCCATTTTTGTTTTGCTGTTTCTAATAATGTATGTGTTCCAATTACGTTTGTTTGTGTAAATACAAATGGATTTTTTATACTATTATCAACATGTGATTCTGCTGCAAAGTGGATTACTCCATTTATATCATATTTATCAAATATTTCTTTCATTTTTTCAAAGTCACATATATCTGCCCTCTCAAATTCTATTTTATCTTGAACGTTTTTTAAGTTGTCCATATTTCCTGCATATGTTAATTTATCTACAACAACCACTTTATAATCTGGGTGTTTATTTACAAAAAATTCTGCAAAATTTGCTCCTATAAATCCTGCTGCTCCTGTTACTAAAACATTTTTCATTTTAAATTCCTCTTTTCTTTTTAATATATTGTTAAATTTATATCATATTATTTTTCTATACCGCGGTAGCGACCAAACGAGCAAAGCGAGTGCGAAATGGAGCAACCTACGAGGCTAATTTTTTTAGGTTGCGACAGTAAGGTATAAAAAATAATATAAACTAAATTTAACTATAAGTTTTGAAATAAATCTGTGTTTTTTAATTCAGCTAGCGAAGGCCACTTGCTATCTTTCTCAGATGTTAATAAATCTGAAACTTTCATATCTTCCAAAGGCCAGTCAATTCCCACATCTGGGTCATTCCATGCTAGTCCTCCTTCTGCTTCATGATTATATACATCATCACATTTATAAGTGAATTCGGCTTCATCTGATAAAACTAGAAATCCATGTGCAAATCCTTTTGGTATCATAAACATTTTTTTGTTTTCTTCTGTTAGTATTACACCTTCCCATTTTCCATAAGTTTTGCTTCCTGGTCTTAAGTCTACTGCAACATCAAATACTTCTCCTTTAATAACTCTAACTAACTTTGCTTGTGTGTTTTCTTTTTGAAAGTGTAATCCTCTTAAGACACCTTTTTTAGATCTAGATTGATTATCTTGTACAAAGTCATAGTTTAATCCTATTTCTTCAAATTCAGCTTTACTGTATGTTTCCATAAAATATCCCCTGTTATCTCCAAATACTGTTGGTTCAATTACATATACTCCATCTATTGAAGTTTCTATTTTTTTAAATTTTTCCATTTTTTTCTTCCTTTCTGTTTTGTTTTCTTTTTTTGAATATATCATAATTATTACATAATTTCAATAATCACTAATTACATTTTTAGATATTTTTATTATTCCTTCCATTATATGAGACCACTATTTAAATCATTTAATTTTCTTTTATACACGTCATTTTTGTTACTAATCATTCAACACATTTGCTTTTTTTTTATTTTTATGCTATAATATATATATATATATATATTCATCTTGCAACTAAATTAAGTTGCTTGAAAAATGGAGGAGTTCATTATGAAACGATACTTATTTGACCTTTACCTCGGAGTAGTTTTATTAATGGCGGCTCTCGTTGCCATTGTGGAAATTGAGGCAGTAATCATCCTTGCATGCAAGGTTGTGGTCATACCCCCAATTATTTTAGGTCTACTACAGATAGGGGCGTTTGCACCACTATACATGGTAAACGCTTATGCTATCATCAACATTTCAATAACCGTTGAGATGGCATTTGAGTCACTCCTCAACAGGAAGAACAATTAGTCTTCCCCCCCTCTCAGAAATGAGAGGGGATTCTTTTTTAATAATTATAAATTATATTTTTAAGCTCTTGTAATCTAGCTTTTTCTTCCTCTGTAGTTTGCCTTCTATTAAAAGCTATATCTATTGCTTGTACTCTATTATGTATTTCTGACATATCTAATTTTATATTTCTTCCACTTATTAATGCCTCTTTTGCTCCCCTATAATCAAATTTTTGATTCTCTATTAAATGTTCTTTTTTATAATATTTAGAATATGAACCATATATTAATTCTGGCAATTTAATTTCTTTTCCTCTCAAATATATTTCTATAGCATCACAGTACCCACTATTTTCTATTGCTTCAATTGTATTTGGAATACTTTGATATGTGTTATTGTACTTTTCTGGGTTGAAAAATCTTCCCCAGTTACGTGCTTCTACTTGTTTTTCATATCTTTCATAGGATGAAAGTAAACTTTCTAGATATGGAACAGCTAATCCTCTTACAATTACTTCAAATCCTCTTTCTTTCAATAATTTTATTTTTCTTAATATTCTTTCATTTCTTAGAGTAACCTCAAATATAAAATTATATTTATTTTCGATCGCTTCATGTAGTATTTTGTTAGTCCATAATGCACTATCTGCTTCAACTATTGCTGCATATTTAGTTGGATATTTTTTTGCTATTTCACTAGCTTTTGGATGAAATGGTTTGTAATCGTCTGTTGTTATTATAATTATATTGTTATCTTTAAACATATCTTTTGAATAACCAATTAAAGAACCTTTTCCAGATCCAGGTTGTGCACCTACTATTATTGCCGTTGGTTTTTCTACAGGCTTAACATTGGTAAATATCATTTTCTTTATTATTTCATATATTTTTTCATGTTCTTCTTTTGATAATTTATACTCATTTACTAATCCTTCCAAATTTTTTACCTCTTATTTAAAATTTGAGCTCTTTTCCATATTCATTTATTATTTTGTCCATCACATTAATATCTCCACTATAAAGTTTATCTCTTTCAGTCATTAGATTATTTAATTCTTGTTGATATATTGGATTGTTGCTCATATTAAATTGTTTAGTTGTTTTTGATATTTTATCAGCTAACAGTTCAATAGCAACATCCATTTTCACAAAATTATTCATTATTCCCTCCTGCTTAAATTAGTTTTCCATTTGCTAGGTCTTTTAAATATTTTCCATAATCAGTTTTTAAGAATGGTTTTAAGATTTCTAATAATTTTCCTTTATCAATCCAACCTTTTCTAAATGCAATTTCTTCTGGGCATGATATTTGCATCCCTTGTCTATTTTCTACTGTTCTTACAAAATTTGCTGCCTCTAGTAGTTCTGCATGTGTCCCTGTGTCGAACCAAGCTAATCCTCTACCTAGTCTTTCAACTTTTAATTGTTTTCTATTAAGGTATTCTTGGTTTACAGCTGTTATCTCTATTTCTCCTCTGCTTGATGGTTTTACATTTTTAGCTATTTCTATAACATTATTTGGATAAAAATATAATCCTGGTACACATAAATTAGATTTTGGTTCTTTTGGCTTTTCTTCAATTGAGATTGCATTATTATCTTCATCTATTTCAACTACTCCATATGCTCTTGGGTCTTTCACAGGATAACCAAAAATAGTTGCTACATCGTGTGTAGCAGTAACTCTTTGAAGCTTTTCTGTTAAGCTTTGTCCAAAGAACATGTTGTCTCCTAATATCATAGCAACATCATCTTTGCCTATAAATTCTTCTCCTATAATAAATGCATCTGCTAATCCTCTAGGTTTTTCTTGAACTTTATATTCAAATTTCATTCCCCATTGTGAGCCATCTCTTAGCAAAGCTTTAAATGTTTCAATATCTCTTGGAGTTGTTATTATTAAAACTTCTCTTATATTTGATAGCATTAATGCTGATAGTGGATAATAAATCATTGGTTTGTCATATACAGGCATTATTTGTTTTGATATTGCAAGTGTTAATGGATATAATCGTGTTCCACTACCTCCTGCTAAAATTATTCCCTTTCTGTTTTTACTCATATTTATCACTTTCCTTTCTTTTTACATTACAAGTTTCGAAAAGATTTAAGATGAGTTCTAGGCAGACAACTAAATTCTTCCTTCCTCCTTTAAATATCTTTTCAAACCATCTTCCCATTCTGGTACATTAATTCCTTGTTTATTCAGTTTTTCTTTTGACATTTGTGAGTTTTTAGGACGTTTTGCTTGCACTATATTCATCATTTTTATGTATTCTTCTGTTGTAACTGGGTTTACTTTACATATCGTTCCTGTATATTCAAATATTGTTTTTGTAAAGTCATACCATGTTGTATATCCTTCGTTTGTTGAGTTATATACTCCGTATGGTATTTTTTTAGTTACTGCTTGATATATTATTTCTGATAAATCTTTTGCATAAGTAGGACTTCCATGTTGGTCTGCAACTACATTTAATTCGTCTCTGTCTTCACCTAATTTTAGCATTGTTTTTACAAAGTTATTTCCACCTATTCCATATAACCATGCAGTTCTAAATATGTAATATTTATCAGTGTTCTCCTCAATTTGTTGCTCTCCGTGTAGTTTTGTTATTCCATATGCTGTTACAGGATTTTTAGGATCATCTTCTTTATAATCTTTTTCTACATCCAAATCTCCGCCAAATACATAATCTGTACTGATATGTACTAATGTTGCGTCCACTGTTTTTGCTGCTTTTGCTAAGTTTCCTGGTCCGTATGCATTTATTCTTTCTACTATTTCTCCTGCTGTTTCTGCTTTATCTACTGCTGTAAAAGCTGCACAGTTTATTATTAATTCTGGATTTTCTCTTTTTACAACTTCCATTACTTGTTCTTCGTTTGTTATGTCTAGTTCTGCTACATCTGTTAATACTAGGTCATTTCCTTCTGCAAATTTTTCTCTAATTTCTTTTGCAAGCATTCCATTTGCTCCTGTTATTAATATTTTCATTTTATTACTTCCTTTCGAAATTTTATGGCTATATAATATCATTAAATGCAAAAAAGTACAAGGGTTTCTTGCACTTTTTATCTATATATTGCTTATAAAATCTTCAAATATTTCCTCATTGCTTAAATTTCCTCTTGAATTAGTTGTTACTTCTATAATTACACTATTTTCATTACTATAAATTTCTACTGCCTGGTCTGGTTCCATCTTTTCAAAAGGATATTCTACAATTTTTCCTGATATTTCATCTCTAATGTAGCATTTACCTAAAATATCTATAATATATAATTTGTCGGATTCTATTGCACTTTTAAATTTTTTATAATTTTTATTATTACTTTCTTCTTTGGATTTTAAATATCCATCTTTATCAATTTCAAATTGACTTATATTATTAGCTTTTAAAATTTCTAAAAATTTTTCTCTTGATTTTTCTGAAATCCATATTCCACTTTTTGTAGGTCTTTTTTCTAATATTGTTTTTATTTCTTGTTGTTCAGGTTTATCACTTTTTAAAACGCCTGCTAATACTGTTTCAAATTGAATATTTGGTTTTATTTGTATTATTTTTCGTCCGTCATATTCTTCTTCTATTTTATACATATCAGTATCCGCAGTTGCATTAATTTCCTCTTTTATTTCATTAATTACATTAGCATCATATTCATCTATTTTATTTGTAGTAGAAATCTCTTGTCCTCTACTACTATGTTTTTTCAAAATTGGTATTAGAGCAATTAGAAGTGGTATCATCGCCACACACATTGTAATGATTATCGTCTTTTTGTTATTTTTCATATCTTAATTCTCCCTTAACATTTTCATTGTTGCATTAATATATTTTGAAGCATATCCCCAAGATATTACTTGATTATGGTTTTTAACTTCCGGTAATTCAACTAATACTGATCTTCCATTTTTTATTGTTCTAGCCCAATTGACTAGATATCCTTGTCCATATGTACCTATATGTGTAGGTAATCCATATTGACTCCTATAATAACTTCCTAAAGCATTATCTCCTATCGTTTCATTTAACCAGCCATGAGTGTCTACTAATATATTGCTTTCTCCTTGACGATTTAATATAAATTCTCTTAGAGCTTTTGCTTCATATGCTTGGAATGGAGCTGTTCCATTATAATTTCTATCGTTCTTACTTCTTGTGTATCCCACAGACCAATTTCTATTCATATCGATTCCTTTATGCGCTGGTGCTTCACTATATAAAGTTGTTCTTCCTGGTCCGTTATGTGAATAGCCGTGAGTTTGTCCATCTGGATTTAAGTTTGGTAAAATGTAAATTGTCCAATTATTAACTGTTGCTTCATCTATATTGTTATACAGATAGTTTTTAAATTGTTCTGCAATATATGTTAATTCTGCTCCATCATGTGCATAAGAATCTTCAAACCCGTGTATTGAAAATGCTGCAAAGAATACTTTTTTACCTTTACCTATTTTGTAATATTTTAATTTTGTTCCTCTTTTATCTCCTGCATATGCAAGTCCTGAACTTCCATAAGTTCCTTCTTGTATGAATTTTCTATATCCTGTTACAAATTTAAATTTTTGTGCGTCTGTTCCATTTGGTTTATAGGTTGCGATATTTTGTCCGTTATTTGCTATTCCTGCATATATATCTAATGCCAGTCCATTTGCTTTAGATATCAAATTATAATATCCTGCACCTTGTTCTACAATTTTCCACTGTTGCTCAATGTCTCCTGCATAAGTTGCTTGATATACGTTATTATTGCTAGCTACTGTTAAAGCTTTGTTTGAATGTTTAGCTGTTATTTTATATGTATCTGTTGAAAGTGCTTCAAATATAAATCTTTGTTGATTAACATTGTCTGCATCCCAAATTTGAGCATTTGCAGCATTTTGAGTTGAACCTCCTGATATATCAACTACTTTATTTGAATTTAGCTTTGTTTCTATTTCATAAGTATTATTATTTATAATATTTATTGGTGTAAACTTAAATTTTTGTGCATTTGAATTATTAATATAATACATTTGTACATTTGTACCATTATTATTTACATTTCCACCATAAACATCTAAGCATAATCCATTAACTTTTGAAATAATATTATAATAGCCATCTCCTGTAGATTTTAAACACCAATATTGACTGTCTGTATCATTTGCTGTATATTGATCTACATTAGTTCCTGGTGTATCAAGTCCAGCATATACGTCTAATGATTTTGCAGAATTTATTGAAATTATTTTATAATAATTAGTATCTCCAATTCTCGTTACTCTAAATTTTTGTTGTTGTACTTTTGCATTCGTATAAATTTGTAAATTTGCAAAATTGTTTTGGCTTCCACCTGTAATATCTAAAACCTTTCCACCTTTTACCTCAATTTGATATATTCCGTCATTAACTTGAGATATATTTGTTTTTGGTGTTTCATTTACTAATATAAATTGTTGTAAATTTAAATCTGTTTGGTCTCTTAATAGTATCTTTGTTCCATTTGAGGCATTACTATTTCCTATTTCCATATATAAATTTCCACATTTAGAAATTATTGCATATACACTTTCTGAATATCTTTTTAATATCCATTTTTGTGTATCTAAATTTTTGTCTTCTTGTTGTGTTACATTACTTCCTACTTTTGGTTTTTCGCTTTCTACTGTTAATACCTTATTAGATTTTTTAGATTTTATTTTATAATATCCATTTCCATCATATTCTAGAATAAATTTTTGCTGAGTAACTTTTGAACTATCCCATATTTGGACATTTGCGCCATTTGAATCAGAGCCTCCAGTAATATCAAAAACTTTTTTTGAATTTGCTACACTTAATATCCTATATGTTCCATCTTCTACTGATTGTGTTCCTTGATCTGGCTTGTTTTCTTCAAATGTAAATTTTTGTGCTTTTGAGCCATTTAATTTATATGTTTGTAAATTTGTTCCTGTTGCTGTACTTGCAGCATATATATCTAATGCTAGTCCATTACATTTAGAAATTATTGAATAAGTATTATCACTATTTTTTAATATTATCCATTTTTGTGCAACTGTTTTATTTGAATCATACTGTTGTACAGGTGTCCCATTTTTGCCCTCTGCTGCCTTAACATCCATAGCTTTCTTGCTATGTGTTGCTATAATGGAATAAGTACCATCGCCATTATATGTTATCCTAAATTTTTGATTAGCTTTATTATTGTTGGTTGCGGTCTTTATAACTGTTTGATTATTTAAAGAAGAATTTGGAACTTCTAAAACTCTATTTTCGGCAACTTTAGAGTGAATTTTATAGACTCCATCTTCAATTGTTTTCTCTCCGCCTGTATTGTATAATTTTGTAATTTTAAATTTTTGTGCAATTGAACCATTACCTGTATACACTTGTATATTTTGTCCATTTGCATTTTTTCCACCATATATATCTAAATATAACCCATTTAACTTAGATACTATGTTATAAGTATTATTTCCACAAGGTTTTAAATACCACTTCTGCGCATTGCTTCCATTTGCTTCATATTGCCAGACATTTGTACCATTAGTCATTCCAGCTTCTTGTACATCTAACACTTTATTTGAATGTGTTGCAATAATAGTATATGTTCCATCTGCATTTGGCTCAAATCTAAACTTTTGGCTATTATTGTTTATTCTTTCATAAATATCTACATTTGCTTTATTAGCAGTACTTTTATTACTGATTTCAACAACTTTTGTATCACTTACACTAGTGTATATTTCATAAGTTCCTGCTTCAATTTCATTTGCTCCAAAAACAGTGTTAATATTTATAATTATAATAAAACTAAAAAACAAACTTAAAGTTATTAATACTTTTTTCATATTTATCTCCTAACTGTTATTTATTGTGCTTTCCTTTTTTCTTTTTTGATTTTAATATGCTAATCACCAATATTATTATCAAAAGTATTCCTACTCCTAATAATATATATATTGTATTATTTTTTTGTTGGTTAGTAGCATTCTCTTCTTGCTCATATGTATTATCTTCTACTACTTCTTCTTTCGTTTCAGATTCAACTTTGGTTTTTGTTTCAGTTTTTGTTGTATTTTCTATAGATACATTTTCTATTTTTATTATGTAAGTTCTTACTGTTCCTGATTCTGCTGTTACGTCTATTCTATATTCATTTTTTCCATTTTCTATTTTTATTTTTCCGTGCTCCATCAACTTTTGCTTTTTCATCATCTGCTTTTGCTTTTATTGTTATTTGGTTTGATTTGACTGTTCCATTTACCGTATATTGTAATGTTTGTTTATCAAAATTGGGGGTAATTTCATACCCCTCAATTTCTAGACTTTCCAAATAATTATTTGTTGATTTTCCAACAGGTGATTCTTTTTCTTGCTCTCGAACTAATTTATTTGTTTCTTCTGATGCTTGTTCATCGCTATATTCTGCAAATCCTTTACTTCTATTGGGGTCTGCATATACAATATTTGAACAGTTAATTATACCCAAAACAATTATAGCTAATATGATTAATATTTTTTTATTTTTTTTCATATTTCCTCTTTCCTACTTTTTGTTTTATTAATATTTTACTAAATATTTTGATGGCATAAATGCTTGCCTTCCATCTGCTAATTGAATTCTGCTCCAATTAAATCCATCTATATTGTTATATGTTCCTTCATTTATAACAGTAACACTTATTCCATCTGATAGGGCTGTTATTTTATCTAAATTTATACTTGGACCTACTCTAATGTTGCAACCACTTCCATCACTTGTTTTCACTTTTGCTTTGTAGTTACAATTAGTTACGTCAGATACTTGTTTTAGATAAGTTCCTGACATATATCCAATTAACCCATCTGTTGTTACAACTTTTTGCCAATTACTATTTATACCTCTTTGCACAGATAATATAACTTCACCTTGTGCAATTGTTTTTACCACTTGTGAGCTTTCATTTGCTTCTTTTCTAAGATTTAGTCCGCCATTAGCAGTTACTTGTACATTAATAGGTGAGATTTCTGAACTGTTTCCTGGCATTTGTAATGCACTAGAGCTCATTTTTTCATACACTGGTATTATAAATGTGAAGTTTGAATCTATTGTATTTGTATTTGCATACATACTTCTTAATGACCTTGCTTCACTATATGCAGCTAGTAAGTTTTGCATATATTGATGTTCATATAATCTTGTTCCATTTCGTGTATCAATATCAAATTTATTTTGGTATAAGGTATTTTGGTAATTTTCTAACCAATTCTTTTTACAGAAAGTAATACCTCCTTCAATTGCTTTTTGCATTGTGTCCCATCCATTTTCTTTTGCTGTTTTTAAGGCATTTGCATAAATTTGCGCATCTCCATTTCCAGAAGCGCCTATATTGAATGGATTGTAATATGTTTTACCATCTCCTCCATTCATTCCTTTTCCTATTTCTGTTCCATTATCTCCTTGTTCTTGTAATAGTCTTGCAATAATATAATATGAATTTACATTTTTGTTTTTACATGCATTATCAATTGCACTTGCATAATTAGATAAAAATGTTTTGTTTACTCTTTGTTGTATTCCTTCTAATGTACATACACCTTGTATGTATTCATTTAAATCTTGGAATTGGAATATATTTACGTCATCTAAAAAGTTTCTTGAATCCATATAATAAGCAATTGCTTTTTCAGAAGTACAATACCATCCGCTATCATATAATTTTGTTCCACATACTGGGCAAATCCATTCTCCGGAATAGTTTGATGGCACTAAGTTTCTAGAATGAACTGCATACTCTCCTTTTATTACATCATCAAAATTTAATCCTGTATATAATAATTCAAAATTCCAACCTGGGTGGTTTTCCATTAGTTTTGCTATTTTTTCTTTGTAACCTGGATAACTAGAAGTATTTATAGAATTAAGCAAGTTTAATGGTTCTACGAATTTAAATTTTTGTGCATTTGAACCATTTCCTGTATATACTTGAATGTTAGTTCCATTTTGCACTAAACCTGCATATAGGTCTAAATATAATCCATTACATTTTGAAATAATTGAGTATGTTCCATCAGAATTTTTTTGAATTTTCCATTTTTGAGCATCTGAATTATTAAATTCATATTGCCATACATTTGTTCCTGCTTGTTTTGCTCCAGCATATACATCTAAAACCTTATTTGAATGTACTGCTATTATTTTATAATATCCATCTCCTAAATATTCAACTTTAAATTTTTGTCTATTGGCTGCTTGTTTTTTATATATTTGAACATTTGCCCCATTTGCCTTAGAACCACCATTAATGTCTATTACAAAGTTGCTTGATAATGCTGTTTGTATCGAATACGTACCATCAGCTATAGTTCTTTTTGTATCTTGGTTGTTATTAGTAGTTACATTATTATTGTTTTTATTATTTTCCGTAGTAGTATTGCTATTGCTTTCTGATACTTTTTCCAGTTTGAATTTTTGAGCATTTGAATTATTTCCAGTATATACTTGGATATTTGCTCCATTTTTTGCTTGACCTGCATATACATCTAAATATAATCCATTACATTTTGAAATAATTGAATATGTTCCATCTTTATTTTTTTGCATTATCCATTTTTGAGCATTTGAATTATTAAATTCATATTGCCATACATTAGTCCCTGCTTTATTTGCACATGCATATACATCTAAAACTTTATTTGAAACTACCGCTGATAAAGAATAACAATTATTATCTAATTTCTTAATTATCCACTTCTGAGCATTTGAGCCATTGCTTTTATATAATTGAACATTTGCTCCATTTGTTTTCAATCCTGCATATATATCTAAAACATAATCATTATTAATTGCTGATTTTATAATATATGTTCCCTCTTCTATGTCTACAGTAGAGGGATTTTCCGCTGAAAAAGAAATAATAGCATTAATATTAAATATTTGAACTAAAACAAATATTATTAATGCTATTATCGATTTATATCTTATGTATTTTTTCATAATATTCTCCTCCTTCTTTTGCTACAATCATATTGTAGCATAATTTGTTGAAAAAAGGAATACTTTTTTTTTAGATATTTTAACCATTTTATTTTCTAGTTACTATTTACTGCACTTGGAATTTTATTTAAAAATATATAATATAAAAATTATAAAAGCCCACGTAAGCGACCAAACGAAGTGAAACGGAGTGCGATTTGGAGCAATCTACATACTAGTATTTTGAACATACAGATTGCGACACCAAGGGCTTAATGATTTTTATATTATATATTTCAACTTAACTAACAATGCTAAAAGCTGTGAATTATAATATTTCCTATTAATCTTCTTTATCCTTTTCTAGTTTCTCTACTCTTTCCTTTAACAAAGATACTTCCTGTACTAGAGATACATTGCTACGATAAACTTTTGATAATTTTATTGTAAGATTAAATATTAAATAAAAAGCTATAAATATAGTAAAGCAAAATAGCATATTAGAGGTTGTTTCAAATCCCAGTAAATCTGTAATACTTTCTACAAAGTTTGGAATTGCTGCTGCAATTATTAGTAATACAGAACTAATAATCCAAAAAGTAGAAAATGAACCTTGCATTGAATTCTTCTTTATTTCTTTTACAATAAAAATTATATAAATTAAACTTATAACAATCAGTACAATTCTAAGATTTGTTGTCATTTTTATTCCTCTTTTCTTTTCTAATATTTCCAATAAGCAGAGCTAAACAAACTTTTACCATATAATCAACACTTTTCCATATACTAATAGATGATTTTCCTGATTTGCGTTCATTCATACTTACTGGTACTTCCATTACTCTATATCCTTTCATAGTGATTTCCATATTGGTTTCAGGTTCTGGATATTCTATTGGATATTCATTTGCAAATATCTCGATTATCTCTCTATTAATTGCTCTAAACCCTGAGGTTGGGTCTGTTATATTTTCCTTACAAGATATTTTTATAAGGAATGAAATTATATTCTTACCAAGTCTTCTCATTGCAGTAGATTTAAATTTGCTACTTGTTTTATCTAGATATCTAGTACCTATACACATATCAGCTTGTCCATTTATAATTGGTCCTAAAAGTTTGGGTAAATAAGTTATATCGTGTTGTCCATCACCATCAAACTGGATAGCAATATCATAATTGTTTTTGTGTGCATATTTATAACCTGTTTGAACCGCTCCTCCAATTCCTAGATTGTGTATTAAATTAATATGTTTAATTTTGTTTTCTTTTAATATTTCTAAAGAATTATCTGTTGATCCATCGTTAATTACTATATAATCTAAGTTTTTATTATATTGTTCGATTTTTTTACATACTTCTAATATATTTTCTTCTTCATTATAAGCTGGTATAATTAATAAAGTTTTCATAACAATTCTTTTCTTTCTATATTTTATTAATAATTTTTATAACATATATTCATATCAACATGTACTGCTCCATCTTTTACTGGTCCATATACTCCTGAAATTTTCCCAGAACTTGTATATTGCCACATATCATATTTATATTTATAGTCTGTCTGTACATTTTGACTTTCTGTATAATGAGCAACCCATATATCAAAATTGCTTAGTTGTGATATATCTAAATTATTGTAAAACCAATCTCTGCTAGCATAAATTCCTGGAGTATATCCTGCATTTCTTATTGTATCACAAAATGCCCTGCATACCTCTGTTCTTGTCTGCTTATTTAAATTGTCCGCTCTTCCCGGATTATTTTTTGGGGCTGTTGAATTTTCTGTATCTATATATATTGGATATTTTAATTTTATATCATGTTGTTTTACTAAATTCAACACATAATTAGCTTCTTCTATAGCTTCTTGTACATTTACTGCTTGTGTAAAGAAATAAAGTCCTATATTAATTTTATTTGCTTTTATTCCTACAATGTTTTTTGTGAATTGAATATCAGTTACTATTTTTCCAGTTCTATATCCTCTATATCCTGCTCTTATTATTGTAAAATCTGCTTGACCAGATTTCTTTACTTTTGACCAATCTATAATACCATTAAACTCACTTACATCTATTCCTTTTCTTCTTAGCAGACTATTCAATTTGAACATTTGTGCTGAACTTTGCCTTTTTTCAAATACTTGTACATTTGTACCATTTGCTGTTCCATTTCCATTAACATGTAGATATAGTCCTGTATTTTTAGATTTTATTTTATAGTATCCATTTCCCACCACCTCAAAAATCCATTGTTGGCCATCTTTATTTTTGTCTTCACTTTGTACTACATTATTGTTATCTGTTACTGTTAATACTTTGTTTGAATGTCTTGCTATTATTTTATAATAATTATCAGATACATTTTGTATGTCATAAGTTTGTTGATTTACATTTTCTTTTGACCATATTTGTAGATTTGCACTTTCTGCTAATGAACCACCTGATATATCTAACATTTTATTAGTATCTTGTTTTATTGATATTTTATATAAATCTTCCTCAATTATTGGAATTGTCTTAAATATAAATCTTTGAGCTTTACTTTCATTTCTTTCATATACTTGAACATTAGTACCATTATTGGTTTTTTCTCCTGACACATCCAAATATAATCCAGAATTAAGTGCTATTATATAATAACTTCCATTTCCTGTTTCTTGAATTGACCACTTTTGTGCAATAGAACCATTTTTTTGGTATTGAGCTACATTTGTCCCACCAGCTTTGCCATTACCATAAACATCTAACACTTTGCCTGAATTGACAGATTTTATTTCATAGTATTTTCCATCTTTATTATATGTAATTTGAAATTTTTGTTGTTGTACATTTGCTTTATCCCATATTTGAAGGTTAGCACAATTGTTATAACTTCCTCCAGATATATCTAAAGCTTTATTTGTATTTAACACTGTGTATATTTTGTAAATTCCATCTTCTATTGTTTTTTTCGTTGGAATTTCTTGATTTATTTTTTCAAATTTAAATTTTTGAGCGTTGCTATTATTTCCTTCATATGTTTGCACATTTGTTCCATTTTTAGTAGAACTTGCATATATATCTAAATATAATTCACTACATTTAGAAATAATATTATAGTATCCATCTTGTGTCTCTTTTAATATCCACTTTTGGGCATCAGAATTATTACTTTGATATTGATCTACATTTGCCCCATTTTCTTGTGATGCACCATAAACATCTAAAGCCTTATCAGAATGAACTGCAATTATAGTATAGGCTTTTTGCTTTTCATCATATTTTAAGTTGAATTTTTGATATTGCTTGTTAGTCTTGTCCCATACATTAACATTTGAAAAATTATTACATTTTCCTCCATCTACATTTAGTACTTTATTTTTTTCTAATGCTGAAGAAATATAATAATTACCTTCTTCTAATACTTTTTCGCATTGTAATGTTTCTACTTTTTTAAATGCAAATTTTTGTGCATTTGAACCATTTTTTTCATAGATTTGTATGTTTGTACCATTTTTAGAACCCCCACCATATATGTCTAGTACTTTATTGCTGTTTTTTGAAAATATATTATAATATTTATCATCTACTTTTTTTATTGTCCATTGCTGTGCTAATGAACCATTATATTCATATATTTGTACATTTGTAAAATTATCTTTATTACCACCATATATATCTAGTGCTTTATTACCATATAATGCTCTTATAATATATGATTGTTTATTTTCATCATACTTAATGCTAAACCTTTGTCTTTTTATTTCTTTTCTCTCTTCCAATTGGACATTTGTAAAATTTGAATATGAATTATTTTTTATACTCACAACTTTATTGTTATCTATTTTTGCATAAATTTCATATATTCCGTCTTCTAATTCTCTTTCATTATAACTAATTTTTTCTTTAACTATTGCATTTGTTATCTCTGTTTTTTGTTGAAGCTCTTTGTTTTCTTTTTCTGTTTCTTCTTCATCATCATCTTCTATTTTTTCTTCTTCTACTTTATTTTCTTCTATATTATTTTCTTCTACTTTATTTTCTTCTATATTATTTTCTTCTACTTTATTTTCTTCTATTTTATCTTCTTGTTCTTCAGTTTTTAATTCTAATGATTCATCTTTTTCTATTTGTTTTTCAAATTTTTCATTATTTTCTTTATCACTCTCTTCATATGATAAACTTATAATGTTAAAACTTGTATGAAAAATTACAAATAATATTAATGTTATTACAATTATTTTTTTTATTGTATTTTTTATCAACCTTGGTTTCTCCTTTCATCCTTTAACATTTTGTTTTCTATAAAGTAACACAAAAGCCCAATATTAAAAGCAATTAATAATGGATATGCTCCTGATAAATACATATAATACATTGAAAAACAAGAAGTTATATGATTATATGAAACTCCTGCAACTAAAACAATAAAGCTACATATTATTCCTGTGAAAAGTAACCATGTATCTAATATATCTTCCTTATTTTTGGCATTTATTAATTTAATTGTCATTACTATATATAAAATACCAGCTACAACAAAACAAACTAATCCTAATATTTTATATATTTTTGTAATTCTATTTAACCTTGCTACATATTTTTCTGCATATTTAGAAACATTTACCGCTAAATCGTTAGTAATAGCTTCATATCTAGCAATTCCTTCTTCATCTTGTGGCGTATCTATAGCATAACTAACAGTTTGTACATCTTCAAAATTTACAACATACCACACAATTCTTGCCATAGCTTTTGGTAATTCTATAAAATAACTTTTTTTCCAAGGCGACATTAAATTAGAAGGCATTGACATTTGTGTTTTTATCTTTCCTTCTTTAATTGCTTCATTTATTTCTTCATAAACTTTTTTATAGAATTCGTTAGAAGTTTGAGCATTCTTATATACTTCTGCTTTTTCTGCTGCTTCCTTTAAAGACCACCAAAACCATCCATCTTCTACTTGGGTGTCACCAGGAGTTCTGTCATTGTTTGCCCACCCATCCATCGAATTTTCTAGTTGAGACTTAATTGAATTTAATGTTTCTGAATACTCGTATAGCATATTTATTTTTTTTCTTGTAGCTGTTACATATTTAATATTTTCATCTGTTTTTACAGAATAAATTAATTTTATTACTTTTCCAAAATAGCCATCATTTATTTCATTATATTCATATACACCATATTTTGAATAATTAGCCATTCTAATTGCATGTAATGATAATATTAAAATAACCATTGGTAAAATTGCACATATTATTTTTTTCGTAAGTACTTTACAGTTCTTTTCTTTATTTTTAATATATTCTATAATTACATTTATCAAAGTAATTATGATTACTACTAAAACAAATGGTAAAATCCATATACCATCTTCTCTTGTTAGCCATAACGTTGCAAGTGATATTCCCCCAATAATTGCATAAAGTAACATTTTATATATATTGCCATTTCTTTTTTTGTACATAGCAAATAAACTACCTATAATAAATAGAACTTGCGCCATAGTTATTCCATTTCTATATACTCTTTGCATTGTCCACCAAGCAAAAGAAACTGGATTAAATAATAGTATTAAATATATTGCAAACAATGATTTCTTTGTTTTGAATGTATCTTTTAATGTGTATATAAAAAATATACATGATATAGTATAAATTATATTCATTATGTTTATATAAGAAAGTCCAAAATAATTTATAATTGCTAATATAATTGGAAATACTGGTCCTTTTACCAATGTATTGCTAGTATAATCACCTAGCCAATTTCCCTCTCTTATATTTGTTGCCATATCTACCATCATATTATCATCATAAGCTTGATTAGGATATGGTGTAATAGGAATATTTGCAATTAGTAATTGTTTAATAATTGCAAATATTACAATTGCAATAACAAATCCATATTTCTTTATTATTTTTCTAACTTTTTCCACTTCTTTCTCCCCATATTGTTAGTTTATTTTATTATAATTTATTTTTGGGATATCTGTATCTAATCTATAATTTATATTAAAATATGGATCTCCTTTTCCCAAAGTTCTACACCATCTTTTAACAAATATTCCATATTCCCTTGCAAATCTCTCTTGCTTTTCTTTGCTTTCGGTGTCTTCTCCCCTTGATTTTGATTCATAATGATAAGCCTCAACAAATGGATTGTATACTACTAATTTATTTTCTTTTCTTATTTTCAAGCAAAAATCCACATCATTAAATGCTACTGCAAGTTTTTCGTCAAATCCCAGAACTTTTTCATAGTCTTCTTTTTTTACCATAAAGCATGCTGCTGTTACTGCACTTAAATCTTGAACATATGAAATATTATCATTTGCAGAAAAGTCTGATTTATTTATTTCCCTATATCTATGGCCAGCTAAACCTCTTATTCCAATTGTTACTCCAGCATGTTGAATAGAATCATCACTAAAGTAAAGCCTTGCTCCACAAATTCCAACTTTTTCTTTTTGTACATACATAAGCATTTGCTCTAACCAATCTACGGTTAGAATTTCTATATCATTATTTAGCATTACAATATATTTTCCTTCTGAATTTTCTACTCCAAAATTAACAAGTTTCGAATAGTTGAATCCATCAATTTCCATTTTTATTACTTTTATATTTTCATATTTTTTAAGTCCCTCATAATATTTAAAAGTTTCTTCTTTTTTGCTATTATTTTCCACAATTATTATTTCATAATTTTTATATGATGATTTTAGTATTGAATTTATGCATTTTTTTAGGTCGTCAATATGATCCATATTTGGAATAACTATTGAAATTTTATCCTCATTTAAAATTGTATAATTTATTTTGTATTGCCCTATAAATTCTCCATCTTCAACACTATCATATTTTATCTTATTTCTTTCTAGATGTTTTTTTATAATATTTTTTTGTTCTTCAGTATCTATTTTTTCATCTAACTTATGATATAAAATCATATCTATATGCATAATTTTTTGTCCAATATCGAGGGTTTTTAGTATAATATCGTAAATTGGTTCTTTACAGCTAATATTTTCTAAAATACTTTTATTTACTTTTAATAATTTTGTTTTAACAACTATAAAGTTACCTATGTAATTTTTTGCCAATATATTATCATAAGCAAAATGTGGCTTAAATTCTGGATTTACTCTTTTTTCATTTTCTATATAATCATTATCTGAATATATTATATTACATTCATTATGTTCTATAAAATCTTGAATTGCAAAAAGAGCAAAAGGTTGTAACTCTATATTATCCCCAATAAATATGCAATAATCACTATCATATTTTTCTACATTATTTGCATATCCTTCAGCTTTTGAAATTACTACTTCATAATTATTATAAGTTTGTTCTCCTATCAATTTTTTTGTTTCTTCATTTGGAACAAATATTAAGAATTTTGTATTTAATTGTGAAATAAATTTTCTTTGCCTTTCTAGTTCCTTCTCATTATTTGGTTCGTTTAATAAACTCCACTCTACAAACTCATCTGGAACAGTTTTTTTGTATTTTATATAATTATTTAGTCTTCTTAATTCAGTTTTTAGTCCATTTCTTTTTAAACTATTTTGCAAATTTTTAATTTTAATTTTTAAATCACTCATTTATATCTTATTTCTCCATTCTGCTTACTTTTATTTATTTACTGTTCTTTTTAAAAGTCTATATACCTTTCTTAAACCTCTATAAATTACCCCATGATTATCTGGAATAGAATTAACAGATATAGGCTGTGATTGTATTAATTTTTTTGAAGTTTCTATAGCTTCTTCTGTTGCTTTAAAAGGTTCTTTTTTGTATAATTTTTCTATTTTTGGTAAATCTTTATAATCTGTTTCTAACATATCTTTTACAGCTTTTAAAAATTGTTTGAATCCTCTATCTAATGGATAATCTTTCATATATTTCTTTCCAAATTCAGACATTTTGTTGCATTGTTCAGGGTTGTCTAATAGATATATTATTGCACTTGCAATTGCCTCTGGTGTTGGTTCAGCTAGCAAAATGCCTTCATCTGGTAAATCATAAATGTTGTTTTCTCTATATAGTTCAACTACTGGAAGTCCAGCTGCCATCATTTCAAATGGAATTCTTGATGGGTTTGATGCACTCATACAAAGACCAACTTTGCATTTGTTATATAATTCATTACATTTATCAATTGGAATAATGTGTAAGTTTTCACATTCAAAGTCAAATGTTGCATCAACTGATGAACCATATAAATATATATGAATATCAGGTCTCATAGCCTTTACAAGTTTTAGTGCTCTTAATCCCATAATGTCACATCTTCTTGGTTTTTCTGGTTGATACACAAAACAAATTGCATTTTCTTTTTCTACATTTTCCAATTGTTTATAAGTATTTAAGTCTGCTCCAAAATCAAAATATTCTGACGGAGTATTGAATTCGTTTTGCATTTTATATGATAACCATTTTCCTATTGTTACAGGTAAAAATCCTTGTCTGTATGAGCTTTCTGTAATTAAGTATTGGTCTCCCATTGGGAAAAAACATGGTTCAAAATCTTGTATGAAATATGCTTTTTTCTTTGCTGGTAATTTTCTTACAAAATCAATTGTTTGCCATCCTGTTGCAAACATTAAATCATAATCTTTTTTTATATCAAATCCAACAAACACCCCTGCATCACATGGCTCATACCATTCGTTTATTTGGTCTTTTACTGTTTGAGCAGTTGCTACTCCATTTTCTTCAACAAAAATATCACATTCATAACCTGCTTTTATTAAGGCATTTACATTTTGGATAATAGTTCTATGTCCTCCAGACCCTTTACCAGGATGAGGTATTACCCATGCTATCTTTGTTTTTCCACTATCCTTTTGTGGCAATAATGGGTACATAAAACTTCTTCTTAATTCCTGTTTTTCTTTTATTTCTTGTGGTAAATCATAAAGTTCAGATATTTCATTTTGTATTCTACATATTTCATCAAATTCTTTTTGTGCCTTAACATCTGTAGAAACTGAGCTACCATGTTTTCTATAATAATTAAGTGGTTTTGCATTCCAACTAATTTTTCCATTTTTTAATATATTGTAATAAATATACCAATCTCCTGCTACTCTGAATTCTCCTGCTTTTTCAAATATTTCTGAATAATCTTGTTTTTTCCACATTACGCTTGATACATTTAATATTGTGTTTGTTACACTCAAGTGATATATATTTTCTTCTTTTCCTGTCCATATATAAGATTTTTTCCATTCACCTGTTCTACACATATCATATAAATCTGCTGAACTAGAAGTTATTAAATTATTTTCACCATCAATTCTAGCCGACTCTGAGTAAGACAATACAACTTCGGGGTCATCAAAAGGTTTTATTAATTCTTCTACAAAATTATTTTCCGCACTATCATCTGCTTCGGCTATCCAAACAACGTCTCCAGTAGCTAGGTCAAACCCTTTTTTCCATTGCTTGAATACACATCCACCACTATTTTTTTCATTTACAATAAATTGTACTTTTACGTCCGGATATTCTTTTTTTATTTTTTCAATTTTTTCATTTATTACTTCTACACTATTATCAGTTGAACAATCATCTAAAATAATTAATTCATATATTGGATATGTTTGCATTAATATTGAGTCTATTCTTTCTATAATATAATTTGCATAATTATAATTTGGTATAATTGCACTGACTTTTTTAGGATTTTCTATATTTAATTTTTTCATTGGTTTTTTATATATATCTATTTTTTTACTCATCTCTTCCTCCTGCTAACTTTTTTAATTTTTTATAAATTTTATAACTAGTTTTACTTTGGATTTTCCTTCTATAATTTTCATAATCTGATTTTATCTTAATATTTTCTTCTTTTAATATTTTATTTTCTTTTTGTAAATTGTCTATAGCTCCTTGCTGTGCATTTCTTCTAACATTTAGGTTTATAACTTCTTGTTTCGTATCATCAATATTAAAATACTTATTTTTACTATAAAATTTCCAAGCCTCATTATCTTTTATTTCTTCTTGAATTTTATCATCCAATATTTTAAATAAACTTAGATATTTAGTCAAATTATATTTTTCATATAAATCTTCAATTCTTATAAATCTTCTTAATGATATTGTATATAGTATTGACCTATATAAAATATATTCGTATGGCATATTAGGCTCGTTCCATTCTTGGTCAAAAAATAAAAATTTATCATCTACATAGAAACAATTTTTAAAAGTCATGTCCCAAAGACCATTTTCTAAGAAGTGTAAGCCTTTTATTATTGATTCATCCTTTACTTCAATATTATAAGCTCCAAAAACTGTTTTTTTATAATCAGTTTCTTTATAAGTATTTTTACTTATTATTTCAATATATTTATTTATAATTTGTTCAAATTCATCCCATCTATCGTTTTCAAGTTTTTCTGCTAATATATTATCTAACAAATATTTTTGTTCAATATATCTACTTTTTATCATTTCATTTTCAATATAGTCTAAAGTCCCTATTTCACATTGTTTCAGTATTTTTATGTTATTTTTTACATTTTCATAATGTTCTCTAGATTTCTCAGAAACCACTTGTTTTTCTACATAAGTTTGTGATATTTTAGTAATTAGCTGGTATTCTTCTTTTCTTAAATTGTTAAATGAAATATATTTAAATTCATTGTCAAAATCGTCCCTGCAAGCCTCAATTAGAAAAGAGTTTGTAAAAAATGTAAACATATCTTCATCACTTTTTAGTATTTCTCTAAATACATCGATTTCATTTATTAATATATCAGATTTTTCTGTATGGTATGGTGTGTATTTATCTATGTTTGTATAGTTTGGTAATTGTTTGTCTGAAAAAATTACATTTGGCATTCTGTAATCTGGCAATGGATAATAAAAATTTGTTTTATATCCATTTTCTTTTAAAATTCTTTCTAATCTTGATTTCGTAAAAGTTTCTATTTTCTCTGGTTCATTATTGTATCCAATTAAACTTTCAAATTTTCTATTTAAAATGTTTTCTGGGTCTCCTGCAAAAAATCTTAATCCGAATTTATTATCCACAGCAATTAATATTTTTCCTTCTGGCTTTAAATATTTTTCTAAAAGTTTTATTATGTCTGTTAATTTTAAATTTTCTCCTACAATTTCTTTAGTTCTTTCATTTATACCTATTAAAGTAATAATATCATATTTGTTATTTAATTCTAGCTTATTTAGTGGTTTTTCAATAATCTGTAGATTTTCTATTTTTTCTATTTTCTCTGCCTTTTCTTTATTTGGTTCAATAGTTGTTACTTCATTACATTTTTTACAGAACATCTTTGTCATTTCTTTTGTTTGTATACCAATTTCTAAAATATCTTGTTCTTCTTTTAAAGGGTACCAATTTAAAATATTTAAGCTTTGTTTTATTTCCAATATTTTCCCTCCTTACACCACAATTACAAATATCATTTATTTACTTTTTTTACTTTTATATCTGAATCTATCCTCATTAATCCTACTGTATCTTTAACTGATAATACTTCAATTAATAGTGCATCATATTTTCTATTTAAAACTTCTAATTCTCCACTAGGATTAAAATGTGTACAACTAAAAGATAAAGTGTATTTTCCAGCTGCTACGTTTATTTTTTGTTTAAATTCAACTTCTACTATATCTCCTTTTTTAAATTCTCCTGTTGATATTTTTTCAATTAATGTATTTGTTCCCGCCATTTCTAGTCCTTTGAAATCTTTTAAAGTCATAGTAAAAATTGGGTCTTTTACATCTTCATTAAACATTATTTTTGATTTTAAAATTACATTTCTATCATTTTCTAAAACTGAAATATAATTTTCGTCTTCATCAAACATACCATAATCTATTACTTCAGCTACTCCATTTCCATAATTTATTAAGTTTGGATTTTCATTAAAATGTGTTTTCCAGACTTCTCCTTCTTGTTTAATTGTTTTTTTATAATTTGGATTCTTTTCTAGTAGTTCTTTATCTGATAGTAAGCCTTCTTTACTTTCTTCAGGAGATAGCCCTACAATAATTTTTTTGTATTTTTCTACTCCTTCTTTTACTCCTCCATCAAATATTTTTTTTCCAGAATCAATTATAATTGTCCTTGTGCAGTTTCTTAAAACGTCTGTAATGCTATGTGTAACAAATAATATTGTTTTTCCTTTTTCTTTGAATTGTTGGAACTTTTTAAAACATTTTAATTGAAATGCCATATCTCCAACAGATAAAACTTCATCTACAATTAATATATCTGGATCTACATTGATTGCACAAGCAAATGCTAATCTTGCGAACATACCAGATGAATATGTTTTTACAGGTTGATATAAATGTTCTCCTATATCTGCAAAATCTATAATCTCTTGTTTCTTTTCTTCAATTTGTTTATTAGTTAGACCCATAACTTGTCCATGTTGATATATGTTTTCTACTCCTGTTAGTTCTGGATTAAAAGCTGTTCCAAGTTCTAATAATGAGCTTATTTTTCCTTTTGCTTCAATTGTTCCAGAAGTAGGTGTAACAACACCTGTTATCATTTTTAACAATGTTGATTTTCCAGCACCGTTTTTTCCAAGTACTCCTAAAACTTCACCTTTTTTTACTTCTAAATTGAAATCATGCATTGCAGAAAACATGCCATGTCTTTGTACCATTGGAAACATCGTTTCTATGAATCTATCTTTTTTTCTAGCAAACATTTTATATCCTTTATTAAGATTCGTTATTTTCAAAACTGTTTCTTCACTATTATTTTCCATTTTTATTATCCTTTCATTAAATGTTGTTATCGTTTTTTCGTTGCTTTTAGCCATAAAAATCTTATTTTAAATAAAAACTTTCCTATAAGTGGAGTATTCATTATGCAAAAGTTTTCAATATAATACTTAAAAGTTTCATTTTTGTATATTTTATGAAAAGTACCCCATCCTTTAAAGTTAAAATTTTTCTTTTTTTCTATCATTTTAAAATATTCATAAGCTTCTTTATTTTGCTTTTGTAAGTCTTGTGGAAATTTTTGATTATTTTCTACATAAGTTCCAAAAATCCCTAATTTAACATTGATAAACAATTCTCTTACCTGTTCTAATTTATCAAATCCGTGTGATATTTTGTCTGTTCCGACTTGATTGTTTCCGTGTTGTCTATATTTTATATATTTTTCTGGCATATATGCTAAAGTACCATTTAATGCTACCATTAACCCAATCCAATAGTCATGTATTAGATATTTAGAAGTTGTTGGCAACGGTAAGATATTTTCTATTGTTTCTTTTTTGGCCAAAACTGTACACCCTGTAACACAGTTATATAAGTAATTTACTTTATAACTTCCTATGTATTTTTTTATTTTTCTTGTTAATAACATATAACTATTAAATGATGGATATAAAGTATTTAGATTTTTATCTACTACTTCCAGATCTCCAAATACTAAATCCGCATTTTTATTTTTCAAGGTTTCTAATGATTTTTCTGCTTTTTCTGGCATCCAATAGTCATCTTGATCTGCAAGCATATAATATGGTGATCTTACTTGTTTTAATAAAAATTCTATGTTTTTTACTACACCTAAATTATTTTCTTGCAAATGTAATTCTATTCTATTATCTTTTTCTTTATATTCCTTCAAAATTTCAGGTGTTTTATCTTTTGAACAATCATCTGATATTACTAGTCTTAGGTTTTTATATGTTTGACTTAATATACTATCTATTTGTTCTCTTATATATTTTTCACCATTATATGTTGCTAATAAAATATCTATTTGTTCTTCCATTTTTTTAAGCCTTTCTTTCTTTTCTAAATACTATTCTTTTTTGCATAATAAAACTAAATGCATATAATATAATTTCTGTCATTATCTTTGAAATTACTAAATTTATATTTAAAACTTCATATAATATTTTTAAAATTGTATAGTTTAAAGCAAGAATAATTATTACCAAAACATAATATTGAACTATCATTTTTAATATGTTTTTCTCATTTTTAGTTTCAAAAACATAATTTTTGTTTAAAATAAAATTCAATATTGAACTTACTATTCTTGAACATATTACTGCTGCCAATAAATTGTTAAATATTTTCTGAAGAATTATTAATAAAACAAAATCTACCACAGCAGAAGCTAATGAAGAAATTATAAATTTACATACTGGCTTATAAATTAAAATAGAATCTTTTATTGGCCTAAAGTGTGATGCTTTATTTTTCTCTTCATAAATGGTATCTATTTTAATTTGATTATACGATAAGCTTTTTTCTTTTATTGCCAATAAGATATTAAATTCATAATCATATCTGGATCCTGATATATTTAGTAATAATTCAAATATATTTTTAGAATATCCCCTTAATCCTGTTTGCGTATCTACAATTTTTTCACCAGTCATAGCTAAAAAGATAACTTTTGAAATTTTATTTCCAAATTTACTTCTAGCAGGCACATCTTTTTGTTTAAAGTCTCTAATTCCTAAGACTATGTCATTGTTTGATTTTTTTAGTTCTTCTGCAACTCTTATAATATCTTTTACTGAATGTTGTCCATCACAATCTGCGCTTACAAATCCTTCATCTTCTTTTATTTCTATAAAATATTTAATACCTGTTTTTATTGCCTCACCTTTTCCCTTGTTTACTTTATGTTCTAAAACTTTAACACCTTTTTCTTTGACAGTATCAAATATTTTTTTATAGTTTTCTCCACTACCATCATCAACTACTACAATTTCTATATCTGTGGCACTTCGTATATTTTCAACTAGTTTAATTAATTTCTTATTTGGTTGATATGCTGGTATTAATATTTTCATTTTATCCCCTTAATCAATATATAAAATATCACTAATTTCCCTTTCGCCATCTCCTGGTTGACTTGATTTATTTACTTTTCTTCCCATAAAGTACATATTAGAAGAATTTCCTCCATCTAAGTTGTATGCTAAATTACAGTTTAGTTTTTCAAACATTTGGGCAAATTCTTTTATAGTCACTCCCCTGCTATATCCTTTCTTTCTTCCATCTACAACTATAAAACAATAATGCCCTTTGTCATAATATCCTATACCTGTTCTTGGATTTTCTGTTGCTATATTTCCCCTAATCATATTATCTGTGTCAACTGCATATTCTGTATAATCCGCTTCTGCCTTTCCATTTCTTACTAAAACTGGTCCAAAAGATAATGTATCTTTTACTCCATCTTTTATTAATTGTTCTGCAGTTATTTCGTTTTCATTATAAATTTTCATTGTTCCATCATTGTAAATAGCTAACGCTTCTCTTGTTGGTACATTTCTGTATATTTCTCCGTTTCCTATAACAACCCCATTATTTCTAAAAGCATAGTAGTCTCCATTTATTGCAAGTATTGCGTTATTTCTATTGAAAATATCTGTCATTTTTTCAACAACGTTATTTCCTATCTGGTCTTTTGCAAAAGCTCTTTTTATTCTATCTGGATTTTTTAACTTTATATCTGCTACATAATATGTAACTTTTTTTTCTCCTTCGCCTTCTTCTTTTTTATCTATTCGTATTTCTAGTTGTTCACTTTTGTAAGAATTTTCTGTAAATTCATATTCTTCTTCGGTTTTTTTTCTTTCAGTATTTGCTATATTCATATCTACTTTTGGAATTAAATATCTATTAATTAAATATCCTAAAAATGTTATAATTGATACTACAAATACTATAACAACTAATTTTTTTATTTTCTTTTTGTGCATTATTTAAGTCCTCCATTTATAATACATCAGCAAAATCTTTTTTACTCTTTTTAAATATGTAATTTCCCCATACAAACATAAATATTGTAAAACACCAAAAGATTATAGTATATATGCCATGTCCAGCTGTTATAATGTTTCCATTTCCGCTCATAAAGCATTCTCTAAATGAAGTTACTAAATATGTAAATGGCATACATTTCATTACTTTTAATATTGTATTATGATTAGCTAACATGCTTAAATCCCACACCACTGGTGTAAACCACATAAATAACTGCATTAAAATTCCTAAAAAATTATTAAAATCTGGCACCAATGTTGATATTGCTGAAGTAAATCTTGTTATAGATATAACAAATATATATACTGATAAAATTACGTATATCATTTTTAATACACTTGGAACAAATCCAAATATAATGCATACTACGGTTGCTATTATAAATAGAAATAATGAAACAAATGCATTAGCAAATATAGATATTAGAGGTATTATATCCACTGGAAATACTACCTTTTTTACTAAATAACTATATCCTCTAATAGATCCACTTGCACCAATTATTCCGTCATTAATTGTCATCCACATTGCCATACCAGGCATAAACCAAACTACATAAGGTGCCCCCTCTGGACCTCCTTGTTTGAATATATATTGAAATACAATTACATATGTAATCATAAATATGAATGGTTGTAAAAATCCCCATATACTCCCTAAGCTTGTACTGGCAAATCTATTTTTAAAATCATTTTTTCCTAATTGCCAAATTAGTTTCTTATTTTTTAATACTGTTTTTATAAATTCCATTATTTTTCCTTCCTTTATTTTGATGCTTTTATTCTATCTTTAAATTGCTGTTTTGTCAATCTTATAGCTATTATTTATACCTTAATATTGGTATAAATAATCTCCTTTAATATTAGTTACTTTTTTATATTTTGTTTCTTTTAAATATTTATTCAATTCTTCACTTACATTCCTTATGATAATCCAGTTAACTCCGTACTTTTCTCTAATATGATTAAATTCGCTTGCATCAATATCTGGAACATTTCCTATACATACAGAATATATTTTCTCCATTTCTTCTAATTCTTCTGGTGAATGAAGTTGTGGCATATATAAATCTCTAGACCAAAATAAATTTATTTTTGAAGTCAGTTGTCTAATAGTTGCATTATGTAATGGTTCCGGTAGTGCCATTACTGTTATTTGTCTTTCTTCTTTTTCTTCATCTAATATATATTGTGTTTGCTCTATTATTTCACTTGGTATTTTATTTAAATTTTCTGCTTTTTTAAATCCATTATCTTTGGTAAATGCAAATTTTCCAAGCAAAATTAATAATATTATCTCTATTACAATTACCATGGTTTGATATTTTTCATTATTGTTTGAATATATCAATGCAACAAATGCATAAACTATTGATATTTCCATTGGTATTAACCATAAAAGTCTCCAAAACACATTAGCACCTGTAAAATATTTAGCAACAATGTTTGTTAAAAGCGGATTATATATTGTAAGTGCATAAATTAATGGTATAAAAATAAAATATTTTTTTGCAGTTTTACTTCCTTTTATTGCTATAATCACTAATGAAATTGCATATAATAAATAATAATAACCATTTCCTATGTAATCTTTGAAAATATTTTTTATATCAACAATGCCCTGTGCCTGCATATTATTTGCAACTAACAAATAAATAATGCCATATATCATAATAGGAATTCCTGTTATTATAAAACATATTATATTTTTCCATTGTTTTTTTATTAACTCAAAAACTACAAATCCCAAATATGCAAATGTAACTAAAAATATTGCTGTATTAGTGAAAAATACTGCTGAAAAATTTAGCATTAGCAATTTAATAGTATTCTGTTTTTTGTTGAGTTTATTGAAGTTTACTAGGTTTGATAAAATCAATGTTAATATTATATTTAAAAATATTTCTTTACCTTGCCACATTCTGCTAAGCAAAATAATACCTCTAAGCCTAGTTGTAAAACCACTAAATAAAAATAATACGGATAGTAATATTATTGCTATTTTTGCATTTTTGTTTTTTAAGAATTTTCTCATTAATATGTAATAAGCTATATAAGAGAAAATAATCATGATAAATATCCATATTGTATGACATAATATAGTTACTGGTATACTAAATATTTTTGACAAAACAGACATTGCCATCTCATGTCCTGATATCATATAATTAGATAAATTTGTTGTATTTTCTGTTCCTAAAGATGGGTCGATAGTATATATAGAACTTGAATCAATATTTTGTTCCATTAAACTTACATAAAAAGAATCATCTGCATTTTCGTTAAATAACATGCTAGAAGCTGTTGCTTGTATTAAAACACAAATAAGAAGAATTCCTGTAATTATGGCATTCTTCTTTTGTATCTTTCTTAATTTATTTATATTTTTATTAATTATATTTTTTTCTTGACTAATTGGACAAATATAAAAAGACATTGTAACCAAAACAATCATAATTGCTATAGTTGTATATAGTACTATTTTAAATGATACATGTAACAAAATAAATGGTATATAAATAGTTTGAAGTATTGAGGTTACAAAAACAAATCCATATAGAATTATATGAATTATGTCTTTTTTCTTTATTAATTTATTTATAACCAATCCTGTTCTATAAAACAAAACTGTTAAAACTATGTATAATATAATTGTTTTTAATAGCATTACCATATTTCTCTACCCTAACTTAAATTTCAAATACCCTATAGCCGGAAAATGAAATATTGTAAATTCCTTTACCATTTTTTTAGCTAGATTCTTTCCACCTAAAAATTTAAAATATTTAATAAAGTGAAAATTAATATATTTAGATTTCTCTAAGCTTTCATAATATTTTATTATATTGTCTAAAAACTTTTTGTTTTCTTCATTCTCTGTATATTTTTTGCACATTATAGCTCCATCTAAATAAGCTTTTTTTATAACGATTTCTTTTCTATATTTTAAATAGGATTTGTATGTTTTTCCATTTTCATTTTCCCACCTTTTTAAATTTTGTGCTAAACTTCTTCCTCCAAATACATTTGTGTTATGCAATCTATATCCAAATAGTGGTTCTTCTATATATGCAATTCCTTTATTCTCATTTGCAATAAAACTTGCTAGCCAATCATGTGCCATTACTTCATCTGTAAATGGTAGCATTTTTTTCTTTACCTCATCTGTGAATATTTGTGAACAACCTATTCCCACGCAACGTGATATTGCAAGTTTTCCATTTTTATTTATTAATGGTACATTTTTGTATTTAAAATAATTTTGTTTGTAGACTTTGCCTTCACCATCTATTTGTGTAGAATTGCAATATACTAGGTCGACATTTTCTTGTTGTAGTTTTTTTAAGCTTTTTTCTATTTTGTTTTCATACCATATGTCATCATGGTCTGCAAACATAATATATTTAGCAGTTGACTCTTTTAGTAGAAATTCAAAGTTTCTTATATATCCTAAATTTTCTTCTTGAATGTATATTTTTACTCTATCATCTTTTTGTTCATATTCTTTTATGATATCTTGAACTTGTTTTTTACTTGAATTATCATCACTAATTATCAAAGAAATATTTTTATATGTTTGACTTAAAATACTTTCTATTTGTTCTCTCAGATATTTAATATTAGTATTATATGTAGCCATTAAAACTTCTACTCTATCTTCCATTTTTATTTTATTTTTCCTTTTTATTTTTGTTTTTTATATTAAAAATTATATCATATTGTGTTTATATAAACAAGTTCTTTTAGCTTTTTTACACAAAAAACAACCCTCTTGTGGGTTGTTCCTTTTTTATCCTTCTACTGGGTAAACACTTACTTGTTTTTTGTCTCTACCTTTTCTTTCAAATTTTACTGTTCCATCGACTAATGCGAATAATGTATCATCACTACCTTTTCCAACATTATTTCCTGGATGTACTTTTGTTCCTCTTTGTCTTACTAGGATATTTCCTGCTAAAACAAATTGTCCATCTGCTCTTTTTACACCAAGTCTTTTTGACTCGCTCTCTCTACCATTATTACTGCTACTTTGACCTTTTTTATGAGCCATTATTTTCAACTCCTTTCGGTTTGGTTTTTATTTATGTTCTCTTAAAATTCAAACTTTAATTTTTAGTTACATTATGCTTCTACTTTTTTTGTTGTTTTTTTAGTTGCTGCTGTTTTTGCTGTTGTCTCTTTTTTATCATCTGCTTTTGATGTTTCAGCTTTTTTTGCAGCTGTTTTAATTGATGTAATTTCTACTTTTGTGTATGGTTGTCTGTGTCCTTGTTTTCTTCTATAATTCTTTTTAGGTTTCATTTTGAAAACAATAATTTTTTTACCTTTACCGTGTGAAATTACTTTTCCTTCTACTTTTATACCTTTAACATAAGGATTTCCTACTTGTACTTTTCCTTCTTCTGATACTAGGATTACGTTATCAAATGTAACTTTTTTACCTTCCTCTGCATCTAATTTTTCAAAAAATACAACATCTCCCTCTGCTACTTTGTATTGTTTTCCACAGCTTTCGATTATTGCGTACATTAAAATGCACCTCCCTTATTTGTATACTCGCTAATCCTTACATACAGGTAATTAAATTTAATTAATCTTTTTGAACCTTGACTAAGCGGATTACAGTTTATTATTTTACCATATTTATGTATATTTGTCAATCATTTTTTTTGCATTTTATTTATTATTATCAAAAATCATATAATAGTCCATTTTATTATATTCTTCAATTTTTGAGTAATTTTCAGATGAAGTATCTTCATTTTTGAATATATTTCCATTTGTATCTTTGTAAAATTTCTTTGTAATAACTGGGTAAGTTTTTTGAAGTTCTTCCATATAGTTGTTCATTGCACTATATTGAACACCTGCAGCCTTTAACAAATAATTTTGAAGGAATATTGTACTTGTTTCTATATTATATTGTTCCTCAATATCATAGTTTGCCCAAATTATAAATGGAATTTCATAGTTTTCAATATTTCTTTCTTCTTTAGTATCTTCACCATCTAAATTTGGTTGATGGTCTCCAAAGAATAATAAAATATATTTCTCATCAGATTTTTTTAATTCATCAACAACTTCTTTTAAAGCTTCTGCTGACTCATGAATTAATTGCATATAAACATTTTTAGAAACATCATCATTATATGTTATTTGATTAGGGTCTGGGTTTGTATATCCTGTATGATTTTGAACAGTTAAAATATAGTCAAAAATCTTTTCCCCTTCTTTTTTGCTTTTTATTTCTTTCATTAATTCTTTGTATGCACTCTTGTCTGAGAAGAAATCATTATTAAAGTTTGGCTCTAGTCCTTCCATATCATCTTTAAATTTTATTGAGTCAAATCCAAAATATTTGTAAATTTTATTTCTTGAATATGCAAAATTCTCCCAAGGATGTATTGCTGAAGTTTTATAGCCTTGCTGTTTTAATGTCTGAACTATTGAAGATTTTATAGGCCTTGAAATATATTGTTGGAAAACATATGAACCAACTGGCAAAATTTTTGTTGAATTTTGTGTTAAAAATTCATATTCAACATTTGAAGTTTGTCCTCCATACTCGCTTGAATACATTACTCCACTTATTACGTTCTTTTGTTTAGAAAGTTCTGTAATATATTCAATTGGATCTGCATAACCATCTTTATATAAGTTGTAATAATCGCAAAATGATTCGTTTACAATTACAATTATATTTGGTTTATCAGTATCTCCTTCAGCTTCATCTAATTTAACATTTTCTTTACTTTCATATTGTTTTAAAATATTTTCACACTCTGCTTTATTATGTCCCTTTGGATGCTTTACATTAAAGTTATGTAACATTCTTAAAATTGTAACTGGTGTCCCTAATACTCTATAATTAGCATTAACATCCCATAAAGAAAATGTATTGTATATGTTTGTTTGTGAAAGAGCAATTATTACTGCAAATCCAATTACAACTTTTGTAATTCTAAATTTATAACTAGATTTTTTTTCAACAAATTTGTCTTTAAAAATAATTATTATTGCAATTATTGCTAATGCATATGCAATTCCTAAGGCAAGCTTATTATCATATTGTAGGCTTACATTTTTTGATACACTTAATGCTGTTTTTATTGCATGTATATCTGAAACTGTTATTGCAGAGCCTCTAACTGTTCTTACAGCATAGTTTATTATGTCATATATAACCTCCACTCCAACTACAATTCCTAGTGAAATCTTTGTTCTGTTAGTTACCCCTTTTACAACTAGATATTCGCAAATCCAAACAACAAAAGTTGTAAGTATAATTTTGTAAGACTCAAATGAATATACTTCCATTACATAATTGAAATATCTCATCGAAAATAATAATAGCATTAGTATTACTGCTATTAGTGGAATGTGCCATAGATATTGTTTCCAACTATTTTCTTTTTTTATTACTTCTATCTTTTCTTTTTCTATAATATCATTGTCTATTATGTCTTTATTTTCTTCCTTAATAGAGGTTTTACTCATAATTCTTTCATCCTCTTAAATATTTTTATCTCACAATTTTTATTATACCATTTTTTTAGACAAATTCCAACATTTCTCCCTTACCTTATACTGTCAATTGCATCTTTTGTTACTTTTTCTTTATCTAGCTTACTGAAAATAAATACTACTATTGCCACTATTATCATTATGACGACATATAAAATTATACTCATTTTCCAGTTTCCTACTGCTAATTTACTACCTGCTAATGTTGAGGTAATAATTGATGGAAATCTTGCAATTGTAGCAAATAAACTAAATCTCACTGGTCTTACTGGTAATAGCCCTGCCACATATGTTAATAAGTCTTTTGGTGTTCCTGGTATAAAGAATAAAATAATCATTGTCCATTCAGTCTTTTTTGGATTTCTAAATATTTTGCTATTTTCTATTTTATCAATTTTTTCTTTACTACAAAATTTATATACAAATTTCCTTTCAAATTTTCTCACCAACCCAAATATTGCAAGTGAAATTACGAAGTTTGACATCATAGTAAATACTGTCCCCCAAAATGCACCATAACACATTCCTGCAAGTATTTCTATTGGTTCTCCTGGAACTATAAATAAAAATATTTGTGCTACTTGCAATCCAAACAGCATAAAAAAACCTATTATCCCCATATTTTGTACTTTATGTTTAAAAACTTCTTGTCCTTCTGGGGTTGATAAACTTTTCATTACAGGAAATAAATATCTAGTTATACCAATGCATAATGCTATTCCAATTATTCCTAAAACTATTTTAAATATTTTAGAATTCTTTTTTTGCTCCATTTATTTCTCCACTCTTTATTTTTTGTCTTTTAATACGACTAATTTATTTTATCATAATATTTCAAAAATAGATACTTTTATTGTATTTTTTTGCAAAAAATGATAAAATTAACTTAGTAAATATTAATTTTATTAGATATACTAAAACTTAGGAGATACTATGAAAAATAAGATTTTAAAATATATAATAATACCAATAATTGTTCTATCAATTATTACAGTAATTACATTTATATATGCTATTATTTCAAATATCAATAATGCTCCAAATATTGGAAACAATACTGAGCCAGAAGTTGTAACCGCAACAACAAACAATACTGATACAAAAAATTCCATAGTTGTTCCTTTAGAACATGAGCCTGAAGAAGAACATATTTATGGATACGATGAAAATGCAATGCAGGTTGCTTCCGTGTATAATGGCTTCCCAGCTTGCGGATTTTTAGAAATTCCTAAAACTGGTTTAGCCATGCCTGTTTTAAGTAATCAATCTGTTAGTGGAATGGAATATTCTTGTTGTTTTTTATATTCTACAGGAGAAATAAATTTAAGTGGAAATACTTATATTGTGGGTCATAATTATGATAATGGAACTTTGTTTTCAAATAATAAAAATTTAGCAGTTGGAGATAAAATTATTCTAACAGGTTTATATAAAAATAGGATTGTATATACTATTTATAATATGTTTAATACTACACCAGAAGATGTTTCCTATTTAACCAAAAATGTTGATAAAAATCATATTGAACTTACTTTACAAACTTGTAACAACGATGCTGCTGATACCAGACTTATAATTGAAGCAAGACATGAAATACAAAAATGATGGCTTAGCCATCATTTTATTTTACTCAAATGTTATAACTTTATTTTTTCTTAAAGATTCTTGTACATTAATTACTCTTTGGTTTTCTGATCCTTTCCATTTTAATGTAGGATTTCTTTTTTCGTCCACATATTGCCCATCTACCAAGACGTCTAAGTAATTTGCCACTTCTTTATCTTTTAAATACTCGTCAAATTTAAAACCTGACCAAGCCCATAAATTTTTATTTGGGTATTTTTGTTTAAATGCTTTTGCAAGTTTTGTTGTTCCTTCTATATTATTTGGATGCATAGGCTCACCACCTAAAATTGATAGTCCTTCCACATTTTCATTATCACATAATTTTAATACTTCACTTATTGTTTCATCTGTAAATTCTTCTCCACCTTTAAAATCATGTGTTTCTTTATTGAAACAATTTTTGCAATTAAATGCACATCCTTGCATAAATATTGAAACTCTTATTCCTGGTCCATTTGCAATGTCCATTTTTCTAATTTTATTATATCTCATAAGCTCTGTACCTTCTCTTTTACATAATCTTTATTGTCTATATGTAATACTCTTTCTTTTATTTCTTGAGTTCTTCCTTTATTCCAGAAATTACTTCCTATATATCCACAAGTTCTTCTTGCCACATTTAATGTATCATGGTTTCTATTTCCACAATTTGGGCAATACCATTCTAAGTTTTTATCTATTAATATTTCTCCATCAAATCCACATTCTTGACAATAATCTGATTTAGTGTTAAGTTCTGCATACATGATATTATTATATATAAATTCTATTACTTGTAAAACTGCATCTAAGTTATTTTGTAAATTAGGTGTTTCTATATAAGAAATTGCTCCGCCTGGGCTTAACTCTTGGAATTCACTTTCTAATTTTAATTTAGAGAATGCGTCTATTTCTTCAAATACTGGAACATGATATGAATTTGTTATATAATTTCTGTCTGTTATTCCTTCCACTGTCCCAAACCTTTTCTTTAAACATCTTGCAAATTTATATGTTGTAGATTCAATTGGTGTACCATATACAGAATAATCAATATCTTCTGTAGCTTTCCATTCTTTACATTTGTTATTTAATTTTCTCATAATTTCCAAACCAAAGTCTTTACCTGTTCCATTATCGGTATGGCTATGACCTGTCATATATTTAACGCATTCATATAGTCCTGCATATCCAAGTGAAATAGTAGAATATCCATGATGTAATAATTCACTTAAAGATTCTCCTTTATCTAACCTTGCTAATGCTCCGTGTTGCCATAAAATAGGTGCAACATCTGAGGTTACTTTACTTAATCTTTCATGTCTTAATTGAAGTGCTCTGTGGCATAATTCTAATCTTTCTTCAAGTATTTTCCAGAATTTTTCCATATCTTTTTTAGATGATAGGGCAACATCTGGTAAATTTATAGTTACAACACCTTGGTTAAATCTACCATAGTATTTTCCTTTTCCTTCAACATAATTTTTTGCTTTAGCTATATTTCCAAGGCTTATAGACCTATCTGGTGTAAGGAATGAGCGACATCCCATACATGGATAACATTCTCCTTCTCCATTTTCATTTTTCTTTAATTTTTTCATTACTTTTTCAGAAATGTAATCTGGAACCATTCTTTTAGCTGTACATTTTGCTGCAAGTTCAGTTAAATACCAATATTTACTTTCTTTATGAATATTGTCTTCTTCTAATACATATAGCAATTTTGGAAAGGCTGGTGTTATATATACTCCTTTTTCATTTTTAAATCCTAAAATTCTCTGGTTTAAGAATTCTTCTATTATCATCGCTAATTCATCTTTATATTCTTCAGTTTCGCCCAAGTACATTGCAACAGATAAAAAAGGTGCTTGTCCATTTGTGTTTGTCATAGAATTTACTTGATAGTTAAATGTTTGAACACCAGCTTCAACTTCTTTTTTTGTATCTTGCATTGCATATTCTTTACAATCTTTTTCTTTTAGCCCTCTTTCTTTATATTTTTCATAATATTTATCATAACTTGACCTTACGAAAGGAGCTAAATGGCTAAGTGTTACTGTTGCTCCACCATAACTAGATGAAGTTACCGCTAAAATTATTTGTGTTGCTATTGTTGCTGCTGTAAGAAATCTATGTGGTTTTTCTATCATCACACCATTTATTATTGTTCCATTTTGTAGCATATCATCTAAATTTATTAATTCACAGTTGTGCAATGCATTTTGTGCAAAATAGTCTGCATCATGAAAATGTATTATTCCTTCATCATGTGCCTTTACTATTTCTTCTGGTAATAAAAATCTTCTTGTTATATCTGTACTTGTAATTCCTGCTAAATAATCTCTTTGTGTTGTAACAACTTTAGCATTTTTGTTTGAGTTTTCTGTATTCCAATAATCACTTTCTCCATCAATTAGTTCTTTTATTGATTGGTCTGTAGTATTTGATTTTCTAACCAATTCTCTTGTATATCTATATGTAATATATTTTTTTGCCAATTGATATTTATCAAATTCCATTAATTTTTCTTCGATAATATCTTGTATATCTTCTACTAATATTCTTCTTTTATTTAATTCTTCAATATATTTTATTATTTCTTCAATTTGCTCCTTAGAAGCCTTTTCTCTTCCTCTTACTTCATTATTTGCTTTTCCAATTGCTACTCTTATTTTACTTGAATCATAATCTACTATTGTTCCATCTCTTTTTACAATTTTCATTTTCCTACCCCTTTCTTATGTGATAATTATATAGATAATTTTTATTTAAACTGTTGCAATTGCAACATATTATTGTTACCTTGTTTTTATATTTAGATTCTGTATGTCTAAAGAAATATTACATTTTTGTTACAAATAAAAAATTTTTCTACAATATAATTCACAAAAAAATAACAGATAATCTCTTATCTGCTATTTTGAAGTATTTCTGTTTTTAAAATAATATTGTACATTTATCATATTAAATTATATATCCATCTGACTTCCTAAAAATGTCGCTGCAGATTGTGCAACTTTTTTTTCTACTTCATTCATTTTATGACTATTATCTTTTGACATTAATATAACTGTTCCTATTGTATCACCATTTGATATAATTGGATATACAACTTGTGCATTATTTTTTCTTTGTTCATTGTCGTTTTTTATAATTGGCATTGCTTTATCACTATTTTCTTTACTTGTATAAACTTCTTTATCTTCCATTAATTGTTCTAACTCTTTACTTATATCTTGCTCTAAATATTCTTTTTTAGAACCTCCAGATACTGCTATTATTGTATCCTTATCTGTAATAAATGCTATATGTCCTGTAGTTTTTGATAATGTTTCAGCATATCCCGCTGCAAATTCAGATAATTCTCCAATTGGTGAATATTTTTTTAATATAACTTGTCCTTCTCTATCTGTAAATATTTCTAGCGGGTCTCCTTCCTTTATTCTAAGTGTTTTTCTTATTTCTTTTGGGATTACTACTCTTCCCAAGTCATCTATTCTTCTAACAACTCCTGTTGCTTTCATAATTTTCCTCCTTAATATTGTAGTATATTTTCTTTATACTCTTATTATTACAAAAGAGGAAAAAAATATTCAAATTTTATCAAGTTATTTATTCTGCTTCTTCTTCATTTTCTTTCTTTGTTAAAAAACTGGTTTTATATTTATCTAAAATAAATCCTAAACTTTTTGAAAATTCTTTAATCATAACTATTTTTATTGTTTTATCTTTTCCTTTTAAATAATCATCTATAACTTGCTTTAATTGTTTTATATTTTTCATTTCTGGCTCAATTTCTCTTGTATATTTAGTTGCTCTATCTACTAGTTTTTCTTTTATTAGTACAATATCTTCATTGCTAGCACAAGAAATTCTTTGGAATAATTGGAAGGTATCATAGTATTTAAAAATTGGTATATTCATACATTCTTTATCAAATTTTTCATAAAATAATTCCATTTTCATTGGAATACATTTCATTATTTCTTCTGCTTTTTCTTTATACATTTTGTCTAATAATTCAGCATTTAAAATATTAAAATGTTTTAATATATCATCCATATCTTCTGTAACATCTTCAATTGCAATTTTTCCTAATTCTTCATCCACATTTCCACAGTATTTTGAACTTAATGATGATATGTTCATTCCATTAAAAAACACATTTTTTATAGTTTTTAAATCATACTCAATTAAACCTTTTCTTGAAAAATAACTAAAGTATGCAAATATTTTTACAATGTCTATTAACTCTATTTTGCCGGCTTTTACATCCTCAAGTATTTCTTCTATAACTCCATTAAATTGGTCATCTGATATTTTCCAATATTCTTCTGTTAATAATCTTTTATATGCAGGTAGATTTTCTGTATCTATTGTGTTTCTTATAGTTTCCATATTTTCTTTAAATATTTTCATGTCAAATATACGTGTTCTAACATAATATTCGATAAATTTAAAAAATCGATATTCCGATTTAAAATTATAATAATAGTTATTATCAAATTCTTTAATATAAAATTGCCTATTATCCATTAATATTCTTGAAGATACAAGTAATGATTTATATTCTTCATTGTTTTTAATGTTTACAAATTTATCTTTCGTTATTCTACCTGATTTAATCTCAAATGATATAGCTATTGTAAATATAAGCATTGTTTGCATTATTCTGTTGCTTGTGTTTGGATAAGATTTACTTACCATTTCATATATTTTTTTAAAGTCATTTAGAGCATGTTTTAAAATCCTTAAGTTTCTTGTTCTGCTTCTATTAAATGTTAAAATTATTAACCTTGTATTTTCCCTTAAAAATCTTATCAAATCAGGACTGTTTTCATATCTCATTAAAATCCCATTTATTATATAGTCAAATTTTGGTGCATATTCAAAAGTTTCACCTATTAATTTTTCTTTTATTCTTTCATAATCATTTACTTTGTCAAATACATGTTCTATTTTATCTTGAATTTTCTCAACCATTGGCTTATCTGCTTTATTTAGTTCATTTTGCTTATCTAACAAATATGTTGCAATAAATGTTTTCATTTCTAAATTTGAGCTTTTTAATTTCGTAGATAATTCCTTTTCATTACAAATAATTATAGTTTTTATGTGGTCATGTTCAACAAAATTATTAATATACCCTAATATATCTATAACGTCCACATTTGCTCTTTCCAAATCATCAAAACACAGAACCTTATCATCAGTCGAAAAGAATTCCCTATAGTCTAATCTATCTCCATTTTGTGTAACTCCAAAGAAGTTTGCCATGTCAATCCCTGTTTTAGCATATTCAGGTATTGAATCTATTCTGTTGTTTTTCATGAATTTTCTTAGGTTTTTATCCATTAACTGAGTTGTTTCTATAAAGATTTTTTTACTAATTTCATCTAAATTTGATATTCCATATAAAGACATATATATTGTTGTATATCTCTTTCCATTTAATTGCATAGATTCAATTTTATTTTTTATTTTATGATTCCAAAAATGAGTCTTTCCTGACCCCCACTCACCATTAAGCATAACTGCATAGTCTGTATAATCTGATCTAATGTAATCTAGTATGCTTTCAACCAAATCTTCCATAATTCCTCCTTTTTAATCTTTTGCAAGTGCTAATACAACTATTTTGTTTGGTATAGCCTGTTTTAATATTTTACAACATTCGTTCACTGTACTTCCTGTAGTATATATATCATCAAATAATATTATTTTTTTATTTTTTAATCTATTACCATTTTCTAGCTTGTATGCACCTTGTATGTTTTTTGCCCTTTGCTCTTTGTTCAACTTGCTTTGTTCTATAACATTTTTTGTTTTTATTAAGCATTTATTTTCCAACTTTAACCCTACATTTTTAGCTATCTCTTTTGATATTAAATAACTTTGGTTATATCCTCTCGCTTTTTTTCTTTTTCTACTTATTGGAATTGGAATTATTGTATCATAAGATTTCAGATTTTGGAATATTTTTTTGTTTTTTAACAAAAAATTTGCAAAAGTTTTGTATAAATGTGGTTCATCTTTAAATTTATATTTTAATATTTCTTTTCTTATTATTCCATCGTATTTAAAAATATATATAAGCTTTACAAATTCTTTTTTTTCAATTTTTTCTACAGAAAATTTTGCTTCTCTTTTTAACATTATTTCACACTTTTTACATAAAAATTCATCGTTCAATTTTCCACATATTCCACAAATAGGTGGATATATTAAATTAATTATTTTTTCTAGTATTTTTATTCCTCCAATCTCATTTTATATTCTAAACCAGTATTTCTTTTTTTACAGTCAACATTTTGTATCATAAATTTTATTATTTTATCTGTACTAACTATAATAAGCAATTTTTTTGCCCTAGTAATTCCTGTATATAAGAGATTTCTCGTAAGTAACATAGGTGAAGATTGTGGAACAACCATAATAACAACATCAAATTCACTTCCGCTGTGCCTTATGTATTGTTACTGCATAACTATGCTCTATTTGGTCTAAATCTGAGAATTCATACCATACTATTTTTTCATCGTCAAATTTAATTTTTACTAATTTTTCCATTTCATCTATATCTAAAACTGTTCCTATTTCTCCATTAAAAACTCCACTTCCTACTTCTTTTTGACCCAATACCTCTCTTTCCCAGTAAATATCATAATTATTTTTTATTTGCATTACTCTATCCATTACTCTGTATACCACTCCCATACTTGCTTTTTCTGGTAAATTTTTTATATTTGGGTTTAAATGTTGTTGCAATACTTTGTTTAATTCTCTTGTTCCTAACATTCCTTTTTTTGTTGGAGTTAATACTTGTATATCTTCAAAAAAATTGTAATTACCATATCGTTCTAATCTACCTGTACATAGCGATACAACCTGCGCTAACATTTTTTCTTGAGTTGCTTCTTTTATAAAGAAAAAATCTTCATCTGTTTCTCCATTTAACTCGCCCTTTTGTAAAAAAACTTCGCCATTGTTTACTTTATGTGCATTTAATATTATTTGACTTCTTGCCGCTTGCCTAAATATTTTATCCAAATGTATTGTTGGAACCTTTTTAGAATTAATTAAATCTTTTAACACACTTCCAGGTCCTACAGATGCCAACTGGTCACAATCTCCCACCAATACTAATTTTGTTCCCTGATATATACATTTTAATAAATAATTCATTAAAAACATATCTACCATAGAAACTTCATCTACTATAATTATATCTGCATCTATTGGTGCTCCTTCATAATCTTTTGTATTTTTATATAGTCTTTCTTCATCTATTTTTCCTATTTCTAATAATCTATGTAAAGTTGAGGCATCTTTTCCTGTTGTTTCTGACATTCTTTTTGCAGCTCTTCCAGTTGGAGCAGATAAAACTACCTTTTTTCCTTTTTCTTCATATATATCTATTATATTTTTTATAATAGTTGTTTTTCCTGTGCCTGGTCCCCCTGTTATTATTGTTACATTATTTTCATTTACTAATGTTAATGCTTCTTTTTGCTTTTGAGATAATTCAATACTCGATGTTTTTTCTACTTTCTTTAACTCCGATTTAAAATTATTTATTTTTTTCATATTTTTTGCGTTTTTAAGTCTTTTTATTCTTAATACAATTTCTTCTTCTGTATCATAAAAAGTTTTTAAATATACATAATCGTTGTTTTCTCTATTTTCTATTACAATTTCATTTTTTGCTCTTAAAGCTATTAATCCATCTTCCGTATTTTCTGCTGAAACATCCAATAAGCTAATTACAAATTCCATTAAATTGTCTTTTAATACACAGGCATGTCCGCTATATGTGCTTCTTATAAGTCCATATTTTATTCCACTCGTTACCCTTTTTTCATTATTATAACTTATTCCTAAGTCAAGTGCCATTTTATCTATTTGTTTGAAATCTACTCCCTTTGCAATATCAATCAAAGTGTATGGATTTGATTCTATTTCTTCAATTGCTCTTGTTCCAAATAAATCAAACACTTTTTTTGCATGTTCTGCTCCTATTCCAAATCTCTCAAGAAATCCAACAATTTGCCATACTTCCCAGTTTTCTATAAAACTTTCTGACATCTCTTTTGCCTTTATTTCAGAAATCCCCTTTATTTCTGAAAGTTTTTTTGGCTCATATTTAAACACATGTATTGTTTCTTCACCAAATCTATTTACAATTTTTTTTGCTAAAGCTTCTCCTATTCCCTTTATATTTCCATTAGCTAGGTATCTTTCTAAAGCATTACTAGTTTGTGGCATTAACTTTTCAAATGTATCTACTTTAAATTGCCTCCCATAATCTTTGTGCTCTACAAATTTTCCTGTTAATTTTAATGTGTCTCCAGAAACTACAAAAGGAAGATATCCAACTATTGTTGTATCTTCTTCATTTGTTTCAAATTCTGCAATGCAATAACTATTAATTTCATTATTATAAATTATATCTCTTACTTCTCCTGTAATTTCCATTATTACTCTCCTAGCTTGTTTAAATATGACATAGTGTATCATAAAAATACATTATTTTCAACTTTCATCTACACTGTCCATAATCTCTTTACATTCTTTCCAGCTAAGTACTTTTAAACATTCGTACTCTTTCTCTATTTTTCTTGCTATTTCTTTAGTATTATCTGTTGATTTTAGATCTGCAACTATTATATTTTTTAAATATTCATCTTTCCCATATAATATTTTAAATAAAGTTGAACGTAGGAAACACTCAATTTTTTCCTCTTGATTTTTTACTGCTATAATTAAGTAAAATCCATTTGCTTTAAAACCTGTATATGTAGTTATATAAAAAATATTTTTTATAATTTCAAATAAGCCATAAAGAGCTAGTGTCCAAAATATAATGTTTAATACAAATTCCATTTGACTGCCTCCTATGGCTATTATATGCAAAAATGTCTATTTAGGGACTGTCCCCCAAATAGACATTTTTATATTTATATAAGTTGTAATATTGCAACCTCTGCTCCGTCACCTCTTCTAGTACCTAACTTGATAATACGTGTATATCCTCCTACGTTTTTATCAGCATATTTTGGAGCTATTTCATTAAATAACTTAGATGGTAAATCAACTTTTTTACCTTCACTATCTTTAACTTTATTTAATTTTCTCATCATTTTTCTTCTTGCATTCAATCTTGTTGGCATATCTTTTTGTCTTTTTTCAGTAGTTTCTTCTTTTACTACTTTTAGGTATTCGTTACCATTTTTACTTTTTACTAATTCTGTTTCCTTGTTTCCTTTTGAGTCTAATTTTGCTTTTACAACCTTAACATCAACCATTTCAAAGTTGTCCTTTTCTTTAATCGCAAGTGATATTAAGCTATCTGCAATTGCTTTTACTTCTTTTGCTCTTGCTTCAGTTGTTTCAACTTTGCCATACATAATTAAGTCTGTTGTTAAATTTCTAAGCATTGCAACTCTTATATCTGTTGTTCTTCCTAATTTTCTATTAGTAGCCAATTTTTTCACCTTCCTTTCTTGCTTCTATTCATCTTCGTTAGCGAAATCTAACCCTAATGAATGTAATTTTGCAGTTACTTCATCAAATGATTTTTTACCCAAATTTCTTACTTTCATCATATCAGTTTCTGATTTGTTTGTTAGGTCTTCAACAGTAGTAATTCCAGCTCTCTTTAAACAGTTAAATGATCTTACAGATAATTCTAATTCTTCCACTGACATCTCTAATACTTTTTCTTTTTTAGATTCTTCTTTTTCTATCATAACTTGTGTGTTTTTTGTTGCTTCAGATAAATCAATAAATAATTCTAAATGTCCTGTCATTACTTTTGCAGCTAAGCTTATTGCTTCATGTGCTTTCAAGCTTCCGTCTGTCCAAACTTCAATTACTAATTTATCATAATCTACCATTTGTCCAACTCTTGTATTCTCGACTTGATAATTTACTTTTTTTACCGGTGTGTAGATTGAATCTATTGGAAGTACAGATATGTCTTGATTCGCTTTTTTATTTTTTTCAGATGAATTATATCCTCTACCTCTATCTGCAGTCATTTCCATTCTTAGGCTTCCACCTTCAGCTACTGTTGCTATATGTAATTCTGGATTTAATATTTCTACTGTTCCATCTGTTATAATATCAGATGCTAATATCTCTCCCTCACCTTTATGGTCAATTCTTAAAACCTTTTCTTCATTTCCATCAAATTTTAATCTTACATTTTTTAAGTTTAAAATTATTTCTGGTACATCCTCTACAACATTTGTTATACCTGAAAACTCATGTAATACCCCATCTATTTTTACACTTGTTATACTACAACCTGGAAGTGATGAAAGTAAAATTCTTCTCAAAGAATTTCCTATTGTTACTCCATAGCCTCTCTCTAATGGTTCACATACAAATTTTGCATAGTTGTTTGCATCATCAACCTCTAGACATTCAATATTTGGCTTTTCAAATTCTATCATTTTTACCTCCTAATTCTAAGAATATATCTCAGACTTTTTAAAACTATATTAGTTTTCATAAGTAAAATATTAAAAGTATTTTTAATTATTATTTTGAGTAAAGCTCTACTATTAAATGTTCTTCAATTGGAATATCAATGTCTTCTCTATTTGCTAATCTGATTACTTTACCACTTAAATTTTTACTGTCTTTCTCTAGCCAAGCTGGTGTTGGTCTTTTTGCAGATTCTTCCATATTTACTTTTAATGTTGCATTTTCTTTTTTGTTTTCTCTAACTGTAATTACATCTCCTTCTTTTACTAAGTAAGATGGAATGTCAACTCTTTGTCCATTTACTTCAAATTGGGCATGATTAACAAACTGCCTTGCTTGAGCTCTAGATAGCCCAAATCCTAATCTATATACTACATTGTCTAATCGACTTTCTAAAATTTGTAATAGATTTTCACCTGTTACACCCTTTTTATTTGAAGCCATTTCAAAATATTTTCTAAATTGCTTTTCTCCAACTCCATAATATGCTTTTGTTTTTTGTTTTTCTCTTAATTGAGTTCCGTATTCAGAAAGTTTTGCTCTTTTTTGTCCATGTTGTCCTGGTGCATAATTTCTTCTTGAAATACTACATTTATCAGAATAACATCTCTCACCTTTTAAGAACAATTTTTGTCCTTCTCTACGGCATCTACGACATTGTTCGTCTTTATATCTTGCCATTATTTTTTTCTCCTTTCATAAATTTAGGTATGCATTTTAGATTATTTTTTATCACATTTTTGCTTTTTTAAATCTCTGGTTTTTACTTTTCAGTTTATCTATATGGTTATTTTTAATAATTAATATTTTTTATTTTACTAATAACTACCTTATTAAACTCTACGTCTTTTTGGTGGTCTACATCCATTATGTGGTATTGGTGTTACATCTTTTATAGCACTTATCTCTAAACCTGCAGTTTGAAGCGCACGAATTGCTGCTTCTCTACCAGCTCCAGGTCCTTTAACAAATACTTCCACAGATTTTAGCCCATGTTCCATAGCAGCTTTAGCAGCTGTTTCTGCAACTTGACCAGCAGCAAATGGTGTGCTTTTTCTTGAACCTTTATATCCAAGTTCTCCTGCACTTCCCCATGAAATTGCATTTCCTTGTGTATCTGTAATTGTAACTATTGTATTATTGAAACTAGAATGAATGTGTGCAGCACCTCTTTCGATGTTTTTTCTATTTCTTCTAGCTACCTTTTTAGTTGCTACATTTTTAGCCATTTTGTGTTCTCCTCCTTGTTTAAGATTAATTTGGAATTTCTTAAAATTAATTAAAAGTTATATAATATAAATTTTTATTTTTTATTAAAAGACATAGATGTTAAGATACATCTAATTTTAGATTTAATATCAAAAATATACAGATATTATTACTTTTAATCCATTTTAGTCTATTTTTTAGATTTGCTAACTAATTTTCTAGGACCTTTTCTAGTTCTAGCATTAGTTTTTGTTCTTTGACCTCTCACTGGTAAACCTCTTCTATGTCTTAGTCCTCTATAACATCCTATTTCTGTAAGTCTTTTTATATTTAAGGCAACTTCTCTTCTAAGGTCACCCTCTACTTTGTAAGATTCGTCAATTACTTTTCTTATATTATTTACTTGTTCATCTGTTAAATCTTTTACTCTAGTATCTGGGTTTACTCCAGCTTTTTCAAGAATTTTTTTAGAACTTGATACACCTATTCCATAAATATATGTAAGTCCTATTTCTACTCTCTTTTCTTTAGGTAAGTCTACTCCTGCTATACGAGCCATATTTTTTTGCACCTCCAAAATAATTTTTGTTGTGTCTTAAATAAACTTAAAGGTGAAATGCTACTGGTGTTTACCCCAGTCTCTTCAAGTTCTCTAAAACATATATATAAACACAAATTTGATATGTAATCCCTTAAAATAAAGAATTATCAGCCGCTACCTAATTTGTGTTATTAACTAATTTTCAAGGATTATCCTTGTCTTTGTTTGTGCTTAGGGTTTTCGCAAATAACTCTAGTCACACCTTTTCTTTTAATTACTTTACATTTGTCACATATTTTTTTTACTGATGGTCTTACTTTCATTTCATTCACCTCTCTATTGCTTTATTAATATATTTTAAAACAAATTCAAATTATTAAGATGTGGATTTTGTATATTAATTTGTAAGGCTAAGGCGTACGTTTTGTACGTCAAGATTTACAATTAATAACAAAATTCGCAGATTGATGATTTCAATTTGTTTTACTTAGCTCTCCATGTAATTCTTCCTCTTGTCAAATCATATGGAGAAAGCTCAACTTTAACTTTATCACCAGGTAATATTTTTATATAATTCATTCTTAATTTTCCTGATATATGAGCTAATATTTGATGTCCATTTTCAAGTTCCACTTTAAAATTAGTATTTGGTAATGCTTCTACTACCGTTCCTTCTATTTCTATAACATCCTCTTTTGCCAATTTTTTTACCTCCCATTAAAGGTTTATTTTGTAACTTTAAGCATAATATTCCATTTATACATAATAACTATTATATTATATATCATTCTTAAAGTAATGTCAAGACTTCTGGTTCTTTTTCTGTAATTAAAATTGTATTTTCATAATGCGCTGACAAGCTTCCATCCTCTGTAATAATGGTCCATCCATCATCTAATTCTAGAATATTTGGTTTTCCTTGTATTACCATTGGCTCTACTGCTAATGTCATACCAGGTTCAATTCTTATTCCTCTCCCAGCTTTTCCGTAATTTGGAATTCCAGGATCCTCATGCATTTTTCTCCCAATACCATGTCCTTGAAATTCCCTTACTACACTATATCCTTGAGAGTGTACATATTCGCCTATAGCATGTGATATATCACCAATTCTATATCCTGGCTTTGCATATTTTATTCCTTCAAAAAAAGCTTGCTTTGTTACTTCTACCAGCCTTTTTGCTTCTTTTGATACATTTCCTACTAAAAATGTTCTTGCAGCATCTCCGTTAAATCCGTTTTTTAATGCTACTGTATCAACACTTACTATATCTCCATCTTTTATAACTCTTTTTTTAGATGGAATTCCATGTATAACCTCGTCATTTACAGATATACATATAGATGCTGGGTATGGTGGTACTCCAGCCAATCCAATATCATATCCTTTTTCTGCTGGAATTGCGCCATTACTTATCATTATTTTCTCTGCAATTTTATCTATTTCCCATGTAGTAATTCCTGGTCTAATTTTCTTTTCTAATTCATCATATAATATTGCTACAACTCTACAAGCTTCTTTCATTAATTCAATTTCTTTTTTAGATTTTATTGTTACCAATTTATATGTCATCTCCTCATTATTGTTTTTTTATATAGTTAATTACTTCTTCTGCTGCTTCTTTTCCCAATTTTGTTGTTTTGCTTACAACTATTGAATATAACTTCTGCGTTTTTTCATAATATTCAATAAGCGGACTTGTAAGCTCAAAATATTTTTTTAACCTTGATTCAACAGTTTCAATATTATCATCTTTTCTTTGTATTAATTCATGTCCACATTTATCACAAATTCCATCTTTTTTTGGTGGATTTAATACTAAATTATAAACTTTTTTACATTCTTGATTTGAACAAATTCTTCTGTTTACTATTCTTTCAATAATTTCCTCTTTGGGCGTGCTTAAATTAACTACAATGTCAACCTTTTTTCCATCCTTTTTTAAAATCTTGTCTAATTCTTCTGCTTGTTTTACTGTTCTTGGAAATCCATCTAATATAATTCCACTTTTCACATCTGGTTCATTTAATCTATCTATAACAATTCCAATTGTTGTATCATCAGGTACTAATTCACCTTTTGATATAAAACTTTCTGCTAATCTTCCTAATTCAGTTTGTTCCTTAATATTTTTTCTAAAAATGTCCCCTGTTGAAACTTGAGGTATTTCAAGCCTTTCTGCTAGAATACTAGCAACCGTACCTTTACCAGTTCCTGGTGCACCTAACATAATAATTACCATAAAAACACTTCCTTTATATTCTATTTATTTATAGATTACTTTACACTATCATTTTTTCGACTATCTTTGATAATCTTTACAATATTTATAATTATATATAAATATTGTAAAAATTATCAAAATTTAAGTTCAATAAAGGAAATATCCTTTGTTCCCCAAAATCGGGAACAAAGGATAGCATTCCTTAATCCCTTTTTTATTCTAGGAATCCCTTGTAATGTCTCATTGCAAGTAAAGATTCTAATTGTTGAACCGTCTCTAGTGCAACACCTACAACAATTAATATTGATGTACCACCAAAGGCTAAATTTAAATTTGTAAACCTTAGCAGCATTGGGATTATTGCAATTACAGCTAAGAATAATCCACCAAACCATGTTAACTTTGATATAATTGATGATAAATATTCTGTTGTTGGTTTACCAGCTCTTATTCCCGGTATAAATCCACCATTTTTCTTAATATTGTTTGATACTTCTGCTGGGTTAAATGTAGCATATGTATAGAAAAATGTGAATCCAACAATTAATAGTAAATAAACAATCGCATTTGCTAAAGAATATCCCCATCCAACACTTGAAGTTGATGTAGCTATTGAGAATTTATAAACTCCTGCCCAGAATCCTGTTTGATTTGCTATATCTTTTACAAATATTTGAATAATCATAGCTGGAAATGTCATAAAACTACTTGCAAAGATAACTGGCATAACTCCTGCCATTACAAGTTTCAAAGGAATATGTGTGTTTTGTGCTCCAACCATTTTCCTTCCAACTACTTTTTTAGAATATTGTACAGGTACTCTTCTTTCTGCCTGTTGTACAAATACAACTCCTGCAACTAGTATAATTGCTCCTATTATAATTCCAATTGCGGTTAATAATCCAGTTGTGCTGAATCCAGCATCTGTAATTATGAAATTCCATAGCATTGTTAGACCACTTGGTAATCTTGATATAATACCAACAAAAATTAGCAATGAAATTCCATTTCCTATTCCTTTACTAGTAATTTCATCTCCTAGCCAAGTTAGAATAGCAGTACCTGCAATTAAACCAGTAACTACTAATGCTCCAGTTAAAAAATTGTTATTTACAAAAATACCAGATGATTTATATGATAAATAAATACCAATTGCCTCTACAAGTGCCAATATAATAGTTAAAAATTTCGTATATCTATTTATTTTTTTTCTTCCTTCTTCTCCACCTTCTTTGGTTAGTCTTTCTAAAGATGGGAAAATCATCGCTAAAAGCTGAATAACAATTGATGCTGTAATATATGGGCTAATTGACATTGCAAAAAGTGAAAATCTAGAGAATGCACCTCCAGAAATCATATCAATTAATCCCGCTATTCCGCTTGTATTTTGCATTGCTTCATTTAGCGTTATTGCATTTACTCCAGGTACTGTAATATAGCACCCAAATCTAAATACTACAATTAAAAATAATGTATACCATAATCTTTTTCTTACATCAGGTGTTTTTAAAGCGTTTTTGATTGTTTTAAACAATTAAATCACCTCTGTCTTTCCACCTAAAGCTTCTATCTGTTCTTTTGCTTTGTTAGTAAACTTCTTAGCTTTAACGTTTAATTTTTTTTCTAATTTTCCGGTTGCTAAAACAACAATACCATCGTTAATTTTTCCAATAATTCCTTCTTCTAACAATGTTTCTGCAGTTACGTCTGTTGCTTTAGACTTATTTAACATTTTAAATGTTACTTCTGTATAGTTCAAAGCATGTATATTTGTAAATCCTCTTTTTGGTAATCTTCTATATAATGGTGTTTGACCTCCCTCGAAGCCACGTCTTACTCCTCCACCACTTCTTGCTTTTTGTCCTTTATGTCCTCTACCAGAAGTTTTACCATTTCCAGAAGCCATACCACGACCTACTCTATTTCTTTTTACCTTTTTTACAGCTGGTTTTAATTCGTCTAATTTCATTTATGTCTCGCACCTCCTCTTTCTTATCTGTTAGGGAGCACTCTTCTTCCCCCTTAGTATTCCTAATTCGACTCGAGGAGTATTCCCTCCCCTTGTGAATTAGTGATTACACACTTAATTAAATTAATTATATATTATAATATTTCGTCTACTTTTTTACCTCTCTTTTTAGCTACTGATTCTACAGTTTGCATTGATTTTAAACCTTCAATTGTGGCATAAACAACGTTTCTTGGATTATTTGTTCCAATAACCTTTGTTCTTATATTTTTATATCCTGCAAGTTCTAATACTGGTCTAACGCTACCACCAGCAATAACTCCAGTACCAATTGCAGCTGGTTTTAACATAACTTTTGCACTTCCAAAAGTTCCAACAAATTCATGAGGTACTGTTGTTTCAACAACTGGAACTTCTACTAAGTTCTTTTTAGCTTCTTGAATTGCCTTTTTTATAGCATCTGGTACTTCAGCTGCTTTTCCATTTCCAACACCTACATGACCATTTTCATCACCAACAACTACAACTGCACTAAATCTAAAAGTTCTACCACCTTTTACAACTTTTGCAACTCTGTTGATAGCAACTACTTTTTCTTTTAATTCATTTTTTTCTTCCATCGGTTTTCGTTTACCCTCCTTTTTTTAATGTCAGGGGACATACCTTACATATTGGCATTCATCCAGTGTATAAATAAGTAATGACCTCTGCCTAAAATATTTACTTTTAAAAGATTAGTCCACCTTCTCTTGCAGCCTCTGCTAATTCCTTTACAACCCCATGATATATATATCCACCACGATCAAAGACTACATTTTTAATATTCTTAGCTATAGCTCTTTTAGCAATAAGTGTTCCTAATTCTTTTGCTGCTTCTTTATTAGCGTATTTTGTTTTTATTTCTTTATCTAATGTTGAAGCAGAAACTAATGTATTTGCTTTAACATCATCAATAATTTGTACATATAAATTGCTATTGCTTCTATATACACATAATCTTGGTCTTTCAGCTGTTCCAGATATTTTTCTTCTAACTCTAATGTGTCTTCTTGTTCTTTCCATTTTTCTATCTGTCTTCTTAACCATTTTCTCTATTCTCCTTCCTTTTTATTTTACATACTAATGAAATTTTTTAATTTTAATCAAAATCAATATTACTAGGTAAAATCTTATGAAAAAACGAAGTGTACAAGTACATGAGCATTTTTTATAAGATTTAAACTATGCAATATGAAGCTTTTAATTAAAATTATTTACCAGTTTTTCCAACCTTTCTCCTAATAACCTCATCAGCATACTTAATACCTTTACCTCTATATACTTCAGGTGGTCTTTTTGTTCTAACTTCAGCAGCTGTTTGACCAACCAATTCTTTATCGATTCCTCTAACTATAATGGTATTAGCATTTGGAACATCAAAAGTAATTCCTGCTGGTGCCTCGAATATTACAGGATGTGAATATCCTAATGTTAGATTTAAATTATTTCCTTGTTTTTGAACTCTGTAACCTACACCGTTAATTTGTAATTCTTTAGTGTATTCTTTTGTTACACCAATTATCATATTATTAATTAAAGTTCTTGTTAGCCCATGTAAACTTCTATTAAAGGCTTCATTGTCTTTTCTAGCAACTTTAATTTCATTTGCTTCGATTTCTAAAGAAATATTGTTATGTATATCTCTTTCTAATGTACCTTTTGGTCCTTTTACAGTAATATGTTGTCCATCTATTTTAACTTCAACTTCCGCTGGCACTGTAATAGGTTTGTTTCCTATTCTTGACATTTTAGTTTTCCCTCCTTCTTTTCTGTTATTTTAGATGTTTATAATTATCATTAATTTTTAACATATATTAATTTTAATGAAAAAGTTCATGATTATTTATTTCATCAAAATTTTACCAGATGTAAGCTAATACTTCTCCACCAACACCAAGCTCTCTAGCTTCTTTATCAGTTTTTAAACCTTTTGATGTAGAAATAATGGCAATTCCTAATCCATTCAATACTTTAGGTAATTCATCCTTTGAAGCATAAACTCTTAAACCTGGTTTACTAATTCTCTTTAACCCATCTATTACTCTAGTTCCCTTTTCATCATATTTTAGAGTAACTCTTATAATTCCTTGAGTATCATCCTTAATCTCTTCAAAAGTTTTTATATATCCTTCTTTTAACAAAATTTCAGCAATTCCAAGTTTAATTTTAGAACTTGGTATATCAACTGTCTTATGTTTAGAACTATTTGCATTTCTTATTCTTGTTAACATATCTGCTATTGGATCTGTAATGTTCATTAATTACTAACCTCCTTTTTTATTATTTAACCTTTATCTTTTTAAATTTCGGCATAATTCTACCAACTAGCTTTCTTCACGCCAGGAATTTCACCCTTATGCGCTAACTCTCTAAAACATACACGGCAAATTCCATACTTTCTAATATAGCTATGTGGTCTACCACATAATTTGCATCTGTTATATTCTCTAGTTTTATATTTTTGTGGTCTTGCTTGTTTTACTTTTAATGATTTTTTAGCCATAGTTTTACTCCTTTCCTTGACTAACTACACTTTACACTTATGCGTTTTTCAAAAAACTTCGTTCCTTGATTTTTTTGGCTTCAGTGTATAAGTTACCTCTAAACTTCGAAATGATACAATATTTCTCACTAAGAGCTAACTTTTAAATGGCATACCTAAAAGTTTTAATAATTCTTTAGCTTCTTCGTCTGAATTAGCTGTTGTTACAAATATAATGTCCATACCTCTTAGTTTATCAACTTTATCATATTCAATTTCAGGGAATATTAATTGTTCTTTAACACCAATAGAGTAGTTACCTCTACCATCAAAAGAATTATTTGAAACTCCTCTAAAATCTCTTACTCTTGGAAGTGCAACATTAAATAGTTTATAGGCAAAGTCATACATTTTGTCTGATCTTAATGTAACTTTACATCCCATATTTACACCCTCTCTTATTTTAAATGCTGCTATTGACTTTTTTGCCTTTGTTACAACTGGTCTTTGACCTGTAATTTGCTCTATATCATTCATAGCATTTTCCAAGGCTTTAGGATTTTCTTTTAAATCTCCTAATCCAATATTTATTACTATTTTGTCAAGTTTTGGAACTTGCATAATTGATTTATAATTAAATTTTTTTATTAATGCTGGGATTACTTCTTTTTGATATTGTTCTCTTAGTTTTTCCACTTTTAATCCTCCTTCCTTATTTTAATTTAACACCGCATTTTTTACAAACACGTACCTTTTTGTCTTTTTCTATACTATAACCAACTTTTGTAGTTTTTCCACATTTAGGACATACTACATTTACTTTAGATGTTGGAATAGCACATTCTACAGGTATAATACCACTCTCTTCGCCTTGCTTTCTTGCTTTAACATGTTTTTTTCTAACATTTACATCTTTAACAATGATTTTGTCTTGCTTTGGTATTACTTCTAATACTTCTCCTGTTTTACCTTTATCATTTCCTGATAAAACTTGGACATTGTCTCCTTTTTTTATTCTCATTTTTATTTTTCACCTCTTCTTTTTTCGGTAATTTCTTATTTATTAAAATAAATCAAAAGTGATAAGGTTTTCATTTTGGATTAGTCAGGGCAGGTTGAAGGCGTACGTTGGTACGTCGAAATCTGAACTGGATAACCAAAATGTGAAGATTATTGCTTTTCATTTATTTTAAAGCACTTCTGGGGCCAACGAAAGAATTTTCATATAGTCCTTTTCTCTTAATTCTCTTGCAACTGGTCCAAATATACGAGTTCCTCTTGGTGTACCATCTTCTTTAATTATTACAGCTGCATTTTCATCAAATTTTATATATGAACCATCTGGTCTTCTTAAACCCTTTCTTGATCTAACTATAACGGCTTTTACAACATCACCTTTTTTTACAACTCCTCCTGGTGTTGCTGATTTAACTGAAGCAACTATTATATCTCCTATGTTAGATGTCTTTCTATAAGAACCACCTAAGCATCTGATACACATAATTTCTTTAGCTCCTGTGTTGTCCGCAACTTTAAGTCTTGATTGTTGTTGAATCATAACTGTTTTCTCCTTTCTACTTATGTTTTCAAAATAGATTATATTAGTATATTGTACTTTTTTATGAAATTAATTAGAATGAGGGCATACTCAAATATGTCAAAGTCTAATTAACGAAATAAAAATGTCCAAGATACTGATTTTAGCTATTTAGCGATTGCTTTTTCCATAACCTCAACTACTCTCCATCTTTTATCTTTAGAAAGTGGTCTTGTCTCCATTACTTTAACTTTGTCACCAATTTGACAAGCATTTTCTTCATCATGAGCTTTTAATTTATATGTTCTTTTTACAGTTTTTCCATAAACTTTATGTCTAACACTTGTTTCAACAGCTATTACAACTGTTTTGTCCATTTTGTTAGATGTTACAGTTCCAACCATAACTTTACGAAGATTTCTTTCTTCCATGTATAAATCCTCCTTCTTACTAATGTGTGGGAACACTATTCTTCCCTTTTGGTATTCTATTTCTGATTCGGTTCAAGGAATGTCCTCTCTCCTTGCAAATATATGATTACAATAATAAAAATTGAAATTTTATTATGATTTACTTTCAGCTATTTTTCTTTCTGTTAATACTGTATTTATTTTAGCTATATCTCTTTTTACCTCTTTAATTTTCATTGGATTGTCTAATCCGTTTGTAGCTAAACTAAATTTTAACTTGAATAATTCTGTTTTTAGTTCACCTAATTCTTTCTCTAAATCTGGTGAAGACATTTCTCTTATTTTATTTATCTTCATCATTTTCACCTACCTTTTCAGTTTCTCTAGCTACGAATTTTGTTTTATTAGGTAGTTTATTCATAGCTAAACGTAAAGCTTCTCTTGCAGTCTCTTCAGGAACACCTGCTATTTCAAACATAACTCTTCCAGGTTTTACAACTGCAACCCAGTATTCTGGAGCACCTTTACCTTTACCCATACGAGTTCCTATAGGCTTTGCAGTGATAGGCTTGTCTGGAAATATTTTAATCCAAACTTTACCACCTCTTTTTATATAACGAGTCATAGCAATTCTTGCAGCTTCAATTTGGTTTCCTGTAATTAAAGCTCCTGTTACAGCTTGTATTCCATATTCTCCATCTGTAACTTTGTTACCTCTTGTTGCTTTTCCTCTCATTCTACCTTTTTGTACTTTTCTATGTTTTGTTCTTTTTGGCATTAATGGCATTATTGGTCTCCTCCTTCCATTTTCTTTTCTGGAAGAACTTCTCCTTTATATATCCAAACTTTTACTCCGATTTTTCCATATGTTGTATCTGCCTCGGCAAATCCATAATCTATATCAGCTCTTAAAGTTTGTAGTGGAATATTTCCTTCTTTATAGAATTCAGTTCTAGCCATATCAGCTCCACCTAATCTTCCAGATACTGCAGTTTTTATACCAAGAGCACCAGATTTTATAGCTTTTTGCATACATTGTTTCATAGCTCTTCTGAAAGAAATTCTTCTTTCTAATTGTCCTGCAATATTTTCTGCAACTAATTGTGCATCTGTATCAATGTTTTTAACTTCTACTATATTTAAATTAACATCTTTTCCTATTAATTTTACAAGCTCAGCCTTTATATTTTCAACTTCTGCTCCACCTTTACCTATAATAATTCCAGGTTTAGATGCATGTAAGTTAATTCTTACCATTTTTGCTGTTCTTTCTATTTCAATTTTTGAAATTCCAGCTTGGTATAATTTTTTCTTTAAAAATTTACGAATTTTTTGATCTTCTACTAAATAATCCGCAAAATTTTTAGAATCTGCATACCATTTAGAGTTCCAGTCTTTAATAATTCCAACTCTCACACCAGTTGGATGTACTTTTTGTCCCATCTTAAATTATGCCTCCTTTTCTCTTAAAACTATAGTTATATGACTTGTTCTTTTTCTAATTCTTACTGCCGAACCTTTTGCAGCTGGTCTTATTCTTTTTAGAGTAGGACCTTGGTTTGCATATATTTCAGCAACATATAAATTTTCATGTTTCATATTGTGATTGTTTTCAGCATTTGCAATTGCTGATTTTAATAATTTCTCAATTATTTCTGATGATGCTTTTGGTGTAAATTTTACTATTGCTAAAGCTTCGTCAACATCTTTTCCTCTAATTAAATCAGCTACAATTTTCACTTTTCTAGCTGATATTCTAGAGTATTTAAGAGTTGCTTTAGCTTCATTTATAACAGCTATTTCTTGCTCTTTCACTATCATCTACCTCCTTCAAAAATGTCAGGTGACACTCCTTACCTTATGGTATTTCACTTAGGATAAGGAATATACCTCTCCTTGTGAATAAGTGATTACCCTTTATTAAATATTTTTTATTTTTTAGTTACCTTGTCTCCTGCGTGACCTTTGTATGTTCTTGTAGGAGCAAATTCACCTAATTTATGACCTATCATTTCTTCTGCTATATAGATTGGAACATGTTTTCTTCCATCATGTACAGCAATTGTATGACCAACCATTTGTGGATATATTGTTGAAGCTCTTGACCATGTTTTTAAAACTTCTTTTTTTCCTGTTTCATTCATAGCTTCTACTCTTTTTAACAGTTTTTCATCTACAAAAGGTTTTTTCTTGCTTGATCTTGACATATAAAATCTCCTTTCATCATTTTCTTGCATCTATGCCTTTTTTAGAAATCTCCTATTGGGGCAAAGATGTATGAAGTTATCTCTAAAGTTCGTTTCTTGCTAAACCTTAACCTCTTCTCTTAACAATAAACTTATTAGATTGTTTATTTTTATTTCTTGTCTTATATCCAAGTGCTGGTTTACCCCAAGGTGTCATTGGTCCAGCGTGTCCGATTGGTGCTCTACCTTCACCACCACCATGAGGGTGATCTACTGGGTTCATAACAGATCCTCTAACTGTAGGTCTGATTCCCATATGTCTTTTTCTACCAGCTTTACCAATTTTAACATTTTCGTGGTCACTGTTTCCAATAACTCCAATTGTAGCTCTACAGTTTGTTAAAACTAATCTCATTTCTCCTGATGGAAGTCTTACGTGTGCATATTTTCCTTCTTTAGCCATCAATTGTGCACTTTGTCCAGCTGCTTTAACCATTTTTCCACCTTGTTTTGGATTTAATTCTATATTATGAATTAAAGTACCTACAGGGATTGAACTAATTGGCATTGCATTTCCTGGTTTAATATCAGCTTTTTCTCCAGATATTACTTTATCTCCATCTTTTAATCCTTGTGGAGCTAGTATATATGCTTTTTCTCCATCTGTATATTCAATTAATGCGATATTTGCACTTCTGTTTGGATCATATTCAATTCCAATTACAGTTGCTTCTATATCATCTTTTTGTCTTTTAAAATCTATTATTCTATATTTTTGTCTATTTCCACCACCTTGGTGTCTTACTGTTATTCTTCCATATGAGTTTCTTCCTGCATTTTTCTTCTTCTTAGCAAGTAATGATTTTTCAGGTGTTGTCTTTGTAATTTCTGAAAAATCTGAAACTGTCATATTTCTTCTTGATGGTGTATATGGTTTGAAATGTTTCATACCCATTGTTTTATCTTCCTTTCTATTATTTATTTTCCGAGTTATATCTCGATATTTTTATGCTCCCATAAACTCATCAATTGAGTCTTTGTATTTTTTATTTACTTTAACTTCTTTTCCACCTTTTCCAAGGTATGTTGTATCAGCTGGGTTTGTATCAATAGTAACTATTGCTTTCTTCCAGTCTGAAGTTTTGCCTGTGTGGTATCCAACTCTTTTGTTTTTACCACTAACGTGCATTGTATTTACTTTTAATACCTTAACTTCAAATAATTTTTCAACAGCTTTTGCTATTTCAATTTTTGTAGCTTTTTTATTTACTTTGAAAGTGTATTTACCTTCTTGTAATTCGTCATTACTTTTTTCAGTAACAACTGGTGCGATTATAATTTCTTCTGGTTTCATTTAAGCGTACACCTCCTCTAATTTTTTAACAGTGTCAACTGGCAAAATTAGATTTTTGTATTTTAATAAATCAAATACGTTTATGTTGTTTGCTGAAATTGTTTTAACTCCTTCAATGTTTCTTGCTGACATTATAACGTTTTTATTTTTTTCTGGAAGGATTATTAAAATTTTTCCTTCAACCTTTAAACTGCTTAATGTTTCTACCATTGATTTTGTTTTAATTTCTTTCAATTCTAATTTATCAACAACTGTTAATTCTTTTTCTAATACTTTAGAACTTAATACTGACTTAATTGCAAGTCTTTTTTCTTTTTTATTTACTGAATATTTGTATGAACGTGGTTTTGGTCCTAAAGCTATACCACCTTTTATCCATTGTGGGGCTCTTATTGAACCTTGTCTTGCTCTACCTGTTCCTTTTTGTCTCCATGGTTTTTTACCACCACCTGAAACTTCTGCTCTTGTTTTTGTGCTTTGTGTTCCTTGTCTTTGATTAGCTAGATAATTCACAAGTACGCTATGTACTATATTCTCGTTTGGTTCAATTCCAAATACACTATCAGCTAACTCTATATCGTTTACTTTTTTACCTTTCATATCATATACGTCTACTTTTGGCATTTCAAAATTCCTCCTTCCTTCTATTTAGTAGCCTTTACAGCTGATTTTACTTTTAAGATAGCTCCTTTTGGTCCTGGCACACTACCTTTTAATAATATTACATTTTTATCCATATCTACTTTTACAACATCTAGGTTTTGTATTGTAATTGTAGCACTTCCCATATGTCCCGGTAATTTTTTACCTTTGAACACTCTACCTGGTGTTGAAGTTGAACCCATTGAACCTGGTCTTCTGTGATACATTGAACCATGTCCCATTGGTCCTCTGTGTTGTCCGTGTCTTTTTATAACACCTTGGAATCCTTTTCCTTTAGAAGTTCCTTGAACATCTACTTTTTCTCCTTCTTCAAAGATATCAGCTTTCACTTCATCTCCAACTTTATAATTTTCCACTTCCTCAATTCTGAATTCTCTTAAATGTTTTTTATTAGCTAATTTTGCTTTTGCAAAATGTCCTGCTTCTGGTTTATTGATATGTTTATCTTTTATTTCGCCATATCCTAATTGGATAGCATTATATCCATCTGTTTCTACAGTTTTAATTTGCGTTACAATATTTCCTTGTGTTTCTATAACTGTTACTGGAATTACGTTTCCTTTTTCATCGAAAATTTGCGTCATTCCAACTTTTTTTCCTATAATTCCTTTTTTCATTTTTAACCTCTCCTTTACTATCTATTGGCTGAATTACAAATTTTAATCTTCATCCTGTAATGGCAAACGAAGTCATTTTTTCCATAATACATATATGCTACATAAAAATTTTTCTTTGTTTACATTTAAATGCGTATTTCTAATTGTAATTTAAATTCAGCATGGTTAGTTTTTATCATATACTTATGATTTAATTTCAATATCTACACCAGCTGGTAGTTCTAATTTAATTAGACTGTCAACTGTTTTTTGTGTTGGATATAAAATGTCAATTACTCTTTTATGCGTTCTCATTTCAAATTGTTCTCTTGAATCCTTGTGTTTATGTGGAGAACGTAAAATTGTAACTATTTCTTTTTGTGTTGGTAATGGAATAGGACCTGAAACCTTTGCTCCTGTTTTTTTAGCTGTATCTACTATTTTTTCAGCAGACTGATCTAAAATTACATGGTCATATGCTTTAAGTCTTATTCTTATTTTTTCGCTTGTTGCTATTGTGTTTGCCATTGTAATTTTCCCTCCTTCTTTTTTAGGGGACATTTTTATTATGGATAATTCTCTTAGGATAAAAATATCCCTCCCCTTATTTATTAACAATTTATCCATAAAGCAACTCAGTTGCATTTGAAATTACCGTGGCAAGTTAAAACGCTATCTAGTGTTTTGTGCTTCACCTATATAAAATCCCAAATCATGCATGATGGTCTTGGGATAAGCATTTATTTCTTACCGCCTGGTCTTTGCCATGACATACTCCGCCAAAGTTCCCTCCACCCTACGGAATTGTAAGATGTAGCCACATTTGACATCAACGCTAAATTCATGCTTATATATTATATAATGGTTCTTTCCGTATGTCAAGAGGATTTTTACTTTTTTTATAAATTAATTGTACGTGTGTCAATGATGTGAAACAAATTTATAAATTATTCTTGTAATATATTGAATTTATTACTGCTATCGCAGTAGGACTTACT
>OCVV011359303.1_pt1 | contig 133911 bp, 93 predicted proteins | sample 1539721 | NCBI WGS metagenome assembly OCVV01 (sample SAMN02144230, study PRJEB22623) | gut metagenome | biome: sheep rumen | host: Ovis aries | place: New Zealand
GAAATACGGGCGTATTTCGGAAAAAATATTTTGCGGTCGGGAATTTTTAATTCTACGAGGGGGTTGACAGGCAAGTTTTTTTGACACTTCTGGGGGCGGCAGAACTGCTTCGCAGTGGGTAAGGTGCCTTCGGCACGGGTAAAGCTCCTTACACGCTGCGAAGCAGCCTTACATGGCGCAACGCGCCCTTACACGGCCGAAGGCCCTTACACGCGGCAACGCCGCCTTACACGGCGCGCCAGCGCCTTACCTGCTTACCGCTTCACGATCTTCGCGCTGTGGTGGGCATCGGTACGGACGACATAGATGCCGGCGGGCAGGCGGGTGGCGTCGATGGTGGCCTGACCCTCGAAGAGGGGAACCGACAGCAGGAGCTGACCGTTGGATCCGTAGACGCGGGCCACGGTGGCCTCGTCGTCGCGCACACCGAAGGTGGTGCTGACGGTGGAAGGATAGGCGATGAGCTGGCGCACGCGGGTCTGGGGCGACATGATGCCGCTGGAAGAACCGAAGGGCTTGCCGACAACAATCCAGCCGAGGCGCTCTACGAAGGGATTGCGCGTCGTGGCGCTGTTGTTGTCCTTGTCGCTATAGTCGGGCTGCAGGCGAACGGTGGTGAAGGTTTCGCCGGGCTCGTTGGTCTTCGTGCGCAGGTTGGCAGCCACATGGCGGTCGAAGGTCTGCATCTGGATGAGCACCTTCGGGGCCTCGAGGGAGTCGCCATACTCAATGCGCTGGCGGGGCAGCGTGGTGCTGGTGAAGGTGCAGAGGCTGTCGCCGACGATGACGACGCGTCCGTCGTCGAGCGTGGTCTTACCCTTCTGGATGGCGAAGAGCGAGATGCGGGCGGGATTGCGGGCAGGTTTCTCCGACTCGAGTCCGGCCTGGCGTTGCAGCACGACGCGGCAGCCTGTGGGCGTGACGTCGAACACGCGCCAGAGCAGCGGATAGGTGTCGGTGGTATAGATGGGTGTTGCCATGACCACGGGCACGTCGCCGAAGGGCTGCGTGAAGGTGTAGTCGACGGTGTCGGCCACCTGGCGCGAGGGCAGGATGGCAGCCTCGTAGGCGAGCGAGCCTATCTGGCCGTTGCCCTGTTCGGCAGCGATGAACGAGGTATAATCGGTGTACTTAAAGTCGGTCGAGGTGGCATAGGTGAGCGGGAGCACGTTGCTCGTGAGCGAGGCGTACTGTCCCTGGCTGTAGTTGTTGGCTCTGACGCGCTCTACGAGTCCGGCCGAAGCATTGCTGTTGCTGACGCTGCCGAAGACGACGGCAGGCTCCTCGGCGATGGGCTGCGAGTAGAAACTGTAGCAGGGCGATGCTGAGCCGGTGGTGATGGTTCCCACCTGAACGGTGCCTTCGACGAGTGTCTCGGATGCAGCGATGATGTTGTAAAGCTCGGCTGAGTAATGGTCGGCTTTCTTATAGTCGATGGTGTGGATACGATAGACGTAGTTGCCGGGCTCTTCGCACGTGAACTCATAAGAATAGGCGGATTTTGACTCGTCGACCTGAACGGTGGCGACGCGCTCCCAGGTGCGTCCGTCGGTGCTGAGTTCTATGAATATCGAGTCGATGAGTTCGCTATTGGGCTCGGTCCATTCGATGGTGCCTTCGGAGCGCAGGGGTACGTACTTGAGCGACGCATTCTGCGGATTCTTCACCGACGGGGAGCGGGGCACAAATTCGTTCTTGGCCAGATAGCCGGCGCCGGTGTTCATCTCGGCAAAGTACTTGCCGGCTGCGGTGAGGTTGCCGTTCTTATAGAGTTTCGACGGGTCGCGCTCGCCGTTCCAGTAGGCATAGCGCTCCACGCACTCCATCTCGTTCAGGCGGGTCCAGATGCGGGCCATGGCCTCCTTGTTCTGAGCCTCGGTGACGCCGCTGGCAAAGGCACCATTGTTGTTCCAAGAGGCTCCCCACACGAACTCTGATATCCAGATGGGGCGCTTCAGCGTGCTGAACCAAGTAGTGAGGTTGCCGAAGTTGCTCTCAGGCCAATAGCAGTGGGCATCGACGACGTCGCAGCGCCAGCCGCGCTTGTCGATGCTGTCGAGGAACTGCTTGATGAAGCCGTTGCCGTTCCACTGGTCGCTGCCGTCCCAGGAGGAGGGAGTGAGCAGTCGCATGCCGGTGCGCATGAGGTCCTGCCAGTTGGCGAGAATCTCATCGACGCTGCCCACAGGGGCGTCATCGCTCTTGTTGAGCGGTTCGTTGTTGGTCTTGATGTGGCAGGAATAGTTGGCACCGCCGAGCGATGACGGCGAGGGCCAGTTCTCCTTGATGTGGTGAGGCACGCACTCGGCATCGGGCAGCATGCTCTTGCCACCGCTCCAGGTGTAGCTCCAAGTAGCGTTAAGCGTCGTTGTGAGTTCGTCTCTGACAAAGTCGGCCACACCCTTCTTGCTGGTGTTCTGCCACTTGAAGAGGCGGTAGGACGAGATGCGGCCCGAGAGGATGGGGGGCAGCGAAGCCATCTCGAGGTCTTCGGTGTCGGCAATGAAGCAACGGCTGTAGCCGCGGCCGTGGGAACCGATGGCGAAGGTAACCATGTAGCCGCGCTTCAGGCGGAAACTCTTGATACGGTTGTTGAGTTGGCCAGCATTGAGGGTCTGCATGTAGCCCTGATTGTTGCCGAAGTTGAAGTTTGAGGTAGACTCGCCCTGGAAGTTCTCCTCGGAATAGACGGTGAGGGCTCCCGACGTGCTGTAGGGCAGGATGAGTGCTCCCTGGTTGTAGATGCGAATCTGGCAGTTGCCGTTGTTCTTGGCGGCCTCACCGTTGATTTTAATGAAGGGCAGGTAGCTGGTGGCCTTGCTGGGCTTCACGTTGTCGAGGAATACCACAGCATGTTCGGTGTTCTGAATATCAATGCTACCGGTGGTGGTGAAAGGCTCATTGGAAGTGATGTGGTAGTCGACGTCTTCGTTGAGCACGACGGTGCCCGTCACCTGTTCGACGGTGGTCTTTGTATTGGAGGCTGCGAGTGAGAGAGGCAACCAGAGCGACACGAGGAGTGTCAGAAGCGAAAAATGTCTCATATTAATAAAGTCAGTTGTTAGGTTACGATTATATCCCATTGGGCCATACCACCCAATTTCCCTGCAAAAATATGATTTTTCAGCGAGATGGCAAAGAAAAATGATTATTATTTACACTTGCGCGAGTTTTTTGGCGAGAAAATGACGGTGAGTCCAGTTTTTTTCGTAACTTTGCAAGCTAAACGGGCGAGAACTTCGCTCCGTAGACAGGAAAACAAGGAAAAGGCAGATGACATTCGACGACGTCATAGGACAGAAAGAGATGTGCGAACGGTTGCGCACGATGGTGGCCGAAGAGCACGTGCCTCACGCGCTGATGCTCTGCGGCCCCGCGGGCTGCGGCAAGAAGGCGCTGGCCATTGCGCTGGCCTGCGAGCTCATCAAGCACAGCAGCCGGCGCACGGCAGCCGAGGCCCCGTCGATGTTCGGCATGTTCGGCGACGAGCCCGCCACGCCGCAGGAGCCGGTGGTCGATGCCAACACGCTGGCCATGCTGGCCAAGCTGGAACACCCCGACCTGCACTTCACATACCCCACCATCAAACTGCCGTCGATGGGCAGCGAACACCAGCCCGTGAGCAGCGACTTCGCCCGCGAATGGCACGACCTGCTGATGCAGCAGGGTCCCTACTTCAGTCCGAACCAGTGGATGGAGGCCATGGGGGCTGCCAACCAGCAAGCCATCATCACCGGCGGCGAGAGCGACGAACTGACGCGCAAGCTCAGTCTGAAGTCGAGCCAGGGCGGCTACAAGGTGAGCGTGATATGGTTGCCCGAGCGCATGAACCTGACCAGTGCCAACAAACTGCTGAAACTGCTGGAGGAACCGCCCCGCCAGACGGTGTTCATCATGGTGAGCGAGCAGCCCGAGCAACTGCTGGAGACCATCCGCAGCCGCACGCAGCGCATCGACGTGCGCCCCATCAGCACCGAGGACATCGAGCAGGCACTCACCGAGCGGCGCGGCATCGGCAGCGACGACGCCCACCGCATCGCCCGACTGGCCAACGGCAGCTGGAACGCCGCGCTCGAGGAGCTGAGCACCGACAACGAGAGCCGGCAGTTTCTCGACAAGTTTATCATGCTCATGCGACTGGCCTACCTGCGCAATGTCAGGGAACTGAAGGCCTGGACCGAGACCGTGAGCGCCTTCGGCCGCGAGAAGCAGCGCCGCATGTTGGCCTACTTCATGCGCCAGCTGCGCGAGAACTTCATGTACAACTTCCACCAGCCCGAGCTGAACTACCAGACGCGCGAGGAAGAAGAGTTCTCAAGCAAGTTCGCCCGCTTCATCAATGAGGCCAACATCATAGAAATCAACGAGCAACTGGAAAAAGCAATGGTACAGATAGGCCAGAATGCCAACCCGAAGATTGTGTTCTTCGACCTGGCTATGCAGACCATCGTGCTACTCATCAAGAAATAAACATACCCTCACAACCTCTCAACTTTCAAGTATGAACTTCAAAGACATGAAATTCCAGATAGCCCGCGGCTGCGACAGAGGACTCTGCCGCCAGGCCTGCGGACGCCAGGACCGACAGCTGAACACCTACGACTGGCTGGCCGACGTGCCGGGCAACACCGACGAGACCGACCTCGTGGAGGTGCAGTTCAAGAATACGCGCAAGGGATACTACCACAACGTAAACAACCTCGACCTGAAGAAGGGCGACATCGTTGCCGTGGAAGCCAATCCCGGCCACGACATCGGTGTGGTGACGCTGACGGGCCGTCTGGTGAACCTGCAGATTAAGAAGGCCAACATCAAGTCGCCCGACGACATTCGCCGCGTGTATCGTCATGCGCGCCAAATCGACATGGACAAGTACCGCGAGGCCAAGGCCCGCGAACACAGCACGATGATCGAGAGCCGCCAAATAGCCAAAAACCTGGGCCTCGACATGAAGATTGGCGACGTGGAGTATCAGGGCGATGGCAACAAGGCCATTTTCTACTATATCGCCGACGAGCGCGTGGACTTCCGCCAGCTCATCAAGGACCTGGCCGCCACGTTCCACGTGCGCATCGAGATGAAGCAGATTGGTGCGCGCCAGGAGGCCGGCCGCATCGGCGGAACAGGCCCCTGCGGCCGCGAGTTGTGCTGTGCCACGTGGATGAAGAACTTCGTCAGCGTGTCGACCAATTCAGCCCGATACCAGGACATCTCGCTCAACCCGCAGAAGCTGGCCGGCATGTGTGCCAAGCTGAAGTGCTGCCTGAACTACGAAATAGACACCTACGTGGAGGCATCGCGACGACTGCCTGCCAAGGACATGATTCTGCAGACACAGGACGGCGACTACTACTACTTCAAGGCCGACATCCTGGCAGGACTCGTCACCTACTCCACCGATAAAAACGTGGCTGCCAACCTGGAGACCATCACCGTACGCCGTGCCCACGAGGTCATCCAGATGAACAAGCAGGGCGAGAAGCCGCTGTCGCTGCAGGGCGACGCCGCGCAGAACGCACCGAAGGGTCCTGTGGACTTGCTGGAGGGGGCCGACATCAGCCGCTTCGACAAGAGCAAGCGCCGCAAGAACCGCCGCCCCTCAAACGGCGAGGGACGTCAGGGACAAGGTCGCCAGGGCAAGTCGCAGCGGGGCGGCCAGCGGGGCGGCAACGGTCAGCGCAACAACGAGAACCGCAACAACAACCGCAATGCGGAGCACCGCAACGCGGAGAATAAGAAAGAGTCATGACCAGCACGCGACGACTCTGCCAATATAGCCTTCGCATACTCTTGCTACTGATGGTGGCAGGAGTATGCGTTGCTTGTTTGCGAGGGAAAGTCTACGACCACTATGAGCAATTGCCCATAGCAGGCTGGGAGAAAAACGACACCATCGTCTTCACGGTGCCACCCATGGCTACAGCCGGCATCTACAGCATCGACCTGGGACTACGCACCACAGGCCTCTACCCTTTCATGAGCCTCACGCTGGTGTTCGAGAAAGAGGTGGTCAGCACCGACACGATGGCAGCGACAGCCTTCACGGCCCACCCCGTAGTCACCACCCTGCAGTGCCGACTGACCGACAAGCAGGGCCACACGCAAGGGCAAGGCGTCAACTACTACCAGCACAACTTCCACGTGGCTGACCTGCCGCTGGCGCAGGGCGATTCGCTGCGCATCAACATCCGCCACGACATGAAACGCGAGATTCTGCCGGGCATCAGCGACCTCGGCATCACGCTCACTAAAAAATAATAAGGTATTCAACCTATTTGCGGTTAAAGGGTTTCCTTTAATCCATCCAACATCCGTTAAGCATATTTATTCGAAATAGAACGTCAGGGCTATCATCTTCGAGGTAGCCTTCGACACGCTATTGGCGTACGCACGCAGATTGGCGTCGCGCAGATTGGCCGGATGCTTGTGGTCCAGACAGTCGGTCAGGCCGAACATGAACTTCAGCTCGGGACGCAACTTGAAGAATGGCATGTAGAAGTCGCAGCCGGCGCCAATCTCGAAATACAGGTCGCTACGCTTCAACTTCAGGATGTCGCTCTCGCTGCCCGACAGATTGATGACGGGATTCAGACCAGCCACCAAGTAGGGCCTGACATTGCCGTTGCGCTCGGAACCGAAAATCATGTCGAACGCACAGGTGATGTAGGCTGTCTTGATGTTCTGCACGCGCTCGTTGAGCAGCACGCCTGTCGGCGCCTCCTCGTCGTCGGCAACAGGATTGGCCGACTTCGGCATGGTGAAATCGTAGAACGACACGTGGCGCACGCCGAAATACATGGCAGGCGCCACACGGAACTGGAAGTGGCGGTTCAGACGCAATTCGCCCAGCACGCCCACCATGAAACCATTGTCCCAGCGGTCCTGGTCGCCACTAATCATGCGTGTGGTCTCGCTGCCATCCTCATTCTGAATAACCTGTGGGCCAACGTTTTGCAACTCCAAGTCCTGCAGGTGGGTACCAATGAACAAACCGAAATGGAAGGGGCGCAAGTCGGTGTAGGGGCGGTTCTGCACCGTCCTGCTCATCTGTGCGCAGAGCGACTGAACGCCCGTAAACACCAGTATGATCAGAAAAATCGACTTTCTCATTTTACTTTATAACGCAGAAAACGTCACATTATTGCATAAAGGCCCGAAAGTCATCACAAAAATGTTAAAAAATGTAGAAACAAAGAAAAACTTCTCATCATTTTTAGGTATTAAAGAATAAATATCTTATCTTTGCACCACAAATTTATAGTATTAACTTAAAAAAGGAAAGAATTATGGCATATGTAATTGGAGAAGACTGCATCGCTTGCGGTACATGTATTGGTGAGTGCCCCGTAGAGGCTATTTCTGAGGGCGATATCTACAAGATTGATCCCGATCTCTGCACTGAGTGTGGCACATGTGCAAGTGTTTGCCCGAACGAGGCCATCAGCCTGCCGTAAGGACAACAGCTAAGAAAGGAAACAAACCAGAATGGGGTGTCTGCAATCGTTGCAGACACCCCATTTCTTATGGTGGCAGGCGTGGTTAGGGCGCCTTGTTGTAGATGGACTCCAGCGTGTAGTCGGCATCGTCGCTGGTAGTGGCGCGAATCATGGTCTGCACGAGTCCTTCGGCACCGTTCAGGTAGGTACCGTCGTTGTGGTTGAAATAGCCGTGATGCTCGTTGCCGCCACCGGTGACGTTGTTGTCCCAGATGACGACGGGCAGGTTGTAGGTGTGGGCAGCGCGGCAAACGTACTCCAGATAGTAGCTGCGGAACTTGTTGGAGCGGTCGCTGGTCTGCATCACGCAACCATACTCGCCAATGTAGACGGGAATGTTGTTGAGGATGAACTTCTCCTGCAGCTTCTTGAAGATGTCGACGACGTGCTCCTCGTTGCTATCGGCCACCGACTTGCCAGCCTCAGCCGTGTGTCCCCACTGGTTCTTGCCACTGGTCTCGGGGGTCAGCGTGAAGTCGCTGGGATCGTAGAAGTGGACGCTCACCATCAGGCGGTTGGCAGCATCGGAGGGCAGCACGAAGTTGTCGTCGAGTACGAAGGTCGGGCTCGATGCGTAGCCGGGCACACCAATCCAGCGGGTGGCGTTCTGTCCGCCCGTGGCACGGATGGCATCGACCACCACCTGATTCCACTCGTTGAGTGTGCGGTACTGCTTGCCGCCGTCGGTGCGGTTGGCACCCCAGCCCCACTGACCGTCCTGCACCTCGTTGAAGGTTTCGAAGAAGAGGAAGTCGCCCTTGTCCTTGAAGGCCTCGGCAATCTGCTTCCACGTCTTCTGCAGACGGTCCTTGATTTGCTCGTTGACGATGCTGTTGGTGGCGGCCGTCTTGATGTCGAGCCAATACTCGTCGTGGTGGGTGTTCAGGATGACATTCAGGCCGGCAGCCTCAGCCCATTCCACGTTCTGGCGCACCTCAGCCATGTAGTCGGCATCGATGGTCCAGTCGGCGCCCGTCTGGCGGTTGCCCCAGGTCACACCGATGCGCACGGTGCTGGCCCCAGCCTTCTTCAGGTTGGTGTAGAGCGCCTGTGTGGGCTTGGCATTGTCCCAGTAGCCCCATTGGTAGGGCTTGCCGTCCTCGCCGGTGCTGGTGTCGAAATGATTGCCGAGGTTCCAGCCCCAGCCCAGTTTCTTGGTCAGGGCGGTGGCATCGTTGTTGACGGGCTGTGCCTTGGGCTTGGTCTTGAAGTTCAGCTTGAACTCCGGTGCTGAAGCCGTGGCGTCGCTGTTGGCCACGACGGAGCCAGCACGCACGATGAGCGTGTAGTCGACACCCTCTTCGAGCGAGAGGGGAATCTGAATGCCCGTGACGTCCTTCGGATTGCGCGATGCCGTGAGCTTCGTGCCGTTGAGGGTGATGTCGGCGCTGGCCGACAGTTTCACACTGGTGGAATAGGTCAGCTGCAGTTCAGTCGTTTCCTTGGCATCGACCTCGCTGCCCTCGGCAATCGACTGCGACTTCAGCGACACGGTGACACTGGGCGTTGGCGTGGGATCGGGCTCCGGGTCGTCGCTGCCGCCACAGGAGGTGAATGCAGCGGCAATACCGCAGCACACGCACAGTCCTAACAATACTCTTGAAAATTCCTTAAGTATCATATTTTTGTTACCTTGTTAGCTTATTACCTTGTTACTTTTTCTCTGTTGAAAACGGCACCACGGGCAGGCCGCGATGGTTCTTCAGGTTGCCCGAGAGGAAGGCGCGATAGCCATAGCGCACGTCCTTCGGCTGCGGCACGTCGGGCGAACTGACGAGGATGCTCTTGTTCGACTCGTTGAGGCGGGCCGTGGCAGTGTGGAACACGCCGTCGGTGCCGGCAATCTCGAAGCCCACGATGTCCTGCCAAGGCGACAGACCGTCGTCGGCATAGCGGAAGAACACCTCAATCTCGCTGCCGTTCACCTGCATGTGGTCGAATTCCGGTGCATCACAGGCGATGGTCTTGAAGCCATAAGTGCGGTTCAGTGCCATGTAGGCCAGTCGATAGCCCACCTCACGCTTCTGTGTGGGATGAATCTGGCCGCGCTCATGCGGATAGACCAGGTCGTTGGTGCAGATGCAGCCGGCATTCTCAATCAGTCGGGCAGCCTCGTGCTGGCAGTCGCGGAAGCGTGGGCCGCTCCAGTCGTCGTTGCCTCCCCACGGGGCAATCTCCACTTCGAAGAACGGCATCTGCTCGGCGGTGCCGCCGAACTCCGAACGCCAGAGGTCGACCATTGTCTTGAGGCGCTGCGGATAGGTGTCGTGCTTGCCCACGTTCGACTCGCCCTGATACCACAGGAAGCCGCGCACCGAGTAGTGGCGCAGGGGGTGCAGCATGCCGTTGTACATGATGCAGGGTGTGTGGTAATGCCACCACTGCCCGTTCCAACCCTTTTCCTGCTCCTTCTTTACGTCGACGTCGCTGTACTGCGAGACGATGCTCTCGGGCAGCCAGCCCTCCACGCGCGAGCCACCCCAGGCACAGGCGATGACGCCCACGGGCACCTGCAGCGCGCGCTGCAACATCGTGGCAAAGAACCAACCCGTGGCGCTGAACCACGGAGCCGTCTCGGCCGAAGCCACCTGCCACTTGCCGGGCACCTCCTCCACCATCTCGGTCTTGCCGTTCTGCGGAATGGGTGCCATGCGCACGTAGCGATGTTCGGCGGCCGTGGCGATGGCCTCGTTGCTGCCCTCTACGGGACAGTTCCAGAAACCGTTGAGCGGCATCTCCATGTTCGACTGTCCCGAGGCAAACCACACCTCGCCGATGAGCACGCGCGAGAGCACCACCTTGTCGGTAGGCTTCTTGCCGTCGGCTTCCTCAATGATGACCGTGTGCTCGTCGTAGGAAGCGGCCGGCGTGCGCACCGAGAGCAGCCACCGGCCGTCGCGGTCGGCACGCGTCGTGAACTTGTCGCCCGTCCAACTGACGGTGACGGTGATTGTAGATTTCGGCGCAGCCTTACCCCACAAGCGGGCGTCGGTCTGCTGCTGCAGCACCATGTTGTCGCCCACAATCTCGGGCAGCACAATCTTGGCTTCAGTGGTGGCACAAACGGCGCAAACGGCGCAGAGTGCACACAAACGTTGCAATAGTTTCTTCATTCCTTTTATTATTATAGTTCTATTATCTTTTTCAGCAAAATGAGTTGTTTTCCGCGGCAAATTAAGTTGTTTTCCGCGGCAAATTAAGTTGTTTTCCGCGGCAAAATGAGTTGTTTTCCGCAGCATAACAGATGAGTTTCGGCAGCGAGACTATACGATGACCTTGGTCTTCCGGTACTTTTCGCGGAACTCTGTGGGGCTGCTGCCCTTGCGTTTCTTGAAGAGGCGGTTGAAATTGCTGAGCGTGTTGAAGCCGCACGAATAGCACACCTCGGCCACGGAGTCGGTGGTGTCGATGAGCTGGCGGGCAGCATTGCCGAGTCGCACGTCGACGATGTACTCGTTGAGGTTCTTGCCCGTGCGCAGTTTGAAGAAGCGGCTGAAAGCCGAGGGCGTCATGCTGACGAGGTCGGCCACCTGCTGCAGGCGTATCTCGTCGCGGTAGTGGCTGTCGATGAAGGTCTTCACCTTCAGCACGCGGCGGCTGTCGCTCTCCACCGACACCTTGGCAAAGGCACTGGAGGCCAGTTCGCGCGCGCCGTCGCACTTGGAGAGTTCGTAGAGGATGGTGAGCAGTTCGCGCGATGCGTAGAAGCCTTCCTTGATAGACGAGAGCCCCGTGATCATCGGATAGATTTTCATGATGGCCTGCAGGGGAAAGGCCAGCCCGCGCTGGGCCCGGTGGCATAGCTTGCGGATAGGGCTGAGCGGATTGGTCATGAAGGCACCGTTGGGTCCGTTGTAGTCCAGTTGGAACTGGATGGTGATTTCGTGGATGTCGTCGGAATGGCATTCGTGCTGCTCCCACACATGCTCCAGTTCGGGGCCGGTGATGAGCACCAGGTCGTAGTCGCCGATGACCTCGCTGGAGTCGCCCACCACGCGGCGGCAACCGGCGGCGTTCTCCACGAAATTCAGTTCGCAGACGTCGTGGCTGTGGATGGGATAGTTGAACTCTGTCTTGTGGCGATCGGCCACATACATGAAGTCGCGCTCGGCCAAAGGCGGTATCTCGTGCAAGACTCTTGTTTCCATGCTGGTCAGGTGGTTGAACAAATTATCTTGTGCAAAGGTACAAATAAAAAGTGGAATTGTTGTACGGTTTAAACTTTTTTTGTACCTTTGCAACTGCAAAAATAAAACCGTTAACACTTTCACAGGAACAAGTATGATTCTTTTCTTCCAAACTTCCCAGAAGACCGTCATCGCAACGGCAATCAACCACTCACCGAGTAAGGACGAAGTCAGCGCTCTCTGCTGGCTCTATGGCGACGCCACGCTGCTGGAGACCCAGCAGATGGAGGGCTTCTTTGTGGGCCCGCGCCGCGAAATGATTACCCCTTGGAGCACGAATGCCGTTGAGATTACCCAGAACATGAGTCTCAGCGGCATTTCGCGTATAGAAGAGTTCTTCCCCGTCGACTCGGCCGACGCCGAGCACGACCCTATGCTGCAGCGCATGTACAAGGGACTTGACCAGGACATCTTCACCGTTGACATACAGCCAGAACCCATTCGCCACATCGACGACCTGGAGGCTTTCAACGAACAGGAGGGACTGGCGCTGTCGGCCGAGGAAATCAGCTATCTGCACGACATCGAGAAGCAGAACGGCCGCCCGCTGACCGACTCTGAGGTGTTCGGCTTCGCTCAGATTAACTCCGAGCACTGCCGCCACAAGATTTTCGGCGGCACCTTTATTATCGACGGCGAAGAGAAGGAATCGTCGCTGTTCCAGATGATTAAGAAGACCACGAAGGAGAATCCCAACAAGATTCTGTCGGCCTACAAGGACAACGTGGCGTTTGCCCAGGGTCCGGTGGTGGAGCAGTTTGCTCCGCAGGATCAGTCGACGGCCGACTGGTTCCAGGTGAAAGACATTGAGAGCGTGATCTCGCTGAAGGCCGAGACACACAACTTCCCCACGACGGTGGAGCCCTTCAACGGTGCCGCCACGGGCACGGGTGGCGAGATTCGCGACCGCATGGGCGGTGGCACGGGCTCGTGGCCCATTGCCGGCACGGCAGTCTACATGACAGCTCCGCGCACGTCAGACCGTCCCTGGCTCTACCAGACACCCGAGCAGATTCTGATCAAGGCTTCGAATGGTGCCAGCGACTTCGGCAACAAGTTCGGCCAGCCGCTCATCACGGGCTCGGTGCTGACATTCGAACATCAGGAAGGCGACGAGACCTATGCCTACGACAAGGTGATTATGCTGGCCGGCGGCGTGGGCTACGGCAAGAAGCGCGACTGCCTGAAGAAGGAACCGCAGAAAGGCAACAAGGTGGTCGTCGTGGGCGGCGACAACTATCGTATCGGACTGGGCGGTGGCTCGGTGTCGTCGGTCGACACGGGTCGCTATTCGAACGGCATCGAACTGAACGCCGTGCAGCGTGCCAACCCCGAGATGCAGAAGCGTGCCTACAACCTGGTGCGTGCCCTGGTTGAGGAAGACCAGAATCCCGTCGTTTCCATCCACGACCACGGTTCGGCAGGCCATCTGAACTGCCTGTCGGAACTTGTAGAGGAATGTGGCGGCGAAATCGACATGACGAAACTCCCCATCGGCGACCAGACCCTCTCGGCCAAGGAAATCATTGCCAACGAGAGCCAGGAGCGCATGGGACTCCTCATCGACGAGCAGCACATTGACCACGTGCGGCAGATTGCCGAGCGCGAGCGCGCTCCGCTGTATGTCGTCGGCGAGACCACGGGCGATGCCCACTTCTCGTTCCGACAGGGCGATGGCGTGAAGCCCTTCGACCTCGATGTGGCCCAGATGTTCGGCCACTCGCCGAAGACCATCATGCGCGACGAAACGGTGGAGCGCCACTATGAACCCGTGAAATATAATCTAGAAAAGCTAGACCATCTAGTGCTACTAGAATCTCTGGAAAAAGTCCTCCAACTGGAAGCTGTGGCCTGCAAAGACTGGCTGACCAACAAGGTAGACCGCTCGGTGACGGGCAAGATTGCACGCCAGCAGTGCCAGGGCGAGATTCAGCTGCCGCTGTCCGACTGTGGCGTGGTGGCCCTCGACTACCGCGGCCGCAAGGGCATTGCCACGGCACTGGGTCATGCTCCGCAGGCCGGTCTGGCGTCGCCCGAGGCTGGCAGCGTGCTTTCGGTGGCCGAATCGCTCACCAACATCGTTTGGGCACCGCTTGCAGAAGGTCTCAAGAGCGTGTCGCTCTCGGCCAACTGGATGTGGCCCTGCCGTTCGCAGAAGGGCGAGGACGCCCGCCTCTATAAGGCTGTGGAAGCCCTGAGCAACTTCTGCTGCGACCTGGGCGTGAACGTGCCCACGGGTAAGGACTCGCTCTCGATGACGCAGAAATATCCCGACGGAAGCAAGATCATCGCTCCGGGAACAGTCATCGTCAGCAGCGGTGGCGAGGTCGACGACGTGCGCAAGGTGGTCAGCCCCGTGCTGGTCAACGACAAGCGGTCGAGCCTCTACCACATTGACTTCTCGTTCTGCGAACAGCGACTCGGCGGTTCGGCCTTCGCCCAGAGCCTGGGCAAGGTGGGCAGCGACGTGCCGACAGTAGAGAATCCTGAATATTTCGTAGACTGCTTCAACGCCGTGCAGGAACTCATCCGCCGCGGATGGGTGATGGCCGGACACGACATATCGGCAGGTGGTCTGATCACCACGCTGCTCGAAATGACCTTCGCCAACACGAAGGGCGGCATGCACGTCAACCTGCACGACATCTGCACCGACGGCGACATCGTGAAGACGCTCTTTGCCGAGAACCCCGGCGTGGTGATCCAGGTGAGCGACGAGCATAAGTTCGACCTGCGCGAATATCTGGAGGATGTGGGCGTGGGCTTTGCCAAGATTGGTTACCCCGTGGAAAGCGGTCGCACGCTCGTGGTGAAGAACGGCGACGAGGAATACGAGTTCGACATCGACCATCTGCGCGATGTCTGGTACAAGACCAGCTACGAACTCGACTGCCGCCAGAGCATGAACGGCATGGCTGAGGAGCGTTTCAAGAACTACAAGCAACAGCCGCTGGAGGTGAAGTTCCCGCGCGGATTCACCGGCAGCCTGCGCCAGTACGGGCTCTCTTTCGACCGCAAGGAGAACAGTTCGCGCCCGAAGGCCGCCATCATTCGCGAGAAGGGCACCAACGGCGAGCGCGAAATGGCTTACTGCCTCTATCTGGCTGGCTTCGACGTGAAGGACGTCATGATGACCGACCTCATCACCGGCCGCGAGACGCTCGACGAGGTGAACATGATTGTGTTCTGCGGCGGATTCTCCAACAGCGACGTGCTCGGCTCGGCCAAGGGTTGGGCTGGCGCATTCCTCTACAATCCGAAGGCCAAGGAGGCCCTCGACCGCTTCTATGCCCGCGAGGACACGCTGTCGCTCGGCATCTGCAACGGTTGCCAGCTGATGGTGGAACTGGGTCTCATCGACAAGTCGGCACAGGTGCGCATGTTGCACAACGTTTCGAGGAAGTTTGAAAGTGCTTATCTCACGCTGCAGATACCCGAGAACGAAAGCGTGATGTTCCGCTCACTCGGCGGTTCGAAGCTCGGCATCTGGGTGGCCCACGGCGAAGGCCGCTTCTCCCTGCCTGAAGGCGAGCAGAAATACAACGTCGTGGCCAAATACAACCGACACGGCTATCCCGCCAACCCGAACGGCTCTGACTTCGACGTGGCAGGCATCTGCTCGGCCGATGGTCGCCATCTGGCCATGATGCCCCACCTGGAGCGTGCACTCTTCCCCTGGCAGAATGCCTGGTATCCGCAGCAGCGCCGCATGGACGAGGTAACTCCGTGGATGGAGGCCTTCGTCAACGCCCGCAAGTGGATTGAGGACAAAGTGACAAAATAACAAAGTGACCACGGCGACGAAGGAGACGCTTTCGTAACGCAGTGGAGAAAGGACAAAATAACAGGATAGAGAGGGCTATGCTCTTAGAATTGTTCAAGACATTCAGCAAGATTGGCGCATTCACCTTCGGAGGTGGCTATGCGATGATACCGATGATCGAGGCCGAGGTGGTCGACAAGCACCACTGGATATCGCGCGAAGAGTTCATCGACCTCATCGCCGTGGCGCAAAGCTGTCCGGGGGTGTTCGCCATCAACATCTCCACGTTCATTGGCTACAAACTGCGCAAAGAGCGTGGTGCTGTGGTCTCGGCAATGGGAGCAGCCCTACCGTCGTTCCTCATCATCCTGCTCATCGCGATGTTCTTCCATCGCTTCATGGACGTGCCTTGGGTGGCTGCCATGTTCCGCGGCATCCGCCCTGCCGTCGTTGCCCTCATCGCCGTGCCAACGTTCAATCTGGCCAAGTCGGCACAAATCACGCTGGCTACCTGCTGGATTCCCATCGTTACGGCCCTGCTCATTTGGCTCATGGGGGTCAATCCCGTGATCATCATCATCGCAGCCGCCCTCTGCGGCTATCTCTACGGACAGTTCATCAAGCCGACAGAATAGGAAAAATCGTAAACTTGTAATCAGCAAACCACAATGATTTATCTCTATCTGTTCATCACGTTTTTCGAAATCGGACTCTTCGGGTTCGGTGGCGGCTATGGTATGCTCTCGCTCATCCAGACCGAGACCGTGGTCCACCACCACTGGCTCTCTACAGCCGAATTTACCAATATCGTCGCCATCTCGCAGATGACGCCAGGCCCTATCGGCATCAACTCGGCCACCTACTGCGGCTACACCGCCGTCCACAACGCCGGCTACAATGGTGCGATGGCTGTGCTCGGCTCGTTCACTGCGACATTCGCCCTCGTCCTGCCCTCGCTCATCCTGATGATTCTCATCAGCAAGATGTTTCTGAAATACATGGACACACCTGTCGTGCAGAACATATTCACTGCCCTGCGCCCCGTTGTGGTGGGACTGCTCGCCGCCGCCACGCTATTGCTGATGAATAAGGAGAATTTCTCACTGCCGTCTGTCAATCCTTGGCAGTTCTGGATCAGCGTAGCACTCTTCGTTGCTACGTTTGTGGGAACAAAATTCGTGAAGGTCAATCCCATTAAGATGATTCTCTTTGCCGCCTTTGCAGGTCTCATTCTACTGTATTAATATAACCATCAAAACTACCAATACATGAAACTGAAAAGACTCATTCTTCTCTGTACAATAATGCTATGCGCTACCACAGAAGAAGCCGATGCCCAGCAGCGCCGCCGTCCCATGCGCCCGTTCAAAACCGATACGGCGATGGTTCACGACCCCGTCATGGCCTATGAGAACGGCACCTACTACTTCTTCAGCACCGGCAGGCGCCTACAGTATATGACCACCGATGATCTTCATACGTTCCGCGTATGGCCATCAGGGGTCATGCCCGAGATTCCGGAGTGGACCCACGAGGCCGTTCCCGGATTCCAGGAACATGTCTGGGCACCCGATATCATCCGCTGGCACAATCGCTGGTGGCTGGCCTACAGCTGCTCCACCTTCGGCAAAAACACCTCTGCTATCGGACTCATGAGCACCCCTACGCTGGCCCGCCCACAGTGGCAGGACCTCGGCTGCATCGTTGCCAGCAACTCCCCGACGCCCAATGCTGACAAGAGCCTGCGCGACGATTGGAACGCCATCGACCCCTGCTTCGTCATCGACGACAACGATACGCCCTGGCTCACCTATGGATCTTTCTGGGACGGCATACAGCTTGTGCGACTCGACACCACCATGCACTTAGCCCAAGGGCAGAAGCCCTTCACCATTGCCCGACGCTACAAGGAAGCGCCTGCAGGGTTGGAGAATCCTACGTCAAAATATGCTGGAGTAAATGCCATCGAAGCGCCGTTCATCTATAAGCGCAATGGCTGGTACTATCTGTTTGTTTCTTGGGATTATTGTTGCCGCGGCGAAAAGAGCGACTACAAAGTGGTCGTGGGACGCAGCAAGAATGTTGCAGGACCTTACCGAGACCGCAACGGAAAGAAAATGACTGAAGGGGGCGGCACACTGTTCATTGAGGGCGACAAAGCTGAGTTTGAAGGGACTGGCCATTGCGCCGTCTACGACCTTCCCACCACGCTTCTCAACCTGCGACCACGAACGCTTTTCATCTGTCACGGCTATAGCAAAAAGATGCACGGACAGGCCATCCTCATACAAAAAGAAGTGGAATGGACCAAGGATGGATGGCCCATTCTCAAATAACAAATAATTCTATAATGATCTTATTGGGATGAAAGGTACGGAAAAACGTTATTCTTCCGTCTCCTCCGTCTTCAGAATCTTAGGACCGCGCACGCGGTCCTTTTTTGTGATTCCGCTCACGATTTCAATACGGATGCCATCACTCAGGCCCGTCTTCACGCTGCGACGCTCATATTCCTTCTTGTCGCCATCGCCCTTGATGACATACACGAACGTCTTTCCTTCGCTGAATTCGATGGCACTCTCGGGAATCGTCAGGGCCTGCTTCACCTCAGCTAGCACGATATTTGCGTTGGCTGAGTAGCCACTGCGAATCTGGGCTGCTCCTGTGCGCCCCTCACCCAGCGGCTGGGGGGCCTTCTGCCCATTCGCAATCTGACGCTGAAGCACGGCGGCCTTCAGTTCAAACTGATTGGCACCATTGCTCTCCACAGCCTTCGGCGAGATGTATTCCAACGTGGCATCGAACTGCAGGTTCTGCATCGCACCAATCGTTATCTGCATCGGCATGCCTGCCACCAGACTGCCGACCTCTGTTTCGTCAATGTTTCCACGGAAAATCAGGTCGTTCATATTGGCTACGGTGGCTATCGTCGTACCATCGTTGAACGTATTCGAAAGAATCACGGAATTACCCACCTTCACTGGCACATCGAGTATCAGTCCTGTGATGGTGGAACGGATAAGGGTCGACGAAGCCGAGGCATTGCTGCGCGACACGCCGTCACGCACCACCTGCAACTGATCAGTGGCAGCCGTCACTTCCTCGCGAGCCTGACGATAGGCCTGCCGGATTTTATCGTATTCGTCGGCCGACACCAATCCCTTGTCGAACAGCACTTGCTCACGATCCAGGTCGGTCTTGGCCTGCCCGGCATTCACCTGAGCCAGCCGCACTCGAGCCTGAGCTGATGAAAGCTGCTGCATGTCGGGAATCACCTTCACTCGGGCTATCACCTCGCCAGCCTGCACGTGGTCGCCTGCTTCCTTCATAATCTCGGCAATGATACCACTAATCTGGGGCTTCACGTTCACTTCGTTACGCGGTTCAATCTTTCCCGTCACAACAGTTGTCTTCTTCAGGTCCATTACCTCTGGTGTGAATTCTTCATACACATCGGGTTGCGGCTGCGACTTCAGCCACAGGAAAACAAACATTCCGATAAAAACCAGCGCCACCAAGGCAGCCAGGAAAACTTTCAAATACTTTTTCATATTCCGATTCTTTTTTTTATTCATCTCGCATGGCATCCACAGGTTTGATGCTCATGGCACGGGCTGCTGGTGCCAAACCTGCCAACACTCCCATCACACTCAACAAAACGGCGGCACCTACTGCAGTCCAGAAGCCCACCTGATAGTGGGCCGTCACAATGCCATCGGTCGTGTTAGCCATCTCCACCATTTGCAAAATCACCACGGCAAACAGAATGCCACTCATACCTGCCACAGCTGTCAGCACAACACTCTCGCTGATAATCTGCGATAGTATCATGCGTGGCGTAGCACCAATGGCACGGCGGATGCCAATCTCCGTGGTACGCTCGCGCACTGTCACCATCATAATGTTCGACACGCCGATGGCGCCGGCCAGCAAAGTGCCGATGCCTACAAGCCAAATCAGGAAGTTCACACCGCGGAACATGCTGTCCATCACGCCGAAGAGCACCTCGGTGTTGAATACCGTGACAGCTTTCTCGTCAGTAGGATCCACCTGATGGGCACGAGCCACCACATCACGTATGTGCTGGGCAATGTTGCTCATCGTCACTCCAGGCTTCGCCGTCAGGCAAATCAGGTCGACATTGTCGCCCAGATTGTAAGCCTGCTGCATGAGCGACATCGGTATCGACACGCTTTCTTCGGCCGATCCGTTGATGCTCACGTTGCCCGCACTATAGTCGACACCCACCACACGGTAGTAGGTGGAGTCGATGCGCACCATCTCGCCACAGGGGTCGCCGCCCTTTGGGAAGAGCGTCTTATACACTTTCTTGCCCAATACGCACACCTTGCGTCCTTGGGCAATATCCATGTCGTTCAGGAAGCGGCCGTAGTACATCTGCGGTTCCTCCACCTGTGCATAGTCGGCCAGCAGACCTTTCACGTTGCAGCTGTATCGCTTGTCGCCGGCCACGATGGTGCGTCCCCACTTCGACAGGGCAGGCGTCACGATGTCAAGTTCGGGCACCTGCGCCTTCAGTCGTTCCACGTCGCGAATGTCGGCTGTCCACTGCCGTCCTTTGCGGAAACCGTTGTAGGGTTTGGTGGTAGGTTGGGCGAACACGAAGGCTGAGTTGGTGGCAAAACCCTCAAACTGCCGCGACAGCGACTCTTTCAGTCCGTCGCCGCCTCCCATGAGTCCGACCAGCATAAACACGCCCCAGAACACGCCGAAGCCTGTCAGCAGCGACCGGCTTTTGTTGCGCGTCAGCGTGTCCAGAATCTCGCGATATGTATCAATGTCGACTTTCACTTTAGAAACGTTGTTGAGGGTTTACGGGGGATTTTATTCTGCACGCAGTGCTTCTATAGGGCGGATGCGGGCGGCTTTGCGGGCGGGCACCAGTCCGGCGATTGTTCCGGCCACCACCATGACGAGCGTCGCCTCGATACACACATCCAGGCCCACCGTCGGGTCGACAAACATCGTAGCCTCGAAGAGTCCTGTGCTCACTTTCTCATGTCCTATCGTCGCATCCATATAGAGGTTAGCGGCAATGCCCATCAGCATGCCGATGTAACCGAAGAAAGTGGTGATGAGCACACTCTCGATGATGATGAGACGCAGGATAGCCCACGGCGTGGCACCGATAGCCTTGCGTATGCCAAACTCGCGGGTGCGCTCCTTCACGGTGATAAGCATGATGTTCGACACGCCCACGATGCCCGACAGCAGCGTGAAGATACCTATAATCCAGAGGGCCGTGCGGATGATACCCATGCCCTTATTCATCTGCAGATTCTGCGTAAAGCGGTTCCATATCCACACCGACTCCTCGTCGTCGGGAGCCGCACGATGGTTCTGGTTCAGCCTTGCGCGGTATTCCTTTTCAAAGTCTTCGTTCTGCTTCATGGAGTTCAGCCCGTGAAACGAAAACTGCAGTGTGCCCACCTGGTCGCCGCGGTTATACATCGTGCGCAGTGTTGTAAAGGCTGTGAACACCTCCGACGACATACGGCTCTGATCGGCTTTCAGAATGCCAACCACGTTGAAGGCTATGCCTCCCACGTTGACGTGTTGCCCAACCAGCATCTCGGGCTGGTGGGGCAGCAGTTCTTTCGCTTGATCTTCACTCACGACCAGCACCTTGCGTTTCTCCTGCATGTCGATGTCGTTGATGAAGCGGCCATAGCGCATCTCACGCTTGCTGATAGCGGCATCGTTGGGATAGACGCCTGAGAGCTGCACACTGATATAGTTTTCGCCTAGGCTCACGGTGAGCCCTGCCTGCGATAGTTGGGCACCCACCTCGTCAATATGGGTCGTGAAGTCGCGCCCCGTGGCATCGAGGTCTGCCTGTCGCAGACTGATGCTGCGGCCTTCCTTCAGCCCGTCGTAGGGCTTCGAGGTTTGGCCACCGAAAATCTTCATCGAATTCGAAAGGAAACGGCCTGAGTTCTTCGTCACGGCATTGATGAGTCCGTTGCCGGCGCCCAGCAGGAAGATGAGCATAAAGATACCCCACGCCACGGCGAAGCCCGTCAGCGCGGTGCGCAGTTTGTTGCGCCGTGCCGTCTGCCATATTTCATTCAATAACTCCATCCTTAATACGTATCACGCGGTCGGTCTGCGCCGCCACATTGGGGTCGTGGGTCACAATAATTTCCGTGATGTGCTCCGTGTGGTTCAGTTCCTTCAGCAGTTGCATCACCTCCACCGATGTCTTCGAGTCCAGCGCACCCGTAGGCTCGTCGGCCAGGATGATTTTCGGCTGTGTGATGAGAGCACGGGCGATGGCCACTCGCTGACGCTGGCCGCCAGAGAGTTCGTTGGGATAGTGAGTGGCCCAGTCCTTCAGGCCCAGCCGGTCGAGGTATTCCATCGCCATCTGGTGGCGCTTCCGTCGCGACACACCCTGATAGAACAACGGCAGTTCTACGTTCTCCACGGCCGTCTTGAAACCGATGAGGTTGAACGACTGGAAAATGAAGCCGATCATCCTGTTGCGGTATTCGGCAGCACGTTTCTCCGAAAGGTTCTTGATGAGTGTCCCTGCAAGGTAGTATTCACCCTCGTCGTAGTTGTCGAGGATGCCCAGTATGTTCAGCAACGTAGACTTACCCGAACCGCTTGCGCCCATGATGCTCACAAACTCGCCCTGCCCGATGTGCAGGTCGATGCCCTTCAGCACGTGCAGGGGTTGTGCGCCGAAGTAAGTCTTGTTGATATTTCTTAGTTGTATCACGTCTTGATCCTATTGAACCGTCGCAAAGCGACACTGAACCGCGCCGCAGGCGCCTACCCTGTCACGTTGCCACCATAGTCTATTCGGAAGTTGATGGGCAACTCATATTCCACCTTCATCGGAATGCCGTTTCTCACGCCGGGTTTCCACTTCGGCATGCCCGACACCACGCGTATGGCTTCCTCGGCAAACATTTCCAACACCTTCTCGCGAGTGCGCATCTTCTCGTCGCCGGCCAATCGCTGGAAAGGCTTGCGGTCTTCCACTGTGATGCGGTTCTGCGTCACGCGCACATCGCTGATCGTTCCGTCGGTACCCACCAGGAATTTCACCACCGTCTGCCCCTCCAGTCCGTAGTTAGAGGCTGTGCGCGGATAGCGTATGTGGCGGGCCAGATACACCATCATCGCATTGTCGCCGCCAGGAAAAGTGGGTTCACAGGCACGGCGCGAACGGGGTATCTTCACTCGCGAGTAGTCCAGATGGCGCAGCCGCTCGCGCAGTTTCTCTATCTGCACAGTGGCAAGCAACACCTTGCCCTCGGTGTTCAGCACGTACATCGACGGAATCCACTTCACGCCGAATGCCTGAGCCGTCACCGACTCCTTCATCTTCTTCATCTCGCAGAACTGCAGGCCCTGCATGCCACTTTCCGTGACGTAATTCCACCACTTCTCGCGGTCGGTGTCGTACGAGATGTGGATGAAGGTGATGCTGTCGTTGGCATACATTTCTTCCAGTTTCACCATCTCGGGCATGTCCTTCCTGCAGTCGGGGCACCACGATGCCCAGAAGTGCAACACCACGTATCGGCCGCGCAGGTCAGCCAGCCGCGTGTTCGACGTGCTGTCCACCATAAAGTCGGGCGCCTCCGTTCCGTTGTGTAGCATATCTTGCGCATAGAGCGAGTCCAGGTCCTGCGCCACAGCCGGCATAGCAATCCAGCAGCCCAGAAAGATGCCAACCATCTTAAGAATCGTAAGTCTTTTCATATCTTATTATTTCTCTTATTTTTCTACTATTCCCCCCTTCCCTTTAGGGAGGGGCTGGGGGTAGGCTTTCACTCCCTTCCCTTTAGGGAGGGGCTGGGGGTAGGCTTTGAGGGGCCGGGGGTAGGCTTTCCCACTTCCAGCACCTGGTCGCAGTACTCCACGACGGCGGGCCGATGGGTGATAAAGATCACCGTGTGTCCCTTCTTGCCGAGGATGTTCTGCAGCAATTGCCGCTCGGTGTCGGGGTCGAGAGCACTCGTAGCCTCATCGAAGAGCATCACCGGACGGTTTCTCAGCAACGCACGCGCTATGGCGATGCGCTGAGCCTGTCCTTCGCTCAGTCCGCCGCCCTTCTCGCTGCACTGCGTGTCGAGGCCCGCGGGCAGCTCGCTCACGAAGTCGGCGCAGGCCGCATGCAGCGCCTCCAGCATATCCTCGTCGGTGGCATCGAGATTGCCCAGCCTGAGGTTGTCGCGTATGGTGCCGCTCAGCAGCGTGTTGCCCTGCGGCACGTAGACCAGGTTGCAGCGCAGGCGGGGCGACACCGCGCAGGCGTGGCGGCGGTCGTAGATTTCCACCTGTCCCTGCTGTGGCGTGAGCAGTGCCAGGATGAGGCGCACCAGCGTGGTCTTGCCCGCACCGGTCTCGCCCAGCACCGCCGTGCAGCTGCCTGGCAGGAAGTCGAACGACAGATTGCTGATGACGGGGGCATCCTCGTAGGCGTAGCTCACGTTGCTCACCCTGATGCCGCACGGCTCATCCATATAGATGGGGTCGCCCTGCTCCTCCAGCGGGTTCTCCTCCAGCTCCATGAGTCGCTCGGCAGCCGTAAACACCGACACAAACTGCGGCACGAGCTTCGTCAGCGAGCGTGCCGGACTCTGTATCTTGTTCACCAGTTGCAGGAAGGCCGTCATGCCGCCAAACGACAGTGTGCCTCTCGACATGCGCAGGGCGGCCCAGAGGAATGCCACCAGATAGCCCAGGGCGAAGCCGAAGTTCACGATGAGGTTCGACACCACGCTGAACGCCGTGCGCTTCACCACCTTGTGGCGCAGCTCGCTCTGCGTCGTCTCCAGGCGGTCCACCATGTGGTCGTCGCTCTCCAGCGTCTTGATGAGCATGCGGTTCTGAATGGTCTCCTGCAGCACGCTCTGCACCTTCGAGTCGCTCGAGCGCACCTCGCGGGTGAGCCGCCGCATGCGCCCCACGTATATCTTGCTCAGGCCCACAAACACGGGGATGATGGCCACGGTGATGAGAGCCAGCACCCTGTCCATCGTGAACAGATAGCAGAAGGCACCCACAAACAGCGCTGCCACCGACAGCGTGCTGGGTATCACCTCGGTGAGGAAGTTCACGACGTTCGTCACGTCGAACTCCAGTCGGTTGAGCACGTCGCCCGAGTGGCGGTTCTCCTTGCCGTGCCACTCCGAGCGCAGGATGCGGTCGAGCATGTGCTGCTGCATGCGGTTCTGTGCCTTGATGCCCAGGATGTTCTTGATCCAGATGCTCGAGATGTGGAGGGCAAAGTCGGTCAGGATGAGTGCCGCCATGATGCCCACGGCCACGTAGAGCGACCCTTCGTCAACGCCCTCGGCCACCTCGATGGCATGCTGCACCGCCCACACCTGAGCCAGCGACACCACCACCGACAGCAGTCCGATGCCGGCATTCAGTGCTGCCTGCAACCGGTTGCCTCGCCACGCGCGCCACAACCATTTCAGGATGCTTCGCGCCGAATATTTCTCTAGCCCTTTCAATTTTTATATTCTATAGTCTAAACCAGAAACTAGAAACCTTTAACTATCTCCTCTCCCTCCCCCCTTGGGGAGGGCCGGGGTGGGGCTTCACTACCTCGCGTCCACGCCCCACATCATTTTCTCGCGCAGGGTGGCGAAGTAGTGCTGCGAGGCGCGCTTCACGATGCGCACCGCGTAGGGAGCCTTGCTGATGACGAGCTGCGTGCCCTCGTCGAACGACTCCGAACGTCCGTCGACAGCCACCAGGAAGCTATGCGTGCGGCTCTCCACACTGAGCTCTATCTCGCTCTCGTCGCCGATGACGATTGGGCGTACGTTCAGCGAATGAGGAGCCACAGGCGTCAGGCAGAGTATGCCCGTGCCCGGCGCCATGATCGGACCGCCATTCGAGAGGTTGTAGGCCGTAGAACCTGTCGGCGTCGACACCACGAGTCCGTCGGCCTGATACGTCACCAGGTCGTTACCGCCCACACGAGCATGTATCGTAATCATCGATGCATTGTCGCGCTTCAGCACCGCGATGTCGTTCAACGCATAGGGGTAGCCAATCGAACCTTGAACTTTGAACTTTGAACCTTGAACCTTGAACTCTTTCTCGTCGCGCAGCGACTTTGAACTTTGAACCTTGAACTCTTGCTCGTCGCGTAGTGACAACTGTATCACGGCATGCTCCTCCACGCGGCACCGGCCGGCATAGAGTTCGTCGAGTGCCTGCTCCATCTCGCCGGGCAGGAAGTCGGCCAGGAAGCCCAGCCGCCCCGTGTTCACACCGATGATGGGCACACCCGTTGCTCCCACGTGGCTGGCGGTCTTCAGCAACGTGCCGTCGCCACCCATCGAGATGGCATAGTCGGCAGGGAAGTCCAGCACGTCGAACACCCTCACCCCTGCCAGCAGGGCTGCCATCGCCGGCTCGCTGCCATGATGGCGCAGCAGGAATTCGTGGAACGCCCGCTCCACGCTGACCTGCGCTCCACGCTGCTGCAACGCTCCCAGCAGCAGAGCTGCCGAATCTGACTTCTTCGTCTGAAATTCGTTGCCGAACAAGGCAAATCTCAGTTTCTTTTGCATCGCCTTCAAAATGACCGTTCTGTTTGTCTATACAGTTTTCATTGATTCTGCCTGCAAAGATACGAATAAGTGAGGGAAAAACCAAATGAATTTGAGTTTTTCCGAGCGGGAGTATCTTCGACGAATGTCAGAGATACAACATTTTGACGGCGAATGCAAGAAAATCGCAAAATTTAACTATATCGCTCACTTCACTACAACCGTTTTCGTCGTGCCGTCGGCATGGCGCACGATGTTCAGGCCGCGCTGCGGCGACTGCAGCTGCTTGCCGTCAGGCCGATAATAGGAGACCGCGGTTTCATCCTGATACTCCTTCTCGTCTATGCCGAGTTCTTCGTCAGTCAGTCTCCTAATAGTATCGAATTTTCTCCAAGGTGTTTTCATCTCATAATATATCATTCTGTTCGCTGGTACACGAAGAGTTCCATCTATTGGGGTTACAGTTCCAAAAGCATCTTCTGCGGTTTCAGGAACTTCTTCTGCATAACAGTACACTTTCATGGGTTTCCAAATACGGGCAAAGGCAGACTTGCCAATTGTTTTCACACCGTTACCAATGATGATTGTCGCCAGTGATAAGCAGTCAGCAAAAGCGGATGCTCCGATAGATGTCACGCTGTTGCCAATGGTGACAGAAGTCAGGCTTAAACAATTCTCAAATGCCTTATCGCTTATTGACGTCACACCGTCAGGAATAACCAGGTCCTTGACTTCTTCTCCATTCAGGTACAAATGTCGAGCATACCATAACGGGCTGCCTCTATATGCAAATGTAATGTTGCACCAAGCGGCAATGTCCTGGATATGAACGGCCTTTAAGCTATTACACTCTTCGAATGCTTTATTTCCAATAGTTGTAACCCCATTTCCAATTCTAACAGAGGTTATTCCTTCGCAATTGTAAAACGCAAGTGCCTTAATAGCTGTTACGTTATCGCCGATGGTGACGGAGGTCAGACCAAGACAACGCACAAAAGCATATTCGCTTATCTCTGTTACGCTTTCTGGGATGACCATATCCTTGATTTCCTCCCCATTCAGAAAGAGATGCTTAGCATACCATAGAGGATTAGATTCGCTAAACCAGAACGTAATACTGCACCAAGCAGCAAGGTCAGTGATATGTACAGCCGTTAGGCCATAACAGCCTGCGAAAGCATCTTCCTCTATCTCTGTTACACTCTTGGGAATGGTGATAGAGGTGAGGGAGGAACAGTTAGCAAACGCATCCTCCCCTATCTTCTTCACTCCTTCTGGGATACCAACGGAAGTTAAAGCAGAGCAGAGCAGGAACGTAGAATTATTAATGCTCGTCAAACTATTTGGGAGGTCAACCGACGTAAGTGACGAACAGTTCTCAAATGCATGGACTCCGATGTTTTCCACACTGTTGGGAATCTCTATGGAGGTGATAGTACTCTCACGAAATGCGGCAGAGCGAATGCTTGTCACGCTGTATTCTGCATCCTCATAAGAGACCTTCTCGGGGATAACGATATCGCCTGAATAGGGTTCACTTTTGGAAAGCATGACCTCAGCGGTCTTATTTTCTTTATTCAGGTCGTACCAAAGTCCATCAATCACTACTTCCTCTGCATGGGCAAACAGGGGGAATAGTAGCATAGCAATAGCTATGTGTCTTTTCATTGCGAATAGTAGAACTTTTTTCATGATAAACTTCTTTTATTATTATCGTTCAATATGATTGTTATGTTCGCAAAGTTAGCATTTTCCTTCTTGTCCTGCAAGCCTTTTCACGTTTTTAACACGTTCTCCCTTTTTTCCTTCATTCCGTTTTTCATCTTTTATATCTCTAGGGAAGAGGGGAACAAGGAGATACGCAGATGCGCCTACGCCCCTCGTCCTTTCTCTGTTTGTGCGTTGCTGCCCAATGCCACCAGCATCAGCGCAGCGAGAAGCAATGCTTTCTTCATTTGTAAACTATTGTATCATTCCTTTCTAAAATGAAATCCCACGTCTTAACGATTACACAAGAATCGCAATCTTGGTCATTTTCATACATCCGACAATTATCGTCTCTATAAATGCCATCGCTTCCATAAGTTAAATTTCTTCTCTCTGCAATGGCAATCATGGTAGCTGGCTTGTAGAAAAACACTTTATAGTTATAGATATATATCTGTTGGCGTAGTAAATGGACGCCTATTCTATCCTTGGGTTCAACAGGTAAATATAGATTGGGAGTCTCTTGTGCTACAACCTTGCCATCCGATTTCTTACATGTTACAACACGAACAAAGACTAATTGGTCATTGCTGTTATAAATCTCAAAAGACAGGAGCTCCTTTCCTTCTTCCCCATAGTCTTCACCGTCACAACTGGACAGGGCAAATATACTACAAAGTAGTATTGTGTAAAACCATTGCTTCGATAATACTTGTTTCATACGTATAGTTTTATATCCAAAATAAAAAAACTAACAAATCATAATAGATATATTGCGTACCTATTGATGGGTATATGCCTTTATCCCATCGTTAGAATTCACCTTATAGATGAATCTCACCATAGTAGAGCTTGATATGGAATATGTCGCATTGTATCATTTGCACTTAGTCATATGTATTATTGACAACAGCATCTCACTTTGCCTTCTCAGTGAGGTTGGTTCCATCATATACATAGGTAATCCACCATCCTGTTTTTCTATTAAAATTTTATTTTCATTTGTTGATTGCAAAGATAGCTCTTTTCAGCCTCTCCTGCAAGCCTTTTCACGTTTTTAACACGTTCTCCCTTTTTCCTTCGTTCCGTTTTTCATCTATGAATGCAAAATACTTTTCCATATATAATCTTCATTTAGATTTTTCGAATAAATTCATTATTATCCATAAAGAAAGCATTCGGCATAATGCTATAGGGACTCGGAGAATTTAACATTTGAATATTATCTTCCAATATAGCATGATAATGGCCTGTAAGGTCCTCTTGCCTTACCCTAAATCCCATAATATTAAGAATATAGATAACAGTTGCCCTATCTTCTTCTTTCATATTCTTTAGTACGCCATGTTGTTTGAGGCCACTATGAATAGAATTATTCATAAGATATTTTCGCACGAAATCATTAGAAGACTTTTTGTATTCCTCAATAATTATATCATTTCTTCTCGATGCCCTTTTTCTACTTTCATTAAGAACAGTTTTTATCAAAGAATCATCACCCTTAAATAAAAATGAATAACGAAATTGTTTATAAGACATGTAACAATACCGAAATGACCTATCATAAATATCCCATAGTTCATTCCCCCTAATCATAACTAAGAGAGTGTCAGAATAGGGTACGACAAAAATATCATCTAGCCTATCATCTGAACTAAGTTCTTCAGGCCCTGTCAACGGCTGTAATGTGGCTGATAATTCTCCATTATTACTGGAGCAACTTACGCAAAACAGCATAATGGCTATTGCACTTATTATTTTGGCCATGTCTCTCCCTCCAAATTATAGAAACCATCGTACTTGTCTGGTATTGGATAACCAGAATAGTCTTTCCGAAGCGTGCATCTGTGTATAATCAATCCCATATGACTATTTTTCATGCCATATTCTACATACTTTGCCGTCTTTCTTATCAATGATAATATGGAAAACCCCTCCCTCTTTATAAGGAGAATCACTTAATGTTCCTTGAACACACCAGTATCTACCATTATAAAGATCGACCTCATATGGCCTTTGCGAGACGATATTTTCTTTACCATATATTGGATAAAGAATTATTTCGCTCAGATGAGCAGCTGTCTCTGCATCGGGAACAATACCATTTTTTCTACTATACACTCCATATGGATCACTATTATCATCATATGATGAACGGTCAAACTTGAATGCATCAGGATCCTCTATTTCAAATGCACCTCGGTAATGAAACAACATTTGTTCTGATGGAGTGTGAGTTCGTTTACATGCACACATCAAACACACCATAAATAATAATATTAATCTTTTTTCCATAAATAGCTTGTATTTAGAACCTTTAAACGAAGCCTAAGCATATCATTGACTTGGGCAGGATTTCTTCACAATATTACTTATTTTGAATTGAGGCTTCTAAGCACTTCTGGTCACCCTTCTCTGCTCCCCTTCGTAGGAAAAACAAGGCTATAGGCGACGTTATGGGGCTTCCTTTTTTTGCTTTCTTTAAAAACCTTTCTGCATCGGCAATAGCCTTATATGCATCGTAGTTGGCAGGAACGTAATCATAAACCGTCGACATGATGACAGAATAATAAAAATATGTGCCACAAAGTGGGTAATTCTTTCTTATAGAATCTCGTACTGCGACATAGCATGTGGTATCACCTTTTTCAACAATCTTCTTTTTTTCGTAAAAAGAGGATGATGCAGAAAGTGGAACAACAATCCGCGTATTATATAAAGAATATATATTTTCCCATCCAATATAAAAACCTATAATAAAGGGGATGATAGCATATAATATAAAGTTCAATATTTTCATCTTCTTACAAATCATCATTTATATACAAATTCTTTTTCTTTATATTCTTTCATTTTTTCCAAGCAATTCTTTTGTCCATTAAGAGCTCCCATGTCATATATAATATATGCAAGAGTATCTAAGCAATTTAAATTCCGCTCTTTAAAAAAGTTCTTGCTCATTCTTTCAAACATCATACCTGCTTCTACATAAGCGTAAGGTACGTTTAATTGTTCTGCATGGAAAACTTCATACCATAATAGTTCGTTATATGATTCGTAATCTTGCATACCCCCAAAAAATTGCTCACCAAAGTAAAAATAATAATTTTCGCGACCCATTAGCATTAATTTTGTGAAATAATACCTTCTTTCGAGTTCATTGTAAATATAGACAGAATCGCCTTCTACATCACTAAGAATTCCCGTGACTCCTATCGTCCCGTCATTTGGACCTATACAAATCGTAGGATTATCTTGAGGTCTAAGAAAAATGAACTGTCTGTTAAAATGCGACAGCATCTTTGAACTTGTTATATTTCCTATTGCAAAAAATAGTAATACTACACAAATTCGTCTAATTATTTTTATTACTCTTTTCATCTTTAGCCTTTATAACTTTCCATTGTTCAAAATACTATTTGCTAAAAAATAACTGCTAATAGCAAAGCACCTTGCATGTCTTCGATGGCAAAGATAGCTCTTTTCAGCCTCTCCTGCAAGCCTTTTCACGTTTTTAACATGTTCTTCCCTTTTTTCCTTCATTCCTTAGAATTACCTTTTATATATCTCTAGTGAAGAGGGGAATCAAGGGAGGGCACAGGCGCGCCTGCGCCCCTCCAGCATATCTCAAGCTGCCATTCTCCCTCCCTACTTGGGGAGGGCAGGGGTAGGGCTTCACTTCACATCCTCAATTATCTCTATTGATAACTGATATCCAACAAAGCTGTCTTCTTTATCAATCCCATTATAGAATTTGCCAAAATAAACAATCGTTCCGTCCCCGGCACCGCCTTGAACGTCACCACGCGCATCGACTGGTTGCCGGCCGTCGTGCTATCGCCCTCGGCAGGCGTGGCAGCACTGGCATGGGTGCTGCACATGAGCAAGAGTGTGGTTATAAAGATTTTGTTCATTATATATCACTATATTATTGTTCTCAAATGGTGCTCATTGATTGGCTGACTATAAGAAAATATAAATTGGTGAGGAAGAATCAACCTTTATCACCTTCCCCTTTGAATCAATCTTATATTTACTAATGTCTGGCCTGAAATAAAACTCAGGCTTTCCTTTCCGAGCATTTATGGAATGACCAGTATATGGGACAACTGAGTCAAGATTTATATAACGCTTCAAGTCCACTTCTCCATGGCTATTATAGATGATTACCATATTGTCATTCCTTAAAAAGTGGCCTACAATATCCTTCTCGGCATACACATCGGAACGACCTACCGTGACATAGTCTGCATTCTTGTAATTGCAAAAACGAAGAAAATAATGGAAACCATCATATTTTCCCATGTAGTCATTCAACATTGCACTAATATCAGTGTTTTTTACAACTTTATCATGAGTTCTCTCTACACGCTTTTTCTTCCGCGGCATGTCTTGAGAAACCAGAATGCTGTCTTTGCTGATAACTTTCAGATAAACTGGATGATTATCATAATCATCAGATCCGCCGCCAACAGGACTAGGCTCCATGCCATCTATACTCCCATCGAATTTTGTCATTCTCTCTTTATAAATAAGACTGTCTCGGTGACACGTGTCAAGGGAGAAGCAAATTATCAGCTTGTTGCCTATATGCGAATAATAGTCAACATATGCCGAATCATTCGAGCCATATTCCTCCCATCTGCATATTTGTACATAATCAGTATCTTCAAGATGGAAAAAACACAAACGGAATATACTGTCTTGAGGATAATTCGCAATATAGCTTCGAAGATAAGAGTCTATCGGCACGCATAAGAATGTGGAATCTTTATCAGAGCCACTCAAGCTAAAATTGCATCCTCCACAAAGGAACAACAATAAAAAACATAAAAATCCATATATCTTCATGTTACTAACAATTGTTTTGCATTTGTTACTTTAAGTCTTTTGAAGGATGATTACTAGTAATAGAAAAGTTAAGAAAACACTCTGATACATATTAAAAAATATTTACTATCAAACAGTTGAGGAACCATTTCCTTTTCTTAATCACATATTTGCATTTGTAGAAAATACTGCTATTCGGTATGAAAATATACACTTCTGCTCCATCGTGACTCTTACGTATTTCCACTTTATATTCTGGAGATTTCATAGCATTTCTAATGTCTTTCAAATAAAGTATAGCATCAGATCTGTTCCAACAAAAATCCGACATGGAGGTTGGTTCCTCTAAATTGTCATATATAGAGTCTGGAATTTCGTAACCATTATTTAATAACGAGTCTATTTCCCTATAATAGTAATCACTATTAAAGCCTGTAAGAGTATTTTCAATTCTGCTACACATAAAAATCGAATCTGTAAAGAATTTATTTATGAAAGAGTCGAAAGGCTCTTGATCATAGCTTATATTGGTCGCTTTTAAATTCTTTACATGCACTTCCTTTTCTGAAGAGTTACAACAGAGTATTCCAATGGTACCTGCAATCAATAGTAAAATGATTATACTTTTTTTCATTGTTCTGGAACATTAGGGTAGTTTATGGCGTTAATAATAAAGCACCGCAAAGATACAAAAAGCTATCTGTAAATGCAAGAAAAACAGTGTATTTTAATCTAAGAGCTAATGTCAAGATATATTTTTTCATCATCATTTCAATTTCCAGTTATTGGTTCATCCAACAGGTTAAGGTGTATATCTCCGTCATTGCATGTCTGCGATGGCAAAGATAGCTCTTTTCAGCCTCTCCTGCAAGCCTTTTCACGTTTTTAACAGTTCTTCCCCTTTTTCCTTCATTCCGTTTTTCATCTTTTATATCTCTAGGGAAGAGGGGAATCAAGGAGAGACACAGGCGCGCCTGCACCCCTCCCGTCATCATACCATTGTATTGAGAGTTGAATGATATCTTTTCACTTCGCACTGAACTTTACTGCTTGCGTCAACACACAACTCGCACTATTTTGCATTTCTCGAACTCACGTTAATGACTTCTAATGTGTCGAAAACAGTGTCTTGATGAGATAATATATAATATGGTGTAAAGTAATATATGATATATTGCTCGGTAATATATGATATATTGGTCAGTAATATATGATATATTGGTCGGTAATATATGATATATTACTTTGCAATATATGATATATTACTTCATGAAAGAATGCTTCCGAAAGCAGAAGAGGAACGTTCTTGCATCACTGGAAGCGGCGAGTGACGGGTTTCCGTCATTCACTTTGAACCCCTGTGGGGTCTGCGCCGTGGCTCCCAGGCACTCTCTGTATGTGGCTGGGCTATCTTGCATTCTAACACACGCGGGGATTGCCCGGCTCGGCCTACTGCTTGAACAGTCGCTGGGCTAACATGGTGAGGTAGATGCGCCAGTTGCGCCAGAGGTGGCCGCCGTCGTTCGCGTAGTATTCGTAGGGGTAGCTGGAGTCAGCGGCTCAATGGTTTGCAGTCATGAAAGCATGGTTTCAGAGGGATTGGCAGCGTGCTGCGGAGCTGCCGTTTGTGGCTGGCGGGAGGCACATGGTGAAGAATCTTTAGATTTTTGGCGGTAATGTCGGGGGAAAATTGTACCTTTGCAGAACATTAATACAGAAAAGACATGGAGATAAAAGAACTATATGCGCTGTACGAACAGCATCCGGTGATAACGACAGACAGTCGCGACTGCCCCGAGGGCAGCATCTTCTTCGCCCTGAAGGGCGGCAACTTCGACGGCAACCAGTTTGCCGTGCAGGCTCTGGAGAAGGGCTGCCGGCTGGCCGTGGTAGACGACGAGCAGCTGGCCATCGACCATCCGCAACTGGTGATGGAGGGGCGGCTGCTGCTGGTGGCCGACGTGCTGCAGGTACTGAAGATGCTGGCACGCGAGCATCGCCGCCAGTTCCAGATTCCAGTGATAGGCATCACGGGCACCAACGGCAAGACGACGACGAAGGAACTCATCCGTGCCGTACTGGCCGAGAAGTACAACGTGCTGGCCACGGAGGGCAACTTCAATAACGACGTGGGCGTGCCGAAGACGCTGTTCCGCCTGACGAAGGAACACGAGATAGCCGTCATTGAGATGGGGGCCAGCCACCCCGGCGACATCAAGACGCTGGTGGAGACGGCTGAACCGACGTGCGGTCTGATCACGAACGTGGGCAAAGCCCATCTGCAGGGCTTCGGCTCGCTGAAAGGGGTGCTGCAGACGAAGGGTGAACTGTACGACTTCCTGGCAAAGCGGCAGGAGAGCGTGATATTCATCAATGCCGACAACGAACTGCTGGTGTCTATCCTGCCCGACTCGGCATGGGTGGCGCCCTACAGCCAGAACGTGGCCAATGCCGAAGGCTGCGTGGTGGGCCAGCCGCTAAGGGCTGCCGAAGGCGACGGGGCTGCCTCGCCCTACCTGCGACTGCGCTGGTGCGAGAACGGGCTTGACCTGGAGGAGCGCGGCGAGGAGCAGCAGTGGTATGAGGTGAGCACACACCTCATCGGTGCCTACAACCTGGACAACGTGCTGGCAGCCGTCACCGTGGGACTGCAGTTTGCCGTGAAGCCGGAACAGATTTGCCACGCGCTGGAGAACTACGTGCCGTCGAACAACCGCTCGCAGCTGATGGAGACAGGGCGCAACCACCTGATTGTAGATGCCTACAACGCCAATCCGACGTCGATGGAGGCCGCGCTCGACAACTTCAGCCAGATGGCGGTAAGTCCGAAGATGGCCATCATCGGCGAGATGCGCGAACTGGGCGAGAGCAGCCGCGAGGAGCACGGCCACATCGTGAAGGTGCTGAAGCGCTGCCGCTTCGATGTGGTGTGGCTGGTGGGCGAGGAGTTCAGCGACATCAAGTGCCACTACCGCAAGTTCCGCGACGTGGAGGAGGTGAAGGAAGCGCTGGACGAAGAGAAACCCGAGGGCTACTACATCCTCATCAAAGGTTCGAACGGCACGAAGCTCTATCAGTTGCCCGAGAAACTTTGAAAAAAGGGAATAAAGGGCTTAAGGGGGAGTGAAAGGGCTTAAAGAAGACTATCGCCTTTTTTTATCAAATAAAGAAAACAGAGATGGAAGAATCAGAAAGAATATGGCTTGAAGAACGCATCGTGGACGTGCTGAAGACGGTCTACGATCCCGAGATCCCCGTCGACGTCTACGAACTGGGACTGATTTACCGCATCGAAGTGAAAGACGACTACGAGGTGGAAATAGACATGACGCTGACGGCACCGTCGTGCCCCGCTGCCGACTTCATCGTGGAAGACGTGCGCCAGAAGGTGGACGCTCTGGCAGGCGTGAAGGGCTGCACGGTGAACCTGGTGTTTGAACCCGTGTGGGACCAGTCGATGATGTCGGAGGAAGCACGTGTGGAGTTAGGATTCGATTAATCAAACTATAACAATGAAGAAGGTATATTTTCTGGCCGATGCCCACTTGGGGTCGCTGGCCATCCCCCATCAGCGCACGCAGGAGCGGCGACTGGTGCGCTTTCTGGACAGCATCAAGGAGAAGGCGGAAGCAGTCTATCTGCTGGGCGACATGTTCGACTTCTGGAACGAGTACCGCTACGTGGTGCCGAAGGGCTACACGCGTTTCCTGGGCAAGTTGTCGGAACTGACCGACGCGGGCGTGGAGGTGCACTACTTCACGGGCAACCACGACATCTGGACCTATGGCTACCTGGAGGAGGAGTGCGGCGTGACGCTGCACCGCCAGCCGCTGACCACCGACATCTACGGCCGCGTGTTCTATCTGGCCCACGGCGACGGACTGGGCGACCCCGACAAGAAGTTCAAGTGCCTGCGCTGGATGTTCCACAACCGCACGTGCCAGCGGCTGTTGAACTTCGTGCATCCGTGGTGGGGCATGCAGCTGGGATTGCAATGGGCCAAGCACTCGCGACTGAAGCGCGCCGACGGCAAGGAGCCGCCCTTCATGGGCGAGGACCGCGAGCATCTGGTGCTCTACACGAAAGAATACCTGCAGACACATCCGAACATAGACTTCTTCATCTACGGACATCGCCACATAGAACTGGACCTGATGCTGTCGAAGGGGCTGAAGCAGCAGAGCGAAATACTCGTCGAAAACGAGCCACGCGAGAAGGGCCGTGCCCGCATGCTCGTGCTTGGCGACTGGATATGGCAGTTCACCTATGCCGTGTTCGACGGCGAGCACATGATTCTCGAGGAATATGTAGAGGGTGAGAGCCAGCCGTAAAGACCCTACTGCACAAAAAAGCGGGCCGTCAGGCTCGCTTTTTTCTTATTCCTCCTCTATGCTGTCGCGCCAGAGGCAGAAGGGATAGCGCAGCATGTGCTTGTTGTAGAAGCGACGGTCGCCGGTGACCTCGCGCCCGATGAAATCGGGCTTTTCGAACGATTCGCCGGGCGACGACAGTTCTACTTCGGCCATGACGAGACCATCGTTCTGGCCGTGGAACTCGTCGACCTCGAACGTGTGGCGGCCGTCAGGACTCTTCACCAGATAGCGGTGCTTGTCGATGAGTCCGCCGCGGCAGAGCTGCAGCAGGTGCTCGGCTTCGTCGCGCGTGATAGCCTTCTCGAACTCATAGCGCGACAGACCGCCGTCCTCCGACTTTCCCTTGATGGTGAGGAAAGCCTCGTCGTCGCGCAGACGGATGCGCACCGTCATACCGTCGGCAGGGATGTAGCCCTGCCGGATGTGGCTACAAGAAAAGGCGGCACCACGATAGTCACCGCCTTTCTTGACCAGGAACTTGCGTTCAATTTCGAATCCGCTCATCGCTCGTGGATCTTACATGAAGCAACTCCAAATGGCGTAGAGGATGCCAAGGGCAATCAGCACACCAATGATCCACATAACGACGTTACGTCCCTGTTCTTCCTGTTTCTTCGCATAAGCCTGACGCTTAGCATTTCCTTTCTTGCTCATAAAAAAGAATACTCCCCCACCCCTCCTGCCGAGGAGCGGCCTGCCGATTTGTGGGGAGAGGCAGGCTGGTGGTTGTTATTATTGTTTAAAGTTCTTAGTCTATTGATTTAAGAGCACCCCCTCGCCGCTCTGTGCTCACTCTCCTTGGGAGAGGGCCGGGGTGAGGTTTTTACTCCTCCGTCACCGGGAATTCCATCAGATAGGCCTTGATGAAGCCATCGATCTTGCCATTCATCACGCTATCCACATCACGCGTTTCATAGTTGGTGCGATGGTCCTTCACACGCTTGTCGTCGAAGACGTAAGAGCGTATCTGCGAACCCCACTCAATCTTCTTCTTGCCCGCCTCAATCTTGGCTTGCGCCTCGAGGCGCTTCTTCATGGCCCGGTCGTAGAGTTGCGAGCGCAGCAGCGTCAGGGCGCGCTCCTTGTTTTTGGGCTGGTCGCGCGTCTCGGTGTTCTCGATGAGGATTTCCTCTTCCTCGCCCGTATCGGGATCGGTGTACCAATAGCGCAACCGGACACCCGACTCCACCTTATTGACATTCTGACCGCCGGCACCGCTCGAGCGGAATGTGTCCCACGAGAGTTTGGCTGGGTCTACGTAGACCTCGATGGTGTCGTCGACCAGCGGCGAGACGAAGACCGACGCGAACGACGTCATGCGCTTGCCTTGGGCGTTGAACGGGCTGACGCGCACGAGGCGGTGGACGCCATTCTCGCTTTTCAGGAAGCCGTAGGCGAACTCGCCGCCCTCAATCTCCATCGTGACGCTCTTGATGCCGGCCTCATCGCCTTCCTGAAGGTTCGAGATGGTCACTTTGTGGCCGTGGGCCTCAGCCCAGCGCATGTACATACGCATGAGCATCTGTGCCCAGTCCTGGCTCTCGGTGCCGCCGGCGCCAGAGTTGATCTTCAGCACGCAGTCCATGGGGTCTTCCTTCTGGCGCAGCATGTTCTTCAGTTCCAGGTCCTCAATGAGTTTCAGGGCGCGGGCATAGTCGTCGTCGACCTCCTGCTCGCTGACCATGTCGTCGTGGTAGAAGTCGAAGGCCAGCTGCAGCTCGTCGGCCGCCATGCGCACGGCTTTGTAGTCTTTCAGCCATTTCTCGATGCCCTTCACCTTCTTCATCTGCTCCTGCGCGCGCTTCACGTCGTCCCAGAAGTCGGGTGCCTGCGTGCGCAGCTGTTCCTCCTCAAACTCCATCTGCTTCTGCGGGATGTTGAGGTAGTGGTGCAGTTTTTCGGTGCGGTCGAGTATATCTTTTAATTGGTCTTGTGTGATCATTGTTCTTAGCTTTCCTCGTACATCTTGTCGATGAGGTCCTTGTAGTTCTTATTCACCACCGAGCGCTTCAGCTTCAGCGTGTTGGTCAGCTCGCCATTCTCCATCGAGAAGTGATGGGGGATGAGCGTGATACGCTTGATCTGCTCGTAGCCGGCCAGACGCTGCTGCAGGGTGTCGATGCGGTCCTTCAGCATGTCGTGAACCTGCTGACTCTGGCAGAGTTCCTCGCGATTGGCGAAGGTCAGGCCGCGGTCGCGGGCCCACTCCTCCACCAGGCGGAACTCGGGCACAACAAGTGCCGACACAAACTTGCGCTGGTCGGCAATGACGGCCACCTGGTCAATGTATTTATCGACGAGCAACATGGCCTCCACCATCTGCGGGGCGATGTACTTGCCGTTGGAAGTCTTATAGAGGTCCTTGATGCGTTCGGTCAGGAAGAGCTCGCCGTCGCGCAGATAGCCGGCATCGCCCGTGTGGAAGAAGCCGTCCTTGTCGAAGGCTGTGGCGTTGACGTCATCACGTTTGTAGTAGCCGCTGGTGATGGTCGGACCCTTCAGCAGAATCTCGCCATCGTCGCTGATTTTCACCTCGATACCTTCGATGGGGCGACCCACCGAGCCGATGGTGTAGGGCTTGTCCATATGGTCGCAGGAGACGGTGGCGAGGCTCTCAGTCAGGCCGTAGCCCACCATCATCCAAATGCCGATGGAGTGGATGAACTCCTCGACCTCGGGCGACACGTAGGCACCGGCAGTGGGGAAGAAATGGGCATTCTCCAAGCCCAGCTGCTTGCGCACGAGGCTGAGCACGGTGCTGTTCAGCATCTTGTACTCCAGCGCGAGCGTGAGCGGCGGACGCTTGCCACGGCTCAGGTATTCGATGTTGTGCTTCTTTCCCACGGCAAGCGCGTGGCGGAAGAGTTTCTGGCTGGGAGCCGCAGAGCTTTCAATCTTCTCCTTCACGCCTATAAAGACTTTCTCCCAGAAGCGCGGCACCGACGACATACACGTAGGATGGGTCTCGCGCATGGACTGCTGTATCTCCTTCGGATAGGTGTTCAGGATGAGCTGGGCGCCCTCGGTCAGGCAGAGATAGGCCCAGCCACGCTCGAAGATGTGGGCCAGCGGCAGGAAGCACATCACGCGGTCCTTCTCGCCCACGGGCACACACTTGTCGTTGGCCTCCATGGCGGCGTAGTACTGACTATACTTCAGCACGACACCCTTCGAGTCGCCCGTGGTGCCACTGGTGTAGATAATGTTGCACACGTCGTCCATAGATGCCTCGCTCCACAGCTTCTCCACCTGCGACTGGCGCGGCAGATTCTCACCCAGGGCCACGAAGTCCTCGAAATAGAGGGCGTTGGGGTCGTGGGTAGAGATGCGCACCGAGTGATCGAAGATGATGATGCGCTCGAGCGTGGGGCAGAGCGGGAAGATGCGGTGGGCCTTGTCGTACTGCTCCTGTTCGCCAACGAAGAGGAAGCGCACGCCGGCATCCTGCACGACATACTGTATCTGCTGCTCACTCGATGTGGCATAGATGGGTATCGACACCACGCGGACACCATAGGCTCCGAAGTCGGTATAGAGATACTGGATGCAGTTCTGCGAGAACACGGCAATGTTCTCCTGCGGCTGGATGCCGAGGTTAAGCATGGCGTTTGAAACCTGCTTGACACGAAGCGAGAACTGTTTCCACGACACAGCCTTCCACTCCAGCGAACCGAACATGCGGAAGTTGAGCACGGGCTTCGAACCGTACTTCTTGGCCTGCTCATGAATGAGCGTCGAAAGATGGCAATTGTTTTGCATACGCTTTCCCTTTCTTTACAATTACTTGCAAAGATACGGTAAATTATGCAAAGTGCAAAATTATTTCACGTTATTTTTGCCTCTTTCTGCTTTATAGGGCCTTAAAATCGCTGAAAGAAGACGAAGCAGCGCCGTCGGCAACTGAAACAAGACGCAGGGTATGGAGCAGGAAAATGACTTGTTGACGCATAGAAAAGAGGCGTACGGAGCATTTTTTCTCAATGCCCCATACGCCTCTTTTCTTTCAGCACGACGGTGCTTTATCAGATGTTGGCAGCCATCAGGCGAAGCTGATGAGCCCCTGCACAGGCTCGTCGTCCTTGCGCTCGGCGGGCTTGGTGCCTGCTGCCTGGTTGCGTATTTCCTCGAGCATCTGGCGCGTGCGCTTGAACGTAGGCGTGTTCTCTACGGCCAGGATAATGTCTTCGTTGTCGAGGTCCTCAGGACGGAAAAGGAAGATGTGGGGACGACGCTTGTACTGCGTGTTGTTGCCGTCCTTGCCGTAGTAGCGGCCGCGGCGCTCTTCGCGCTCAGCGCGTTTCTCTTCCTCCATCGCGATGCGGTTGGCTTCCTCCTCGGTGTGCTTCTTCAGGTGACCACCCATGCCGTCGACATCCTCGATGCCGAAGCCCGTGGCCAGGATGGTGACCTTCACCTTCTCGCCCAGTTCGGGATCGACGGCCAGTCCCCACTTCAGTTCGAAGTCTTCGCCGAACTTCAGCATGAAGTCGTTGACGTCGTTCATCTCGTCCATGGTGAGTCCGGGGTTCTCCTTACGCTCGCTGGCGAAGGTGATGGAGAGCAGAATCTTCTTGGAGTTGAAGACGTCGTTGTCGTTGAGCAGCGGCGAATTGAGGGCATCCTCGATGGCCTTCTTCACGCGGCCTTCACCTTCGCCGTAGCCTGTTGACATGATGGCCACGCCACCGTCCTTGAGCACGGTCTTCACGTCGTTGAAGTCGAGGTTGATGAGACCGTGAACGGTGATGATCTCGGCGATGGACTTGGCAGCCACGGAGAGCGTGTCGTCGGCTTTGCCGAAGGCATCGAGCACGGTGAGGTCGGGATAGATTTCGCGCAGGCGCTCGTTGTTGATGACGAGCAGGGCATCGACGTGCTTCGACATTTCCTCGACGCCGTCGAGGGCCTGGTCGATTTTCTTCGGACCTTCAAAGCGGAAGGGAATGGTGACGATGCCGACGGTGAGGATGCCGAGGTCTTTCGACACTTCGGCAATCACGGGAGCAGCTCCTGTGCCGGTGCCACCGCCCATGCCGGCAGTGATGAAGGCCATGCGCGTGCCGTCGGAGAGCATGTTGCGGATGTCGTCGAGGCTTTCCTGGGCTGCCTGGCGAGCTTTCTCGGGCTTATTGCCGGCGCCGAGTCCCTCCTTGCCCAGCTGGAGATGTACGGGCACGGGCGAGTCGTTGAGTGCCTGGTTGTCGGTGTTGCAGAGCACGAAGGTGACGTCGTGGATGCCTTCGCGGAACATGTGGTTGACGGCATTGCCACCGCCACCGCCTACGCCGATGACTTTGATGATGCTCTTGTCCTGTTCGGGATCATCGAAATCGATGATGTTGGGGCTGTTGATATCTGAAAGGTCTAACATATGCTTTACGATTTACTGGATTTACGATTTACTGGATTACGATTGCGGATAGATAAGAAGGGTTATTCTTCCTCCTCGATCATGCTCTTTCCAAACTTCTGAAGAGCGCGGCGGGCCTTGTTCCAGAAGCTGTTCTCGCGCTTCTCGCGGCGCAGTCGCTCAGCCTCTTCAGCTTCCTTGCGGCGCTGCTCGGCCTCCTCGGCTTCGCGCTTCAGACGGGCTTCTTCCTCGACTTTCTTCTTTTCTTCCTCAGTCTGCACGATGCCCTTGCCCGATATTTCGGTGATGGGACGGGCGTTCTTGTGCTGCACGTCGCCAGCGGGAGCGGTGCCGTCGGTGGTCGTGCTACCGCCGAAGAGGTCGCCGGTGATTTCTTCGCCTGCGCAGTTCATGTCGCCCTTCTCCAGAAGTCCGAGCACAGTGTTCATCATGCCGTTGTGAGCCGTAATCTCAGCCTGATTGGCATGGACGGTGGTGGTGATGAAGCGTGCCACGCGAATCTTGTCGATGTGGGTGTGGTTGCGGAAGGCGCGCTCGATATTGCGCATGTTGCTGCCGCCACCCGTGATGATGATGCCGCCGAGGAGCTTGTCGATGTACTCGTTGGGCACCTGGAACCAGACGTTCTCGATGATTTCCTGGAGTCGACCCTCGACGATGTTGATGAAGTCGCGGCTCATGATGGAACGGTCCTGGTCGATGGAGAGCGAGAGGGAGTTGTCGATGTCGCTGTTGTCGGTGAAGGCGCTGCCGTGCTTCAGCTTCATGCGCTCGGCATCGACCTCCTCCATCTGGAGCGTTGCAATGTCCTTCGTGATGTTGTTGCTGCCCAGGGGAATGACGGCCAGATGGCGCAGGATGTTCTTGAAGTAGACCGAGACGGTGGTGGTGTCGGCACCCAGGTCGACGAGCACGCAGCCAGCGCGTTTCTCTGTCTCAGTGAGCACGCTGTCGGCCATTGCCAGCGGAGCCAAGTACATCTCGGCGATGGCGATGCCAGCCTGGTCGAAGCACTTGTTCAGGTTGCGATAGAACGACTTGCGCCAGAGAATGTTGAGGAAATTGCCTTCAAGGCGTGTGCACTGAATGCCTACGGGGTCAATCTGGTACTGCTGGTCCACCTTGTATTCCTGTGTGGCGGCATCCAGGATTTCCTGCTCGGGGTAGGACATGTTGCGATTAGCATCCATCAGCTCGTTGATCATTTCAGGCGAGACAACCGTCTCCTCGGTCATCTCCTTGACGATGACGTTCTTCATGCTGCGGATGCTCTGACCGCCTACGCCTACATAGACATGGGCAATCTTGGATTTCAGCGTCGTCTCCAACTTCTTCACGATGTTGGTCAGACACATCACGGTCTTGTCAATGTTGTAGACTACACCCTTGCGTATGCACGAGGTGGAATCTTCCTGAACGACAGCGAGGATGGAAATGCTGCCGTCGAGGTTCTTTTTTCCTGCAACTCCGGTTATCTTCGATGAACCGAGTTCGATAGCTACGATAAACTCCTTTGGCATAACTGTATGATATTTTTTTATTGTTGTTTCTTTTCGTTTGACGGGGCGGGGGCAGCTTCAGCTTGTGCAGCGGGAGCCGGCTGGGCAGCAGGGGCTGGCTGAACGGCAGGAGCCGTGTAGACAGCATGGTGAGTCGACGCGTCGCGACGCTTGCAGATAACTTGATTGTCGAACTCCAGGTTGATGTAGGAATACTTGTTCCAACCGGCCTGCGACAATCCATACTTGTAGAACTTTTCCAGCCGGTCGAGCTTGCGCTTCACATATTCGTCGACCAGCGCGTTGATCTCGCTCTTGGTCTTCGCTACTGGCAGCTGGCCGATGCCAACGATGTGGTTTCCAACGCGGGGAACGAGCTCGATGGTGCGGTCGGAAAGGACATTGATCTGCTCTATCTGGTTCTTCCAGAAGTCGTTGTTCATGAGGGTACGACTGAGCGGCGAGATGTAGTTGACGGCAAAATAGTTGTTGATGTTGCCCGTGGCGATGATGAGGTCGCTGGTGTAATGCGAGTTGGGCATGACGCAGTCGTTGTCGTCGAGATAGTAGTCGTCGCCGTTGTTCGCCTTGATACGCACCAGGGGCAGGCGCTGGGTGATGCTCACGTTGACGTGGCCGTCCTGCGTCTTGAAGCACTCGGCGGTCTTCACGAAGGGACTCATCTTCAGCGTCTCCTCGATTTTGCGTGCATCGACATAGCGCATGGGCTTGTCGAGCGGATAGAGATGGGATGCCTCCAGACGCTTCTTGATTTCCTTCGACTTGATGAACCCGTTGGTGGCTTCGTCGGCTATGTTGATGCTCACCTTCGTACACACCTTGGCGGTTTCATCCGGCTTGTTGAAGGCGGTGAAGGCAAGTACCAGATAGGCGGCTAGCACCACATCGAGCACGATGGTCAAAGTTTTTTTCCAGTTGATATGAATCTTCATCTAATATCGTCGCATTATGTATGGGGAGCAGGTCATTTTTCCTTGAGCAGCTTCGTAATCTGCGGAACCAGATTGTCGAGGTCGCCGGCACCAAGCACCACAAGCACGTCGAAGTCGCGGCTCTTCACCAACGGCAACACGTCGGCAAGGCTAATCATGCTCCGCTCAATGCCTGGACGCAATTCGTCGTAGATGAGCTTGGAAGTGACGCCGGGGATGGGTTCCTCGCGTGCAGGGTAGATGTCACAGAGAATCACTTCGTCGAGCAGACTGAGCGCTTCGGCAAATTCGCGGTAGAAGTCGCGGGTTCGCGTGTAGAGGTGCGGCTGGAAGATGGCCGTGATTTTCCTGTCCTGATAGAGCTGGCGGATACTCTTCGCGCTGGCCAGAATCTCCTTCGGATGGTGGGCATAGTCAGAGAGGAACACGTGGCGGTCGTCCTTCAGCTTGAAATCGAACCGACGGTCTACGCCGTGGAAGGTGCGCATGCCATAGCGGAGTTCCTCTGCTGTGCAGCCGCTGAGCTGTGCCATTGCCATTGCTGCCACACCATTCTCGATGTTGATGGGTACGGGATGCCCCAGTTGGACACCTTTCACGCATTCTATGGGCGACACAAAGTCGAAACTAATCTCGCCATTGCCAATCTGAATATTCTCGGCATGGAAGTCACCTTCGGTCAGGCTGTAGTCGTACACCTTGACACCTTCCTGAACGTCGGGCTTCATCTCCAGATTACGATGGATGATGAGTGCGCCGCCGGGCTGGATGAGCGTGGTGTAGTGGCGGAAACTCTCGAGATAGGCCTCCTTTGTGCCGTAGATGTCCAGATGGTCGGGATCGGTAGAGGTGATGACCGTCATCCACGGGCGCAGCCAGTGGAAGGAGCGGTCGAACTCGTCGGCCTCGATGACAACATAGTCGCTCTCCTTCGACAGCAGATAGTTCGTGCCATAGTTCTTCGTGATGCCGCCGAGGAAGGCATTGCAATCCACATGGCTCTGATGCAGGATGTGGGCACACATTGACGACGTGGTGGTCTTGCCGTGTGTACCGGCCACGCAGAGTCCTTTCAACATCTTCGTGAGTGTTCCCAACACCTGGGCACGCTTCTGCACCTCAAATCCTTTTTCGCGGAACCACACCAGTTCGGCATGGTCGGCGGGCACGGCAGGCGTATAGACGACGAGTGTGTTCTGCGGATTCTTGCAGGCATGCGGAATCTCATCAACGTTTTCCTCGTAGTGCAGGAGCATGCCTTCCTTCTCCAAACGGCGGGTGAGTTCGGAGGGGGTCTTGTCGTAGCCAGCCACCACCATGCCGCAGTGCATGAAATAGCGGGCGATGGCACTCATACCGATACCACCTGCACCAATGAAATATACTGATTTGATATTCTTAATCTCCATGATTGTTTCTTGGATTTTACTTTCCTTCCGCCATGCGAATGACCTCGTCGGCAATGATGGCTGCCGAGTCGGGCAAGGCAAGTTTCAGGATGTTTTCATTGAGTTTCTTCAACCGCGCGTCGTCGCGCACGGTGCTGATGGCCAGTTGCAGCAGCGTGTCGGGAGCATCGGCATCCTTCACGTAGAGCGCCGCGTCCTTTTCCACGAGGGCCATAGCGTTTTTCGTCTGATGGTCTTCTGCCACATTCGGACTGGGCACCAGAATCACGGGCTTGCCAATGAGGCAGAATTCCGAAATGCTGCTGGCGCCGGCACGGCTCACCACAAGGTCGGCAGCCCGATAGGCGGCACCCATGTCGCTGATGAAGTCGGTCACCACCAGGTTTTCAGGCTGACCTGCCTGCTTCAGTTCCTCGGCTATCTGCGCACTGTAGTAGCGGCCTGTCTGCCAGATGACCTGCAGGTCGTTGCAGTCGGCCTTTTTCAGTTCGTCAAGATGGCGCAGGATGCTCTCGTTGACGGTGCGTGCTCCCAGACTGCCACCCACGAACAGGATGGTCTTCTTCGAAGGATCGAGCCCGAACGAGCGGATGGCATCCTCGCGGCTGACCGTTGTCTCGAGCAGGGCCTGGCGCACAGGGTTGCCCGTCATCATAATTCGGTCGGCAGGGAAGAAGCGCTCCATGCCTTCGTAGGCCACACAAATCTTGCGTGCCACCTTGCCGAGTATCTTATTGGTCTTTCCGGCAAAGGAGTTTTGTTCCTGAATGAGGCAGGGGATACCCATGCGGGCAGCCGCCTTCAGCGTGGGATAACTGGCATAGCCGCCCACTCCCACAGCTGCCATCGGGCGAAACTGTTTCAAGATGCGGCGCACCATAAAGTCGCTCTTCAGCATCTTGTAAGGCAGCGCGAAGTTCTTCAACAGGTTCGAACGGTTGAATCCGCAGATAGGCAGACCCTTTATTTCATAGCCTGCGGCCGGCACTCGCTGCATCTCCATACGCCCTTCGGCACCCACAAACAGGATGTTGGCGTCGGGACGCTTGGCTCTGATGGCATTGGCTATCGACACGGCCGGAAAGATGTGGCCACCCGTGCCGCCGCCACTGATAATAATCCTCAATTCAGTGTCCATATTTCTATTTTCTTCTTTCATTTGCAAAAATACTCATTTTTTTCGTCATTCCCGCTTTTTCAGTAAACTTTTTTCTCGCAAAGCCGTCAAGCCAGTGCGACACTTCCTGCAGCAACGGGTTCGTCAGCCTTGTACTTTTTCTTGGCCGAGCGGCTGATGCTCAGGATCACACCCACATAGATGCAGTTGATCATCGTCGACGTGCCGCCCTTGCTCACCAGTGGCAGCGGCTGCCCCGTCACAGGGGCCAGTCCCACGGCCACGCACATATTGAACAAGGCCTGCGTGACCAGCAGCAAGGCAAGCCCCATCGCCAGAAACGCCGGAAAATTGTTTTCACAGCGATTGGCGATGCGTCCGGTGCGGAACAGCAGGACGATGTAGAGGAACGCCACGGCCACGGCGCCCATGATGCCCATCTCCTCGATGATGATGGCATAGATGAAGTCGGAGAAGGCCTGCGACAGGAAGTCGCGCTCGACGGAGTTGCCCGGGCCTTTGCCTACTACGTTCGACGAGGCAATGGCAATGTTGGCATGAGCCGTCTGGGCGTCCTTGTCGAGGTCAACGTCGGCAGGAGCGATATAGGTCTTATCCGAAAACTTCAGAATACGACCTTTCCACGTGCCGAAGCGGTGGAACACCTTTTCGAGAACATTCTCACGCTTCACCACCACCTCCGTGGTCTGCTCGGTCAGCGACTGGTCGGAGTTCACGTCTTTCTTGTCGTTGCCCACAAGCATGATCATAAGGAACATGACCACTCCGAACAACACCACCACTCCAAGCAACTGGCCCAGTTGTTTCATGGGCACACGCCCAAGAATCATCATCATGAAGATGACCATGCACAGCAGGAAGGCTGTGGAGAAATTCTCGACAAGGATGAGCGGCACGATGAACGCACACACCACAAGGATGTACTTGAAGGCATGCGGGTCGGCCCCCTTTTCGGTCTGCATGGCGCTGAGAATCTGCGCCGTAGCCAGCACCAGCGTGCCCTTCGCTATCTCCGACGGCTGGAACTGCATGCCCAGGAAGCCCACCCAGCGCGAGGCGCCGTTGGTGCTCTGCCCGGCGAAGAACACCCAGATGAGCAACAGCACCGACAGGATGAGCAGGAACGGCGTGACTATCTTGAAGTACTTGCACTTGATGTTGAGCGTCACCACCATGCAGAAGATGCCCATCACGAGGATGCCGATGTGCTTCAGCACAGGTGCCAGATAGCTGCCTCCCTTGTACGTCAGCTGCGACGAGGCCGAATAGACCTCGACGACGCTGATGATGCACAGGAAGAAGAACACCATCCAGATGACCTTGTCGCCTTTGAATATGTTATTTAACGTCTTGTTGATCATATATTATAATGCTCTTACCAATGTCTTAAACTGATCGCCGCGATCCTCCATGTTCTTGAACAGGTCGAAGGAAGCACAGCAAGGCGACAGCAGCACCGTCTGGCCCGGCAGAGCCATCTCGTAGCAGGCGCTGACGCAATCCTTCATCGAGTGGACGTCGCGCACGGGGATGCCCATCGAGTCGAAGTTGTCGTGCAACTTCTGGTTGTCGGCTCCCAGGTAGACCAGTCCTACACATTTCTCCTTGATGAGCGGCTTGATGGGCTCGTAGTCGTTGCCCTTGTCCTTGCCGCCGATGATGAGAATCGTGGGCGTCTTCATCGATTCCAGCGCATACCAGCAAGCATCGACGTTGGTGGCCTTCGAGTCGTTGATATACTCCACACCACGCACGCGGCAGACCTTCTCCAGTCGATGCTCCACGCCAGGGAAGTCGCCCAGCGACTTGCGAATAACTTCTTTCTTGATACCGGCAATGTTGGCAGCCAGACCAGCAGCCAGCGAATTATAGATGTTATGAGTACCCGTGAGCGAGAGTTCCTCCTGCTCCATGTTGAACGGCACGGGGTACTCCAACCGGTACTGTCCCTCCTCTATGTAGCCGATGACACCGTTCTTCTTGACCAGTGAGAACGGACACTCCACGGCCTTAATATCGTACTTCTTCAGCTCGCGGCTGATGATGGGATCGTCGGCCCAATAGATGAAGGCATCGTCGGGGGTCTGGTTCTGCAGGATGCGCATCTTTGCATCGACGTAGTTCTGCATCTTGAAGTCGTAGCGGTCCAGATGGTCGGGCGTGATGTTGAGCAGTACGGCGATGTTGGCACGGAAGTCGTACATATTGTCGAGCTGGAACGACGAGAGTTCTATGATATAGTACTCATGGGGTTCCTCTGCCACCTGCAAAGCCAGCGAATGACCGATGTTGCCCGCCAGACCGGCATCGTAGCCTGCCTCGCGGAAGATGTGGTAGATCAGGCTCGTGGTCGTGGTCTTGCCGTTGGAGCCCGTGATGCAGATCATCTTCGACGAAGTGTAGCGGCCGGCAAATTCAATCTCGCTGATGATGGGGATGCCTGCCTGGATGGCCTTGCTGACCATCGGTGCCGTGTCGGGAATGCCGGGACTCTTCACAATTTCGGTGGCCGAGAGAATCAGCTCTTCTGTGTGCTGTCCCTCTTCCCAGCTGATGCCGCGCTCGTCGAGCATCTGCTTGTATTTATCCTTGATCTTCGACATGTCGCTCACGAACACGTCGAATCCTTCTTTCTTCGCCAGCACAGCGGCTCCAACGCCACTCTCGGCTGCGCCTAAAACTACAATTCGCTTCATCGTCTTCTTTTTTTCTCTTTTACTGCGGAAAGCATTGCCCTGGAAGTGGAAAACAAGTTGTTTTCATCTGCAAATCAACTTATTTTCTTCAGCAAATCAACTTATTTTCCTCTTTAAAAGCATTGCTCCGTCGGATGGGTTTTATATGGTTTTGTTCTTTGTTTGCTATTAACGGGTTTTGGAGATGTTATCTCATCTTCAGCGTGATGATGGTCAGTGCGGCCAGGATGATGGTGGTGATCCAGAAGCGCACGGTGATTTTCGACTCATGGAACTGGCGGTGCGGCCATTTGCGGAAGACGTACTGGCTGGTCTCGTCGAGTTGAGAGTCGAGTTTGCGGAAGTTATCGTGGATAGGCGTGGCACGGAACACGCGCACGCGCTTGCCTTTTCTCTTACAGATTTTGAACACCTGCGTCTGAATGATGACGCTCAGGCTTTCAACGAAGAAGATTCCGCAGAGGATGGGCAACAGCAACTCCTTGTGGATGATGACGGCGCAGACGCCGATGATGCCGCCAATCATGAGCGAACCGGTGTCGCCCATGAACACTTGGGCGGGATAGGCGTTGTACCAGAGGAAACCAATCATGGCGCCGATGAAGGCACAGAGGAACACCACGAGTTCCTGCGAACCGGGTATGTACATGATGTTCAGATAGGAAGCCATCTCGATATGGCTCGACACATAGGCCAATATGCCCAGCGCCACGCCGATGATGGCCGAGTTGCCGGCACACATACCGTCCATGCCGTCGTTCAGATTGGCACCGTTCGACACGGCCGTGACCACGAGGATGGTCATGACGACGAAGAGAATCCAGCCTGCAGCGTTCTTATGCTTGCCGCAGAACGACATGACTTCGTCGTAGCCCAGATTGTGGTTCTTCACGAAGGGGATGGTGGTCTTCAGCGATTTCACGGGTTCCGACTTATGAGTGACAACGGTCTCGATGCCCTGCTTCTCGGTGGTGATATTCTCATGGATGACTGCATCGGGACTAAGCCAGAGCGTCAGGCCCACGATGAGTCCGATGCTGACCTGACCTACAATCTTGTACTTGCCCTTCAGACCGTCCTTGTTCTTACGGAAAATCTTGATGTAGTCGTCGAGGAAGCCGAGGAAGCCCAGCCATATGGTGGTGCCGATCATCAGCAGCAGGTAGATGTTGCGCATGCGGCCCAGCAACAGCACGGGCACGAGGATGCTGACGGCGATGATGATGCCACCCATTGTGGGAACACCTACCTTCTTTTCGCCGAAGGGATCGATGCTCTTGTCGCGGGCTGTCTCGGCAATCTTACGACGCTTCATGTACTTGATGAAGCGCTCGCCGAACCATGCCGAGATGAGTAGCGAGAGGATGAGTGTGAGCAGGGCGCGGAAGGAAATATACATCCACATGCGCGAACCTGGTATGTCGTATTGCTCTAAAAAGCGGAACAGATAGTATAGCATTTAATAACGGATTATGAACTATGAATGATGAACTATGAATTGAACACGTCGCGCAACACTTCCTTGTCGTCGAAGTGGTGCTTCACGCCCTTGATTTCCTGATAGTCCTCGTGGCCTTTACCGGCTACGAGCACGACGTCGCCCTTCTGGGCCAGCATGCAAGCAGTGCGGATGGCTTCGCGGCGGTCGACGATGGCGAGCACCTTCTTCATCTGCTTCTGGTCGAGGCCGGCGAGCATATCGTCGATGATGGCTTGCGGCTCCTCGAAGCGAGGATTGTCGCTGGTGATGATGACGCGGTCGCTCTGGCGTACAGCCTCCTGGGCCATGAGCGGGCGCTTGCCCTTGTCGCGATTTCCTCCGGCTCCGCAGACGGTGATGACGTGGCCGCCCTTGCCGTCGAGCACTTCATGGATGGCGTTGAGCACGTTCTCCAGTGCGTCGGGCGTGTGGGCATAGTCGACGATGGCGGTGAAGCCTTCGGGCGAGCGCACGGGATCAAGCCGGCCGCTGACGCTGTGCAGGGTGCTCATCGTCACAAGAATGTCCTCGGGCTGCTTGCCAAGCATCACGGCGGCGCCATAGACGGCAAGCAGATTGGAGACATTGAACTTACCGATGAACTGCACGCCTACCTCGCGACCATCCACCTCCAGATACATGCCCTCGAAGTGGCACTCCAGAATGCGGGCGCGGAAGTCGGCCATCGAGCGCGTGGAGTAGGTCTTCACCGTGGCGCGTGTGTTCTGCACCATGAACATGCCGTTCTTGTCGTCGGCATTGGTGACGGCAAAGGCTGTCTTGGGCAGGTCGTCGAAGAACCGCTTCTTTGCATCCCGATAGTTCTCGAAGGTCTTGTGATAGTCGAGGTGGTCGCGCGTCAGGTTGGTGAAGATTCCTCCTGCAAACTGCAGCCCGCCGATGCGGCGCTGGGCGATGGCATGGCTGGAACACTCCATGAAGGCGTATTCGCAACCGGCCTCCACCATGCGTGCCAACAGCCGGTTGAGCTCGATGGCATCAGGGGTGGTGTGGCTGGCAGGCACTGCCTCATCCTCGATATAGTTGCACACCGTGGAGAGCAGGCCGCAGCGGTGGCCCATTTTCCTATACATATTATATAATAAGGTGGCGATGGTGGTCTTACCGTTGGTACCCGTGACGCCGACAAGCGTCAACTTGCGCGACGGGTCGCCATAGAACAAGGTGGCCACGGGGCCCACGGCTTCCTCGGTGGAAGCCACCTGTACATAGGTGACGCCTTCAGCACGCGCGTCCTCGGCAGGCATGTCCTCGCAGAGCACCGCCACGCCCCCCAGCTCGACAGCTTTCGGAATGAAGCGATGACCATCGACCTGCGTACCCTTCATGGCCACGAAGAGTCCGCCTGCAGAGACCTTGCGCGAATCAATCTCCACACCTGTGATTTCCTTTTCTACATCGCCGACGACAGCCGTCGGCTTGATGTTCTTCAGAAGTTCGCTCAGTTTCATATATGATTATTCTTTTTGTTATTCATCGATAAATACACTGGTGCCTACACCTCGAGCAACAACTCGCAGATGTCGCCCTTCTTGATTTCGTGGCCCGGCGCCAGACTTTGCTTCGTCACCTTGCCACGGCCTCTCAACTGCACACGCACGCCACGACGCTCAATCAGATAGACGGCATCGCGGGCTCCCATACCCCTGACGTCGGGCATCACCGACTGGTTGCCGACCTGCTCCTGCTTCAGCGCAATCTGCTTGTCCTTCACCTTTTCGGCCCTACCCCATATAGGATTGCTTTCGGTATAGCTGCCCGTCCAGTCGGTGTTGGCATTGAATCCCAGATGTGAGAGCACGTAGTCGGCAGCAATGAGATTGCCATCTTTCACGTCGGGCACGAGCACCGAAGCAGAGTCGCGGGCATCTTTCACGTCGAGTTTCAGGTTCTGGGCCAGGATGCCTTCCGAAATATTGTGGAACACCACGCCCGACATGCCGCCACCCGAAGCGGGCAGACCCGACTTCTGAATGCAGACGATGCAGGAATAGCGGGGGGCGTCGGCGGGGAAGAAGCCTGCGAAGGAGAGCAGATACTGCATCGTGCCGGAGTGATAGCCTGCCGTACCGTGCGAAATCTGTGCCGTTCCGGTCTTTCCTGCCACCTTGAACGACTTCGAGCCTGCCTTCTTGCCCAGACCGATACTCACCACCTGCTCTAGGATGGTCTGGATTTTCTTGATGGTCTCGGGCTTGGCAATACGCTCGTGGAGCACCGTGGGCGGATAGTCGGCGATGACCTCGCCATTCTTCACCACCTGCTTCACGAAGCGGGGTTTCATCATACGGCCGTTGTTGGCAATGGCGTTGTAGAACGTCAGCGTGGAGATGGGGGGCACCTGCGTCTCATAGCCTATCGACATCCAGGGCAGGGCCGTGTCGCTCCAGCGATTACCGGTCCACTTGCCACGCTTGTCCTTGAACGGTTTGCGGATGACGGCCGGCGACGAGCCCATCAGCGGAATCTGAAGGTCGTCGGCTAGTCCGAGGCGGTAGATGCCCTCTACGAACTTGTCGGGATGGTCGTGGTAGTATTCGTCGACAATGCGACTCACGCCGATGTTCGAACTGACATGCAGGGTCTGCGGCAGGGTGAGCGTTCCGTAGCCGCCCTTGCGCCAGTTGTGGTCTTTCATCTGACGCTTGTACATGGGCCACACGCCACCGCCGGTCTCTACACGCTTCGTCGTGTCACATTTTCCATCGTCGAGACACACCATGATAGAAGCTGTCTTGAACACCGAACCCGGCTCCAGCAGGTCGCTGACGGCGTGGTTCTTGATTTCGCGATACTCACCGTCGGCACATTTCTCCATGTTCACGATGGCCTTGATGTCGCCCGTCTGCACCTCCATCACGATGGCCACGCCCACATTGCCGTTAATGAGTTTCAACTCGTCGATGACGGCACGCTCGGCAAGATCCTGAATGCCCACGTCGATGGTCGTGACGATGTCGGCACCGTCCACGGGCGGCGTGTCCATGATGTCGAGCCACTTGTTGAGCACCTTGCGGCGGTGAATGATTCCATTCTTTCCGCGCAGGATGCTGTCGTAGCTCAGCTCAAGTCCGAAGCGGGCCGAGTCTTTGCTGCCGAACATGGTGCCGATGGTACGGCCTGCGGCAGAGCCGAACGGACGCTGGCGAGCGTTGAACTCCTCAACGAAGAAACCACTTTTGAACGACGCCCGCACGATAAACTCGCCGTTGTTGGTCTCCGAATTGAACGGCATGTCGAAGACAGGCAGTCTTCTCACCTCCGAGAAGGTGTTGAAGTCCACGCGATAGTTCCAGATGGCCCAGTGGCGCGAGCCCACCTTGCCGTTCTTCTGCACCTGACGGCGACCTTCCTCCAGATGTTCGCGGAAAGCCTTCGCCGACTTCTCGGGGAATATCTGGTTCAGGCAGAGGCAGATGGTGTCGAGTTTGGCCTCCCACAACGAGTCGCGCCCCGACTCTCTGAGCGCCTGGAAGTCCATGTAGAGTTTAAACTCCGGCAGCGTAGAGGCCATGAGCTGGCCGTCGCTCGAGAGAATGTTGCCTCGGTTGGGCTTCACGCTCACGCTGTCCTTCTTCTGCCTGGCGGCCACCTCCATCCAGTAATCGCGCTTGGCCGTCATTATATATAATGTCTTGCCCACGACAGCTGTCGCCAGCAGCGTCATCACGATGACGATGGCACTGTAGCGGGGCATTATTTTCTTCTGATCAAACTTACTCATGGTTCTCTTTCAACATTTTATTCCGGCAACTGAATGATGTAGGCAGGTTGGCTGGGAATCTTCAGCACGCTGTCCTTGTTGCTCTGCAACAGTTCGAGCACGCGGCTCTCGCGGCTTTTTTCCGTCAGCTGGCTACTGGTCGACAGGGCTTTGTACTTGGCATCCTGCAATTCTTTCTGCAGGCGGTCTATCTCGATGAGGCCTTTCTGGCAGCTGTAGCGATTGGAGATGTAGATGATGATAAACAGCGTGATGAGCAGGAACAACCAAATCTGTCGGCGCATGGTCTGCGTCGTCAGGATATCGCCACCCAGAATCTTGCGCAAGGTGAAGTTCTTCGACATCGGAGCCTCGCCCTCGATGGCCTGCTCGCGAATGACTTCCTGCAACGTGGGGGCCTCGCCGCTGTCCTTCACAGCGTCGCTTGCAGCCACAGCCTCCTTCGGGGCTTCGTCAGTCTTTGCTGCCGTTTCCGTGGCCGCCACTTCTTCAATAGTCAGCTTCGGGGCTTCTGTCTTTTCCTTTTTCTCGTTCGCCATACCAATTATCTTTCTCTAACTTCTGTCACCATTCTTCATTCCTATTCTCAACTTTGCACTGCGGCTGCGCGGATTGCGCTCCTGCTCGTCGTTGTCGGGCGTAATCACCTTGTTGTTCACCAACGTGAACGGACTCTCAACACGACCGAAGAAGTCTTGCTTCACACGACCTTCCACGTTGCCCGACTTCATGACGTTCTTCACCATGCGATCCTCCAGCGAGTGGTAGGTGATGACCGACAGGCGCCCACCGTCGCGCAGCAGGTCGGTGGCTGCCAGCAACATCTGGCGCAGAGCCACCATCTCGCGGTTCACCTCGATGCGCAGGGCTTGAAACACTTTCGCCATGTCCTTCTTCAGGCCGCGGTCGTCGTTGCGCGCTCCCCGGCCGAGAATGCTCTCGGCAATCCGCATGAGGTCCTGCGTCGTCGCGATGGGTTGTTCCGAGCGGGCCTTCACCACGGCCGAGGCCAGACGGCGGGCCTGCTTCAGTTCGCCGTAGAGGTAAAAGATGTCGGCCAACTGCCCCTCGTCGTATTCGGCCAGCACGTTGGCTGCCGTGTAGCGTGCCCGCTTGTTCATCCGCATGTCCAGCGGAGCATCGAAGCGGAACGAGAAGCCACGCTCGGCATCATCGAAGTGATGGCTCGACACGCCCAGGTCGGCCAGCAGGCCGTCTATGCGCTCCACGTCGTAATAGCGCATCCAGTTCTTCAGATACCGGAAGTTGGAGCGCACAAACGTCAGTCGGCTGTCGTCCACGATGTTCTGCTCGGCATCCTCGTCCTGATCGAAGCTGAACAGACGGCCCTCAGGCCCCAGACGCCTCAGTATCTCGCGCGAATGGCCGCCACCACCGAAGGTCACGTCCACATAAATGCCGTCGGGCTTGATGTCAAGCCCGTCGACGCTCTCCTTCAGGAGCACTGGAACATGATATGTCTCTGCCGTCGTCGCCATGTCTTTTATTCAATGATTAAAAAATTTGTCCTGACAATCCGTCCTCCATCACGCTCTGCATCGCAGCACCAAACTCCTCGGCCGACATCATGGCGGCCTCAGCCTTCTCTGATGCCCAAATCTCGATGGTATCGCCGTTGCCCGTGAACTTCACCGACTGCTGGATGCCTGCTATCTGCAGATAGCGCTTCGGTATCAGGAAGCGGCCGTTGCCGTCGAGCGTCAGCAACTCCACCTGCGAAACAAACTGACGGAATATCTTCTGGTGCTGAGCGTTGTAGCGGTTCAGCCGCGAGCGCACCAGATCCATCTGCTCGTTCCAGACACTTTCGGGATAGAGCACCAGGCAGTCCTCAAACACGTCCTTGCGCAGCACCAGATTCTCGTCGCCAGATGTCTGAAACACCTTGCGGAAAACGGCAGGCAGGAACGCGCGTCCCTTCGCGTCGATTTTTGCTTCAATATTACCTAAAAAACGCATACGTACTTCTTCTATATAGAAAACGACTACAAAATTAAACATTTTTCCCCACTTTCCTCCACTTTTCCCCACAAATTTTCGATTTTAACATAAATTTTCATTCTGATTGCTCACTTTCGCTATTTCGTGCAATTATCCTTAGCGGGCAGAAAAGACTGGGCAAAATGCCGAAACCGACCGGCAAACGTCCTACATGCGACCAGTTTTTTCATTTTTTTTTGAAAAAAGTATTTACTTTCCAAATAATTTGTTATTTTTGCAATTTGAAAGTCAAAATTATCATGAGCGAAACCATACAAAAGACTATCGACATCGATCAGGTTCTGCGCAGCAAGATGGGCGACAAAGCCAAATGGGTGCCGCGACCTGCGGTGAGTTGGCTGAAGCACATCATCCACCAGGACCAGGTGAACGAGTTTCTCTGGCAGAGCCGCCATCTATCCGGCACTCCCTGGCTGAAGGCCTGCGTGACCTATCTCGACATGACGCTCGACATTGTAGGCAAGGAAAACCTGCCCGACAAAGACGACGGGCGCCTCTACACCTTCGTCTCCAACCACCCGCTGGGAGGCATCGACGGCGTGGCTCTCGGCAGCATCATCGGCGAGCACTACGACGACAACTTCCGCTACCTCGTCAACGACCTGCTCATGAATCTGCCCGGACTGGCTCCGCTCTGCATCCCCATCAACAAGACGGGCAAGCAGAGCCGCGACTTCCCCGCTATGGTGGAGGCCGGCTTCAAGAGCGACCACCACATGCTCATGTTCCCTGCCGGACTCTGCTCGCGCAAGGGCAACGACGGACTCATTCGCGACCTCGACTGGAAGAAGACCTTCATCAGCAAGAGCATCGAGACCCAGCGCGACGTCGTGCCCATTCACTTCGGCGGCCAGAACTCCGAGCGTTTCTACAACATCGCCCGCTGGTGCAAGCGTCTCAACCTGAAGTTCAACGTGGCCATGCTCTTCCTTGTCGACGAGATGTACCGCAACGTCGGCAAGACCTTCCGCGTTGCCATCGGCAAACCCATTCCCTGGCAGACCTTCGACAAGTCGCGCACACCCGCCCAGTGGGCACAATGGGTCAAGGACGAAGCCTACAAACTCTAAACTACAAACAGTAAACTATCAACGATAAATGGAACAACCCATCATCCCACCGATTGACAAAGAATTGCTCAAGCGTGAGCTCACTCCTGAACGCCAGCTCCGCATGACCAACAAGAGCAACAACGAGATTTATGTCATCACTGCCCACGAGGCCCCGAACGTGATGCGTGAGATAGGCCGACTGCGCGAGATTGCATTCCGCGAGGCAGGCGGCGGCACTGGCATGGAGGTCGACATCGACGAGTTCGACACCTGCGAGAATTGCTATAAGCAGCTCATCGTGTGGAACCCAGAAGCCGAAGAAATCATCGGCGGCTACCGCTACATCTTCGGTTCCGACTGGGAACTCGACGACAACGGTCAGCCCAAACTGGCCACGAGCCACATGTTCCATTTCTCCGAAAAGTTCATTCACGACTACATGCCCTACACCGTCGAACTGGGCCGCTCGTTCGTATCGCCCGACTATCAGAACGTGCGCAAGAACACCAAGAGCATCTTCGCCCTCGACAACCTATGGGACGGTCTGGGCGCGCTCACCGTGCTCAATCCCCACGTCAAGTATTTCTTCGGCAAGGTCACCATGTATCCCTCCTACATCAGGCGCGGACGCGACATGATACTCTACTTCCTCAACAAGCATTTCGGCGACAAGGAAGGACTCATCACCCCGATGAAACCGCTGAAAATTGAAGCTGACCCCGTCGAGATGGCGGCCCTCTTCTGCGAGGACGACTTCAAGAAAGACTACCGCATTCTGAACTCCGAGGTACGCCGTCTGGGCTACGACATCCCGCCGCTGGTGAACGCCTACATGAGTCTCTCGCCCACCATGAAGCTCTTCGGCACCGCCATCAACTACGGCTTCGGCGACGTCGAGGAAACTGGCATCCTCATTGCCGTCGACGAGATACTGGAAGACAAGCGCATTCGCCACGTAGACTCCTACATACGCGAGCACCCCGAAGCGCTGCAAATAGCCAGTGAAGCGCAGAAACTCATTGCAAACCACTATCAGAAGAGGCCGTAGATACACAGCCTCTTCTTTCTTTCCCAGGGAAGCCATAAACCATTCTCCTGCCGTTGGCACCCAGTGCCAGGGCTGGGCCACCACGTCCTACACAGCCAGAGGTTCCTGCGCCATGCGTGAGGAGCTTATGACCATAAAAAATGGCAAAAAACGTCGGTTTCAACGGGGCATGCCTCCCTCAGAAGAGCTTCTGAGAGCACCATCACAACAAGAGGGCCGATTCAGACTACTCACAGAGGGAGAGCATCAGCCCGTTGCAGACCCGATGAAATCAGGGATTTTTGCTGATTTCGCATCTATCTGCATACTTTTTGCATACTATTTTGCGTACGTTTTTGCGTACTTTTTTGCGTACTATTTTGCATACCCCTGCTGCGAGTTTTCTTATCGCAGCAGGGGACTCTTTTTTCAGCTATTCTTCCATCAGCACCTTCACGGCACGCTCCAACTGCGGGTCACGACCGTTGATGTAGTCCACGGGCGCGTTATGAACCTCGACGTCGGGCCAGAGTTCGCTGTTCTCTGTCCACTCACCACGCATGTCCTTCTTGCCCACCTGGGGGATGCCGAACACCATCGTGCGATCCATCAGCGTCTCCCACCACACACTGGTGGCAGTGCCGGCTACGGGTGTGCCCACCAGTTTGCCGATGCCCAATTCGCGATACACCCAGGGGAATCCTTCGCCGTTGCTGTAGCAATCCTCGTTCATCAGCACGCACGACGTGCCCACCCACTTGGCCAAGGGGTCGCGTCCCACATATACGCCACGCGGCATGAAATTATGATACAGTTTGCCACTGAGCAGTGTGCAGAGATCGTCGTGCAGCCAACCGCCGCCATTGTAACGCTCATCCACGATGACACCCTTACGATTGCGGTTTTCGTCGTTCAGCAGGGTGCTGTAGAGTTCGCGGAAGCACTCGCTGTTCATCGATGCTATGTGCACATAGGCCAATTGTTTCCCCGACAGGCTGTCCACCAGTTGGCGGTTGCGGTCAACCCACCGCTTGTAGAGCAAGTCGTTGAGTTGCGCGCTGCTGATGGGCTTCACCACGATGTCCTCACGCTCGCGTTTCGACGGGTTAAAGACAGTCACGCGCACTGCCTTGCCAGCCTTACCGTCGAGCATCCAGTTATAGTCCTCACCAGCTTTGATGGTGTTCCCGTCGATGGCTTCGATGATGCTGCCAGCACCGACGCCAGTATTCTTCACGGCAAAGGGACCGCGCTTGATGACCTCCGCTACGCGCAAGCCGTCGCCCTCGTAATCCTCATCGAAGAACAGGCCCAGGCTGGCCGTCGGCAAGGAAGCGCCCGGAGCACGATAGCGTGCACCAGTATGCGAGCCGTTCAGCTCTCCCAGCATCTCGCTCAACATATCACGCAGGTCGTAGTTGTTGCTGATGTGCGGCAGGAAGCGCTCGTAGGTTTTCCGATAGCCCTCCCAGTCGACGCCATGCAGGTCGGCCACGTAGAATTTGTCCTTCACCTGCCTCCACACATGGTCGAACAGATACTGGCGCTCCTCATAGGGGCGATAGTTGAACGCGGCCTCGAAGGCTACTGCCGTGGCACTTCCCTTTGCCAAATCCACCTTCTTGATACCATCAGAACAGAGGAACAGGTTCTTGAATGCCTTGTCGGTCTCCATGCGACCAGCACCTACGTCCTTCAGCACCAGCTCCGTCTTATTCTCCAGGAAGTCACGCTTCCACAAGTCGTAGCCACCTTCGAAGGCAGCCTGATAATACAATGTGTCGCCTTTCGGTGAAAGCACAGCGTCGCCCATGTGGCTCGATGCCGTGGTGAGTCTCACTATGCGGTCGCGGCAGTTCTCCAAGTCTAGCACCAGGGGCTTCACCGATTCGTCCTGAGTTTTTCCGGTTTTGCCTGATTTCCCTGACTTTTTGGATTTTTCGGGCTTTTCAGCGTCTTTCTTTTCCTCCTTATTCTTTTCGTCCTGCAGTGCCTTCTCCTCCTTACTCATGCGGAAACGCTCATAGGCGTCCAGGTCGAAGAACATCAGGTAGGCATCGCTCTCCGAGCCCCAACTGCCGTGGCTGCGATAGCCTGCGCGGTCGCTTTGGTAGAGCATGGCCTTGCCTCCCAGCACCCAGCGTCCGCCCTCGTCGCTGTAGGCACTGTTGGTCAGATTGTGCAGTTCACCGCTGCCCGAAGCTGCCACAATGGCTATGTCGGGACTATGCCATCCTCCCGTGCCGATGTAGCCCGTCATGAGCCATCGGCTGTCGGGGCTCCACTCAAACCACAGGTCGCCGTCGCTGTAAGAATAGTTGTACTTGCCGTCCATAGCTGTCACCACCTGACGAGTTGCCACATCCATGACACGCAGCGTGCCACGATCCTCAAAGAAAGCTATTTTCTTGCCGTCGGGACTGAAGACAGGCTGTTGCGACGTCAGCGTGGTCTGCGTGAGCTGTTCCTCCTCCACTTCGCTGGCATAGCAGAACAGCTTATCTTCCTTGTTCTTGATCGCAGAGCAATATATCTGCCACACACCATTGCGCTCAGCAGCATACACCAGGCTGCGGCCGTCGGGGGCAAAACTCACGTTGCGCTCCTGTTCCGGCGTGTCAGTAATGCGGCGCGTAGTCTTGTAGTCCACTGATGTCACGAACACATCGCCGTGGGCAACAAAGGCCACCTCCTTGCCGTCGGGCGAGAGCGCAATCTCGGTAGCACCCGATGTCAGTGTCTGGCGCACCAGGTCACGATCCTGCCGGTCGGCAACGATTTCCACGCTCACCTTCTGCGGTTCGGAGCCCTCTCGCATCGTGTACAGCTCGCCGTCGTAGCCGAAGCACAGCGTGCCGTTCTTCGCCACCGTGAGAAAACGCACGGGGTTACCCTTAAAGTGGGTCAGCTGCACGCCGCCGTTATCGGCTGCCATCGGCTGGACTGAAGATGCCTTCCAGACGTTGAACGTTCCGTCCTGCTCACTCAGATAGTAGAAGGCCTCGCCATCGGGAGCCCACACAGGCGTTCTGTCCTCACCGCGGAACGACGTCAGCTGCATGAAGGTGCCCTCGTCTGCACGTCCCTCACTGCCAGGAGTGAGGCTCCAGATGTCTCTCGTCACAGCACTCTGATGGTGTTTGCGGAAGGCATCCTCGTATCCCTTCACGTCGTGGTAAAGCAGTTGTCCACGATGGTTGATGCTCACGTCCTCCATCGTGATGGTCGAGTAGAGGCGCGAGCGGCCGCCTTCAGTGCCTACCACGTACACCTGTGGAAACGTGCTCTCTGCCAACATACTGCTGCGCACAGCCGGCATCAGGGCAGCCTTGTAGAGCACGTGGCCGCCATCCAGGAATGCCAGTGGAGTCTCGTTGGCACTATGGGTGGTGAGTCTGCGTGGCGTTCCGCCCAGACGGTTCATCACCCACACGTCGAGGCTACCCTCGCGGTCGCTGGCAAAGGCTATCTGCCGCCCGTCGGGGCTCCACACTGGATATGCGTCGTAGGCACTGTTCGTAGTCAGTTGGCGTGCCTGACCTCCTTCCACAGCCACCAGGTAGAGGTCGCCTCTATACGAAAACACTATTTCCTCGCCGTCGGGCGAGATGGCGGGATAGCGCATCCACAACGGAACATCTGCCGCCAAGGTCGTCAGCGTGCCGACAACCATCGCTACTAATACAAGAAATCTATTCATACTGATTCGTCTTAATGTGTTGTTTGGTGCAAAGTTACAACATTTTGACGGCGAATGCAAGAAAATCGCGAAAAACATCTGTGCAGATGCCACGCAGCCCAACGACACCAGCAACAGCGCAGCGAAGGCAATGCGTTCCCCTTCGCCATGCCCTTTCTATGAATTTTTCTAACAAAACGTCCTCCGCGTGAAACATCAAACCAGAGCGTGAAACAATGGGGAAAGGAGCTTTCGGGTACGCAAAACAACGCTCGAGACCCCCAACCCCCTATGTTAGGGGGCTTAATACCTATGGTTTGGATGATACAACTCTATGAGATGGAGCATGCAACTCAATGAGATAGATCGACTAAACCTATGGTTTACGTGGTCTAAACCTATGGTTTCCGGCCCCCTAACATAGGGGGTTGGGGGTCTCGAGAAGCTAAGTTGCTGATTGATAGGTTGTTAGAGACTTTACCAAAATACGGGCGTATTTGCGAAAAAATATTTTGCGGTCGGGAATTTTTAAAAATTAGCTGGGTATTTTCGACCAATTATTTTTACATAAAAAAAGGTTCGCCTGGACTTTTCTGCGTCCGGGCGAACCTTTATGGGTTGCTGCAACTCTGCCGGGGGCTTACATGGCAAACTTGTAGCCGAGGGTGAACTGGAACACGCTGTGCTTCGGGTCAGCGTTCTCGAACACCTTCGTCAGGCCGAAGTTGTAGCGGCCGTCAATCACGAAGTTGCTGATTTCGTAGGACAGGCCGATGGGGAGCGAGAGGTCGAACGACTGCACGCTGTCGATGTCGCCTTCCGATTCGCCGCCGTAGCCAGCCACCGAGCCGGAGAACTTGCTCTTGGCCGAAAGGTTCATGCCAGGCTGCAGGCCCAGTTTCACGGCCAGTCCCTTCGTGACGTAGACGTTGAGCATGAGGGGAATGTTCAGATAGTCGGTCTTCGTGGTGGACTTGGTATTCACGTCGACGCCGAAAAGGCTGATGCCATTGTCGGACTTGCATCCCTGCATGGAGTAGAGTGCTCCAGCCGAGAGGCTCAACAGGTCGGTCAATTGGTATTCAAGTTCGGCTCCGACAACCACTCCAAGACGAGGATCGGTGTTGTCCAAATCACTCAGGTTGGCAACGTTCAGACCCACCTTCGGCTGAATGGAAAGTGTACCGGGTGCAAACTGTGCAAATGCGCCCAGCGAAAGCATCATAAGCGATGCCATTAGAAATAACTTTTTCATACTGTTTTGATTTTTGTGTTAATGAAGTATATTAAAAAGCTGTTACTCTTCCGGAGCCTTGTCGATGAGGTCCATGAATTCATCGAGTTTCGGCGTGATGATGATCTGGGTGCGACGGTTGCGCTGCTTGCCCAGTTCGGTGTCGTTGGTAGCAATGGGATTGTACTCGCCACGGCCACCGGCGGTCAGGCGCTTCGGGTCTACGCCATAGTGGGTCTGCAGGTACTGCACGACGCTCGAGGCACGCAGGCAGGAGAGGTCCCAGTTGTTGCGGATGTTCTCGCGATTGATAGGCACGTTGTCGGTGTTACCCTCGATGAGCACGTCGTAGTCCTTGTAGTCCATGATGATCTTGGCAATCTTCGACAGTGTCTCTTCGGCGCGGCTGTTGATTTCGTAGGAGCCGCTCTTGTAGAGCATGTTGTCGGCCAGCGAGATGTAGACGACGCCCTTCAGCACCTGCACGTCGACCTCCTTCAGCTCTTCCTTCGAAAGCGAGCGGGTGAGGTTGTTGGTGAGCACCATGTTCAGCGAGTCGCTCTTCGACTTCACGTCCACGAGGTGACGGATGTACTGGTTCGACTCGTTGATCTGGTCAACCAGCTTGTCGATGGAGATGTTGTTCTGCGAGGCGTTGGCCACACTCTGGTCGAGGGTCTTCTGCAGGCGTGCGTAGGCTGCTTTCTGGTCGGCGAGAGCCTGTTTCTGGGCAGCGAGGGCCTCCTCGAGCGAGGTGACGCGGGCATTGGCACCAGCCAGTTGCTCCTTGGCAGTCTGATAGCTCGACTGGAGTTCGCGGTTTTCGTTCTGACAGTTCACCAGGTCTTTCTTGCTGGCGCAGCTCGTCGCGAGCAGGCATGCTGCTGCGGCGGCAATGATGATGGTCGTTTGTTTCATATTCTCTTCTTTTTTAAGTTATTTTCCTTAGGCTTGCCAGTCGGACCAGAAGTACCAGAGATACTAGCCATACCGGCCTTTGCTGGCCCCTAACGGGGCAATCACGGGGCAAAAATAAGCCTTTTGTTGCTAATATGACGACTCAGGAGGCAGAAAGTTGCCGCGAATTATCTATTTTTAACGTACGCGGCGATGTTCCACCCTGTGTTTCAACACTTTTCAACCTTTCACTCTTCACTTTTCACTTCCTTCCACTCGCCTGTCTCGAAATTGATGAGGAAGCGCTCGCAGTAGTGGAACAGGCATTCGGTGCCCTGGAAGGTGATGGGGAAGATGATGGTCTTCGAGCGCGGCAGGTCGGGATCCATCCAGCGGTCGCCCACGTAGAGATAGGAGGTCTGGCGGGTGCCGCGTATGACGAGCACGGCGGCGGCCTGCGTGCGGTAGGCCACGGAGTCGCCGATGTTGCGCAGGGGCTGCCAGCCCGTGGTGAGGTCGTGGGTGTAGGACATCTTACACTGGTTGGGTGCCCAGCCCGAGCAGGCCGAGTTGAACATGAAATAGAGGCCGCGCTCGCCCTTCACGGCAGCCGGCACGCGTACGATAGCCGGTGCCTCGCGGCGCTCACCCTCGAAGAGCGGCGTGTGGCTGACGGGTGTCAGGTAGTCGTCGGAAAGCCGGAAGAGGCCGAGGTTGGTGTTCTCCTCGGTAGTGGAGATGAAGTAAGCCGTGCCGCCGTCATCGACAAACACATTGCAGTCGCGGCTCTTGATGCCCATCGGCCTGCCCGACCAGACGAGCTGGTAGTTGCCGTCGATGGAGTCGCTCTGGAAGCAGGCGGCCTCAGAGGCGGCGTAGTTGCGCGACTCCCAGTGGCACCAGACGACGTACTTCTGCGTCTTCTCGTTGTAAAGCAGTTTGGCGCGCTCTATCATGCGGCGGCGTCCCAGGTCGGGCGAAGTGACGAAGTTCTGGATGATTTTCTTCACGAAGCGCCAGTGCTGGAGGTCTTCCGAGGCATAGAGGTTGACGTCGGGATTCCAGGAGTGGGCACGGTCCTCGCCCACCATGTACCACGTCTTGCCCAGCTTGAGGAAGCCAGGCGCATGGGCCTGCACGAGGTTGCCGTCGGTGTCGGTCCATACGTCGCCGTTGCGAATCTCGGTCCACTGTCCCTGCTTGCGCTTCTGCGTGCCGGACGGCTCTGCCTGACTGGTGGCAGCGAGGCAGAGCAATGCGATGATAGTCAAGAATGTTTGTTTCATGTTGCTTACATAATGGTTTCTTGCGCACAAAATTACGAAAAAAGTTATTAATATTAAGGTGTGATACCAACTTTTTTTTGTAACTTCGCAGCATGAAACTGAAAATACGATTCTTCGTGTCGTTGGGGCTGACGACGTGGCTGCTGCTGAGCAGCCTGTGCGCACAGGCCGTGACGACCGAGGCTGGTGTGTCGAAAGCACTGGCCGACTACCGCGCTGCCCACATCAGCGACATCCACTATCAACTGACGTTCACCATCCCCGAAAGGAAAGAACTGGCGGTGACGTTCTCTGAGATCATGCGCTTCACGTGGACGGGCGACGAGGACCTGCAACTGGATTTCCAAGGCTCGGCCGAGCAGTTGGAAAAGGTGATCGGCGTGAACGGCAAGGGTGTGAAAACGGTCCTGCGCGACGAGCACATCGTCATTCCGAAGCGCTATCTGCGCGAGGGCGAGAACATCGTCGAGGTGATAGGACGCAGTGGCGACAAGGCTTTGAATCGCAGCGACGACTACCTGTACACGCTGTTTGTGCCCGACCATGCACGCTCGGTGTTCCCCTGCTTCGACCAACCCGACCTGAAAGCGCAGTTCCTGCTGAAACTGCATCTGCCCGAGGGTTGGACCAGCATCTGGAACCAGACGCAGAAGCCCATCCCTACCTATCTATTCTCCTTCACGGCCGGACGATTCCAGGTACAGAAGGCCATGCGCGACGGTCGCGAGCTGACGGCCCTCTACCGCGAAACCGACCCGAAGAAGGTGGCGCAGCTGCCCGTGGTATTCGACCAGGTGGCACTGTCGCTGCGATGGATGGAGCAGTACACGAACATACGCTATCCGTTTGAGCAGTACGGATTCGTGGTGCTGCCGGGCTATCAGTTCGGCGGCATGGAGCATCCGGGCTGCATACAGTTCACCGACCGCCGCATCTTCCTGGGCCAGCAGCCCACGCCCGACGAGGAACTGAACCGGCTGAACCTCATCGCCCACGAGACGGCCCATATGTGGTTTGGCGACCTGGTGACGATGCGCTGGTTCGACGACGTATGGACGAAAGAGGTGTTTGCCAACTTCATGGCCGACAAAATATCGCGCGAGCAATTCCCCGACGTGAACCACGATCTGGCCTTCCTGCGTGCCCACTATGCCGCCGCACTGGCCACCGACCGTACCGAGGGCACCCACCCCATTCAGCAGCCGCTGGAGAACCTGAACCAGGCCAGCCTGCTCTATGGCAACATCATCTACCACAAGGCCCCCATCATGATGCGGCAGCTGGAACTGCTGAAGGGCGAAGAGGCACTGCGGCAGGGACTGCAGAGCTATCTGCGGAAATATGCCTACGGCAACGCCACGTGGGACGACCTCGTGGGCGAGCTGGACCAGGTGAGGCCGGAGCATAACGCACAGGCGTTCAGCGACGTGTGGGTGAAGCAGAAAGGACTGCCCACCATCAACTGCGAACGACAGCAGGACGGCAGCATCATCGTGACGCAGCAGGATCCCTTCCACCGCCAACTGGTGTGGAAACAGGACTTCTCGCTCGGTGTGGTCACCACCGACGCCCGACAGCCACAGGGATTCCGCACCGACGAGGTGAGCGTGTTTGCCGCCGAAAAGCAGGTAGTAGTGCCTGCCGTGTCGGCCGCCAGCGACTCGCGCCGCCAGCCGCTGGTCATCCCGAATCTCGACGGAATGGGCTATGGGCGCTTCACCTGCGACGACAACACGCTGCTCTTCCTGGGCTTCACCTGCCAGACCGAGCAGAACGCACTGTACAGGCAGGCTGCCCTGATGACGCTCTACGAAAACTACCTGATGGGCAACACCACCGCCTCCTGGCTGCTGGGCACGCTCATCACCTATCTGGCACAGGAGGAGAACCCACTGGTGGCAACAACCGTGTGCAACTACATCCGACGCGTCATCACCGAAGTGCCAGCCGAAGAGCGCAGCTTCGCCGAATATACACTCTTCAACCACGCCCAGCAACACATGCTGACCAGCGTGCGCCAGCAACTGCTGCGCATGCTGTCGACCACGGCCACGTCGAAGAGCATTCTCGACCAGATATACACGCTTTGGAAAGAAAAAGGCAGCAGCCTGCTGGAAGAGCGCGACTACACGCGCATGGCCTATCATCTCGCCATCATGCGGCCCGACCAGTGGAAACAAATTCTGAACACGCAGAGCAGTCGACTGACCAATGCCGACGAACAAAGGGAGTTCGACTTTATCTCGCGGGCCTGCAACCCCGACCAGCAGGTGCAACAGGAACTGTTCAACGAACTGCTGAAGGCTGAGAACCGCCGCGTGGAGCCCTGGGCAGCATCGCTGCTGGCGCTGCTGAACGACCCGTCGCGCGAGCCGCTGAGCAACCGCTACCTGACACCGGGACTCGACGCGCTGGAAGACGTACAGCGCACGGGCGACATCTTCTTCCCCAGCGACTGGCTGGACGCTCTGCTGAGCGGTCATCACAGCGACGAGGCCAAAGCGACCGTGCGCTCGTGGATAGCCGCCCACCCCACGCTCTCGCCTGCTCTGATGAACAAACTGAAGGAAACGGCGTACTTTTTGACAAAATAACAAGGCAACAAAGCGCTATATTAACAAAAAACTAAAGCAGCAACAGCCCCGCTCAATATGAAAAAAGCCCTTCTCTCCCTTCTCACCCTGCTGTCGGCATCACCTGTCGTGTTTGCTGCGATCTCATCGCAGCCCCAACAGCAGCCCCAACAGCAGCCCCAACAGCAGCCCGCCCATTGGAATACCCCTGGCGCCGGCAACCCCTTCATTCCCGGCTACTTCGCCGACCCCACCATCAAGAAGTTCGGCGACACCTACTATCTCTACGCCACCACCGACGGCACAGGCAACGGCTACGGCCCTGCACAGGTGTGGACATCGAAGGACTTCCGTTCCTGGACCAACCACCTGATGGACTGGCCGACGACCGAAGTGGTATGGGCACCCGACGTGATGCAGACCAAGGACGGCCTCTACCGCTACTTCTACTGCGAGCCGTGCGTGCTGCACGAGGGCGTTGGCCCCACGCCGCTCGGCCCCTGGCAGAACGTGCTGGGCGACCCTGATGCCGTGCTCGTCGAGGATCGCTTCGTCCATAATGCCATTACGCTCGACGGCCAGACCTTCCAGGACGACGACGGCGAGATATACATCTACTTCGGCACGTGGGGCATCTACGACGGCTTCGGCTGTGGCGTGGCACGTTTCAATCCCGACATGAAGTCGTTTGCCGACAAGAAACTCATCCTGAACACTGAGGTGAAGGACTTTTTCGAGGCTCCCTTCGTGTTCAAGAAGGATGGCATCTACTACTTCACCTACTCCTCAGGCTCGTGCCACGACCACACCTATCGCGTGCAGTATGCCACGAGCACCACGGGCCCGATGGGTCCCTACGAGTATCAGGGCTGCATCCTCGAGACCAACGACGACCAGACCGTGCACGGCCCCGGCCATCACAGCATCCTGCAGGATGGCGACGAGTACTACATCGTCTACCACCGCCACAACATCCCGCAGGCTACGCACGGCTTCAACCGCCAGATTTGCATCGACGAGCTGCACTTCACCCAGGACGGTAAGATTGAGAAGGTCGTCCCCACCCACGACGGCGTGCTGCCGCGCTCGGTTCGCAATATGCCCGTGAGGGAGAACCTCGCCTATCAGGCCAAGACCACGGCGAGCAGCTACTACAGCGACGACTTCCGCCCCGCCTATGCCACTGACGACAACAATGCCACGCTCTGGCGGCCCGCCACCTGCCACGGCGAGGACTACCTGCAAATCGACCTCGGCAGCGAGCGCGAGTTCCAAGAGGTGCAGACGCAGTTTGAGTTTGCCACGTTCTATTATCAATACAAGATAGAAACCTCCGCCGACGGCGAGCACTGGACGCTCTACGCCGACCACACCCAGAACACGCAGCCCGGCTCGCCGATGATCGACGCAGGGCGCTGCAAGGCCCGCTACCTGCGCATCTGGGTGACAGGCCGCGAGATGAACGGCCACTTCGGCGGCATCTGGAATGTGAAGGTCTATACCGAGCCTTCCTCGGATGTTCCGGCAGCGTCGCAACCCACCCAAAACGCTTGGAAGCAGCGCCACGCCTCGCTCTTCACCCTTCCCTTCAGGGAGGGGCAGGGGGTAGGCTCAGGCTGCACAGGCACGAAGGCTCCCATCCTCAGCCTCAATGCCAAGGACTACCCCATAGGCACCCGCGTCAGCGAGCTGGTCTCGTCTGTTGCGACCGTGTCGCAACCCGCCCTGACCTTCACCGGCGCCAGCGTCATGACCGAACTCCGCGACGGACGCCCAGCCTTCCACTTCACGGGCTCGCAGTCGTTCCGCAGCGACCGCGGCCTGCCAGCCTGCATGAACTACAGCGCGCCCTACACCGTGGAGGCTTGGGTGCTGAACCCCGATGTGGACCGCAACGAGTGCATCGTGCAGCTCATTCCCGACCGCCACGACCTCTCGACCATGGAACTCTGCAACGGCTCTAACCCGCAGAACGGTCTCGTGATGCACAACGCGTCGTTCGAGAACAGCGGTTCGCCGCTCATCAAGGAGCACGAAGGCGAGTGGCAGCACTGGGTCGTCACCTACGACGGCTACATGGAGCGTCACTACCTGAACGGCCGGCAGGTGTCGGAAAAGAACATGATGCTCGTGCTGAAGCCCGGTCGCTACATACAGCTCGGTGCTTCCTTCGAAGGCAATAACCCGTTCAACGGCTATCTGCACGCACTCAACGTCTTCGACCGCGCCATTTCGGCCGAAGAGGTGGCACAGCGCTTCAGCCAGCCCCTCGACTACGACCTCGCTGCTGCCGAGAAGCTACAGGCAAAGGCTGCCAAGCAGGAACTGAAGGGCGCCCGCATCGAAACGGAAGCACTCACACCGACGCTGCTCAGCGTGAAACTGGTCGACAAGGATGGAAAGCCGATTTTGCCTGGCTTCAACAAGATGACGGCCGTCTGCCTGAACGAATACTCCCTGCAGAGTGGTCAGACACTCATCATGCTGCCCAAACCAGGCAAATACACCATCCAAACCATTGCCAATCTGGGCGAGAAAACCGTCAGGAAGATTGCCAAGAAAACCGTCAGCACCTCGCCAGAGGCTTTCACCATTCAAACTCCCCTTGCCTCGGAAGATGCAGAGGGGCTGACCCTCACCTCCAGCGGTCGCAACTTCAATGCCTTCACGGCTGAGAACGGACCGATGAAGTACGAGGAAGTGACGGGCGACTTCGTGGCCGTCTGCCACCTGAGCGACCTCACGGGCCGCGACCGCCGGCGCACACCCAGCTACAACGAGGGCGGACTGATGGTGCTCGACGACACCGATCAGCAGAATCAGCAAATCGTCCAGATGGGCATCTTCCCCAACTACAACTGCGGCAACATGCTCACCACGGTTTCTCACCACGGCAGGCGCCCGCAATTCCCGCGCGGCAACGGTTGGCAGTACGACCCGTGGCTGATGATAGAACGCTGCGGCAACATGTTCACCGTGCGCACCAGCAGCGACGGACAGCAATGGACCGAAACCACCGGCTCGCCCATAGAGATGCAGATGCCTGACCGAGTGAAGGTGGGACTTTTCCAAGTCACCTACACCGACAACGAGGCATCAGCCACCTTCGATTATTTCAAGATTTATCAGAAAAAATAGTCATATCTTTAACCAGCAAGAATAATGAACACCAGCAATTCTATTGACCCGAAGAACATAAAGGTGGAGTTTCTGCCCTGTCTGAACTATGCCATGACGATGGGAGGACAGAAATGTCTGGAATTTGTTGAAATCACCAACCCTACAGCCGACGACTGGCGCGAGGTTCACGTGAAAGTGAGCGGCGAGCTGATTGCCACTGCCGAGAGTGTGCTCGACAGCGTGCCGGCTGGCATGACGCTGCGCGTGACCGACCTCGACGTGAAGCCCGATCTCGACAAACTGCGCGAACTGACCGAGAGCGTCGAAACGGCTTTCACCCTCGCCGTGGGCGACACCCAACTCACATTCCCGCTGCGTCTGCTGGCCTTCGACGAATGGCCGGGAGTGGGCGTGCGTCCGGAGATTCTGGGAGCTTTCGTCACGCCGAATGCTCCGCAGCTGTCGCGGGTGAAGATGAATGCTGCAGCAGTGTTGGAGAAACTCACAGGCAGTTCGGCCCTCGACGAATACCAGACGCAGGATCCCAACCGGGTTAGGGCGCAGGTGGCAGCCGTCTATGAGGCATTACGCAGCGAGGGACTGGTCTATTCGGCTCCACCGGCCAGCTACGAAAAGACAGGACAGCGTGTGCGGTTGGCCGATCGTGTGCTCAGCGAGAAACTGGGCACCTGCATGGACCTCTCCATGCTCTTTGCCTCGGTGCTCGAAGCCTGCGGTCTGCATCCCTTGCTGGTGTTGCAGCAGGGCCATATGTACGTGGGTTGCTGGCTTGTCGACCAGTATGCACCATATAGCGTCAGCGACGACTGGTCGTTCCTCTCGAAGGCCACAGCCAACGGCATCAGCCAGATGGTGGTGGTCGAGGCCACGGCACTGACCAGCAGCGAGGCCGTACCCTTCGAGAAAGCCGTAGAGATGGGCGAACATCACCTCGCAGCCGACCAGGCAAAGTTCGTGCTGTTCTGCGACATCTACCGTTGCCGCATGGAGGGCATCCGGCCGCTTCCCATGAAGGTCGATGGCATCTGGCAAAACGTGGGAATGGAGCATGAGCAGGCCACAACCGAGCTGCGCGAGATGCGCACCGTAGACTTGGGAGCCAACAAGCAGGAGCAGGGCGTCACTCGCCAACAAATCTGGGAGCGAAAGCTACTGGACTTCTCACTGCGCAACAACCTGCTGAACATTCGCATGGGGCGTCGCTGCATCCCGTTCGTTTCCTTCGACATCGACGTGCTCGAAGACCATATCTTCGACCGTGAAGACTATACCATGCAGGCTGTGCCCACTCAGAAACGCCTGCAGCCCGATGAGTTCGGCATATACGACTCGCGCATCTACAAGAACGAACTCCAGCAACTGGTCTCGGAGGACATCAAGCACAACCGCCTGAACGCCTACCTCACCAGCGACGAACTCATCAGCATCCAGAAATTCCTCTATCGCGAGTCGCGCACGGCGTTGGAAGAAAACGGTGCCAATTCGCTCTTCATGGTGTTCGGCCTGATGCGCTGGTATGAGAACGAGAAGAGCGTGCGACCGCGCTACGCCCCACTGTTGCTCATGCCTGTCGACCTCATCCGCCGCAGCGGCAACAACTACATCGTGCGTCGCCGCGATGAGGAGATGACCATCAACACCACACTCGTAGAGATGCTGCGCCAGCAGTATCAGATTGATCTGAAAGGGCTGCAGCCGCTGCCCGAAGACGAGAGCGGCATCGACGTGCGCAGTGCGCTGAGCACCGTACGAGCCCAGCTGGCCAGCCAGCCACGCTGGGATGTTGTCGAGGAAGCCATGCTCGGACTGTTCTCGTTCAACAAGTTCGTCATGTGGAACGACATCCACAGCAATGCTGACAAAATGCGCCGCTCACCTATCATCGAAAGTCTCTTTAAGAAGCACTGGGTGGGCGAACGCCCGACCGATGCTCCTGCGAAAACTCAAGGACAGGACGAGACCGATGCTCGCTTCATCGACCTCAACATTGAGCCGCATGAATTTGCCATCCCCGTTGACGTAGACTCGTCGCAGATGGAGGCTGTCGTGGAGTCGGGCGAAGGTCGCAGTTTCATCCTCTACGGACCTCCGGGAACGGGCAAGAGCCAGACCATTACCAACATGATTGCCAACGCGCTCTTCCACGGGCGCCGCGTGCTCTTCGTGGCCGAGAAAATGGCAGCCCTCGAGGTGGTGCAGAAGCGACTGAAGAAGATCGGCCTCGACCCGTTCTGCCTGGAGTTGCACTCCAATAAGGTGACCAAGAGCCATCTGCTGCGACAACTGCAGTCGACACTCGAACTGACGCGCATCAAGACTCCCGAAGCTTACGAGCAGGCATCAAAGGAACTCTTCGCCAAGCGTCAGGAACTCTCAGGCTATATCCAGTTGCTCCACAAGAAACAGCCGTCGGGACTCTCGCTCTACGACTGCATCTGTCGCTACGAGAGCATCGAAGGCGCCGCCATCCAGCCGTCGGCCCATTTCGTCGAGTCGCTGACGGCCGAGAAACTGCAGGCTGCGGCCGAGAAAATAGAGACCCTCGACACGGTGTTTGCCATCACAGGCCCCGTAGCGCGCCATCAGTTGCAAGGACTCAACATCTACGACCCCTCGCTGCAGGCTCAGACACAGATTGCCGACTGGCTCCAGCAGCTGTCGCAACAGGTGGAGACCACCGACGGCCTCATCGACGCACTGAATGCCAATGCCAGTTTCAAGCAACCCCATTCACTCAACGGCGCGCGCTGGGCCATCGAACTTGTCAGCAAGTACGAGACGCTCACCTCGAAATACTCCGAATCCATCCTCTCGCAGGACCCGCAACAGCTGCGCAACCAGTGGACACAGACCGTTGGCAAGTGGTTCCTGCCGCGCTTCTTTGCCAAGCGGTCGTTCATGAAAGGGCTGCGCGCCTTCCGTGCCGACATGGGCGAGGGTGATGTCGAAACACTCTTCAACCAACTCGACGCCCTGCGCCAACAGCTGCGCGAGGGTGGACTGTCAGCCATGCCGACCCTGCCGCCTGCCGCCGTGCAGGCATGTAGAAGTCTGCTGCAAGGTGTTGAAAAAATAAAGCCGCTCTGCGACTTCGACGACGAGAACTTCGCCGCTATCAAACGGCTCATTCCGCAGTGGCAGCAGGCACTCGGCGACAGTCGCGACTGGGCACAATGGTGCATCCGCAAGCGCGAGCTGCAGCAGTTGCATCTGGAAAAGGTGGTAGACTTCATGAACCACGAGAGCACGTCGGCCCACGCTGCGGCCCAGGCCATGCTCAAGGGCACCTACCGCCACATGGCACTGCAAATCGTCGACAGCGAGCCGCAGCTCCAGATGTTCAACGGTCTGCTCTTCGAAGATGCCATCGCGAAGTATCGCGACATGGCGAAGCAGTTCCAGGAACTCACGAAGAAGATGCTCTATTGCAAACTGGCAGCCAACGTGCCGTCGCAGTCGCTGAAGCCCACGGCCATCACCGAACTGGGCATCCTGAAGCGCTACATCGCCACCAACGGCCGCGGCGCCACCATCCGCCACATCATGGACCAGATACCCACGCTGCTGCCCAAGCTCTGTCCGGTCATGCTCATGAGCCCCATCTCCGTGGCTCAGTTCATCGACCTCGACCTGCCGCCGTTCGACATCGTCTGCTTCGACGAGGCATCGCAGATGCCCACCTCCGAGGCTGTCGGCGCCATTGCCCGCGGCAAGGCCCTCATCTGCGTGGGCGACCCGAAACAGATGCCGCCGACAAGTTTCTTCGCCACCAATGCCGTTGACGAAGAAGAGGCCGACGTCGACGACATGGAGAGCATCCTCGACGACTGCATCACGCTCTCACTGCCCGCACGCTACCTGACGTGGCACTACCGTTCGCGCCACGAGAGCCTCATCGCCTTCTCCAACGCACAGTACTACGAGAGCAAACTCTACACCTTCCCCTCGGTCGACGACCGCGCCTCGAAGGTGCAGCTCATACCCGTCGACGGCACCTACGACTACGGACGCACGCGCTGCAACCGTGCCGAGGCCGAAGCCATCGTCAAGGAAGTGGTGCGCCGTCTCAGCGACGACGAGCTGGCGAAGCGCAGCATCGGCATCGTGTCGTTCAGCAAGGTGCAGCAGAACCTCATCGAAGACCTGCTCACCGACGAACTGGCGAAGCATGCCGACCTGGAACGCAAGGCCTACGACGTCGAGGAGCCCATCTTCATCAAGAACCTCGAAAACGTGCAGGGCGACGAGCGCGACGTCATTCTCTTCTCCGTGGGCTACGGCCCCGACAAGACGGGCAAGGTGTCCATGAACTTCGGACCGCTCAACAATGCCGGTGGCGAGCGCCGACTGAATGTCGCCGTGTCCCGTGCCCGCTACGAGATGATGGTGTTCTCCACGCTGAAACCTGAGCAGATCGACCTCCGACGCTCCAGTGCACAGGGAGTGGCCGGACTGAAGGCGTTCCTCGAGTTCGCACGCAACGGACGCATGGCCGTCAGCGCCTCGCAGGTGAAGAAGCCGCAGGACGGCGCCGACATCATCCCTGCCGTGGCCGACGAGATACGCAAGCTCGGCTATCAGGTCGACACCGCCGTCGGACGGTCGGCATTCAAGATCGACCTCGCCGTCATCGACCCGAAGGACTCGCAGAACTACCTCCTCGGCATCATCTGCGACGGCACGCGCTACTACGAGACGAAGACCGAGCGCGACCGCGAGATCTGCCAGCCCGGCGTGCTCGAAGGACTCGGTTGGAAGCTGCTGCGCCTCTGGTCTGTCGACTGGCTCATGAACAAGGAGGCCGTCGTCGATCGCATTCGCAAGGCCCTCGAGGGGAAGGATGTGCAGAAAGTCCAAGAGGCTGCTCCAAAGGTTCAAGTGGCCTCTCAAACCCCGAACCCCTCCACTCAAAACGCAACACCTCTTCCTTTTGCTGTGAGCAAGAATGAGATCATCAACGAGAAGGAGGTCACCATGTCATCCGCACTCCAGCGCTCGTTCCAAAAGAACAGCGGCAACGTCGCCAACATGTCTGAGGACGACATCAAGGAGTACGCACGATTCATCATCCGCCAGCAGCTCGCCGTGCCCCTCGACGACATGAAGCGACAGTTCGCCCGCGAACTGGGCTATGCCCGCCGCAACAAGCAGACCGACCTCGCCCTCGAACTTGCCGTAGCCACCCTCATCGATTCCGGTGAGCTCACCGAGAAAGACGGCAACATCACGAGCGTTGCTGAGAGTTGAGAGGCGCCTGCGGCGCGGTTGAGAAGCGGCGTTGCCGCGGTTGAGAAGGGTTGAGAAGTGCCAGCGGCACAGTTGAGAGGCGGCGTTGCCGCGGTTAAGAAAGGTTGAGAAGCGCCTGCGGCGCGGTTGAGAAAGGTTAAGAGGCGCCTTTAGCGCGGTTCTTTCTCCGTTGCGCTGCGAAAGCGCCCCTGTGGGGCAAGCGGAGTGGCGGCTGCGCTTCGTCCATAGATATGAGGCAGAATATATAAAAAAGTCAAAACAGGTAGCAATGAACATATTGGCCCGTCTCTTCAAACTCGTCCCCCCTCTCCTTCGGGGAGGGTCGGGGTGGGGTTGTCTCCCTCTCCTTCGGGCCGGGGTGGGGCTCCTCCTTTCTCTAAGCTGGTGTTCCCTCCACGCACAATCGCTGCAGCGCTACAACCCACACTTCCATCTCTCTGCAAAGAACTTCTGCGACACCATCCCCATCATCATCGAAGACGACCTCATCCTGCTGCCCGTCACCATCGGCGACCAGCAGTTTCGCTTCCTCCTCGACACAGGCTCCAGCCAGGGCATGGTGTATGCCAACACCGACGTCTATCCCCTCGTCACCCTGGGCAACATCATCTCCCGCGATGCCAACAACCATCAGGACACCGTACAAGTAGTCCAACTCCCTCCTTTCACACTCAACGCCACCCCCATCACCATCTCCGGCTACGTCGCCTCCCTCATGCCGCGCGATGCCGTCAGCAGTAAGTACGATGCCGTCATAGGCTTCGACCTCTTCAACCGCGGACTCTGCGCCAAGATCGATCGCCAGCAGTCGGTGCTCATCCTCAGCGACAACAAGAAAGCCTTCCGCAACGAAGAGAAGCTCGGCCACACCCTGCGCTACAAGCTGAAGTGGTTCGTGCCCTACCTCTACGTGAGCCCCTTCGTGCGCCATACCGACGAGGCACTCTTCGACACCGGCTCCACAGCCCTCTACACCATGAGCCGCCAGAGCTTCGACGAGCATGTGGCAGCCGACCTCGCCAACCTCAGCAAGCAACTCGGTGCCGACATCGAACGCCAGGTGGAGGGGCGCGCCGAGGGCCACCTCTCCATCGGCGGCTTCGGCATCGAAGAGAAAGACGAAGTCGTCTTCCTCCACCTCGACCGCCTGAAGTGGGCCGACTTCTCCTTCACCGACCTGCATGCCATCACCACCCAGGGCGCCTCGAAAATCGGCTCCCAAATTCTCTCCTACGGCAGCATCCTCATCAACCCCTTCCGCAAGCGCATCACCTTCCTCCCCAATCCATCAACAGCTGTTCCCCTCCCTACTGGGGAGGGTCAGGGTGGGGCTTCTGATGGGGCTCCTTCCTCCGTTCGCGTCGCCAACCGCCAGCTTGGTGTCGCCTTTGTGCCCCAGCAGGGACGCGCTGCCGTCGGCCTCATCTGGGACCAGAGCCAACCCTACCAGGCTGGCATGCGACAGGGCGACATCATTCTTCAGATCGACCAACGCCTCATCCTCACCTTTGCCGACTTTCTTCGTTTCCGCTTCGTCAAAGGCGAGCCCCACACCTTCCGCCTTCTCACTGCCGACGGCACCGAGAAAACCGTCACCTGCATCATCAAGGAGTAGAAAAAAAGAGTGCACCCCACTACTTGAGCAGGGCACACTCCATCACAAAAGTATAAACAAAAAATATTCAGTCTAATTCGTCTTTCCGAGAATGATATTCACCAATGCCGTCACGTCAGCGATTGTGATGCCTTCATCACGATTCACGTTGGCAGCCTCGTGGTCGTACTGGTAAGGCTCAGTATTGTCCTTACCCAGGATGATGTTCACCAGAGCAGTCACATCTGCAATCGTAACCGAGCCGTCGCCATTCACGTCGCCAACCTTAGAAGACTCTTCCTGCAGCTCTTTGTACAGAACTACATCCTGCTGGTTGCCAGTACCAAGATAAGCGCAGAAACGCTCCTGATTTGATGTAGTGTTAAATCTCAGTTTTCTTTCTGCATTCCAAACATTGGTGATATCCGTATCAGTAATTGCCCAAATAGAACCATTCACATTACTCGATACTGAATATAAATAATTATTACTCGTTGTGCCTGTAGGTCTTGTATATGCAAGGAAATTCTCAGCATCCAAAATATACCAATTCTCACCAGCTTTCTGAAGAACGACGGGAGCAACATCTTCCACCGTGCTAACATCTATACGCTCATTACCGATTTGACCTATCACATATTTCCCGATATTCTTTTCGGTATTGATACCTGCATAAATATAAGCTTCATCTGTAACACCGTCATTGTAAACTATCAAATAGCGCTTACCAGCCTCGAGGTCGGAGGCGGAGGTAATCTTCTGATAGATACCACTACCGATAACAACATCTACAAAATTCAGGTTTTCGTTCACCGTCACGACTAGCGTAGCAGTAGCAGGCTTGTAGGTGGCATTGCCCCCAAATGTAGCTGTAATAGTAGCTGTACCAACTTCTGATCCTAACACAAGGCCGCTGTCATCCCAGTCTGCAATATTTGCGTTAGAACTGGTGAAGGAAATTTCGCTTGCTTCAATTTCATTAGGATTAAGAAATTGGGGAGCCGTATATTCTTTATCGCCCTGAGTAATGGTCAGAGTCTCAGGATTGAAAGCAATCTCGGCAGCAGCACGGTCGTCTTTCACTTCTTCAATATCTTCTACGCTACGCGGCAGAATGCGTTTCGCCTGATTATTCAAAACAAAGACACCAGTAACATTATACTGCTTACCATCCTCAAAATCCGGTGTAACTGTAAAATCATATAACGAGGAATGAGCACGAATAGTAGTCGTACCATCTGTGAGGTCATAATTTGTATAAGTGTTATCACCGGACGTTGTTGTCGTAACATTACAAGTCAGATTCTTATAACTTACTAAGGCACCAGTATTCACGCCTGTCAAATCTGCCAGAGGAACATCAGCAATATCTACAGAACCTCCAGTATTAACTTCCAACCCCTCTGTCTGTGATGTCAGACCTGTAAGTTCTGCAGAACCATTATAGAGAACCAAACTACAGGAAACTGTTCCAGACAAAACATTGCCAACTACAAAGCCATGATCTTTTTGATATACAATAAAACCATTTGTACCGTCAGAAACAAATAATTGACCGCCATTCACACCCGTGACAACCCAGTTGTTGAAGGTAACATACACATCGGTTTTTGTGTCGGTAGCAGCATTGAAGAGAGCAGGAATTGTTTTATAGCTAACTGGAGGTGCAGCTTGTGTCACCGTCACGTCCTTAGTAACAGCCCCATAAGTCAAAGTGACTGTTGCAGAGCGGCTTTCAGTACCATTATTTGCAGAACAAGTGAAAGGAATGGTAGTATTGTCTACGGTACCGAGAGTGAGCCATGTGGCATCAGTTGATGCTGTGAGAGAAGTGCCTGCAACGGAATTTTCGATAGTGTATTCGATTTCACCTGATGTAGCGTTGTATGCAATGTTGACATCAGAGGTAGAAATAACAGGGTCAGGAGTGGCACTCAAATCAACTGTTACGACAATCTTTGTGGCGCGAACTTGAGCACTAGAGGCCGTGAAGGAAACAGATTGAGCATTGCCTGTCCACGTACCATTATTGCCATCTGTCGTCCATCCTGTTTGTTCTGTAAAATTAGAAGCCGCATAACCACTTTTACCTGTAAATGCGATTTGTGTAATCGCTCCTTCTGAAACTGAGAAAGTCGTAACAGAACCCTTGTAAAGACGATATTCAGAACCGTTATCTAAGACACCATTACTACACTCAAAGGTGATGCCGTTTTTAACAAGAGGACTTGTTCCCTTGTCTGTAGTTGCATCAAAAGTGACATCACCCCCAGAGAATGGAGTGCTGTCAGTAACAGTCAGTTCGTAAGTTCCATAAGAAGGCTTGTATGTACCCTCTACGCCTGCATAACTGGCGGTAATGGTTATAGAACCAGCAGCCACGAGAGTAACCACACCTGCATCATTGATGGTTGCAACATTTTCATCGCTGGATGACCACGTGACGGTTGCCCCTTCTATTTGCGAACCGGATGCACTACTAACCGAGGCAGAAAGAGAACCTGCAGATGTGCTGTTATAAACATCGGTGTTAGTAAGATTTGTGTCATTAATGGTTGTAGTTGTCTCGATAGCTGTTGAGGAAGCAGCGGAATAGGTAACTTTTATTGAAGTAAATTTAATAGTTTCAGTACAAGAAAGTGTTGCAGATCCATTACTTATGGTAAAGTTCTTCGAAGGAGTTGATGAAACTGCTGTGATTTCATACCCTTCAGAAGCGGTAATATTGACAGTGCCTCCATTGTACATACGCCAACTTTTATCAGAAACGTAATACTTACCGTTATTACCTCCACCTACAGCAGAAAGTGTTATAGGAGAAATTTCAACTGTTGTGTAGGCTGTTCCATTTTCCCAACTATTAGTTGTAGCTAAATCTGAGAAAGTGAATGTCACCTCGTCACCCCACGCCACGCTTACTACTGCCATCAGCAGGAGCGTGCATAAATAACGTAATTGTTTGATCATAAATTTTTGTTTTTAAGTTTTTATTTATTTTTGTTTTTGTCTAACAGAGTTGCATCCTGCCGAAGCATTTCTGATGCTTAGAAGTGAAAGGATGCCATAATGCGTTGCAAAATTACAATAAATAATTGTAACACGCGCGCGAAACGCATGATTTTTTTTAATTATTAACGCAACCCACAACAAAAACCGCCTCATCCCCCTTCCCTTCAGGGTGGGTCAGCGTTAGACTCTATTTACATCCCCCTTCCCTTTAGGGAGGGGCTGGGGGTAGGCTCTTTCTTCAGGGAGGGGTCGGGGAGCAGGCCCTTTTGTCAAGAAATATTGCCTGTCAACCCCCCTGTAGAATGAAGAATTTTCAACCACAAAATATTTTTTCGCAAATACACCCGTATTTTGGCAAAGTCGCTAACAACCTATCAATCAACAACTTAGCTTCTCGAGACCCCCAACCCCTAAGTTAGGGGGCCAGAAACCATAGGTTTAGACCACGTAAACCATAGGTTTAGTCGATCTATCTCATTGAGTTGTATGCTCCATCTCATAGAGTTGTATCATCCAAACCATAGGTTTGTAGCCCCCTAACATAGGGGGTTGGGGGTCTCGAGCAATGTTTTGTGTGCCCCAAAGCCCCTTTCCCCATTGTTTCACGCTCTAGAATGATGTTTCACGCGGAAGAAATTTTGTCGGAATTTTTCAGAGAAAGGACGCGCAGCGTCCTTACACAGCCCAACGTGCCGTTAGCCTTCGGCACGGGGGAGAAGGGTTAGACGATGGGGAGGGAGATGCCGTTGATTTTCTGATAGACGTCGAGGGCGAAGACGTCGGTCATGCCGCAGAGGTAGTCGATGACGGCCATGATGCGGCCCTCGATGCTGTCGGCACGCACGTCGTACTGCGGACTGACGAGGTTGAGCAGCTGCTGCGAGTGGTAGCGCGTGGGATTCATGACGGCCTCGATGAACGTGTGGAGGAGCGTCTCGATGATTTTGTAACCACTCAGTTCCACGTCGAGCACGGGTTTGCTGCGGTAGATGCGGTCGACGGAGAGGCTGACGCACTGGCGGTAGGCCTCGCGCTGCCGTTCGGGCAGATGGTCGATGAGGCTGCTGGAGAAAGTGCCGTTGAGGATGGCCTCCTCGTTGTTGACAAATGTGTTGACACACTCGCGTTCGAGCCGGCCGATGACGCAGGCACGGAGGTAGACAATGCGTTCGTTGAGATCGGTGACGGCCTCCTCCTGAAGTCGCTTCAAGATGCGATTTTGCTCGGTTTCATCGAAGAAACCCAACATCAGCCGCTCTGTCTCGGCATAGCTGAGAAGCTTCAGCTTGTGGGCATCCTCGAGGTCCATGATTTCATAGCAGATGTCGTCGGCAGCCTCAACGAGATAGACGAGCGGATAGCGGGCAAAAGCCACACCCGTAGGAGCCCCACCCTGCCCCTCCCCAGTAGGGAGGGAATGAGCCCCATTAGGGAGGGGGAGCTGAGGAATGCCGAGTTCGGAGACTATTTTCAGGTAGTTGTCGTATTCGGTGGTGAAGAAGCCGAACTTGTTCTTCGTGGCATGATAGGACGGGAAGGGATACTTCACGATGCTGGCCAGCGTGCTGTAGGTCATGACGAAGCCGCCACGGCGCCGACCGTGGAAGCTGTGGGTGAGCAGTCGGAAGGCGTAGGCATTGCCGTCGAAGTGGGTGATGTCCGACCAGAACTCCGATGAAACCGACGATTTTTGCACTTTTCCGGGTCCTTCGGAGAAGTAGGTCTGGATGGCTTTCTCGCCGCTGTGGCCGAAGGGGGGGTTGCCCATGTCGTGGGCCAGACAGGCCGCCGAGACGATGGTGCCTATCTCCTCGAAGAGCGTGCCGGCGAGTTCGGGATGGCGGTCGGTGAGGATGCGCCCCACGTCGTTGCCGAGCGACATGCCCACGCTGGCCACCTCCAAGGAATGGGTGAGGCGGTTGTGGACGAAGATGCTGCCCGGCAAGGGGAACACCTGTGTCTTGTTCTGCAGCCGACGGAAGGGAGCCGAGAAGATGAGCCGATCGTAGTCGCGCTTGAACTCCGATCGGTCGTCGTGGCGCTCGGGGTGGCGATACTCCTGCCCGAGTCGTTTGTTGGAAATGAGTTGTAGCCAGTTCATAGGTGCAAAGGTACGAATAAGTGAGCGAAATGCAAAGCAAAAACACAAGTTTTTGATTTCATTTCCGAAGGGAAGTAGCTTCGACGGATGTCAAAGGTAATAAATGTTGAGAGTTTAGAGTTGAGAGTTTAGAGTTTTTAACTTCTGCTACATAACTTTTGAACTTTCGACTTTGAACTTTAAACTTTTATTCGTACCTTTGCAGGAAATTTGCGTATATAGAACTATGGTAAAAATAAAAGTCATCAACAAGGGGCACCAACCGCTGCCCCGCTATGCTACGGCACAGAGTGCCGGCATGGACCTGCGTGCCAACCTGGAGGAGAGCATCGTGCTGAAGCCGCTGGAGCGCTGTCTGGTGCCTACAGGCCTCTACATTGCTCTGCCTGAGGGCTACGAGGCCCAGGTGAGACCCCGCAGCGGTCTGGCCCTGAAGAAGGGCATCACCGTGCTGAACGCGCCTGGCACCGTGGATGCCGACTACCGCGGTGAGGTGGGTGTGCTGCTGGTGAACCTGTCGCAGGAAGACTTCGTGGTGAACGACGGCGAGCGCGTGGCCCAAATGGTGATAGCACGTCACGAAACGGCCGATTTCATCGAGGTGGAAGAGCTCGACGAGACGGAGCGCGGCGCCGGCGGATACGGGCACACGGGGGTGAAGTGAGAAGTAAAGGGCCTAAAGGGCCTAAGGGGGAGTGAAAGGGCTTAAATTATAAATGACAACAATGCGTGGTATTCTGCAAATAGGGAAGACAATGGTGGCTGCGGCAGTGATGGTCGTGGCCATGACCTCATGCGGTGCAGCGTTGGCTCCGGCTCTGATCGGCGCAACCTCTGCACTGGCTTCCCAGGGCAGTCAGCTCTTCCTGGCCAAACAGGGCAGCAAGGACAAGCAGAAAGGCAAGCAGAAGGACAAGCAGAAAGGCAAGCAGAAGGAAGCCACGCAGCAACCGACGGCCGTCGACCACCAGAAGTTGTCGGCCGAAGACTCGCTGCGCTACCAATACTTCTTCCTGGAGGCCATGCGCCAGCAGAGTGCCGAGAACTACGACGCTGCCTACAACCTGCTGGAACACTGTCTGGACATCAACCCCAATGCCGCCGAGGCATGGTTCTATATGTCGATGTACCAGAGCGAACTGAACAAGGACTCGCTCTCGCGGATAAGTCTGGAGCGGGCGGCTGAGCTGAACCCAAAGAACGACGCCTATGCCGAACGGCTGGGGCAATACTTCCTGACCACAAAGGAATATGACAACGCGACGGCCGTCTACGAGCGGCTGGCCGACAAGAACCACCAGCGCACCGACGTGCTGAAGATACTGATACAACTCTACCAGCAGAACAAGGACTACGACGGCATGCTGGACGCCCTGAACCGCGTGGAGACCATCGAGGGACAGCGCGAGGAGATTACGCTGGCGAAGATGCGCATCTACGAGATGATGGGCGACAAGAAGTCGGCTTGGAAGACGCTGAAGTCGCTCTCCGACGAGCACCCCAGCGACGTGAACTACCGCGTGATGATGGGCAACTGGCTGATGCAGAACGACAAGCAGAAGGAGGCCTACAAACTGTTCACCACAGCCCTGAGCGAGGAACCCGAGAACGCCTACGCACAATCGTCGATGTACGACTACTACCGCGTCTCCAACCAGGACTCGCTGGCCCGTCAGATGATGCGCAACATTCTGCTGAGCCCGAAGGCCACTTCGCAGAGCAAGAGCGTGATGATGCGCCAGGCCATTCAGGAAAACGAGCAGGCCGGCGGCGACAGCACGGTGATACTGCGACTGTACGACGAGATGCTGAGCGTGAACCCGAAGGACTCGGACATGGCCGAGATGAAGGTGGCCTACATGTCGCTGAAGCAAATGCCCGAGGACAGCATCAACAACGCCATCAGGCAACTGCTGGCCATTGCACCGGAGAACGTGGGTGCCCGCTCGCAGATGCTGGGCAGCTACCTGCGCCGCCAAGACTGGCAGGGCATTGCCGACATCTGCCACGAGGGCTCGCTGTACAATCCCGAGGAAATGGTGTTCTACTACTACGAGGGACTGGCCTACTACCAGCAGGAGCGGCGCACGGAGGCCCTGGAGACCTTCCAGCGCGGCGTGAGCCAGATCAACCAGGCGAGCAATGCCGAACTGGTGGCCGACCTGTACTACTTCATGGGCGACCTGCTGCACCAGAAGGAGCGCGACGAGGAGGCTTTTGCCGCCTACGACAGTTGTCTGCAATGGAAGCCAGACCACATGGCCTGCCTGAACAACTACGCCTACTACCTGTGTCTGCAGGGCAAAGACCTGCCACGGGCCGAGGAGATGAGCTTCAAGACCGTGAAGGCCGAGCCGAAAAATACGAACAGTCTGGACACCTATGCATGGATACTCTTCAACGAGGAACGCTATGCCGAGGCAAAGATCTACATCGACCAGGCGCTGACCATCGAACTGGCCAAGCTGGACACGCTGAATGCCGACACCGTGGCTGCCGACACCGTGGCTGTCGGGGACGGCAAGCAGGAGACTGAAATGGCGGCCGGCCCCGATGAAACCGAAGAAAATAGCGTCGAAAGCAGCGACGAGGACGGCGACGACGACCCGCTGCCCAGTGCCGTCATCCTGGAGCACGGCGGCGACATCTATGCCATGACGGGCGACACGGCAAAGGCCGTGGAACTGTGGACGCTCGCGCTGCAATATACCGATGAGCGCCGAGCGATGATTGAAGAAAAACTGAAGAAAAAGAAATACGTGAAATTATGAAGAAGCTACAAGCAATAGCAGCCACGATGGGACTGGCCCTGGTGCTGGCCTCGTGTGCATCGAAGAAAGCCGTCGTCGAGTCGCAGGGCAGCACCCTGCCGAAGTCTTCGGCCGCTACAACACGGACCGGCAACAAGGGCAACACCGCCCAGCCTGCCAGCCAGAAGACCGATGCCAGCACTGGCGTGTCGGCAATGGCCTTCATGAAGAAGGTTCTCGACAACCAGGTGTACGCCAAGAACGTGGTGGGCAACATGACGTTCAACATCAAGATGGGGTCGAAGGACATCACCGTGCCCGGCTCGGTGCACATGCGCCGCGATGAGGTCATTCGCCTGCAACTGTTCATCCCGCTGCTCGGCACCGAGGTGGGACGCGTGGAGTTTGCTCCCGACCGCGTGCTCATTATCGACCGCATGCACAAGGAATACATCGAGGCCAGCTACGACCAGCTGGACTTCCTGAAGAACAACGGCCTGAACTTCTACTCGCTGCAGGCGCTGTTCTGGAACCAGTTGCTCGTGCCCGGACAGAAGACGGTGGGCGAAAAGGACTTCGGACGGTTCAGCATAGACGAGAAGAGCGTGAAACTCAGCAACGGCAACATGACCTACAACTGGACGACCGCTGCCAAGACGGGGCAGATCGTGATGGCCAACGTCAGCTATGCCAGCGCGAAGAGCGGTGCCTCGTCGCTGCTGTGGATGTACTCCGACTTCCGCCAGCTGGGCACGAAGCAATTCCCCGCCCACCAGGACTTCCAGTTCTCAACCACTACCACGAAGCAGGCAAGAACCGTGAAGGTGACCATCGACATGGACGAGGTGAAGGACAAGAGCGACTGGGAAACGCGCACGAGCGTGTCCAATAAATATAAAAAGGTGGAGGCCAGCGACGTGCTCGGCAAACTCCTGAAATTCTGAACTACGCACGAGATATGCCCATGAGAAAGGTTACGAACATACTGCTCGGCTGCATACTGGCACTGGCCATCGCGCTGCCGTCGGCTGCCCAGACGCGCAAGGCCGCTTCCGCAAGGACGACCACGCAGAAGAGGGCTGCCGCCACGCCCCAGCGCAAGGCGACGGCTGTCAAGAAGACGCAGCAGAAGGGTAAGACCACGGCGAAGAAGTCGGCCCAGAAGACACAGTCGAAGAGCAAGGAACAAACCTACACCAATGCCAACATCAAGAACCTACAGAGCCAACGGCAGCAGATTCAAAAACAGATACGCCAGCAGGAACAGGCGCTGAAGGCCAACCAAGCCGACGTGAAGCAGCGACTGCAAAACCTGATTGCCTTGAACAGTGCCATCGACGAGCGCCAGCGCAGCATCGACGGCATCCAGAAGGACATCAACGGACTCGACGGCGACATCGACATTCTGAAGGCTCAGCTGACCACGCTGGAGGAGCAACTGACCGACCGCAAGCAGAAATTCGTGAAGTCGATGCGCTATCTGTCGCGCCACCGCACGGTGCAGGATAAGATGATGTTCGTCTTTTCTGCCGACAACTTCGCCCAGATGTTCCGCCGCATGCGCTTCGTGCGCCAGTATAGTGCCTACCAACGTGCACAGGGCGAGGCTGTGAAAGTGAAGCAGCAGCAGGTGGAAGAGAAGAAAAAGCAGTTGGAAAACCTGAAAGGACAGAAGCACCAACTGCTGAACAAGGACAAGCAGGAGCGACAGGCCCTGCAGGGTCAGCAGGACGAACAAAAGAAGATGGTGAACTCGCTGCAGAAGCAGCAGAAGACCATTCAGGGCATCATCACCCAGCAGAAGCAGAAGGATGCTGCGCTGAACGCACAAATCGACCGACTGATCGCCATCGAAGTGGAGAAAGCCCGGTTGCGCGCCGAGGCTGAAGCCAAGAAGAAGGCTGCCGCCGAGGCTGCTGCGAAGAAGAAACGCGAGGAGGAGCTGGCCCGCAAGCGTGCTGCTGCCAAAGCCGCTGCCGAGGAGAACGAGCGCCGCATTGCCGAGGCCAAGAAGCGCGAGGCCGAGGCCAAGGCTGCCGCCAGGGCTGCTGAGAAATCGAACGATGCCATCCAGAAGGAGCGCGCCAACCAGAAAGCCCGCGAGGCCGAAGCCAGCCGTATGGCTGCCGAGCGCAAGGCCAAGGCCGACGCCGACCGCAGCAAGAAGGAGATTGCCGAAGCCAAGAAGGATGCCGAGGAGAGCACGTCGATGAGTAAGGCTGACCGCATGGTGAGTGGCGGACTGGAACTGAACAAGGGCCGGCTGCCCATGCCCATCACCGGGTCGTACCGCATCGTCAGCCACTTCGGACAGTACAACGTGGAAGGTCTGAAGAACGTGGTGCTCGACAACAAGGGCATCAACATTCAGGGCTCCAGCGGCTGCCAGGCCCGCTGCATCTACGACGGCGAGGTGAGTGCCGTCTACCAGTATGCCGGCATCTGGGTGGTCATCGTGCGCCACGGTGCCTACTTCTCAGTCTACTGCAACCTGCGCTCCATCAGCGTCACTAAGGGCCAGAGGCTTTCGCCCCGCCAAGCCATCGGTGTGGTGGCACCCGACAACATCCTTCAGTTCCAGTTGCGCAAGGGCACAAGCAAACTGAATCCTGAAGCCTGGCTGGGAAGATGACAAAGTGACAAAGTAACAAAGTGACAAGATGACAAAGTAACAAGGGACCACGAGCTCTGCTCGCTTTCGCAGCGCAGTGGAGAAAGAACAAAGTGACAAGGTTACTCTGAAAACAGTTCCTGAAGCACGGCGAACGACTTCAGCTCGGGGAAACTCGGCACATGAAGTCGGTAGTAGGTCAGGATGAGTTCCACACAGCGATTGCGATCCGTGCGCGACATGCGGAAGAGGTGCATCGTCTCGTAGTTCATGCGCATGAGCAGACCTATGCGCGACGACTCCTCGACACTGACAAAATCACTATGCAGCGGTGGCTGATCGGAGAAAGTACCGCTGCGCATGTCGAACACCGCACCCTCGCGATAGTCCTCCAGATTGGGGAAGAAACCGATGAATCGCGAAAGCCTCATCATGAACACCAGATGGAAATTGGCAAACTGCGCCGACTGGCTGTCGAGCCACTCGATGCTGTTGGCCACATATGAGAACAACGCCTCGTTGGCCTGTTCGTCGCGAGTGGCATAGGTCAGAAATTCCGCCAGGAAAAGCGAGATGGAAAGTTTGGCCGCATCGAAGGGTATAGAAACGAACGGCCGCGCCAAGCGCAGGTCGCGAATGTGCTGCAGACGAGTCCTCTGGCGATAGTCGAACTCCATCTCCAACAGACTCAGCGGCTGGAAGAACTGTTTCTTCAACTTCCCCTTCTGTGTCTTCGGAATATGGCAGATGAACGACTGTCGCCCGAGTTGTTCGGTGAGCATATCTACGATGAGCTGATGCTCGCCAAACTTCAAGGAACTGAGCACGATGGCACGCGTCTTTGTCTGCATGACACGCCAAAATTACTAATTTTTGTCCATTAAAAGAAAATTTTTAATAGAAAATTTGGTCATTTAGCAAAAAAGCAGTACCTTTGCACCCGCAATTAGAGCCGCATGGTCCCTTCGTCTATCGGTTAGGACGAGAGATTTTCATTCTCTAAAGAGGAGTTCGACTCTCCTAGGGACTACAAAAACAAGAGGAATCCGTCATCCGCGCAGCGATGCGCTACCAGCAAGAACGCTGGGAACCGGTGGCGGAGGATTTTTTCTAAGTCTGCCCAGGGCTGCCCTAAAAAGCGCAAGACCCATAGGCTTCCCGTTATCAATCAACAACAATCACTTTTAAAATTAAAAAACAAAATGGCAAATCACAAATCATCTCTGAAGAGAATTCGTCAGACAAAGACTCGTAACGAGCACAACCGCTACTATGCAAAGACCATGCGCAACGCCGTCCGCAAACTGCGTGCCATGACCGACAAGGAAGAGGCCCAGAAGCTCTATCCCGCCGTGCAGAAGATGCTCGACAAGCTGGCTAAGAACAACATCATCCACAAGAACAAGGCTGCCAACCTGAAGTCGAGTCTTTCCCTCCATATCAAGAATCTTGGTGAGTAATCATCACTATTGCTCATAGATAGCAATCCACACCGTCGAGGCTGTATTCCAACGAGGAATGCAGCCTCGACGCGTTTTAGGCCCCACCCTCGCCGACTGCTGACAAATCTTCACTTCTTTTTATGCTTTTTTACCAAATATTATTTCGCTATTTGTAAGATTTTTAGTAACTTTGCGCGTTATTATTAGAGAATTCAGAAATGGCAGAAATTCAGAACAACGAGAACAACTATTCAGCGAGTAATATTCAGGTGCTGGAAGGCCTCGAGGCCGTTCGCAAGCGCCCTGCAATGTACATTGGCGACATCAGCGAGAAAGGTCTTCACCACTTGGTGAACGAGACCGTCGACAACTCCATTGACGAGGCAATGGCCGGTTACTGCAAGAACATCGAGGTAACCATCAACGAAGATAACTCTATCACCGTGCAGGACGACGGTCGAGGCATCCCCGTCGACGAGCACGAGAAAATGCATAAGTCGGCCCTCGAGGTCGTCATGACCGTGCTGCACGCCGGCGGTAAGTTCGACAAGGGCAGCTACAAGGTATCGGGCGGTCTGCACGGCGTCGGCGTCAGCTGCGTCAACGCCCTGTCGAGCCACATGCTCTCGCAGGTGTTCCGCAACGGCCACATCTACCAGCAGGAATACGAAAAGGGAAAGCCGCTCTACGACGTGAAAATCGTGGGCGACACCGACAAGACCGGCACGCGCCAGCAGTTCTGGCCCGATGCCACCATCTTCACCACCACCACCTACCAGTGGGACATCATCGCACGCCGCATGCGTGAGCTGGCCTATCTGAATGCTGGCATCACCATCCACCTGACCGACCTGCGCCCCGACGAGGAAGGCAAGACCAAGCAGGAGACCTTCCACGCCAAGGACGGACTGAAGGAGTTCGTGCGCTACATCGACCGCCACCGCACTCATCTGGTCGACGACGTCATCTATCTGAAGACCGAGAAGCAGGGCATACCTATCGAGGTGGCCATCATGTACAACACCGACTACTCGGAGAACATCCACTCCTACGTCAACAATATCAACACCATCGAGGGTGGTACCCACCTGACAGGTTTCCGCATGGCCCTGACGCGCACGCTGAAGGCATACGCCGACCAGGACCCGCAGATTTCGAAGCAGATTGAAAAGGCCAAGATAGAGATTGCCGGCGAAGACTTCCGCGAGGGTCTGACGGCCGTCATCTCGGTGAAGGTGGCCGAGCCGCAGTTCGAGGGCCAGACCAAGACCAAGCTGGGCAACTCGGAGGTGGCAGGCGCCGTGCAGCAGGCTGTAGGCGAGGCTCTCTCCTACTATCTGGAGGAGCATCCGAAGGAGGCCAAGCAGATTTGCGAGAAGGTGGTGCTGGCCGCTACGGCACGTATCGCCGCCCGCAAGGCCCGCGAAAGCGTGCAGCGCAAGAACCCGATGTCGGGTGGCGGTCTGCCCGGTAAACTGGCAGACTGTTCGAACAAAGACCCGAAGGATTGCGAAATCTTCCTCGTCGAGGGTGACTCCGCAGGTGGCTCGGCCAAGCAGGGACGCGACCGCCACTTCCAGGCCATTCTGCCCCTGCGCGGTAAAATCCTGAACGTGGAGAAAGTACAGTGGCACCGCGTGTTCGAAGCCGAGTCGGTGATGAACATCATCCAGTCGATCGGCGTGCGCTTCGGCGTCGACGGCGAGGGCGACCGTGAGGCCAATATCGACAAACTGCGTTACGACAAGATTATCATCATGACCGATGCCGACGTCGATGGTTCTCATATCGACACGCTCATCATGACACTCTTCTATCGCTTTATGCCGCAGGTCATCCAGGGCGGGCACCTCTACATCGCCACGCCCCCACTCTACAAGTGCACCTACAAGAAGGTCTCTGAGTACTGCTACACCGAGCAGCAGCGCCAGGCCTTCATCGACAAGTATGTGGCTGGCGACGAGAACTCCTCGCAACTCCACACCCAGCGCTACAAAGGTCTTGGTGAAATGAATCCCGAGCAGCTTTGGGAGACCACCATGGATCCTGCCAACCGACTGTTGAAGCAGGTGACCATCGAGAATGCCGCCGAAGCCGACGAGATTTTCTCCATGCTCATGGGCGACGACGTGGAGCCGCGCCGCGAGTTCATCGAGGCCAACGCCACCTACGCCAACATCGACGCATAGCATCCATCAACATCCGGCAATCAGCCAGACAGAAAACACAATAACGATTGTTCCAGGACAAAGAGTGCATTCCCTCTCTGTTCTGGAACAATTGTTTTACGACATCACGCGTGCTTATTTCAATTGCCCTACTGATACCGTTTCCATTTGCATCGGAATTCGGAGGAAACTGAGTTGATTTGCATAACAAAACAAGTTAATTTGCAAGACAAAACGACTTGTTTTGCTATGTAAATTCAGTTATTTTGCTTCCCGAAAGAATAGCGTTGCCGAAGCGGTAGCTAACTGAAAAACCATAAAATATTTTGCAGAAAAAAGAAAAAGCACTACCTTTGTAAAAATATTAAACTACAAAGACTCAATGAACATGAAAAAATGGCTGTTTTTAATCGTTGCATTCTGCTGCCTCAGCGCAGCCAACGTCTTGGCAAAGACGGAGTTAGCAACCGCCAGTCAGTTGCCGATGCGGCTGTGGTACGACCAGCCGGCGCAGTACTTTGAGGAGTCGTTGCCCGTCGGCAACGGTCGTTTGGGAGCGATTGTCTATGGCAATCCTGACGAGGACGTCATCCAACTCAACGACATCACGTTCTGGACGGGTGGTCCTTACGACCGACAGATGGACAGCGAGGCTCATAAGTGGCTGCCCAAGATTCGCGAGGCATTGTGGCGCGAAGACTATCGCACCGCCGATTCGCTGCAACTCAACATCCAAGGGCCTAACAGTAGCGATTATATGCCGTTGGGAACGTTGTGCCTTCGCTCGCTCAACCGTGAGCCTTGGACCGATTACTACCGCCAGTTGTCGCTCGATAGTGCCGTCTGCATGAACCAATACCGCCGTGGCGGCGTGCAGGTAAGGAAGGAATACCTCGTGAGTCATCCTGATCAGGTCATCGCCATCCGTCTCACGGCCAGCGGCGGCACGCTCAGCGAGGAGCTGCTGATGGGGTCGTTGGTGCCCCATCGGGTGAAGGTGTCGCCGGCAAACGGGCCTACGGGGCAGATCATGATGACGGGCCATGCCCTGGGCGACGAGCAGGAGCAGATGCACTTCTGCACCATCCTGCGTGCCGTGGCCGACAAGGGAGCACGCCTGGAGCAGACCGACTCGTCGCTCGTGGTGCGCCATGCACAGGAGCTGACCATCTGGATTGTCAACCGAACGTCGTTCAACGGCTACGACAAACACCCTGTGCGCGAGGGTGCGCCCTACATCGAGCGGGCCACCGACGACGCCTGGCACACCGTGAACTGCACGTTCAGCGAGGTGCTGCAGCGCCATGTGCAGGACTACCGCCAGTATTTCGACCGACTGAAACTGAATCTGAACGCCACGACGGCCCTGCCCCGCATTCCTACCGACCAGCTGCTGAAACAATACACGACTCCCCTCCCCTCGGAGGGGTTGGGGGAGGTCTCCAATGCCAGTTATCTGGAGACCCTCTATATGCAATACGGGCGCTACCTGCTCATCAGTTCGTCGCGCACGCCGGGCGTTCCCGCCAACCTGCAGGGGCTGTGGAACCCACACCTGCACGCACCCTGGCACGGCAACTACACCGTGAACATCAACCTTGAAGAAAACTACTGGCCTGCCGAGGTGGCCAATCTGTCAGAAATGACCGAGCCCCTCTGGACCTTCATGGAGGCACTTGCCGACAACGGCCGCTACTCCGCCCGCAACTACTACGGCATCAATCGCGGCTTCTGCTCCAGTCATAACAGCGACATCTGGGCAATGACCAATCCCGTGGGCGTGAAGCGCGAGAGTCCCGAGTGGAGCAACTGGAACATGGGACTGGCTTGGCTCACGCAGAACCTATGGGACCATTATCTCTTCACGCAGGACCGCGAGTTCCTTCAGCAAAGGGCATTCCCGCTGATGAAGGGCGCCTCGGAGTTCATGCTCGACTGGCTGGTGGAGAATCCCAAGCAGACGGGCGAGCTCATCACGGCTCCCTCCACGTCGCCCGAAAACGAATACGTCACGCCCGAAGGCTATCACGGCACCACCTGCTATGGTGGCACGGCCGACCTGGCCATCATCCGCGAGCTGTTCCAGAACACGCTTCGAGCTGCTGCCCTGATGGATCAGGTCTCGGCCGCAGCACCCATTGGCAGGGCACTAGCTCGCCTGCATCCCTACACCGTGGGCAAGGATGGCGACCTGAACGAGTGGTACTACGACTGGCGCGACTGGGATCCGCACCACCGCCACCAGAGCCATCTCATCGGACTCTATCCCGGTTCGCACATCACGCAGGCCAACACGCCCGACATTGCTAAGGCCTGCGAACAGACCCTCGTTCAGAAGGGCGATCAGACCACCGGTTGGTCGACGGGCTGGCGCATCAACCTCTGGGCTCGCCTGCATCGCCCCGATCAGGCCTACCACATCTATCAGAAGTTGCTCACCTACGTGTCGCCCGACCAATATCGCGGCCCCGACCGTCGTCGTTCCGGCGGCACCTATCCCAACCTCTTCGATGCCCACCCGCCCTTCCAGATTGATGGCAACTTCGGTGGCACGGCGGGCGTCTGCGAAATGCTGTTGCAGAGTCGCTACCTTCCTTGGGCCTTTAACAAAATAAGGGGAAAAGGGAGTTTTAAATTCAAGGATCGCTACGCCATAGAGCTCCTGCCAGCCCTGCCCGAAGCTTGGCAGTCGGGCAGCGTGAGCGGACTGAAGGCCCGCGGCGGCATCGAGGTGGCCATGACGTGGCGCGAGGGCAAGGTCGTCCAGGCCACGCTGCGAGCCGACCGCGACTGCGTGGTCGTGGTTACGTACAACGGGCAACAAAAGTTGCTAAAACTGAAGAAGGGAAAAAGGAAGTTACTCCGATGAAATGGGCGATTTTTGACGATTTTACGTAAAATCGTGTAAAGATAATTCCTCAGCGAGCGCACATAGCTGGTCGTACCATTCCTGCCCGAAGCGGCGCACGAGCGGTTTCTCCAGGAAGCGATAGACAGGCATATCGAGCTCGCGGCCTTTCGCTACGGCATCGCGGCAAATGTCCCAGCGGTTGTAGTTCAGTCCCACCGTGCCGTTCGAGAACACCTTGGCGCGGATGGGATAGAGCGAACACGACATAGGTTTCATAAACTTCGTGCGCCCCTGGCGGAACGCCTTCTCCAGCGCACAGAGACAGTTGTCGCCGTCGTAGCACGTGAACACGCAGTCCTTGCCGTGCACGATGCTCGTCACGAGGTCGCCTTCCGGGTCGTTGTAGGCCACTCCCTGACGGTCGATGACGCTCTGCGCCGAAGCCGAGAGGTCAGCCCACACGGCGTCGAGCGAGTCTTCAATTTCGCCGATTTCATCGAGGGTGACGGGTGCTCCGGCGTTGCCTTCAATGCAGCACGCGCCCTTACATTTCTCATAGTCACAACAGAAACGCTCCGTCAGAATGTCTGGCGACAACAACACGTCGCCCACTTGCAGGATGGGCAGATATTTCTTTTCCATAACAATACTACCAATCTATTGGTTCCACACCTTGACTGATCAGATACTCGTTGCAGCGCGAGAACTGGTGCTGACCAAACCAGCCACCACGATTGGCCGACAGCGGCGAGGGGTGGACACTCTCCAACACGAGGTTCTGCTGGCGGTTGATCATGTAGGCCTTGCCGCGGGCGTAGCTGCCCCAGAGCATGTAGACCACATGCTGTCGCTGCGATGCCAGCGCACGGATGGCGGCGTCGGTGAACGTCTGCCAGCCCAGCTGCGAGTGGCTGTTGGCCTGATGGGCCCGCACGGTGAGCGAAGCATTGAGCAACAGCACGCCCTGCTCAGCCCAGCGCGTCAGATTGCCAGTCGTGGGAATCGGTTTGCCCAGGTCGTCGTGTATCTCCTTGAAAATGTTTTGCAGCGAAGGAGGAAACGGCACACCGTCCTGCACCGAGAAACTCAGCCCGTGGGCCTGTCCCGGCTCGTGGTAGGGATCTTGTCCGATGATAACCACCTTCACCTTGTCGAACGGACAAAGGTTGAAGGCATTGAAGATGAACCGTCCCGGCGGATAGCACGAAGCCACACTATACTCGCGGCGCACGGCTTCGGTGAGCGTGGCGAAGTAGCCTTTCTCGAACTCGGGCTGCAACACGCGCTTCCAACTTTCTTCGATCTTTACGTTCATGGCGTCAAAAGAATTGATTCTGACTGCAAAGATACGAAGATTTTTTCAACTCTCCAACGTTTCAATGGTTCTTTCTGTAGCTGGCCACTGCCCACGTAGCCATGACGGTGCCAACAGCAGCGAGCGCCAGCACCTGATGCAGGATGTTCTGCAGCGTGCCGCCACGCACGAAGACGGTGCGGATGGCATCGATGAAGTAGTGCATGGGGTTGACGTAGGTGGTCATATAAGCCCACGACGGCATGCTGCGCGTCGGCGTGAACAGTCCGCTGAGCAGGAGCAGCATCACCACGAAGAACCACATGACGAAGATGGCTTGCTGCATCGTGTCGCTATAGTTCGACACGATGAGCCCGAACGACGAGAAGAAGAGAGCCAACAGCATGACGAGCAGATAGACCAGCCCGAGCGGCCCCTGACAGGTGATGCCATAGACGGCCCACGACAGCAGCAGGCATACCGTGAGCACGAAGAGTGCGATTATCCAGTAGGGAATGAGTTTGGCAAGGATGAACGTCCACTTCGACACTGGCGTCACGTTGATCTGCTCTATGGTGCCAGCCTCCTTCTCGCCCACGATGTTCAGGGCAGGCAGGAAACCGCACATGAGCATGACCAGGATGGCAAACAGCGCGGGAATCATGAACACTTTGTAGTCGAGGTGCTTATTGTAGAGGAACAATGTCGAGACCTTCGACTGCATGGCTGCCACATCAGGCATGGCGTGGGCCGTGACAATCTGTGCCAAGTAGCTGCTGCCGATGCTGCCTTTCGTGCCGTTCACAGCGTTGGCAGCAATGAGCACGCCCTTCTCCCGATAGTCGCGAGGCACCACCAACACGATGTCGGCCTTGCTCTTTTCAATATCTTTCAGCGCGTCGGCATAAGATGGTTTCTGCCCCTTGAACACGAAGTAGTTGCTGGCTTCCACCTTGTGCACCAGTTGCTGCGATTCGGTAGTGCGGGCATTGTCGACCACCTCCACGCGTATGCTCTTCACCTCCTGGTTCATCACCCACGGCATGACACACATGATGACGATGGGGAAAGCCACTATCAGCTTGGGCAGAAACGAGTTGCGGCGTATCTGCAGGAATTCCTTTTGGATGAGGAAGCGAAGCCCACCCAAGCCAGAGGCCCCACCGAGGTCCTCCCGAAGGAAAGTATGTTTTGTCACCTTTTTATAATTATTGATATTCATTTCCGCCTTATATGTAGTCTATAATCAGAATTACTATCTAAACATCCCTCCCTTTGGGAGGGCTTGGGTGGGCCTACTCCAACCGCGTCTTGAACTTGGCCAGTGCCACTACCAGCAGGAAGAGCGTCATGCCCGTCAGGATGCTGACTTCGCGCAGCACGTCGCCGATGCCTACACCCATAATCATCAGCTTGCGCATGGCCTCTATGTAGTAGCGGGGCGGCACGACGGCCGACACCCATTGCAGCACCACCGGCATCGACTCAATCGGGAAGAGCATGCCCGACAGCATGACGATGGGCATGAGCAGCACCATGGCCGACATGAGCAGCGCCATGAGTTGGTTGTTGGCAATGCTCGAGATGAGCAGTCCCAGCGAGAGGGCCAGCAGGATGTAGATGAGCGAGACGATGATAATCCACAGCAGTGATCCCTGCAAGGGCACCTGCAACACGTAGCGCCCCATGAGCAGGATGGTGATGAGGATGGCGAAGGCCAGCACCAGATAGGGCACCGCCTTGGCAATGATGATCATCAGTGGCCGAATGGGCGACACCAGCAGCACTTCCATCGTACCCTTCTCCTTCTCGCGCACGATGGAGATGGAGGTCATCATCGCACAGATGAGCATCAGCAACATACCCATGATGGCAGGCACGAAGTTGTAGGCCGATCGCATCTGCGGGTTATAAAGCATCTTGAGATTGACCAAAGACGACTGCCCATTGACGATAGTCTGCTGGGCGTAGTTCGTCCATTGCTGAGCCATGTTCGGGTCGGAGGCATCGACTATCATCTGCAGACCGCTTTTCTTCGAAGCGAAATCCTTGCCGAAGACGATTGCCATGTCGGCACGCTGATAGCGAATGAGTTGTTCGGCTTCTTGACTGGTGCCTACGGTGGCCGTGATGTCGAAGTATTCTGATGCCGCCAGCCGCTCAACGGCCTGCTGAGTGAGATGGTCCATCTGCGAGGTGACCACCACCGTGCGCACGTTCTTCACATCGTTGGTGATGGCGAAGCCGAACAACAACATCAGCACCACGGGCATGCCGAAGAGAATGAGCATCGTGCGACGGTCGCGCAGGATGTGGCGGGCTTCCTTGATGACGAACGACAGGAAAAGCGAGGCCCTACCCAAGTCCGCCCGAGGGGAGGGATGTTTGGCTACCTTTTTATTATTATTGTCAGTCATTTCTGTCTTTTATATAGTCAACTATCAGAATTACTATCTAAACATCCCTCCCTTTGGGGAGGGCTTGGGTGGGCCTGAGAGGCCTAATCTCCTCGCTTGGCCTGCCTTGCCAGATACGTGAACACATGGTCCATGTCAGGCTGTTGGAATCGGCGTTTCAGTTCGTCGGGCGTGCCGAGGGCGCTGATTTTCCCGTCCACCATGATTGAGATGCGGTCGCAATACTCAGCCTCATCCATGTAATGGGTGGTGACGAAGACGGTGATGCCACGGGCGGCAGCGTCGTAGATAAGTTCCCAGAACTGGCGGCGCGTGGCAGGGTCGACACCGCCTGTGGGTTCGTCCAGAAACACTACGCCCGGCTCGTGGAAGATGCTGACCGAGAAGGCCAGCTTCTGCTTCCAGCCCAGCGGCAGCGACGACACGAGGTCGTTCTTATGCTCCGTGAACTGCAGCCGCTCCAGCAGTTCGTCGGTCTTGCGGGCTATCACGTCGTCCTTCATGCCGTAGATGCCGGCAAAGAGGCGAATGTTTTCGGCCACGGTCAGGTCTTCGTAGAGCGAGAACTTCTGCGACATGTAGCCGATGTGTTTCTTGATTTGCTCGTGTTCGGTGCGGATGTCGTAGCCCACGACGGTGCCTGTGCCGCTGGTGGGCTGGTTCAGTCCTGTCAGCATGTGCATGGCCGTGGTCTTGCCGGCACCGTTGGCACCGAGGAAACCGAATATCTCACCGCGCTTCACCGAGAACGAGATGTCGTCGACGGCACGGAACGAGCCGAAGGCCTTCACCAGGTGCTGCACCTCGATGACGTTTTCCTGCTGTGCCTGCTGCTGTGACACAGCAACCGACTTGACAATCCCTGGTGGATTGAAGATGTCCTTGAACTCCTCGAGAATGACCGCAGGCGAGTCGATGCCACGCACCTTTCCGCGGTCGAGGAAGGCGATGCGTTCGCAGCGGCGCACCTCGTCGAGATAAGGCGTCGAGGCAACGATGGTGATGTTGCGCTCCTTCAGCATGCCCAGCATGTCCCACAACTCCTTGCGGCTCACGGGGTCCACACCCGTCGTGGGTTCGTCGAGGAACAGCACGCTCGGGCTGTGTACCAGCGCACAGCTGAGAGCCAGCTTCTGCTTCATGCCGCCTGAAAGTGCTCCTGCCTTGCGATTGCCGAACCGCTCAATCTGCGAGTAGATGGCCTTGATGGAGTCGTAGCCCTCGTCGACGGTTGTGCCGAAGAGCGTGGCGAAAAACTCCAGGTTTTCCCTCACCGTCAGGTCCTGATAGAGCGAGAAGCGGCCAGGCATGTAGCCCACACGCCGGCGGATGTCCTTCATCTGGCTCACGGTGTCGAACCCGTCGACTGCGGCCGTGCCCTCGTCGGGCAGCAGCAGCGTGCAGAGGATGCGGAACAGCGAGGTCTTGCCTGCGCCGTCGGGACCGATGAGACCGAACACCTCACCCTTGTCCACGGTGAACGACACGTCGTCCAAGGCTTTCACCCTCCCGTAGCTCTTCGAAACATGATGAACCTCAATTGCATTCATGACTCTCAACTCTCAACACTAAACTCTAAACTCTCAACTCTCAACTAAAACCTCACCTCGCCGTACATCCCGATCTTGGCGAAGCCGTCGTTCTTGATAGAAATCTTCACGGCATACACCAAGTCGGCACGCTCGTCGTCGGTCAGGATGGTCTTCGGCGTGAACTCCGAGCGCGAAGAAATCCACGCAACCGTGCCCTCGTACGTCTTCTTCTCCTTGTCGCCATAGTCGGCAAAGACCTTCACCTTCTGTCCTATCTTCAGGTCCTTCAGCTGGCTGGAGGTGACGTAGGCTCGCAGATACATATTCTGCACATCGGCCATCTTGAAAAGAGGCTTGCCGATGGCCACAAACTCGCCCTGCTCCACATACTTCTCCAACACCGTTCCCGCAATGGGAGCCTTCACCTGGGCATTGGCTATCTGGTCGGCAATCTGGCGCTGCTGCGCGTTGAGTCCGTCAATCTGTGCACCGATGCCCTTGCTCTGCTCAGCCAGACTGGCGTTGTTGCTGCGAATCTGGTCGCGTGTGGCCTCCCGCTGCCGCTCCAGGACTTTAATCTGATAGTTGATGTCGTCGAGTTGCTTCTTAGGGACGGCACCGTCGGCCACCAGTTCTGCGAACCGCTGGCGTTCGCGCTGAGCATTGGCAATCTGCTGGCTGATCGACGAAAGTTGCTTCTCCAAGTCGAGGCGGCGGCTGTCGGTGGCGCTACGCGTGGCACCCAGCTGGCGTTTCTGTGCCTCCAGTTGTTCGCTGGTCTGCTGCAACTGATAGGCATCGATGCTTCCTACCACGGCTCCTTGCTCAACCGCCTGTCCTTCGCTGATGTTGAAAGTCTTCAACTCGCCCGTTGCCTTTGCCGAGACCGTCACTTCCGTTGCCTCGAAGGTGCCGGTGGCATCATATTCCTTTTCTTTGTTTCCGCAAGCGCAGAGCATCAGCACTGCACCTGCCACGATCAATCTCTTTTTCATATTGCCTCTTCTCATTGGTTGGTTGTATATTTTTTGTTGTAGATTTCCTTGAGCATTTCAATCTCGTGGATGGACTGTTGCACCTTGGCGGCATTCTCGGCGTTGATTTCCTTCACCAGGGCGTTGACGTCGATGATGCCGTGGGCGAGTTTCGATTCCGCTGCCTTGCGCACAGCAGAGCGCAGCGAGATAATCTCTTCATCGTCGGCCATCAGTTGCCGGTAGCGGCTGATGTTCTCGTCCTGCTGCAGCTGCTCCAGCCTGTTGTTGAAGAGAAACACTTCGCGGTTGTTCTCCGCCAAGTCGCGCTGACGCTGAATCTTCGCCTTGTCGTTCTTGTGGGTGTAGAGGGCGCCGATGTTCCATGTCAGTCGGGCACCCACCATTCCGTTCAGACTCCAGTCGCGGCTCATCATGTCTTCGAACATGTTGTAGCCGGGATAGCCATAGAAGCCCTGCGCAAAGACGCCCAACTTCGGCACCAGCGCGGCTCGAAGGGCCTTCTCTTGGGCATCGGCCAAGCGAAGTTGCGAGTCGAAGAGGTGCATCTCGGGACGAAGCACCGATGGCTGTCCTGTGGCAACTGTCGGCGCAGGCTTCTGCAGTTCCTTCACCTCGATGCCGCAAAACGTGGCGAGCATCGTCTGCAACATGCGCTTTTGCGATGCCAGGCTGGCAGCCTGCTGCACGACGTTCAGCCGTTCTGCCTTCACGTTTTGCAGGTCGCACTCGGCAGCCGTGCCGCCTTTCACCATCGATGCCAGCTTCTTCTCGTTGCCGGCAAGCAGTTCCTGCAAGTCCTTGTTCAGGCGAATCTGCTCGTCGAGCAGCAGCAGCGAGAAGTACATCTCGTTGACGCGCTTGCGCACTTGATACAGGCTGACTTCCGTCTGTGCAGCCTGCACATTGCCTTGCTCGCGGGCTATTTGTTTCTGACTGCTGATGGCGCCGCCGTCGAACAGCGTCTGGCTGACGTCGATGCCCACGCGATACTGGTCCTTGGTGAGGCCCTTCATGTTGATGCCCATCTGCTGATAGACGCTCTGCAGCTGGTCGGGAAACGACACCACGTCGCTCTGATAGGTTGCCTGGGCAGTAGCTGAAATCTGCGGCAGCCAGCCCTTGCCGATGTTCGCCACCGTCAGTGCCGTTGTCTTCTCGATGAGGTCGTACTGCCTGATGAGCGGATAGTTGCGCTCGGCAGCCTGCTGGCAGTCTTCGAGCGTCTGGGCACCCGCCGTCAGGACGGCGAGAAGGAGAATCGGAATCAAGAGAATTCGCTTCATCATCTTTTTTATATTAATTAGGTATTACATTCTTTCATTTGCCCCTCCCCCGTGGGAGTCGCGGCGCGTAAGCGGAACACATTGTTCTCATTCACGCTGCAAAATTACTGCATTTTCAGCTAACAGCCGTTATCCTGCAGCATAAAGAAATGTTCTTTTTGTTCGATATGCGTACAAAATGACGCAGGTTTAGCAAAATAATATTATCTTTGCATCGGAAACATAAAACAAACTGCCGTATGAAGAAGCAACCGAGACTGATGAGTCTGTCGCTCATGCGCGACATCTTTGAGCCTCATCGCGCACAGATACGCGAACATTTGTTCATCAACAACGAACTGGCCGTCATCTTTGGCGACCCGCTCATCTTCCGACTGGTGATGCAGCAGGTGCCGCCGTTCACCATCGACGACCACCGCATGGGCATCATCACGCGGGGCGAGATTCGCGTCAATGTGAACCTCGTGGAGAAACGGTTCACGGCAGGCATGATGGTGTTTCTCGGGCCGGGTTCCATCATCACCCCCCTCAGCTTCAGCGACGACCTGCAGATATTCGGCGTCGGCCTCTCGAAGAACTTCCCGCTGCCCTTTGCGCCGGGACAGTTGCCGTCGGCCTTCAACGGGCAGGTGCGCGACTTCCAGCTGCAGGCCAGCGAGGCCGACCTGCTGACGGCCCGCAACATCATCGAGACACTGTGGCAACTGGTCCACCAGCCCGACTACAACCGCCAGACGGCAGCCAGCCTCGTGGCGGCACAGATGCACCTCTACGACGGCCTCTACCGCCAGCATGCCGACCGCCAGCAGGCCACGCTGTCGCGCGAGCAGACCATCTTCGACCGCTTCATCGACCTCGTCAACCAGCACAGTCAGCAGCACCACCACCTGGACTACTACGCTCAGCGCATGTGCCTCACCGAGCGCTATCTGGGCACCGTCATCCGCCAGGCCAGCGGCGTCACGGCCAAGGAGTGGATAGACCGTGCCCTCGTGGCCCGCATACAGGTGGCGCTGCGCCACACCGACAAGACCGTTGCCCAGATTGCCGACGAATTGTCGTTTCCCAATCCCTCGTTCTTCTGCAAGTATTTCAAGCGCCTCACCGGCCTCACCCCGCAGGAGTTCCGCCGGCAGTGAGGAGGGGGGGCAGCATCTGGCCAAGTAGGTACGAGATAAGGGGGGCTTTGCGCGGCACTTACCTACACTTTATGCCCTTCCACTCCCCTCCACTCCCCTCCCTTCCACTCCCTTTTATGCCCCTTTATACCCCTTTACGCCTCATTCTATGAATTTTTCCGACAAAACGACTGCGGCGTGAAACATCAAACTAGAGCGTGAAACAATGGGGAGCCTACCCCTAACCCCTCCCTAAAGGGAAGGGAATTCATCAATAACGATGGTTTTCCCCGGCTAAACCTATGGTTTGGATGATACAACTCTATGAGATGGAGCATGCAACTCTATGAGATAGATCGACTAAACCTATGGTTTACATGGTCTAAACCTATCGTTTCGAGCCCCCTAACTTAGGGGGTTGGGGGTCTCGAGTGACTAAATGATTGAGCCACAACGTATTAGCAAACTTCGCAAAATACGGGCGTATTTGCGAAAAAATATTTTCCAGTTCAAAACATCGGCCTTCTCTGAAGCCTTTTTCGACCAAAAAAGTTTACATAGTTATAGTGCCTACTACGAACCTCCGCACTACATCACTCGTAGTTATTACGCTGGTGGCTTCTAATAATGAAGAACGAGTGCCAAGAAGCGCCGCTACCTGGAAGACAAGAAGAAATAATAAAAAAGAGACGCATATTAAGATCATACGCGTCTCTTTTCTTAGATATAACACAGAGATATTGTTACTTGTTGTCGCTGATGAGGCACTCACCGGTCATGTCGGCGGGCTGCTCCAGTCCCATGATGTGGAGGATCGAGGGAGCCACGTCGGCCAGGCGGCCGTCCTTCACCGTTGCCGAGTTGTTGTCGGTGACGTAGATGAACGGCACGGGGTTCAGCGAGTGAGCGGTGTTGGGCGTGCCGTCGGGGTTGATGGCGTTGTCGGCATTGCCGTGGTCGGCAATGATGATGGCCTCGTAGTCGTTGGCCTTGGCAGCCTCGATGACCTCGCGCACGCAGTTGTCAACGGCCCAGACGGCCTTGGCGATAGCGTTGTAGACGCCCGTGTGGCCCACCATGTCGCCGTTGGCGAAGTTCACGACGATGAAGTCGTACTGCTGGGTGTTGATGGCCTTCACGAGGTTGTCCTTCACCTCGTAGGCGCTCATCTCAGGCTTCAGGTCGTAGGTGGCCACCTTCGGCGAGGCAACGAGGATGCGGTCTTCGCCCTCGTAGGGAGCCTCGCGCCCGCCGTTGAAGAAGAATGTCACGTGGGCATATTTCTCGGTCTCGGCGGTGTGGAGCTGCTTCTTGCCCAGCTTCGAGAGGTATTCGCCCAGCGTGTCCTCGACGTTCTCTTTCGGGAAGAGGATGTGCACGCCGGTGAACTTGGCATCGTAGGGCGTCATGCAGTAGTACTGCAGGCCGGGGATGGTCTGCATGCCCTGCTCGGGCATGTCCTCCTGCGTCAGGGCAATGGTGAGTTCCTTGGCGCGGTCGTTGCGGAAGTTGATGAAAATCACCACGTCGCCCTCCTCGATGAGGCCGTTGACGGTGGCGTTGTGGATAGGCTTGATGAACTCGTCGGTGACGCCTTCGTCGTACGACTCCTGCATGGCCACGACCATGTCCTCAGCCTGCTTGCCGACGCCTTTCACAATGAGGTCGTAGCCTTCCTTCACGCGCTCCCAGCGCTTGTCGCGGTCCATGGCGTAGAAGCGGCCCACGATCGAGGCGATGGCAGCGTCGTTGTCCTGGCAGACCTTCGTCACCTGCTCGATGAAGCCCTTACCAGAGTGAGGATCGGTGTCGCGGCCGTCCATGAAGCAGTGCACGAACGTCTGGTTCTTCAGGCCGTAGGCCTTGCCCACTTCGATGAGTTTGAAGAGGTGGTCGAGGCTCGAGTGCACGCCGCCGTCGGAGCAGAGACCCATGAGGTGGAGTTTCTTGCCTGTTTCCTTGGCGTAGGTGTAGGCAGCCTTCACCTGCGGATTCTCCATGATGGAGCCATCCTTGCAGGCGCGGTTGATCTTCACGAGGTCCTGATAGACGATGCGGCCTGCGCCGATGTTGAGGTGACCCACCTCCGAGTTGCCCATCTGACCGTCGGGCAGACCAACGTCTTCGCCCGAAGCCTGCAGCTGCGAGTGAGCTGAAACGGCCGTGAGATAGTCGAGATACGGGGTCGGCGTGTTATAGATCACGTCGCCCTTGCCATGCTTACCGATTCCCCATCCGTCGAGAATCATCAAAAGTGCTTTCTTTGCCATAAACGTGTTATCTTATTATATTTATTGATTTGCGGGTGCAAAGTTACGAATAAGTGAGCGAAATGCAAAGCAAAAACCAAAGTTTTTGGTTTCATTCCCGAGCGGAAGTAACTTTTCCGAGCAGAAAGCATTAGGCAAAGGTCAGAACGGCAAAAAAGGGAAGGGAATGTTTTGTAAAACCATTTCTTTTTTGTAATTTTGCCCCCCGAATAAAATATGAAGTTCCCATTTTATTTCTTATAATAATTAAAAGTTCCCAAATGAAAAGAATCTACAGAACCAAAACATAATGAAAAAGTTTTTTGTCATATTGAGTCTTTTCGTGGCCACCACCGTGCTGGCAGGTCCCGTGAGCAAGGAACAAGCCCGGCAGTTGGCTGCCGACTTCGTGAAAACACGCCCCGCGGCAGCTGCCTCCAAGGCAGCAGGCGGCATAGCCCAGCAGGCCGACGCGCTCAGCCTCGTCACGCTTTCGCAAAACAAGCAGGAGGCCATGGCAGCACCGTTCTACATCTTCAACATCGGCGAGCGACAAGGCTTCATCATCATCTCGGGTGACGACCGCACAGCGCCGGTGCTCGGCTACAGCGACGAGGGCTGCATTGACCCTGAGCGCATGCCCGAAAACCTGCGCTACTGGCTCGACGACTATGCACAGCAGCTGAAGACGCTGGCCCAGATGGACGACACGCAGGCTCAGAACTGCCTGCGCGCCCCGAGCCGCGCTGCCGTGAAGACGCGCAACTCCATCGCTCCGCTCATCACCACGAAGTGGGACCAGGCCACGCCCTACTGGAACGAATGCCCGCAGTTCATGATCTCCGAGGACGAGGCCGACGGCTACGAACTGGCCTACACGGGCTGCGTCGCAACGGCCATGTCGCAGATCATGTACTTCTACAAGCAGCCCGAGCGCATCACGGAGCCTATACCCTCCTACACGTTCACCGTGGCTGGCGACAACTTCAACTACTCCACCGTGACCATGGAGGAGCAGCCTGCCACCTCTTTCGACTGGGCACACATGCGCGAGACCTACACGGGCGCTGAGGACGAGGTCTACACCTCGGCCGTGGCTCATCTGATGCTCTATGTGGGCTGCTCGGTGAAGATGCAGTACGGCACGTCGGCATCAGGTGCCTACACGGATGACATCCCCAAGGGCTTCGCACGCTTCGGCTATGGCTCGAAAATTGCTTTCCGCACCGACTATTCGCAGGAGGACTGGGAGAACCTGGTCTATAGCGAACTGGCAGCCGGCCGACCGATGATCTACAACGGCACGGCAGGCAGCGGCGGCGGCCACTCGTTCATCTGTGACGGCTTCGAATATGGCGAGTACTTCCACATCAACTGGGGATGGGGAGGCATGGGCAACGGCTTCTTCCAGCTCAGCATCATGAACCCCTCGGCCAGCGGCATCGGCGGCTCCAGCTCCAGCGAGGGCTACAACATGAAGCAGAACATCATCTATAATATCATACCCGGCACGGCTACGCCCGAAGGCGGCAGCAGTGAAGAAGATGAGGCGGAGCCGATGCTTACTGTCACAGCTATTAGTGGAACTACCTATGAATTCAAGGATCGCAGTGATAGCAGCAAGCCATTTTACATTCAAGATACAAGAAAAGTGAAGGTGAGTTTCTCTGACCACTCCGAGACGGGCCTCAAGTACGAGGTGGCACTGGCACTGCTGAATCCGGCCGACAACACGTTCGAGGTGATGGGCAACTCTGCCTACAACGCTGGCGAGGTGACCACGTCCGCACTGGGCGACACGAAGGACTTCGGACAGGGGCTGAAGCCGGTCAGCTATGGCACCGACCAGCGCATCACCTTCGGCGCTGGCAAGACGGGCGACTTCCGCATCGTGCCCATCTTCAGGGTTATGGGCACGGAGGAGTGGCAGCTCATGAACAAGTCCGACCGCTACCACGTCGAGGTGACACTCTACTCAACGACGACCTCGCAGCCCATCTACCATCCGGAAAAGAACCTGGAGGTGTCGTCCATCTCGTTCACCGGCGAGGACAAAGTGGGCAGCAAGGAGCAGGTGCACGCCACCATCGAGAACCATGCCGACGAGCGCTACTTCGGCAATCTCTACCTCGACTTCGGCGGTCAGCAGCTCGACGAGTACTCGCAATACACCACCGTCGTGCAGGCTGAGGTGCCGGCCAACGGCTCAGCCACCGTCACCTTTAACCTCACGCCCGCCACGGCAGGCACGAAGAAGGTCTATGTGATGATAGACGATGGCTACGGCGGCTACGACGTGCTGCCGGGCACCAGCGCCTCCATCGAGATCGAGGCCGTCGAGGAGGCTGAGATGAACCTCACCGTCGACATCGAGGCCGTCAACGCCACCACCACCGACGATACCAACATCCATGGCTCCATCTACGACAGCAGCGTGCGCTTCCGCGCCACCATCACCAACAACTCCGACGGCGAGTACAACAAGTACGTTCTGGCACCGCTCTTCATCGTCAAGCGCAACGACGACGGCAGCATCGGCGGCGGCTCGATGGTCACCTACAAGCAGCAGACCGTAAGCATCCCTGCCGGCGGCTCGGCCACCTACTACTTCGACTTCGACAACCTGGCCTACGGCTCCACCTACTCCATGAACATCTACGCCCGCAACAACGTGCCGCAGGAGGAAGACGCCTCGCACGTCGACAACATCGTGGATAAGGGCAAGTCGAAGTACTACGCCATCGAGCGCGGCATCATCACATGGAAGGGCGACGGCACCCGCAAGGGCTATAAGCCCGAGGAAGGCTTCACCGTGCCTGACGACGTGGCAGCAGTGTCGCTCGAGGGCGTCACGCTGAGCAGCATCAACGCCAGCAGCAATCCGAACACGCTCTACTTCCTGGGCGAGGACGAGACGGCACCGGCCGGCCTCAATGGCAAGAACGTGGTGCGGGGCACGCAGGCAGAGAGCGTCAAGCTCGTTGATGGCTATGACTTCTACACGCCGCAGACCTTCACGGCCTCTGAGATAAGCTACAAGCGCACGTTCACACAGGGACACAACAACAAGGTACGCACGGGATGGAGCACCATCGTGCTGCCCTTCCAGCCTACGAAGGTGATGAACCAGACCGACCAGAAGCAGATAGACTGGTTCCGTTCCAGCACCGACAGCGGCAAGCAGTTCTGGCTGTGCGACTTCGCCGAAGAGGACGGACAGACGGTCTTCTTCCGCAATGCGCCCGAAATGCTGGCCAACGTGCCCTACCTCGTGGCAGTGCCCGACAACGCCTGGGGCGCGAAGTGGGACCTGCGTGGCAAGGAGATTGTGTGGAGCGCTGAGAACGCCACCATCAAGCCTGATGCCATCGCCTACACGAGTGGTCAGCAGATGGTGTTCGCAGGTTCCGTCTACAGGCAGGAACTCACGGGCATCCTCGGCATCACCGCCGACGGCAGCCAGTTCTCTACCAGTGGTGAGCAGGCTGTCGATGCCTTCCACGCCTACTTCAAGACCATCGACGGCGAGTCGGCTGGTGCCAAGGCGCTCTCGATTGCTATCCTCAGCGACGACGTTAACGGCATCGAGCCCACGCCCATCGCTACGCAGAACGAATCCGAGGCGGCAGCCATCTACGACCTGAGCGGCCGACGGATACAAGGTAACGACGGCTCCTCGCTCCCGAAGGGCATCTACATCATCAACGGCAAGAAAGTCGTCAAGTAAGATTTCACTTTCCCTCTTCCCTTCAGGCAGGGGGAGACTCCCACAAACACACAGGCAGACGGACACAAGTCCGTCTGCCTGTGCTGCTTTTTATGGTTGGTCTACAATGATAACTATGCCTCTCACAAGATGCTTTACTCAGCGTCAGGCTGCTGGCCGTCGTGAGCCTTCCACTGGCACTCGGTGATTCGCATATCGCTGAAGACAGCGGTGAAGGACGATTCCTCGGGCGAGCAGGCATAGATGCCGAAACTGATTTCATCGGCACCGGCATACATGTGGCAGATGCGCATCTGACTGAAGTCGGTGCCATTGGTGGAACACTCGATGCAGTAGTCATCCTCGCGGCGCGAGAATCGGTACCACATGGTCTTCATGTCGGCGGGGATGGCGGTCGTGGCCCAGTCGGAATAGCCATTGTTGGTGGCCACGGAGCCGAGGTGCTGGAACTCGTCGTTCTCGTATTCCACCGACCCCTTCAACCAGTTCTCGCTGTCCAGATACATCACGATGCCGCACTGGTCGAAGCGCTGGTGGCTCTGCGAGAAGTCGGTCTTCACGACGAAGCTGAAGAACTTCTCACGCGTCTTCATCTGCAGCACCGGTGCATTGTCGTTCCGGAAGTGGTAGTAGGTGCGCTGCCAGAGGTCGGTGTGGGGTGCAGTGGTGACGACGATAGTGTCGCCCTTGATTTCGAATCCGGCTGGTTCACGGGTCCACTGAAGGTTGTTGAGGTCTACGCGGCCGCTGTCGGCCAGCGCCAGCTTCACGTTGTCGACGAACTCCTGCTGCGACTCCTTCTGAGTCTGCTGTCCGCAGCCCACGAGCACGAGGCCGAGGCTTAGCAATGAAATAATGTTTTTGTTCATGGTTGTGTTTGATGAATGAATTTTTCTACTGCAAAAGTACTATTTTATCTTAAGACCAGCAAATGTTTTCGTAAAGATTTCGGCAAAAGAGAAGCGCCCTGCATCCATCACTGGACGCAGGGCGCTTGGTGCGATGCTGCCTCGGCAGCAATCCTATCAATCATCATCCTATTTCAATCTGGCGCTCCACCTTGGTGCGAGCTTGCTCGGTCTTCGGCAGGTCGACGGTGAGCACGCCGTTCTCGACCCGTGCGGCAATCTTAGCCTTCTCCACATCATCAGGCAGGATGAGCGTCTGTTCGAACTTGGTGTAGTTGAACTCGCGACGCAGGTAGTGAGCATGCTTATCGTCGGTGGTCTGTTCCTGCTTTTTCTCCATTTTGATGACGAGGTTGCCCTCCTCGTTGATATTGACGGCGAAGTCCTCCTTCTTCAGTCCCGGTGCAGCCAGTTCGACAAGATAAGCCTCATCATTTTCGAGGACATTGATGGCAGGTGCCGTTGCGTTGGCCCGCGTCATGAAATCGTTGTCGAAGAAATCGCCGAAAACGGTCGGCATCCAGTTGTTGCGATGAATCATTGGTCTCATAATAGTTACCTCCATTTTTTGTTTTTGTTATTGTTTCTGTTTTTTTGTTTTCGTTTGTTTGAGTTCCTTTCGTTGCTCACAAAGATTCATGCAATGATTGTGCCACTGCACAATAAGCGACAACTTGACACATGGGCAAGACATTTTGTCATACACAAAAGAGAAAAGAGCATTTTTCCTTTGCACTTTACAGACTTATTTGTACCTTTGCGAAAGAACTACGATATTAGCTAAAACCTTTTGACAATGAATCCGACCATCAAGAATTTTGTATTAGCCACTGCTGCGGGCTTGCTCAGCACGAGTGCCGTGGCCCAGCAGGCGCCGAAACTCAGTAAGGACAACATCGACGAGGTGCTGCAGGCCATGACGCTGCAGGAAAAGGCGCGACTGCTCGTGGGCAGCGCCAAGGACTTCTTCGGCGAGAACGCTGTGGTGGGCAACAGCGCCGACCGCGTGCCGGGAGCAGCCGGACAGACGGCGGCCATCCCACGACTGGGCATACCGGCAACGGTGCTCACCGACGGACCGGCCGGTGTGCGCATCAACCCCACTCGTGAGGGCACCACGCAGACCTTCCACGCCACAGGCTTCCCCATCGGGTCGTGTCTGGCGGCAACATGGAACACAGACCTGCTGCAACGCGTAGGCACGGCCATCGGCAAGGAGACGATGGAGTATGGTTGCGACGTGATACTGGGTCCGGGCATGAACCTGCACCGCAACCCGCTGTGCGGCCGTAACTTCGAATACTTCTCGGAGGACCCGCTGGTGACGGGCAAGATGGCGGCAGCCTACATACGCGGCGTGCAGAGCCAGGGCGTGGGCACCTCGGCGAAACACTACGCCGTGAACTCGCAGGAGACGAACCGCACGAGCGTTGACGAGCTGGTGTCGCCCCGCACGGCACGCGAGCTATACCTGCGCGGATTCGAGATTGCCGTGAGGGAGAGCCAACCCTGGACGGTGATGTCGTCGTATAACAGGGTGAACGGCCAATACTCGATGGGGCACCACGACCTGCTGACGAAGATACTGCGCCAGGACTGGGGTTTCAAGGGTATGGTGATGACCGACTGGATAGGCATCCGCAAGGATTTGAACACGGCCGTCGAGGTGGCTGCCGGCAACGACCTGATGGAGCCGGGCAACAAGCAGCAGGCGGAACAAATCATTGAGGCCGTGGAGAAGGGCAAGCTGAGCATCGACGACGTGAACCGCAACGTGCGGCGACTGCTGGAGTACATCGTGAAGACGCCAAGTTTCCGCCACTATGCCTACACCAACAAGCCCGACCTCGCCAGCCACGCCGCCCTGGCACGCGAGGCAGCCACGGAAGGAATCGTGGTGCTGAAGAACAGGAGCCTCCCCCTACCCCTCCTAAAGGAGGGGAGTCAGGCTTCTCAACCTTCTCAACTCTCTCAACCTTCTCAACTCTCTCAACCCACTGGACAAGGTACGGTGGCAGCGCTCTTCGGCGTGACGGGATACCACATGCTGTCGGGCGGAACCGGCTCGGGACGCGTGCACACTCCGTATATCGTGAACATGGTGGAGGGACTGAAGAACGCCGGCATCAGCACGACGAAGATGTTGACGGATGTATATAGTAAATATGTACCATATGCGCGCGCGAAGTTCCAAGCCGACAACCACACCGGCGAGTGGTACCTGCAGGATGCCTGGGGCGACCAGAAGTTGCAGGAGATGCCCATTGGGCGCAAGCTCATTGAACACGAGGTGAAGGAGGCCGACGTGGCCATCATCACGCTGGGCCGACAGGCTGGCGAGGGCGCTGACCGCGATGCCGAGCGCGAGTTCTTCCTGCAGGCCGACGAACAGGAAATGATCAAGAACGTGAGTGAAGTGTTCCATGCCGCCGACAAGCCGGTGGTGGTGGTGATCAACAGCGGCTCGGTGATCGAAACCGCCTCGTGGCGCGACAGAGTGGATGCCATCGTGCTGGCGTGGCAGCCGGGCGAGGAGGCAGGCAATGCCATCGCCGACGTGCTGACGGGAAAAGTGTGTCCGTCGGGTAAGCTGACGATGACATGGCCGGTGAGCGTCTACGACCACGCGTCGTCGCGCCACTTCCCGAGCCGCGGAGCCACCAGCGACCACGAGGAGGGCATCTACGTGGGCTACCGCTACTTCGACACATTCAAGAAGGACGTGGCCTACCCCTTCGGCTACGGACTGAGCTACACGACGTTCGACTACTCGAAGCCATCGGTGAAGGTGAGCGGTGAGAAGGTGAGCGTCAGCGTGACCGTGAAGAACACGGGCAGCGTGAGCGGCAAGGAGGTGGCACAGGTCTACGTGACGGCACCAGCCGGCCAACTGGAGAAGCCGGCACAGGAGCTGAAGGCGTTCGCCAAGACGCGCGAGCTGCGCCCCGGCGAGAGTCAGACGCTGACGATGGAACTGCAGCGGCGCGACCTGGCGAGCTACGACGAGGCGCGGAGCCAGTGGCTCACGGAGGTCGGACAGTATGTGTTCCGCATCGGTGCGTCGAGCCGCGACATCCGCCAGACGGTGAAGGTCAACATCAAGGAGTACACCGAGAAAACAACGGACGCGCTGAAGACAGCCCAATAGAGACCCACCCCTACCCTCCCTAAGGGAGGGAGTAAATAGCCCTCAAGGGAAACGGTTCTTCAGACTGACGACACATACGAACTATTGACAGTTGATAGTTTAGAGTTTAGTGTTTAGAGTAAGTTCTGAGTTTAGAGTTTTATAATCTGTGAAAAAAAGGTCCCTGCCTCATGGTGTAGGCGGGGACCTTTGCTATGGTATAAAAGAGTATAGAAAAGAACGATTCTGCGTTGATGGGGCGGGCGCTATGGCAGCGTCAAGGTGTCGGTGAAGTTACCGAAGGAACCAGCCGAGACGGTGTGGACGAGCGTCATGTCGCAGACCTTCGTGTCGGGATGGTAGAGACCTGCCACGTCGACATAGTCACCAGCCTTGTAGTAGCCCTGCAGCGAGACAACACCATAGCTGGAATGTACCCACGAAGCCTGCTTGTGGACGATGACGTAGTTCTCAGGCGTGATCTCGAACTCGATGTCGTAGCCTTCCTCGAACAGGCTGAGGATCTTATAGACGGGATAGCCGTCGGCCTTCATGATGTCGACATCGAACTCCTCTTCCCACCACTCGGGCGAGCTGTAGTGACCCTTGCCAAGAGCCACCCACGAGTACTCCTTGCTGATGGAGAACGACACCTCGTTCATGCCTTCATGATACGTGGGCGAGAGGTTCAGCGAGTCGGTGCAGGCAAGCTTGAGGTCGAGGGTCTTGCCCATTGGCAGCTTGTCGACGTTCACGGTGAACGTGGCAGAGTTGCTGCCATCGGCAAAGGCGAAATCGCTGATGGCGCACACGTCGCTGGCATTGACATCCTCACCGCCTACTTGTGCTAAGAGAGGAACAACCTTACCGGTAAAAGCTCCGCTCTTGTTGCCACGGTAAACGGTAATTGTATAGATAGGGTCGTTGGCAGGAACCCTGATGCTGCCCAGGGAGGGGGCGCTGAACGCCAAGCCCTGATTGCCGGTAGCACTGTAGACGGCACCTTCCTGGTCGGTGTTGCAGGCAGTAAACAGTGCTACTGCTGCGAACGCCAGACTTAAGAATATCTTATTTATTTTCATAAACTGATGGTTTTTATTGGTGATTCTTTAATTATTTTGGAGGGTAGGGAGTTTTAAGGAGTTTAAGGATCTTAAGGACTTTTAGGACCTTAGGGTCATTCAGCCCTTTAGACCCTTTCAACCCTTTACGCCCTTTACTCCCCCTTATTTATAATCTCCGATGGGGTTCTGGTCCTTGTCGATGTTAAGGCTCTCATTGCCGTCGAACTCAGCCTGCGGGATGGTGAGCACGTTCATGTAGGCCTCGGGATCGTCGGTAGGTTTCGTGCCGAGCAGCAAGCCGCTGGGCCAGCCCTGGTCAGCCGTACGGCGGAAGCCCTGCTTCAGGCGCTTCAGGTCGTACATACGGCCGAACTCGCCCCAAAGCTCCAGACGACGCTGGATGAGGATCTCCTCGAGCAGTGAGCCCGTCTCCTTCGACTTCTCGGTGGTCTTGCCAAGGGCGGTGCCTGTCTTCTGGGTGTCGTAGCTGGCATCGCGCTGGCTCATCACGGCCATCAGGTCCTTCTTGGCTGAGGCATCGTCGCCCAGACGGCACTCAGCCTCGGCAGCGGTGAGATACATCTCCTCTACGCGCATGAAGATGTAGTCGCCCATCCAGGTCGACACATCGGTAAAGGCAAACTTCTGCTGGATGAGTCCCTTGTCGGCCATCCACCACTGGCGGCGTGCGTCGCCCTGACCCATCTTGTCGTAGAGGTCCTTGTTGACGGCCTTCGGTGCACGGTAGGCATAGGAGACGCCGGAGTTGTAGTCCATGTGTGCGAAGAAGCTGGCATACATACCCACCTGGTCGGCGATGATGCGTGCTCCCCACATCACGTTCTCGGCATCGACATTGTTCAAGCCCATGAACGAGCTGACGGGGATGACCTTGCAGCCACTGGCGTCGATGGCCTCGTGGGCAGCGGCCTTGGCATCGGCCCACTTGTTCTCGACCATGCAGATGCGCGCCTTGATGGCCTGAGCCACGGCGTAGTTGATGTGGCTCTTCTCATCCTTATAGCGCGGAATGCCCTTCAGCAGCTCGCAGGCGTGGTTGATGTCCTTGTCAATCTGCTCATAGACGGCAGCATTGGTGGCACGCGGCTGGCCCTTCGTCTCAGGCGTAGTGGGCTCTACGTAGAGCGGCACGCACGGTTCCTGCTCGTGGCCTACGAGGGTGCGGGCGAAATACTGCGAGAGCATGAAGTAGGAGTAGGCACGGATGGCATAGGCCTGTCCGATGGCATAGTTCTTCTCCTCGACGGCGCCCTCCATGGTCTCCTCGGCTGCGATGATGTAGTTGGCATTGGCAATCCAGTTGTAGTAGGCATACCACAGGTCGTACGAACGCCACGAACCGGCGGTGTAGCGGCGCTTCACGTCGTAGACGGCATCGAACCAGAACCAGCCCGAGCCCTGAGCCTGCATGATGTGGTCGTCGCCCATGACGTCGGCGCAGAGATTGTAGGCCGTGATGCCGAAGCACTGGTGGGTGTTGCCGGTGGTCGACCATCCGGCGGTGTACATCTCACGATAAATACCATTCAGGGTGACCAGCGCCGACTTACCGTTGCCGAGCAGTCCTTGACCCGACATGTACTGCGTGGGGACGGTCTCGATCTGATCCTCCGAGCAGCTCGTGAGCATCAGGCCTCCCAGCAGGGTGATGAATGCATATTTGAATATTGATTTCATATCGTTATCGTATTTTAGTCGTTTAACAATTTTACTATTCGCTCCATACAGTTCGTGGCATCAGAACCTGACTTCCAGACCGATGGTCCAGGTGCGGTTGGGCACGTAGTCGTAGTTGGTGCTGCCGCCGAAACTGTACTGCGGATCCATACCGTCGAGGTGGCTCCAGAGAGCGAGGTTGTCGACAGAGGTGAAGAGGCGCACGTTCTGCAGGCCGGCACGCATCACGAGGTTGCGGGGCAGGCTGTAGCCGAGCGTGATGTTCTTGATAGCGAAGTAAGAGGCGTTGACGAGGTAGCGGTCGGTGGCATAGCCGAAGCCGTTGATCTCAATGCGCGGCACGTCGGTGATGTCGCCGGGCTTCTGCCAGCGGCGCAGGGCGTGGCGATGCCAGGTGCTGCTCAGGTAGGTGAGGTTCATCGAGCTGTTGTAGAGGCTCTCGTAGATCTTACCGCCGATGCTATAGGTGGTGAGGATCGAAAGGTCGAGGTCCTTCCAGCTGAAGTTGGTGCTGAGGCTACCATAGAGGTCGGGGATGCGGCTGCCGAGGTAGTACTTATGGTTGGAGGCGTCGGAGTAGTCGCTGGTGACATACTCGGTGCCGGCAATCATGTTGCCCTCTTTGTCCTTCTCGTACGACCAGTAGAGCTGTGCACCCGTGGCGGGATCGACACCTGCCGACTTGGCCATGTAGAACGTGTTGAGCGGCATGCCCTCCTTGATGATGCGTACGCCGGAGAGAATCTCAGGCGACTCCTGCGTGAGTTTCAGCACCTTGTTGCTGACCGTTGAGCCCATCCAGGTGACGTCCCAACGGAAGTCCTTCGTCTTGAGCGGCGTCACGGTGAGTTCAACCTCCAGACCCGAGTTGCGCATGTCGCCGACGTTGGCGTTGTAGCCCGAGAAACCGGTGGAAAGTGCCATCGGGTAGTTGAGCAGCATGTCGGTGGTCTTCTTATAGTAGTACTCGATGTTGAAGCGCAGCCTCTGGTCGAAGAGCGCACCCTCGAGGCCGATGTTGAAGTTGTTGTTCTTCTCCCACGAGAGTTCCTTCGTCTCGAGCGTCGAAATCACGGCACCGATGTTGTTGCCGTTGTTCCAGCCCAGGGCGTAGAGGCTCTGCCAGAGGTAGTAGTTGGAGGCACCTTCGGAGTCGAGGATGTCGTCGTTACCCTGCTGGCCGTAGCTGGCCTTGAACGAGAGGTTGTCCACCCACTTCACGTCGCGCATGAACGGTTCCTTCGAGATGCGCCAGTTGCCACCAAGTGACCAGAACGTGCCGGTCCAATTATCCTTGTAGAAGCGGCTGGAGGCATCCTGACGGAGCGATGCCGAGAAGTAGTACTTGTCGGCGTAGTTGTAGTTGATGCGGCTCAGGAACGAGTTGATGCGATAGTCGAGCGAGTAGGAGTTGGCCTCATACATGTTGGCAGCCGGAGCAAGCTCGTAGATGCCGTCGACGAGGTTGGTGCGGCCTGCGGTGAGGTAGTTCCAGTGCATGGCGTACCACTCATGGCCGAGCATCACGTCGATGTTATGGTCGCCGAAGGAGCGGTTCCACGTGAGCAGCTGATTGAAGGTGTAGCTCTGCGTGCGGTAGTTGTACTTCTGGATGAGACCGCCGGCGTTGGCCTGGTTGCCATGATACATGTTCATGTAACGCATGCGCAGCTGGTTCTCGTAGTCGAGACCGAAGTTCAGACTGAGCTTCACGCCCTGCAGCCAGCCGGCCTTGGCATCGTCGGTGCCGAAGACCATGCCCGTGCGCAGACCTGCGATGTCGCGCTGGCGCTCGGCCTTGTCGTCGACGAGTCCGCCGAGTGAGTTGAAGTCGCTCAGGTTGCCGAAGCGCAGGCCAAGCTCCTTGTTGTCACCGTAGTCGAGCTGGCGGTTGCCGCTGCTGTCGAGCACATCGTTGCCGTCGAGATCCTTCAGATAGGTCGGGAACAGGGGCGAGATGAACTGTGCGGTGTACCACACGTTCGACGTCGAGGTGTCTTCGTAGTCGTTGAGGTTGGTCTTCGAGTGGGCCAGCGAGATGTTGACGTTGGTCTTGAACCAGTTGTTGACCTGCGTGTCGATGTTGGCACGGCCGTTGTAACGCTGGAAGTTGGTGGTCTTCAGGATACCATCCTCGTTGACGTAGCCGAGCGAGAAGATGTACTTCGTGCGGTCGGTACCACCGTTGACGGAGAGCTGGTGCTCATGGCGGAAGGCATTGTCCTTCTTGATGGCGTCCATCCAGTTCTCATCCCATACCGACTGGGCGTCGGGATGCACCTGACCGGTGGCGGGGTCGATGATTTCGTCCCACGAGTAGTTCTTGAACGGGTTGTAGTGCTCGCCGCCAAGCTGGGCGCTCAGCGATGCACGGGCTGCAGCCTCGGCGTCGGCCCATGCCATGCCGTTACCATAGACGTAGCCGTTGCGCAAACCTTCGTAGGTAAGCTGCACAAACTCCTTCTGGTCGACGAGGTCGTACTTCTTGATGGCGCGGCTCGACCAACCGACGGTGGAACGCCACGTCACCTGTGCGCGACCTTCCTTACCCTTCTTCGTGGTGATCATCACCACACCGTTGGCACCACGCGCACCATACAGCGCACCTGCCGAAGCATCCTTCAGGATGGTCATCGACTCGATGTCGGCAGGGTTCAGTGAACTCAGGTTGCCATCGTAGGGAATACCGTCGACGACATACAGCGGCGACGACGATGCGTTGATAGAGCCATAGCCACGGATACGGATGGAGGGCGACGAGCCCGGCTGTCCGCTGGCCGACGTCACTTGCACGCCGCTGGCCTGACCCTCAATGCCCTTTGCCACGTTGGTGATGGGTCGGAGCTCGAGCTTCTCGGCACTGATGTTTTCTGCAGAACCAGTGAACGACGACTTCTTCGTCGTACCGTAGGCCACGACAATCACCTCATCGAGAGCTGTCTTGTCGCTGGTGAGCATGATGCGCATGTTCGGACGAGCACCCACCTCGATGGGCTCCATGCCCACGTAGGTGATGCGAAGCATGTTCTTGCCCTTTGGGCAGGTGAGGCTGAACTTACCGTTGATGTCGGTCACGGCACCTGTCTGCGTGCCGACAACCATCACGGTGGCTCCCACTACGGGTTCGCCATCGTCTTGAGACACTACGGTACCATTGACTTGCGTCTGGGCCATCGCTCCCGCTACCGATAGCAGCAGGGCGGCCAAAAACATTGTGAGTCTTCTTACCATAAATTCTCTCTTTTTAAAAGGTTAATAAATAATTTTAAAGTTTCTGTTTTTTTCTTGGATTGTCTGTTTCTTATAGCTGATGATTTTAGAGTTATATATATATTATGGATTATTCTTGGTTTTCTGGTTTCACAGAGGGGTTAAGATATGAATACCGTGACGTTTGAGTGCAAATTTATAACTTTTTTACAAACAAACAAAAAAAACGGCAAAAAAATTCGTGTTTTTGCTAAAAATTTAACACTTTTGCACATGTGTTACTATATAGGTGGCACAAGCTAAGGTTATGGAGCAAGAAAAAGGATTCACTGAAAGGGCCTTTGCGGTGGCTGACGAGCTGCGAGGGCTGCGTAGCGAGAGCACTTGTGCTAACTACGTTACGGCATTGCGCGCGTTTGCAGTCTTTCTGGATGGCAGCGACGTGCTGGTAGAGAACATGGACGGCGCTTTACTGCTGGGCTTTGAGCACTGGCTGCGCCGCCGCGGTGTTGGACTGAACACGATATCCTGCTACATGCGATCGCTGCGGGCGCTGTACCGCAGGCTGTCGACGCAGGACGGCGTGCAGGAGCAGGAGCGGGAGGTATTTTCCGCGGTGTTCACAGGCTGTGCCCGCACGAGGAAGCGTGCGCTGAGGGCTGAGGAGGTGAACATGCTGCGGAGGGTGCTGCCTCGGGAAGGGTCGCAACTGGAACTGGCGTTGGACGTTTTCCTGTTTAGCCTCTACGCGATGGGAATGCCGTTTGTTGACGTCGCTCACCTGAGGGGTGAGAACATTGATGGACGCTACATCGTTTATTCGCGAAGAAAAACCGGCCAGCGTGTTTGCGTGCCACTGGAAGGCAGGATAGGCGACATCGTAGACAAGTACTGGCGTCAGGGGACGGGGTATCTGTTTCCCATTCTGGAGGTTGAGGGGGTGAAGAAGGATTACGACAAGCAGCTGTGCAACTACAACCGCTTACTGAAGAGGCTTGGGCGTGTGGCTGGCCTGAACGTGACACTGACGAGCTACGTGGCACGCCACACGTGGGCTACGCTGGCCTGGGAGCAGGGTGTAGGCGTGAACGTAATCTCGAGGGCACTGGGTCATACGAACGTGGTGACGACGCAGATTTACATGCGGGAACTGGACGAGAGCCGCGTGAGGGAGGCTACGCTGGCCGTGCTGAAGGCGCTTGAACGAAACCCAAATGGAACAATGAGAATGGGATATGGAAAATGGGGGATGGAGAATTGGGAAATGGAGGACAGGGTATCGTATTTCCATTGGGAATAGTATCGATGTTGAAATACTAACGCCCCAAAGGAGCAACAGCGCCTAGCCCTAGGGCAGCGCCCCAGGGTGAAGGACGGCAGGGTGTACAGCACCATTACACAGCGCGCCAGCGTCTTTTTCACGCAGTGCAGTCACCTTGTCGCCCCTTCGTGACGTCTTTGTGCCTACAGTTATATCATTACCTTTCCATCTTGAATGTGGGGCCCAGCCACTACATGTGCAGGGAAAAGGACTTTCGCTTTGCCGGAATAATAACTTACAAACTTGTTTTTTTGCGAAATATTACGATAAAAAAGCGCGAATTGTTAAAATATCACCGAAAAATTTGATATTTTATCACTTTTATTTGTAAGTTTGGTATTTTTTGTTTACTTTTGCCCCCACAAACATAAAAACTCGTTAACAGCATCTGACAGACACAACATGATATATTAGAATTCATATTGTGGAAATGGAAAGGTAAAAAGGTTGTGAGGGTTCAAGGTTCAATAAGGTAAAAAGGATATTCAATTTATCACTTATACATTATTAATTATTAAAGAGAGAGAATTTATGGTAAAAAGACTAACAATGTTTTTGGCCGCCCTGCTGCTATCGGTAGCAGGAGCAGTGGCCCAGACGCAAGTCAAGGGTACCGTGGTGTCTCAGGAAGACGGCCTGCCCATCGTGGGTGCGGCTGTGCAGATTGTTGGCACCAGCCAGGGTACCGTGACTAACGGCAACGGTGAGTTCCAACTCACAGTGCCCTCGAGCGGTGCCACCTTGCGCATCTCTTATCTGGGCATGCAGACCATCAATGTGACGGCTGCACGCACCATGCGCATCGAGATGCTGTCAGACAACAAGATCCTGAACGAGGTGGTGGTCACTGCGCTCGGCATCAGTCGTGAGCAGAAGACGCTGGGTTATTCCGCCCAGACCATCGACAACGCTCAGCTCACCGAAGGTAAGGTGACCGACGTCACCTCGGCACTGGCCGGTAAGGTGGCTGGCGTGCAGATCAATGCCACATCGAGCGACCCCGGTAAAGCCAACTCGGTGATTATCCGTGGTATCAGCTCTATCAATGGTAACAACCAGCCGCTCTACGTCATCGACGGTGTGCCCCTTCAGAGCACAACCCGCCAGGCTCAGCAGCAGCAGAACGCCATCGGTGGCATCACCAACGTGAACCCGAACGACATCGAGAACATGACGGTGCTGAAGGGTGCTGCCGCTACGGCCCTCTATGGTAGCCGTGCCGCCAACGGTGTGATCATCATCACCACCAAGAGCGGACAGAAGAACGGCGCACGCAACTTCTCCATCTCCTATGATGGTGGTTTGCAGCTGCGCACCGTGGCCAATCTGCCGAAGATGCAGAACAAGTTCGGACAGGGTTGGAACGGCGGTCAGACCTTCATCGAGAACGGTTCTTGGGGACCTGAGATGGATGGTTCGGACCAGGTGTACGGTCCTATCTGGAACGGTCAGCAGCTCACGCACAAGTACGAGGCTGCCGAGAACAACATCAAGGACTTCTTCGATACGGGTGTCTCCACCAACCACTCGGTGGCCCTGAGCGGCGTGTCGAGCGATTCGAAGATGACCTACTACCTGAGCTATTCGTACACGTCGGATAATGGTATCATCCCGAAGGACAAGGACACCTTCAAGCGTAACACCATTGCCTATCGTGGCAGCTATCAGGCTACCGACTGGTTTAAGTTCTCCTCGAGCGTGAACTTCACGAAGAACAACACCAACTCCGTGGGTCAGTATCAGGGTACGTCGATGATCGACGGTATTCTGGAGTTCCCGCGCGACATCTCGCTCGTCGACCGCAAGAACCTCATCAACGCCTTCGATACCCCCGAGGCTTGGTACACTCCTTATGGTATCACCAACCCCTACTGGGCTATCGAGAACAACTACAACCATCAGGACGGTAAGCAGGTGTTCGGTAAGATTCAGGCCGACATCAAGCCCCTGAAGCAGCTCACCCTGACCTACCGCTTCGGTTTCGACTACACCGACTACGACTTCAAGATTGGTTACCCGCAGATCAACCTCGACGACGCCCTGATCTGGGAAGACTACGGCTATGCTCCTTCGAGCATGAACCAGGACGGCTACGTCTACACGCAGTATCAGCGCAACTACGAGCTGAACCACGACTTCCTGGCCAACTGGCAGGACAAGTACCTCGACGGCAAGCTCGACCTCAACGTGAACGTGGGTGTGAACATGAACGAACGCTACGCCACCTACATGCAGGGCGAGACCGACGGTCTGACCTTCGAAACAGGCTTCTGGGATCTGAGCAACGGTGCCACCCGTGCCGTGCTTTCTGAGAGCCAGTCGAAGCGCCGCCTCGTGGGCCTCTTCGGCGACATCACCCTGGGTTGGGACGACATACTCTTCCTCGACCTCACCGCTCGTAACGACTGGTCGTCGACGCTGCCCATGGAGAAGAACCACTACTTCTATCCCGGTGCCACACTGAGCTGGATCTTCACTCGCCTGATTCCGAAGAACAACATCCTCGACTTCGGTAAGCTGCGTCTGGCTTATGGTAAGACCGGTAACGACGCCGGCGTCTACCAAATCTATCCGCGCTACGTGCAGGGCTCGAGCCGTGGCTACTACGGCACTGGCCTGACCTCCTTCCCCTTCAACGGCGTGAACTCGTTCCAGGCTGCTGCCACTGCCGGTAGCTCAAGCCTGAAGCCGGAGATGACAAGCGAGTTCGAGACTGGTCTGAACCTGGCCTTCCTCGACAACCGCATCAACGTCGACTTCTCCTTCTACACCCGTACCACGAGCGACCAGATCTTCTCACTGCCCGTAGACCCCGCCACCGGTTACACCTCGATGGTGACCAACTTCGGTAAGGTGCGCAACACGGGTATCGAGCTGCTCGTCAACACCACGCCCGTCCGCACACGCGACTTCCGCTGGGATTTGGGCTTCAACTTCTCGAAGAACAAGAACAAGGTGCTCACGATGCCTGCAAGCCTTGAAGGCGGAATGGTGAACATCAACTCGTTCTCGGCCGGTAACGACGCCGTCTACATGCGTGCCGTTGAGGGTCTGCCCATGGGCGAACTCTTCACCTACCTGCCTGAGTATGATGACGAGGGCCACATCATCGTGGGCGAGAGCGGTATGCCGCTGCTCACCAACGAGGTGCAGGACACCGGCAAGAACGTGAATGCCGACTGGACCGGCGGCGTGACCACCGCATTTTCGTGGAAGGGTCTCACGCTGAGCGCATCGCTCGACATCCGCAAGGGTGGCTACATGTTCTCGCGTACGAAGAACCTCATGCAGTTCACCGGTAACGGCTCGCACACCACTTACAACGACCGCCGTCCGTTCATCATCCCGAACTCGGTTTTTGGTAGCGTCAGCTACGACACCGATGCCAATGGCAATGTGGTGAGAAACGTGACCATCAATGGTGAGAACACCACGCCCATCTTCCTCTACGACGGCACCTATCAGGAGTGGTACAACGACTACGGCTTCAACTATGGTGGCGAGGCTTACCTGCTCGACCGCTCTTACGTGAAGCTGCGCAACGTGACGCTGTCCTATCAGCTGCCCCGCACCCTCGTGCGCAAGATGCAGCTCAGCGACATCACCCTGTCAGTCTTCGCCAACAACCTCTTCACCTGGACCCACAAGTCGAATACGTTTGTCGATCCCGAGGCCAGCGCCGACGGTAACGACCTCTCGGGTATGTTCGGCGAACTCTACACGAACCCCTCGTGCCGCGTGTTCGGTTTCAATGTTGGTATCAAATTCTAAGAAACAAGGAGGAAACAAGATATGAAGAAATTAGCAACAATATTCACAATAGCGTTGGGACTGCTCGCCACGACATCGTGCGACAGCTATCTGGACATCAATCAGGACCCCAACTCGCCTGCTGAGGCCAACATGAGCACCGACATCATGTTCCCTGCTGCTGAGATGAACCTTGCCAGCACCTATGGCGACTTCTACCGCATCACCGGCGGTTACTTCGCTCAGTACTACAGCCAGGCTTTCGGTACTTCGAACTATCTGGACTACAGCCGCTTCACCATGTCGGCAACACGTTCCAGCACTGACTACACGCAGCTCAACCAGCGCGCTCTGAAGAACCTCAAGACTGTGGCCGAGCTGGCCGAGCAGAACGAGGAGTGGGGCACGTTCCTGGCTGCCAAGACGCTGAAGGCTTTCATCTATCAGATGCTCGTCGACGCCTATGGCGAGGTGCCTTACAGCGAGGCTCTCGATGCCGGTATCTCTACACCTAAGTACGACGCTGGCCAGGACATCTATGCCGGCGTGCTGGCCGAACTCGACGACGCTCTCTCGAAAGTCGGCGAAGGCCAGAAGGTGGCTACCAACTTCCTGCTGCCCGGCAAGACTTCTTCCGACTGGATCAAGCTGGCTAACGCCGTGAAGCTGAAGCTGCTCAGCCGCGAGAGCGGAGTCGTCGACGTCAGCTCGCAGATTGGTGCCCTCGTGAGCCAGAACAACTTCCCCACGGAGGATGTGGCATGGGCAGGCTGCTGGTCGAACGAGAGCGGCGCACTAAGCCCCTTCTATGCTGAGGAGTTCTCAACGGCATGGGGTTCCACGCAGATCAACTGTATCGCCAACGTGGCCATCATCAACACGATGAAGCAGACCAGCTACGTCGACGGACGTCTGGCAGCCTTCTTCGAGCCCAACGGCAACGGCGAGTACACGGGTGGTATCTCGGGAAGCAACTTCTCGACGTCGTCGAAGTACAAGTCGAGCTACTGGTGCCGCCCCGTGGCATCCTACGACATGCCCGTCTACTTCATCACCCGCAGCGAGGTGGAATTCTTCATCGCCGAGTACTATGCCAAGGCTGGCAACGCTCAGCAGGCACAGGCCCACTACAACGCCGCCATCGAGGCTTCGTTTGCTTCGGCAGGCGTGAGCGGTGCTGCCGACGCCATCAAGCAGTTCCCCTACGACCAGTCCAACTGGAAGAAGAGCATCGGTATCTCGAAATGGATTGCGCTGGCTGGCGTGAACACCTTCGAGGGTTGGTGTGAGGCTCGCCGTCTCGACTATCCCGCCTTCGGCTCGGTTCAGGGCTCGCAGATGTACAACGAGACCAGCGACGACTCCTACAATCCCGACCTCTATGTGCCCGGCACGTTCTACACCCCCATCAAGGTCGACGACAAGCTCGGTGCCAACAAACTGCTGGAGCGCTGGATCTATCCCGAGTCGTCCTCTGCCCGCAACGGCAACTCTCCCGAGTTCCCCGGCTATACCACGCCTGTGTTCTGGGGTAAGTGATTCAATGTAACATAGTACCAAAGTAACAAAGTAACAAGGTAACAATATGAAAAAGAACATATTATATACGATGACCGTTGCGCTGGTGGCAGCATTCGCGCTCACCAGCTGCGATAAGGAAACCGAAGGTCTGTCGTCAGTGGTGGACTATCCCATCCTGACCATTCAGGGCGACGAGTTCCTGATCTCGCCCATCGGTGAGACCTACAACGATCCCGGCTGCACGGCAACCTTCCAAGGCGAGGACTACACGTCGAAAATCGTGGTCGAGGGTCTTGACGAGATTGACGTGAACGTGCCCGGACTGTACTACGTGACCTACTCGGCTACAGGTCCTAACGGATTCTCGTGGAGCAAGACGCGCACCGTAGCCGTCTGCGATCCTTCGGTTGACACCAACCTGGCTGGCATTTGGACCACCACCGAGAACACCTACCGCGAGACCTCAAGGCAGACGTTCTATCCTGGATGCACCACCGAGATCAAGTATCTCTGCCCGGGTATCTTCCAGATCAAGGACTATCTGGCAGGCTACTACAGCCAGTACGTAGGCTATCAGGCCCAGTATCCCACGTTAGACTTCGACGTGGAGGGTATCTTCCAGCTGACTGATGACAACCAGATCAAGTACGTCTCTGGCGGTCCTGCCTCAGCCTTCGGTGCCGACGTGCCCACAGCCTTCTCTGACGGTAAGTATGATCCTGAGACCAACACCATCTCCTGGAACATTGTGTGGTCAGACATGCTGTTTAGTGTTGAATTAAGCAAATAATTTTTATCTGAATTGAATATGAAGAAAGTACTATATTTTGCAGCACTGCTCCTCGGCTTCACACTCACTTCGTGCGAGAAAGAAGAGATTGGTGGAACGGCTACCGAGGCTACGGCCGGACAGTGGTACGTCACCGTCGACGCTGCCGACGAGAATGGAAACCTCGTGGATGGCCTTCAGGACTTGTTCGGACTTGGCCGTGTGGTCATGCTCACCTACAACACCTCGGCCAACAATCCTAACGAGATGATTGTCAGCGACAACGCTGAATTCTGGGACTTCAAGGTGAAGGTTGACTGCGACCAGCAGGGCCTGACCTTCTCTAACAACACCACCGAGAACAACAACCTCGTGGCTGGCTATGAGGATATCAACGTGTCTATTACGGGCGGTAAGATTCTGCCGCAGGCAGGCCGCCAGAACAACGGCTCACCCGCCGACTCCATCGTGTTCTACGTGTCGTTCAGCGACGATGAGTATCCCGCTCAGTACGGCTACAAGAACTATCGCGTGAGCGGCGTCCGCTACAGCGGTCTGGCTGAGAACGACTAAGCAACTTGCATACTGGCTACGCCAGAACGCACACATAAGAAAGCCTCGTGGGGAGCATTCCTCGCGAGGCTTTTTGTTAGGCAATGAGTTGGTTCGGTCGTCAGGGACGGCATATGATTAAAAACGCAGAGAACAGCCGAAAAATATCAATTCGAAAGTTTTTAGGTCGGAAGAAGACTCGTTTTTCGTCTTTTTGACCATACGGAGGTTAAAAAATGAAACATCAGGCTTTTCCAAAAATATTTTTTCGCGCGCCGAGATGTGTCAAAATAATTATTAATCGTAACTTTGCAGCGTATTTCTAAAACATCAACACCAATGAACAGACTACAACGACACCTCCCATCCCCCACCCCACGCATCGACGGAACAGGCCGCGACTGCTTCCCCACCTTATTATATATATTATATACACCGATGCCCTCGAAATGCAAAATGAGTTATTTTCCACAGCAAATTAACTTGTTTTCCACAGCAAATCAACTCATTTTCCCACTTCAGAAGCAGCCTTTAGCGAAACATTTATCTGCTATCACGCAATAATTTCCATTTTTTTCGTAACTTTGCAGCCAAATAAAAATAAACATTTAATCAAATCATCGTTTCATGGGTAACTTACGCTTTGAGGTCGTGGCCGAGGCTTTCCGCAAAATGCCTCAGGAAGTGGCTACGCCTGCCGACCGTCCGTCGGAGTATTTTGGAAAAAACGTGTTCAATCGCCAGAAGATGTATAAGTATCTTCCTCGCGACGTCTACGAAAAGCTCATCGATGTCATCGACAACGGTGCGCGGCTCGACCGCTCCATCGCCGACGCCGTGGCCAAAGGCATGAAGCAATGGGCCGACGAGCAAGGCGTGACCCACTACACCCACTGGTTCCAACCGCTGACCGAGGGCACGGCCGAGAAGCACGACGCTTTCATCGAGCACGACGGCAAGGGTGGCCTGATAGAGGAGTTCTCGGGCAAGCTGCTGGTGCAGCAGGAGCCCGATGCCTCGAGTTTCCCCTCGGGCGGCATCCGCAACACTTTCGAGGCTCGCGGCTATTCGGCCTGGGACCCCACGAGCCCCGTCTTCATCGTTGACGACACGCTCTGCATTCCCACCGTCTTCATTGCCTACACGGGCGAGGCCCTCGACTATAAGGCTCCGCTGCTGAGAGCCCTGCACGCCGTGAACGTGGCTGCCACCGACGTGGCGCACCTGTTCTATCCGCAGGTGAAGAAGGTGCAGGCCAACCTGGGATGGGAGCAGGAGTACTTCCTGGTTGACGAGAGTCTCTACTCGGCCCGCCCCGACCTGATGCTCACCGGGCGCACGCTGATGGGCCACGACTCGGCAAAGAACCAGCAGATGGACGACCACTACTTCGGTGCCATCCCCGAGCGCGTGCAGGCCTTCATGAAGGACTTGGAGATTCAGGCGCTGGAGCTGGGCATACCCGTGAAGACGCGCCACAACGAGGTGGCACCCAACCAGTTTGAACTGGCCCCCATCTACGAAGAGTGCAACCTGGCCGTGGACCACAACATGCTGCTGATGCAACTGATGAAGCGCGTGGCACGCCACCACAGTTTCCGCGTGCTGCTGCACGAGAAGCCTTTTGCCGGCATCAACGGCTCGGGCAAGCACAACAACTGGAGTCTCTCCACCGACACAGGCGTGCTGCTGCACGCTCCCGGCAAGACACCCGAGGAGAACCTGCGCTTCGTGGTGTTCATCGTGGAGACGCTGAAGGCTGTCTGGCGCCACAATGGTCTGCTGAAAGCCTCGATCATGAGCGCCACCAACGCCCACCGACTGGGTGCCAACGAGGCTCCGCCCGCCATCATCTCGTCGTTCCTGGGCAAGCAGCTGAGCGACCTGCTGCAGAAGATTGAGACGAGCGACACCGAGGATCTCTTCACCGTGGCAGGCAAGCAGGGCATGAAGCTCGACATTCCCGAGATTCCCGAACTGCTCATCGACAACACCGACCGCAACCGCACGTCGCCCTTCGCCTTCACGGGCAACCGCTTCGAGTTCCGTGCCGTGGGTTCAGAGGCCAACTGCGCTGCTGCCATGATTGCACTGAACACGGCCGTAGCCGAGGCGCTGACGGAGTTCAAGCAGCGGGTGGACAGCCTCGTCGGCAGCGGAAAAGACCAGACGGCAGCCATCATCGAGGTGGTGCGCGAGGACATTCGCGCCTCGAAGCCTATCCACTTTGAGGGCAACGGCTACAGCGACGAATGGCGCGAGGAAGCCAAGCGCCGCGGACTGGACACGGAGACGTCGTGCCCCGTGGTCTTCGACCGCTATCTGGATGACGACAGCGTGAAGATGTTCGAAAAGATGAACGTCATGCGCCGCTACGAACTGGAGGCCCGCAACGAGGTGAAATGGGAGACCTACACGAAGAAGATTCAGATTGAAGCCCGCGTGCTGGGCGACATCACGATGAACCATGTGGTGCCCGTGGCCACCCACTACCAGAGCCGACTGGCCAAGACGGTGCAGAACATGTACGAGATATTCAGCCACGACGAGGCCGACCAAATCACGGCACGCAACAAGAAAATCATTATCGAGATTGGCGAGCGCACGCAGGCCATCGAGACAGGTGTGGAGGAACTGGTGGAGGCCCGCCGCGTGGCCAACCGCATCGACGACACCCGCGAGCGCGCCGTGGCCTATCACGACACCGTGGCTCCGCGGCTTGACACCATACGCTACCAGATAGACAAGCTGGAACTCATCGTCAGCGACGAACTCTGGACGCTTCCGAAGTATCGCGAACTGTTGTTCATCAGATAAAAACGAAAGGTGATGATATAGGAGTTCTTTTCCAAAACGAAAGGGCATATAGCTTTGGCAACAAAAAAAGGACGAGGGGGTGATGCTCCTCGTCCTTTTTTCGGCTATTTATATAAACAATGCTTCATTCCCTCATCTTCACGATGATGATCACCTTGGCCGACGAGTAGGCATGGCGGCCCACGAGGCGCAGCATGTAGATGCGCATCTGGCGCGCCGACTCCTGGGTGATGGTCATCGTCAGCACGTCGCCGTCCTGCTGGCGCGTGCTGCTGTGCTTGCGGCTCTCGTCCTCGAATGCCTTCAGGAACTTGGAACCCTGGATGCCGGGCAGTTGCAATTCTTTTACCACCTTCTGCACGCGGCGGGTCTTGGGGTCGCGATCGACGACCGACGTGAACTTGGCCGAGCCCAGCGTGGAGAAGTCTTCCACGAGGCGGTCGATGCTGTTTTGTGCGCGGCAGGGCATCAGGGCTGCACACCAGAGCAATAGCATGATAAGACAGTTCTTTGCGTTCATATCTTTTCTCAGTTTCTTTCGTTCAACATTTCCATAATTCGCTGGCGCTCAGCGGGATCGCTGATCTGATTGAGCACCTCGCTCTCGGCCTGACGCACGAAGTCCTGCTCGCCGACAACCGTCTCCACCCTGCTGGCGGAGGCCAGTGTCTGCTCTAGTTGCGGACGTATCTCGCGCAGGTTGTCGTTGCGCTGTCCGCCAACGATGACGTAGGAGCCTTCGTACTGTCGGCTGAGCTGTTCATACTGCAACGAGCGATAACCCCAATGGGCAATCACGAGCAAGGCCACCACCGCCGAAACGGCAGCCAGATAGCGCAGGCGCAGGTGGCGACGGGTGCGGCTGACGGTCTGGCGTAGCGAGGCCGCCGAGAGGCCCGTCAGTTGCGCCATCTCGTCGTAGTCCATGCCCTCGAGGTCGTGCATCCGCAGAATGGTCTTCTGCCGGTCGGGCAGGGTCTCGACGAGGCTCATCAGGCGCGCCACCTGCTCGTCGGTGTCCTGCTGGGCACGGTCGGCGGCGACTTGCCGTTCCATCTCCAACAGGTCCATCTCGGAAAGTCGCTGCGAACGGCGCAGGCGGCGCAGGCGGTTCAGCGCGAGATTGCGCACCAGCACCGATGCGAAGGCCTCAGCATTGCCGATGAGCTGGTCGTGGAGCAGCCATAGTTTCAGCATGGCATCCTGCACGACATCCTCGGCCTCCGCGGTGTCGTGGAGGTAGCGCGTGGCCTGGGCCAGCAGGCGGGGCCGCAGCGTGGTGGCGAGGAATTGGTATTCGGCAGGAGTCATTTTTTTACAAGGGCGTAAAGGGTTTAAAGGGGAGTGAAGGGCGTATGGGGTTTAAAGGGGAGTGGAAGGGTCTAAAGGGTTTTGAGGGGAGTGGAAGGGATTTTGAAGGGAGTGATGAGGCAACTCATCATTCATCGTTCTGGGTTAAGAGTTATGAAAGGAAGGACATTTGTCCCTTTATGCACTTTATGCCCTTTATACCCTTTCACTCCTCTTTATACCCTTTATACCCTTTATACCCATTAATCCCATCCCTCAGAAGCGATTCAGTCCCGAGGTATTGATTTTCGACACACCCGAGGCCTGGATGTCGGTTTTGTCGGCAGTACCCTTGATCGTGAACTTAGCGGCTCCGCTGTTGGTGGCCGAGAGTTCTTCGCAGTCGGTGTCGATGTCTATCTTGCCAGCGCCCGTGTTGCTGACCTGCAAGCGGCGGCCTTTGAAACGGATGTTGCTCTTCGAGGCGCCACTGTTGTCCATCTCCATCACCCGTGCATCGACTGTAAGGTCAGCCTTGCTGGCACCGCTGTTGTCGATGTCGACGTCGTCGCCCCGCAACGTGGCCGCCATCTTCGAGGCTCCCGAGCAGGTCATCTTCAATTTCCCGAATTCTGCCTTGCTGATGTTCATGTCTGAGGCTCCGCTACACGTCATCTTCAGGTTGTCGCTGTGCAGGTTGTCAGCCTTCAGTTTAGTGGCTCCCGACACGCTGACGGTCAGGTCGCCCGTCTGCAACGACGACGTGCTCAGATGCGTGGCACCGCGCAGGTCGATGCCGGCGATGTTCCGCATCGTGACATAAGCCACGGGACTTTCATCTCCGTTAATGTTGAGATTCTTCTTCAGAGCCTTCGTGTAGATGTAGAGTTCGTCGCCGCGTTTCTCCACCTTTGTGAGCAGGTTGGGGTTGGGGCTCTCCACGACACGCACGCTCTCCACGGGACCTTGAGCAAGTTCGATGTGCACGATGCCGCTGGCAGCCAGCCGCGCGAAACCGGTCAGGGGATATTCAGTGGTGGTGCCGGCAGCCTCATTGGTACTTTCGGCAAGATCTTTCTTAGCACTGCAGGCCACCGTGCCCGCCATCAGAGCCAGCATCAGCAGCAGGGGAATGTACTTTTTCATCTTCATATCGTTTAATTAATTTATGATTCTCTACACATAAGTACACACGAGCAAGCGATTTGTGACACAAAAATACAAAAAAGTTTCCAGTTTCTGGTTTCTAGTTCCCGTTTTTTCGTAATTTTGACATTCGTCGAAGCTACTTCCGTTCGGAAATGAAACCAAAAACTTTGGTTTTTGCTTTGCATTTCGCTCACTTATTCGTCGCTCGGCGACGTTAGGAGACGCTTTCGCAGCGC